>TARA_R100000687_G_scaffold41514_1_pt1 | contig 550526 bp, 505 predicted proteins | sample TARA_R100000687 | Tara Oceans TARA_R100000687 (sample SAMEA2622685) | marine metagenome | biome: marine biome (ENVO:00000447); feature: mesopelagic zone (ENVO:00000213); material: "saline water (ENVO:00002010), including plankton (ENVO:xxxxxxxx)" | depth 600 m
CGATACCTAACTATAGAAGGTGTCTACTGATCATGGGTAACTCGGCCATTTAACGCCGCAATAAATGGCGCTTAGGTTGGCGCTGTTTTTGCTGGCTTTTTGTTTTTAGCAAAAACCGCGACAGCCGTAATGCGTCAGATTTGATAGCCTTATTAGCTTTTATACTGCTGTATAAGACTTGCCTTCAAGCAAGCCATTAGATGACAAAGTTAAACTAAAGCGTTTAAATAAACCAAAAAACTCATTATAAGGCATCTCTATTTCAATTTCGTTTAGTTCCAGAGCATCACCTTCAGCTTTCATTTTTTCTTGGATATTGTCATACCCACCAACATTTAAATGTAAGAACCTAACTGTAAGAGTGTTTCCCCTAACATTATGTACTGACGAATAAACTTGAATACCAAGTACAAAGCTATCGTCAGGGATGTTGTGGTGCTTTCGTAGATAGTCAGTTGCATTTTGATTGTCATCTCGATCTGCATGGACAGAGCCATCAAGATCTTTATATTGAACACCTGCTTCGAATATTGTCATAAATAATCCTTTTAATATATGTGATAGTTGAAAGTGAAAGAAAGCTAACGCTTATTCGGCGGATCGACCAGTATTTAAACATGGTGTGACCTGTCTTTGTAAATTTAATGTACAGAACACTACATCGCTTCTTTAAAACTTACAACAACTTATAGGTACAACTGGTATTTGCGTAAGCTGAAAGTACGGATTGATCCGTCTAGCAAGCGTTGGCGGCATCGAGATGGGTCAGGATATTTGTACAGTGCTTAAAATTCGATGAAGGTTAGGAATAACCGCTTCTGGCACATAATAGGCTGTCAGCCCTGCTCAAGCTCTATCATGAAAAATGTCTGATGAAATTAAGCCCAATCCGTCTTAGGCTTCAATTATCGATTCAAGCTTATTGGATATAGCAATCAGCGCCTCTCTTCGCTCATCCAAATAATCATGCTTGTTATAAATCCCTTCAACGCCCTTCAGCTTGTGATTTAAACAGCGCTCGGCCACATGGCCTGGCACACCTAGTTGTGCCAGCATAGTGCGGCAGGTACGGCGTAGGTCGTGTACTGAAAAGTGCTTTATATCGCCCATTTTGTTCGGTGGCTGTTTCTTTTTGCCGGCTTCGTGGCCAAATAGCTTAGTTATGGCGCGATTAAGGGTATCTGCGCCCATATAGGGGTTTTTACTGCTACGCCGGTTGGGGAATACATAAGGTGAACCTGCTGCATGTGTTTGCAAGTCATTAAGCCAGCTGATGCACAGCTCGGGCAGGGGAATAGTAATACCCACGCCAGATTTGCTGCGTTCCTTTGGTAACTCCCATATTCCGGCTTCTAAATCAAACTCCTGCCAACTTGCCTCTGTTAACTCACCTTTGCGCACACCCAGCGTTACCAGCAGCGCACAAGCCAGATAATTCTCTCTGGCAAAACTATCCTTATTTTCCCGAAATACTTTAAATACTTGGGTAAGCTCTTCCAGGGTTAGTGCCCGATCTTTGCTTAGCTCTACACCACCGGCATCGCTTACATTAAAGGCACTGGCCGGGTTGGCACCGACTACATCTAACTTGATGCCGTGGTTAAACAGTTGTTTTAAATAGAGCAGGGCGTCATTGGCGGTAGTAGGGCGGCCTGACGCAGTGATGCTTTCGATGATGTACTGAATATCTCTGGCAACCACTTTGTTGGGCGCTGCGGCGCCAATATGCGGCGCAATATCTTTGCGGTAAACCCGTTCGGGGATGTTGTGGTGTTTTAACCGTTTAACATTACCTTTATGCCAGTCGACAAATAAGTCGTCTACCGTTTGCATTTTGTGCTGCTTGGCGCGCTGTTTTAAAAACAGTGGATCGACCTTTTCCACCACCAATTGTTTTTTTTGCATTACCGCTTCGGCACGTGCTTCAGCAAGTGAGAGATTGGCACACTTGGCCAACGTCATTTCCCGGCGTTTGCCATTAATGCTGTAACGAAGAAACCAAAAGGGCAGGCCTGATTTTGGTACGGCCAGATATAAGCCACCACCATCAGCATACTTACCTGGAATTCCCTTTATTAGGGACTCTACTTTCTTTACGGTTAAACTGCCCATAATCCCTCTCAGATCAGCATGTTAGCCAAAGATGATTTTACTCACCACTAGGCATCTGAGATATTTTAACATGCCCACCACTTTACCCACCAGTTATACTTGGCTTTCGGTGGGTGAAGGTGGATGCTGGTAGACTATGGTTTTTCTTAAGTTATTGAATTTAATTATCTAAAATATCAATATGGACTTCAGTGGATGCTATTCAATATTTTGGATTTGTTCTCTCATCTGTTCAATTAACACCTTAAGCTCTACTGCGGCATTGGTGATCTCGGTGCTGATGGCTTTGGATGACAGGGTATTCGCTTCGCGGTTAAATTCCTGCATCATAAAATCTAAGCGTCGGCCGCAGGCGCCGCCTTTTTTCAGGGAGTGGCGGGTTTCTTTAATATGGGCATCGAGCCGGTCCAGCTCTTCGGCGACGTCAGATTTCGATGCTAAAAACGCCATTTCCTGCTCTAAACGGCCTTGTTCAATATCGGCTTTAATGTCGTTTAAACGGTTTACAATCCGGTCGCGCTGCCATTGCATGGCTTGTGGTAAATGTGTGCGGACAAAAGCCACTTGCTCGCCAATAGCGGTTAAGCGCTGCTGGATCATCTGTTCTATCGCGTCACCTTCACGGCCACGGCCGGCCAGGAAGTCTTGCAGGGCGGCGTCAAAGCCGGCCAGCAGTTCGCCTTGCATGGCGTCTAAATCGTCAGTGGGGGTTTCCATAACGCCAGGCCAGCGCAGAATGTCAGCAATATTCAGTTGTGCCTGCGGCGCTTTTTGCAGCAGTTGCTGGGCTTTTTGCAGCAATTGTTCAGCAAATTCTTCGTTCAGGGTTAGCTCGCCAGCGGCCTGATTGGCATGATAACGCAGATTCACTTCAATTTTGCCACGTTGCAGACTGTTGCGCAGTTTGTCACGCAGCAGGCTTTCCAGGCCTCGGAATTGCTCGGGCAGCCGGAAATAGCTTTCCAGATAGCGCTGATTAACTGAGCGGATTTCCCACTGGGCGGTGCCCCAGCTGGCTTTGGTTTCGTGACGGGCGAAGGCGGTCATGCTGTGGATCATAAAAAACTCTCTGGCGGCAAATAAAACCAGAGTATACCGCAGGCCAACGGAATTTGGCGAATTGCTCGCCCTAATACGCGTCGCCTTTCAAAATGCACGGGTGTTGTCTGCGCCCGTTCCCCCAATCACTAAGTAACACTAAGCTCATTGGGATTCACAGCCTGGCCGCCTACGTGCATTTAGAAATTCATAGCGTATAATGACGAACATTATTAATTTCAGGAGTGCAGCTATGCGTCCAAGTGGCAGAACCGCCAGTCAGATCCGTCCCCTTACTTTTACCCGTCAATTTACCGCTCATGCTGAAGGCTCAGTATTGGTTGAGTTTGGCAATACCAAGGTAATTTGTACCGCCAGTGTGGTAGAGGGTGTGCCGCGCTTTATGAAAGGCCAGGGCAAAGGTTGGGTAACGGCCGAGTACGGCATGCTGCCACGAGCGACCCATACCCGTAATGACCGCGAAGCGGCGCGCGGTAAACAAGGTGGCCGCACCATGGAAATTCAGCGCTTAATTGGCCGGGCACTGCGCACTGCAGTCAATTTAAAGCTGCTGGGTGAAAATACCATTACCATCGACTGTGACGTGATCCAGGCTGACGGCGGCACGCGCACGGCGTCGATTACTGGTGCCTGTGTGGCGCTGGTCGATGCCCTTAATTTTATGCGCGCCAAAGGCACCATTAAAACTAACCCGTTAAAATATATGGTTGCTGCAGTTTCAGTCGGCGTTTACAAAGGCACGCCGGTAGCCGATTTAGATTACGCTGAAGATTCTAATGCCGAAACCGATATGAATATCGTCATGACTGAAACCGGCAAAATTATTGAAGTGCAGGGCACGGCCGAAACCGAACCCTTCAGCTTTGATGAAATGCAGCAAATGATGGATTTGGGTCGCCATGCCATCCGGGAGATTATTGAAGAGCAAAAGCGGGTACTGGCGTAAGCAGAGGGCAGCAAGAACATGAAGCAGTTTCAACGTGATTTTATTGAATTTGCCCTGAACCGTCAGGTATTAAAGTTTGGCCAGTTTACGCTGAAATCGGGCCGCACCAGCCCGTATTTCTTTAATGCCGGTTTGTTTAATACCGGCAGCGATCTGGCCAAACTGGGCCGGTTTTATGCCGCAGCGTTGCAGGATGCGGCAATTGAATTTGATGTGCTGTTTGGTCCGGCTTATAAAGGTATACCAATAGCCACTACCACAGCAGTAGCCCTGGCGGATCATCACAACCGGGATGTGCCGTATTGCTTTAATCGCAAAGAGGCGAAGACCCATGGTGAGGGCGGTAATTTAGTCGGCGCACCGCTTAAGGGCCGGATTATGCTGGTGGATGATGTGATTACCGCCGGTACCGCCATTCGTGAGTCGATGCAGCTTATTCAGGCGCAGGGCGCTGAGCTGAGTGGCGTGCTGGTGGCGCTGGACCGGCAGGAACGCGGTCAGGGTGAGCTGTCGGCCATTCAGGAAGTGGAGCGCGATTTTAACACTAAGGTTGTGGCTATTATCAGCCTGCCGGATCTCATCAGCTATTTAGCCGATAAGCCAGAAATGGCAGAGCATTTGGAGGCGGTAAAAGCTTACCGGGCGCAGTATGGGGTTAAGATAGCTTAACAGCTTAACAGCTTAGTTAGCGACAGAGCGCAGAGTCAGGAAATGCTTTCGACGGCTCACCGTAACGCAAGGTATCAGGTAATGCTTACGGAACAGCGGCATGGATGCCGCGCAGGCTGAAGGGGCACAGGGATGTGATCCTTGAAGCCGGTGCAGTAAGTGTTACCTGATGCGTTGCAGAGTCTGCTGCCGTTTTGAAAGTACCCTTGCCCCTGCGCTTCCTTTAAGTTCTCAGTTAAATAAAGCCTGCTGCAGTAGCGCCCACTGGTTTTGCCAGGCGTTGGTTGGCAGGCGTTTAAAGCCTGAACGAACAAATTGGCTTATTTTACCCTCTACCAAGGCCAGTAGTAAGTTTGCCAGCTCGCCTTCGTCAATGCTGAAACCTTTACCTTCGCGCAATTTGCGCTCGCGCAGGGTTTGTTTAAATTGCGTTTCCAGTTTTTCAAACAGCGCAGCAACCCGCTCCAGCAAACGCTCCTGCTCACCTTGTAAGGCATCGCCGGTAAGGATGCGGCAAAAGCCCGGGTTACGCTCGGCAAATACCAGAATAAGCTGCAGCATGAGTTCAATGCGGCTTTGGGTGTCTTTGTGTTCATCTGAAATGCTGTTTATTCTGGATAACAGGGTGTCTTCAATAAATTCAATTAAGCCCTCAAACATTCGGGCTTTGCTGGGAAAATGCCGATACAACGCCGCCTCGGATACGCCAACCTTTTCGGCTAAAGCAGCCGTAGTAATGCGCTGGCCGTTGTTGCTTTGCAACATGGCGGCTAACGCCTGCAAAATATCTTCTTTTCTGTTGCCGCGACGCGGTGTTGACATAGTTGTTCCTGAAAATAAAAACCAATATATTATCTACTGCTTGTTCAGCCAGTATGTAGGGTGTTGGTGCAAGGCTCGTCCAGCCAGTATGCGCCTTTCGCCGCCTTTAAGGACGACTAACCCAAACTTTAAAAAACCGTAAGGCAACATACTTGTGGAACAGCGGCATGGATGCCGCGGAGCCTGAAAGGGCACAGGGATGTGATCCTTTAAGGCGGTGAACAAGTGTGTTGCCCGGAGGTTTTATCACCAAGTCCTATTGTCACTAGCGACTAGCTCTTCCCTGAGTGTCCAAAGCCACCTTCGCCGCGCTCAGACGCATCAAAGCTATCAACGAGCTTAAATTCTGCCTGCACCACCGGCATAAACACCAGCTGGGCAATCCGGTCACCTGGCTCAATGCTGAAGGTTTGCGCTCCACGGTTCCACATAGACACCATTAATGGCCCCTGATAATCAGAGTCAATTAACCCAACCAGATTACCCAGTACAATACCGTGTTTATGGCCCAGGCCAGAACGCGGCAAAATAGTGGCGCATAAATTAGCATCACCGATAAAAATCGAAATACCGGTTGGAATTAATACCGTCTGGCCTGGCTCCAGCGTTAAGGTCTGATCCAGACAGGCGCGTAAATCAAGGCCGGCTGAACCCGGTGTGGCATAGGCCGGCAGTGGAAATTCGTTACCAATACGCGGGTCAAGGATCTTCAGCTCAATTGCTTTATTCATTTGGTTACTTCACTCGTTGTACTTTTCGGAGAATAATGTTGTGAAATTAAGGTTATCAGGCTTGCAGCCAGCGCGGTTTTGCTTTGCAGGGCCAGTGTCTGTTCGCCATCTTGCCACAGCAGTGTTACCGCATTTTGATCGCTGTTAAAGCCGGCATCAGGTTGCGAGACATCATTGGCGCAAATCATATCGAGCTTTTTCTTCAGCAGCTTTTGCCGGGCATAGTTCAGGACATCCTGCGTCTCAGCAGCAAAGCCGACGGTAAAAGGGCGTAGTTCATGCAGGCCAGCTACCGCAGCAATAATATCCGGGTTTTTAATCAGGGTGAGCTGCAGCTCGTTGCTGGCACCTTTTTTAAGCTTATTGCTTGCGACATCAGCTGCCCGGTAGTCAGCCACGGCCGCGCAGCCGATAAAAATATCGCTTTTTACCGCTGCTTTTAATGCTGCATCATGCATCTGCTGTGCGCTTATCACATCTATCCGCTTAACCCCGGCTGGGGTAGCCAGTTGCACCGGGCCACTAATAAGGGTGACTTCAGCGCCCATCGTAGCGGCAGCAGCGGCTAAAGCAAAGCCCATTTTGCCGGAGCTGTGGTTAGATAAGTACCGCACCGGATCCAGCGCTTCGCGGGTAGGGCCGGCAGTAATAGTAAAGCGCAGGCCGGCTAATGAGCCGGCTGGTACCTGGCTTTGCTCATGGGTCTGTATAACGCTTTGTTTAATAGTGCTCTGTTCAATACTTTGTTCAACTAATGCCACCAGCTCTAACGGTTCCAGCATCCGGCCATAGCCGACATCGCCACAGGCCTGCTCACCGGCACCCGGGCCATAAATGTGAAAATTATGTTTTTTTAGTGTTGCTAAGTTTTGTTGGGTGGCTATATTGTTATACATCTGCTGATTCATGGCAGGCGCTACCGCGACAGGCGCGGCAGAGGCCAACACGCAGGTAGTGAGTAAATCGTTGGCCATGCCATGCGCCAAACGGGCGATAACATCGGCAGAGGCCGGCGCAACCACGATTAGGTCAGCCCATTTGGCCAGCTCAATATGGCCCATCGCTGCTTCTGCTGCCGGGTCGAGCATACTGGTGCTGACCGGGTTGCCGGATACCGCCTGCAAGGTAAGCGGGGTAATAAATTGCTGGGCTGCGTCGGTCAGGATCACTCTGACCTCGGCACCCCGCTCTTTTAAGCGGCGGACTAAATCGGCACTTTTGTAAGCGGCGATACCGCCACTAATGCCCAGTAATATCCGTTTGGCTGTCAGTGTCTGCTGCATAAATACCTAAAGCTGGTCCGAAAATCATCGGCATAAGATAACACGGAACGGAAAAATCAGCATCAATTCAGGGAGGATTCAGATGGCAATTACGGACTGGCCAGTAACCGAGCGACCGCGGGAAAAACTGTTGCAACTGGGGCCTAAGGCGTTATCAGATGCTGAACTACTGGCTATTTTTCTGCGAACCGGGGTAAGCGGCTGTGACGCGGTCACGCTGGCCCGTCAGTTGCTGAACCATTTTGGCTCGCTGCGGCGCTTAATGGGTGCCAGTCAGCATGAATTTTGTCAGGCAAAGGGCCTGGGTGAGGCAAAGTTCGTTCAGTTACAGGCGGTGCTGGAGCTAAGTAAACGTTATATGCAGCAACAATTACAACGGGAAACCGTGTTTACTGAGCCGGCCCTGGTGAAAAAATTTTTATCGCATACCATTGGCCATGAACAACGTGAAGTGTTCTTACTACTTTATCTTGATAATCAGCATCGTTTGATTGCCAGCGAGCCGCTATTTATGGGCACTATCGACGCATCGCCGGTATATCCGCGTATTGTAGTTCAGCGCGCTTTAGCGCATAATGCCGCCGCCGTTATATTGGCTCATAATCATCCTTCCGGGGTGGCAGAGCCAAGCCGCGCCGACAGGGCAATAACGGAGCGTCTGACCCAGGCTATGGCTTTAGTAGATATTAAAATACTGGACCATTTTGTGGTGGGCGATGCAGAAGTTGTCTCTTTTGCAGAACGCGGCTGGCTTTAACAAAATTTAAACGATAAAGGCGGATCGCCAATGGATCTGCCTGAAGCGCCATTTAAATTCTCTTGAGTTTAATGGGGCTTTCGTGTATAAAGTGCGCCCTCATCCATTTTCGGGGCAACCTTCAAGGCCAGAAGGGTGAATGATAGCTCGAGCTGACGTAATTTTGGAGAAATATAGACATGTCTAGAGTATGCCAAGTAACTGGCAAAGGTCCGATGGTAGGTAACCGTCGTTCGCACGCCAACAACGCGACAAAGCGCCGTTTCCTGCCTAACCTGCAAACTCACCGTTTCTGGGTTGAAAGCGAAAACCGTTTTGTTACTTTACGTACAACCACCCGTGGTATGCGTATTATTGACAAGAAAGGTATTGACGCCGTTTTAGTAGACGTTCGTGCCAACGGTCACAAGGTTTAAGGAATTAACTCATGCGCGATAAAATCCGTTTAGTTTCTTCTGCCGGTACTGGTTTCTTCTACACTACAACGAAGAACAAACGTACCATGCCAGAAAAAATGGAAATCAAAAAGTTCGATCCTAAAGTGCGCAAGCACGTGATTTTCAAAGAAGCGAAAATCAAGTAATCGACCTGAAAACCCGGCTCTCGCCGGGTTTTTGCTTTTTACACCCCGCCTAAGTTACTATGCCGCTGCCCCTTTGCAGACTGGTGCTGCCTTGTGCAGATACGAAAACTATGTTGAAACTTTCTCGTCGGAACTGGAATAACGTGCTGATATTTGCCGTACTTATTCTGATGTTTGTGCTGTATGGCATTCCCCAGCGCCTGCAACAAAAATCGTCAGCAGAGCATCGCTTAATTCCGGCCGACGCCCAACTGTTAATGGTAGGCTTTGCCAATCAGCGCCTGGTAAAAGCCGGCCCACAGTGGCAACTGCAACCGCAGAGTAATATCCAGGTTGATGCCGGGCAATTAGCGCTGGCCTGGCAGCACAGCCAGCTGATACCGGTGGATACCGTGCCAATGCAAAGCCGGGTACCGGTGGCACAAGCCAGCGTGCAACTGGTTGGCGAGACTAGTCCTGTTATCTGGTTACTGTATCCGGATGCAGAGTCAGGCAACAGCCAGTATCTGCTGCAACAGGCCGGACAAACCCAGTTTTATCTGCTGAGCGCCAGCCAGGCTAAGCAGCTATTTTTGTTAAAGTAAGGTTCGGTTGCAGCACGCTTTTCAGGAGTAAACATTGTGCCAGAATTACCCGAGGTTGAAGTATCCCGCTTAGGCATTAGCCCGCATCTTGAAGGTCAGCAATTGCTGAGCGTAGTCGCCCGGCAGCGTCAGCTGCGTTGGTGGATCCCGGATGAAGTGATTGCGCTGAGCAACCAACCGATATTAGCGGTGAGCCGCCGGGCCAAGTATTTGCTAATCGGTTTGCCAGCGGGAGAGATTATTTTGCATTTAGGGATGTCGGGTCATTTAAAAGTAGTCTCGACCAATACCCCGGCGGCGAAACATGACCATCTGGATTTACTGCTATCTAATAACAAAATACTGCGTTTAAACGATACCCGTCGTTTTGGTGCGGTATTGTGGCAGGCAAAAAACCAGCCGCATCCGCTACTGGCTGCGTTAGGCCCCGAGCCACTTACCCGTGATTTTAACGCTCAGACGCTGATTGAGACTTGTAGCAAACGCTCAGCCGCGATCAAGCTGGTGCTGATGGACAATAAGGTGGTAGTGGGGGTGGGCAACATTTACGCCAACGAGGCCTTGTTTAAAGCCGGTATTTCACCCACAACGCCAGCTAAAACGGTGGCAGCTGATAAACTGGCGTTGCTGAGCACTGTGGTAAAAGAAACCCTGGCTGCAGCAATTGTGCAGGGCGGCACTACGTTAAAAGACTTCAGCCAGGCTGATGGTAAGCCTGGCTATTTTAAACAACAGTTGCTGGTTTATGGTCGCGGTGGCCAGCCTTGTGTGCAATGTCAGCAGCCGCTGAGCGAGATCAAGCTGGGCCAGCGTACTACAGTATTTTGCCGTTTGTGTCAGGCGTAAGCAAAGTTAAAAGCGCCGCTTAGCGGTAATTCGCCACTGCCAGTTGCCCAGCTCGGGATTATCAGTTACCGGGCGGGTTAAATCGATATGTACCATAGTGCCGCGGCTGGAGTGGGTAGACAATAAGCGGATGCCTACACCTACGCCATAAAGAATACTGTCGTCTATGTCGTTTTCGCCACGTTGGTCGGCACCCCAGCTACGACCGGCATCGGCAAAGCCAGCGAAGCCGACATCAAAGATTTGCAGAATATTCCAATCGGTGTAATAGCGGTACTCCGTCGTGGCCACCATTCGGTTATCACCGCGCTGGTAAAACAACGGAAAAGCCCGCAGACCGGTGTCACCACCCAGATAGAGTGCTTCATCGGCAAATAAATCTTTACCACGTTGTAGATCCAGAATACCAACCAGGCTGCTCTGCCGGGTTAGCTGATATACCATTTGCCAATGAGTACTGATTAGTTGCTGGTTCAGGTCGGCCATTTTCAGGCCATGGTAGCGAAAACTGGCCAGTAACCATATGTCACTTTGCAACGCCCAGGCTTTTTCTATAGCCGCATCAACCTGCCAGCCACTAGCGTCAGCACCCAGGCCTTTTTGAAGCTGACCCAGCCGCAAATAGGCCTGCCAGCCTAAGTTAATATCTTCTACCCGGTTAAATTGGTTGATGTTATACAATTTACGATACTGATCTTCCAGCAACTGGTACTCAACCCACACCCGGGATAAATTACGTTCGTCAGGCAAAGTAAACAGCGTGTCAGCATTGGCGGCAAAGCTGACATCCTCTAATGTTATTCCGCTGTTAAACCGATGAATTTGCTTACTGTCGCCTGCCAGACGCCAGCCAAAAAAACTGCTGAAACCATGCTGAGTCCGGTCGTACTGATTAACCTTTTCACCCAGTACATAATCGTTTATTTGTTGTTTGTCTTTACTGACATCGACACTCACTGCCCAGGGTGAACTTAACCGGTAAAATGGTCGTTGAATATTAAACTGATAACTTTCACCATCAGAGTTATTGGCATAGCGGGTAAGTGCCTGCCAACGGCTACCCAGAATATTCGGGCTGGCAAAGCTGAACAGATAGCCGGTACGCTCAGCATCTTTGGCATAGTCGAGCTGCAACTGGTTGCCGGTTCCCAGCAGGTTATCTTCCGCTACACCTATTGAGTATTCTGTAGCGCCACCTTCGCTGGAAAAATCGATTTTAGGTAATAACGACCAGTTGTCCCAGGTTTTCACTAACACTTCTACCGTATTGGTTTCAGGGCAATAGCGGCTGACGGCAACTTCCGCATCCCGAATGTACCGGCGTGAGCGCAATATCCGCTCTGTTTCTGCCAGCTCGGCCAGAACTAACGGACTTTCTGGAGTAAATAGCAGATCATTGTCGATAGTGATCTGTTTAGATATAACGTGGCTGTAATTGGCAAAGCGGTGTAACCAGAAGGTACCTGGCTCGTTCAGATCAAAAACATTTTGCTGCTCAAAGCGGATGCTACTAATGGTCAGATTAGTGTGCTGCAAATCAGCTTCATCAAACAAACGAGTACAGTCGGTATCAGCTGCCGCATAGGCTTGGCGCAGCGTAAAGCAGGCAAGTAACACAACAATCACTGATAAACGGCGACCTGTCATCAGGCTTAGTCCTCTTGCTCTGTAAATGATTCAGGCTTGGCTGATGCGTTAATGGTTACTGGTGCCGACCCCTGGCCAAAAACTACGGTACGTTGCGGGAATGGAATTTCGATGCCCGCTTTATCAAAGGCATTTTTAACTTCTTCCTGAATACTGTTGCGTAAATCCCGAAAATTCTCCCGCTTGGTCCAGACGCTGAATTGAATACTAAGCGATGAGTCAGCAAAGCCGTTAAAAATAAAAAGGGGTGCCGGCTCGTCCAGACTAAGCGGATTTTCGTCTGCTACTTGCTGTAATATTTGCCGAACGTTGCTGATATTCTCTTTGTACGCCACCCCTATCATTAAATCAAAGCGTCGAATAGGAAAGCGGGTCAGATTGGTCATTTCCGTTTTGATCAGGCTTTCATTTGGAATGCGTACAAACAGATTATCGAAAGTACGCAGTTTTACTGACAGTAAGTCTATCGACAGTACTTCGCCGGTGGTGGTACCTACTTTAATGACATCACCTAGCTGAAACGGTTTTTCACCAATTAAAAACAAGCCACTAATCAGGTTTGACGCTGACGTTTGCGAGGCAAAGCCAATCGCCACCGATAACACGCCCGCAGCGCCAATCAGCACACCAAGTGAAAACCCGAGCTGACGCAATGCAGAGGCCACAAATAATGCTAATACCAACCAGTAAACCAGTCGCTTAAATAATACCGCATGATGCTGCGAAAAGTTTCGGGTCACCAGCTTTTGTACCGCGCGTCCGGCCAAACTGGCCAACAGTAAGCCTGCGGCCAGTAAAATAGCGGCTTGCAACATATTGACCATTTGCTCTGACCTTAAATAGGCCGAAATTTGCTCCATTATGTCAGTTCCTGTTAATCATTAAACATACCGGTAAACGCCCTGATTAAGCCCTGCTTCTCAATATTCTGGCGGGGCCCGGCAATTCTTGCTGCCGCCGTTACGCCTGCAGGCAGTTGCTTACTTATTTTAAACCGGGTCAGGGCATGGTTGCCGTCGTGTTGCAGAGTGATAGGGTCGGTCCATAACGAGCCATCATTCAAACCATACAATGCCAGATAGGGCAGCGGGATACTCAGTTTATCGATCACCAGCATGCTATTGGCATTATTCTCTATAGTCACGGCGGTAACTGCCCGGTGGGGTCTGACCGGCAGATCCGCTCTGTCATGCCGGGCCTGGGTTTTATCGGCGTAGCATAACTCGCCATGTAAGGTGGATGGTCCAAACCAGGTGTCAGACAGGCGCTGACTGGCAATATCAATCAGACTACAGGCCGGTTGCTGCAGATTTACTTCAATTACCACCGGCGAGCTGATATAAAATACCGCCTGCTGGGCAGGAGGTATACTAAGTTGAGTACGGGTTTTAACCACCATTGGCCGGTCAAGTAACTTAGGGCTAAGGCAAAACTGGGCCGGGCTTTGCCGGAACACAAAGCGTTGTAAATTATCCAGATCAGGTAATTGTCTGATGCTGCTGCTTTGCATCTGACTGTGCACGTCTTGCTCCGCTACACGGGTAAAGCCAAGCAACCATTCCACCGGTAAGCGCTGCAAATAAAGAGTTAATGGCCCAAATACATAGTGCCAGCTCTGGCCGCTGTTTAACGCGATGGGCTGCCACCAGGGGTTACCTGTCGGGGTGTCGTTGTGATGTTGTGGTTGCATATCCGGTCCGGTCATTCTCAGTGGCGATGGTCTAGTAGCAAAGCAATCGTAATTTATCTCTGAGTTACAGTTACAGCCTGATTGTTATCTCTGGTGGCAAAAACTAAAATAATGGATAATTTCTGCTTAAGAAGCAATATGTTATTTTAGCTGAACTGCTAATAGCAGCCAGGTGTGTTACAGCATACTCTCTAAGCGGTTTTTGGTCAGCGGTTTTTGTCAGGCATTAGCTGCTAGTGTGGCAGAGGCTTTATGAAATTACGCTTAATAAGTTAACCCTGCAATTTGCCAGGCACACTGCTGCCCGGCCAGCACTACGAGGTTGCTATGGAACTACCGGTACTGATAAACCGACTGCGCTTCGCGTTAGAGAACGATACGGTTCAGCTATTGCAAGACCAGCTGGAGGATGTGCACCCGGCCGACTACGCTGCAGCCATCACGGAGTTTTCACTCGATCATTTATGGCTACTGTTGGTTGCTTTGCGCCGTTCTCAGCAAGCAGAGGTATTTGGTTATTTACCGGCAGAAGTGCAGGTAGCGTTAGCCATTCGGGTAAGCCGGCGCAAACTCGCGCCCATAATCCGCCAGATGTCGTCTGATGAGCGGGCTGATTTATTTAACCAGTTGACCGCAGAACAGCGGGAAATGTTATTGCCGGCACTGGCACAGGCCGAGCGCGAAGATTTACTGCGTCTTTCCAGTCATCAGGAGGGTAGCGCAGGCGCTATTATGACCTCGGATTACGCGATACTGGCATCTGATATTACCGTACGGGAAGCGCTGGATGTGCTGCGTCGCGAAGCACCTGATAAAGAAACGATTTACTCAGCCTATGTGGTAGACGAGCAGCGCAAGCTTATTGGCGTTGTATCGCTGCGTGAGCTTATTCTTGCCCCGGCCACTATGTTGGTCGATGAGCTGATGAACCACGATCCAATTTATGCCACTGTGGAAATGGAGCAAGAGCAGGTTGCGGCAATGGTAGCTAAGTATGACTTACTCGCCCTGCCTATTCTTAATGTCGAACAGCAGATGGTGGGCATTGTAACCTACGATGATGCAATGGACGTTGCCGCAGAAGAAGCCACTGAGGATTTTCATAAAACCGCCACCATCGGCAAGCTGGAGGGCAACGTAAAAGATGCCAGTATTGGTCTGCTGTATCGCAAAAGGGTGTTCTGGCTGGTGATCCTGGTATTTGGCAACATTTTCTCTGGTGCCGGTATTGCGTATTTTGAAGACACCATTGCCAGCTATCTGGCGTTATTATTCTTTCTGCCGTTGTTAATTGCCAGTAGCGGTAACGCCGGGGCGCAGTCGGGCACCTTAATGGTACGGGCACTGGCTACCGGTGATGTAAAACTCCGGGACTGGGGTTCATTGCTATTAAAAGAATGCCTGGTAGCCGGGTTATTGGGGCTGACAATGTCATTTGCCGTGGTGTGGTTAGGCTGGTGGCGCGGTGGCTATGATATTGCCATCGTCGTGGCCGCCACCATGATGCTGGTAGTCATGGTCGGCAGCCTGGTCGGCTTGTCGTTACCTTTTTTACTCAGCCGGCTAAAGCTTGACCCGGCCACCGCCAGCGGGCCGTTAATCACCTCCATTGCCGACGTGTCCGGGGTCGTATTGTATTTCTCTATTGCCACCTGGTATCTCGGGTTGTAGTAACGGAACAGATGGGGCTGCTCAGCCGGTCAGTGGCTGCAGAAAACCACTGTGGCTGTAGCCATCCACCAAGCCATCACCCTGCAGATCTACCTGGCTCCAGTCACCGCTTTGGCCCAATACAAATACCTGCTGGCCGTTGACTAAGGTTGTTTTAATATCAAAGCTGGTACCGGGTCCGGCCCTTAACCGCAGGCCGTCCCGTGCGATAACCTGCGCTTTACTGGCTGATAAATTAGCCAAATTAATACTGGCAGCGTTACCAGTGGGGGCTTCTGCTGGTAGCGGTGGTCTGACAGGCAAGCCAGAGGGTAGTGGCGGGGCAGCAGGCAGGCCTTGCCAGTTACTTATTGCCTGTTGCATGTTTTCTGCCCAGTCGCTATCGCCGTTGGCCGGATAGTCACCACGTTGCAGCTGGGCGAGTTCAATACCTCGCATCTGCAAGTGGGGCAGTTCCCAGCTTAATGGCTTCAGCTCCTGTTTATCAGCCAGCTTATGCAACTGCTGCCACCATTTTTTACGTTCGCCGCTGTCGTCCCAACTCCATCTGCCATCGATATACAACACAAAGTCGGCCGCCACGCCGAACTGATGCATTGAACTCCAGGCATCGGCATTGGTTACTCTGGCGCCAGGCGCGCTACGACCTTGGCTGTAAAGCTGACGTTGACGCTGTGGTGAGCGAAAACCCTCGAATATCCTGAAGGGTAATTGAGCTTTTAACAGCTCTTGCAATAACAGCTCAACTTTATGCCGGAAAACCGGATGCAGGTGCGCCATACTGGTATCTCTGCTCATTGTTATGCTCCTGGCTGGATTGTTAATAGCACCCTTAACGTTTGCCCTGACTCACTACACAGGCGGGCATTGAGTATAGCTATAGTTTTACAAAAGTGAGGTGACACCGGCCCGACAGCTTGCTCCATCATTAGAAAAGCTTTACACTTGTCCCGCAACCAAGGGGTGCAACTGCGCAATAGCGCAAATGCTGAGATGCTTTCGGGCAAACCCTTAGAACCTGATCCGGATTATGCCGGCGGAGGGATGGTGCTAACTCCTCAAGCTGGTGTGATCTCTGTTTTTCTGATAAATGGAGCGTCATACGATAATGCGTTTTTCTCCGACTTTAGTTACTTCAGCAGTATTTGCGGCGTTAGCTGCTTCTGGCTGTGTTTATGCCGATAATTCCTCCGCTGTTACTGCTATTGAGCGCATTACCGTGCAAGGCGATTTACGCCAGCAACACGTCGGCCAGCTGGCCGGCAGCATCACGGTTGTGACTGAACAGGATTTGCAGCGCCAGTCGGTGCAGCATCTTGACCAGCTACTTAATCAGTTCGCTAATGTTAACTTCAGTGCTGGCGCCTCCCGCGGGCGGTTTATTCAGGTGCGTGGTATTGGCGAGCGCAGTGAATTTGTTGATACCATTAACCCCTCTGTTGGTATTCTGATTGATGGTATAGATTATTCAGGTCTTGGCATTAGTGGTATCAGCGATATTGCCCAGTTTGAGGTGTTCCGCGGCCCGGAAGCGACCCGCTTTGGTGCCAATGCGCTGGCCGGTATGCTGAACCTGACCACCCAGGGCCCTACAGAGACTGCCGAAGGTAAAGCCAGCCTGACCATCGCTAACTACGACAGCTATCAGCTGGCTGGTCAGTTCAGTGATGCGCTGAACTCAAAATGGGGTTATAGCCTGTCGCTGGAGCAGCAACAGTCGGATGGCTTTATTGAAAACCGCTTTCTTAACCGCGATGATACCAACGATATTAACGAGTTTACCGGTCGTTTTAAGCTGGCTTTTCAGGCAACTGCCGATCTTAAACTGCAACTGGTCAGCCATGTTGTTGATCAGGATAACGGTTACGATGCGTTTTCGCTGGACCGCGACCGGACAACCCTGTCGGACGAGCCCGGTCAGGACGAGCTGCGCAGTACGGCGCTGGCCCTGCAGGCTGATTACAGCGGCTTAACTTTTGCCAGATTACATGGCCAGCTTAGCTGGTTAGACGCTGATATGGACTATGGCTTTGATGAAGACTGGAGCTATGTCGGGCTGCACCCGGATGAATATTCAACCTCCGATCGTTATTTACGCGATCGCGAACAATTAACCCTGGATTACCGGCTGGTTTCTACCGATGCCGGTCGGCTTGGCGAAAGTGACTGGGTGCTCGGTGTGTATGCGGCCAGTAAAGAGTTTGCTTTAACCCGGCAGTTCTGGAACTGGGATTTATGGCAAGCCGACACCTTTGCCAGCGAGCTTAGTCGCAGTAATCTGGCGTTATACTCTGAACTTAATACACCGCTAAGTGAGCGGCTGAGCCTGGTATCGGGTCTGCGGCTGGAGCGCTATGAAGATGAATATGCTGACAGCAGTGCTAATTACATCACTAACAATGACACCATGTGGGGCGCCAAGCTGAGCCTGAACTATCAGGCAAGCCCGCAGGCGCTGATTTATCTGCTGGCATCACGTGGTTATAAAGCGGGTGGCGTAAATGGTGATGCGCTGGCCAAAGCCGCCGATGACAGCCTGAGCGAGTTGCTGACTAAAGCCAGCTTTGTGCCGGAAACCCTGTATAACGCCGAATTCGGGGTAAAAGGCACGGCATTGGATCAAAGCCTGGTAACCCGGGTTGCTGCATTTTATATGTGGCGCGAGGATATGCAGGTTAAAGGCTGGCTGAACCCGGACAGCGGTCCACAATTTGCCGGTTTTATTGATAACGCCGGCAGTGGCCGTAATTACGGTATTGAAATTGAAAACCGGCTGCAACTGCATCCGCAACTGGCACTGATGATAAACGCCAGCTGGTTGAAAACCAAATTGGGTAATTACGTGACTATTGATGGCGACGATTTCAGTGGCCGGGAGCAGGCGCAGGCACCACGATTTAGTTACAGTGTGGCTGCTGACTGGTATCTGAGTGATACCGTTACGTTTAATGTCGGACTACAGGGTAAAGACAGTTATTATTATTCTGATGGTCACAATGCCCGTTCCAGCCGCTACGAGTTGTTAAACCTGCGGTTAAGTTACCAGCTACAGCAGTGGCAACTGACAGTGTGGAGCCGCAATGCGCTAGATCAGGATGTCGGCATTCGGGGGTTTTATTTTGGCAACGACCCACGTGATGGCTATGAGCCCCATGTGTACGAGCAGTTTGCTGAACCACGCCGGGTAGGGCTTAGTGCCAGCTATCAATTTTAACTTTACGACGACATAACCGGAGTTGTGATGAAATTATCTGTAGAAATCAGTAAATACCCTTTGGCAGAGGACTATATCGGGCCCATTAAAGGTTTTATCGAGCAGCTTAATCAATACCCGGATATAAGGGTAATCACCAATACCATGAGCACCCAGCTGTTTGGCGATTATGATCAGGTGATGCAGGCCCTGCAAGACTGTATCAAGGCGTCTTTCGCCCAGTACGGTAAGGTGGTATTTGTTTGTAAATTTATTCATGGTGATCTGCAGCCATGATGCACTGGCTTAGTAATGCATTGGATCAATGGCAGTTGATGCATAGCCTGGAGCTGCTGGCAACCTTACTGGCACTGGCCTACGTGATACTGGCCTTACGTCAGAGTCTCTGGTGCTGGCCGGCGGCATTATTAAGCACCATTTTATTTACCCACATTATGTGGGATTCTGCTTTATTATCAGACGCCTTGTTGCAATTGTATTATGCGGCAATGGCCCTGTATGGCTGGTGGCGCTGGCAACAGCTGAAACAGCAGCACAAAGGACAGAATACGGTATCAGAATGGCCCTGGCGCCGGCACATGCAGTTAATTCTGATAACGGCGCTTGCTGGTGTGCTGCTGGGCTATGTGATGGCAAACTTCACCCGCGCTGATTTTGCTTATCTTGATGCTCAAACCACCGTGTTCAGTGTCATGGCAACCTGGCTGGTCGCACGTAAACTAGTCTCGAACTGGCTATACTGGGTGGTGATTGATGCGGTATCCATTTACGTTTATGCACAAAAACATCTGTATTTTCTGACCCTGTTGTTTATGCTGTATACCATTATTGCATTAGCGGGATATTTTATATGGCGGGCGAATTATCAGCAGCAACCGCAACTGGCGACGTCGGCCAGATAACCGCATTATGCCGGCATCTGGAATTTTTTGCAGCACATCCGGCACTTGCCGTTACCCCGCTTTCTAATGGCGAGCTAAATCTTAATTACCGGGTAGAAACCAGCCGAGGCGTGTACGCCGTGCGACGTTACCCGCCAAGCAGCAGCGGAGTTTGCCGCCAGCAAGAGCTGCGTTGTCAGCATGCGGCTGCAGTGGCCGGTATTGCCCCGGCGCCACTTTGCTTGAATAACCATTTACAGGTGTTGATCAGCGAGTTTATTCAGGGCGGTGCTTGCTTTGCGGTTACCGAGCGAACGATTCCGATACTGGCATGCACCCTGGTAAAACTGCATCAGCTTGGTGCCCGAACTGCAGTGTTGCACCCGGTAAACTATCTGCAGCAGTTAGCAAAGCAGACCGGACAGGCATTTGTCAGCGCCGACGCGCGATTATTTGCCCGATTACTGGCAACAGCAGAATATTATCAGACCTTGCCAATTGATACTGTGCTGTGTCATCTGGATTTGCATGGCGGCAATATGTTGTGGACAGATCAGAAATTATGGTTGCTGGATTTTGAGTACGCACAGTCGGCTGATAGCTGTCTGGATTTAGCCGCCGTCTCGCTGAATTTTCAGTTGTCTGCTGAATCAGAGCAACAGTTGCTCTCGGCATACCGGAAACAACGTGCTCATGGCGCTGGAACAGAAACTGAATTTTCGGCCAAACTGGCGCTGGCAAAAATCATTTTTAGCGGATTTTGCTGGTTATGGTATCTGAGCCTGCAACAAAAACTGACTTCGGGCCAGCAGCAGGCTCAATATTGGCAGCAGCAGCTTGCTGAGCAACTGGCGCTACAAACCTCCTAAGCGTTCGGCCAATACTTTATAGCGCTTTACATCGTCCTCGTTAAATAATGGCTTGCCACTGTCGTCTTGTTCAGTGGCTACCAGCAGATTTTCTCTGGCTAACCGTTCTACCCGAATATCCGGGATCCCAAGGAACTCAGCAACCTGTTGTACCGACATGAGTGACATAGCTTTATCCTGATCAATGGTTAAGATACTAGTAATACCTTATTCATGGGCTTTTTTGAATTAAAAAAGCATAATTTTAAAAAAAAACTCAGCTGGATTTTCTCAGGCGGCTACACCGACTTTAATAGACATTCCGGCTACTTATCGGTATAAATATTGGTTAAATCCAATTACGTTTTGATTCGTCGCAGGCTGCTACCCCTAAAGTGATTCTGTGTTATTGCGGCTCTGTTCAGAATAACGTCAGACAGCCCCTGTGGCCTGCAGAGCACAATTCTGTAGATTAGTTTGAAATTTCGCCATTTTGTAAAGGAAGCAACGACGCTATGACATTGTTATGGATACTTTTACTTCCCCTGCTGGGTACGCTGGTGCCGGTATTAACGGCCAGCTGGCGGCGAAGTGCCTGTGCCACGGCGACGGCCATTCCTCCAGCGATAGCATTAATGCTGCTGTTCTACCACGGCAGTGCCATTTTTGCTGGCGAAAGTTTACGCTACACTCTGGGCTGGATACCACTGCTGGGGCTGGATGTCAGCCTCCGGCTGGATGGGCTGGCATTTCTGTTCAGTCTGTTAATTCTGGGTATTGGCTTACTGATCATCTTGTATGCGCGCTATTATCTGTCTGAACAAGATTCTATGCCGCGTTTCTACGCTTATCTGATGCTGTTCATGACCGCAATGATGGGCATTGTATTATCTAATAACGTATTGCAGCTCTGGTTGTTCTGGGAACTGACCAGTATCAGCTCTTTCCTGTTGATCAGTTATTGGTGGCATAAATCTGAAGCGCGGCGCGGCGCCCGAATGGCTCTGACGGTAACCGGGGCCGGGGGCTTGTGTTTACTGGCTGCCTTATTGTTGCTTGGCCAAATTACCGGCAGTTACGATTTGGATGTTATTCTGGCCAGTGGTGCTGTTATTCAGCAACATGGCTGGTATCCGTTGGTTTTAGTGTTGTTTTTGCTGGGTTGCTTTACCAAATCAGCACAATTTCCGTTCCATTTCTGGTTACCCAATGCGATGGCCGCGCCAACCCCGGTAAGTGCTTACTTACACTCAGCTACTATGGTCAAAGCCGGTATTTTTTTGCTGGCGCGGTTTTACCCGGCAATGGCCGGTACGGAATTATGGTTTTTACTGGTTAGTATTACCGGTTTAACCACGTTGCTGGTCGGTGCCTATCTGGCACTATTTAAACATGACTTAAAAGGCTTGCTGGCCTATTCCACTATCAGCCATTTAGGATTAATTACCTTGTTGTTCGGCATGGGTACCGACTTAGCCGCTGTTGCCGGGGTATTTCATATTATTAATCATGCGACGTTTAAAGCGTCGCTGTTTATGGCTGCCGGCATTATTGACCATGAGTCAGGCTCGCGTGATATGCGCAAATTAAACGGCCTGTGGCACTTTATGCCGATAACCGCTACGCTCGCCATGGTCGCGGCGGCGGCAATGGCAGGAGTACCCTTGCTCAACGGGTTTTTATCCAAAGAAATGTTTTTTGTCGAAACTCTGCAACAGCACCTGCTGGGTTCGTTGTCGTGGATTATTCCGGTACTGGCGACCGTAGCGGGTGTGTTTTCGGTGGCGTATTCAACCCGCTTTATCCATGATGTGTTTTTTAACGGTAAGCCAAAAGGCTTAACCAAAACCCCTCATGAGCCGCCCCGTTATATGCGAATGCCGGTTGAAGTATTAGTGGTGCTTTGTATTCTGGTTGGCATAGCACCGGGGTACATTGTCGGTGATTTGCTTCATGCCGCATCCTCTGCAGTGCTGGGCGGGCCCGTCCCCGAGTACAGTCTGGCTATCTGGCATGGTTTTAATGTTGCCTTGCTGATGAGTGTAGTAGCGCTGGCGGGCGGTGCGCTGATATACATTAACCGTAAACACTTATTTGATTTTCAGAATACGCTGCCAGGCTTAGATGCCATCAATACTTTTGAGCTGGCGATGAAAACGCTGGCAAAACGTTGCCAGCAAATATATGGCTGGCTGGACAATGGTTCATTGCAGCGTTATCTGGTGTTTTTATTAATCGCTGTTGTGGTGTTGGCAGGGCTGCCGCTGCTGGAGCTGGACACCCTGTTTGGTGGCCGCCCTGAACTACCGGTCGATGCCGTAAATGCAACCGGCGCGGCAATGTTGCTAATTACTGCCTTTGCGACTGTGGTATTTCACCGACAAAGGGTAGTGGCGTTACTGATGATTTCTGTGGTGGGGTTAATGGTATCAATTGCCTTTACCCGCTTTTCAGCTCCCGATTTGGCACTGACCCAGCTATCAGTGGAAGTGGTTACCATTATTCTGTTAATGCTGGCTTTATTTTTCTTACCCCATAAAACACCGAAACAATCCAGCCCGACCCGGGTGATCCGGGACATCAGTCTGGCCAGTATGGTAGGGGTGGTTATAGGCAGTATCAGTTACGCCATTATGACCCGACCCTTTAATACGATTTCTGATTATTTCCTGACCAATGCCAAAACCGGCGGTGGCGGAACTAACGTGGTTAACGTTATTCTGGTCGATTTCCGGGGTTTTGATACCTTTGGTGAGATAGCTGTGTTGGGTATCGCTTCGCTGGGTATTTTTAAGTTGCTGACCCGGATCCCGGTATTTAAGCCCAGCAGCGATGGCGAAGGCAGACCATGGGCTCTGGAGCGTCATCCGGTATTACTGGCTACAGTATCCCAGAGTTTATTACCTCTGGCGTTAATGGTGTCAGTATTTATTTTCTTCCGGGGCCATAACTTACCCGGGGGGGGCTTTATTGCCGGTCTGATTACCGCGGTGGCGTTAATTCTGCAATATATCGCGCATGGTGTGGAATGGGTAAAAAGCAGAATGAATATTGAGTATCAGCGGGTGGTCGCGGTAGGACTGATGATCGCCCTCTTCACCGGTGCAGCGAGCTGGCTGTTCAATAAACCATTTTTGACGTCATGGTTCGATTATTTTGATATTCCATTGCTGGGTAAAATTGAACTGGCGAGTGCTATTGCGTTTGATGCCGGAGTATATGTGACGGTGGTGGGCTCCACCCTGCTAATTCTGGCCAGTCTGGGTAAGATGACCACCAGTCATCGTCCTGTTCATACGGAGACCATTTAATGGAAAGCTTACTTGCAGGTTGTATTGGCTTCCTGACTGCCTGTGGCGTATTTTTGTTACTGCGTGGCCGCACCTTCCCAGTGGTTGTCGGCCTGACCATGCTGGCCTATGCCGTTAACTTATTTCTGTTTTCATCAGGCCGGTTAACCTTGCAGGGCGCAGCTGTGTTAGGCACAACAGACAACTATGCGGACCCCTTGCCGCAAGCCCTGGTACTCACCGCTATTGTAATTGGCTTTGCGATGACCGCTTATCTGGTGATCCTGGCAATACGGGCCCGGGCCGATTTAGGTAACGATCATGTTGATGGCAAATTGCCGGGCAATGAAAGTAGCCGCAAGGAGAGCCGTTAATGTCGCATCTGATCATTGCGCCAATTCTGTTGCCGGTCTTTACCGCACTGCTGATTATGCTGCCCCCAATTCATTATTCGCCAATGCGTCGGCGCTGGGTCAGTATGATTTCTACAGTTATCCTGCTGATCCTAACCGTGTGTCTGTTAGTCCAGACCCAAAACACTGGGGTATCGTTTTATGCCTTAGGTGCCTGGCAGCCTCCGTTTGGTATTATCCTGGTCGCTGATATTTTCAGTGTCAGTATGGTGTGTTTAACCGCGGTGCTGGCGTTGGGTGCTATTTGTTATGGTAGTGCCGGCGAAGATGAGAGGGGCTCTTTTTTCCACCCTTTATTTCAGTTTCAGCTGATGGGGATTAATGGTGCCTTTTTAACCGGCGACTTGTTTAACCTGTTCGTATTTTTTGAAGTGTTGCTTATCGCTTCCTATGGTCTGCTGGTGCATGCCGGCGGTAAAAATAAAACCAAAGCTGCCGTTCACTATGTAGTGTTGAACCTGACAGGCTCGGCGGTATTTCTGTTCTCGCTGGGTATTTTGTATGGCACTCTTGGTACCCTAAATATCGCCGATATGGCAGTACAGGTCGCAAAACTACCACCTGAGAACGTGATGCTGGTGAAGTCTGGTGGTTTGTTATTGTTAATCGTGTTTGCATTAAAAGCGGCGATTTTGCCCTTACAGTTCTGGTTACCGGCAACCTATTCTGCTGCGTCGCCGCCGGTCGCCGCACTTTTTGCGGTAATGACCAAAATAGGCACTTACGCTTTACTGCGGGTGTATACCACTATCTTTGGTGAGCAGGCCGGGCCGCTGGCCGGTATGGCTTCCGATTGGCTATGGCCATTGGGTCTGGCCACTATAATGCTAGGCGCGATTGGCGTATTAGCCAGCCAGGATTTCAGAAAACTGGTGGCTAATCTGGTGATTATATCGGTTGGTACTTTGGTTACTCTGGTGTCGCTGCAAAGCATCGCAGCCACTTCAGCGATTTTATTTTATACCGTCCACTCAACCCTGGTGTGCGGCGCGTTATTTTTGCTGGCTGACGTGATTGGCGCCCAGCGAGGTAAAGCAGGTGACAGGTTAGTGCCGGGACGGCGCATGGCCCAGCCTGTATTGCTGGGGACAATGTTTATTATTGCCGCTATTGCGGTAGCTGGCTTACCGCCGCTGTCAGGCTTTGTTGGTAAACTGATGATCTTGCAAGCAGCAAGCTCGCCGTTGCAACAGATATTTCTCTGGTCAGTGATCTTACTCAGTAGTCTGATGGTGTTAATCGGCTTATCCCGCGCTGGCAGTATTTTGTTCTGGCGGGTCAGTGGCAATGAAGCCGGACCGGAGCGGGTATTACCTTTACAGACGTTTGCATTGGTCTGGTTGCTACTGGCCGCACCGTTGATGGTGGTATTTGCAGGTCCGCTTACTGAGCTAACGTTTGCGGCGGCCGAGCAGTTAAGAGATATTCAGCGTAGTATCGCTATTATACTGGGTGATACAGCGACATTCGGAGGTACACCATGAGAGTTACGCCTCGTTATAGCTGGTTACCCACACCTTATCGCAGTCTTTTGCTACTGCTGGTGTGGCTATTATTAAACCAGAGTGTTGAATTAATTCATTTGTTTTTTGGTACCATCCTGGCGCTGATTATTCCCTGGATTAGTGGTAAATTTCGTGATCCTCAGCCGTTGATTGAGCGGCCATTACTGGCATTGCGTTATATTTTGCTGGTATTTGGCGACATCGTCACAGCCAATGCCCAGGTCGCCATCCTGATCCTGGGTCCGCAAAGCCGGCTAAATCCGGCATTTGTGAGAGTGCCACTGGATTTGCAGCACGATTTGCCTATTACCATTCTGGCAAGCACCGTTTCCATGACGCCGGGGACCGTTAGCGCCGACGTGTATCCGTGCCATGATACTCAGCCTGGTGACGCTGAGATTACGCAGCGCTGGTTATTAATTCATGTGTTAAATTTAGAGGACGAAGCGGATTTAATCGCGACGATTAAGAGCCGTTATGAAGCACCGCTAAAGGAGATATTTCAATGTTAGAACAGGTTATATTTCTGGTGTTTGGCATGATTAGCCTGGCGTTATTGCTCAATCTCTGGCGTTTGCTGATAGGCCCGAGTATCCCAGACCGTATTCTGGCGCTCGATACCATGTTTATAAACAGTATCGCATTGATTATCCTATATGGCCTGTTAATGGGCTCGCCGCTATATTTTGAAGCTGCCTTGCTTATCGCCATGTTAGGCTTTGTCAGCACAGTAGCAGTATGTAAATTTCTGCTGCGCGGCGATATTATCGAATAGGAGCGACATTATGCAAAACTGGATGGAATGGGCCGTTGCTTTTTTCTTGTTGTTAGGTGGATGTTTTGTGTTAATTGGCTCGATAGGTTTAAGCCGGATGCCTGACTTTTTTATGCGGTTACACGGTCCGACTAAAGCCACGACCCTTGGCATGGGTGGTATTTTACTGGGCTCAATTTTCTATTTTAGTTTGCTGCAAAGCGTCAGTGTACATGAATTGCTGATTACTATTTTCCTGCTGATAACCGCACCGATAAGTGCCCATATGTTGATCAAAACCGCATTGCATCATCAGTTAAGAGCAATCGAACGCACAGGCGGTGAGCGCGAGTTAAAAAAGGGGCAACAGGAAGGTAGCCCGGATACGAAGAAAGCCCTGGCAGGAGATGACAAGCCTTAAAGAGGTTTTACTCGCCAAAGCCTTGTTCTATAAGTGAAACTACGGCGCTCAATGCCGCTTCAGCATCAGTGCCCTCCGCGGTTACCTGCAAGGTTTTGCCTTTACTACTGGCCAGCATAAGTAAGGCTAATACACTGCAGGCATCAGCGGTTTTATCTTGATAAACTAATTCAATATGAGCCTGAAACTGCTGGCACAGCTGTGCAAGTTTAGTCGCTGCCCTGGCATGTAAACCCAGTTGATTTACGATAGTGACGTTGCGGCTAAGCTTAGTGGCCATGGTGACGAACCAGCTCTCTGTGCCGGATTTGCACGTCTTCCCGTTGGCTGCGATAGCTCTCAGCCAGACTCTCTGCGATGTAAACGGAACGGTGCTGACCACCGGTACACCCTATTGCAATGGTTAGATAACTGCGGTTGTTGCGTTCCAGATGCGGTAGCCAACTGCTGATAAAACTATTGATGTGCCAGGTATATTTAGCAACCACCGCCTGAGATGCCAGATAATTTTTAACCGGTTGATCGAGGCCGGTTAATGGCTTTAACTCAGGCTCCCAATGGGGATTGGGTAAAAAACGAGCATCAAAAACAAAATCAGCATCTTTAGGGATGCCATATTTAAAGCCGAATGATTCAAACAACATGACCAGACGGCCGGTTTTTTGGCCCAGGATCCGTTCTCGCAATTGTTCTGCAAGCTGATGAACATTCAGTTCGGTGGTATCAATATATAAATCTGCTCGGCTGGAAATAGGGTCTAACAGCTGCTGTTCACGAGAAATTGCTTCGTCCAGAGACATTGCCTGATGCGACAGCGGATGCAATCGACGGGTTTCACTGAAACGTTTTATTAAGCTGGCGTGATCAGCATCAAGATACAATATTGTCAGATCAAGTTTTCGGGGCAGGTACGATAAGATATCTGCAAGTTCGTCAGGGTCTTGGGGTAAATTGCGCACATCAATGCTAACTGCCACCCGCTCATACTGGCCCATTACCGTAGTAGCAAGGGTCGGTAACAGGTTTACCGGAATATTATCGACGCAGTAGTAGCCAAGATCTTCCAATACCCTTAACGCCACTGATTTGCCTGAGCCCGAACGACCGCTGACGACCAATAGTTTCATGATGTACCCATCACCTCACTGGCGTCGATGATCAACTGATATAACTGCTCGTCCGATTCTGCATGGCGGATTTTGCGGGTGAGTTCTTTCTGACTTAGCAAGCGGGCAATACCGGCGAGGGTAGTTAAATGCGCCTGACACTGTTCTTCAGGAATCAAAATAGCGCAAAAGATATCTACCGCCTGATTATCAATGGCATCAAAGGCAATGGTATCTTTGGTTACCACAAATACCAAAATAGGCTGGGTAACCGTTTTAAGCTTGCCATGCGGAATAGCAATACCTCCGCCGATACCGGTAGAGCCGAGCTTTTCCCGGGTCATTAATGCTTCAAGAATAGTGTACTCGCTTATGTCAGGTAAGCGCTGATGCGCTAACTCTGCAATATATTCGAGAACTCGTTTTTTGCTGTTAAAAAGAACTGCACTCTTGGTGCAGTTCTCGGCTAGCATAGCGCTTAAGTTGATCATATGAGTTTAGTGTCGGGCTATTTTTTCTTTATGTTTAATAACTTGCCTATCGAGTTTATCAATTAACTGGTCGATGGCCGCGTACATATTTTCATCTTCCGAGGCAGCAAAAACTTCACCGCCGGTCAAATGCAGTTTGGCTTCCGCTATTTGTTTCAATTTTTCCACGTTTAGGATGACATGTACATTGTTAATATGGTCAAAGTGACGTTCCAGCTTGGCGAATTTATTGTCTACGTATTCTTTTAATGCAGTGGTAATTTCTACATGACGACCCGTTAAGTTGATTTGCATAGACGTTTTCCTTCTGTTTTGCTGACCTAAACCAAGGTCTTGCGTTGATTCGATGGCGGAATAAACAGGGCCTCACGATACTTGGCAATGGTTCGCCGCGCTACATTAATGCCTTGATCTGACAATATATCTGCCATCTTGCTGTCACTTAGTGGCTTGGCTGGGTTTTCAGCCGCCACCAGCTTTTTAATAAATGCCCGAATCGCTGTGGAGGAGCATTCACCACCACTTTCTGTACTAACATGACTGGAAAAAAAGAATTTAAGTTCAAATATTCCCCGGGGAGTATGCATAAATTTCTGGGTCGTAACTCGGGATATCGTCGACTCGTGCATACCTACCATCTCGGCCACGTCATTTAATACCATGGGTTTCATCGCTTCTTCGCCGTGCTCAAAAAAGGCTTGTTGCTGCTGCACAATACAGTTTGCAACCTTTAATAAGGTGTCATTACGGCTTTCAAGGCTTTTCAGAAACCACTTTGCCTCCTGTAGGTGAGACCTGATGAACTGAGTGTCAGCAGTATTTTTAGCGGTACGCGACAACGCCGCATATTGCTGATTTATCCTGACTTTTGGCATTGCATCCGGGTTTAATTCCACTTGCCAGCGGCCCTTCACTTTCATTACCGAGACGTCAGGAATCACGTATTGTTGTTCCTGCCGAATCACGTCTGCCCCTGGTCGGGGGTTTAAACTGAGAATGAGCCGCATCACTTCTTTTAGCTCATCTTCTTTCAGTCTAGTCACCCGCATCAAAGAACGAAAGTCGCGGTTCGCTAAATAATCAGTATGTTCTTTAATGACATGTTGTGCTTGCGGTAAAAACGGCGTGTTGGGGTCAAATTGACGCAGTTGCACCAGCAGACATTCGGCAATAGTGCGGGCACCGACCCCAACAGGGTCAAACAATTGGATCCGCTTAATCACGGCTTCGACTTCATCTTCTTCGACATCAGGCAGACCCAATGACTCCAGAATTTCGGCCACATCTATGGTCAGCAATCCGGTTTCATCGATGCCTTCAATAATAATTTCGGCGATGGCTAAATCAGTTTCTGAGAATGGCGTTAACTGCATTTGCCAGCGCAGGTAATCTTGCAGGGTTTCACTGGTTTCACCCTGAAAAACCATATCTTCATCAGGGGGCGACCCTGCACTGACTGGCGCGGCACTAATCAAATCATCCCAGTTATTATCCAGCGGCAGATCGTCTTGCAGACCTTGTTCGGCAATTGATTCACTGCTGTCACGTTCGGCAATTTCTGTCAGATTTTCCTGGGCAGTGTCGTTACTTTCCTCTGATGCCGAGCGAGTATCGTTATCATTAACATCACTACTATCCGGATCTGCAGAAAAGCTCTCAAACTCATCTTCACTTTCCAGCAACGGATTTGCATCCAGAGCTTCCTGTATTTCCTGCTGCAGCTCAATGGTTGATAATTGCAGTAAGCGGATAGCTTGCTGCAATTGCGGTGTCATTGTAAGTTGCTGACCTAGCCGAAGTTGCAAAGAGGGTTTCATTTACGTCTATTTCTCTCCTGAAGCAGGCGTTTGTTATTTTTCTTAACTATAGCCTGAATTGCTCGCCCAGGTATACATCACGAACCTGCTGATTCACTAATACTTCCTGTGGGGGGCCGGCGGCAATCAGTTCACCATGACTGACGATATAGGCCATTTCACAAACATCAAGGGTTTCCCTGACATTGTGGTCGGTAATTAATACTCCGATGCCTCGTTGCCCCAGATGCTGAATAATTTTTTTGATGTCCAGCACTGAAATCGGATCGACACCGGCAAAGGGTTCATCCAGCAGAATAAACGCCGGATTTGCAGCAAGTGCTCTGGCAATTTCCACCCGGCGTCGTTCGCCTCCGGACAAGCTCATCCCCAGACTGTTTTTAATATGGCCGATATGAAACTCTTCCAGTAAGTCATCTGCCAGCTCTTCGCGCTTAGCGTTGCTGAGATCATTACGGGTTTGTAATATCGCTAATAAATTGTCATAAACTGTCAACTTTCGGAAAATAGAACTTTCCTGAGGTAAATAACCAATACCAGCTCTTGCCCTGGCATGAATAGGATCGAACGTAATATCCTGATTATTTAGAATAATTTTACCTTTGTCCGACGGGACCAGGCCCACAATCATATAAAAGGTAGTGGTTTTGCCGGCGCCGTTTGGTCCAAGCAAGCCGACAATCTGACCAGCACTGACTTCAAGGCTGACATCTTTGACCACCTGTCTGCCTTTATAACTTTTAGCCAGATGCGCTGCCACTAACTTCATGGATTTTCCTTGGTTTGAGGAGTGAAAATCGTTGTTACCCGTTTTTTCTGCTCACCACTTTCGGCGCTGATTTGTTGCGTTTCAATATTGTATCGAATGACGGCGGCTTGCACCTCGCTGCCACTCTGGCTTAGCTGGGCGTTACCGCTTAACGTCAGTGTGCGGCTGGCAAGGTCATACCGGATCTCAGCTGCGGTGGCAGTTACCGGTATTTCACCTTCCAATAGCTGGCTGTATTGCACTGGTGTACCTGTGGTAATAAATACTTCATTGCCTTTTCCTGCACTGGCATTAATTTCTAACCGGTCAGCTTTAATATGCAAGCTGCCCTGGCGCACTTCGACATTTTGGGTATAAACGGATACATAGTCTTTGATTGATGTTTCGTTATTGTCAGAAGTAATAGCAATTGGTTGGCTGTAATCTGCGTCAACGGCAAAGCAGTTTGCACTAAGCAGTGCAGTGAGGAAAAAGAGATTAATTCTGTTCATTGGCGTATACCGTCTCCAAATGCTTAACAATCCGCAGATTTTGCTGAGCTAAATCTGCCTGTAAGCCTATACCATTAATATAAAAACCTTTACCAATAATCTTCACCGGCGCCGAGGTTTGCAACATTTTACTTGGCAAAAGCAGTTCGAGATTATCAGTATCAATGCGATCGATCAGCTCGCTGCCACTGACATTAACAATTCGAACCTGCTGCTCCAGAATAATTTTATCGTCTGGCAACCATATTCCAAACTGGCTGGTGACTTTCCATGCTGGCTGATGCTCAGCATCAAACAGAGTATATTCAGGCTTTTCGAACTGGGTGAAACCTAAACGTTCAAAAAACTCTAAGCGTTCAGCCTTAATGTGATCTGCCACATAACCCTGGCCGTCATAAAGGGTTCGGGTGACCTGTTCGGCAATATAATCAGGCAACAGTTCACGGTCTGCATCATTTAGATTAAGTTGCTCAGTTTGGTTAAACCTGATGTAAGTTGCTGTCAGCACCAGTATAAACACCAACATAAACAGCGTTTTTTTCATGAGCTGCTGCCATCGAACTGTTGAAACTTATGCTGGCTTATCAACAGTAAATCGGCCAGCTCACGTACTGCGCCGAAACCACCAGGCAATGATGTCAGGTAATCAGCGTGCAGTCGCAGATAGGGATGGGCATCTTTAACTGCCACTGATAAGCCACAGTGTTGCATCACCTGCCAGTCTGATAAATCGTCGCCGATGTAGCCAATCTGCTCTGTGCTTAGCGCCAGTTGCTGCTGTAAACTGGCAAAGGCGGCCAGTTTATTTTCCTGGCCCTGATAAATATAAGGGACTGTTAGTGAACGCATTCGTTGTTCAACAATGGCTGATGTACGGCCGGTAATGATGGCTACCTCAATACCAGCGTGGCGCAACGCTTTTATCCCAAAGCCATCCCGGGTATGAAAAGCTTTCAATTCTTCACCGTTATTGCCAAGATAAATCCGGCCATCAGAAAATACGCCGTCCACATCACAAATCAATAATTTAATGGCGGCGGCACGGCGCAGAATCTCGTCACTGACAGGCTGATAAAGGGTGGCAAAAAGCGACATGCTACAGTACTCCTGCTCGCAGCAAATCGTGCATATTCATGGCACCCACCGGAGTGCGGTTCTGGTCAATGATCAGCAAGCCGTTAATTTTTTTCTGTTGCATAATCTTCAACGCTTCGCCAGCAAGCATGTCAGCATTGGCGGTAGTGCAGGGCGTGGTCATTACCTGTTCAATTGCGGTGCTGTGGATATCCAGTTTAAGGTCTAGGATCCGTCGTAAGTCGCCATCAGTAAAAATACCGGCCAGACTCTGATCATCATTAACGACCGCTGTCATACCGAGACCCTTTTCTGAGATTTCCAGTAATGCTTCTTTGATGGTAGCGTGTCGCCTCACTATCGGCACTTGGCTGTCTTTATGCATTACATCGCTCAGCCTGAGCAATAATTTACGGCCAAGACTGCCACCAGGATGGGACAGGGCAAAGTCGTCGGCAGAAAAGCCCCGGGCATCCAGCAGGGCAACAGCCAGGGCATCTCCCATCGCCAACGTTGCCGTAGTGCTTGCCGTCGGTGCCAATCCAAGCGGACAGGCTTCCTGTTCTACCCTTACACACAAATGAACATCTGATAATTTTGCCAAAGTAGAGGCCGGGTTACCTGACATGCTGATTAGGGTAATACCCAATCGTTTAATTACGGGCAGTATGGTTAAAATTTCTGCAGTTTCACCCGAGTTGGAAATAGCCAGCACAATATCACCTGCGGTCAGCATGCCTAAGTCACCATGGCTGGCTTCAGCAGGATGTACAAAAAACGCCGGTGTACCGGTTGAGGCTAAGGTGGCCGATATCTTATTGGCGATGTGGCCGGATTTGCCCATACCCATCACAATAACTTTGCCCTTACTGTGAAATAATAGCTGGCAGGCTTGTTCAAAATCGGCGTTGATATATTGCGCAAGCTGACGTACGGCTTCTGCTTCAATCTGCAGTACTTCCAGTGCCCGGTTACAAAACGTGCTGATCATAGTAATTGCCATAAATAAGAAAACGATTATGCCGTTTGTGAGAATAACAGATATTGATAACCAACGAATGCTGCCAGCAGTATAGCACCCTCTATCCGGTTAATCCGTTGCATCCGAGTCAGGCGTACTGACATCAGCAACATCAATACCGTGGCACCGATCATCACATAACTGTCCCGCCCACCGGCATTAGGATCAATCATATCTGGCCCTATAACAGCGCCTAATCCCAAAACAGCCAGAATATTAAAGATATTAGAGCCAATAATATTACCCAGTGCTAAATCATCCTCACCTTTTAAAATACCAATAATACTGGCTGCTAATTCAGGCAGGCTGGTGCCAATAGCGATGATTGTTAAACCAATCACCAAATCACTCAGGCCGGCATAGCGGGCGATAGTCACAGCACCATGTACCAGCAGTTGCGAGCTGGCTAGCAAAAGTATCAGACCTGCTGCTGCCCATACAATGGCTTTAACAGTGGAAATATGAACGGTAGGGACATCGGCATTAATCTCTGCAATCAGCGGATCATCAGGGGTAGCATGTTTACCCCAGTACACTAATAATGCCAGAAAACTAAAAAATGCTACCAGTAATACGATCCCCTCAATCCGGGTTAGCAGGTGGTCCGACAGCAGATAGTAACCGAACAGGGTACAAACTAATAACAACGGGAATTCACGGCGTAAGGTCAGTGAAGATACCGCAATGGGTTTTAGCAGTGCTGCAGCGCCAATAACCAGTAAAATATTGGTGATATTAGAACCAACAGCATTGCCTACTGACGTGTCCAGCTTGCCTTGCCAGGCAGCGGTTGCCGACACCAGCATTTCAGGGGCCGAAGAACCCATAGCTACAATGGTAAGGCCAATAACCATAGGAGAAATACCACTATTGCGGGCTATTGACGAAGCACCATACACAAAGCGATCAGCACTCCATATCAATAACACAAGGCCGACAATGACAAAAAAAATAGCGACGAGTAAAGGAGACACGCAGCAGTCCTGTAATTTATTGGTTAAGTTAACTGTATTTTCCGTGTTATTGTCGGTAATTGCAAAAAAAACCTGTCACTTCAGCTCTCTTCGATTTTTTCGCACACTTTGTTACGATTTTTTGTAACGACATTGAACTGCAATACCTTTACAATACTACAACCTAAGGGATTTCTGGTATTCGATTGCAAACATACATGCTTGTATGTATATTGGCAAATTTAGTACCAGGCCGGTAAAACTGCTTTCGCGGTTGTTTTCAGTTGGAGTCCAATTTGTCCGATATTATGGTTGATATCCAGCACTTAAGCTTTTCCCGCGGTCAGCACCTGATATACGATGATATGAGTATGCAGGTTCGTCGTGGTAAAGTTACGGCCATTATGGGGCCGAGCGGCATTGGTAAAACGACGCTGCTTAAACTTATTGGCGGCCAGTTAAAGCCTGACAGCGGCCATATTTTGTTTGATGGCCAGGATATTCCGGCGTTGTCACGAGCTGATTTATATCAGGCGCGTAAAAAAATGAGCATGCTGTTTCAGAGCGGTGCCTTATTTACCGAAATGTCAGTATTTGACAACGTAGCGTTTCCAATCCGTGAACACACCAGACTGCCCGAATCGTTAATCCGGCTTATCGTATTAATGAAACTTGAGTCTGTTGGCTTACGCGGTGCCCGCGATCTGAAGCCCGCAGAGTTGTCAGGTGGTATGGCGAGACGGGCGGCGCTGGCAAGGGCCATCGCGCTTGATCCGGAATTAATCATGTATGATGAACCTTTTGCCGGCCAGGATCCTATTTCAATGGGCGTGATTGTCCGGCTGATTAAAGAATTGAATAACGCGCTGGGTTTGACGTCAATCGTGGTTTCGCATGATGTTACGGAAGTAATGAGTATTGCCGATTACGTTTATGTGGTTGCAGAAAAGAAAGTAATTGGCCATGGCACTCCCGAGCAGCTTCGTCAGGATAAATCAGAACTGGTACAGCAGTTTTTGAAGGGGGAGGCGGACGGCGCAGTTCCCTTTCATTACCGGGCGCAAGCCTACGAAGATGAATTGATGGAGTCTGCCAGGTGATAACAGACAAACTACAAACGCTTGGACGAGACACCATTAACAACATAGCGGGCTTTGGCCGCTCAGGTTTAATGTTATTCGGCGCTCTGGTTGGCAAACCCGACTTTCGAAAAGGTTTTCCGCTGCTCATCAGGCAGCTATATGTCATTGGTGTGTTATCGCTGTTGATCATTGTGGTATCAGGCTTGTTTATCGGCATGGTACTTGCCCTGCAGGGCTACACGGTGCTGGTAAAGTTTGGTGCTGAAGGGATGCTTGGGCCTCTGGTGGCATTAAGCTTGTTACGGGAACTTGGTCCGGTAGTGACCGCGTTACTATTTGCTGGCCGTGCCGGCAGTGCATTAACGGCAGAAATTGGTCTGATGAAAGCAACAGAACAATTGTCTGGCATGGAAATGATGGCAGTTGACCCGTTACGGCGAATTATAGCGCCACGTTTCTGGGCCGGCGTTATCAGCATGCCACTGTTGGCACTGGTATTTAACGCGGTAGGTATCCTCGGCGGTCATTTGATCGGGGTGGACTGGCTGGGCGTAGATGGCGGAAGCTACTGGTCAACGATGCAAGCTAATGTTGATTTATATCAGGATGTACTGAATGGCGTCATCAAAAGTTTTGTTTTTGCTATTATCGTTGTCTGGATAGCATTACATAAAGGCTTTGATGCAGTGCCCACATCAGAGGGAATTAGCCGGGCGACAACTCAGACCGTAGTGACAGCTTCACTAACGGTTCTGGGCTTTGACTTTATATTAACTGCATTAATGTTTGGTGGATAAAATGACCACACGGAAAATTGAAATTTTAGTTGGCGCTTTTATTGTTGTAGCTGTGGCTGCATTTCTTATGCTGGCATTGAAAGTGGCTAATGCCGGGGTGACCGGTTCAGGCGAGAGTTATGTGCTGTATGCTAAATTCGAGAATATCGGAGGTTTAAAGGTTCGCTCTCCGATTAAAGTGGGTGGTGTGGTAGTGGGCCGGGTGGCCTCTATTGAATTGGACACCGTTTACTATACTCCGGTGGTTAAAATGGAGATTAACGAGCAATACAGTAATTTTCCTGAAACCAGTTCGGTTGCCATCTTAACATCGGGTTTGTTAGGCGAGCAGTACCTTGGTTTACAGCCGGGCTTTATCGATGAAACCGTCCAAATTCTGGCAGATGGTGATTCTATTCAGGATACGCGTTCAGCTATTGTGCTGGAAGAGCTTATCGGCCAGTTCTTATTTAACCGGGGAAATTAATTGTGAAATATTTATCGGGCAGCGCATTATTACTGGTTATGTTAACAGCGACTCCGTTTACGGCATACAGTAACGAGCCGGTAGCAAGATCAGCAACGCAACAAGTAGAGCAATACACGGACCCTTTTGAAATGATGGAGGTGGTTGCTGACAAAACGTTCCAGCGCATAGCCAAAGACCAAGAGCTGATTGCTAAGGACAAAGAGCATTTACGGGTTATCGTTAATGAAGAACTGGTGCCTTATATTGATGGTCGGTATGCTGCCTTAACAGTAATTGGCCGCACCGTAAATTTGCGGGAATTGCCACGGGAGGAGTTTGATGCGTTTGTGGTGGCATTTGAAGATTATATGGTTGCCTCTTACGCCGGTGCATTAACCTACTACCGGGATCAGAAAGTCATTATTCAGCCGGCACGTCCGCCTGAAAATCAAAGTATCATGACGATTAAAACCCGGGTCATTGACCCTGGTAAACCGGATATCACCATCGATTTTAAATTACGTCGTAATCGTGGTTCTGAACACTGGTTGGTTTATGACATGGTAGCTGAGGGTATATCATTGCTAGACAGCAAGCGGGCTGAACTGAGCAACCTGATCCGGCAGCAAGGTGTTGCCCGGGTCACTGAACTGTTGCTGGAAAAAGCCAAAGAACCGATTAAAGTGCCGGAGTAACGCCGTGTCACTGACTATTGACAGCAATGATAATATTTTACGGTTTGGTGGTGAGCTGAATCGTGACACATTAATGTTATATTCACCTTTTAAATTGTTAAATACCCTCAGCGGCAAGGTAATCTTTGATTTTTCCGCCCTAAGCAATGTAGACTCAGCGGGATTGGCATGGCTAATTCAGCAGCTCGGCAAAGCACGTAAGCAGAAGCTAGAGGTTGAATTTGTCAAAGTTCCCGCGCAACTGCTTGCTTTAGCAAAGGTTAGTGCAGTAACGTCCTTGTTACCGATAACAGATTAAGGTGTCGTGTGGAGATTAAACAAATTGAACAGCTGTTAAAAGAGCAATTGCAGCTGGCCGAAGTATATGTTCGCGCCGAAGGGTCGCATTATGCGGTAACGGCAGTAGGCAATTGTTTTGCGGATGTCAGCCGGGTTAAGCAGCAGCAAATGATTTACGCTCCCCTGATGAGTGCAATTGCAGACGGCAGTATTCATGCTGTTAGCATTAAGGCCTTTACGCCGGAACAATGGCGCAGAGAAAAACTTTTAAACCCACCTGTGTAAGACATAATATGCAACAATTCCGTGTTACTGCCAGTGGTCCTTTGCAAGGTGAGGTAATTATCTCAGGTGCAAAGAATGCCGCGTTACCCATTTTATTCGCCAGTATCCTGTCTGAAAAGCCAAGCACGATAACCAATGTGCCAAAACTGAAAGACATTGAAACCACTTATCAATTGCTGCAGCTGTTCGGGGCGAAACTGACCGTCAACACTAACAGTGTGACTGTTGATGCCGGCCAGATTAATAATCAGTATGCGCCGTACGAGTTAGTGAAAACTATGCGGGCCTCTATATTAGCGCTAGGCCCCTTGTTGAGTCGCTTTGGCCAGGCTGAAGTATCTTTACCCGGAGGCTGTGCCATCGGTGCCCGCCCGGTGAATCTGCATATTGATGGCCTGCGTAAGATGGGGGCTGAAATCCAGGTTGAAAATGGCTATATCAAGGCTCGCGCCAGCAGGTTGAAAGGCGCGCATATTATTATGGAGATGGTCAGCGTTACCGGCACTGAAAATCTGTTGATGGCAGCGGTGCTTGCTGATGGTACGACCACGATTGAGAACGCAGCACGCGAGCCTGAAGTGGTTGATTTAGCCGCATATCTGATTACTATGGGGGCAAAAATCACTGGTGCCGGTACCGATACTATTCGCATTGAAGGGGTTAGCGCGTTACAAGGTGGCGAGCACCGGGTACTGCCTGATCGAATTGAAACCGGTACTTTTCTGGTGGCGGCTGCGGTTACCGGTGGCGATGTTACTTGTGTCAGCGCTGATGCGAAAGAGTTAGAAGTAGTTTTGGAAAAGCTGCGAGAAGCAGGAGCCGAAATTACTACCGGTCACAACTGGATCCGTCTTAATATGACGGGCCGAAAGCTAACCTCTGTTGACGTAAAAACAGTGCCTCATCCTGGTTTTCCTACGGATATGCAAGCTCAGTTTACCGTGCTTAATGTGGTTGCAGAAGGGGTAGGCGTGGTTACAGAAACCATCTTCGAAAACCGCTTTATGCATGTACCTGAACTGCAACGAATGGGTGCTAAAATCCGGCTGGAAGGCAATACGGCGGTGTGCCAGCATAGCCCAAAACTGATGGCAGCTCAGGTAATGGCAACCGATTTACGGGCATCTGCGAGTTTGGTGATAGCCGGTCTGGTTGCTGAGGGCGAGACTCTGGTAGAACGCATTTATCATATCGATCGTGGTTACGAACGAATTGAGGATAAACTGCAGGGTTTGGGTGCAAAAATTGAGCGGATTGACGTAGCTTAGTCTGGCGTTAATAACTAATCCGAGATAGTAGCCGCTTAACCGCGGCGTAGTTCCCGCACTACTGTCGGTATTTCCAGGATCTGACCGTTGCGATTAATGGTCAGCACTAATTCAGTATTCGGCGCTGTTTCAGCGATCAGATTCAATGCCTGGCGAGTGTCTGAAAATTGCTCGCCGGCAATTTTCAGAATAACATCGCCAATTTGTAAATCTGCTTCATCAGCCGGTCCGCCAGGACTTATCGCGGTGAGTGCCAGGCCGTACATTTTCTGGCCGGTAGAAACTAATTTGTCACCGGCGGCATTGACGACAGGATCACCAGATACCCCTAGATGGCTGCGGGTAACCCGGCCATGTTTAATCAGCTTATGCATAATATTTTGTGCAAGTTGATAAGGCACAGCAAAAAATATGCCTTGGATCTCCTGATTTTGTAGTTGAAAAGCAGCCGCATTAATACCAACTAAAGTGCCATTAGTATTAACCAGCGCGCCACCAGAATTCCCTTTGTTTATCGCTGCGTCCATTCGCATAAAGTCGATATACCCACGGGAACTAAGGCCTGTGTTACCATTGGCACTGATAATTCCCTGAGTAATCGTCTGACCGAGGTTAAGCGGGTTACCAATCGCCAGCACGACATCGCCAACCTGTGAGTCGAGTTCAATATCCTGAGGTATTACTGGCAAATTATCTGCCTGAACATATAAAACCGCCAGATCCGAGATAACATCCTGACCAATTAACACCGCCTCGAGCCAGCGACCATCCTGTAATGCCACTTCAATATGATCGGCACCGGAAACCACATGGTGATTTGTTAGAATATAACCTTTGGCGCTCATGATAACCCCGGAGCCCAGCTCCTGACGTTCAATTGAACGCGGTTGAAATCCCCGCGGATCGATAACTCTGCTGCGGGTATAAACATTGACAACAGCCGGTGCTGCTTTTCTTACAGCGCTGGCATAGGATACCGGGGCGGGTTCAGTTTGTTCATTATGACTTTGCCAGCTTGGCAGACTAATTCCGGTGAACTGAGGAAAAAATAACAGAATAACCAGCGCCAGAGCCAGGCCATAAACAACACTTTTGAGGATAAATAAAAAGATATTTCGCACAGCTGTCTGGTAGCAAAAAGAATGTACAGCTAGCATAGCACTAATTATGCTTAAGCAGTAGCCACTTAGCTACTGCTTAAGCCAATTTGCCTTATCGCAGTAAGATATAAAGCTCGTCATTTCCACGGCGAATATACAACGCGGCAACACCCTGGCGGCCCTCAAGTATCTGGCGTAAATCGGCCAGATTGCGTACCCGCTGTCTGTTAACGCCGGTAATGATATCGCCCTGACGCAGGCCTATCTGCTCTGCCACCGAGCCATTGGCCAGTTCGGTAATTTCTACGCCCCGCTCACCATTATTAAGAATTGCCCCCTGTAACATCGGATGTAGTTGATTGGCGGCAAGCTGACCGCTTGCCAGTTCCTGCAGGGTTACGGTAACGCTGCGCTCTTTGCCATCACGCAAAATACCCAACTCAGCTTTACGATTTGCACCCAGAGTAGCAATTTTGGCTCGTAACTCATTAAAGCTTTGGATCCGGTTACCATTCATGCTGATGATAACATCGCCAGCTTTCAGTCCAGCTTTCGCTGCTGCGGTATCAGGCAGTACTTCGTTGACAAAAGCACCTTTACTAACGTCTAAGTTCAGCGCCTCTGTCAGTTCAGAATTGACATCATTTCCCCGCACTCCCAAACTGCCCCGGCGGATCTGGCCAAACTCAATAATCTGGTCAACCAGGTTTTTCATCATATTGGAAGGGATAGAGAAACCAATACCGACATTGCCACCATTGGGACCCAGAATTGCCGTATTAATACCAATCAGTTCGCCACGCAGGTTAACCAAAGCACCGCCGGAGTTCCCTCTGTTGATGGCGGCATCAGTCTGAATAAAGTCTTCGAAGCCATCCATATTTAAGCCACTACGCCCCAGTGAACTGACAATACCGGACGTGACGGTTTGCTCCAGCCCAAAAGGGTTACCAATAGCTATCGCGTAATCACCGACACGAAGCTTGTCTGAGTCGGCTAACGGAACTTGTACCAGGTTTTTGGCTTCAATTTGCAAAAGCGCAATATCACTTTGTGGATCTGCGCCCAGCTTTTTGGCCGTAAAACTACGACCATCTTTTAACTTTATTTGAATTTTATCAGCGTCTTGCACTACATGATTGTTAGTAACGATGTACCCTTTTTCTGCATCAATAATGACGCCCGAGCCCAAACCACTGAATGGCCGCTCCTGGGGTTGATTACCCTGACCTCGCTGCCCGAAAAATTCCCGGAACGCATCTGGGATCCGCTGGCGTACTTCGCGGCTGCCTTCGACTGAGATATGCACTACCGCCGGGGTAGCTTTATCCAGCATAGGTGCCAGAGAAGGCATCTCTTGTTTATCTGAATTAAAAAACGGTAAGGCCGCCTGCACCGAGCTGGCAGGTACGGCTAAAGTTGCTGCCAATACGGCAGCGTGTAGCACAGACAATTTCATTTTCATTGCGTAACAGTCTCCTTCACATACATGCGACTAAGAACGTTGTGGCATAGAAAAAGTTCAGCGTTTGTTTATTGCGTTATGTAACGAAGTATTACTCGGGCTTACTCACTTTGCGCTCTTTAATCAAACCGCTGGCTTCGCCAGAATAGTCGCGGGGTTGCTCGTCAACAGCTGAATAAACCCGACGTTTTTCATCAATCTGATGTAAAGTTTGTTTAATATGGTCGGCGGCATCGGTAGACAAGTAATTTAACTCAGAATTTTTACTGACTGGTGGTTGTTCAACCAGCTGCATCTTAGACTGTTGTACGTGGCGGGCAATGCGTGAATAATTGTCCTGTAACTGAGTCATAAGTTGATTAGTAACGTCCAGATGTTGTGAGACATCCTGACGGTACTGATTCAGTTGCTGGCGACTGGCATCAAGCTCCTGTTGCAGTTTATGACTGTTAAATTGCTTTAAACTGTATAATCTGGCCAGAATCGCACCCACTATTAAACCAACTGCCAGACCCGCCAGGGCGAACGTGAGATCCATATCAACTCCTAAATAGTAAATTCTGTCACCAGTGTACCTTAACTTCTTAGCTTGAGTGGTAAGGCATGTTATTATTATCGCCTGTTTTTCCAGCTAAACCAACTAAGTTTGCAGCAATTGCCCATGACACCAGCAGAAAAATATCAGCAAGACTTAACCCGGCCTGATTTTCATCATGATACGGCACAGGAATATGCGGTTAAGCAGTTACAACGGCTTTACGATGACTTTGTCCAGAAGCTGCCGCAATCACAGTCATGGTGGCAAAAATTAAGAACGGGTACCCCGCAGAAAAAGCCACTTACGGGCTTGTATTTCTGGGGTGGGGTTGGCCGGGGCAAAACTTATCTGGTCGATACATTTTATGAATGTTTGCCGACCAAACGAAAAATGAGAATTCATTTTCATCGCTTTATGCACCGGGTCCACGAAGATCTAAAATTGCTAAAGGGGGTAAAAAATCCGCTGGAGCAGGTTGCTGATAATTTCAGCAAGCAAACTGACATTATTTGTTTTGACGAGTTTTTTGTCTCAGACATTACTGATGCCATGATTTTAGGCACCTTGATGCAGGGCCTGTTTGCGCGCGGCATCACTCTGGTCGCAACCTCCAACATTGAACCGGATGGTTTATATCGCAATGGTTTGCAACGGGCGCGTTTTTTGCCTGCTATTGGTTTAATTAAACAACATTGCCAAATATTTAATGTAGATAGCGGTATTGATTACCGGCTGCGGACTTTGGAACAAGCTGAAATTTATCACCATCCATTAGATAAAGAGGCTGAACAGAATCTACAGCAATATTTTTTGGCATTGTCGGTAGAGCCTCGTCAGGCCGCATGCCAGATTGACGTTGCCAATCGAAAGTTAAGCGCGCTGGCAGAGGCGGATGGTATTGTCTGGTTCTCTTTTAACACCTTATGCGAGAGCGCCCGTAGCCAATACGATTATATGGAGTTAAGCAGATGTTATCACACCGTATTGTTGTCTGGGGTGAAACCAATGGGGCGCCAGAATGAAGATGTCAGCCGGCGTTTTATTGCCCTGGTAGACGAGTTTTATGAGCGCCAGGTAAAGCTGATAATGTCGGCAGAAGTTGCGCTGGAGCAGCTTTACACTGAGGGTTTACTTGAATTTGAGTTTAAGCGCTGCATTAGCCGGTTGCAGGAAATGCAGTCCCGGGACTATCTGGCGTCAGCTCATTTACCCTGACTAGCCCGGCTACTTACAACGAACTACAACAATTATGATATTTTTTCATCAACAGGGCTGATCTTTGTAATTGTTTAATATATAATCCGCGCCCGGCCTACGTTACAGCCTCATACTGCCGTTAGCCCGGTAGTTTTTGTACTCGAAGGGGTGCGATTACGACATTGTTAGCAACAGCCCTGCGCAATGTTAGGTGTAACTTAAGTTTATTTGGAATAGGTTTAGATGAAAACTTTTACTGCAAAGCCAGAAAGCGTAGAACGCGACTGGTACGTTGTTGATGCAAACGGTAAAACACTGGGTCGTATCGCAACAGAAATCGCTGCTCGTTTACGTGGCAAGCATAAGCCAGAGTATACTCCTCATGTTGACACCGGTGATTACATCATCGTTATCAACGCTGAGAAAGTAACTGTTACTGGTAACAAAGCGAAAAACAAAATGTATTACTCGCATACTGGTTTCCCAGGCGGTATCAAGGAAATCAGCTTCGAGAAGCTGATCGCGAAAAAACCTGAAATGGTTCTGGAAACTGCCATCAAAGGTATGTTGCCCAAAGGCCCATTAGGCCGCGCTATGTTCCGTAAGTTAAAAGTTTACGCTGGCGCAGAGCATCAACACACTGCTCAGCAACCGCAAATTTTAGATATTTAATCGGAGCATAACATGGCACAGAATCAATATTACGGAACTGGTCGTCGTAAAAGCTCAACGGCCCGCGTCTTCTTAAAAGCTGGATCAGGTAACATTGTTATCAACCAGCGCGCTCTGACCGAGTACTTCGGCCGTGAAACTGCCTGTATGGTAGTAAAGCAGCCGTTAGAACTGGTTGATATGGTTGAAAAGTTCGACCTGTACATCACTGTCAAAGGTGGTGGTATCAGCGGTCAGGCCGGTGCTATCCGTCACGGTATCACCCGTGCACTGATGGAATTTGACGAGTCACTGCGTCCGGCGCTGCGTAAAGCTGGCTTCGTTACGCGTGATGCTCGTAAAGTTGAACGTAAGAAGGTCGGTCTGCGTAAAGCACGTAAACGTCCACAGTACTCAAAGCGTTAATTCGCTTCTGGTACCAAAAACCCGGCTTATTGTGCCGGGTTTTTTATTTTAATCAATTTCAAATATACCATGGCTGTAAGCCCTGAACTGTAACGCTTTGTTGCTGTTTATGCCTCATAACTGCTGATATATTAGCTATTCATCCCACCTTAAACCTTGTGTAAAGCAGGGCTTTTCATTATGATCGGCGTTATTTTTTAAACTTATAATAATTGCTGGAATTCAGCCGCTTAAATTTTTTTATGTTAAGCGTTAACGTGGAGATGAGTGGATGAGCAATGCGCCTGTAGATCATGGTCGCCGCCGCTTCCTTACCATTGCTACCTCAGTAGTGGGAGGCGTGGGTGCTGTTGGAGTGGCTGTGCCCTTTATTGCATCCTGGAATCCGAGTGAGCGGGCTAAGCAAGCCGGTGCTGCAGTAACTGCAGACATAAGCAAACTCGAACCAGGGCAGTTAATCCGGGTAGAGTGGCGGGGAAAGCCGGTTTGGATAGTAAAACGCACCGAGGAAACACTCGGGCAGTTAGAGCAAACCGAAAGCAAACTGCGTGACCCATCATCCGATGTTCCGCAACAGCCTGCTTATGCCCAGAATCGACATCGTTCAATCAGACCAGAAATTTTTGTCGCTGTCGGAATTTGTACTCACCTGGGTTGTTCACCTTCTTATTTGCCAAATGATTTTGCGGCTCAGGTTGAAGGCATCCGGGCTGGCTTCTTTTGCCCATGTCACGGTTCCAAGTTTGATATGGCGGGCCGGGTATTTCAGGGCGTGCCTGCTCCAACCAATTTAGTGGTACCGCCACATATGTTTATCGATGATAACACCATTGTGGTTGGTGAAGATGAGGGGGCTGTCTGATGTTTAAAAACCTGATGAGCTGGATTGAGTACCGCTTACCCTTTATGGATAAGATGAACCTGCATGTGATGCAGTATCCGGCACCAAAGAATTTTAACTTCTGGTATTTTTTTGGCTCACTGGCCATGCTGGTGCTGGTTAACCAGATTGTTACCGGTATCTGGTTAACGATGAATTATGAACCCTCAGCAGAAGGTGCGTTTGCATCGGTTGAATACATCATGCGTGATGTTGATTATGGCTGGTTGTTACGTTACATGCACTCTACCGGTGCCTCGGCCTTTTTTGTCGTAGTCTATTTACATATGCTGCGCGGCATGATGTACGGCTCTTATCAGAAACCACGTGAACTACTGTGGATTTTTGGCATGTTGATCTTCCTGGTGCTGATGGCTGAAGCCTTTATGGGCTACTTGCTGCCTTGGGGCCAAATGTCGTTCTGGGGCGCTCAGGTTATCATCGGAATATTTGGTACGATACCGTTTATTGGTGAAGACTTAACGCTGTGGATCCGGGGTGACTATGTTATATCCGGTGCAACCCTGAACCGCTTCTTCGCCTTGCATGTTATTGCCTTGCCATTGGTACTGGTAATTCTGGTGTTCCTGCATATCATGGCGTTGCATGAAGTGGGTTCTAATAACCCGGACGGTATCGACATTAAGAAAGATAATGACGGGTCGGTTGAACAAACTGAAGCGGATAAAAAGTTTACTTTCCATCAGTATTTTACCCGCGGTGGTAAAAAAATCATTGTGGATGCGATCCCATTCCATCCTTATTACACGGTAAAAGATTTAGTCGGTGTGGCAGGTTTTCTGTTAATTTTTGCCTGGGTAATTTTCTTTCTGCCCGAGGGCGGCGGCTATTTCCTTGAGCCACCAAACTTCGAACCGGCAAACCCGTTGAAAACCCCTGATCATATCGCGCCAGTATGGTACTTCACACCATTCTACGCCATTTTACGGGCGATACCGCATCCGTTCATGGGTGCTGTGGCTATGTTCGCTGCCATTGTAGCTCTGGCGTTGTTGCCGTGGCTGGACCGAGGCAAGGTGCGTTCAGTACGCTATCGTAGTGGTTTGCACAAAGTTAACCTGATTAATTTCTGTATCAGCTTTGTGGCATTGGGTGTGTTGGGTGTATTGCCGGCAGAAGGTGTCTATACCCTAATGGCTCAGATATTCTCGTTTACATATTTTGGATTCTTTGTGCTGTTGTTTTTCTACAGTAAGAATGAAAACACCAAGCCGTTACCAGTGAGGGTTACCTAATGATGAAAACGTTATTGTCTGCTGTTGCATTATTAGCTTCTTCACTGGCCATCGCAGCGGGCCCAACAGTACAATTGGATAAAGCGCCGATCGATCTAACCGATAAGGCATCACTGCAAAATGGTGCCCGCTTGTTCCAGAATTATTGTCTGGGCTGTCATCAGATGCAATATCAGCGTTATTCTCGTACCTTTGCCGATCTGGATATTCCGGAGGAGCTGGGTATGGAGCACCTGATGTTTACCGGTGAAAAAGTCGGCGATCATATTACCAACAACATGTCGGCAAAAGACGGTGAAAAGTGGTTTGGTGCCACCCCGCCTGATTTAACCAACGTTGCCCGGGTACGAGGTCCTGATTGGCTTTATACTTATCTGCGCGCTTTCTATGCGGATGATAGCCGGCCATTTGGCGTAAACAATGAAGTGTTTCCGTTGGTTGGTATGCCGCATGTGCTGCAGGAATTGCAAGGCCTGCCAAGCAAAACTTATGAAACCCGGTTAGTTGATGGTGAACCTAAACAGGTTTACGTCGGCATTAAAACCGATGGCAGTGGCGAGTTAAGCGAAGAAGAATATGATCGTGCCGTTGCAGATCTGGTAAACTACCTGGAATACGTAGGCGAGCCAACCAAACTGGAAGCGCATGCTTTGGGTTACAAAGTGATGATCTTTTTGTTGATTTTCCTTGTGCTGGCTTATTTACTGAAGAAAGAATACTGGAAAGATGTTCACTAATTAGTTGATTTAACTAGTATTGAGATACCAGGGGCCTTAGCGCCCCTTTGCCGTTTTTTATTTTACCGGAGGAATAAATGGCGATCATTGCCAATAAACGCCCTGTGATGACTTTATTCACAGCCATTGATGATATGTACAGCCACCAGGTGCGTATTGTACTGGCCGAGAAAGGCGTAACTGTTGATATCCTTCAGGTAGCTCAGGACAACCTGCCAGAAGATCTGTACGAAGTGAACCCTTATGGCAGCTTACCGACATTACTTGACCGTGAACTGGCTCTGTATCAGGCCGACATCATTATGGAATACCTGGATGAGCGTTTCCCGCATCCACCGCTAATGCCGGTTTATCCGGTAGCGCGTGGTCAGGCCCGGTTAATGATGTATCGGATTAAAAACGATTGGTACAGTCTGGCAGAAAAAGTGCTAACCAATGCTGACGACGCTGACAATGCCCGTCAGGAACTAAAAGAAGGCCTGTTGTCACTGGCACCACTGTTCAACGAAACCCCGTTTTTTATGAGTGAAGAATTCGGTCTGGTTGATTGTTATATGGCAGCGTTAATGTGGCGTTTACCCACTCTGGGTATCGAATTCCAGGGGCCGGGTAGCAAGGAGCTGAAAAATTATATGGCACGTGTTTTTGAACGTGATGCATTTCAGGCATCATTAACTGAAGCCGAGCGGGAAATACGGCGCGGGATGCGTTTATAATGGCGGCAATGTCACCAAACCGCCCGTATTTAGTGCGGGCGTTTTACGAATGGATAGTTGATAACGACTGTACGCCGTATTTGGTGGTAGATGCCAGCTATCCGCAGGTAAAAGTACCACAGCAGTTTGTGCAGAACGGTCAGATCGTGCTTAACGTGTTGCCTTCAGCCGTTGGAAATATGCAACTTGGTAATGATGCAATTACCTTTAGTGCCCGCTTCGGCGGTCAGCCATTTGCGTTGCATATTCCGGTAAAAGCGGTGTTGGCCATTTATGCAAAAGAAAATGGTGCCGGTACAGTGTTCACCCTTGAAGAGGAAGAGGACGATGCAGAGTTATTTGCTGAGCCCTTTGATGATGATGACACGCCAGAGCCACCTAAGCCGAAAAAAGGCAGCCATCTGAAGGTTGTTAAGTAACTCAGTTCTGCAAATAAAGCTGCCACTGGCAGCTTTATTTTTTTGCAGCTGCCAGTTGCCAGAATGCCTGCAACAAAGGTTGCTCTAATTTTTTGCCCAGCATACATACACCCAGCTCAAACGGCTGAAACGGGTAGCTGATATCCAGAATTCGTACCCTGTCACGTACCGGGCTATGGTTAATAACCGGCTCAGGCACCACAGCGACACCGCTACCCAGCGCTACCATAGAAACCATCGCCTCGTGGCCATCTACTTTTACCGCAACCTCAGGCCTGATGTTACAGTCAGCCAGCCATTTGTCGGAACGGGAGCGGGCCGGGCCATGGTCTGATTGCACCAGCGGTATATCATTCCAGTTAATTGGGGCCGCAGAAAGTAAATCATTTACTTTGCAGGGGATCACCGGCGCAATCAGCCAGACCGGCAGCTGGGCAATGCGCTGAAAAATCATATTAGCGGGTAAGTGAGCCGGATATGCCGCCAGGGCAATATCGACGTCTCCTGCTTTAATTTTTTCAAATGCCATGGCCGCATCGCCGGTCGTTAATTTAATTTCAGCCTTGGGGCATTGCAGCCGGAATTTATCCAGAATAGCCGGCAGGTGACTGTAGCTGGCCGTTACCGTACAGAACAAGCGAATTTCGCCGGTCAGTTCAGCACTGGCCAGTTGTAAATCAAGTTGTAGTTGGTGCCATTCATCCAGCCAGAGCCGGACAAACTGTTGCACTCTGACACCTTCTTTTGTCAGTAGCACTGATCGTTTATCACGATTAAACAACAAGGTCCCCAGCTCTTCTTCCAGTCGCTGGATCACCCGGGTCAGGGTAGAGGGGCTGACAAACATCTGCTCGCTGGTTTTAGCAAAGTTTAAACTGGAGGCTAAGTGCAGGAATAACTGGGCACTGCGAATATCCATGGCTTACCTTAATTGCATAAAGTGAAATACTGAGTTGTAAATATATCACTTCACGCAATAGATTGCTGTGGCTATTATGAGTTCATTAACGCAGTCTGCCGGCCCATCGACGTAATCTGTTTGTCATGGCGCCCCGCTAACATGTGGTTGCAGAGCTGTGTAAGGTAAGCCTGGCTTATCCGCTAAACTGAATTCTGAGAAATTGTATGAGTAATTATTTTAATACCTTAAGTTTGCGCCAGCAGTTACAGCAGCTGGGCCAGTGTCGCTTTATGGATAAAAGTGAGTTCAGCGATGGCTGCAGCTTTATTAATGACTGGAATATTGTAATCGTCGGTTGCGGCGCTCAGGGCTTAAACCAGGGCCTGAATATGCGCGACTCTGGCTTAAACATCAGCTATGCCCTACGCGACGAAGCGATAAGCGAAAAGCGCGCTTCTTTTGTTAAAGCCAGCAGCAATGGTTTTACCGTTGGTACTTATCAGCAATTGATTCCGCAGGCTGATTTAGTATTAAACCTGACGCCGGATAAGCAACACAGCAGCGTAGTTGATGCGGTAATGCCGCTGATGAAACAAGGCGCGACCTTAGCTTACTCGCATGGTTTTAATATTGTTGAAGAAGGTAAGCAAATCCGGCCGGATATCACGGTAGTGATGGTAGCACCAAAGTGCCCGGGTACTGAGGTACGGGAAGAGTATAAACGCGGCTTTGGGGTGCCAACCCTGATTGCGGTGCATCCGGAAAATGATCCTAAAGGCCAGGGTTTAGCGGTAGCGAAAGCTTATGCATCGGCGACGGGCGGCGACCGGGCAGGGGTGTTGCAATCCTCTTTTATTGCCGAAGTTAAATCAGATTTAATGGGCGAGCAAACCATTCTTTGTGGAATGTTGCAAACCGGTGCCATTCTGGCGTTTGATAAACTGGTAGCAGACGGGACAGAAGCCGGTTATGCCGCTAAGTTAATTCAGTATGGCTGGGAAACAGTAACTGAAGCCCTGAAGCATGGTGGTATTACCAATATGATGGACCGGCTGAGTAATCCGGCCAAGATAAAAGCTTATGATTTAGCGGAAGAGTTAAAACAAACCCTGCGGCCATTATTTGAAAAGCATATGGACGATATCATCAGTGGTGAGTTCTCCCGCACCATGATGGACGATTGGGCTAATGATGACAAAAACCTGCTGACCTGGCGTGAGCAGACCCGTGACAGCGGCTTTGAACAAGCGCCGGTATCAGATGAAAAAATTGCCGAGCAGGAATATTTTGACCGCGCAATCTTGTTAGTTGCCATGGTAAAAGCCGGGGTAGAGCTGGCGTTTGAAACCATGGTTGACGCCGGTATTATTGCTGAGTCGGCTTATTATGAGTCGCTGCATGAAACACCCTTAATTGCCAATACCATCGCCCGTAAGCGGTTATATGAAATGAATGTGGTAATTTCCGACACAGCAGAGTACGGCAACTACCTGTTCGCCCATGCGGCGGTGCCGCTGTTGCGTGACAAGGTAAATAGTTTAAGCACCGAATATATTGGTAAAGGCTTAAATCAGAGCCAGACCGGCGTCGATAACCTGCAGCTGATTGCAGTAAATGATGCTATTCGTCAGCACCCGGTAGAAGTGGTCGGTAAAAAATTACGTGGTTATATGACCGCGATGAAACGAATTGTTGAAGCGTAATTAAGCGCTCAGAAAGAATGATGTGGTTGATGGTGGTTAACCCGAAAGCAGTGCTTCAGTTAACGCCAGACCAATAACGATGTTATACGTGGACCTTGGTTGTTTTGCCCCGCTTGTCGGGGCTTTTTTTTGAGTGTATGGTCAGTAAAATTCTAAATGCAGGACACACCATGAAAAATATTGCCCTGGTGGCGCACGATGGTAAAAAGGCTACTTTGTTAGAGTGGATTGGTCAGCATAAAGCATTTTTTGCCGACAAAAACTTAATTGCCACGGGTACCACTGGTAAACTGATAAGCGATGCACTTGAGCAACCGGTACAGTGCATGGCGAGTGGCCCGATTGGTGGCGATCAACAAATCGGCGCGTTAATTGCGGAGCAAAAAATAGACTGGCTGATATTTTTCTGGGACCCGTTGTCTTCCCAGCCGCATGACCCTGATGTTAAAGCGCTGATCCGCTTAGCCGTGGTCTGGAATATTCCGGTAGCCTGCAATCGTGCCACTGCCGATTTTATTATTCACTCCAGCTTGTACCAGCAGGATTATCAGCGTGAAATCCCGGATTTCTCAAAGCATAACCAACGTATGAATCAACTGGAATAAGAATCTGGTGCTAACTTCAGTAAATCTTGGCCCACTGGCGTTACCATTGCCACCATTACTGTTATTAATCAGTGTATTGCTGGGGCTGCTGGTGGCGGCGTTGGTGGGCAGAAAATATAAAGTATCGGTTACTGATCCATTGTTAACTATTTTTCTTGGCAGTTTTTTGCTTGGACGATTGGCTTTTGTGGCCCGATTTGCCGACAGTTACGACACGGTATGGCAGATGCTGGATATCCGGGATAGGGGTTTTGATGTCGCAGCTACGCTAGTAGGTGCAGTAACCATTTTACTCTGGCTATTATGGCACCGCCGCCAGCAGCGTCAGGCTTTGCTGGCCGGGGTATTGACAGTGACCATGCTATTCGGAGCTTTCAGTTCGGTTATTTATGTCGGGCGTCAGCAAGCTGTATTGCCTGAGCTAACATTGCAGCAGTTAAACGGCGATAGTGTTAATTTAGCAGATCTGGGGCGTGGCCAGCTGACCGTGGTCAATTTATGGGCCAGCTGGTGCCCGCCTTGCCGGCGGGAAATGCCGGTACTACAACAGGCTGAGCAACTGTATTCTGAGGTACGTTTTGTATTGCTTAATCAGCGCGAGCATCCACAAACCGTGCAACAATATTTAAACCAGGCTGGCCTAACATTTAACCACTTATTGCTGGACAGGCAAGGACAATTTGCCAGCCAGTTGGGTGCACATGGTTTACCGGTAACCTTGTATTTTGGTGCCGATGGCCAGTTGCTCCATTCGCATATGGGCGAATTATCAGCGGCCAGCCTGGCGCACAGCCTGCAGCAGTTCGGTGTATCGGCCGAGTAATTTTTTAAAATTTAGATCGCAAACTTATTGAGAATAATTCGCGTTTATGGTTATATGACAGCTCAGAACGTTAACCTGAAGCTGGAGTTGTTCCCTATGCGTAGTAAACCGACATTTTTGATTGTTTCTGCACTTGCCAGCGCCTTATTCAGCGCCGCCTCGGCAATTGCCAGCGAAGTAAATATTTATTCGGCCCGTCAGGAAGAGTTAATTAAACCGTTACTGGATGACTTTACTAAAGACACTGGCATCAAAGTCAATCTGATCACCGGTAAACCGGATGAATTAATTAGCCGCTTGGCCAGTGAAGGACGAAACAGCCCGGCAGACGTATTAATCAGCACCGATGTTGGCCGTTTATATCGCGCAAAAACTCAGGGCGTATTACAAAGCATCGAGTCTGACACGCTGAACACTGCTATCCCTGAGGAACTGCGTGACCCTGCTGGCCAATGGTACGGTTTAACCATGCGTGCCCGGCCTATTATGTATGTGCCGGGAAAAGTGAATCCTGAAGAGTTATCAACCTATGCAGATTTGGCCAGCCCCAAATGGCGTGGCCGCATTTGTATTCGTTCATCAGATAATATTTATAACCAGTCTATGGTGGCGGGTTTGATTGCCCATGAAGGTGCGGCAGCCGCAGAGCAATGGGTAGAAGGTTTGGTAGCAAACTTTGCCCGGCCGCCACGTGGTGGTGATCGGGACCAAATTAGTGCAGCCGCCAGCGGCGTTTGTGATATTGCTATCGCCAATACCTATTATTTAGGTGGCATGCTGGCTGACTCAGAGCAACGCGCGACAGCGGAAAAAGTAAAAGTTTTCTGGCCTGATCAGGCTGGCACTGGTGCACACGTTAATATTTCTGGTGCCGGCGTTGCTGCCCATGCGCCTAATAAAGCCAATGCGGTGCGGTTACTGGAGTATATGGTAACGGAGCAGGCCCAGCAGTGGTATGCCCAGCAAAACCATGAATACCCGGTGGTGAAGGGCGTGCAAGCCAGCGAATTGCTGCAAAGCTTTGGCCAATTCAACGCGGACGAGCTAAATCTGGATAAGTTAGGTGAGCTAAATGCCGAAGCCATTCGGGTAATGGACCGCGCTGGCTGGCGTTAACCGTCAGTCAGGATCAGCAACGGGGAAGTATGCTGCCATTCAAAGTGGATATCTGGCGTTGGTCAGTATTAGTACCGGCATTGCTGTTAGCAATGCCGGTTTTGGTCGTTTTTGGCAGTGTGCTCACTCCTGATATTGGGGTTTGGAGGCATTTGCGCCAGACCGTGCTGGCAGACTACATTGTTAACTCATTATCGCTGGCAGTGGGCACCGGCCTGGGTACATTAGCCATTGGTACCAGTACCGCCTGGCTGGTTAGTCAGTACCAGTTTGTTGGCCGGCGCGTGCTGCAGTGGTTGTTATTACTACCGCTGGCGATGCCAGCCTATATTATTGCCTATACCTATACCGGCATGCTTGATTTTGCCGGACCATTACAAAGTGGCCTGCGAGAATATTTTGGCTGGGCTTATGGCGATTACTGGTTCCCGGAAATTCGTTCACTTAGCGGTGCCATTCTGATGTTATCGCTGGTGCTGTATCCCTATGTCTATATGTTAGCCCGTAGTGCGTTTAGAGAGCAATCAAACAGCATGCTGGAGGCTAGCCGCACCCTGGGTTTCAGCCCACGTCAGCACTTCTGGAAAGTGGCTTTGCCACTGGCCCGCCCAGCGCTGCTTACCGGGGTCGCGTTGGCGATGATGGAGGCGTTTGCCGACTACGGTACTGTACAGTATTTCGGTATCGCTACGTTTACGACAGGGATTTTCCGTACCTGGTTCGGCATGGGTAGCCAGGAAGGTGCTGCTCAGCTTGCGGCGTTACTCAGCAGCTTTGTCCTGGTGTTGCTAGTGCTTGAGCAATGGTCAAGGCGTAAGATTCGCTATTTTTTTCAAGGCCAGCGTCAGCAAATCAGCACATTGCGGATATTAACCCCTGGTCGCCAATTGCTGGTTGCATTAATTTGTGCGTTGCCGGTTTTTTTAGGGTTTGTTATTCCTGCTTTTCAGCTTGCCAGCTGGGCGTTACCTAATTGGTTAACGCTGTTAACCGCAGATTTTGGCCGGCTAATCTGGAATAGTTTCAGCCTGGCGGCACTGGCAGCGGTGTTATCCGTTATGCTGGCGTTGTTGTTTGGTTATGCCAGCCGGCTGCGGCGTGATCCGCTGGTCAGATTGCCGGTACGCCTGGCTGCGCTCGGTTATGCAATACCGGGCACTGTTATTGCCATTGGTGTAATGATTCCGCTGGCCTGGGCAGATCGGAATATTGATTTACTGGCCGAGCAATGGTTTGGGGTTCGGACGGGTCTGTTGTTCTCTGGCACCTTATTTGCGTTATTGCTGGCTTACAGTGTGCGCTTTCTGGCGGTGTCACTGCATAGTGTTGAGGCGGGCCTTGAGCGGATTAAACCCAGCATGGACAATGCGGCACGCTCTCTGGGAGCCAGCCCGCTGCAGGTGCTACGGCGGGTCCATGTGCCATTGCTGCGCGGCAGTGTGTTAACTGCACTCATGCTGGTATTTGTTGATGTATTAAAAGAGCTGCCAGCCACCCTGATTTTACGACCCTTTAATTTTAATACCCTGGCCGTGCGAACGTATGAGCTGGCGTCAGACGAGCGATTGGCCGATGCCGCTTTACCCGCGCTGGCCATTGTTTGCGTCAGTATTATTCCGGTTATATTGTTGTCACGGACGCTTGATAGCAGTAGAGGATCTTAAGCATGTTAGTTCTGGATAAGCTGGCGGTGGCCTATGGCCCGCATGTGGTGGTAAAAGATGTTAGCCTGTCGCTGGCCGAGGGCCAGATTGGTTGTTTAGTCGGACCGTCGGGCTGTGGTAAAACCACCTTGCTGCGGGCCATCGCCGGCTTCGAACCGGCAGCCAGTGGCAGTATCAGCCTGCAACAGCGTCTGGTTAGTGATCAGCAGACGCAGTTAGCCACTGAGCAGCGTCGTGTTGGCATGGTATTTCAGGACTTTGCCTTGTTTCCGCACTTATCAGTTGCTGATAATATTAGCTTTGGCTTACAGGGGCAAAGCAGTAAGTTTAAGCAAGATAAAGTGAAGAAGCTGCTCCAGCTGGTAGGCTTACCCGATTTGGCCAACCGTTATCCACATCAGTTATCCGGAGGACAGCAGCAGCGAGTCGCTCTTGCCAGAGCGTTGGCGCCAGAGCCGAAGGTGTTGCTGCTGGATGAACCCTTTTCCAGTCTGGATGCAGAATTACGTGAAGCCCTGGCCCGGGATATAAGGCAGATTTTGCAACAATTAAAAATTACCGCAGTAATGGTTACTCATGATCAGTTTGAAGCTTTTACCATGGCCGATATGGTGGGGGTAATGCAACATGGCAAGTTACAGCAATGGGCGACACCTTACGAGCTTTATCACAAACCCGCCAGCCGCTTTGTCGCCGACTTTGTTGGCCGGGGAGTGATGCTGCCTGGTGAAATGCTCGATGCCAGGCGGGTCCAAACCTGTCTGGGTATTTTTAACCAGCGTTATCTGCAAAATGCCAATAGTGGTGATAAGGTGGATGTGTTGATCCGCCCGGATGACATAGTGCATGATGACGCCAGCGGTATTACTGCAAAGGTGCTGGAAAAGTCTTTTCGCGGCTCACACATTCTGTACACCCTGGCACTGAGTGGCGGTGAACAGGTATATTGTTTAGCGCTAAGCCATCATAATCACGCCAACGGTGAGCACATCGGGATCCGGCTCGACCTCGATCATCTTGTTTTATTCCCACGTATCTAGTCTGATAAAGTTTAGTCTGGCTGGTTATCAATTAATATTTTATGGCAGCAGCGTCTCAATAATTTCCTGGTATTGGCCGGATGCCCTTAGTTGCTGTAATCCGAGATTAAAGCGCGCTATCCGTTGCAAGTTGGCGGGATCTTTCTTTGATAAGACCAGATACATCGGCCGAAGCTCCAGCTCTGGTGTTAACCAGTCGAGCTGTTGTTGATAGTGCGGTAATTTATGCTCCAGTATGTGCAGCGCTGTCATCAAATCGACCGGAACTAAATCGACCCGTCGCAACGCCAACATAGCCAGAGCCTGCTCATCGGTTGCGACACTAATGGTTGTAATGCCACTTTCAAGCAAGCCAGCCGGTTGCTCATAGCCCTGAACTATTGCTAACCTGCGGTGCTGGCGACTGAGTTCCTGATAATTCCGATAGCGGATGGTGTCAGCTTTGCGTTTAAAAAACACAATCCTATTGGCGTAAAGTGGCTGTGAGTAAAAGAAATGGGAAGTGCGTTGTTCACTGTACCAGGCTGCGATTAAACCGGTGTAATGCCCCTGCTGACTTTCATACAACGCTCTGGCAAAAGGTAAAAACTCGACTTCCAGTTGCATGCCTTGCAAAGCAAACGCCTGGCGGATAATTTCGATAGTTGCGCCCTGATCTATAAGCTGCTGCCCATAGTGCGGAGCATAATTGCTGCTGGCTAAACGAATGATCTCGGCATTGGTAGCAAAGCTGGTGACTGCTAAAAGCAGTAACAGCTTAAAAAACTTCAGCATTATGCAGCATCCTCAAAATAACTATTTCGCTATCAAGAGTGTCACATATTTTTACAGTGAAAGGCGGCGGTCACTGAACAAATCAATAAAATATCAAATCTATGTCAGTAAATAATACCAGTAAATAAAAAGGGACACCCTATCTAAGCGGCATCCCATCCAGGAACGGTAAAGATGTTAAATGTTACTCAGTTTCGAGAAACTTACGGATAGTATCAGCGACTGCACTAATGCCGACGACGCCATCTAAATGACCCCATATGCCGGGTATTTCTGCGTACTCCACGGTTTTACCGGCCGCTTTCATCGCTTCGACGCTGGTTTTAGCCATATGGGGTAGCAGTAACTGGTCGCCACTGGCGGGCAAAAACAAGGTGTTAGCTTGTACCCGACTTAGCGCCTGTTGCCAGTTGTCGCCCATTCCGGCGCGGTATAATTGTGACGCCCGGATAAGATACAAAATATGATTCGCATCCTGCATTTTCGCACGAACTTTAGCGTGAGCCATCAACTGATCCCAGGCCGAGAAGCTGGCAAGAATATCCTGGTGCGGAGCTTGATCGGTATAAGGCGCTGGGTAGCGCATATTAAAACCAATAGGATAAACCGCATCCTGAATAATATAGGCGAGGGTGGTGGTTAAGCCTTGTTCTGGCTGACCATGCTGATAATAATCACCACCACGCCATGCCGGGTCTTGCTTAATGGGGTAAGCCCAGCGTTCTAATCTAACAGCAGCCCAGGCGTCAATATAAGCGGTGCCGATAACCGGTATTAAGCGCTCTACGCGCTCCGGGTAACGGGTAGCCCACTCAATAGCCTGAAACGAGCCCATTGACCCCCCCACTACCGCATGCAATTTATCAACGCCCAGGCTATCAAGCAGGGCTTTTTGCACCTCAACAAAATCACCTATAGTAACAACCGGAAAACTTAACCCATAAGGCTTACCGGTGGCAGGGTTAATGGTAGCCGGCCCGGTAGTAATCACATTTGGGTCGAACACATTGGCATTAACCAGCGTATCCACGCTAATCACATAATATTTGTTGGTATCAATCGCTTTGCCGGGGCCGATAATGGCGTCCCAGTAGCCGGGAGCGGCGTCAGCCTCAGAATATTTGCCAGCAGCATGCGAGCTACCTGAAAAAAAATGGGTAATCAAAATGACATTTGATTTATCAGTATTAAGCGTGCCATACGCTTCCCAGCCCACTTTCACCGGATTTATCAGTGCGCCATTTTCGGTTTTAAAGCTCTTGATTTCAAATAGTTGTTTTTCAACCAGCATGGCCTGGCTGTTATAACCAGCCAGTAGAAAAGTCAGTAGTAATAACGTATTTAATAATTTCATTTAATCATCCTTAAAACCACTGAAACAAGGTAATTGCCAGCACTACGCCTAGTAACGGCATTAATACGCTGACTACTGCCATTGGCCAGTAGGCGTTTTGATGGGTTTCACCACAGATAGCACGAATAGTGGTAACCACATAGCCGTTATGCGGCAATGAGTCGAGCGCACCGGATGAAATGGCGACTACCCGGTGTAGCTGCTCTGCATCTACTCCGCGGTCTAAATAAGTTGGTGCAATTTCTGGCAACGCAATAGCCTGGCCGCCGGAGGCGGACCCCGTTAAACCGGCAATAGCACTGACGGCAACGGCTGCGCCCACTAATTCGGGGCCAGGTAGGTGAGTCATATAATCAACAACGCTGCTAAAGGCGGGCGTTAATTTAGCAACACTGCCAAAGCCGACCACGGCGGCAGTGTTGCCAATTGCCAGCAGGGCACCCAGCACACCCTCGTTGGTGGCGGCGGCTGGGTTAGCCAGAAAGCGGAAGTTGAGTAAATATAGACTGACTACGCCCCCAGCCAGCGCAATAATCAATGCCGCTTGTTGCAACGCATCGTGCAGTAAAAAGGAGGTGACTAATACTACCAGTAATGGAATAAGACCAGTTAACCAGTGAGGTAAGGGTTTGTCAGTTAAGGTAGGATCGCTGGCGCGCTGGATAAAGTGTTCACCATTTTTGACGGCCTTTTTAATCATCCACATCAGACTGAAATAGCCGCCTACCGCCATAAATAAAGCCACCACGATACTGACTTGCCAGCCGGCATAGGGTGTTGTTCCCAGATAGGCTATCGGAATCCAATTTTGAATTTCCGGCGAACCGGCAGAGGTCATGGTAAAGGTAACTGAGCCCAACGCTAAGGCCGCAGGAATAAAGCGCCGTGGTAAATTAGCGCCTTTAAATAAGCTGACCGCCATCGGGTAAGCCGAAAACGCCACCACAAACAAACTGACGCCACCATAGGTTAGCACGGCACAGGCCAGCACTATGGCCAGTACCGCGCGGGTGTGGCCCAGTCGTTTTACAATCGCCAGCGCCACAGCATCGGCTGCGCCGGTATGCTCCATTAGTTTGCCGAACAACGAGCCCAGTAAAAACATTAGAAACCAGGCAGCAACAAAAGCTGCAAAGCCATTCATATAGCCGTGAACAAAATCAACCTTATCAGCTACTTGCCAAAATGGAATACCATTGCTGGCAGCGACCAGTAGCGCACATAATGGTGCGGTAATAAATAAATTAAAGCCACGCATGGTAAATACGATCAGTAGCCCTAAACCCAGTAGTAAGCCAAAGATACTTAACATCGGCAAATCCTTGTTATCATTTTCAGCTAGTCTGATACAGCTTGGCGATGGCCACCATAGTACTAAGGTACAGGTTAAAAATTCTGCGTTTAAGCCTACAGTAAGGACACTGGTTAGTACCACATTTTGCAATCAATCAGCAGGAGAGCCAACGATGGCCAATAACTATAAGAATGCACAGCACAAGTTTACCCGCCCGGCCCTGAAACCCAGCCTAATCGCGCTTGCTATCAGTAGCTGCCTGGCAGCACCTGTTTTCGCGCAGCAACAAGCTGTTGACGCAGACGAAAAAGAATTAAAACTGGAAAGAATTGAAGTAACAGCACGGCGCACGGTTGAAAGTCTGCAGGAGGTCCCGGTAGCGGTGACCTCTATCGGCGCTGACGATATTGCGCAGCGTGGTTTAGCCTCGATAGTCGAAGTTCAGCAGTTTTCACCCAATACCACGTTACAAGCCAGCCGTGGTACTAACTCAACTTTGACTGCGTTTATTCGTGGCGTCGGCCAGGAAGATCCACTTTGGGGTTATGAACCAGGCGTTGGTATATATATCGATGACGTTTATGTAGCACGGCCACAGGGTGCGGTGCTGGACATATTAAACGTTGAACGGATTGAAGTACTGCGCGGCCCGCAAGGTACCTTATATGGTAAAAATACCATTGGTGGTGCACTGAAATATGTTACCCGGGAAATGACCGGTGACATGGATTTTTCAGTAAGTGGCACTGTGGGGAGTTACAACCAGCGTGATGTCAAAGTTACCGGCCAGATCCCATTAATTGCCAATACTCTTTATTTAGGTGTCGGCTATGCTAATTTGCAGCGCGATGGCTATGGTGAATTTCTGATCTCAGATTTGCCAAATCAAGACAGAGAAAACTACAACAAGGACTTACAGGCACTGCGTCTGACTTTAGAGTACCGCCCAGTGGACAACTTGTTTTTCAGGTTGAATTACGACAAAACGGAAGATGACTCTAATGCCAAAGGTGGTTTCAGATTATTGCCCAGTCTGTTAACTGATGCTCCGGTACCTGATAGTGTCTACGACTCTTACACCAGTATGCCTACTGAGAACAAGGTAGAAACAGATGGTATCAGCTTAACTGCGTCGTGGGATATCAACGATAATTTCACCTTAAAGTCTATTACGTCGCAGCGGACAAGTTATTCGCCAACCAATATCGATTTTGACAACACTTCGTTGCGGATATTTGACGTACCGGCCATTTATGACGATGAAAACTTTACTCAGGAACTGCAATTAAATTATCAGACTGATGGTTTTAAAATGGTATCAGGCCTGTATTACTATACTGCTGACTCCTGTGGCGTGTTCGATGCTATTCTGGAGGTGCTCGGCCAAGGTGCCTTCGGTACACCAGGCTTAACCCGGGAAGTAGGGGGGTGCAGTAACACTGACAGTTCTGCCGCCTATGCTCAGGGTAGCTACGATTTAACCGATAAGTGGTCAATCACCGCGGGTTTACGCTATACCAAAGATGAAAAGGAAGCGACGGTACGCAACGGTCTGATTTTTGACACTGTGTATCCGGAAACCGGTTGGATACCAGGTTACGTTCGGCCTGATGGTTTAACCACGCCAGTTGTGCTGGATGATAAAGAAAGCTGGAACAAGCTGACCCCGAAAATTGGTATCGAATACCAACACAGCCGGGACATGATGTTATTTGCCAGCTTCAGCCAGGGCTTTAAATCAGGCACCTTTAACCCAAGAGCAACCGTTGCCGAACCTGCAGCTGATCCAGAAACCGTAAACTCATACGAAATTGGTATGAAGAGTGACTGGAATGATAGTCTGCGCGTAAATGCCACTTTGTTTATGCTTGATCACGAAGACCGCCAGTATATTTCAGTTATTCCCGATCCGGATGATGCATCTGCGTTAAATCAGCGTTTGGGTAACGTTGGTAAATCAGAAGCGACGGGTGCAGAACTGGAAGTGACCTGGCTAGCCAGCCGCAATCTGAACATTTATGCCAATATTGGTTTAATTGATGCGAAGTTTGAACAAGCACTTACTTTTGATCCAGTAGAAGGCGCTGTTGATATTTCTGACCGCTTCACTATTACCAATACCCCGGAAACCACCGCTAACGTCGGTTTCAATTACGATATGATGACCGATTTCGGTGATGTTATTCTAACCGGTAACTATGCGTATCGCAGTGACTATGACCTGGTTGAGCTGGACAACTTGTTGTCGCAGGATGCCTATGGCTTGTTGAACCTGGGTGTGACCTGGTTGAGTAAGAGCGGCCAGTGGCGCGTAGGATTGCATGGTAAAAACCTGACCGATGAGCAATATTTAATTGGTAACTATGCGTTTATCGCGCCAGATCCGGCTAACCCTGGTCAGTTTATTCCGGGTTTAGGTGGTGACAATACCTTAATCGGCTATTACGGTGCACCGCGTGAAGTCAGTTTAACTGTGGCTTATCGTTTCTGGTAAGTTAAAAAACCTTGCCGGGGCGCAAGCCCCGGTTCATTATAGTGAGCCCATGTGCTCAGAAGTAAATGTTATGATAGCCATCATCGCCGATGATCATCCTTTATTCCGGGTTGCCTTAGCCCAGGCCTCCTCGGCTATTTTAGGCAGCGATGCCCTGTTATTACAGGCCCAAACCATGGAGCAAGTCTGGCCGTTGTTGCGCCAGCACCCCGATACTCATTTTATCTTCCTCGATTTGAAAATGCCCGGCTCTGACGGTTTTACCGGCCTAAGTGCGTTGCGTACTGAATATCCTGACGTGCCGGTAATTATGGTGTCGGCTGAAGAAGACCCGGTCATTATTAAACAAGCGCTGGCATTAGGTGCTGCCGCTTATATTCCGAAGTCGGTACCACTGGAGTTGCTGTCGGATGCGGTTAGCGCCGTATTAAACGGCGACAGCTGGCTGCCGCCGGGCCTTGCGGACGATGTTAAAAATGCTAAGCCATTAATCGACAATGATTTTGCCGAGCGTCTGGAACAGCTAACTCCGCAGCAATTCAGAGTGTTAAAAATGATTGCTGACGGCTTACTGAATAAACAAATTGCTTATGAGATGAATGTGCAGGAAACCACTATTAAGCAGCATGTCTCGGCAATTTTGCGCAAGTTAAACGTTAATAATCGCACTCTGGCGGGCATTATGTTTGAAAAGTTGCGCCTGCCTGAAAGCTATACCGGTTAGCTTGCATTTAGTCGTTAATTTCTTAGTAAGCGCTGAAATAAGCGTTTTAATGCTGCAGGCTTCAGCGGTTTCAGTAAAAAATAAAAACCACCATTTAATGCCTGTTCCCGTATGTGCTGATCATGATCCGCTGAGTGAATAATGACTGGCGCATTCAGGGCAAAATGACTGGCAAGTTGTTCAGCAACAGCGACACCCGTGGCGGCGTTATCCAGATGATAATCAAACAGACATAAATCAGGTTTTAGGCCCTGCCGAATAGCGGCTAAGGCTTCGCCAGGCTGGCTGACCGCGGTAACCTGGCATTGCCAGCTGCGCAGCAGCGCACTAACCGCACTGAGTAAATGAGCTTCATTATCTAACAACAAGATTTTTTTACCTGCAAAACTGGCACTAATTTCACTGATTGCAGGCGGTAAGTGGGCCGAGCTGAGTGGCGTGGCTGCCCGTGGCAACGTTAAACTGAAGCAGCTGCCTTTGCCGGGTACGGAGTGCACACTAAGTGTATGACCTAAAATGGCACTGATCCTATGCGCTATGGCCAGACCCAAGCCCAGACCTTTCTGATCTGGCTGGCTACCTTGTTGAAACTCCTCAAATATGCGCTGCTGATCCGTTTTTGCAATGCCGACACCGGTATCAATAATGTGGATTTTTAGCTGCTTGCCCGATCGTTTTACCCCCAGAATTATTTTTCCCTCTGTGGTGTACCGCACGGCATTTGCCAATAGATTTTGCAAAACCCGCTTCACAAGTTTACGATCAGTTGTTACCCATAACGCGCTGCTATGAATGCTGAACTGCAACCCTTTTTCTGCAGCAAGCGCTGCCGCATCGCGACCGATATCTTCCAGAAGCTGGCTTATCGCAACCGGTTGCAGGTTGGCTTTAATTACCCCCGAATCCAGCTTGGTTAAATCCAGAATAGCGGTCAGCAGCTCTTCTGCTGAATTAAGTGAATTAGTCAGGTTGGCACTGAGCTGGCGTAGTTCAGGGGTGGTACTTTGCTGACGAAGCAAGCCAGCGAACAGGGCCGCAGCGTTAAAAGGCTGCATCAGGTCATGACTGGCTGCAGCAAAGAAGCGGGTTTTAGCCGCAGTACTGGCTTCCAGTTGCTGCTGGGTTAGTTGTAACTGCTGATTTAGCGTTTGCAATTCAAAAGTGCGCTCACTGACCCGTTGTTCCAGTAAGGTATTACTTTGTTCCAGTTGTGTTTGCACCTCGACAAACGAGCTGATGTCGGTATAGGTGGTAACAAAGCCACCACCTGGCAGCGGGTCACCCTGCATCTCAAATACCCGGCCATCTTGTTGCTCGCGCTGAAATTTATAGCTGCTTCCCTGACGTAAATAACTCAGTCGTTTACTTATCTCTGCTTCAATGTTTTCGCTGTCAATTAAGCCCCGCTGCAGGTTAAAACGAATGACCTCTGCTACTGGCTTGCCCACTTCAACCATGCCTGTCGGGTAGTTGAACATATCAATATAGCGCTGGTTCCAGGCGATGATCCGTAGGTCAGCATCGACGACACTGATGCCCTGGCTAATATTATCAATGGTTGACAGCAGCAGAGCCTGATTAAACTGAAACACCTGACTGGCTTCGTCAACAAAACGTTCTACCGTTTCCATCGGTAGCTGCGCATGTTTGCCCGCCGCATCCATAATCAGCCGCATTGATGCACCGCCGACGACAGCAGCAAGGCTGCGCTCTGCAGCCTGAACCAGGTTAAGCGGAGCCAGCTGGTTTTGCGCAGGGTTGGGATCTTTTAAATGGCGCAGTAACAAACGTCGGGCTTCTTTTTCACCGGCAAAACGTTTTACCAGTAGGTAGCAATCCTGAATGCTCAATTTCAGACTGCGGCGATTGTCACTACTTAGCTGGGTACGTAAAAAGCGGCCACTTTCCAGCCACTCACTTACCCGGGTGCTACTAAACCGGCTGACCAGTATTACCATCAGACAATTCACCGACAAACTGAGCAACACGCCTAAACTCAGCGGGTCTGCCTGCCAGCCAAATAATTGTTGTGGTGCCAGCCATGACAAGCTAAAAGGTCCCTGGCTAAGCCAGGTAGAGCTCATCAGGCCTGCTCTGCTGATTTCTGGAAATAAGAGAATGTAGGCCCACACCACAGCGCCGCTAAGTACACCGGCAATCGCGCCCTGGCGGTTGACCTTGCGGGACAGCAAGCCAAGAATAAGCGCTGGTGCCAATTGCGCCACCAGAGCAAAGGCCATTAAACCAAGCTGGGCCAGCCCGGTTTCGGTACCTATAAACCGATAATAAATAAAGCCCAGTGCCATTACGGTCAACATGGCCGAGCGGCGCAGCGTCGCAACTTTAACTCTGTTCTGCTGTTCCTTTTGCAGCTGAGTGCTGCGATAAATAAAGGGTGCCAGCAATTCGTTGGTGATCATAATTCCCAATACGACCGTGGCGACTACTACCATACTGGTGGCGGCAGAAAACCCGCCCAGATAAGCAAGCAGGGCAATGTCGGTGCGATTTGCTGCCAAGGGCAACTGTAATACTACTACGTCAATATTGGCATCGCTGCCCAGCAACATCACGCCGGCCAGTGCCAGCGGCAACGTAAAGATACTCATCAGCAACAAGTAAAGCGGAAAAATCCAACGGGCGCTGCGCAGGTGGCTCAGCTTCTGGTTTTCAACAAAACTGACATGAAACTGACGCGGCAAGCATAAGGTGGCAAAAAAGCCAAGCAAGGCATGCAACCAGTAAGCATGCATCGGCAAAGCCTGCTGGCGCAGCTTACTGATCGCCGGGTCGACAGCCGCATTGTTAAAGATACTGGCAAAGCCGTCAAACATCCCAAAAACCACAAAACAGCCAATGGCCAGCAGGGCCAGCAGCTTTATCAGTGATTCAAAGGCAATAGCGGTCATCAGCCCGGGGTTGGGCTGGTGCGCCCGGGCGCTTTTGCTGACAAACAGCAGCGCAAATACCGCCATCCACAGGCTGACATAAAAGCCGGTATCGGTATACCAGTGCTGGCCCACTTCTGCCTGTACCAGAGTATTAATGCTGGTTGAGACGGCATGCAACTGCAGGGCGATATAAGGAATAACCGCCATTATCAGAATTAAAGTGATCAGAACTGCCAATGAGCGGGAATGGCCAAAGCGGGTGGCAATAAAATCCGCTACAGAGGTGATACGATAACGCCGGCAGGCAATAGCAATGCGGGCAATGAGTTTAAACCCAAACCAGAACAGAATAAATGAGCCGATGTAAGTAGGGGGGATCCACCAGCCATTGACGGCGGCCTGTGCTGTGACACCATAAAAAGCCCAGGAGGTACAATAAATAGACAGGGCAAAGCTGAATATCCATGGCGCCAGCGGATGCCGGGCTGTAATGCGTCTGCCAAAGCGGCCAACACTGAATAAAATCAGCAGGTAGATCAGCGAAATGGCGGCAATGGTGGCTAAGCCAATGCCGCTGCCATTTTCAATCATTTGTTGAGGAGACGTCATTAAATACTCATCAGCCGATTGTGCCTCAGTTCCCGTCGCAGTGCTAGCGGGCTGTCCAGCCACCATCGATGATTAGCGTCTGTGCGGTCATGTGGCGGGCACCGTCCTGACACAGAAACGCGGCCATTTCGGCTATTTCGCTAACGTCGATAAAGGCTTTCTGTGGCATCGGGGCCAGCATAATCTGCTCGATCACCTGTTGCTCGGTCAGGTTATGTTCTTTCGCCTGGGCGGCAATTTGTTGCTCGACCAGCGGCGTTTTAACGTAAGCCGGGCAAATGGTATTAATCGTCACATTTTTGTCGGCATTCTCCAGCGCAACAACTTTACTAAACCCCAACAAGCCATGTTTGGCAGCAACATAAGCTGACTTAAACGGTGACGCTATCACCGCGTGAATGGAGCCAATATTAATGACCCGGCCAAAATTATTACTACGCATATGGGGTAACATTGCCCGGGTGAGCATGGCGGGTCCGGTTAACATAACACTAAGTAACAGTGCCCATTTTTCCGGTGGAAAATCTTCCAGCCTTGCAACATGCTGAATGCCGGCATTGTTAATCAGAACGTCGGCCGGAAATCGGCTGGCACAGTGTTCAATTGCCTGTTGATCAGTAACATCGAGTACACAGTAGTCTGCGTTAATGCCCTGCTGATTCAGCTCAGCGGTTTTTTGCTGCAACAGTGTTTCGTTTAAATCAGCTAACACTACCTGATAACCCGCTTTGCCAAAATGACTGGCAATAGCAAATCCAATGCCGCCGGTGCCACCGGTGATGACTGCACGCATAAGGTTACTCCTGAATTAATTAATAGCTTATGCTAGGCAGCCATTACCCTACTTACAACGGTACTTTAGTGCTATGAAAGCGATGAGTGTGATGAAACCAAAGCAGAACACTGCCGGCTTACCCCGCAGATTGTTGGTACAGCAAAAAATGAGTCACGTTATTTATTGTTTTCCGCTGTGAATTGGCCGTATAGCCTTTGCTATCACAGGTTCAGACTTTGCGGTCAGCCGTTCCTGTGATAGATTTGGCCGATAAATACTATAAAAAGTCAGCTTAAGGGGCCGCTCAGGCCTGATTAAGCCCGAATATATCAGGCTCTTGCGCTATTTTTCTGCTGGGAGCCTTAAAATAACTAAAAAGCGATTAACTACTTCCAGATAATAAGCAATGTTATCTGTGCTTTGACCAAGAGGAATTCATTTATGACAAACGCTGGTAAAACACCTGCCCCGGCAGCACCCAAGCGTGGCTGGTTTACCCGTTTTCTTGATACGGTAGAGTGGTTGGGGAATTTATTACCCCATCCGGTTACCTTATTTGCCTTATTTGCTGTACTGGTTGTTGTCGGCAGCGGTGTGGCCTCCTATTTTGATTTCAGTGCTATAGACCCGCGGCCTGAGGGCGCAGCAGGGCGTTCAGCCGATGGCATTATCCGGGTAGTAAGTTTGTTCAGTGTTGAAGGCTTACAACGAATTATTGCCAATTTAGTGACGAATTTTACCGGTTTTCCGCCCCTTGGCGTGGTCTTGGTGGCATTACTGGGGGTTAGCATTGCAGAGCACTCTGGCCTTATCTCAGCCGCTATGCGTGGCCTGGTGATGAATGCCTCGCCACGAATGGTAACGGTTACGGTTGTGTTTGCCGGTATTGTTTCAAATACAGCGTCAGAGCTCGGTTACGTAGTACTTATCCCGATGGCCGCGGTAATCTTTCACTCGCTGGGGCGCCACCCGCTGGCCGGTTTAGCCGCCGCTTTTGCCGGGGTTTCCGGCGGTTACAGTGCTAATTTGTTTATTGGCACGGTAGACCCGTTGCTGGCTGGCTTTACTACGTCAGCGGCCAACCTGATTGACCCGTCCTATGTTGTTGGCCCGGAAGCAAATTGGTACTTTATGATTGTCAGTACCTTTGTTATTGCCACGTTAGGCGCCATTGTCACCGAAAAAATTGTCGAACCCAAACTAGGTAAATACAATGCTAACGAGGCGTCGATTGACTTGGGCGCGCAACAGCTTGATAAACTCACTCCGCGGGAAAAATTAGGTTTAAAAGGTGCTGGCCTGGCTTTTTTACTGCTAGCTGTTTTATTAGCGTTAAGCATAGTGCCGGAATGGGGTATTTTACGTAATCCTGAAACGGGTGGCGTACCGGATTCGCCTTTTTTGAAAGGGATTGTGGTCTTTATTTTTGTTACGTTCGCTATACCCGGTTTTGTATACGGCAAAATTGTTGGCACCATGAATACCGATCGTGATGTGATTAATGCGATGTCAAAAAGCATTGGCTCGATGGGCTTGTATATTGTGCTGGTGTTTTTTGCCGCGCAGTTTGTGGCCTTTTTTGGCTGGTCGAATATGGGGGCCATATTTGCGGTAAAAGGGGCCACTGCTCTGCAGGAGATGGGGCTAACCGGGCCACTGTTGTTTGTATTTTTTATTGCCATGTGTGGTTTTGTCAACCTGATGCTGGGCTCGGCATCGGCACAATGGGCGATTACCGCACCCATCTTTGTTCCCATGTTGATGATCGTTGGTTACTCGCCAGAAGTGATCCAGGCAGCTTACCGGATTGGCGATTCGGTAACCAATGTGATTACGCCTATGATGAGTTACTTCGGTTTAATTCTGGCTGTGGCGGCCCGTTACAAAAAAGATATGGGACTGGGGACATTAATTGCCACCATGCTGCCGTATTCGATGGTGTTTTTTATCGGCTGGACCGTTTTGTTTATTTTGTGGGTGTTTGTTGCCGGTTTTCCGGTAGGCCCGGGCGCGCCGACCTATTATGAGTTTAGTGCGGGTTAGCGATAATCAAAATTAAAAAACCGCTGATATCAGCGGTTTTTTATTTTCCAACGTTGGCAATGACCCGCTGAGCAGCAATAGCGACATTCAGCAGTTGATTCACAGGCCAACTTCACGCAAGATAACGTCGGTACGCCAGTAAGGAAGACGGTGTCAGCAGGCCAGGCCGCTGAGATTAAAAAAACATCGCAATCTATTGGTATCTTAAAAATCCCATAACAATGAGTTATCTATGGAACAGAATAAAGTAGTAGCGCTAAATAAAGAACAACATGCAAAAACCAAAATCAGCAATGTAAATGCATTAAGCCATATCGCTGATCAGCACATGCTGCCTGTCGTTGTCCAGGAGTTTGTGGTGGCGGGTGCTGAATTTCCGGTGGTATTTGTTAAAGATGAACAGAATGACAGCTTTCAGCCAGTGGTTTTATTAGGTCTGGCCTCAAATCAGAATCTGGTGATTCAGGATGGTAAATGGCAGGCACTTTATATGCCACGTGTAGCGCGTAATTACCCTCTGGTGCTGGTCCAGCCTGAAAAAGATAGTGATCGGTTAATCGTAGCAGTAGATGAATCCTCTGAGCGAGTGAATGAAACTGAAGGTTTTCCATTATTTAAAGATGATGGCAGCGAAACCGATTATCTGACCGACCGCAAGAAACAAATGGGTGAGTTTGTTGATTTTAGCCGGATGACCCGCGGTTTCAGCCAAAAGTTAAAAAGCCTGGATCTGATTAAAGAGCAGGTATTAACCATCACGGTCGAAGGTGAGCCGCGCAATATTAACGGCATTCACATGATTGATGAGAAAAAGCTGAATGAGCTTAGTGATGACGTATTTCTTGAACTACGCAAGTTAGGCTTCCTAACGGCGATTTATGCACATTTGATGTCATTGCAACACACGCAGAAGCTGGTGCAAAAACTGGTAAAGCCAGCTTAATAGCCACCCGGCAATTAAAAAAACGGCACCTGTATTGGTGCCGTTTTTGCAAGCGGAACAACATGATGAAATTCAATACTGAACATAGCAGCAATACCGGTAGCCTGGCAGTTTCCTCGCTGTTTGATGGCACGCACTGGCACAGCAATGTCGAGCTGCACTGGCAACAGGGCAAGATTATTAACATCAGACCGGCTGCCGGTCCTGTGCTGACCGCGACCCTGGTACCGGGCTTTATTGATTTACAGGTAAATGGCGGTGGTGGTTTGTTATTTAACAGCGCGCCAACTGTAGCTACTTTACGGACCATAGTGCAGGCTCATAGTCGCTTTGGCAGCACTGCCATTCTGCCAACCATCATTACTGACAGTATCAGCGTAATGCAGCAGGCTGCTGATGCTATTGCTCAGGCAATTGCCACGGCTGAGCCTGGTATTATTGGTGTGCACTTTGAAGGGCCACATTTAGCCGAGCCGAAAAAAGGCGTGCATCCTGCTAAGTTTATCCGCGAACTTAGCGCAGAAGAGTTTGCAATATATGGCCGTAATGATATCGGTATTAAACTGGTAACGGTGGCGCCCGAACATGTCAGTCCTGCCCAAATACGACAGTTGGTTGAGCTGAAAGTGATTGTCTGTCTGGGGCACTCTAATGCCGATGCAGCGACGGTGCAGGCAGCTTTGGCTGCCGGTGCCACTGGTTTTACCCATTTGTACAATGCCATGTCACCTCTAACTTCCCGCGAACCTGGCATGGTGGGCGTAGCCCTGGCCGATAGGAATAGCTGGTGTGGGGTGATTTTTGATGGCCATCATATGCATCCGCTGGCCGCTAAAGTGGCGCTGGCCGCCAAGCCGGCCGGAAAATTATTGCTGGTTACCGATGCCATGGCACCAGTGGGCACTACAGACACCGAGTTTGCTTTTTTTAGCGGCAAGGTGCGGCGCGAGGGCTCTAAACTTACCGACGACGCTGGTCGGCTGGCCGGTTCAGTACTCGATATGGCCAGCGCAGTGCGTTATGCGATTGACGCCCTGGCAGTGTTGCCTGACGAAGCATTACGCATGGCGTCGTTGTATCCGGCACAGGCATTGGCATGTGATGGTGCCCGTGGCCGTTTAGTTATAGGGCATCAGGCGGATATGGTATTGCTGGATAGGCATTATCAGGTACAACAAAGCTGGATTTCCGGGCAACTGGTGTTTGGTAGCGCTTTGCCAGTGAATAACAGCTGACTGCGCCGACGACAAGCTCAATAGCATTAACAGTAAAGGAATATATAAATGACAGCAGCGCAGTCAAGACGCCACAGTAGCGTTATGCCAATGGTCATAGTGGCGATATTATTTTTTGTTTTAGGCTTTGCAACCTGGTTAAACGGGTCTTTGATGCCCTACCTGAAACAGATGCTTGATTTGACACCATTGCAGGCGTCGTTAATTTTATTTTCCTTTTATATCGCCGTGACCTTTACTGCTTTACCTTCGGCCTGGCTTATCGGCAAGGTAGGTTATAAAAATGGTATGGCACTTGGCATGGCCATCATGATGCTGGCCGGTTTGCTTTACATTCCAGCAGCCCAGACGCAAACCTTTGCATTATTTTTGCTGGCGCAACTTGTGATTGGTGCCGGGCAAACGTTACTGCAAGCAGCGGTAAATCCTTACGTTGTGAAAATTGGTCCCCAGAGTACTGCTGCAGTGCGGATAAGCATTATGGGGATTTTAAATAAAACGGCCGGGGTAGCGGCGCCAGTGGTTTTCACCACCCTAATGGCCAGCAGTTTCGCCAGCAGTGCACCCAATATGTTGCTGAACCAGAGTCAGATCGATGTTATGGCCTCCGGTTTGGTACTGCCGTATCTTGGACTGGCAATATTTTTAGGCATACTGGCATTGGCAGTGAAGTTCTCGCCATTACCGGAACTTACCAAAGAAACATCCCATGGCACGGGTTTTGCGATGTTAAAGGCGGCGTTAGCCAAACCTTCACTAATGTTGGGTGTTATGGCGCTTTTTGTATATGTTGCGGTTGAGGTTATCGCTGGCGACACTATTGGCTTATTTGCGTTATCGCTGGGCGTTGAACGCTATACGGTGATGACGTCCTATACTATGGGCTGTATGGTGCTGGGGTATGTACTGGGTATTTTACTGATACCCCGGCTGTTATCACAGCAAACGGCACTGGCTAGTTCAGCCGTGTTAGGCCTGATATTGACCATGGCAGTCGCGTTTGGGAATACTGAAACTTACTATATTGCTAATGCGCTGCTCGTACCTTTTGGTGGTTTTGCTTTACCCGATACCTTAATGTTTATCGCTTTATTGGGTCTGGCCAACGCTATTGTCTGGCCAGCAGTTTGGCCCCTGGCGTTATCAGGCCTTGGCCATCTGACGAGTATAGGGTCGGCCTTGTTAATTATGGGTATTGCCGGTGGTGCTTTCGGACCATTGTTTTGGGGCTTGTTGAGTGGCACGGGCCTTGGGCAACAGGGGGCATATCTGGTCATGCTGCCTTGTTACGCGCTTATTTTATTTTATGCGGTAAAAGGCCATAAATTGCGCAGCTGGCGTTGATAACTCCGTTTCAGGCTTTACTGAACTTCGCTTTTAACGCCCGCTCTACATGAACGGGCACAAAACTACTGATGTCGCCGCCATGCCGGCACACTTCTTTTACCAACGTCGATGAGATAAAAGTATTCTTCTCTGACGGGGTCATAAATAAACTGTCCAGCTCCGGGTTTAGTTGCCGGTTCATACTGGCTAACTGAAACTCATATTCATAATCAGCCACCGCCCGCACCCCACGCAGTAACACCTGGGCATGCTGCTCTTTTGCAAACTGTGCCAATAAGCCGGAAAAGCCAATCACCTTGACGTTAGAGCAATTGGCAAATGCCTGCTCAGCCAGCTGCACCCTTTCATCCAGACTAAACAGGGGCTGCTTACTGGGGTTTGAGGCAACGCCAACCACCACTGAATCAAACAGCCTGGCGGCACGGAGTACGAGATCACTGTGGCCATTGGTTAAGGGGTCGAAGGTACCTGGGTAGATGGCTTTTACTTTCATATTAGGATGCTTATGTTGTCGCCACCTGACACCACAAAAGCGCAAGCGACTAGAGTTTTAAGTCAGTTTGGCGTTACTATAGCAAACTACTATACCAATAAAGAAGCTTAGCTATTCAGATGGAAAAAAAGCTCAGAACCAAAGATAAAATTCTGCAAGCCAGTATCGCATTGTTTAACGATGTGGGCGAGCGTCAGGTTACCACCAACCATATTGCGGCCCATTTGGGGATCAGCCCGGGTAATTTGTATTACCATTTTCGTAATAAAGAAGACATTGTCCGGCAAATTTTTAAAGAGTATGCCAAATTGCTGGATACCCGGATAAAACCGCCTTCGGCGCAAACCGAAGCGCTGGATGCCCTGGCCGAGTACCTCGATGTGGTGTTTGAACTGATGTGGCGCTTTCATTTTTTCTATGCCAATTTACCTGATATTCTGGCGCGCGACAGCGCATTGCAACAAGATTATGCCAGGGTGCAACAAGGGGTGCTGGAGCGGGTTATCTCAGTGTTAAAAGCCCTGAAAACTAAAGCAGTAATTGAAATTGCAGATGAAGATATTGCCGACTTTGCCCATAGCATTAAGCTGCTGGTTACCTTCTGGATCAGCTATCTGAAAACGCAGGCACCGGATAAACCGATTAATCAGGCCAGCGTGTATCAGGGAGTGCTAAAAGTGCTATTGTTATTTAAACCTTATGCTACCGCTCAGGCATTGCCACGAATTACCAAATTGCAGCAACACTATGCCCAGTTAGCCCTAACAGAGCAGACCACTATCTAGCAGCCGGCAACACTGTATCTGTTTATTTACAGCTGCTCAGCTGCCAGTTGCTACACTTAACCACTAAACGCTGCATGGCAGCGTCTTAACCATTACAATGTGCATCTTTACATCGCTCAGACCATCGCCAACCAGGAGGCCGCATGCGCAACAGCGCTTTTCTGCAACACTTACAACACCAGATTGAAGACGTCACCGCTGAAGGATTATTTAAAGCTGAACGGATTATTTCCTCGCAACAGCAAGCAGATGTCACGGTAGGCGGTTCGCAAGTGCTGAATTTCTGTGCCAATAATTACCTGGGCTTAGCCAATCATCCGGATTTAATTAACGCGGCAAAACAGGGGCTGGACAGCCACGGTTTTGGCGTGGCGTCAGTACGTTTTATCTGTGGCACCCAGGATATTCATAAGACGCTGGAAGCCAAAATCAGTGCGTTTCTGGGTACAGAAGATACCATTTTGTACTCGTCTTGCTTTGATGCAAATGGCGGTTTATTTGAGACTATCTTAAGTGCTGAAGATGCCGTTATTTCCGATGCGCTGAATCATGCGTCCATCATTGATGGCGTGCGGTTATGTAAGGCAAAACGCTATCGGTACGCCAATAATGATATGGCTGATCTGGAAGCCCAGTTAAAGCAAGCCGATGCTGACGGCGCCCGCTTTAAACTGATTGCCACCGACGGCGTGTTTTCCATGGATGGCATTATTGCCAATTTGAACGCGGTATGTGACTTAGCCGATAAATACAACGCCATGGTGATGGTAGATGACAGCCATGCGGTAGGTTTTGTCGGTAAAAATGGCCGTGGCACCCATGAGTATTGTGATGTTTTAGAGCGGGTTGATATTATTACCGGTACGCTGGGCAAAGCTCTGGGCGGGGCATCTGGCGGTTATACCTCAGGTAAAAAAGAAGTGATCGCCTGGTTGCGTCAGCGCTCACGACCCTATTTATTTTCCAACTCATTAGCGCCTTCAATTGTTACCGCGTCGATTAAAGTATTAGAAATGCTGGCGTCGGGTGATGCGCTGCGTGCCAGATTGTGGGATAACGCAAATTATTTCCGTGCACAAATGAGTGCCGCAGGTTTTACTCTGGCCGGTAAAGACCATGCCATTATTCCGGTCATGTTGGGGGATGCTAAAGTAGCCGCAGAAATGGCAAAACGCATGCTGGCAGAAGGTATTTATGTGGTGGGATTCTCGTTTCCGGTGGTGCCAAAAGGCCAGGCACGGATCCGAACTCAAATTTCAGCAGCACACAGTAAAGCACAACTGGACGAGGCAATTGCTGCCTTTATCCGGATTGGTAAAGACATGGGCGTGATCGCATAAGGGCGGGGCGTAAAATGAAAGCATTAGCAAAGTTAAAAGCAGAACCGGGTATTTGGCAAACTGAGGTAGCTAAACCAGAAGTTGGCCCGAATGACGTATTAATTAAAATTAAGAAAACCGCGATATGCGGTACCGACGTCCACATCTATAAATGGGATGAATGGGCGCAGAACACCATTCCGCATGGCATGGTCGTTGGCCATGAGTATGTGGGCGTGATTGAAGGGATGGGCTCAGAGGTACGTGGTTTTAAGATCGGTGACCGGGTATCGGGTGAAGGCCATATCACCTGTGGCCATTGCCGTAATTGTCGCGCGGGCAGGGTACATTTATGTCGTAATACTACTGGTGTTGGTGTTAACCGTCCTGGCTCTTTTGCTGAATATCTGGTGATCCCGGCATTTAACGCATTTAAACTGGCGGATAATATTCCGGATAATATTGCGGCTATTTTCGACCCGTTCGGTAACGCCGTTCACACCGCGTTGTCGTTTGATTTGGTAGGTGAAGATGTTCTGATAACCGGAGCTGGCCCTATTGGGATTATGGCCGCCGCGGTGGCGCGCCACGTAGGCGCACGCCATGTGGTGATTACTGATGTGAATCAATACCGGCTCGATTTAGCGCTGAAAATGGGTGCTAGCCGGGCAGTTGATGTCAGTAAGGACAATTTAAAAGAGGTTATGAAGGAACTCGGCATGACCGAAGGGTTCGATGTTGGACTGGAGATGTCTGGTGTGCCGTCGGCGTTTCGCAGTATGCTCGATACTATGAACCATGGCGGCAAGATTGCTATGCTGGGTATTCCGCCGTCTGATATGGCAGTAGACTGGAATAAAGTAATCTTTAAAGGCCTGATGATTAAAGGCATTTATGGACGCGAGATGTTTGAAACCTGGTACAAAATGGCCAGTTTAATTCAATCCGGCCTCGATTTAACCCCAATGGTAACCCATGAAATGCCGATGGAGCGCTTTCAGGAAGGCTTTGACATTATGTGTTCCGGCCAGTCAGGTAAAGTTATATTGAATTGGTCGTAGCGGATTAGTTAAAGACAGCAGGCAACAAGAGTTTGCCTGTTAAACTTAAACTTCTGCTTTGGTAAGCGCTGAGTTTAACAAATTCAGAATATCAGCGCTTTTGCTGAGTAATCTTAATTGTTGAAATAAACCCGCGGCCTGCGGGTACTGCAGTTTTAAATAACTAAACCACTGCTTAACCCTGTTGGCATAGTATTTTCCTTTATCGCCGGTAATTTCGAACTCTGAATAATTCATTAGCAGTTGCAATACCTGCGGCCAGGGCATAACAGGCTGCTGTTGCTTAATGGTTTGCGCCAGGTTGGGCATGGCCAGGGCACCCCGACCGAGCATAATATCCTGGCAATTGCTCTGCTGCTGACACTGTACGGCATCAGCGGCAGACCATATCTCGCCATTGGCTATCAGTGGGATAGCAACATGCTGTTTTATTTTGGCAATCCAGGGCCAGTAAGCCGGTGGCCGGTAGCCGTCGCTTTTGGTGCGGGCATGCACAGCCAGACTGCTGGCGCCTGCAGCGCAAATAGCCTCGGCGTTTGCCAGCGTCAGGCTGGTATCATCATAACCGAGTCTAATTTTAGCGCTGACCGGATATTTGGCGGGCACGGCGTCACGTACTGTTTTAACGATTTGATATAACTGCTCTGTTTGTTTTAGCAGTACGGCACCACCACGGCTTTTATTGACCGCTTTTGCCGGGCAGCCGAAATTAAGGTCGACACCAGGTGAGCCCAGCTCAACCGCTCTTACTGCATTTTCTGCCAGCCAGTTGGGTTCTTGCCCCAGTAACTGTACCCGCACGGGTGTGCCGGAAACCGTTTTACCGCCTTGCGCTAACTCCGGGCAAATCCGCTGAAACACCCGTGCTGGCAAACATTGGTCAACCACCCGGATAAACTCGGTGACACATAAATCATAGCCGCCAATTTGGGTTAGCATTTCCCGCATCAGGTGATCTACCACACCTTCCATTGGCGCTAACACAATTTGCATAAACCCGTCCTACTAAAAGCTACAGCGGCGCTGGCGAAAGAATTGAAGGCGCTATTGTAGCCTTAACCAAACATATTGGATATTACTGCTGCTTTAAACGTTTAAGCAGCGCCTGATTTTCCCGCTCGATATGACGATAAAATTCAATATCCGCTAATTCAGATGCTGCTGCTTCATCCAGTACTATTGTTGCCTGCTGGTGTAATTGCAGTGCTGAAGCCGGGCATGCAGCAGCCAGCGGACCTTCTATCATCGCTTTAACAGCGCTGGCTTTAGTGACGCCGGTAGCCAGTAGCACAATTTTTCTGGCGTCAAGGATAGTTCCTATCCCCATGGTGATGGACAGATGCGGCTGGTAGTCGCCAGTTTGAAAAAAACGGGCATTATCGGCAATAGTTGCAGCTGTCAAAGTTTTAATGCGGGTACGGGAACGCAGACCTGAGGATGGCTCATTAAAACCAATATGGCCATTTCGGCCTAAGCCCAAAAGCTGCAAATCGATGCCTCCGGCTGCGATAATTTGCTGCTCGTAGCGGGCGCATGCTGCTACCGGATCTGCTGCCGCCCCATCGGGTATGGCGGTATTTTCTGGCAAAATATCAATATGATTAAATAAATGCTGCTGCATAAAGTAGCGGTAGCTTTGTGGATGCTCACTATTTAACCCGAGATACTCGTCCAGATTGAACGTTTTTGCGCAAGCAAATGACACTTGCTGCTGCTGATTGGCAGCGATAAGCAAATGGTATAGTGCTAAGGGGGTGGAACCCGTGGCTAAGCCCAGCACTGAATCCGGTTTAGCCGATAGCTGATCGATAAAAAGTGTTGCCCCATATTCTGCAACACAGTTTGCGGTGGGTAAAATCACAATGTGCATCTGACCGCCCTGCTAAAAGTGACACGAAATGTTGAGTTACCAGGTAACTCCCTTACTAAAGGTAACAGACGTCACGCTCGGTGATAACGCTGTTATATGAGGTTATCCGCTTTTTTTATCAGTAGGCAGGACCGCTGGAGTAACTATGGGGCCTGATTTGCTGCGACGACAGCGTTCAGAGCAATAAATAACCTGTTGCCAGTTATACTGCCATTTTTTACGCCAGCTAAACGGACGCTGGCAGCCGGGGCAAATTTTACTTGGCAAAAAAAGCTTACGATGCACCACAGGTAGCGCTCAGATTGGGCTAGTTGAGACTGTATACGGTTTGAATATCCTGATGGTGCAAAATTTCAGCAAAATCTGGCAGGCTCAGGCTGTCAAGCTCCAGTACGTCCAGAATAGCACCGCTGTAATTTTGCCACTCGGGATCAACATTGATGCTATACAACAATCTACTTTCGCCACTGAAAAACTCAGCCAGCTTTAGCAGGGCGAATAATTGCTGTTCGTAGTCATTGTCTGATTGCAGAATAATCGCCGGGCTATGATGGTAGGCAATCACATTGCACAATTCTGGCGTTAATCCCCAGGACTGAGCAATAAGAAATCCCAGGACTTCATGACATGTCTGAAAGTGCTGTTCTTCAATTTCGCTATGCCCCCGGCCTGCTTGCAGTCCTTGTTGCATCAAATTTGGGTAAAGCGGCGCTTGTCCACTAATCAGGGCAATACCGGCATTATGAAATAAGCCAAGACTATAGCAATCGTCCTGAGCTGCCTGGCTAAGGTTAAAGTGCTTCGCCAGCGCCATAGCAATAGTAGCGGTATGCAGGGCACTGCTCCATAACCGCTGATTAAAAGGATCTTGCCGGCCTTCAGCCAGGGTAAAGCGCAGTAAAATACTACGAACCAAGGCGACAACCCGGCTCAGACCTAGATATTTACAGGCATGTTCAATCGAGGTTATTTTCTGACGTAAGCCAAAAAATGCAGAGTTAACCACTTTTAACGTAAATCCGGCAATACCCACATCCAGATTAATTAACGCGGCTATCCGGCTAATACTAGGATCGCTTTTCGCAAGCTGCTGCTGAATATGCTGCAAAATTTCAGGTCGTGGCGGAATCGTAAAACCGTTTAACGCCCGCTCAATTAAGGCCATATCAAGGGCTGTAGTCATTGCGGTGGCTCCGTCTGCTGGCCTGTTAGTTTACCGATATTCGATATAGTAAAAGAATAAAGTGAAAATGCAATCCGTGAAAACGGGGAGAACTCAGCTGTTTATCTAAGAATCCAGATAAGGTCGTCCCACCATAAGCTGCTGGGCCAGTAAAAGTTCGCTTTGCTTATCTTTTAGCTGTAAATCATTAAACTGAACATCAAATTGGATAAGATCTTCATCGGGCAGGCTCAGCGCTACTAGCTTATCAGGAACCTGGTTAACCTGCCGATAGGCATTTATCGCAACCTGCGCTGCCTGTTCCATCAGGGTTAAAAACTGCCCCAGTGGATAGTGTTGAAAAATTTCAGCATCCAGGTGAGCCCAGCCCAGCAAATCGCCACTGATACTACCATCAGCATGATCGGTAAATAGCATAGAAACCGCCGGGCAAGCCGGGTTTTCGCCAGCGGTAAACTGGGTAACATCCGCTTCACTAAATAACAGTACGAAGCCAAAGCCAGGGCAGCCTTCTGCATCCATATCGTCGAACGAGGCATCGTATAAAAGAAATAAGCGATTATCTGACAGATTATCGGACACAGGGCCTCCAGATTTAAACAATAACCAGCTATTTTACCTTAGCTGGTCGCTGGGCTAAACCCCTAAAACAGATTTTTCTGAAAAGGCAAAAACGGCAACCTTTAGTCTGTTGCTGTACCGGGCTGCCAGGGCATTTCCAGTAATAAGGCAAGCGCGACCAACAAGGCCTGCTCATTATCCGTTTCCAGTTTATCTGCTGCTACCGCAGCCAGGATAGCCCGCCAGATCTGCTGCTTTAGCAGCGGCGCAGCACCCAGCAAGTCATTAAGATGGGTGGTTAATGTCGTCAATTGGCTGACAGGTCTTGGGGTATTTTCTGCAAGCCCCAGGCTTGTTAATCCTGCCAACCAGGCTTGCTGACATGACACCGGGTCGCCGGCAGCGTCCGCCACAGCAGCTAGCAGCGTTAAAACGGGGATTTGCACGGCAGTAAACTCTGTTTGTCTGGAACCTCTGATCTGCGGTTTGGGGGTAAAGTGACTGGCTACCGTATGTTCAATAAACTGAGTCACTATCCACTCTGGCAATGATAACTGCTGATCTGCAGCAATCAGGGCCTGGATAAGTTGCTCAAACTGAGCAAACTGCTGGTGGCTAAGCTGTTTTAATGCCGGGATGGTGCGCTGCAATAATTGCACTTGCAACGGCAGGCGTAAGCGCTGTACCGCATCAATAAGCTGATCAACATGTTGCAGCAGTTCCAGTGAACCTTGCTCTTTTATCAGTTTGATTTGTTCGGCTTCAACACCGGGGTTCTGAAGCAGCAAAGTGCAAACAATAGCCTGAGCCTGCAGCGGTTGGCGGCTATGTTGGATTAATAATAAAGGTAAAGCCGCAACGGCCTGCATCATCTTTTGGTTATCTGGTTGAGCTTTTTCTGGCTCAGCCGTGTGGTCAGGGCGGGAGGTGTCAACCTCTGCAGCAGCATCAACCTGGCTTATCGGACTGGGAAATTTTCCATTCCATTGCGGTTCTAAGCGTTTTATCCGCTTAGCCAAAGGGGGATGTGTCGAAAAAATGCTGGCCCAGCGGGAGATCGCCTCGCCAAAAAATAAATGACTATTTTCATCGGCATTACGATTACTAATACGGGTGCCTGCACTGTGTGAACCAATCCGCTTTAATGCGCCAGCAATTCCCCTGGGGTTACGGCTGAATTGAACCGCTGAGGCATCGGCCAGATATTCGCGTTGCCTGCTTACGGCAGCTTTTATCAGGTTGCCAAAAAAAGAGCCCAAATAACCTATTACCACCAGGCCAAGCGCGATTGCCAGCAGGCCGCCACCATTTTTATTTTTTCTGCTACCGCTGCTTCGACCAATCCGCCTGCTGGATGTACTGCCGGAGCGCAGCATAAAGTAGCCTATATGCCCTAAAAACAAAATACCGTTTAAAATGGCTATCATCCGGATATTCATCCGCATATCACCATTTAAAATATGGCTGAACTCGTGTGCTATCACCCCTTGCAGCTCGTCACGATTTAGCTGCTCCACGCAACCACGGGTTACCCCGATTACGGCATCTGCCGGGCTGTAACCTGCAGCAAACGCGTTAATACCTTTCTCGGGTAATAAATACACCGGTGGTACCGGCACATTGGCGGCGATAGCCATTTCTTCAACGACATTTAACAGACGCCGTTCCAGCGGGTCACTACTGGCAGTATCAATCCGTTGGCCACCAAGGCTGGTTGCAACTACTTTACCGCCGCCTTTAAGCTGTTGCCATTTTAACAGCACCGCAATACCGACAGCGATAATAACGCTGATGCTGGTAACCAATACTGCAGACCATGGCAGGTTTTGCGCTAACGTTGCCGGGTTGTCGATCCGTTGCAGGTCAACCAGACCAAGGCCCACTAATACCAGGGCGTTGGTTAGCAGTAGTAGCAACGCAACTGCAAGGGTAAATAGCGATATCAGGATCCGGGTGTTCCGTCTTGCTAAATCTTGTTGGCTGAAAAAGTCAGTGGCCATGCGTTATCAGAAACTGACTTTTGGTGCAGCCTGAATTAACTTACTATCTTCAAACTCTAGCAGGGTAGCATCGGTAGCGTGGCCGAATGTGGCAGCAACCAGTACCGGCGGAAAGCTTTGTTTGTAAGTATTGTATTCAGTCACCGCATCGTTAAACGCCTGGCGGGCAAAGGCAACCCGGTTTTCGGTACTGGTAAGCTCTTCAGATAATTGCATCATATTTTGATTGGCCTTCAGATCCGGGTACGCTTCCATCACCATATTCAGTCGGCCCATTGCACTTTGCAACGCACCCTCTGCCCCTGCAAGCTGGCTGATAGCCCCTGCGTCGCCGGGATTATTGGCCGCTACTTTCAGCCCGGCCATCGCTGCATTGCGCGCACTTATCACCGCTTCCAGGGTTTCCCGTTCATGAGACATGTAGGCTTTGGCTGTTTCAACTAAATTGGGGATTAAATCATAGCGACGCTTTAACTGTACTTCTATTTGAGCAAAAGCGTTCTGAAAACGATTTTTTAGTTTAACAAGTTGATTAAAAATACTGATGACATAGAAAATAATGACGGCAAGAACGACAAGTAAAATAAGTAAATTCATGATGGATCCCAGACACAATATATTAATGCCAACATTGTTAACAATAGTTTAATTGAATGTCCAGCCTTTCTTGCTAAGTAACGGCCAAAACGCTTAAAGCACAGAGGTTGCCTCTGAGACACTGGCTGCTATTTGCTGATCAGTGCGTTATTATAACGCCACTATTTTTAGACCACTATGTTCATACCACTATGACCGGGAGCAGAAATGACCGATTTTCACCATATATCCGTTGCAGATACCGCTGCCATGTTGTCACAGCAGAAGGTGATCATTGCTGATATTCGCGATGAGCAAAGTTTCGCCAATGGCCATATTTCAGGGGCCTACCATTTGAATAACGGTAGTCTGAGCCAATTTATGCAACAGGTTGAATTTGACCAGCCAGTTATCGTCGTTTGCTACCATGGCAACTCCAGTCAGGGCGCTGCTCAATATCTGGCTCAGCAGGGTTTTGAAAAAGTGTACAGTATGGATGGAGGCTTTAGTCAATGGCAGCAGTCGCAGCCCTTTGAGCGCAGTAATGATGCATAAACTGGCTGAAATTAATAATCTGCCAGCAGCCTTATTGTTTACGGACTATTGCCAGAGTAAGGGGCTGCACGTGATCGCTGAGCCGGTAGGTAATGGCGCCATCCAGTTGTATTGTGACGAAGATTGCAAAGAGCAGGTAACGGATTTACTAAAAGAGTTTATTGCCGAGCCGGGTCATCCGCGTTATCAGGCGGCAGCATGGCAACGTAGTCAGCCTGTTACCCAAAGCGGGCAGCGCAACTTTTCCGTGCCTTGGCAAAAAGCGCTTAGCAACCCAGTCACCGTGCTGATTTTAGGGTTATGCTTGCTGGTCTACGCCTGGCTGCAGCTTGACTTCCGGGGCGCAACAGCCAGTTTGCAACTTACAGCGCCGGCGCAGCTTTGGCGTTGGTTTACCCCTGCATTATTACATTTCACAGCCACTCACCTGGTGTTTAATTTACTGTGGTGGCTGTTGCTGGCCGCAGCACTGGAACGCCAGTTCGGCAGCATCCGGTTACTTAATTTTACCGTGCTAACTGCCGTGATTTCTAACGCGGCCCAGTTTTTTCTGGTCGGCACTAATTTCGGCGGCTTGTCGGGTGTGGTGTATGCACTTTTTGGTTTTTGCTGGTTGAGTCAGAAACGTTATCCGATGTCGCGGCCACTGATCAGTGACGCCCTGGCAATTTTTATGGTGGTGTGGTTATTGCTCGGATTTGCTGATGTGCTATGGATCAGCATGGCAAACTGGGCACATCTGGCAGGAATGCTGACTGGTTTAATTCTGGCGTTGCTGATTAAACCGCCGGGAGTGACTCCTAAAAGGTGAGCTCAGATAACCGATGCCAGTTCACTGATAAAGATATTTGGTAAAGAGTAAGTCTTTGATGATCGTGTCACCGGTTTCTTTTTTCAGTACCTCCTGCAGTCGGGTCAAAATCGTCGTGCGGATCTCCTCTCTGCCGGTCAACGATTTCACTTTGTCTTCTGTTTGTTTGCTCAGAATGCCAATAATGGTATCGAGAATAAGAGGTTCATGGTGCTCTATCGCGTTCAGAAAACGTTTGTCGGTGACCATTAACTCAACGGTCACTCTGACATAACCAAGGCTGCGGCGACTTTCTGATACGTAATTGGTAACGATATCCGGATCAAAGCCATAATAAACAAACTCTGCTTCCTGCTGCCGGGCACTCACTGGTGATTGCATTATGAGCAAAGCTGAAAGTACAAGAACGAGAAATTTCATGTTGCCCTACCTTGGGTTGTCTCAGGGAATTCTTTGTTAACCTTAGTGTTTTACTTAATGCTTTACCAGTTTAATTAGCTGCCGCCCTAAGTTTTTTCAGCTGAAAAGGCTGGCCGAACTTGTTATCATTCGACCATATTATTGCAATCTGAGTATTTCAGTGACCAACCCCGCTATTTCATTAGCTACTGACTGGCAATTGGCCAGTACTGTCGTGTTACCGGCGGTGCTTAAAGAGTGGTTGCTAGAGCCAGCTTCTCTTACTGCTCGGTTAAAAAGTCGTGCCTGCGATTTTAAGCTGCAAGTGCTGCAGCAGCAAGAGCAGACGTTACCCGATTTTATCAAGCCGTTGTTGCCCGGTAATAATCTTGCCCAATGTCGGGAAGTATTAATGTCATGTAACCGGCTGCCTTGTATCTATGCACAAAGCTGGCTGCCTTTGCCGACATTAGCTGCGCTGCAACCTTTGGCTCAACTGGGTGAAAAGCCCCTGGGAGAAGTCATTTTTCAGCAACCACATGTCAGACGCAGCGAAATAGAGGTGGCGAGGGTAAAGTTAACGCATCCTTTGACGGCAGCTGTTGCTTCAGGTGAGTACTGGGCCCGACGTTCTGTGTTTACCCTGGCGGGGCAGCCACTACTGGTCGCTGAAGTGTTTCTCGATGGTGTTTTGGCGTTATGAACTGGCAACTTAGCTGGCAGCGTTGGCCAGAATATCGACTATTAATGCGGCTGGAGAAACCAATAGGGATCTATTTGTTACTCTGGCCCACCTGGTGGGCGCTCTGGCTTGCTGCCCGGGGAGTACCGGATATTGGTCTGTTGTTGGTTTTCAGTGTTGGGGTAATACTGATGCGCTCCGCTGGCTGTGTAATAAATGATTATGCCGATCGTAACTTTGACGGCCAGGTAGAGCGCACGGCAATGCGCCCCCTGGCAAAGGGTAGCGTTAGTGCTACAGAGGCCTTGCAGTTATTTACGTTGCTGGTTGGGTTAAGTGCATGCTTATTATTTTGGTTAAACTGGCAGACGATGTTGTTGTCACTGGTGGCGGTAATACTGGCCGCTATTTATCCGTTTATGAAACGCTACACCCATTTTCCGCAAGTCGTGCTGGGAGCCGCTTTCAGCTGGGGCATGCCAATGGCGTTTATGGCCATTCAGTTGCAATTGCCAGCGCTGGTCTGGTATTTGTATCTGGCGAATTTATGTTGGACTGTGGCTTACGATACCTACTATGCCATGGTGGATAAACCGGACGATTTAAAAGCAGGGATAAAATCAACCGCGATATTGTTTGGTAAGCACGTGCTGGTAACCATTTTGCTGCTGCAACTTTTAACCTTGCTGCTACTGGGGTATGTTGGTGTACTGGCGCAACTTAGCATGGTGTACTATGCGGCGCTGGTATGTTGTAGCCTGGCGTTTATATATCAGTATCGGTTAGCCAGACAAAGCCGTGCCGGATGCTTTCAGGCATTTTTGGATAATCATTATGTTGGATTGCTGGTTTTCAGTGGTATCGCCCTGCATTACTACATTACAGGCAGTTAATCGCGCATTTGCTTGCTAACTTATTTCAGGTATTTAAGATGAAGAAACCCATTTTAGCTCTATTATTGTCGATGTTAGCTGTGAATGCCTGTGCCGAACCCCAGCAGATCCCGCAGGTGACTTTTCCAACAGCCAACATTCTGATTGCTGGCATGCAACGTCAGGTTCAGCTGGCTGATACTCCTGCGTTACGTGAGCGCGGGCTAATGTTTCAGCAATGTGCCGATAAAGGAATGTTGTTACTTTATCCTGAACCAAGGCTTATCAGCTTGTGGATGCGCAATACTGATTTAGCTCTGGATGTGGCGTTTATTGACCCACAATGGCGAATTATGGCGATAAAGCAACTTCATCCACTTGATGAGACACCGGTATCCGCGCCGTCAGCAGCCCTGGCCGCCCTGGAAATGCCACGAGGTTGGTTTGCTGAGCGCAATATTGAGGTCGGGCAAACGCTGACACTTATCCGCTAAACGGCTTCAGCTTAGCGGCTGGGGTCAACCACACCGTTGATACTATTATTATGGCGGAACCAGCCCGCAATACTATAACGGTCGTCGATCGCGGGTAGTACTTCATGAGCAAACCGTTCACTTTCAAATAGTACCAGGGTACCCGCTTGTGGCGTAATACGGGTCAGTATGGCGTCATCAGGGCCGTACAATACTAACTCACCGCCAACCCCGACATTATTTAAATAGCTTACCGTGGTCAGCACCCGATTAGAGCGGCCGCTGAAGGCGTCAACATGTTTTTGATAAAAGTCACCGTGCTGGTAGCGGGAAAAATGACATTCAAAATCAAATAAGCCCAGAAAAAACTGTCGGTTTAGCTGTACCTGTAATTGCTGCATTAAACGCAGGTAATCTTGCTGGCCGACACTTATGGCGTCAAACCAATGTGTTTTATCACGGCGGATCTGCTGGTTAACAATGTAATCATTTGCCCGGCCGACACCGGCTGGCGTCAGATTGGCGTCAAAACGTGCTTCATCCAGTAATAACTGATTTAAGTTGCCAGGTAAAAACGCCGGCATGACGACCCAGCCATGTTGGTAAAACTGGCCCAGAATCTCTTCGTTATGAATAACGTTAATAGTCGGGTCTCTTTCATCATAAGACACCATTGGATCTGGCATAGTAAACTCCCCGTGACACAGTGGTGCGTTGTAAGGGGTTGCTGGTCGCCTGTCTAACAAAAAAAACTTGTCTTCAGGATAAGTAATTCAGCTTAGCAAGATAATCACCATACTGAGCTAAAGCAAAGCTAACTGCGTAATGTCTGCTAAAGTTGAATAATACAAGGAGCACAATATGCAAAAGCTTTTCTGGCGCAAAGCCTTACTTACAGCAAGCTTGGCAACACTTGCGGGGTGCAGCCAGTCTATTTCTGATTACAAACAACTGACACCAGAGCTTGCACTTGACCAATTTTTTCTGGGCTCTGGCCGTGCATACGGGGTAATGCATAATTGGCGTGGCCAGCAAAGCGTCCGTTTTGTTGCCGATCTTTGTGGCGAATGGCAGCAGGAGCAGGGCGATTTATATGAAGTTTTTTATTTTAGCGATGGCCGGGTAGAGCAAAGGCATTGGCAGTTAACCCAAAGTGCTGACGGCAGAATAACGGGCACTGCCGGCGACGTAGTAGGTGAAGCGACCGGCCAGCTGGCGGGCAATAGTTTATACTGGCAGTACGTGCTGCGGATCCCCTATGACGGCGATACTCTGGATGTTACGGTGAAAGACTGGCTGCATCTGGTTGATGAAAAAAACCTGATAAACCGCACGACATTGCACAAATTTGGTTTTAAAGTAGCTGAGCTTACGTTATCGATTCAGCAACTTGATACAACGGCCGATTGCGCCGCGTTAAAGCAACAAGTTGCTGAAATTGCAGCAGGTTAGTTTTTCTGAGTAGGGAGATTTTCAAAAATCAAAGCAACAGTGCGGGCGGCTGCTTCGCGCGGTTGCTCCAAATCTTCTTGTTTTAACGTCCCTTCAGCAATGCCTTCCCACACTAATCGCCGTTCAGAGGCATCAACCAAATCAATATTTACCGTGCCTACCTTGTAATGAACTGTATTAACATCATTGCTGTAAACCGGGAAACCAGCATAAACAATACCACGACGATAGTGATAATAACCATAATGGTAACTGGTCGTCGGAACGCTGCGGGTTTCTGACCGATTTGCTACATTAGAATTAAAATTAACCAATAATTGCGGATCTGACTCCACGTAGCGAAATCCACGCGCAGTCAGTTCTGAGCGAATGGCATCTTTAAAATGCTGGGTGACCAGCGTGGTATAACCAGCTCGGTCGGTTGCTAACTCCTCGACAAAGGAGAATGTTTGATACTGGTTAAAATTAATATCCGTGGCTTGGTCAGAGCGTACGGTAGGTTTACTACTGCAAGCAGCTAATATAAGTGTCAGCACAGTAGCAGTTAAAAATTTACGGTTAAGCATTACGCTTGAAATTTTTTTTGTCATCATTTGTTCCTCTGAGTACACCTTGCAATCTAAGACACGCTGTTCGTTATTAAGTTGCGTTGAGTTTAGTATGGTTTTAGCGGGCTAAAGTAAGTAAACTTTTCAGTGCCGATGTTAATTTGCCAATCCTGATATTTATTAAGGCATACGAAGTGTGATAAAAGGGTTGAGGACAAAATATACAATAGCGTTAGCTATCATTCTCAACTCATATTACACTCTTTGATAACGTGCGGCAGGGATCTCGGCACAACATTGATAGTATACAGCCGGGGCGGCTGTTTAATTCGAGACCAGAACATGAATGCAGTGAAAAAAAATAATAATAACAACGAGCAACAGCTCGCAGCAGAATTGGAAAATCAAGCGCAGCAACAGCTTGCCGCTAGTCTGGCCGACTTCGGCAAGCAGCTGATGAATGAACAGCAGCAGTTGTTGCAAGGCTATAGCGCCCAGATCCTGGCAAAATCTCAAAGCCAGTGGCAGCAACGGTTAATCGAACAGGAACAGGCTTACCAGAAACTGTTTAAAGACTGGCAGCAGACGAAACAACAACTCGATTTAGCGACGCCAGTTGCTACCGCTGATAATCAGGAATTGGCTGATTTGCAGCAGAAATCAGCAGAAACAGCCAGGCAAATAGCAACGTTGGCTGCCGAACTGAAAAAAGCTCAGCAACATAATAGCTCGCTAAGTGAACGTGAAGTCGGTCTTGAACAGCAGTTGGCTGAATTGACCAAAGAACTGGAGTTTGAGCAGCACAAAACCCGGCATGCTGAGCAAGCACTACAAACTGCACAGCAAAGCGCGGCCGATCCGGAAGAACTTGCCCAATTACATTCAGAACTTGAACAAGCCCGAGCTCAAGCTCATGAGAGCAAGCTGGCTTTACAGCAAATGAAAACCAGTTTACAGCAACAGCAGCATGAGGCGCAGCATAACGAGCAACAACTGACCGAACTGACTGCAAGCTATCAGGCGTTGCAACAAACCGCCGCAGAACAAACGCAGGCACAGCAGGATAAATTACAGGCGCTGGCAATAAGTCAGCAGCAAGTACGTGATTTGGAGCAACAGCTGGCAGAACGCAACCAGCTACTTGATGAGCAGCAACAGCAGCATGATGAGTTAAAAGCGCAGCTTGCTGAACTACAAGCCCACAGCGAAGCACTGCAAAATCAGATTAATGAGTTTGAACAACATCGCAGCGAGCTGGCAGATAGTAGCGCTGAGCTTGGCTCAGAGTTGACGCGTTTACAGGCTGAGTTTGTCAATATCAACGAGCTGTTAACCCAAAGCCAAAGCCGAGGTAAGAAACTGGAAAGTCAGTTAGACCATGCGGTAAACCGCCAGCAAGCGGCCGAGCAAAAGCAACAGTATGAAGCCGACCAAAGCCGTGAAATGATACGGCAACTCCGCTCACAGCTTGCTGAGCAGGACGAGATGAACCAGCAGCATACCAGCGAGCTGGAACAAAAGATTATGGAATACAAACTTAAGTTTGAGTATGCTCAAAAACAACTGGCCGTATCGGGTTAACGCCAGCCTTTAATCCGCTCAGGAGTGGTATGAAACAAAAAGCAAATAACTTCCAGTTGATGCGTGATCTGGGGTTTTATCAACAGGCTGCAATTGCAGCCTGTTTGCTTGAACGCATGTTACCGAATTATCAGTTGTTTAGCGAAGTGAGTGAGTTTGGCGATGCTGCTGCGCTCAGACATATGCTGGATTTAAGCTGGGAGTGGTTAACGGTAAAAAAAGCTAAAATTAATTTTCCCCGGCTGGCAGAAGAACTTGAGCCATTGATCCCGGAAGTTAATCATTTTCCAATGTTTGGCGTATATCCGGCAGTAGATTGTGCCACCGCGTTGGACGCTATGTTCAATGGTATCAGCCAGCAAGATAGCGGCGAATTTATTAATGTAGCCAAAATATCTCAGGCTACCGTGGCACGCCTGATTGAGCATCAGGCTGAAGATGAAGATATCACCAGTGAGAATGAGCTAAAAAAGCATGTCCGGGACCATCCACTGATGGCCTATGAAATGGAATGCCTGGCCGAACTTATCGAGTTGGTCAGCCCGATGAAGCAGATAGAGCGTGAACAAATGCTGCAATTAAAAGCCTGGGTACAGCAGCAGGGCCTGACCAATCTTGGGATGGAGTTAACCTAGGACGACGTTGTCCACAACCTGTAAGCCAGTTGCCCGGCAATTTTTTCTTTTAAGAGTTGCCAGGTGGCGGGAATTTCTGTCAGCGGTAACTCTTTTTCAGTTTCCAGATAAATCAAAGCATTGGCGCTTAGCCATCCACCTTGCTCCAACAGCTGACAACAAGGGATAGCCAGGTTTTGGCGAAAAGGGGGGTCAACCAATACTATCTGGTACTGGCGGCTTGCCGGCTGTGACAAATAACGTAAACAATCGTTGTTTATCACTTCAGCCTGGCTGGCATTTAAACTGGTTAGTAGCGTCTGCAGCCGTTTGGCCTGAGCTGAATCTTTTTCGACCAGGGTGGCAAAACCCGCATAGCGCGACAACGCTTCGAACGCAAGCGCACCAGAGCCGCTGAAGCAGTCAAGTACAATGCTGTCGCTGATATCGTGCATTAACCAGTTAAATAGTGTTTCTTTCACCCGGTCGGTGGTGGGGCGCAGGCCGGTAACGTCGGCGACAGGCAAACGGCGGCCCCGCCACTGACCGCTGATAATCCGGACAAAACCGGGCTGGCCGGTTTTACTTTTAGCGGTTTTAGCTTGTTTCATCGTTTCCGTTTTGCCTGCGAGTTAAAGGTGATAGTATTAGCAGTAATTTTATCCTGAATACTGCCTTCGACACAAAAGCTTATGACAAAACAGAAAAATCTTTTCTCCTGGCTTGGCCTGGGTAAAAAAACAACACCATCTGAAACAGAGCCCACACAGCAACCTGTTGAACCTACCCAGGATGCTGAGAGCTCTTCTGCGCAGATTACTACTGAGCCAGCGCCAGAACAAGCTGCAAAAGCACCGGCGCAGCCAGCTGAAGCGGCAACAGAAAAACATGCTCCCATCGCGTCTGAGAATAGCTTGATGCCGCCTGTTACCAGAAACGAAACGGTGTCGGAATCACCGGCAAAAAAAGCCGGTTTTTTTAGCCGGTTAAAGCAGGGCCTTGCTAAAACCAGTCAGAATCTTGGCGATGGTCTTGCCGGATTGTTCAGTGGCAAGAAAATTGATGATGAGTTGTATGAAGAACTGGAAACCCAGTTGCTGATGGCTGATGTTGGCATGGACACTACTCAACAATTGATCGCGCAACTTACCCAGCATGCCAACCGCAAAGCGTTGAAAGATGCAGGCCTACTGTTTAATCAGTTGCAACTGGATATGGCAGCACTACTGACCAAAGTTGAACAACCTTTGGTGGCAAGTAATCCTGCGGGGCCCTTTGTTATTTTAATGGTGGGGGTCAATGGTGTGGGTAAAACCACAACCATTGGTAAAATGGCTCAGCAGTTCCGCCAGCAAGGTAAATCTGTAATTTTGGCTGCCGGTGATACTTTCCGCGCGGCGGCGGTAGAGCAACTGCAAGTCTGGGGTGAACGCAATTCGATTCCGGTAATAGCACAGCATACAGGAGCTGACAGCGCCTCAGTAATTTTTGATGCTTATCAGGCAGCAAAAGCTCGCAAGGTTGATATTTTAATTGCTGACACAGCGGGTCGCTTGCAAAACAAAGCCCATCTAATGGACGAGCTGAAAAAAATTGTCCGGGTACTGCAGAAAATTGATGGCGCCGCACCGCATGAAGTCATGCTGACACTCGATGCAGGTACTGGTCAGAATGCGTTGAGTCAAGCAAAGTTATTTAATGAAGCGGTGCCATTGACAGGGATCACTCTGACAAAACTGGATGGCACCGCCAAAGGTGGTGTTATTTTTGCTATTGCTAACCAGTTTACGGTACCCATCCGGTACATTGGGGTAGGTGAAGCTATCGACGATTTACGCCAGTTCAACAGCCAGGATTTTATCAAAGCCTTATTTAGTAAGGAATACTAACCATGTTGCAGTTTGATCAGGTCAGTAAAAGCTATCCGGGTGGTTTCGTGGCGCTGGACAGAATCAGCTTTCGGTTGGAAAAAGGTGAAATGGCTTTTTTGACCGGCCATTCTGGTGCGGGCAAAAGTACTTTGTTAAAGCTGATTAGCCTGATCGAGCGACCTAGTGCCGGCAGGGTGTTAATTAACGATATTGAGTTAAGCCGGATTAAACGCAGCCAGATCCCATATGTAAGACGTGACGTCGGGATTATTTTTCAGAACCACCGACTGTTAATGAATCATACTGTTTTTGATAATGTCGCTTTACCTCTGGTGATAGAGGGATTCACCGGCAAGGAGATGGTAAAACGGGTTCATGCGGCACTGGATAAAGTGGGATTACTGGATAAAGTGCGCTGCTTACCCGCAACCTTATCAGGTGGTGAGCAACAACGGGTTGGCATTGCCAGGGCGGTGGTGAATAAGCCGCCATTACTTCTGGCAGATGAGCCAACCGGTAACCTTGATCCGGATTTATCAAAAGACACCATGCGGGTATTTGAGGCGTTTAATCAGGTGGGCGTCTCGGTGTTAGTGGCTACGCATGACCTGGGGTTGGTAGCGCGGATGAAATATCGGACTCTGACGTTAAAACAAGGTCGAATGATCAACGATGGCTTGTTGCAATATCAGGAGCCAGTATGAGTATCCTGTTTACCGGACGGGCAACCGGGGCGGCAGCAAAGAAAATCGGGTTACTGCGTCGTTTTATCATGTTCTGGCTTAATCATGCGCGTCAGGCAGTAGCGAGTCTGGGTGAATTATGGCGAACACCGTCTGCGTCCATTTTAACCATTGCTGTGCTGGGCGTTAGCTTAACGCTGCCTGCTACCTTGCACCTGCTGGTGAAGAATATGCAGCAAATTAGCAGCAGTTTCACGCAGGCAGCAGAAATAAGCCTGTATATTCGTGAACAAACGCCCGCTAATCAGGTGCAAAGTCTGGTTACTATATTACAAGCTGATCGTGATGTGGCGCAGGTGATTTTCGTTAGCAAACAACAAGCGATGGCTGAATTCCAGCAGATATCTGGTTTTGGCGCCGCACTGAATTATCTGGATAGCAATCCTTTGCCTGATCTTATCCGGGTATTACCTAAGAACACCGCCCCTCAGGCAGCAGAAACACTGCTCAAACGATTGAGTGCTGAACGGGTGGTTGAATTTGCTAAGCTGGATATCGACTGGCTTACCCGGTTAAATGCGATTGTCAGCATGTTGCAACAAGCAGTAGCCATTATTGCTTTGCTGTTGTTAAGCGCTGTGCTGCTGATTGTCGGTAATACTATCCGCTTGTCTATCATGAATAAAAAAGACGAAATTGAGGTGATGAAGCTGGTTGGAGCAACTGATGCCTTTATTCAGCGACCTTTTCTGTACACGGGGGTCTGGTTTGGTATTTTTGGTGGCTTGCTTGCATTTCTGGTAGTAGAACTGATGTTGTGGTGGCTCCAGAGTGCAATCAGCAATGTGACCGCGCTGTACCAAAGTGATTTTAGCCTGAAAGCGATGAGTTTCGTTGAGTTTCTTACTTTACTGCTGATTGCAGTATTGCTGGGATTGGCGGGGTCTTATCTATCAGTGCGCCGGCATATCAGTGCCATTGAACCTACCGGTCCTTAATAACAATTAATTATTAAAGTATAATTTTTAGAATAACCAGATCTCAAAAACCTGCAAACGACAATTAGCACTCTTGAGCAAAGAGTGCTAATATCGTTGTATTCGATTGAAACAGGATTGGCAAAACATGACAACTAAAGCAGATAAAGCAGAATTTATGCCGCTTACCGTCGCAGCCAGTGGCAGTCTCGAGGCATATACTCACGCTGTTAGCACTATACCGATGTTAACTGCAGAGCAGGAACGCAATTTAGCTGAGCGTCTGCAGCAAGATGGTGATTTGACGGCCGCCCGCCAATTGATTATGTCGCACCTGCGGTTTGTAGTACATATTGCCCGTAGCTATTCAGGTTATGGCTTACCTATTAGTGATTTGGTGCAAGAAGGGAATATAGGCCTGATGAAGGCAGTTAAGCGCTTTGATCCGACAGTAGGGGTGCGTCTGGTCTCTTTTGCGGTACACTGGATTAAAGCAGAAATACACGAGTATGTGCTGAAAAACTGGCGCATCGTTAAAATTGCTACGACTAAAGCGCAACGGAAATTGTTTTTCAATTTGCGCAAAGCAAAAAAACATTTGGGCTGGTTTAATCAGGATGAAGTGAAACACGTTGCGGAGTCACTCGGTGTGGCAGAACACGAAGTTCGGGAAATGGAATCCCGGATGAGTAACTACGATATGCCGTACGATGCGCCGGATGAAGACGATGATTCTGCCTTTACTGCACCGGTGTACTATTTACAGGATAAAGCGTCTGATTTAGCCATTCAGGTTGAAGACGAGCAATGGGACACTGCAGCAGCGGACAGGTTGCAGGCGGCGATGAGGACGTTAGACGACCGCAGTCAGGATATTGTGCGGGCTCGCTGGCTGGATAATAACAAACTCACCTTGCAAGAGCTGGCTGAGCGTTATCAGGTGTCGGCTGAGCGGGTACGCCAGCTTGAGAAAAATGCGATGAAGAAGTTGCACTCTGCGCTGAGTTGAGACGTAAGACGTTAGCCTGGTAATGCTAACGGTACTGAAATAAAAAACCTGCCGCGGCAGGTTTTTTATTTGGATACTTTAAGACATTATTGTGGTGCAGAAATAGCAGGTGCGGTGAAACCAGCAGCCACGACATCATGCTCCAGCGGTAACAGTGCCGATATTCTAACCAGCTCAATGCCATGTTTATTAAGCAATGGCAGGTTTTTCTTCAAAAATTCATAAGTTTGTGGGTAGGGGTGGCCAATGGCGATGGCGACCTTATGGCGATGTGCTATCTGCAACAATTGCTGGAACTGGCGTTGTAACGCTGCCTCGGACAGATCATTATCCAGAAAAACATGACGGCTTAAACTGGCAACGCCATACTGGCGGGCATACAAGCGCGCTTTACTCTGTGGCGTGGTAAGACTGTCCACAAAAAACAGCTGGCGTTGTCGCAGGTATTCCATGGTCCAGGCCATTGGTTGATCCAGTTCGGTATACAAACTGCCCATATGATTATTTACGCCAATGGCATAGGGGATATCTGCCAATGCCTGTTGCAAAGCGTCACGCACTTGCTGACGGTTCATATCGTGGGTGAGTGCCCCAGGACCCAGTCTTTTGCTGTTATTGGCTTCCATCGGCATATGCAGCATCACATCTTTTTGCTGAGCAAAAGCAAGTTGTGCTGATTTAGGACCATAAGGCGTGTGAGGTAATACCGATAATGTCAGGGAGTAGGGTAAAGATACCATCTTTAAGTCGGCTTTCTGATAGCCGATGTCGTCAATGATAATGGCAATTCGCGGCTTTTCTGCCATTACTTCTGCACTGAACAGTGCAGTCAGTGCCAGCCCAAATAATGTTATACGCACGCGGTTATTATTCCTGTTTGCCTATTCTGCCGCCGAAAAATAGTGGTCAGATCATCCTGCTTTTGCCCCATATATTGGCGTATGCTTACACTGGCGGCAAGACTTTTTTAACCCTTGTTTTTGCTTAGCCATGACAAGGGGTTAACTGCATCGCCTTTCTCTCTTATCTCAAAATAGAGGCCTGCAGTAGCCTGGCCACCGCTCATACCCACCAACGCAATTGCTTCGCCGGCGATAATTTGTTCGCCAGGCTGCTTCAAAATATTCTGGTTATGGCCATAAAGGCTCATAAAACCTGCGCCATGATCCAGAACAATAACCCAGCCATAGCCTTTTAACCAGTCAGCGTAAATGACTCTGCCATCCGCTATTGCCTGGACGGTCTTACCTTCCTGGCCCTGAATTAAAATACCGCGGGAGCGCATACCACCTTGTCGGTTCTCACCAAATCCTTGTAATAAATCACCGTTAAGTGGCCAGCGCAACTTGCCTTTATTAGCCGTTAATCCCAGTAGCTCCAGACTTCGCTCTGCCAAAGCCCGAAGCTGGTCAATGGTGTTCTGTAAGCTGGTCTCGTTCTGACGCAGGTAGCTTAGCTGGCTTCCTTGCTCTTTTAGTAACTGCTGCAGTTGGTTGACCGCTTGTTGCTGTCCGGCTTTGACGGCAACTAACTGTTGTTGTTGCTGCTGCTGTTCGTTCCGGACAATGACTAACTGCTGTTGCTGTTCAGCCAGTTGCGTTTTTACCAGTTCCAGTTCCTGCACGGTTTTATTTATTTTTGCCAGCTGCTCTACTCTGGCTCTGTTGAAGTACTGATAATAAGTCAGAGCCCGCTCTAGTTTGCCTGCATCCTGCTGATTTAAAAGCATTCGGGTGTAGTCATGCTGACCTAAGCTGTATGCGCTCTTTAATTGTGCCGCCAGTTGCTTTTGTTGCTGTTGCAGTTCAATTTGAAGTTGCTGTTGCTGGGTGTTGAGCTCGCTACCCCGTTGTTCAAGGCGGCCCAGTTGTCGCTCGGTTTGCTGCAGTTGGTCTGATGCTTTAGCCAGTGCCCGATCGGACTGTTGTAGTTGTTGCTCCGCTTTAGTAAGTTGTTTTTGCTGTTGTTTTAGCTGGCGCTCGGTGGCCTTTATCTGTTGTTGAACCTGTTCAAGCTCTTGCTGCTGTTCAGCTTGCTGACGGCCTGTTGCCGGCATAGTGCATACTAAACAGCACAACAGCAGCAGCCGAAGTGGCTGCTGGCTTGCGGGGGAAGAAAAATGTAAATTCATCAGATGCCAGATTAGCGTTGCTTGAGTTTCAATAATACTTTACCGGTCATCTCTGCAGGTTGTGGCAGTCCCAGCAGTTGCAGCATAGTGGGGGCAATATCACTTAAGATACCCCCCTCGACCGTTGTAGCAGGGCGGCCTACATAAATCAGAGGAACGGGGCCACTGGTATGAGCCGTATGCGCCTGGCCTGAATCAGGGTCTTGCATCATTTCAGCATTGCCGTGGTCTGCGGTAATTAAGCATTCACCGCCCACCTGCTGCAGCGCCTCCACCACCCGGCCAATACAATGGTCTACCGCTTCAACTGCTTTAATGGCGGCGGCCATCACTCCGGTATGCCCAACCATATCCCCATTGGGGTAATTACAGATAATGACATCAAATTTGCCACTATGAATGGCGCCAACCAGTTTATCAGTAAGTTCAGCTGAGTTCATTTCAGGTTGCAGATCGTAGGTCGCGACCGAAGGTGACGGTATCAATATCCTGCTTTCACCAGTAAACTCCTGCTCGCGACCGCCACTGAAAAAAAATGTCACGTGCGCATATTTTTCAGTTTCAGAAATCCGTAGTTGAGTTTTATTATGTTTAGCCAGCCACTCTCCTAGTACGTTGTTCAATGGTTCTGGCGGATATGCGCAAGGAGCGTTAATGTCAGCAGCATATTCGGTAAGCATGACAAAACTACTGAGATCAGGCTGCTGTTCCCGCTGAAAACCATCGAAGTCGGGATCGGTAAAGGCACGGCTGAATTGCCGGGCCCTGTCCGCACGGAAATTCATAAATATTAAGGCGTCACCGTCAGCCATGTGCACTGGCTGGTTATTACTTGTCAGTATGGCACTGGCCTGAACAAACTCATCGTTCTCCTCCCGCTGATACGCGTCTTCTAGCGCGTTGACCGCACTAGTAGCTGTATATTTAGCCTTACCCTGAGTCAGTAAGTCATAGGCTTGTTGCACTCTGTCCCAGCGTTTATCCCGGTCCATTGCATAATAACGGCCGATGACAGAGGCAATCTGGCCACTGCCTGTGCTGGCAAAGTGTTGCTCAATTTTTTCTAATGAGGCTTTAGCACTGCGTGGCGGCGTATCACGACCGTCTAAAAAAGCATGCAGATATATTGGGCCTGCACCTTGCTGTTCAGCGAGTTTAATCATTGCCAATATATGGTCTTGATGGCTGTGTACGCCGCCTTCTGACAGTAATCCCATGATGTGAAGCGCTTTATTGTTGGATTTTGCCGAATTAACTGCATCAACTAATACCGGATTCTGGAAAAAATCGCCATCCGAAATCGCTTTGGTGATCCTGGTAAAATCCTGATACACCACCCGGCCTGAACCAAGATTAACATGGCCCACCTCTGAGTTGCCCATCTGGCCTTCAGGCAGGCCAACATCAATACCTGAACCGGAGATCAGGCTATGGGGATAGTCTTGCCACAACTTATCCATCACCGGCGTGTTGGCTTGAGCTATTGCATTATTATCTGTTTGTTCGCGGTGTCCCCAACCATCAAGAATTAATAATACCAGGGGTGTGTTGGGGTGATTCATACTGACTCCGGTTTGGTTTTAGCTGAACATTTAAGCAAGGCTAGTATCTTACCGCTTTTTCTAACTTTCTCCAGTCCGGATTGACCGTTTAAGGGCTGCTTTCTTAGAACAAAATCGTTATACTCGGGCCACTTTAATTGGTTCAGAGTAAGATTATAACGCTATGGCGCAGTTTATTGAGTTTGTAACGAATCACCCTTTGCTGAGTTTAGCCTGGGTTGTTATTTTTCTGATAATCGTCGGCGGCTGGATAAAAGCACGATTTTCCGCAATCCGGCAGGTGTCACCTACTGAACTAACAATGCTGGTTAATCGCCAGGATGGGATAGTGGTGGATATTCGCGGCGAGGATGAATTTAAAAAAGGTCATATCACCGGTGCCCGGAATATAACAGCCAGTCAAATAAGTGAGCAAAAACTTCCCGGGCTTGAAAAACAAAAAGATGCTCCCATTATTGTGGTATGTCAGGCAGGAATGACTGCACCAAAAAGTGCTGCGGCGCTGTCAAAACAAGGTTTTACTAACGTCTCTGTATTGCAGGGCGGAATGGGAGCCTGGAGCAGCGCCAGTCTGCCGGTTGTTAAATTGAAGAGGTAAACATGGCAGAAGTGATTATTTACACCAAGGCATATTGCCCTTACTGTGTTCGCGCCAAGTCTTTACTTGATGAAAAACAAGTTGCTTATCACGAAGTAAAAATAGATGAGCAGCCCGAGCGTCGCGTCGAAATGATTGAAAAGGCCGGCGGCCGCTCAACTGTGCCACAAATTTTTATCGGTACAACTCACATTGGTGGATGCGATGAAATGTTCGCGCTGCATGCAGCCGGCAAGCTCGAACCACTGTTAAACGCATAACTTAAACTAGGAATTATTCATGGCCGAACAACAGGCAAATGGTGTTGCAAACGAGCAGCAGGCACAGGGTTTACAATTTGCTATTCAGCGGATCTTTGTGAAAGATATTTCATTTGAAGCGCCTAACGCACCGGCGATTTTCCGCAAAGAATGGAAACCAGAAGTTAAGCTTGATTTAGATACCCGTAGCGAGAAAGTAGAAGATGGTGTTTATCAGGTCATTTTGTCCCTGACCGTAACCACCATGGTGGGTGAAGAAACGGCTTTTCTGTGTGAAGTGCAACAAGCGGGTATTTTTTCTATCGGTGAGTTAGAAGAAGCTCAGCTGGCACATATGTTAGCAGCATTTTGCCCCAATATTTTATTTCCTTATGCCCGTGAAGCCGTATCAAGTCTGGTTAATCGCGGTACCTTCCCGCAGTTGAACCTGGCACCGGTGAATTTTGACGCGTTGTTTGCTCAATACCTGCAAAAGCGTCAAGCCGATGGCCAGGACGTTAAAGCTGACGCTTAATTCGATGGACAGTGCAGCTATTGCGGTGGTAGGGGCGGGCTCTTATGGCACCGCCCTCGCAATTTGTCTGGCCCGTAACGGTAATGCTATTACGTTATGGGGGCGCAACCATAATGATATCGAGCAGATGCAACTGCAACGCTGCAACCAGAAATATCTGCCGGGTATTGCGTTACCTGACAGTCTGACGGTCAGTGCCGATTTACAGGCAGTGGTGCAAAGTAGCCGCGATATCCTTGTTGTGGTACCCAGCCATGCGTTTGCTGATACCTTAAAACAGATAAAGCCTTTAATTCCAGCGAATGCCAGAGTGGCCTGGGCCACGAAGGGTCTGGAACCCGAGACAGGGCGTCTATTACAAGATGTAGCACGAGAAATTCTTGGCGAGCAGATTGCCCTAGCCGTGTTGTCAGGACCTACCTTTGCAAAAGAAATGGCCGCTGGCATGCCAACGGCGATTACCTTGTCTTCTGTAGATCAGGATTTTATCAGCCGGTTGTCGGACTTATTGCACTGTGCTAAAAGTTTCCGGGTTTACACTAACCCTGATTTTATCGGCGTCCAACTTGGTGGTGCGGTTAAAAACGTTATTGCTATTGGTGCTGGTATGGCAGACGGAATTGGGTTTGGCGCCAATGCCAGGACAGCGCTTATTACTCGTGGATTGGCAGAAATGAGCCGGTTAGGATGTGCGCTGGGTGCAAAGAAAGATACCTTTATGGGAATGGCAGGGCTTGGTGACTTAGTGCTTACCTGCACTGACAATCAATCGCGAAACCGCCGCTTTGGTTTGTTGTTAGGCCAGGGGGAAACGGTAGAGGATGCGATGGCAGCAATAGGTCAGGTAGTGGAAGGCTATCGTAACGCTAAAGAGGTCTTTAATCTGGCACAGAGAGTCGGTATTGAAATGCCTATTTCGGAGCAGATTTATCAGGTGTTATACCAGAATAAAGACGTTAAGCTGGCGGCAGTAGATTTGCTGGGCCGGGAAAAGCGTGACGAAGTTAGCTAGCGGCTTTTTTTATTAGTTTACTTTCTTTTGCCAGCAATGCCGGTATTTCACTGGCCGGCACTGCTTTACTAAACAAATTCCCTTGTAATTTATCACAGCCCATCACGTGCAACAGATAGGCCTGCATTTCATTGTCGATGCCACTTGCGGTCACTTCTAGCTGCAGATAGCCAGCCAACCGGATTAAACTGGCGGTAATATTCCGTTGTTGTTCTTTCTGTTCCATCTGATGGATCAGGCTGCGGGCAATTTTAACACCTTGCAGCGGCAACTGACGCAAAGAAGTCAGCGAAGAAATACCATCCCCAAAGTTATCCAGCACGATATGAAAGCCTGTATCACTCAATACCTTCAGTCGCTGCTGCAGGTTTGCCACCTGTTGTTGAAATATCCGTTCGTCGAGCTCCAACGTGAAATGGCTGGCCTGTAGCTTACTTTCCAACAAAGCTTCACTGAGAAATTCAACAAAGTTAACCTGTTCAAAGTGTTGTACGGAAATATTCAGTGCGATTCGGCCACGAAGCTGATTTGTTTGCAGCCAGTGTTTTACTTGCTGGCAACATTGGCGAAAAACCAACCGGTCTAACGCGACAATCATACCACTCTGTTCCGCCAGGGCCAGAAAGCTTTGCGGTTGCATGATCCCTCTTTTGGGATTATGCCAGCGAAGCAGTGCCTCATAACCAACCACCCGATTACTGCTGATACTTAGCTGAGGCTGGAAATACACGGTAAAGTCATCCTGATTCAGGCTTTTACTAAGTTCAGTTTGCAGCGTCAGGTATTCGGCAGCATGCTGCTGTAAGCGATTGTCGGCAAAATAAAACTGGCTGGTGCCACTTTTAGCAGCAATATGCACTGCGCGTTCTGCGCTGTGCATAAGTGCGCTTGCATCAGCGCCATCCTCTGGGAACCGACTGATACCAATACTGGCATATACCTGATGCTGATTCCGGGTAAAATTAAATTGGTTGATTTGGATCAGTATCTGGTAAGCCAGTTGGTTAAGTGGGAGTTCAACCGGCAAAGCGCACAGGTGCGGCGCAGCTAAAATGGCAAAGCTATCACTACTATAACGGCCCAGGGTAAACTGGGGGGCAATTGCCTGGCGCAAACCCTTCGCCGCTTCAGCTATCAAGCTGGCATTGCTTTGTCCGCTACCGGTAGGCTCAGAACCGAGTAACTGATTAAACTTTATTAGTAGTATTGCCGTTGTGGGGTGCTGGTTAGTGCAGCAGGCGATATTGGTGGCGAGCTGCTCTTCCAGCATAATCCGGTTAGGCAGACCGGTTAGGGGATCCCGGGTCAGATTGTTAAGCTGTTGCTGATCTGCTCTTTTTCGTTCCGTGATGTCTTGAGCCACGAGCAGATAGCGGGCCGCTGGCCACGCTGTATTGTTGCTTTGAGCAATGGTCAGGCTTACCGCAAGTAAATCGTTTCGTAACTGCCACCATACTTCTCCCTGCCAGCTGCGGTGTTGCTGCAATACCTGCTGAATATCCTGCCACGCTTTCTTTTTGGCGACCGGATCAAAATACATGCTGTTACAGAGGTTTTGTCGTTCAGAGATATTTTCCAGCGCACTACTGGCGGCAAGTAACTGGCAGTCTTGATCTAGTACGGCTACAAAAGCACGGGTATCGTTTAGCAATTGGCGTATCACTTTTTGTTGCGCGTTTTGCCGTGATCGCAAATGCTGAACCCGCCATAAACCTGCAGCACCAGCAATAATAATGCCGCTAATAAAACTTAACAACAGAAGAGGAATAGGGGTAGCTGAAAGTCCGTCAGCAATATTTGCCCGGACCGAGAAAGCCGGCAACAGGGCAAAAAAACACAGCCAACCAGACAGTGGCATAGCAAATACGTCCTTGTAATCTCTAGAATACAACCTAAATATAGCTGGCATACGTGCTTTTAAGCAAATTATATGATGATATTTTCGCCAGCCTCAACTAATTAACGCCTTTTAATAAAGCAGCACAGCGTGTAAATTAGGCCCATTTGTTAAAGTGGTGCCGGAGATTATGTTTCATATTGCATTGTTTGAACCTAAAATTGCACCTAATACAGGAAATATTATCCGTTTAGCAGCCAATACGGGGTGTCGGTTGCACATTATCGAACCAATGGGGTTTGATTTCGAGGAGAAAAAGCTGCGACGGGCCGGGCTCGATTATCATGATCTTGCCAATGTTTCGCGTTACGCTGATTATCAGGCGTTTGCGATAGCAATGACAGATAAGCGGATCCTGGCACTGACGACTAAGGGCAGCCAGCCATATCACAAGCAACGCTTTCTACCCGATGATGTGTTACTTTTTGGCTCAGAAACCGCAGGATTATCAGACGCTGTGCGCGACACTATCCCCGCTGAGCAAAGGATCCGCGTGCCAATGCACGCTGGGGCACGTAGTCTCAATTTGGCAAACACCGTGGCGATTGTTTGCTATGAAGCCTGGCGGCAACATGATTTTGCCGGAGGTGTTTAGCGTTCAACGGTTTGGTCAAAACTCGCTACAGCAAGCCCCCGAGAAACTGGTTAACGGCAGCAACGGCTTGCTGACGAATTGTGTCCTGCTCCATCCAGATCTCATGATGAGCGCCCGTTAATATTATTTTCTGCTTGTAAAGAGGGGCAGGTAAACGATCAAACCAGTTATTTTGCGCTTGATTACTGACAATCTGATCTTCAGCTGCCTGAAGCAGTAATACCGGCAACATAAATTCCTGCGCCTTAGCTTGTATGCTGGCCATTGCCCTGATTGCCTGAGTAAGCCAGGTCCAGCTAACACCACCCAACTGGCTATCGGGATCCTGTTGGTATAATTGGAGCAGCCATTGATATCTGGTGTTGCTGTGAGTTAACAGATTTTCCGCAAACGGCTTTGCCAGATAGGAAGTTTGTCCCGGGAAATAGCGCTCATCTTGCCGTTTCAACTTTGCTCTTAGCCAGCCAATAACTGCAACGAGCCGTGTTGCCAGGGGCGATGGGATATGTCCGGCATGCAAACCAAACATAGGTGAGCCAAAAATTGTCGCGAGGAACGGATGTGGATATTGTTGTAAATAGCAGCATGCAATTGCGGCGCCCATTGAATGAGCCAGCAGCACATGATGGCGATGCCCAGTCGGTTGAACGATGTCAGTGACAAACTGGTTAAAGTCACTGACATAGTCCTGAAAATCGGCGACGTATCCAAGATGAGGGTCGGGCTGCAGCCGGGCCGATCGTCCCTGGCCACGATGATCAAGAATAAATACGCTATATCCTGCAGCAATAAATTCGTGCATTAATTCAATATACTTTACGGCCATTTCAACGCGGCCGGTGCTGAAAACTACGGCCTGCGACCGATTATCTGCCAGATAATAACTATAACTCAGACGGGTCTGGTCGCTGCTTATCAAATCGGCATGAACAAACCGCTGCCATAAAGGCTGTAGCTCGGATTGCCAGTATTGGCTTAATGTTTTTTCTGCCATGCTGGCTTTTATTGGCGGGATCATATTAGTTAATTGTGCTCTGTAGTTGCCGGCAGCGGCAATTGTACCTGCAAACATAAACCCGGACTGCGGTTAAAGGCATTTACGGTACCGTTATGCTGATGAATAATTTTGGCAACAATCGCCAGTCCCAACCCTGTGCCACCTGTTTGCAGGGTGCGGCTGTTGCTCACCCGGTAAAATGGTTGAAATATAGCGGCCAGTTCAGATTCAGGCAGGCCCGGACCTTCGTCGCAAATCTGCAAGATAATTTGCTGTGACTGCGGCTGCAGGTGAATTCCAAGGTGAATAACGCTATGCCGCGGACCGTATTTAATCGCGTTACGTAATACATTCTCCAATGCCCGGCTTAGCAACCGGCCATCGGCATTCAGCCATACGTGGTCAGGCGCATTTAGCTGTAACTGTTGCAGTTTGCTATCCGCCTCCACCTGGTTTAGCTCAATTAGTTCGGTCAACATTGCTGTTAAGTCACAAGAACCGATATCCAGCTGGTATTGGCCGGCATCAAGTCTGCTAAACGTCAGCAGCTCATCCAGCATGGCATCAATCCGTTCCAGTTCCTGTTTTAATCTTGGCAGCTGATGCAGGTTCTGCTGCTGCTCAGCCAGCCCAAGTGCGAGTTGAGCCCGGGTCAGGGGAGAACGTAATTCATGTGATATGTCACGTAATAAACGTTGCTGGTTTTGCAGCAAATCACTTATCCGCTCGGCCATTGTATTAAAGCTGCGGCCAAGTTGCCCCAGTTCATCACGTCGTTTTGCCAGCTGGCTGACCCGGCTTTGTAGTTTTCCGGAAGCAAAAGCCAAGTTTTGCTGAAGCAACTCCCTAAGTGGTCTGGAGATAGACACCGCCAGAATAAAGCTGGCGGTGGCAGATACGGCCAGCAGCAATAATACCAGCAGCGGCTCAGATAACGCCCGCAAGCTCCACCATGGTTGAGGCGGCCGCTGTCTTTGCTGATATAGAGCAAGTTGCTGGCCTGCAATTTCGATAACAAAAGGACCAGCGATATAAACATTTTGATGACGTAATAAACGAGGCCGGTTTAGTTGAGACAGTTCCGTTAACCAATGGGGATCAAGACGAGCCGGCAATGCCTCCGGATTAAGCAATTGTTGATTAGCGCTATTAACCACCAACCAACGGCTGCGTCTGTCCTGAGCCAGCTGATGCATCAGGCTGGCCCGGTCGATACTTCGGGCAAGCGGTGCCAGCTGGTGTTGCAGTTGCCGGTTGAGTGATGAGGGTAAGCGCCGAATGTCGGTAGGGTCACTCAGGCTGCGGGAAATGAGCAGGGTTAACACTACGGTTAGTAACAGCACCAACCAAAACCAGACAAAAATACGACCGGCCAGAGAGTTAATCGGGTTTAGCCAGCGCAGCATGCTCAGACGTGCCCGCGTAGGAACAAATAACCACTGCCGCGCAGGGTTTGAATTTTCTCATCATTGGCAAACTGGCTGAGTTTTTTTCGGATATTACTAATATGCATGTCCAGGCTACGATCGTAAAGTTGCAGACGTCGTCCTAATACCTGTTGGCTCAGGGTTTCTTTATTAACCAGCTGACCGGCTTGACGCATCAGCATTTCCAGCAACTGAAATTCGGTGGCTGTCAGATTGACGCTGTGCTCCTGGCAGAACACCTGACGATTTTGCGGATTAAGTGTCACCTGATTAATGTTAAGCAACGGGTTTATCGGATTACTGTCATGGTGGGCAAGTTCTACTCTGCGTAAGATGGCTTTTACTCTGGCTTGCAGTTCCCGCGGATTGAAAGGCTTAGCCAGGTAGTCATCTGCGCCCAATTCCAGGCCAATGATCCGGTCAATGTCTTCGCCGCGGGCAGTTAGCATCAGTACCGGGCAATAGTTATCGCTGCGCAGTGCCTTTAACAAGCTCAGACCATCCAGAGAGGGGAGCATCACGTCCAGTAATATCAGTTGATAATTGCCAGATTGTGCTTTCTTCAGACCACTGACACCATCGTGCACCATATCAAGCTGATACCCATCCAGCGCCAGATAATCGGCAACCAGCTGACACAACTCAATATCATCATCAATCATTAAGATAGCGGCCATATCCTTTCCTTTTTGTTCAGTGTATTCCGTACGGCTTCTACTGCCAGCGTCTTTACCGAACCTTTACCTGGGCTTTGCATTACTTTGCGTTTAAGCCGCTATGCTGTCAGGGTCATAAACACGGAGTATCAATAATGAAAGCAACCACGTTAATCGTTATAGCAACCAGTCTGTTACTGGCAACCAGCCCTGTTACTGCAGGGCATCATAGCAAGCCTGAGCAGGCAGACAAGTCTTACAAGTCAGCACGCACTGGTTTTTCTTACCAGAAAATGCTGGCCAGTATTGAGCTTACCCCTGAGCAACAGCAACAACTGAAGCAGTTGATGAAAGAACATCGTACCGATAAACCGAAAAGACAGCGCGAAAACAGCGAACGTGACGAAATGCGTCAGCTACTACAAGCCGATTATTTTGATGAAGTGGCGGTGACTGCGTTACTGCAACAACACCAACAGCAGCGTCTCGCGACCAGGGTAGCGCAGTTAAAATTGCGCCATCAAATCCAGCAATTACTTACACCGGAACAACGGCAGCAACTGGCCGAGAAGCAGCAACAACGCAAGCAAAACTGGCAGCAGAACCGGAAGATGCAGCAAGGACATTGAGGCTATTCAATGTCCAGCTCTTTAAGCTTGCGCGTTAAGGTATTGCGACCCCAGCCCAGGCAGCGGGCCGCTTCCTGCTTGTGACCCCGGGTAAAAGATAATGCCTGCTCCAGGACTATCCGTTCAAATGCCGGACTGGCTTCGGCCAGAATATTTTGCTCGCCGGCAGCTAGCTTATCTTCTACCCAGCTGGCCAGTTGGCTTTGCCAGTCACCTGTCGGTTGCTCCGTCAGTTTCTGGCTGGATTTCGCCGGCTGGGTCAGTTCTGGCGGTAAATCTGCCACTACAATATGCTTGCCGCTGGCCATTACTGTCAGCCAGCGGCAGCTGTTCTCCAGCTGACGCACATTGCCAGGCCAGTCGAGCTTACTTAGAAATTCCTCTGCTTCTTTTGTCAGTGTTTTTGCCTCAACATTCAGCTCTTTAGCAGCTTGCTGTAAAAAGTGCTGAGCTAGCTTGGCGATGTCTTGCTTGCGATCTTTCAGCGGTGGCAAATGGACTCTAATCACGTTAAGCCGATGAAATAGATCTTCCCGGAACTTACCCTCCTGGGCCAGTTGCTCAAGGTTCTGATGGGTTGCCGCGATAATACGGACATCAACACTTACTGCCTGATGACCCCCTACCCGGTAAAACTGACCATCGGCCAGTACCCGCAGCAGCCGGGTTTGCACATCCAGCGGCATATCACCAATTTCATCCAGAAATAAGGTACCGCCGTCGGCTTGCTCAAAGCGGCCTTTGCGCAAGTTATTGGCTCCGGTAAATGCTCCCTTTTCATGGCCAAACAGTTCAGATTCAATTAAGTCTTTTGGTATGGCGGCCATATTTAAGGCGATAAAAGGCTGTTCAGCCCGTGGGCTGTGTTTATGCAATGCCCGGGCAACCAGTTCTTTACCCGTACCCGACTGACCATTAATTAACACACTGATGCTGGATCGTGCCAACCGACCGATGGCCCGGAACACCTCCTGCATAGCGGGTGCTTCGCCAATAATTTCTGGCGTAATGCTGACTGCCATGGGTTTTTGTTTTGCCAGCCTGCTATGACTGTGCTGCAGCGCTCTGCTAATCAATGCCACTGCATCGTTAACATCAAAGGGTTTCGGTAAATACTCAAAAGCGCCACGCTTAAAGGCGTTCACGGCGCTATCCAGATCAGAATGGGCTGTCATAATGATAACCGGCAATTCAGGAGCAAGATCCTGCAGTCTGGCGAGCAGTGCCATACCATCGGTACCGGGCATTCTGATATCGGATACCACCACGGCGGGTTGATCATATTCCAGACGCTGCAACATCAGGTCGGCTGATGCAAAGCTTTCACACTGTATGTCTGCACGAGCCAGTGCCTTTTCTAACACCCAACGTATTGAGTTGTCGTCGTCAATAATCCAGACGGTATCACTCATCGCGTTATTCCTCCGTGTCTGATATAGGCAAATATAAGGTGAATTCAGTTTGGCCAGGCCAGCTATCACAGTCGATCCAGCCGCCATGCTGATGGATAAGGGTTTGGGCAATAGATAAGCCTAATCCGGTGCCACCGGCTTTGCCGCTTACCATCGGATAAAACAAGGTATCTTTAATTTCAGCGGGTATGCCGGGGCCGTTGTCGATTACTTTGATAAACGCGACCAGCTTATAGCGCTTTCCATTTAACGTGTGCTGATGCAAAATCCGGCTCTGCAGACAAATGGCGCCATTGGCAGATAACACTTGTTGCGCATTGCGAACGATGTTCAGTAATGCTTGTTCTATCAATTCAGGGTCAAAACAAAAGTCCGGAATACTGGGATCATAGTCGCGGCTAAAACGCACTTTGTCCGGATTATCCATTTGGGCAAGTTGTAATACCTGCTCTATTACCTGATGCAGATTGGCAATCAGCTTTTGCGGTGGACGATATGGGCCAAGCAAGCGGTCAACCAGGTTTCGTAGCCGATCGGCCTGAGCAATAATGAGCTGGGTATACTCTTTTTGTTCTTCATCAAGCGATTCTTCCAGCAATTGCGCCGCACCGCGCAGCCCGCCTAACGGATTTTTAATCTCATGGGCCAAGCCTCGTATTAATTCCCGCGCGGCCAGATGCTGATGCTGCTGCAGACTCTCCATACTGATTTTCCGCTGTTGATCAACCTGACGCAGTTCAAGTAACAGGTGGTTGGCCGGTTGCTCACTGACGGTAAGCGAAATATCAAGCAGCAGATGGCGGCCATCAAGCAGTACTGCTTGCACGTCGCTGACGCTAAAACCTTGTTTACTATTAAGAGCAGCCGTCAAATGGCCTGCCCTGATATCCAAATGCTGAAATAAACCTGGAAAATATTGGGCCGTAAGGCGTTTCTCACCCAAACCCATGACAGCACAGCATGCAGTATTAAAATAACGTAGCATCAAATCATGGTCGAGCAACACTATCGCTGTAGTGAGTTGTTCGGCCAGGGCCATAAAATCAGATTTTTCACTGTGGGTTGTCACACTGCCACCTCTGTTGCACCAATTTAGTGCAGGTGATTGGCAGTGTAATCGGTTTTTAGCCGAAATACAGCCTTGGCTGCCCTAATTGGGGTTAATTACCGACGCTCTGTGTAGATAGAAGGTTGTGACAGGACTTGTTGCAATAAGCTTGCCGCTTTGATCAAATAGTTCCATTTGTAGTTTGTGTTCACCGCGGTCAATATCACGCAGGATAAAGGTGGCTTTATTCTGTGGCTCGCTCAGCGGGGTGCCATCGACAACCAGCCGGACTTGCAGTCCACGTTGAAACATCGGGGTGATCCGGCCAGATACATAAACTGAACCGGTATTATCGCGTACCGTGCCATTATTTTCCGGTTGAGTAATTTCAATCTTAAAGGGTTCCACTTCAATCGGTTTTCGGGCAGGCAGGCTAGGGTCAACCGACTCCATAATATTGGGACGACTGGTTAAGTTAACTTCTTGTGCGCCAGGCTGTGGGCTATCAGAAAATATTAAAACGCCATTTGCATCTTTGGTGACAAAAATACGCTTTTCCTGCGCCTGTAATGGCAGCATGATTGTCAGTAAAGTTAATAACAACAGTAACTTATTCATGTGCTTGTCAAATCCATTGATATTGCATTCTAATTATTATTGCTACACTTTAGCGCGCTTTAAAAAAGAATTCTACAAAAAAAGGCCCACCAAGGTGGGCCTTTTTCAGGGAAGCGTAAATTAAACGCTGTAATACAGTTCAAACTCCAATGGATGCACAGCTACTGCTACCCGACGTGATTCTGCACGTTTTATGGCAATATAGGCATCAATCATCGCATCGGACATTACGCCGCCTTTAGTAAAGATAGCGCGGTTTTTGTCCAGCTCGTCCATCGCCTCATCCAGCGTGGTACACACCTGTGGAATATTGGCGGCTTCTTCAGCAGGTAAGTCATATAAATCTTTATCCATGGCATCGCCAGGATGGATCTTATTCTGAATACCATCTAAGCCCGCCATTAACTGGGCAGTGAATGCCAGGTATGGATTCGCAGCCGGGTCTGGAAAACGGCATTCAATCCGGCGCGCTTTGGCACTTGGCACTAATGGAATACGTATTGACGCTGAGCGGTTTCGGGCTGAGTATGCCAGCATTACCGGTGCTTCAAAGTGGGGAACTAAGCGCTTGTACGAGTTAGTAGAAGGATTGGTAAAGGCATTAATTGCTTTAGCATGCTTAATAATGCCGCCAATATAGTACAACGCCAGTTCTGATAAACCAGCATATTTATCACCGGCAAACAAATTCACACCATCTTTAGCCAGTGACTGGTGACAATGCATACCTGAACCATTGTCGCCAACCAGTGGTTTTGGCATAAAGGTTGCGGTTTTGCCGTACAGATGTGCCACGTTATGAATAACGTACTTCAGCTGTTGCACTTCGTCAGCTTTTTTAGTCAGGGTGTTAAAGCGGGTGGCAATTTCATTCTGGCCGGCGGTGGCGACTTCGTGGTGGTGGGCTTCAACAACTTGTCCCATTTCTTCCAGTACCATACACATAGCACTGCGGATGTCATGACCTGAGTCTACCGGCGGTAAAGGGAAGTAACCGCCTTTTACACCTGGCCGGTGGCCTTTATTGCCATCTTCATAAGCGGTGCCGGAGTTCCAGGCGGCTTCAGTAGAGTTAATTTTAAAGAATGAGCTGGCCATAGTGGTTTCAAAGCGAATATCGTCGAACATAAAAAATTCTGGTTCAGGACCAAACAGCACCGTATCAGCGATACCGGTTGATTTTAAATATTCTTCAGCACGCTTGGCGATAGAGCGTGGGTCACGGTCATAGCCCTGCATGGTACTGGGTTCAATAACATCGCAGGTTACGTTTAACGTTGTTTCTTCAAAAAACGGATCAAGTACTGCAGTGTTTGGATCTGGCATCAGAATCATGTCTGAATCATTGATGCCTTTCCAGCCGGTAATGGAAGAACCGTCAAACATTTTGCCGTCTTCAAACATGTCTTCAGTGACCTGACTTACCGGAATACTGACATGCTGCTCTTTACCCTTAGTATCGGTAAAACGCAGATCTAAGAATTTAACGTCGTTTTCTTTAATTAGTTTTAATACTTCCGATGCAGACATGCATTCCTCCAATTGAACCGATTTGTACACTTAAATAGTGATTGCCCTATTAAATGCCAGATATATGCCAATATATAACCATGTTGATTTTATTGAGTATTTGGCGCCAGCCGCGTGCCAAAATACTTTGGGTGCACCATTGTGGTGCTGCTTCGCCCGCTATTGGTGCGTTGCCGTAACAGCAAAGTGTAGCTGAGATTTTGGCTCTGTTTAAAAAAAAACCGTCAATGAGCACAACGCCTTTTTCTTTCTGTGAAAAAAAAGAGTAGAATATGCGCCCTTTACTTTTGAAAAGCGTTTGCCTGGTGGTCATTATGGTCATCTAGTGCCACAGAGGATATTGATTCATGAGCGTTACCGCGTCAACTTTAGATAAACTGCGTAATATTGCCATCATCGCGCACGTCGACCACGGCAAAACCACCCTGGTAGACAAACTGCTGCAACAATCAGGCACCTTTGATGCCCGTGCTAAGTTGCAGGAGCGGATGATGGACTCCAATGCTCAGGAGTCTGAGCGCGGTATAACCATCCTGGCGAAAAATACCTCGGTACGCTGGAACGGCTACCACATCAATATTCTTGATACCCCGGGTCACGCCGATTTTGGTGGTGAAGTAGAGCGGGTATTGTCAATGGCAGACTCTGTTTTACTATTGGTAGATGCGGTTGACGGCCCAATGCCGCAAACCCGCTTCGTTACCCAGAAAGCGTTCTCTCACGGTTTGAAACCAATCGTAGTGGTGAACAAAATTGACCGCCCGGGCGCCCGCCCTGATTGGGTTATCGACCAGGTATTTGACTTGTTCGACAACTTAGGTGCCACTGACGAGCAGTTAGACTTCCCCATTGTTTACGCTTCAGCGTTAAATGGCTGGGCAACCTTAGACTATAACGAACCTAAAACAGATATTACTGATTTGTTCGAGGCTATTGTTAAGCACGTGGCGCCGCCAGCTGTAGAATTAAATGGCGAAACCCAGTTACAGGTATCCCAGCTGGATTACTCCAGCTACCTGGGCATTATTGGTATTGGCCGGATCAAGCGTGGCACCCTTAAAGCGAACCAGCAGGTGACTATTGTTGGCGCCGATGGCAGCAAGCGTAACGGTAAAGTTGGCCAGGTGTTTGGTTATTTAGGTCTGGAGCGGGTAGAGACGCCAGAAGCCCAAGCCGGTGACATTGTCGCGTTCACTGGCCTTGGTGAGCTGAAAATATCTGACACCATTTGTAGCACAACTAAAGTGCAGGCATTGCCTGCGCTGCAGGTGGATGAGCCTACTGTTACCATGACATTCCAGGTAAACACTTCTCCGTTCGCCGGTAAAGAAGGTAAGTTCGTTACCTCACGTCAGATTTTAGAACGCTTAACCCATGAGCTTAAACACAACGTGGCGCTGCGGGTTGAAGAGACCGAAGACGGTGACAAGTTTAAAGTGTCGGGTCGTGGTGAGTTACACTTAGGCGTATTAATTGAGAACATGCGGCGCGAAGGTTTCGAATTAGCGGTTTCACGCCCTGAAGTTATTATGAAAATAGTAGACGGCGCTAAAATGGAACCGATGGAAAACGTCACCATCGACTGCGAAGAGCAGAACCAGGGCGCCATCATGGAGCGGATGGGGGAGCGTAAAGCTGACTTAACCAACATGCAGCCAGACGGTAAAGGCCGGATCCGGATGGATTTCAACATGCCAAGCCGTGGTTTAATTGGTTTCCGTACCGAGTTTATGACCATCACCTCAGGCACCGGCCTGATGTACCATACCTTTGACCACTATGGCCCGCATAAAGGCGGTAACATTGGTCAGCGTATGAATGGCGTGATGATCTCTAATGCCGTCGGTAAAGCCGCTGGTTACGCAATTTTCTCCTTGCAGGAACGCGGTAAAATGTTTATCGGTCACGCAGAAGAAGTGTACGAAGGTCAGGTTATCGGTATTCACAGCCGTAGCAATGACTTAACAGTTAACTGCTTAAAAGGTAAGCAGTTAACTAACGTACGTGCCTCAGGTACTGACGAAGCGATTAACCTGGTTCCACCAGTGCGTTACACCCTGGAGCAGGCACTGGAGTTTATTGACGACGACGAACTGGTAGAAGTAACACCTAAATCTATCCGGATCCGTAAGCGTCATTTAACTGAAAACGATCGCAAGCGCGCCAGCCGCGGCCCTGCTGCGTAAGTGCTCTGTGCGTAATAATAAAGCCAGCATAATGCTGGCTTTATTATTTCTGATAGCGCTGACCAAAGGTCTGTACTGGTCTGCCCTTGATTTTTCGCGTATTCTTTCGTTTATCAGGGTGTTAAGGAGCTGCTATGGATAAACCACAATTGCTGCGGTATTTGCGTCAGGCTAAGGATTTCGTTGCAGCTTACTTCCAGCGCTGCCAGCAGGACCAAATTACGATTGTTGGTGGTTATCTGGCGTATATTTCATTGTTATCGCTGGTCCCGCTTATTACAGTAATGTTTTCAATGCTGGGAATGTTTCCCATGTTTTCTGAAATGCGCAGCCGCCTGGAGGAACTTATTTTTGCTAATGTTATTCCTACCCGTGGTGAAGAAATTCAAAGCTACGTTAATGAGTTTATCAGTAATACTGGCGGTATGACGGCCGTTGGTATTCTGGCGCTGATTGTCGTGGCGCTGCTACTTATTTATAATATCGACAAAACGTTAAATAAAATCTGGCGGGTAAAACAGCGGCCAAGGCCCATTATTTCGTTCTCTATTTACTGGATGATCTTAACCCTGGGTCCGGTACTTATCGGTACTTCTATTGCTGTCACGTCATATCTGGCTACGTTTAGCCGCTACGCAGACGATTATACTCCTGGTATTTCCAGTTTTATTTTGTGGCTTATTCCGTACGCAATGTCGCTTTTAGCTTTTTTTATCCTGTATCTGGTGGTGCCTAATATTAAAGTACAGGTTCGCCATGCCCTCTGGGGCGCCTTGTTAGCGACGGTGTTATTTGAATTTTTTAAACGAGGTTTTGCGTTATATGTCAGTGAGTTTCCGGCTTATCAGGCAATTTATGGGGCGTTAGCACTCGTGCCCATTCTGTTTATCTGGGTATATTTGTCCTGGCTGGTGGTGCTGCTTGGAGCTGAGCTTACCGCTTTACTTCAGCAACGTGCTGAGCTGGAGGAAGCAGAAGCAAGCGGAGCGTCGCAGGCATGAAAGCGCTTATTCAGCGGGTGAGCCAGGCATCAGTCTCGGTAGCGGGTGAGCAAATCAGCGCTATCGGGCCGGGTATGTTATTACTGTTGGCCGTTGAGGCTACTGATAATGAGATGTCACTGAAAAAGCTGGTACATAAAGTGGCGCATTACCGGCTGTTTAGTGACAGCAACGGTAAAATGAATTTAAATGTGCAGCAAGCCGGTGGTGCGGTATTAGTGGTATCGCAGTTTACCCTTGCAGCAGATACCCAAAGCGGTTTGCGGCCCAGTTTTACCCCCGCAGCGGCGCCTGCTATTGCTGAACAGTTTTACCTACAATTTATTCAACAATTAGCCGAACATGAAATAGCCGTACAAACGGGCCGTTTTGCCGCGGATATGCAGGTTAGCCTGATAAATGATGGCCCGGTTACGTTTATGTTAAGCAGTTAACGACACTATCTGACTGATAATGAGCACTTTATGGCACTCCCTACCGATTGGCAATTAACCAGCCCGATAACACCAGAGCATTGGCAGGCCTATTATGACCTGCGCTGGCAGGTACTGCGATCGCCCTGGCAACAGCCGCGAGGCTCCGAACAGGATGAGTTAGAGTTGCAAGCCCATCATTTAATGTTAACCGACAATAAGGGGATGGTGCAGGCTGTAGGCAGATTACATCGGCTGGATGATAAAACCGGACAAATCCGGTACATGGCTGTGGCCGATACCACCCGTGGTAAAGGTGCGGGCAGCCTGATATTAAATGCGCTGGAGCAGCAGGCTGTGGTGCTTGGATTTCAGCTAATGCAATTAAATGCCAGAGAGCAGGCGGTTAGTTTTTATCAGAAATTCGGTTACCAGCCGGTAGGGCAGGCTGAGCCGCTATTTGGTATCAACCATGTTCGCATGACCAAAGCGCTATGCCTTGCAGGCACTGCAGCCGATTATCTGCAATGGCAACGGCAACTGTCAGACACCTGGCAACAGACCATTCCCCTTAGCCAGTATATGCAGCTTAAGATCAGTAGTTTTGATGGTTACCGCTTAAACTGCAGTGCACCGCTGGCACCTAATATCAATTTACATCAAACCATGTTCGCCGGCAGTATTTACACCCTGGCCACCTTGACAGGCTGGGGGATGCTTTACCTGCAACTGCAAGCGCTGGGATTGCAGGGTGTGCAAGTGCTGGCGCATGCTGAAATCCGCTATCGACGACCCGTGACAAGTGCGCCAGAAGCACGCTGCGAATTGCTCCATTGCCAGGGTGACTTAACGCCACTGGCTAGAGGTAAAAAAGTCCGGCAGCGCATCAGAGTGGGGATTTATTGCCAGCAGCAAAATTGCGCTGAATTTATCGGCGATTACGTCGTCCTGCCTGATTTGTCTCCGGAAAATCAAACATAAGGTACCATCGTCAGTATTTATAAAGCATTTATCAAAACTTGGTAAAGCAGCTTTAGCCGCTCAGGCAGATAATATCTCTCAAGCAACGCAGGTTTGAGGTGGGTATGAAAAATAAGTGGCTGTGGGTTTCTTCTATTAGCACGGTCATTGGCATAATGGCCGGTGGTGTTTATCTGTTTTTTGCCGAACATTCGTTGTTATTAAATGATAAGGATCTGACGCTGTCCGCGTTTTGGTCAACCTTTATGTTATGGGCGTTTGTGCTGATGTTTGTGGTAGCGCTATGTTGCAATGTGCTGGCATTTGTCGAGCTTGACGACGAACATCGCCTTGCCGGGGTTAACCAGCGCTTGCGGGAAATGTTAGCCGGCGGTGATCGTCAGCAACAGTTCCTGCATGACGCACAACGTCTGTTGAGTCGGCAGGGCAACTGGTTTAACAATGACAAAGTGGCTGCTGATTTCCAGTTATTGCATGCTCAGCGTGACACCCTGGTTTATGTGCAGCATAGTTGCGTACCGGTAGACATTGCTCAGGTAAGAACCATGTTTCAGCAAATGCTGGCAGTTGATATTGCTGATGGGATAGTGGTCAGTAGTGGCGGTTTTTCCAATCAGGCGTGGATTTTTGCCCAGGAAGCGAATATCCGATTACTGGATAACAAAAGTTTAAGAAAACAGCAAAAACGCGCAAAAATCCAGCAAGTACCACTAATTCAGAGCTGATATCAAAGTTTCATTAGGATTTTCATCAACAAAAAAGCGATATTCAGCGCTGAAAGGAATCAAAATAATAAACACGGACTGCTTCACTTCCTGCATAGCTGGCTTCGGCCAGCTTTTTTATTAGCGGTTATTCCACTAAGCAGTTCGCCACCTAAGCTGTGAGTACTTTCAACTGATTTTAAACCGGGTAGCAGCAGATTGAAGTTGCGTCGATAATCTGGCGACATCGGCACTATGCACTAAGGTCCGTTCAGCTTTACTGGCGCTGCTGTTAGCCAATTGCACCATTTGCTGCATATTGTCACTAATAGCAGAGCCTAAGTTTAGCTGGCTGGCACTCGCATCGCTAACCGCATTACTTATTTGCCGGGTTTGCGCTATTGCGTGATTAACCGCTTCAAGCGCGGTGGCCAGTTGCGCAGTGGTGGCAACACATTGTTCCGCTTCTGTCTTACCGGTAAGTATTGATGCAACCGCCTGCTCACTTTGTTGCTGTAAACTGTTAATCATCATGCGTATTTCGTTGGTCGCCTGCTGAGTGCGTCCGGCAAGTGATCTTACTTCATCGGCTACCACGGCAAAACCGCGGCCCTGCTCTCCGGCCCTTGCCGCCTCAATCGCTGCATTTAATGCCAGCAGATTGGTTTGTTCAGCAATAGCGCTAATGGTAGTCAGTATTCCACCAATATTAGTAGACTGATCATTAACCTTGTTCATCACATCGCTGGTGCCGGACAACTGACCAGCCAGGCCGGTAATCAATTGTTTGTTTTTGTCAGACACTTTCTGAATGTGCTGGCTTTGCTCCAGTGCCAGACGCATGGCTTCACCAGCCTGCCGGGCCTGAACTGCTACGGTTTGAGTGTTATCAGCCAACTCGTCTGTTATAGAGTTAACACGACTGATCTGTTGCTGCTGCTGTTGCAAGGACTGACTGATTTCCTGCACTTCATTACTTGACTGACTGGCATTGCTGGTTAACTCAGTCGCATTCTGCTGAATATTTGTGATCAAACTACGCAGCGCTGCAATCAGGCTGTTTACCTTAGCCGACAACGCACCAAATTCATCTTGCTGCACGATGGTCAGTTCGCGGGTTAAATCTCCGGTCGCAATATTACCCAGCATATGATTAATACTCGCCAGCGGTTTTAACATGGCGTTAATGGTCAGATAAGCGGCTGCCACGGCCAGCAGTACCAACACTATCATCATTACCAGGGTACGGTTGCTGCCTGAGCTTAAGGCGGTTGATACTTGCCGCTGCAACTGGGTAAATCGCTGATCTGCCAGCGAGACGACCTGGTCCAGTGATACTATGGCTTGTGCCACCTGTTGCTCTGAGGAGTTTAGCTGACGGCGAGCATTTTGCTGTTGTGCCAGCTGTTGTTGTTTCATGCTAAGTAAGCTGCGATCACTTTGTAGTTGCTCAGACAGAGCACTAAATTGCTGCAAGAACTGCGGCCACAGACCTTCCGTTTCGATTCCACTGATTTGCCGGTCCAGATAATCAATATTGACCTGAATGTCGCTAAGGGTAAAACCAATATTTTGCTGGTTACGGTCCAGCACTGTTAAATCAGCATAGCCTGCCATTTCGCGTACGGTATTGAGCAAGCCAAGGATCTGGCCGTCAATTCTTGCTGCATTGCCACTTATCTGTTCCATTACCTCATCATCCAGCCCCAGATCGGCGTCGGCTAAATCAAGCAAGCTGGCGCCGGCATCATCAATAGCCGTTTCCAGTAAGCTTAGTTCTGTCTCAACCGCCTGTGCGGCTGTAAGGCTTTTATGCCTGGCATTAAACATGCCTTCTACGGCGGCACTATATTGATTAAAGTGGCCAAGAGCAGCCTGCAGTGGCTGTTGTAATGCAGCGTCCTCAGTGGTGAGTTGATTAAAATCAGTGATCAACGAGATAAACTGTTGCCGGCTGACAGCAAACTGCTGCTGATAATTGTCTATTTCAGTTTGCTGCTCAGCGGTGAAGCCCAAAGCCGATAATTTTGCCAGCTTGAGTAACTGGATCTGGGCCAGATTGCTTTGTTGCTGGGCAGGTACTGCCAGTTGATTGACATCATTAGTATAACGGGTAACCGTATTAAAGCTGAACAGAGCTGAAATGCTGGCTAGTAGCAATAGCGCTGAAATAAAGCCGAAGCCTAAAATAACTTTATGGGCAACTTTTAACGTCATGGCATCCGTCCAGCTGGTCGCTGTTTTTCACAATGATAATGAGAAAATCAGGAGATGTTAAAAAACAACAAGGTAGCAAACAAACTGAAACTGGTCTAGCCGGAAATTATAATGATATTGACTTAAAAAAACAAAGGCGCACCAGATTGGTGCGCCTGTAAAAACGGCAGTGGAACGGTTTAAGTTAAAAACTACTAAGCAACGCGCCAGGAATGAATTGATTAAGCGCTGCGCTACGGATCAGGCTGGCACTTTTTTCTATATCCGGCCCAAAATAACGATCTTGCTGATAAAAGCTGACTTCGGCCCGCAACAGAGCTTTGGCACTTTCCAGTACAGCCGTAGATTTCAACGGAGCCCTGAAATCCAGTCCTTGCGCCGCAGCCAGATACTCCACCGCCAGCACGCCGGTGGTATTCTCGCTCATATCTGCCAGCCGTCTTGCGGCAAAGGTTGCCATCGACACATGATCTTCCTGATTTGCAGAAGTGGGTAAGCTGTCAACCGATGCCGGGTGAGCAAGGCTTTTGTTCTCAGAAGCAAGCGCTGCCGCAGTAACCTGAGCGATCATAAAGCCACTGTTTACACCGCCGTTAGGAACCAGAAAAGCGGGTAGCTTACTTAAACTGGCATCAATTAACAGTGCCATTCTCCGCTCCGACAGCGCGCCTATTTCGGCTATGGCCAATGCCAGATTATCGGCGGCCATGGCGACCGGTTCAGCATGAAAATTCCCACCCGAAAGAATATCGCCTTCGTCGGCAAATACCAGCGGGTTATCGGTTACGCCATTGGCCTCAATTTGCAATACTTCTGCGGCCTGGCGGATCTGAGTCAGGCAGGCCCCCATCACCTGTGGCTGACAGCGCAAGCTGTAAGGATCCTGTACTTTTTCACAATCTTTATGAGATGCCCCCACCTCTGAACCAGTAGCCAGTAAGTGCCGGTAAATAGCCGCGGCATCAATCTGTCCATGCTGACCACGGGCTGCATGAATTCTGGCATCAAAAGGCGCGCGACTACCAAGTGCCGCCTCGACACTCATTGCGCCAATGACTGCACCGGCAGCAAATAAATTTTCGGCCCGGAATAAGCCTTCCAGTGCCAGTGCGGTAGACGCCTGGGTGCCGTTTAACAGCGCCAGTCCTTCTTTTGCCGCCAGGGTTAGAGGCGCCATACCCACAAGCGCCAAACCTTCTGTTGCATCATATATTTGACCACGGAAGCTGACCTCGCCCTCGCCAATTAATGGCAACACCATATGGGCTAACGGCGCTAAGTCACCTGAAGCACCAACTGAACCTTTAATCGGAATACATGGATAAAGCCCGGCGTTAACCAGTGCTATTAATGCGTTAATCACTGTCAGGCGGATACCGGAAAAACCACGGGCCAGCGCATTAATTTTCAGGACCAGCATCAAGCGTACGGTGCTGTCATCCATAAAGTCACCAAAACCGGCGGCGTGCGACAATACGATAGAGCGCTGCAGCAGTTCCAGCTCTTCATTTTTAATCCGGGTATTAGCCAGCAGGCCAAAACCGGTATTGATGCCATACACAACTTTATTCTGTTTAATCACATCAGCAACGCAGGCTGCCGACTTTTCAATGGCCGGTATTGCTGAGTTATCCAGAGCCAGTTGTACCGGCCCTTGTTGTACCTGTCGTAACTGGGCAAGTGTTAACTTGCCTGGCACTAAATTCAATGTAAAACTCATCTTGTTACTCCGTCACCATGGGTAGATCTAAGGCTTGTTCCTTAGCGCAGTTAACTGCAATGTCGTATCCGGCATCGGCATGGCGCATCACGCCTGTGCCGGGATCATTCCACAGCACGCGGCCAATGCGGGCTGCTGCCTGCTCGGTGCCGTCAGCGACGATTACCACGCCGCTGTGTTGGCTGTAACCCATGCCAACACCGCCACCATGGTGCAGTGATACCCAGGTGGCGCCGCCAGCGGTATTAAGCATCGCATTCAATAGCGGCCAATCTGATACCGCATCAGAGCCATCCAGCATTGCTTCGGTTTCGCGGTTGGGGCTGGCAACTGAACCGGAGTCGAGATGATCACGGCCTATCACAATCGGCGCCTTTAACTCGCCGGTTTTAACCATGTCATTAAACGCCAGTGCAAGCCGTGCCCGATCTTTTAACCCAATCCAGCAGATGCGGGCAGGTAAGCCCTGAAACTGAATACGCTCCCGCGCCATGTCCAGCCAGTTATGCAGATGGGGATCGTCCGGGATCAGCTCTTTCACTTTAGCATCGGTTTTGTAGATGTCTTCGGTATCTCCTGACAATGCTACCCAGCGAAATGGCCCGATCCCCTGACAAAACAAAGGCCGGATGTAAGCTGGCACAAAGCCCGGAAAGTCAAAGGCATTCGCCACACCTTCATCTTGGGCCATCTGGCGGATATTGTTACCGTAATCTGTCGCAACTGCACCGCGTTGTTGCAGTGTCAGAATTGCCTGAACCTGCACCGCCATTGACTTTTTAGCGGCCTTTACTACCCCGGCTTCATCGAGTTGTCGTTGTTCAGCGGCGTGTTGCATGCTCCAGCCTTGTGGCAGATAGCCGTTCAGTGGATCATGCGCTGAGGTTTGATCTGTCACCACGTCGGGGGTGACATTGCGAGTAACCAGTTCTGCATAAATATCAGCGGCATTGGCCAGTAAACCAATAGAGGTTGGTTTGCCTTCAGTTTTTGCCTGCTCCAATATGGCTAAGGCATCATCCAGCGAATAAGCTTTTTTATCCAGATAGCCGGTTTTCAGCCGAAAATCGATGCGGCTCTCGTCAACTTCGCAAGCAATCATGTGAAAACCGGCCATGGTGGCAGCCAATGGCTGTGCGCCACCCATGCCACCAAGGCCGCCGGTTAAAATCCATTTGCCATTCGCTGTGCCAGCAAAGTGTTGTCTGGCCATAGCAACAAAGGTTTCGTAAGTGCCCTGGACAATGCCCTGAGTACCGATATAAATCCAGGACCCCGCTGTCATCTGGCCGTACATCATCAGGCCTTTGCGATCCAGCTCATTAAAATGTTGCCAGTTTGCCCATGCGGGTACCAGATTCGAGTTGGCGATCAGTACCCGGGGGGCGTCTGGGTGAGTAGGAAATACGCCGACCGGTTTACCACTTTGCACCAGCAAAGTCTGGTTGTCTTCCAGCCGGTTCAGTACCTCAACGATTTTGTCGAAACACTGCCAGTTGCGCGCTGCACGGCCGATGCCACCGTATACCACCAGCGCTTGCGGGTGCTCGGCCACTTCCGGATCCAGATTGTTCATTAACATCCGCTTGGCGGCTTCGGTTTGCCAGCTTTTAGCCGTAATTGTAGCACCGCGATCAGCGCGAACTACCCGGCTGTGGTCGATACGTGAGTCAGTCATCAGATACGCTCTCTGTTGTTCGGTAGTGAAAAATTCAGATGGCCGCCTAAGCGATAACGGCTACCCGGTGAAGTTAAATATGCCAGGCTGACTGCGCCTTCCCGGCTGAAAGTACGACGGGTCAGACGTAAGCAGGGTTCGGCTTTTTTCAGCATTAAATGTTTACAGGTAAAATCGTCCGGCCAGATAGCCTCAACGGTATGTTCCGCTTCGGTAAGTGGGGCAATCAGGCTTAAATACTGATGTGGCGTCTGGTGGCTGAAATCCTGCGAAATATAAGCGGGTACCTGCAACGGATTGACATATCGTGCTTCGAGCTGCAATGGTAGGTTGTTTTCAAGATGCACTATTAATGAGAAAAATACCGGATTATTGCGCTGCAACCCCAGGGCACTGGCAATAATGGTCGGGCACGGTAACTCTGTAAGTTGAAGTAATCTTGCACTGTAAGCGTGGCCACGGGCCTGTACCTCATCGGCGATATTACGGATTTCCAGCAAGGATGACTGCGACTTTAGTGCCGCGACAAAACTACCAACACCCTGTGTCCGGTATAAAATGCCTTGCTCAGTCAGCTCCTGCAGCGCTCTGCGTGCCGTCATCCGGCTAACACTAAACTGCTCGGCCAGTTCGTTTTCTGATGGCACCCGGCTATGCTCCGGCCAGGCACCAATCTCAATCTGGCTGAGCATAAACTCTTTTATTTCAGCAAACTTGGCCATTGCCACTCCATCATCACAAAAAAAGCACAACAATATTAAAAATGCCCCGGCTACATAAAAAATACTGCAATTTGGTTGTATATACAAGCTGGTGGTGTAAAATTATTTAGTGATTGTCGACAGGAGAGCCCTATGCAGCAGTTTGATGCCATCTGGATTAACGCCAATATCGCTACCATGGCGGGTAACGGCAAACCTTACGGCACCATTGAAAATGGTGTTCTGGCCATAAAAGACGGCTTGATTGCTTTTATTGGTAGCCGTAACGAGTTGCCTGAATTTGATGCAATGGCAACGCCCTTACACGATGCGCAGGGTCAATGGCTGTTACCCGGCTTTATTGATTGTCATACCCACCTGATTTATGCCGGTAATCGCGCCAATGAATTTGAAATGCGCTTAAATGGTGACAGTTATCAAAAAATTGCAGCCGCGGGTGGCGGTATTAACGCTACCGTTACTGCTACCCGTGCGGTCAGCCATGAACACTTGTTTGGCCTGGCGAAAGACCGGCTGAATACCCTGCTGGCTCAGGGAGTGACCACGGTAGAAATAAAGTCGGGTTATGGTCTCGATTTAGCCACTGAACAAAAAATACTGGAAGTCGCCGCGGAACTGGATAAGCACCACCCCGCAACATTAATCAAAACGTTTTTGGGGGCTCATGCGCTGCCAGCTGAATTTGTCGGTAACCCAGACGGTTATATTGACGAAGTATGTCAGATGCTGCCAAAGCTGCTTGCCAAAAAGCTGGTAGATGCCGTTGATGTGTTCTGTGAAGGAGTAGGCTTTAGTGTCAGCCAATGCCGCAAAGTCTTTGCCACCGCCCAGGCATTGGGATTACCGGTAAAAGCGCATGCTGAACAGTTGTCAAATCTTGGTGGCAGCAGTTTGGTTGCAGAGTTTAGCGGCTTGTCGGCTGACCATGTTGAGTTTTTAGATGAAGCTGGCGTGGCAAAGATGGCAGCAGCAGGCACGGTGGCGGTGTTGCTGCCCGGCGCTTATTATTTCCTGCGGGAAACCCAGCTACCTCCTGTCAGTCTGTTGCGGCAATATCAGGTACCAATGGCAGTTGCCACTGATTTAAATCCAGGTACATCGCCATTGTGCTCATTACCGTTAATGTTAAACATGGCTTGCACTTTATTCCGCTTAACTCCTGAAGAGGCCTTACTGGGAGTAACCCGACACGCTGCAGCGGCATTAGGGCTGCACGATCGGGGCATATTAGCCAGCGGCATGCGGGCAGACTTTGGCTGTTTTAATATCAGCCAGCCAGCCGAGCTCTGTTATCAATTTGGCGTTAATCAGCTTAAGCAACTGATCGTTAACGGTAAGCCAGTTAAGCTCTGAGCCATATGGCTTTACAAGCAGTAAATTTGGGGTAAGCTGTCAATAAAACCCAACTTAGCAGTAACAAGGTGTGGTAGCGCCATGGTAATTGGATTCAACCGTTTTTCAGCTCTTGGGCTGGTCAGCGTCAGCGGGCCGGCGATGGCGAGTCAGGTTGAACCGACGTTGCCCGTTACAGTACTTTTACTGCTGCTGGTGCTGTTACTGCTGTTCGCATTTATTTATATTGTTGCGTTAAAATTCCGGCTTAGACGAGCATTAAAACCCAAGGCCGATTTAGCGGGCTTTTATTCTTTACACGATGACATCAGTGGTTTTCCCAACAAATATGCGTTGCAACGTAAGCTGGATGCTATTCTGAAAAGCTCGCCAGATCAGCAGTTTGCGCTGATCCTGCTTAAAGTAGAAGAGTTTGACCAGATAAACCAGCTGCTCGGCCATAGCAACAGCAATTTAATTCTGGCCCAGATAGCTCAGCGAATTAACGATAACCTTGCCAGCGAAAGCAAAATTCTGACTTATGAATATCGCCAGCAGCAACCGGTTCGGGTATGTCACCTGGGCAGTGTTGACTTTGCTATCTGGCTGGATATCGGTAACCAGAGCGCCCGGGCCGAATTTTTAGCTAAGCAACTGCAGAAATCAGTGCCCCAGCCTATGCTGGTTCATGGCTGTGCCATCGAATACCGGTTAGGAGTTGGTATTTCACTTTACCCTGATCATAGTACTCAGTTTAATGAATTACTGGAACGGGCCTATCTGGCTTTACAACATTACCAGTGGCGCCGTGGTGCCAGCTTGTTATTTTCGTCGGATATGATTAATTACACTACTGAAAAACTGGCGCTGATGGCCGAATTGCGTCAGGCCATTGATGAAGATCAGCTGGTATTGTTTGTTCAGCCGCAAATGGCGATGCGTAACCGCCAGGTGTTGGCTGCTGAAGTGCTTATTCGCTGGCGGCATCCGCAAAAAGGCTTGCTTGCACCCGAGGCGTTTCTGGCACTTGCGCAAGAAATGGGCGTGATTTATCCACTTAGCCTGTGGGTGTTAGAGCACGCGATAAAAACCATAGCCAGCCTTACTGAGCAGGGACTGGTAAGCCGGATCGCCGTTAATATCTCCAGCAAAGATCTATTGCAGGATGAACTGATAGAAGCCCTGGAACGACTGTTTGAAAAATATCAGGTTAAGCCAAAGTTTCTGATGCTGGAAGTCAGCGAAAATGCGTTAGTAGCGGAACCAGAGCGCACCATGGCAATGATGCAGCGACTACATAGCCTGGGGGTTGAGTTGGCACTTGATGATTTTGGTACCGGCTTTTCTTCACTGGCGTATTTGCGTCAGTTACCCGTGCAGTACGTTAAAGTGGACTGTAGCTTTATCAGTGAATTACACAAAATCGAGGCACATATTGCCATCACCGGTGCGATTATCGATATGGCGCGTAACCTGGGTTTGGGGGTGATCGCTGAAGGTGTCGAGAGTGCAGAAGTTGCCGACAAGTTATTGCGAATGGGTTGTGTCAGAGGACAGGGGTTCTGGTATTCGCAGCCATTCGAATTGAGTGGTTTTCCGGCATGGTTGCGCCAATGGCAGCAACGTCACCCTGGTTAAATTTGCGGTGGTTGGAGCGCTTTACCGGCAAAAAATGCCAGCACCAGCGCACTAAGTACCTGACCACATTGGCTAATGCCTGCCGCAACACCCGCCGGATGACATGCCGGAGCAGCTTCCGCCAGATGCAGGTAGCGGGCACGCGGTAATTTTGCTAACTGAAAGACAAACTGAGCTGCCTGCTCTACCGTCAGGCCGGTATAGTTAAGTGCACTGGCTGGCATGGTGTGAATACTGTCTGTATCCAGTTCAATAGCAATATCAGCTGCGCCCTGACAGCAGTGCTCAGTTACTCTGTCTAATGCGTGCTGATAGCTTAACGCCTGGCGCACTGCAAAGTGCTGATAGCTCAGGTATTCGCCTCCAGCTTGTTGCAGCAGAGCTAAGCTTGCTGCAGAATTTTTCTGCAGATCAAGCCCCAATATGGTGTAGTGACCCAGATATCCGGCGGCGCTGGCATAGCTAAAGCCATTGCCGCTATGCCGTCCTTCCAGTGGCCTGAAATCTGCGTGCGGATCCAGATTAGCGCAATTAACAGGCTGTTTACTCACTTCAGCTAACGCCTGTAATAGTGGCAACGCATTATTGTGACCACCGCCAATGACGACAGGATATAGTCCGGCTGCAAAAATAGGGAGTATCTGCTGGTAGACCCGCTGATCCAGTTCGGCACAAAGAAGCCGAAGCTGCTGAAGTTGCTCCGGGTCTTGATTACTCAGGGCTACCGCGCGTTGTTGCAGATCGCTGCACGCGATCTGTCCGAGTAACAAGATACGTCCGGCGTCCAGATCATCGTTATGCTGCAGATTCAGAAATCGCTGTAAAAAAGCATGCCAGCCCAGTTCGGCACCGGGATGGCCCATATTAGCAAGCGGACCGATACATTCGGCAATGCCCACCAAAACAAATTGACCACCATTCGCTTTATGGGTCGCCAGAAGTTCAGCATAGGGGTGATCAGGCTGTGGCAATCTGAGTTGTGAGCCCAGCCGGTTTTCGCCACTGCGCCTGGTACAGTAGTTGTCTAAGTCAGTCGTCGTAAAACGTTGTAACATCAGGCATCTGCCCTGTTGTTATTCGATATCGAGTGGGTCAGGTGACATAATAATACCGGTGCTGTCAGCATACAAATGGTCACCGGGCAGAAACGTCACACCTGCAAAGTTAACCGGCACCTCGGTTTCACCAAAACCGTTGTCGTCGGCACCAATTGGAATGGCGTTAACCGCCTGTATACCAATTTCAAAGTCTTCCAATGCGTCTAAATCACGGACGCTACCATAGCAGACGATGCCTTCCCAGCCGTTACTGGCAGCCATGCTCGCCAGTTCAGCATCAATCAGCGCACGCCTTGCAGAGCCGCCGCCATCAATTAACAGTACTTTGCCCACGCCATTGTCGGCAAGCATCTGGCGTATCAGGCCGTTATCTTCGAAGCATTTAATGGTGTGGATTTGGCCGCCGAATGAACGTCTGCCACCATAATTTGCAAAAATAGGTTCGACCACGTCGACCTGATCCGCATAAAGATCGCAAAGTTCTGAAGTATTGTATTCCATAGGAGGCTCCGTAAGATAACTGCTTTTGCACAGTATAGCGTTATGCCTTACAAGCTCAAGGGAATAATGCGGGTTAAGCGAGCTTAGTGTCCAACAAAGTATTGCTGCAAAAGCAATTTGTTTGCTAAGGTGGTGTTGCCAACCGATCAGAGAGCGCACCGTGCCAGCAGAATTATTCGCCAGAATTGCCCTGTACTTAACCCAAACCGGGTTGGCATTGCTGATGACGGCGTTATTCTGGTACTACCTGAGAATATACCGGCAAACTTATTTGAAATTCTGGCTACTGGCCTTTTTAGCGTTTGCTGGTTATCAGGTAGCTATTTTACTCCTTTATACCACCTGGCTTGGCGAAAGTTGGGCGCGGCTGCCATTGGTGACCTTAGTAAACTTTGCCTGCTACAGTTTTGCGTTGCTCATGTTGCTGGGCAATCGACAGCAATTCCCACTCAACACCAGACAGACAATAGGCTGGCCGGTGAGTCGTTACTTTGTTGTCGTATTTATTCTTTCCTGTGCTGGGATGATAATTCCCCTGACACCACAGGAGATGCAGCCCTGGCAACAATTTCTGAATAATGAAATCCGTCTGACGATAACCGGAATAATGCTGCTTATGGCCGGCACCGGGCTGTGGCAAAGTAACAGCCGGGGGCTTGGTCCAAAATTAGCATCGGTTGTATTGGTGCTTTGCGGTGTTTTGTACCTGGGGAGTGCGCTGAGCAGATTGCTGCAAATAAGCAGTTTAGAATCACTTAATTTTATGTTCGTTTATAAGAGTATTGAACTGGTGCTGCTGGTAACGCTGGGATTTTCACTGGTCATCTGGTTACAGGAAAATGAGCGTAGTACTAACCTGAAACTGACCGAGAAAACCCGTTATCTTGATCAACACGACCAATTGACCGGTGCACTCAATCGCGATGCCCTGCTTATTCAGCTGGAGCAGTTAATTGTGAGCCACAGTTCGGGTAATTTGCATGTGGTGATGTTGGGGTTGGATAAATTTAAAAACGTTAACGAGTCTGTTGGCCTGAAACAAGGTGATCGGATCCTGCGGGAAGTGATCCGGCGGTTCGAGCAAAGTATAGTAAAACCCGCCCTTATTGCCCGCACAGGCGGAGATATTTTCGGTTTGGTACTGACTGATATTGCTAATGAAAAGCAGCTGCAATACAGCTTACAGCATATTCAGCAGTTAATCGAAAAACCCTTTTTACTCGACAGCGGGCCGATTAAGCTGACAACCAGCATTGGCTTGTCGCACTTTCCTATTCATGCGTCAACGGCAGAACAACTATTGCAGCAGGCCAATATTGCCTTTCATCAGGCCAAGCGTTTGCAAGCCAGCTGGTTGAGTTATCAGACCGGCATGGAAGAAGAAACTGCCCGCTTGCTAGCCTGGGAAAGTGAATTACTGCAGGCGATCAGTGAAAATCAGTTTGTGTTGTACTATCAACCGCAACTTAGTTTGCGCAGTAATTTGCTTGAAGGGTTTGAGGTGCTGGTTCGTTGGCAGCACCCGCAACGAGGCCTGTTAATGCCGGGCGAGTTTTTACCGTTATGCGAGCAACTTGGCCTGAGTCAGGTGCTGGATCTGGTGATTTTGCGTAATGCCGTGGCCAGCATACAGCGCTGGCAACAGCAAGGGGTGCATATCCCGTTGGCAATAAATATGTCACCTGTCCATTTTGAACAGGAAGGTTTAAAACAGGAGCTCAAAGGCTTATTGCAACAATATTCAGTTTCACCTGACATGGTGGAGTTAGAAGTGACTGAAAATACGGCAATGCAGGATATGGAAAAAGGCTCAAATTTTGCGCTGGAATTGCAGCAAATGGGCATTAAAGTGTCGATAGACGATTTTGGTACCGGGTATTCGTCGCTGGCTTACTTACGTAAAATGCCGATTGAAAAAATTAAAATTGATCGCAGTTTTGTGATGGATATGACATCGAATGACTCCGACATGATGATTGTCAAAACCATGATAAAGTTGGCGCACGGCCTGGGCAAACGTATTCTGGCTGAGGGTGTTGAAACCATTGATCAACTCAATTTGTTGCGCAGTTTATCTTGTGACGCGGTGCAGGGGTATTACATTGCCAAACCATTACCGGAGGCAGAAGCGTTAGCATTTTTCAACGCCTATCCCAGCTAATTATTTCGACCGTTACTGTTAACATTTACTAAAGTAAACTAGTCTTAATTTTTTAGAGTTTGTTGAGTACGCTTATGAAGTTGCTACGCCGGTTAACCATTAAACAACGGCTTTTAGCCAATGCGCTTGCTTTAATTATTGCCATGCTAATGATGCTGGCAATTCTGTTTTATCAAAGTAACCAATTAACCAGTTTAGCCAGTACCCAGCAGTTGGTGGAACAGCTTAACACCACGGTACTGATGCTGCGTCGACATGAAAAAGACTTCATGATGCGCCATGATCTGAAATATCAGCAACGGTTAAATGACCGTATCGAGCAGTTAACTGACAAAGGCGTGACACTGCGACAGTATCTGCAGAGCCACGACATACCCACCGCGCCGCTGGACAGGTTCAATCAGCTTACTGCTGAGTATCAGCAGGTTTTTAATAAGCTGGTTGCTCAGCAGCAGCAGCTAGGCTTAACACCAGCCGAAGGTTTGATGGGCCGCCTGCGGGATAGCGCTCAGACATTGGAGCAACAGCTCAATCAGACTGATGAAACCCAGTTAATTATGATGTTATTGCAGTTACGTCGGCTTGAAAAAGATTTCTTATTACGCCTTGAACCACGTTATGCCGACACCTTTAATAGTGAGTTTGCGACGTTTATTAGCTCACTGCAACGTAGTTTTCCTGCTGGTACAGCTGCGGCAAACGCTTACCGTGATGGCTTTAACAGCTTCGTTGAGGGCATGAAACAGCTGGGGTTGGATGAAACGCAGGGGCTGACAGGGCAGATGCGCTCCGCTATTCAACAAACCGAGACCAGTCTGGAAACGTTATCGGCAGAAACCAGTGACGCCATTGCGGCTGCAGTGGCCAGTACTAAGCAGCTGGCCATTATTATTTTTGTGGTGGTTCTGCTGCTCATGCTGGCGCTGGTAGGCTTCACCAGCCGAAGTATTATCAGCCCTGTGCTGGCCGTATGCCAAACCATTGGCCTTATCCGTAATGAACACGATTTTCGTAAGCGGGTAGATGAAAGTGGTCAGGATGAAATGAGCCAGCTGGCACAGGATTTTAATGCCATGCTGGCCGATATTCAGCATCTAATTCGTACTGTCAATGAAGCATTGGGCATGTTGGACCAGGCAACAGCGGAGTTAGCCCAGTCGACGTCTGATACCAGTCAGGGCATGCAGCGCCAACAAGCAGAGACGGATATGGTTGCCACTGCGGTAACCGAAATGGGCGCGACCATCAATGAAATTGCCAGCAATACCGAAATGACCGCCGCCAAGGCTGATGCAACCAACCAGAATGCCAATAGCGGGCGGCGGGAAGTGGAGCAAACAGTTAAGCAGATCCAGCAACTGTCTGGAAGGCTGCAGGAAGCAACCAATATTGTTACTGAGCTGGAGCAGGATAGTCAGACTATTGGTTCGGTACTGGATGTTATTCGTGGAATTGCTGAACAAACTAATCTGTTGGCACTGAATGCAGCTATCGAAGCGGCCAGAGCTGGTGATCAGGGGCGTGGTTTTGCGGTCGTGGCTGATGAAGTGCGCCATCTGGCGCAGCGAACCGCACAGTCAACCGGTCAGATTGAAGAAATTATAGCCGCATTACAAGGTCGCACCCGGCATATTGTTGATGCAATGCAACAGTGCCGGCAGCAAGGGACAGACAGTGCGGACCAGGCAGGCATAGCCATGAAGTTACTGGGTGAGATCACCGGTGATGTCACCAACATTATGGATATGACCACGCAGATAGCTGCCGCAATTGAGCAGCAAAGCCATGTTGCCGCTGAGGTGAATAAAAACGTGGTGAAAATACGTGATTTGTCGGACGATACTTTTGGCTATGCCCGGCAAAATGCGGCAATTAGTGAGGAAGTGGCGCAACAGGCAGCCAGCTTGCGTCAGAGCGTTGAAATATTCAAAGCCTGACGCTACCAGGGTTAATTAAGCTTGCGGGTGCTGATCAGGCTATCGCGGCTGGCATTAGCTGCTTTAAGCTGAGCCAGATAGCGCTGCCAAAGCATATGTTGATCGTCAGCCAGCTGACTCAAATAGCGAAAGTGGTACAGACCGGTGTCATGACCATCATCAAAGGTCAGTTTAACCCCGTAGTGGCCTGCGGGGGTAATTTTTCTGATAGCGACATCACGTTTATTGGCCACCAGGGTCGGCTTGCCATGCCCACGCACTTCAGCTGATGGCGAATGCACCCGCAAAAACTCAGCGGACAGTGCTTTTACTGTCCCATCGCTGAAAATCAAGTCCAGTATCCGACGTTGCTGGTGGTAATGCAGGGTGCGTAATGTCATTGCTTGCAGATCCCTTTGCTACAGAATAAACCGGCTTAAATCTTCATCCTGCACTAATGCACCCAGATGCTGTTCAACATAATCGGCAGTAATCTCGATATGCTCGCCGGCATGGTCGGCCGCATCATAGGATATTTCTTCCAGTAAACGCTCCATCACGGTGTACAATCGACGGGCGCCGATATTTTCAGTCGTTTCATTAACCTGAAATGCGGCGGCGGCAATGCTTTTAATGCCTTCATTACTAAAGCTGATATTAACACCTTCGGTTGCCAGCATGGCAATAGATTGCTCGGTAAGCGAGGCTTTTGGTTCAGTTAAAATACGCTCAAAATCGGCAGCGGTCAGCGCCTCCAATTCTACCCGGATTGGCAAGCGGCCTTGTAGTTCAGGGACTAAATCAGACGGCTTACTCATCTGAAAGGCACCGGAGGCAATAAATAAAATATGGTCTGTTTTTACCATGCCATGCTTGGTATTAACGGTACAGCCTTCAATGAGTGGCAGTAAATCGCGTTGCACGCCTTCGCGTGACACATCGGGGCCACTTGTTTCACCACGCTTACATATTTTATCAATTTCATCCAGAAACACGATACCATTTTGCTCAACGGCCTCCAGTGCTTCGGCTTTTAGCTCTTCCGGATTAACCAAACGGGCGGCTTCTTCTTCAACCAACTGCTTTAAAGCGTCTTTTATTTTCAGTTTACGTTTTTTCTTTTTATCACTGCCAAGGTTCTGGAACATGCTTTGCAGTTGCGAAGTCATTTCCTCCATACCGGGCGGCGCCATTATTTCCACGCCAACCGGAGTTTGCGCCAGTTCAAGCTCTATCTCTTTGTCATCAAGCTGGCCTTCACGCAGTTTCTTGCGGAAAATTTGCCGGGTCGTGTTGTTGTCAGCTGCAGGTTGATTATCCGCGTCTGCCCAGCTATCACGAGGTTTTGGTAGTAATGCATCCAGAATACGTTCTTCCGCCGCTTCCTCTGCCCGGAACCGGTTTTTAGCAATCGCTTGTTCGCGCAGCATTTTCACCGCACTGTCGGTCAGATCGCGAATGATACTTTCAACTTCTTTACCAACATAACCGACTTCGGTAAATTTAGTGGCCTCAACCTTAATAAAGGGAGCATTAGCCAGTTTGGCTAATCGGCGGGCTATTTCGGTTTTACCTACCCCGGTGGGGCCAATCATCAGAATATTTTTTGGGGTGACTTCGGCCCGCAGACCAACTTCTAATTGCATCCGGCGCCAGCGGTTTCGCAGGGCAATGGCCACGGCACGCTTCGCTTTGCTTTGGCCAATAATATGTCGGTCCAACTCATGGACTATTTCTCTGGGGGTCATATCAGACATAATAAACCTGCTTAAAGTTGTTCAATTGTATGTTGCTGGTTGGTGTAGACACAGATATCACCAGCGATAGTGAGACTTTTTTCTACAATATCCTGGGCACTGAGCTCAGTATTTTGCAATAAAGCCGTGGCAGCAGCCTGCGCATAGGGACCACCACTGCCAATAGCGATAAGATCGTTTTCCGGCTGGATCACATCCCCGTTGCCGGTGATGATCAGCGAGCAGGTAGTGTCAGCAACCGCTAGTAGTGCTTCGAGTTTGCGAAGCATGCGGTCGGTTCGCCAGTCTTTGGCAAGCTCAACGGCGGCACGCATCAAATGGCCCTGGTGCAGTTCCAGTTTTGCTTCAAACCGTTCAAATAATGTAAAAGCATCGGCCGTGCCCCCGGCAAAGCCTGCCAGTACTTTGTTGTTGTATAGCCGGCGTACCTTGCGGGCATTACCTTTCATTACGGTATTGCCTAACGACACCTGGCCATCACCACCAATGGCGACATGGCCGTTACGGCGAACAGAAACGATAGTTGTCATGAATTTTAGCCCTATGGCGAATATAAACCTAGGGCTTAAGTGTGGCTGGTGGCTCTGCTTTTCAAGTCCAATTCCAAATCCGGCAGCCATTGATATTTTGCTGCTGCAACCGATTTCGATCTGCCGTTGCCTGGCGTTTCGAATCATAAGGGCCTAATACCACCCGGTACCAGACGCCGTTGCTGCCCTCTGTGCGGCGAACGGCAGAGGCATAACCAGCAAAAGCGATCTGAGCGCGCATGGCTTCAGCCTGCTCCGCCTGGCGAAATGAGCCGCATTGCATTTGAAACGGACCTTGTGGCTCGCGTTCTGCGGTATCTACTTCTACCTGTACTTCTTTATTTTCCAGCTCTTTGATGTATTGGTAAGGTTCTGCAACAGGCTTCACCGGCAACTCATCGACCGCTGGTGTGCTTTTTGCTGCCTCAGAAGACGTGTTGGTAGTGGAAGAGGGCTGTTGTTTTAAATACCAAAGAAACCCAGCAAAGCCACTTAGCAGTAAGGCGGTTACTATAATAAGCAGCCACGGACGATTGGCTTTGCTGGCTGCTCTCCTGTTGCTCTGACTACCCCGGCGCGTATTGCTGGCTCTGGGTTTCGCTTTGGGCTTGGGGCGGGCAGTTTTTACGTAATCTTTTTGCGGCATATTGACAGCTTAACAACCTGACTTAAGAATTCACTGGCGCTATTCTACCTGCTTAGTCTGAAAAAGAAATAAGTAGTACCAATGCAGTTAACTTAAGCCGTTAACTCAAGTCGATGGGGTCTATATCCAGTTGCCATTTCAGCTGACGGCTGAGTGGCCAGTGTTGCAATGCTTTTAGCAATGACGTTAATGCCAGATGCAGCAGTGGCCGCTGGTTGCTATAAATTTGCAGTTGCCAGCGGTATTTACCGGCACGTTTTTCCATTGGTGAACTCAGAGGGCCCAGTAACTCGAGGCCTGGCATTGTTTTAGCAAGCGCAGCCAGTTCAGTTAACCACTGCTGACACAGCGTGCTTTGTAACGCTTCTGCCCGAAATAGCGCCAGGTGCTGGTAAGGGGGTAACCGGGTATGCTGTCGCTCCAGTAGCGCGCTGCGGGCAAAAGCAGCATAGCCATTCTGAATAATATCCTGCAGCAGTGCATGCTCCGGATAATGGGTTTGCAGTAATACTGTACCGGGGTTGCTACCCCGGCCAGCACGGCCCGCCACCTGAGTAAGCAACTGGCCCAATTGCTCGGGTGCTCTGAAATCGCTGCTGTACAACGCGCCATCAACATCAACAATTACTACCAAGGTAACAAAGGGGAAATGATGACCTTTTGCCAGCATTTGGGTGCCCAGAATAAGCCTTGGGCCACTTTGGTTAATGCTATCAAGTGCACTGGCCAGTGCACCTTTGCGCCGGGTGGTATCGCGGTCCAGCCGGGTAATGGCAACGTCTGGGAATAATTGCTGTAAATTTTCTTCCAGTTGTTCGGTACCCTGGCCAACCGGCGCCAGGCGCGCGCTGCCGCATTGTGTGCATTGACGAGGCACTGCTTTTATTGCACCGCAATGGTGACAGACTAGCTGCCGGCTTTGTTTATGGTAGGTGGTAAAGGCGCTGCAACGATGGCATTCGGTCAGCCAGCCACATTCCTGACAGCTGAGCGCTGGTGCAAAGCCGCGCCGGTTTAAAAACAACATTACCTGCATACCTTGCTGTAGCTGCTGCCGGATATATTGCAGCGTTTGGCTAGCCAGACCAAACTGCAATACCTGCTGTTTTAAATCGACCAGCTGATAGCGGGGCATGGCCTGGCCACCGGCCCTGTTATGCAAGCTTAGGTGAATAAAGCGTTTTTGCTGGCAATTATACAAGCTCTCCAGCGAAGGAGTGGCCGAACCCAGCAAAATGGGACACTGTTCGATAGCCGCGCGTTTAATGGCCAGGTCCCGGGCATGGTAGCGAAAGCCATCTTGTTGTTTCAGTGATTGATCATGCTCTTCATCAATGATAATCAGGCTTAGTCTGGCAAAAGGTAAAAATAAGGCTGAGCGGGTACCAATAACGATAGCTGTGCTGCCCGCCTGGGTTTGCTGCCAGCAATTCAGGCGTTCGGTATCGGTCAGGTTAGAATGCCAGCACAGTACCGGGGCCTGAAAGCGACTTTGAAAACGCGCCAGCGTTTGTGGGGTAAGGCCAATCTCTGGAACTATGACCAGCACCTGTTTGCCGGCATCTAACAATGGCGCAATGGCTTGCAGATACACTTCTGTCTTGCCTGAACCGGTGACGCCTTCCAGTAATAAACTTTGAAAATACTCAGCCGCCTGATTAATTGCGGTAACTGCCAGCGCCTGATCAGCTGTGAGTTGCAATGCCGGTTGTTTCAGGCCGCGTTGCGTATAGGGTCTTAGGGGCAGAGTAAGTTGTTCAATCAGGTTTTTGTCTGCCAACTGTTTCAGTGTTGAACGTGAATGACTAGCCTGCAATTCCAGCGCCGGAACCTGACCATCTTGCAAGGCTTGCCATAAAGCCAGCTGCCTGGCTGAGCGTTTAAAATCAGCCGGGCTCGCCTGCACCCCAGCCGGGGTTAATTGCCAGGCATATTGTTGATAATCGGCCAGGTCTTTGCCTTCACGCAGCAGTGCGGGTAGGGCAGCGGTTAACACTTCGCCAAGTGGATGGTGATAGTATTCTGCAGCAAAGGTCAGCAACTGGCGCAGTGTTTCGTGAATTACCGGCTGACTATCAATAACGCTTATCACCGGTTTTAGCTGAGCCAACGGATAGTGGTCAGTCGGGTTCAGCTGCCAGGCAATGCCAATTAATTCGCGTTTACCAAAAGGGACCCGCAGCCTGCTGCCTATCTGTACCTGCTGATCGGCAGTTAGCAAATAATCAAAATGCTGCCGCAGTGGCAATGGCAGAGCAACGCGAATAACTGACACAGCGAACATCCTTCAGGTTAAGCAAGGTATAGTGTAAGGTGCTGTCAGGCTGCTGCCAAGTAAAACAAAATGCTAAATATCTGTGGATGCCAGTTGCAACTTTGCTGGCTATCTATTAAGCTACGCGCCCTTAATTAACTGTAATTACGTATGGTGTCTGGCACATGATGACCAGATAGCGATACGGCCTAACGAGGTAATCCATGAAACCAGGTATCCACCCAGAATACAAAGAAATTACTGCGACCTGTACTTGCGGTAACAGCTTCAAAACGCACTCAGCTTTGTGCAAAGATATTCACTTGGACGTATGTTCAAGCTGCCACCCGTTTTACACTGGTAAGCAGAAAGTATTAGACGTTGGCGGCCGGGTTGACCGCTTCAAGAAACGTTTCGCGGTATTGGGCAATCGTTAATTCGCCAGCCTGTATCGTAATAAAAAAAGCACCTTCGGGTGCTTTTTTTATGGCTCAAATCCACCATGACTACATGGTTGTTTATTTGCCGCCGCTTAGCACTTCACCCAACGAACTGGCGCTATTGCCAGGTTTAATTGATGCACAGGCTGATCCTGAGTTCTCACAGCTAACGCCGCTTATCCTGCTACCAATCGAGCGGCGGTCATACTTGCCACTGGCATTAAGTCGTCGCACCAGGCCATCAAGCATCACATTGGCTTCCAGTTTCTGGCCGCGCACCTGAATCACTTCAATGTCGTCGACGCTTTTAAAATCGGCAACCAGTTCAGTTTGCTGTTCATCTGCAGCTATTTCATCAATAACCTGTTGCAGGTAGTCACGGGCTTGCGGATGGCGGGCCAGGGTAAGTGCCTTGAACAAACGGCCTGCGCCAGCTAAATCTTGTTCGGTTGCTGTACCGGTTTGTTTTAACCGGGCCAGCAGAAACATCGCGTTCATTAGCTTTGCCTCTGCGGCTTGCTCTAACAAGGTGACGGCTTCGGTTACTTTAGCTTCGTCGTCAGTTTGTAAATGCAGAACAGCTTGTTGGTACAACGCCGGCGCATATTCACTTTTTACGGCTTGTGCCAGTAATTTATCTGCCTGTTCAGTGTTCTGCTCCAGTACAAAGCCATTACGGTACCAGTCCGACATCAGATAAGTTGCCATCGGATTACGGTGTCGTACTCCCAGTTTAATAAAACGCGTGGCTTCCTGGTGATTTTGCTCCAGACCATCACCAGATGCATAAGCCATTGCCACAAACGCGGCAGCGTCGCCACTACCACTACGAGCTAGTTTTATCAGCCGGCGCATTTCATTTTCGCACTGGTTTCCTTCGCAAACCTTAGTATCCGTTGAAGCTATGACTGGCAAGCTGCTAATGCCGGCCAACGTCAATGTTAAGCTTAACGCTATTGCACTGCTTATCCGGGACACGTACATGAAAACCTCGATATATTTACAAAATATTTATATGGTAATGATCGGTCAGGCCCAGGAGCGGGTCAAGACAATAGGAACAACAAAATGTAATGAAATGTGTAAGCGCCAATTGCCAGATGGTTTGATAGCAGTGATTTGTGCTGCTTGTTTTTTAAGCAAATAGTCGATATTAATAAAAAAAATGGTTTAATTTCCGCCGTTTAGAAGATTATGCAAATTGCTAAAGATTATTTGGATGGCTACAGGCCTGAATTGGCTACATTTTACCTGGTACAGGTGAGAAATATTTGCTGATAGTTAATCACAATAATTGCAATATTAATTGGTGTACTTACTGCAAAGCAACCGAACAATGCCAATAAATACCTATAATCGTTATCTGTTGAGCGGGGCTTGGCTTGGCGATTTCGGCTGAAGTTGCTATAACAACCAGCAATAAGACTAAAGTGGTATGGTCAGTAAGGCGTTGTTGCGCTGTTAAAATTGCCAGGGCGTAGCAATAAAAAAGCGACAAACTAATCCTGATTACCCACTAAAAATAGCTACAGACCATAATCAGAAGTTACCCTCACTCATTAAATGCAGGAAAACACGATGTCAGATTTCAGAGAACAGGCACTTAGATACCACGCAGAGCCAACTCCGGGCAAAATTAGTATTGAAATCAGTAAGCCGGCCGAAACTGTAAAAGATCTGGCGCTGGCATACAGCCCTGGAGTCGCTGAGCCGGTGCGGGAGATTGCCGCTGACGTCGACAATGTATACAAATATACTGCCAAAGGTAATTTGGTGGCGGTTATTACCAACGGTACGGCCATTCTCGGCTTAGGGAATTTGGGGCCAATGGCCTCGAAGCCCGTCATGGAGGGCAAAGCACTGTTGTTTAAACGGTTTGCCAACCTTGATTCGATTGATATTGAAGTCAGCCATCGCACTACAGAAGAGTTTATCAATACGGTTGCTAATATCGCCGATACGTTTGGTGGTATTAATCTGGAGGATATTAAAGCGCCGGAGTGTTTTGAAATTGAAAAAGAATTGATTAAGCGCTGCAAAATACCAGTATTTCATGATGATCAGCACGGTACGGCCATTGTTACTGCCGCGGGCATGCTCAATGCGTTGGAAATACAAGGAAAGGATATTAGCAAAGCGATCATTGTTTGTATGGGCGCGGGGGCAGCTGCCATTGCTTGTATGGAACTTTTGATTAAATGTGGTGCTCAGCGTGAACACATATATATGCTGGATACCAAAGGGGTGATCCACACCCGGCGTGATGACTTAAATCAGTACAAGCTGCTGTTTGCCAATAATACGGATAAACGTACTTTAGAAGATGCATTAAATGGCGCCGATGTGTTTGTTGGGGTGTCTGGCCCCGATGTATTGCCAGCAGAGGCATTAACTCTTATGGCACCAAATCCGGTTATTTTTGCCTGTTCTAATCCCGATCCGGAAATTAAACCGGCGCTGGCACATGCGGCCCGTAAAGATTTAATTATGGCTACCGGCCGTTCTGATTATCCGAACCAGGTAAACAACGTATTGTGTTTTCCGTTCATTTTCCGGGGCGCGCTGGATGTTCGGGCCAGTGTGATTAACGATGAAATGAAAATAGCGGCGGTAAATGCGATTCGCGCAATAGCCAAGGAGCCGGTACCCGCTCAAGTGCTGCAAGCGGCGCAAATTGATAAACTGGAGTTCGGCAAAGCCTATATTATTCCTAAGCCAATGGACCCAAGACTGCTACCCAGGGTAGCCCGTGCGGTAGCAGAGGCTGCGGTAGCATCTGGCGTGGCCAGGATTGCATTACCGGATAATTATTATCAATAGCGGTTAGTTGCCGTTATTGATGTAAGTCAGTGTAAGTTAAAAAAAGCGGCCATACTAGCAGGCCGCTTTTCGTAAAAAATACTTAGAAACTAAGCTGCAGGCACCGCTTTCGGATTTGGTCCATGCTGGTTATCTTCGGTACTGTCTAATACCAGGAAAACCAACAGGACAATAGCGCCAATTAACGGTATCAGGGCGATAAGTTGCCACCAGCCACTGCGACCAGTGTCATGGAGGCGTCGCGCGGCTATCGCAATACTGGGGATCAACAAGCCTAAGGAATAAATAAGCGTGATAAAAACTGTACCTAGCAAGCCATCAAGTATTGCTGCGCCAATATAAAAAATAAGATAAAACAAAACAAACATCCAATATTCTTTGCGTCTTGCTCTGCCAGTAAAATCTGCATAGCGTTGCAATGCATCCAAAAAATAATTCATCTGGTGACTCCGTTTAATTTTTTTAATTCTCCCTGCAACAGGGTATTTAAGATGCACTAGCGTCAGTTAAGTAGTTACTACATCCCAGCGCTAAATTTACTGCAATTCGTTGCTTTGTGTAAACAAATTATTCAAAAGTAAGTTTTTGCTCTTTGACAAGGTTAATTGTAATTAGCAATTATTGTGTATTTTTAAGCCATCCAATCTGCTAATAAGTAATTTAATGGTGGCGGGTAGCCGGGTATCTAGCGCACATTGCTCTTGCGAATCATTTTGTAAAGCAGTTCGGGCGAGAGCCGTGAAATCCAGGCGCCAAGGTGTTCTTTTACACCACCTATGACGACGTAACTCTTATTGCGAAGCAATGCTTTTACTGCTTTCTCGGCAAATTGCTCTGCACTCATGGCGTTAGCCTGAGCGGTATCCATTTCGCCCAGGGCCTTGCCATCACCGGTAAGGGCGTTTAATGACACTTCCGTTTTAACAAATCCCGGGAATATAGTGGCAACCGTCAGGCCCTGTTCAAACAGTTCAGCACGCAAACTATTGGCCCATAAATGCAGTGCCGCTTTCGCCGCAGAATAGCTGCCGCGATACTGAGTACCGACTAAACCGGCAACGGAAGAGACAAACACCACTTTGCCACCACCGTCGGCCAGCAATAATGGCAGAGCCTGGCGTGTTAAGTTTATTTGGGCAAAATAATCCACTTCGAACAATTTACGCTCAGTCTCAAGGCTGGTGTCAGTGATCAACGCACGCTGACTGATTCCGGCATTGTTTATCAGCCAGTCGAGGCCACCAATTTTTTCAGCAATAGTCGCGACTGCGGCACTAATCGCCTGACTGTCGGTAATATCCAGCGGTAGGATCAGATGTGAGACTGAATTGGCCAGGCTGGCCCGTACCCGCTCCAGTTCTGTCTGACGGCGGGCACTTAAAATCAGCCGGGCGCCAGCCGCTGCCAGTTCGCGGGCCAGTGCTTCACCAATGCCGCCTGAGGCACCGGTGATCCAGATAACTTTATTGGTAAGTGGGGTAATTGTAAGGGGCATAAATTCGATGGTCCTGTGCGATTGCTGCACAGGACATTAAGCTAAGGCTCTGGCTATTGTAAAGCGCTGTCAGGCTTTACTTTGTATTTTCGTTTGTAGTAACCGGTTAGTGTGGCAAGGACTATTAATCCAATTACCGGTGCGGCCAGCCAGCTGAGCAGCTGCCATTCGCCCGGTAGCCATTGCGAGAGCACCCGTCTGCCGCCGGCAGCAAAAAACGCAGTGTAAACAGCAATACCGGCTCCGACCATCGAGCCGAAGTGTTCGATAATCCAGGCTCTGGGCGCAACCGTGGCACGATAGACATACAGTGAAATGGTGGTGGCAGTGAAAAAACTGACTGCAGCGAAAATAATCAGCAAAGGCATACCAATACTGATGCCCTGCCAGCCAACAAATACTGCCGAGGGAAACATCAGCAATACCGGGCCCTGATAGCGCCAGCTGCGCAGCATACTGCGATTGGTTTTGGCGCGTAGCACCCCGATGGCATGGCGAACTGTTACCCAGGTCAGCAAACTTAGCAGCAGCAGAAAATAAGTAAACGGAATACGCCAGCGCATCATGCCCTCAATCTGTTCGCTGCTCAGCGGTTTGCTGTTTACGTAAATACCGATTGGATCCGCTAAACCCAGCAGACTCATTATTATGCCTGAACCCGAAACAATCAGCATAAGCAGGTAAAACGCTTTGCCGGCACTAATATGCAGCTTACCGCCTTTGCGGGCGATGATCGGCAACCAGAACAGCAACAGTGCGATTGCGCCAAGCGCAATGTGCAGGTACAACAACGTGGTGTGAATAACTAACATGGTCAGCCTCCTGGGTTAATGCTGCCAGTTTACGCCAGAGCCTGTGCCAGCACAGGTGCCAAAAGTCAGGATTTCAGGCTATGACTTCTGGCCTATTGCAGTAATGTTGGCAGCACGCATAATGACGGTATGAAAACAAAAATTGATTTTGCCACTCTGGCAGGCTTGTTAACCTGGCTGCTGGTCTATGGCATCAGCATCTATATTCTGGACAAATCCGCGCCGGCCCATCCGACGTTGGCTCTGCATGGGCTGTTTATTGTTTATGGCGGTCTGTTCTGGTTACTGACCAGCAAGCAGGGGCCGTTTACCTTACAAGGCCGGTTTGGTCGTTATTTGTTGTTATTGCAGCTGCTGGTGGCCTTTGGTTTGCTGTGGCTGATACCAGCGCGTAATTTCGAATTTCTGGCTATCCTGACCATTATCTGGGCTGCCATGCTACCCTTTGTGATGCGAACAGGCCCCGCCTTATTGCTTACCGTCACAGTTGTTGCGGCATGGTTTGCCGTTTTGGCCTGGCAAAGTGGCAAAGAGTATTGGATAACAGCGCTGCTGTATGGCTGTTTTCATTTGTTTGCGGTACTGGTGCAAACTGCCAGCCGGGACGCTGAAGCTGCAAAAGACGAGCTGGAACAAAAGCATCAGCAGTTACTGGCAACCCAGCAATTATTGCAGGCCGCGTCGCGCCAGAGTGAACGTACCCGGATTGCCCGTAATCTGCACGATCTGGTCGGCCACCATTTAACCGCCCTGACCATTCAGTTGCAGGTAGCAAGTCATTTAACCGCCGGTGAGGCAAAACAGCAGGTTGATCAGTGTCATCAGCTGGCCAAGTTGTTGCTAGCCGATGTGCGTGAGGCTGTTAGCACCATGCGCCAGTACGCCGATGTCAGCTTGCACGATGCCGTTACTGCACTAAGCCGGATGTTGCCAGCCCAGCTTGCGGTAAAGCTGCAGATCCCGGCGGATATTATGCTCAACGATCTGAGCCAGGCCCAGCATCTGCTGTGTATTATTCAGGAAGCCTTGAGTAACAGTTTAAAACACAGCGGCGCCACTGAAGTTCATATTAAGGCCAGTGTCGCCGGGCAACAACTGCAGCTACAGCTTTATGATAATGGCACCCTGACACCCTACTGGCAGCCGGGCAACGGTATTACCGGTATGCAGGAGCGGTTGGCAGAATGCAATGGTAGTTTGCAGATAGCCAGTAGCAACCACGCGATGCAACTGACGATTACTTTACCCTACATACTTTACCCTACATAAGGGGGGATGATGCATAAAGTCCTGCTGGTTGATGATCAGAAGCTGATCCGTGATGGTATTAAAAGCCTGCTGGGTATTTCAGGTAAGGTTGCCGTCGTGGCAGAGTGTGCCGATGGCTCAGCGGTGGTAGAGACCTGCCAGCAACTGCAACCTGATGTAGTCCTGCTGGATTTATCGATGCCGGTGATGAATGGGGTGCAAACTCTGGCGGCATTAAAACAGGCTGGGATCAGCATTCCGGTACTTATTCTGACCACTTTTGATGAGCATGAGCTGGTGTTAAAAAGCATTGCAGCGGGTGCCCGCGGCTTTTTATTAAAAGACGTATCACTGGCCACGCTGGTGCAGGCCATCGCAACCCTGGCAGAGGGCGGCAGCTGGTTTGCGCCCAATATTACCGAGCGATTACTGGGAAGTATCCGTGATAATACCACTGCTAATGCTGACTTCAGTATGCCGGCAGTGCCGGAACCGCTCAGTGACAAAGAGCTGGAAATTCTGCAACTGATGGCCGCGGGCTACAGTAACAAAGAAATTGCGGCCGCTTTATATAAATCTGAAGGGACAGTTAAAAACCAGTGCTCTGCCATCCTGGCCAAGCTGGGGGTGCGCGACCGCACCCGTGCTGTGTTACTGGCGTTGGAGCTGGGTCTTATCAGCTGATAAAAAAAAACCGCCCTTGGGCGGTTTTTCAGTGAAAAGCTGTTACAAAAGGTATTACTCTTCGGTGGTATCGGCTTCAATAATTACCGGAATAGGTTTACCCATGCTGGTCAGGATCTGCCGTACTTCGGCCGGGATCTGATGCGGATTATCTTTGCGTAAGTCTTCATCAGCCGGTAATGGCTGGCCGGTAAAGGCATGTAAAAAAGCTTCGCATAGCAATTCACTGTTAGTGGCATGGCGCAGGTTATTGACCTGACGGCGGGTACGCTCGTCGGTTAATACTTTTAAAACATTCAGCGGAATGGAAACGGTAATTTTTTTTACTTGTTCTGACTTTTTACCATGTTCCGCATAAGGATGGATATATTCGCCATTCCATTTAGCCATAAGGGTACCTTAGTTATTTATAATGGTTATTCGTATTTGCTCGCGCAGTTGCCAAATTCTAACTTTTTATCCCGCCATGTCCAATAGTGAGCAACAAATAATCATTATAGACGGCTAAATGGTTTGACATCCAATTTTTGATCGATATACTTTTAGACGTCTAAACATCCAAAAGTGAAAGTCAAAAGGTGTCGTTATGTCTCATTCAGCTGCTGCAACTATTACTGCCCGGGCCGGTATAGCCGAGGATACGGCGTTTGGTGCAGTGACCCCACCTTTATATCTTACTACCACCTATAAGCTACCGGCCTTTCAGCAACCGGGGCAATATGATTATTCTCGTTCTAACAACCCGACCCGTGACACACTGGCACAGGCGTTATGTGAATTAGAGCAGGGCGCCAGCGCTATTGTTACAGGTAGTGGTATGTCAGCCTGTTTGCTGGCGCTGCAGTTACTGGGGCCGGACGATACATTGCTGATCCCGCATGATTGCTATGGCGGCAGCTATCGTTTATTTACCAATCTGGCCTCGCGTAAGCAAGCCTTTAAACTGCAAATTATTAATTTTCAGCAACGTGATTGGGCAGCAAAAGTTACTGCAGCAAAGCCAGCGATGATTTGGCTGGAAACGCCCAGTAATCCATTGCTGCAAATTACCGATGTCAAAGCGGTGTGCCAACTGGCCAAAAACTTAAACGCAAAGGTTGTGGTGGATAACACTTTCTTATCACCGGTACTGCAACAACCGTTGCTGCTAGGTGCCGATATCGTGGTGCACTCTACCACCAAATATATTAATGGCCACAGCGACATTGTTGGCGGCGTGCTGGTGGCGAAGGATCCGGCTATTGGGGATGAGCTGAAATGGTGGGCCAATTGTTTAGGGGTTACCGGGCCGGCATTTGACAGCTATATGACCTTGCGCGGCTTACGCACCCTGGTGCCCCGGCTGCAGTTGCAGCAACAGAATACCGCCGAGCTGGTTAGTTTTTTACAACGCCAGCCGCTGGTCAGCACATTATATTACCCGGGTTTAACCGACCATCCCGGACATAACATCGCCAAAGCCCAGCAAAGCGGCTTTGGCGCTATGTGCAGTTTTGATTTGGCGGCACCTGCTGCAGCGTTGCCGGTGTTTTTTGCCAGTTTGCGGTTATTTACCCTGGCGCAATCGTTAGGTGGCATTGAAAGCCTGATTTGTCACCCGGGGTCGATGACCCATGCCTCAATGGATGCGGCTGCTCAGCAGACCGCCGGTATTGGTCCGACCTTAATCCGGTTGTCGGTGGGTATTGAAGCGCCGGCAGATTTAATTGCCGACCTGCAAAATGGCTTTAATGCCGTTGCCAACTGGCTTGATGCTCAGCAGCAGGGTCACAATGCAACCCTTACTGGGGGTACGGTGCAGGTGACATCAGAATTGAATGGTCACTGCCGGCTCAATCCAGCTCTGACTGCGTTGTGGTAATCTAATATGAGCCAGCAATTAATAGCCTCATTGGTTAAACCCAATTGTGAAGTCCATAAATTTGGTGGCAGCAGCCTTGCTAACGCCAGCCGTTTTCAGACTGTAGCGGCTATAGTGCAGCAACAGGCTGGTTTGCCCTGGGTCGTCGTTTCTGCACCGGGTGACACCACGGATACATTGTTATTTATCATTGCTGCTTATCAGCGTGCTGATGACATCAGTCAGCCACTGGCTCAGCTAAGCACACAGTTGCAGCAGCTAGTTATTGCAACCCTGCCAGAACCGGCTGTGCCGACCGTACTGAAAAGACTAAACGGCTGGTTGCAACAAATACCAGACTGGTTAGCCTGTGCACAAATTAATGAAGTCTTGGCAATTGGCGAGTTACTGTCTGCGTCTCTGTTGGCAGCATTGTTGACAGAACAGGGAACACCGGCACGGGCAGTTGATGCCAGAGATTTCTTAGTGTTCAGCGGCTCTGAACCTGACTGGCAGCAAAGCACCGCACGGTTTAGCAAGTTGATAACACCTCATCAGTCAGCGCGGTGTCATGTCGTCACCGGTTTTATTGGCCGCAACGAAAGTGGCGGCAGTATTACCCTTGGCCGCAATGGTAGTGATTATAGTGCCACGTTACTTGGTGCCTTACTTTCGGCAGAGCGGGTAAGTATCTGGACAGATGTTACGGCCATTTTCAGTGCAGATCCGCGTAAGTGTACCGATGCGGTTCCCTATCGTCAGGTAAACGCAGGGCAGGCTTGTCAGCTTGCCGCGCTGGGTAATCCGGTGTTGCATGCCAGAACACTGGCGCCACTTAAGGGCACTCGTACACACTTGCTGGTGCGCAGTGCCTTGCAACCAGAGTATGCCGGGTGTCACGTTGAACCCGACGCGCCACATCAGGCATTTTTAACCTGTTTGCACCCTGTGCGCTTAGTGTCATTAGCTGCTCGGTCAGCTATGAATGGCGACGAATTGGCGCGCGAGCTGCAAAGTGCGGTGGTGGTATTGCCACATGCCTGTACCAATGATGACAGTGCTCAACGCTGGTTAATCCCCTCTGATAGTTGGCCAGATGCCCTGACGCTACTACAGCAGCAGGGCTGCCATCCCCTGGCTGATACCGTCGATTATTACGCGCTGGTGTGGTTAAAGGCCAGCGCACAGCAGCAGGTCAGTGTGGTTTTAGACCAGTACCTGCAGCAGTTACAGGTACAACATTTGTATGAAAATGATCAACTGGCCGTTTGGCTATTCAAGCAGGAGTTAGCGGTGGCAGAGTTAAATCAGATCCATCAACATTGCGTGGAACGCAAACCAAGCTTGCAGGTATTGGTGGCTGGCACCGGCAATGTCGGGGCCGAATTTTTAGATATGTTGCCGCAGCAGCAACTGGTGTTGGCACAGGATATCACACTGGAGCTGGCTGGCGTGTTTAATACACGCCAGGCCTGGCTTGGTGAGCAGTTAAAGCCGGCACGGTGGCAAGAGCAACTGGCTGTTGCTGAAGGCTATTCTACCGCGGAGTTACTGGCATATATCCGTAAGTTAGCAAAGCCCAAAGTGCTGGTAGATATTACGCCAAGTGGCCAGTTTGCCAGGCAGTATCCTGCGTTTGTTGCCGCAGGTTGTCATATTATCAGTGCCAATAAGCAAGGGGTTACGTTACCGCTGAATGAATATAATGCTATCCGTTCAGTAATTTCGGCAGAGCGGCTTAGCTGGCGTAGCAATACCACTGTAGGGGCTGGGATCCCGGTGCAGCAGGTGCTTAAAACGCTGCTGCAAAGCGGTGATAGCATAAGCCGGATCAGCGGAGTATTTTCTGGCACCTTGTCGTGGTTGTTTTGTAAATATGATGGCAGCGTGCCGTTTTCAAGCTTGCTGACTGAGGCTGCTGAACTGGGTTATACCGAGCCGGATCCAAGAGACGATTTATCTGGTATTGATGTTCAGCGTAAGTTGTTGGTTCTGGCCAGAGAACTGGGGTTAAGTCTGGAGTTAGAGCAGATTAGCTTGCAGCCACTTATGCCTGAAGCGCTGGGCTTTGGGAGTTGGGCTGACGCCTGGCGGCAACGCGAGTTACTTGACGACATGATGGCCAGCGCGCTGGCAGATGCTAAAGCGGGTGGTAAGGTATTACGCTATACCGCCAGTTTAACGCTTACCGGTCATAGACCAAAAGCTGAAGTGAAACTATTACAGGTCGCTGCCGATGAACCGCTTGCCGCGCTTTTACCTTGCGACAATATCTTTGTAATTGAAAGCCAGTGGTACAGCACTAATCCATTGGTGTTAAAAGGTCCGGGGGCCGGTAAACAAGTTACTGCCGGTGGTATTCATGCTGACGTTGCCCAGTTGTGTCAGCAGCTTATATTAACAGGCGCAAGCCGTTAGTTTGATGGTTTAACGAGAATATTTATGGCTTTTGCAAATGCCCGCTATCTGGATGCTATTAACCGAAACCTGCACGATGTGCAGGGAAAAGTAAATGTCAGCTTCGAATTTTTTCCTCCAAAAACACCGCAGATGGAGCAAACATTGTGGCAGTCGATTGAACGATTGGCGCCGTTGGCACCGTCTTTTGTGTCGGTCACCTATGGTGCGAATTCGGGTGAGCGTGACCGCACGCATGATATTATCAAGTCAATAAAACAACGCACTGGTTTAATTGCGGCACCGCACTTAACCTGTGTTGATGCAAGCAAGCAGCAACTTATTGATATTGCCCGCGATTACTGGCAGAACGGCATCAGGCATATTGTTGCTTTGCGTGGCGACTTACCGTCAGACAGTGCCGCAATACCTGAGCTGTACGCTGCAGATTTAGTAGAAATTCTGCGCTCAGTGGCCGATTTTGATATTTCTGTGGCCGCTTATCCTGAAGTTCATCCACAAGCGCCCAACGCTCAGTTTGATTTATTGAATTTAAAACGTAAAGTTGAAGCGGGGGCCTCAAGAGCTATCACCCAGTTTTTCTTTGATATTGAGAAGTTTTTACGCTATCGCGATCGCTGTGCAGCGATTGGAATTGATGTTGATATTATCCCAGGTATTTTGCCGGTAACCAATTTTCAACAATTGCAAAAATTTGCCGGCCTTACCAATGTGGCTATTCCTCACTGGATGAACAAAGCCTATCAGGGACTGGAAAGTGACCCGACCACCCGCAACCTGGTTGGAGCCAATATAGCAATGGAAATGGTAAAAGTGTTAAGCCAGGAAGGCGTAGATCAGTTTCACTTTTACACGCTGAATCGTAGCGAACTTAGCTATGCCATCTGCCACTTATTAGGGGCGAGGCCGATGCTTTAGTCGCATCTGTTTTATGAAGCTTCCCAACTACCGGCAAAAGCGGTAGTCTTGCTATTGCAAGATTAGTTTTCTTGAAACAGGGATTGGCTATGCCGTTGTTAACTGTTTGTCGGTGCAGTGCGTACAACCTGCTTTGGTTGCTGAGGGGATTGCTGGTTACGCTAGCCGTCGCCACACATGCCGTTGCCACAACTGCGGTCGGAACAGATAATGACATGGTGGGCCTTGATAATTACTTCAGCGAAAGCTGGAGCACCGTGGATGGGTTACCTCATAATACCGTTAATGCCATTGCTCAAACTCCGGATGGCTACTTATGGTTTGCCACCTGGGAGGGAGTAGCCCGCTTTAACGGCCGTCGGTTCGATATTTTTGATCGTAGTGCGCAAACGGGTCTTCCTGACTCTGGTATCCGAACGTTAAATGTTGCCGCAAATGGCGATCTGCTGGCAGCTGGCGCCCGTGGTGGCATAGCCCGGGTTAGCGGGCACCAGTGGCAAAGTTATCCGCCGCTGGGTGTACTAATCAATAAGGCACTGGTCGACAGTCAACAGAGACTATGGTTAGCGACTGAGGGCGGAGGCGTTGTATTACAATTGCCAGATGGCAGTCGGCGCCAGTTTACAGAGGATAACGGTTTACCTGCCAATGCTGCTCATAGTTTATTTGAAGATGACCTGGGGCAGATTTGGGTTGGCACGATGGCTGGCCTGGCACTCATCGATAATAGTTTAGCGTTAAGTCAGCCATTTAAAGATCAGTTATCCCTGCCGGTATTTGCGGTGGCGGCCAATAGCCAGCAACAGTTATTGATTGGCACAGAGCGTGGCTTATATCAGCTGAATGAACAACAGCAATTAATACTACTACTGGCCGACGTGCCGGTGGCAACCTTATTGCCAGAAGCGTCAGGTGAACTATGGATAGGTACGGTAGATCGCGGTTTAATAAGGCTATTTCACACTAAGCTCGAGCAACTGAGCATTGAGCAGGGTTTACCAAATAATCGGGTATTAGCGTTGTTTAGAGATAAAGAGCGTAGCCTGTGGGTAGGCACTAATGGTGGGGTATTTCGTTTACGTGATGCCCCTTTTACTACCTATACCAATGAGCATGGTTTAGCGGACAATTATGTGCGAACCGTACTGTCTGACCAGGCTGATTGTGTATATGTCGGCAGTAGTCGCGGCCTCGACCAGATTTGTAACGGCACCATCCGTAATATCGACCTTTCCAGCCATGCAAACGGGCAATCGGTACTGAGTCTGGCGCTTGGCCAGCAGCAAAGTCTGTGGATAGGTACTTATACCGATGGTCTTTTGCATTATGCCAATGGTGAGGTGGTTGCTCACTATCGCAGTGAAGATGGTCTGGCTGCTAACGAGGTGCGAGCTATTCTGCCAAGGCCTGATGGCTCGGTGTTAGTGGGAACCTCGCAGGGACTCACATTAATTCAGCAGGGGAAATTGACTACTCCAGTAGCTGCATCATCATTGCCGTCGCCCTTTATTATGACCCTGCATCAAACCGGCGACGGCCGGGTATTCATCGGCAGCGGTGCCGGCGTTTCGATATGGCACAATAACCAGATACGCCAACTTGATTTTAGCGTGCTGGACCAGGCCGAATATGCGTTTGGCTTTATGGAAGATCCCGAAGCCGGTATTTTGTGGATGACGACTGATCGGGGGCTGGTGGCGTTTGATTTAACCAACGAACAGCTTGCTCTGGTGGGTAGAAATCATGGCATGCCATTTGACAAACTATTTCAGCTGGTTATCGACAAGCAGCAACACTTCTGGATTTCCACCAATCGTGGTGTGCTTCGCCTGGCCAGGCAACAGGCGCTTGATGTGATTTATGGTCTGCGTGATCAGATAAATTATGAGTTGTTTGGCGAAAGTGACGGCATGGCCAGCGCTCAGGCTAATGGGGGTTCTTCACCCGCTGCCAGTTTGCATAGCGATGGCTCGGTTTGGGTTGCTACCTCTGTGGGGGCCAGTAAAGTGCAGCCAGCGAGACTACATTCGTTCTCTGCGGTCATACCGCCCGTGGTATTGGAAAAGCTGATAGTAGATGGCAAGCAGTTCTTGCCAGAGCAAACTATTCAATTGGCTGCGGGCACCAGCAGAATAGAACTGGAATATGCCGGACTGGGCTTTATTATGCCGCAACGCATCCGGTATCGTACCAGGCTGGACGGCTTTGAACAGGATTGGGCCGTTCGTGGTAACCAGACGAATGTGCAATATACTAATTTAGCCCCGGGCCACTACCGGTTTAACGTGGCCGCCTCATATCCCGATGGCGGCTGGAGCCCCGCTGCAACGGTATCATTTAGCATTGCGCCATACTTATGGCAACGGCCCCTGTTTCAACTGCTGGTTTTACTGGTACTGATCGTCTTGGTTAGCAGCACAGTTCGCTGGCGACTTGGCAGTTTAAAGCGCAGCGAATTAAAACTGAAATTACAGGTCGCTGAAAAAACGGCGGAGCTGGCGGCTTTAGCCCGACTGGATTCACTGACCGGTCTGGCAAACCGCCGGGCATTTGATGAAGCGATGCAGCATGAGTTGAAACGCGCCAAGCGCCAACACGAGCCTCTTTGCCTGGCGTTACTTGATATTGACCATTTTAAAAAAGTAAATGATAACTGGTCACATACGGTTGGCGATGAAGTATTAAAACGGGTAGCGGCAACCTTGCAGACACATTGTCGCGATATAGATTCGCTGGCCCGCTGGGGCGGTGAAGAGTTTGTTATTTTATTACCAGATACCCCGATAGCAATGGCTGAAGAGGTATGCGACAGACTTCGGCAGCAGGTAGCCAGCGCTGATTACTCTGACATTGTGTCGGGCTTGACGGTTACCTTAAGTATTGGTTTGGCGATACTCGACGATAAAAATGATGGCAAGCAACTGCTTATTGATGCAGACAAGGCGCTGTATCAGGCAAAAAAGCAGGGCCGAAATACCGTGATTACTAACGATAGCGATGGTCACGACACATTACAGTAAATAGATAAAAATTCACAAAAACAGCATAATTATTGTTGATTCTGCATGTTTGCCGTTCTACACTAGCAGCCGTTATATGCTATAACTTTTAGCTGGTTTTTGTAATTGAATAGGGTAAACATGTCTTTAGTGCCATCTTCTGATCAAAAAATTCGCAGTGCTGTATTGGGCGCCGCGGGCTACAGCGGCGCTGAGCTATGCGCCTTGCTGGTAGCTAACCCTTATTTTTCACTCGATCATGCTTTTGCATCTGCTGGACGTACAGCTGAGCCGCTAAGTAATTTATATCCGCGTTTTACTAATGCTATTGATATTATGGTAGAGCCCTGGCAAGACGAGAGGATTAGCACTTTGCAGGTTGATGTCGCTTTTCTGGCGTTGCCGCATGAAGCGAGTGAAGCAGTCACCCCGTTATTGTTGGCCGCTGGCATAGTGGTTGTCGATTTATCGGGGGCGTTCAGGCTAAAACAACCCGCGCTGTATCCAAAATATTATGGTTACCAACATCAGCATCCGCAGCTGCTAAACGAAGCCGTATATTGTCTGATGGAATGGCTGAATGAGGTACCGAAAAATCTGATTTCAGTCCCAGGCTGTTACCCGACCGCATGTTCTTTGGCATTATTACCTCTGGTGAACAGTAATTTGCTGGCAGAGCAGTGTATACCGGTCATTAATGCGACCAGTGGTGTGTCCGGAGCTGGGCGCAAAGCTGCGCTTAGCACGTCATTTTGTGAAGTGGGTTTAAATGCCTATGGTTTCTTTGGCCATCGACACCGTCCTGAAATTGAACAAAACCTGGGCCGTAAAGTGGTTTTTACTCCACATTTAGGCAATTTTAAACGTGGCATTCTTGCTACCAGTGTGGTGACGTTAAAATCTGGTGTCAGTCCCGAGCAGGTAAAAAGCGCATTTGCTGAGGCTTATCAGCATAAACCGTTAGTTCGCTTATTAAATCAATCACCGAATGTCGCCAACGTGGCAGGCACACCTTATTGCGATCTTTACTGGCAGCAGGATGACGAACAGCTGGTGGTGGTATCAGCGATTGACAATCTGCTAAAGGGTGCCGCAGCACAGGCAATGCAAGCGGCTAATGTTCGCTTTAGCAAGCCTGAAACCGCGGGCTTATTCAGCGGGGTGGTATTATGAAAACCTTACCGTTGGTAATAAAAATGGGCGGCCGGTTATTGCAGGAGCGCCCTGCGCTGGATGCGTTACTTGCCGTTTGCCACCAACTCAAACAACAGCGCCCCGTGGTACTGGTGCATGGTGGGGGCGATCAGGTTGACCAATGGCTGGCCAGGTTTGGTTTTACTACCGAAAAAATTGATGGCCAGCGGGTATCGCCTGCAGAGCAGATGCCGGTAATAACCGGAGCGCTGGACGGGGCAGTCAACGCAGAGTTGGTGAGCAGAGCTATGCTGCAGGGCTTAAATCCAGTCGGGCTGAATCTGTCTGCCGGCAGCAGTTTGCAGTTTACAGTTAATAGCAAGCTTGGGGCCGTTGGTCTGGCTAAGGCAAAGGATTCTACGCTGATTACGCTATTACTGGAGCAAGGTTTTACGCCGGTATTTAGCTCAGTGGGTATTGGTAGTGAAGGCCAGTTGCTCAATGTCAATGCTGATTTGGCCGCTGCAGCGATTTGTCAGTTAGTACAGGGGGAGTTGGTATTGCTTACTGATGTTCCCGGTATTCTGGATAGCCAGATGCAGCTTATTGCACAGCTCAGCCCCGCGGGGGCCGCCGAGCTGGTCGCCAGTGGGGTAATTAAAGGTGGCATGAAAGTGAAGCTGGATGCGGCCCTTGAAACCGGCCTGGCATTGCAGCGCAATATCATTGTAGCGGGCTGGCAACAGCCGGAAAATTTATTAAAACTGATGCAGAACGAGCCGGTGGGCACCTGCATTTTATATTAAACCTGCTTCAGTGTGACAGGGCACTGATGGCATAACCTGGGAAGCCGCCTGGCGGATAACAGCGTGTTTTATGAGTAAATTAAGCCAGCTATTGTGCTTAGCGGATTTAGACCGGACCCAACTTAGTGAAGTGTTGGCGTTAGCGGTAAAAATGAAACAAAACCCGGCGCAATATGGTGCGGCATTAGCTGGCAAAAGTATTGCTCTGCTGTTTGAAAAGCCTTCGTTACGTACCCGGGTCAGCTTTGATGTGGGAATAAACAAGCTAGGTGGACACAGTGTTTATCTCGATTTACAAAATGGTGCCATGGGTGTGCGGGAGTCGGTACAGGATTTTGGCAGTAATCTGGCGTGCTGGACCGATGCTATTGTCGCCCGGGTTTTTAGCCAGAAAACATTGATAGAATTAGCCCATAGCAGCAAAAAACCAGTAATTAATGCTCTGAGCGATTTGTATCATCCGTGTCAGGCATTGGCAGATCTACTTACCTTACATGAACAATTTGGTGAGCTTAGCAAGGTTCATTTGGCGTTTGTCGGGGACGGTAATAATGTTTGTCATTCTTTAATGCTTGGCGCGGCAATTATGGGGATGGATTTAACCGTTATTACCCCACCGGGCTATGGTCCTGATGCGCACGTGTTGCTGAAGGCTCAGCAAATGGCAGCTAAGAGTGGGGCTAAACTGGTGCTGAGTCAGCATTTATCCTCCGCCGCCGGGGTAGATGCAATATATACCGATACCTGGTTGTCGATGGGTGCTAAAGCTGATCCAAAACAGGTTAGCCAGTTGTTTGCCGATTATCAGATTAATACTGCGGTGATGCAGCGTTTAGCAGTAAAACATTTTATGCATTGTTTACCAGCGCACCGGGGGCAGGAGGTAACCAGTGAAGTGCTCGACAGTGAGTGTTCATTGGTACTGCAGCAAGCCGAAAATCGGATGCATGCCCAGAATGCCGTTTTAGTCAGTTTATTTAGTTGAGGTAATAATGAGTGTAAAAAAAGTGGTATTGGCGTATTCAGGTGGCCTGGATACATCAGCTATCGTACCGTGGTTAAAAGATAACTATGATTGTGAAGTGATCGCCTTTGTCGCCAATGTTGGTCAGGGCGACGAAGAGCTGGCCGGGGTTGAGCAAAAAGCCATTAACTCAGGCGCCAGTAGCTGTTATGTGGTGGATTTACAGCAAGAACTGGTTAACGAGGTTATCTACCCAACCTTAAAAACCGGTGCCGTATATGAAGGCCAGTATCTACTGGGTACTTCAATGGCGCGGCCGGTAATTGCCAAAGCTCAGGTCAAGCTGGCGCTGGAATTGGGTGCCGATGCCTTATGCCATGGCTGTACTGGTAAGGGGAATGATCAGGTGCGCTTTGAAAGCTGCTTTGCTGCGTTAGCCCCGCAGTTAAAAGTTATTGCGCCATGGCGGGAATGGCAGTTTAACTCGAGACAATCGCTGCTTGATTATCTGGCCGAAAAAAAGGTGCCTACCACCGCCTCAGCCACCAAAATTTACAGTCGCGATGCCAACTTATGGCATATCTCGCATGAGGGTGGTGAGCTGGAAGATCCTTGGTGTGAGCCGTCTGAGCAGGTGTGGATGTGGACAAAATCACCAGAGCAGGCACCAGATCAGCCCGCCTATGTTGAACTGGCATTTGAGCGTGGCGTGTTAACACGAATTAATGGCCAGCAACTTGATGGTGTGGCCGCTATTCAATTTCTGAATGAGCTGGGCTCTGAGCATGGCATCGGCAGAATTGATATTGTCGAAAATCGGCTGGTAGGGATGAAGTCACGTGGCTGCTATGAAACACCGGGCGGCACGATTTTACTGGCAGGCTTAAAAGGCTTGGAAGCATTGGTTTATGACCGAAGCTCACTGAAGTATCGCGAAGAAATCGGCCTGGAGTTCGCTCAGCTGGTTTACGATGGCCGCTGGTTTACCCCGCTCAAAGACGCGTTACTGGCCGCAGCTACTTCGCTGGCAGAACAGTTAACCGGTGATATCGTCATTAAGCTTTATAAAGGTAATGTTACTGTGGCGAAACGTCGCTCGGTTAATACCTTGTACTCCGAAGCATTTGCCACCTTTGAGGGTGACGAAGTGTATGATCAGAAAGATGCCGCTGGCTTTATCCGCTTATACAGTCTGGCGAGTCGGATCCGGGCAATGCATCAGCAAAAGGATTAATCATTATGGCCATGTGGGGAGGGCGTTTCACTGAAGCCACTCTGAGCGAGTTTCGTGATTTTAATGACTCACTCAGTTTTGATTATTTGCTGGCTCAGCAGGATATTGCTGCATCCAGAGCCTGGACTAAAGGCCTGCAACAAGCAGCCATTATTACGGCTGACGAAGCAAGTCAACTTGAGCAGGGGCTCGCTGATCTAGCTATCGCAATAGAATCTGATCCTCGTCTGCCATTGCAGACCAAAGAAGAAGATATTCATAGCTGGGTGGAAAGCCAGTTAACTGCCAAGCTTGGTAGCGTAGCCAAGAAACTGCATACCGGGCGCAGTCGCAACGATTTAGTCGCGACCGATCTGCGCTTATGGACGCGCTTGCAAGCAGGTACGGTACGCAAATCTCTACTCGCTGCGCTGGCGGCATTGCTTGAATTTGCTGATCAAGCTAAGCAGGCTGTGATGCCCGGCTATACCCATTTGCAGCGGGCACAGCCGGTATTGGTCGCGCACTGGGCACTGGCGTATGTAGAAATGTTTAAACGTGATTTAGGCCGGCTGGACGATGCCCTGGTCAGACTGGACAGCTGTCCGCTTGGTTGCGGCGCCCTTGCCGGTACTGGAATAAACATCGACCGTCAGGTACTGGCCTCTGAACTGGGCTTTGGCCACCCGGCTTTAAATAGCTTAGATGCAGTGTCTGATCGTGATTATCTGGTCGAACTGTCCGCCGCGGCCAGCTTGTGTATGACGCACCTATCCCGGTTATCAGAAGATGTGATTTTTTTCTGTTCTGGTGAAGCTGGCTTTTTCAAATTAGGTGATGCTATCAGTTCAGGCTCATCATTGATGCCGCAAAAGAAAAACCCTGACGTATTTGAATTATTGCGCGGCAAAACCGGCCGGGTGCTGGGCCATCTGGTAGCCATTTTACATGTCCTCAAAGGATTGCCGTTGGCTTACAACAAGGATATGCAGGAAGATAAACAAGGCTTTTTTGATCTGATGCTCACCTGGCAGCAATCATTACTGGTGTTGGCAACTGTGTTGCCACACCTGAGCGTTAATCGGGAGCAATGCCGCAAGGCGGCGGAGTTAGGCTATAGTAATGCGACTGATCTGGCCGACTATCTGGTGAGTAAAGGTATGCCTTTTCGCGATGCGCATGAATGTGCTGGTGAGCTGGTACTGGCAGCTGCAAAACAACAATTGCCGCTCGAAGCATTAAGCCTTAGTGAGTTGCAGCAGGTAAGTGAGCTAATTGCTGATGATGTTTATCCGGCGCTGACGCTTGAAGCGGGCATGGCCCGACGTTGCGCTTTAGGCGGAACAGCATCAGTGCAGGTTATGCAGGCATTGGCAACAGCGAAAAGCTGGTTTGAAAAAATGGCCCAGAGTGGTTAACGACAGCTAACGCGTGAACAGTAAAAGCACAAAAGGCCAGCGCTATTGCTGGCCTTTGTTATTGATGACAAAAGCCAAAGCTTAAGCCTGCAGCGAATTACCTTTGCGTTAAAACAGTTCTGATTCGTCCGGTTCTGCTTTTTTATCGTTATCAAAATGAATTTGCTGGACGTTATTCTGGCTATACTGTGTCGGCTCAGTACCAATTTCAAAATATTCAAAACTACTGGTATGGTCGGTACTGCGACTGAGTAAGCCACTGGCTAAATCAATCCGTACAGATGCTAGCCCCGTAGGTGGTTGCAATTGCGCTTCTGAATAACCAGGGAGAACCATTGCCATATAATCCAACCAGGCAGGTAATGCGGTTCTGGCACCAGACTCAGTTCCGGCACTTTGATCCTGACCCATATTGGCATGCCACTGTGCCCTGCCAAGACTGCGGTTGGCATCATCAAAACCCACCCAGGTAGTAACGGCTGTGGCAGCAGTAAAACCAGAAAACCAGGTATCTTTTGAATCGTTGGTAGTACCCGTTTTTGCAGAAATGTCACGCCGTTTCAGCTGCTGGACCCGCCACGCTGTGCCATTCCAGCCAGTGCCCTGCCGCCAGTCGCCACCCCCCCAGACACTACTGGTAAGCGCATCGGCAATTAAAAACGCATTCTGACTACTGATTATCTGTTGCGCTACTTTCGGCGCAGCCGCTGCAGGTTCAGTTTCAGCTTCATCAATTGCTGGCTCTGTCTGTTGCATTGCGCTGAACAATTCATGTAGCTGTTGCTCACTGTCGGCAGCTGACTCTGACACAGCCGTATCGGTATCAGCTGGCACTTGCGGATCATCGTCCGAAAGCCGGGCCTGGGCCAAACAACTGTGACAGGCAATTTCGGGAAAATGTTGATAAATTACTTCATTCTGTTCATCGAGCACCCGGTCAACGACAAAAGGCGTTACCAGGAAACCACCATTAGCAAAAGCCGCGTAACCTGTTACGACCTCTAACGGGGTTAATGACGCCGAGCCGAGTGACAAGGTTTCATTGCGTGGCAGATCACTGGCTGCGAAACCGAATCGTTGCAGATGACGAATACTCTGGTCGATGCCAACACCGCGAAGCAGCCGGACTGATACAACGTTTTTCGATTTAGCCAATGCTTCCCGGATCCGGATCGGTCCATCGTAAACTGGTGGCGAATTGCGCGGTCGCCAGGCAATACCCGCGTTATCATCCCATTGATGAATTGGGGCATCATTCATTATCGACGCCAGAGTATAGCCGTGCTCCAACGCAGCAGAGTAAATGAAAGGTTTAATATTAGAACCAACCTGGCGTTTTGCCTGAGTTGCCCGGTTAAATTGACTCTGGCTGAAACTATAGCCACCAACTAACGCCTGAATGGCACCATTTTCAGGATTAACCGCCACTAACGCACTGCTTGCTGCAGGTATCTGGCTTAACCGCCATTGCTGATCTTGTTGCCGCACCATTATGTGCATGCCCGGCGCCAGAATGGCGGCTGCGCTTTTGGGGGCCACACCCTGACGTTCATCAGTAATAAAGGCTCTGGCCCATTTTAACCCATCCCACTCCAGAGTTATTGTCTGATCACTGGCCAACAATATGTCAGCGCTGGTGTCATATACGGCAAGTACCACAGCCGGATATAAATCTTCAATACCTTGCTGCTCAGTCAGATAAGCAATTATTTCGCCATGATCCGGTCGGTTAGTTTCGGTGAATAATGGCGGTGCATCCTGATCCGTTGCAACGTTGGTTTGTGCGTTGCTGGCAGTGGTCAGCTCTGCTTGCCATAGACTCGCTACCGGCCCGCGATAACCATGACGTTCATCATACTGATACAAGTTTTGCTGCAACGCCTGTTTTGCTGCTTGCTGCTCGCTACTGTTAATAGTGGTATAAACCCGGTAGCCTTCAGAATAAGCCGCTTCTTCGCCAAAACGCTGGATCATCTGCTGGCGGACCATCTCCGCAATGTAAGGGGCTGAAGCGGTAATCTGAGCACCATGTAACTTACTGGTAATCGGCGCAGCTAACGCCGTGCGATATTCTTGTTCGCTGATAACATCAATTGCACGCATCCGGTTTAATACCGTATCACGACGTTTTTTCGCGTTGGCTGGGGAGCGAATAGGATTGAGGATCGAGGGGGCTTTGGGTAAACCTGCTATAATAGCGATTTCATCCAGCGTTAATTCGGTAACGGTTTTGCCAAAATAAACCTGGGCAGCAGCACCAACTCCAAAAGAACGATGACCCAATTCAATTTTATTCAGGTACAGCTCTAAAATCTCATCTTTGTCCAGGAGTTGCTCAATTCGGAACGCGAGGAAAACCTCTTTAATTTTCCGCATGATCTTTTTTTCCCGACTGAGGAAAAAATTGCGTGCCAGTTGCTGGGTGATCGTGCTGGCGCCCTGACTAAAGTCACCAGACGACGCTACCACGGTAAGCGCGCGCATTATACCGATAACATCTATACCAGGATGTTCATAAAACCTTGTATCTTCAATAGCTAAGAACGCCTGAATCAGTAAAGGCGGCATTTCATCAAGTTTTAATGGGATCCGCCGTTTCTCACCAAATTGTGAAATAAGCTGGCCGTCTGCAGTATAAACCTGCATGGGGGTTTGTAGCTTTACTTCCTTTAATGTTGCCACGTCAGGCAGATCATTTCGGACATAAAAGTACATTGCGACGATCGTCAGGATCCCAGCAAAAAAACCACCGAGACAGACTATTAAAAGTTTTTTAACCCAAGACACTGAATAACCCCAATTTTTACTCCCAATTCCTTTACAACGCTGCTAGTATATATTTATTGAGTGTCGATGAAACGCTTTTTCTTGCTAAAAAATAGCGTCTGAGCTAAGAATACGACAATAATAAACATAACTATAAAATGGCCGCAGGAAGCTATGATAAAAAGCCTGTTCAGTAAACAAACACCTATGATGGTAGGCATTGATATCGGTGCTCACTCTGTCAAGGCTGTGCTGTTAAGTCAGCATGGTAACCAGTATAAGGTCGAAGCCTTTGCTGTCGAGCCGATGATCAAAGGCGCGATGTCAGATCGTGAGATCCAGGATATCGAAGCTGTCGGCAATGTGATCGGTAAGATCCGTAAGAAGATCCCCAGGTCACTTAAATTTGCAGCTGCCGCGGTATCCGGGTCCACCGTAATCAGCAAAGTCATTTTCATGGATGTGTCATTAACTGATGCTGAACTGGAAAGCCAGATTGAAGTTGAAGCGGACACTTTAATCCCTTATCCATTAAATGAAGTTAGTCTTGATTTCGAAAAACTGGATGTTAATGAATCCGATCCTTCCAAAGTCAATGTGTTACTAAGTGCGGCACGGACCGAGAGTGTTGAAGCTCGGGTAGCGGCTTTAGACAACGGCGGTTTCAGTGCCAAACTGGTTGATGTTGAAAGTTATGCTTTAAGCCGGGCAGCTGAGTTATGCCTGAAACAATTACCAGATGACGCAGCGGGTAAAGTAGTAGCACTTGTCGATATTGGTGCCACCATGACGTTACTCAGTATTGTTGAAAAAGGTAAAACACTTTACACCCGGGATCAGGCCTTCGGTGGTGAGCAATATACCCGCAGTATTTTGTCTTATTACAACAAAAGCTATGACGAAGCTGAGCTTGCTAAAGTAAGTGGTGACTTGCCGCCAAACTATACGTTCGAAGTGCTGGCGCCGTTTCAGACCATGTTATTACAGCAAATACGTCGTGGCATTCAGATGTATCTTACCAGTAGCGGCCGCGATGCCGTTGACTATCTTATTGTCTCTGGAGGTACCGCGTTAATTGAAGGAATAGACCGGTTACTGATTGACGAGCTAGGTATCCACACTGTGGTGGCAAATCCATTTAAAACTATAGATGTCGCCACCTCAGTTGATCGCGAGCAATTAAATAAAAGCGCCCCGCAATTAATGGTTGCCAGTGGCCTTGCCTTACGGAGTTTTTCATCATGGCATATATAAATTTACTGCCCTGGCGGGAAGCTGCGCGCAAAGAAAAGCAAAAACAATATGTCACCATACTCGCTATGACAGCTGTGATGAGTTTTCTGCTGTTTTTTCTGATCAATATGGTTTATAGCAGCATGATTGATGGCCAGTATCAGCGAAATCGCTATCTGGAAAATGAAATTAAGGTACTCGATCAGAAAATTGCTGAAATTCGGACCTTGAATGAAACTAAACGTAGCTTACAGCAGCGGATGAGCCTGATTGAACAGTTGCAGGGTAGCCGGAATCTGGGTACCGAGATTATGTCTGAAATTGCCCGGGTTGTGCCATCGGGTATTTATTTGACCCAGTTAGAGAAGAAAGGCTCAAATTTATTATTGATCGGTCGCAGTGAGTCAAATAACCGACTGTCAACAATGTTACGTGATGCTGAACAGTCAGAATTACTGGATAGTCCGCTACTTGAGTTTATTGAAGCAGGTAAAGATGAATCACGGTTACTCAGTAACTTTAAAATGCATCTTACCGTGAAAGGCTATGAAGCGGTGCAAGATAATGAGCCGGTTACACCCAGTGCGAGAGGTGGTGCACGATGAGCCTGAATTTCAATTTATCTGAAATCGATATTAATGATCTTGATATTGAAAATATGGGCTCCTGGCCCGTTGCAGCCAAAGTGATTTTCGCCATTATTTTGGCGGCTTTAGTTGGGACTTTAAGTTATTTCTTATTAATAGACAGCAAGATCGATGAATTAAACAGTGCCGAGCGTAAAGAAACTGAGCTCCGTCAACTGTACCGTACCCGTTATGCTTCGGCAGTAAACCTTGATCTGTACAAGCAGCAGATGGTAGAGATGGAAAATACATTTTCATTCTTACTAAAGCAGCTGCCAACCACTCACGAAACTCCGGGCTTGTTGGATGACATAACGTATGTTGGTACCACCAGCGGTTTGACCTTTTTGAGAATTAACTGGGAGCCGGAAATTGAAAAGGAGTTTTATACTGAATTGCCGATTAAAATAGACGTGGTAGGCGATTACCATCAATTTGGTAACTTTGTCAGTGAAGTAGCCAAATTACCACGGATAGTCAGTCTGCACGATTTCTCCATCCAATCAGAAAAAGACGAACGATTACGTTTTAATGTTACCGCAAAAACGTACCGCTATAAGGAGACTGCACAATGAGAAAACTCATCTTAGCAGTTTCTGTTGCAACCTTACTTTCAGGTTGCTTTGACGACTTAAGTGACGTGCAGGCCCATATGGATTCTGTTAAAGCGAGCACTCAGCCAAGAGTAGAGCCATTACCAGAAGTTAAAGAGTTTGAACATATTGCTTATGAATCACAAAATAGCCGCAGTCCGTTTTCAGAGCCTCGGCCTGAAGCCGTTCAGGATCGATTCTTGCAGGTGCAAGACTGTTTACATCCCGATCCCAGACGGCGTAAAGAACCATTGGAAAAGTATGCGCTTGATAACCTGAAAATGCGCGGAACTTTGGGCGATACAGGTAATATCTGGGCGTTAATTGAAGCATCAGATAAAACCTTACACCGGATAACGTTAAATAATTATGTTGGCTTATTTCATGGGCGGGTAATCAGTGTAGAGCCAACTCATGTTGAATTGTTAGAGTTAATCCCAGACGGGGCAGGTTGCTGGAAAGAGCGGACTACCATGATTCAGATGGTCGAAAATACAGCAATGACGAGTAATTGATAGGTGTGCGAGTATATCATGAATAAAATAATCAAAAGAATTTCACGAGGAATCACCGGCACCCGGCTAGGTCTGGCAGCGTTGCTGTTGTTAGCTCTACCCGCAACAGCAGTCCCCTTGCTGTACGATGTCAGGTATAACCCCTTGCTCACCGGCGAAACTGAGATAGAGTTTATTTTCGATGAAGATCTCTATACCGACCCCAGCATTCAGGTTTTTAATGAACCTGCCCGGATCGAGTTATATTTCGATAACTCTGATTATGAAGAAAAACTTGAACAAGTTCTTATCGATAAGGCCGGCGTAAAGAGTATAAAATCTGAATTCCTCGGCGAAGGTTTTAAATCAACAATTTATCTCGATTATTTAAAAATATACCGGACCCGGGTTCGCGATAATGTGTTTTATATGCACATTTCGGACAACCCCACCGCTGAACAGGTAGGACAGGCAGCAGATGTCACTCCAACTTATATTAACCGGGTTCAGGCTATTGATTTTCGCCGCGGTGAAAAAGGTGAAGGCCGGGTTTTAGTGTTCTTGCGGGAAAACACTGCGGCAGTTGATGTCAGTGAACGCGCGGGTAAGTTAATTGTTGAATTTCATAATACTGATATTTTAGACGAATTATTATATCAACTGGACGTAATGGATTTTGGTACTATTGTAACCGGAATTGAGACGTTTAAAGAGGGCGCATCAGCCCGCCTGGAAATTTCTACCAGCGATGCGTTCACTTATACCTACCAGCAAATAGATAATATTTTCACTCTGAACATTGAACGTGATACCACAAATAGAAGTATTCTTGGCGGCGGTCGTGAATATAAAGGCCGGCCAATATCGCTGAATTTCCAGGATATTCCGATCCGGACTGTATTACAGATTATTGCTGACTATAACGGTTTTAACCTGGTTACCAGCGACTCAGTAACCGGTAATATCACCCTTCGTTTAGATGGCACACCTTGGGATCAGGCCCTTGATATCGTGTTGCGGGTTAAGGGGCTGGACAAACGGATGGACGGTAACATTCTGATGGTTGCGCCAACTGAAGAGTTATCAGCCCGCGAAGCGCGTGAGTTAGAGGCAAAGCAGCAGGTTGAGCAGCTTGAGCCACTATATTCTGATTATTTGACGATTAATTACGCTAAGGCGGCTGACTTAGCGGGTTTACTAGCTAACCGTGATGCCACTTTGCTTTCCAGTCGCGGCAGTGTAGTGGTTGATGAACGTACCAACACCATTTTAATTAAAGATACCGCCAAGAACATTGAAAGCGTTCGCAAACTGATCGAACGATTAGATGTGCCGGTACGTCAGGTGCTAATTGAATCAAGAATGGTTACGGTACGAGACAGTGTTACTGATGAACTGGGTATTCGCTGGGGCTTCAGTGACCAGCAAACCACCAGTGGCGGCAACCGGGGAGTATCGGGTAACGCGACAGGCTCAAACGCTATTTCTACCGGTCAATTCCCAGCTCTGGACGATCGCTGGAACGTTAATCTGCCGATCCAGAATCCGGCTGGCAGTATTGCATTCCATGTCGCAAGGTTAGCTGATGGGACCTTACTTGATTTAGAATTGTCAGCGTTGGAACAGGAAAATAAAGGTGAAATTATTGCCAGCCCACGGATAACGACATCGAATCAGAAAGAAGCGCGAATTGAGCAAGGTGTTGAGATCCCTTACGTACAGGCGGCGTCGAGTGGTGCTACCACAGTAGAATTTAAAAAGGCGGTTCTGAGCTTGACCGTAACACCACAGATAACCCCGGATAACAAAATTATTCTGGATTTGGTAATTACTCAAAATACCCGTGGTGAAACTGTGCAAACACCTACTGGACCGGCAACAGCGATAGATACCCAACAGATCCAGACCCAGGTTCTGGTTGATAACGGTGAGACTATCGTGCTGGGTGGTATTTATCAGCAGCAAATCTTGTCGACGGTATCTAAAGTTCCTATGTTTGGTGACATCCCTTATGTTGGCGCTTTATTCCGGTCAAAACGTGATGTAAATGAGAAAAACGAGTTACTTATTTTCGTCACCCCGAAGATCCTGACCGAAGGCCAGTAAAGACGTTTTGATTCGGGAGCTGTAGAGCAGTCTCCCGAATCAAGTCAGATTTAACTTGCCAACGAAAGGCCATTCCTGACATAATTCAGCGCTTCAAATTTTCGCGGGAGCCTTTTGGTCCTTCAATTCAACTTTTCATTGAGTAAGCTTACTTAGCACTACGACATATGGCAGAAAAACGTAATATCTTCCTTGTGGGCCCGATGGGCGCAGGTAAAAGCACTATCGGACGTCATTTAGCAGACATGCTTCATCTTGACTTCTACGATTCAGATCAGGAAATAGAGCGCCGTACCGGTGCAGATATTGCCTGGGTATTTGATTTAGAAGGTGAAGAGGGTTTCAGAGTGCGCGAAGAGACGGTCATTTCAGATTTGACCGAATTGCAGGGTATCGTTTTGGCAACCGGTGGTGGTTCGGTAATGAGTAAAGAGACTCGTAACCGTTTATCAGCACGGGGTATCGTGGTTTATCTGGAAACTCCGATTGAGAAGCAGGTCGCACGTACCCAACGTGATAAACGCCGGCCTTTGCTGCAAACTGAAGAGGCACCTCGTGAGGTCTTAGAACGGCTGGCTTCTGAACGAAACCCTTTGTATGAAGAAATTGCCGACTTTACCGTACGCACAGACGAACAAAGTGCCCGGGCCGTCGCCAATCAGATTATTGAACAGTTGGGTTTTTAACGAAAAAGGGAGCTGCAAATGCAAAAAGTTGAAGTCCAACTTGGTCAGCGCAGCTACCCGATAAATATCGATACCGGCTTTAGTGCTTTACTTGCATCTCTCGCGGATGCCAGACAAGTCGTTATCGTTTCAAATCCTACCGTAGCGCCACTGTATTTAGCAAAAGTTAACGCCCTGTTCAGTAATTCCCCCCAACATATCCTGATTGAAGATGGCGAAGCATTTAAAACACTGGCTTCTTTTGAAAAGATTGTGTCTTTTTTACTGAAACAAGGTATGTCCAGAGAGGTGCTACTGGTTGCACTGGGTGGCGGCGTCATTGGCGACCTTACCGGTTTCGTTGCGGCAAGTTATCAGCGGGGCGTGCGCTTTCTACAAATTCCAACAAGTTTGTTGTCTCAGGTAGACTCCTCAGTGGGTGGGAAGACAGCTGTTAATCATCCTCTTGGTAAAAACATGATTGGGGCTTTTAAACAGCCTGAACAGGTGGTTATCAGTACTGCAACTCTGACTACTTTACCCGAGCGTGAATTTGCCGCAGGTATGGCGGAAGTCATTAAGTATGCCCTGCTTGGCGACAATGCTTTTTTAGCTTGGTTGTTGCAGCATAGTGAGCAGATCGGACAGCAGCAACCCGATATCCTGGCGCAGATGATCCAACGTTGTTGTCTGATGAAAGCGGATATTGTTAGCCGGGACGAAACCGAGCAAGGCGAGCGAGCGTTGTTAAATCTCGGACACACCTTTGGTCATGCTATTGAAGCCTTTATGGGCTATGGCAATTGGCTACATGGCGAGGCTGTTGCCGTCGGCATGATAATGGCTGCAAAATTATCAGCACATCGCGGTTGGCTTAGTCAGCATGACGTTACGCTTGTCAGCAGCGCATTACAATGTTTCGGCTTGCCGGTAACAATGCCTGACGCAATGCATATTGCAGGTTTTTTACCATATATGAAAACAGACAAAAAAGTGAAACACGGCCAGATGAGATTCGTACTTTTATCGAAGCTGGGGCAAGCCACCTTAGTTGCTGATGTGACCGAACGTGAATTATTGCAGGTTTTTGGCTAATGGATACTTCGGTTCTGCAACAAAAACTGGCTGAACTGAACCATTTGTTGCCGTCGCAACATGAATTGCTAAACCGATTGTTATTTCAACTGGCATTTAATGACTTCCAGAATATTGGTCTGGTAGGTGCTAAAGGGAGCGGTAAATCGACAATTGCCTTAGCCCTGGCAGAGCTTTTCTCAGACCAGGCGAACGTCGCGCTGTTGACTGCGCCGATAGAGCCGTCTGAGATTGACGGAGTGTTGCAGCAACATTGGTTTGGTCAGCGCAATGCTTCTGTATCATTGACCGGCCTGATGGCTGAACCGGTAGCAGGTGCACAACCTCTGTTATTAATCGTGGATAACTTTAACCAGCTAACCGACAATAACCAAAGAAAATTATTGCAGCTCAATTGCCTCGGTTTTTTTCTGATCTCTGAACCGTCAACCGATATGGCATTAAATTTAAGTATTAATATTCCTACGTTGCAAGATGCCAGTCAGGTGCTGAAAGACACGTCACTTGATCCGCTTGCGATTGCAGAACGGTTTGCAGCCAGTGCCGGCAATATGCATCTGTTGCACAGTGAAATGATTAAACCTGACGAGCGAAAACCTCATAGTGTGGTGTTGTGGTTGTTACCTGCAGTCATCGTTTTGCTGTTACTCACGCTGTTGATTAGCTGGTTACAACCTGCAAACGAACAACATTCTGCAGCCGAAGTCACTGCTAAGCCAAAATTTCAGCGGGAAGATGTTAAAGCAATAAGCCGTCCTGATCTTACTGAAAGCGCTGAGTCTTCAGAAAGCCGCGAACTTAAAAACAGCCCTGAGCAAGAAGACAGCCCCGAGCAAGAAGACAGCCCTGAACCAACAGATAGCAATGAATCTACCAAGGGTCCAGAGTCTGCAAACAGCAGCAGTTATTTAACTACTGAGCCTGACAGTACTAGCAATAACACTAAGCCAGGCGTGGCGACAGAGTTACCTGCGCCGAATCAAAACGGGGAGCGGAATAAAGATCCAGAGTCTATCGCTAAGTCATCGCAAGTTGATGATAGCGAAAAGCGTAGTGCTGACAAGGTAACAGACACAGATAAACCCGCGGTAGCTACTGATGCCATTACCGTTTCGCAGCCAGTTACTAACTCATTGGATAGCAGTGATATCGCCGCAGCGCCGGCAGTTGATTTCCGGTATCAGGAGCAACAGTTACTGGCATTGCCGGCAGAGTCCAGGGTACTGCAGCTGGCCGTGCTATCTACTGAAGTAGCGTTAGCACGTTTTGTTCGCTCATATCCTGATACTGACATTATGATTTATCAGCGCAGCTGGCAAGGAAAATTGCAGTGGATACTATTGGCAGACGGGCACTATTCAGACGTCAGTAGTGCCCGCCAGGCAAGAACAATGCTGGCAGAGCCTTTGCGAGCTGCAGGCCCTTTTATTAAGCCAGTTGGTCAGGTGCAGCAAGAAATAAAGGCGCTGGCACGATTACGTGCTGAGTCAGAACTGCAGGAATAACATGGTAAATGTAAAACGCAACCGGGCTTTTCTGAAATGGGCCGGCGGTAAGTACAGTCTGGTGCCTGAACTGATTAAACATTTGCCGGACGGGCCAGAATTAGTTGAGCCTTTTGTTGGTGCCGGCTCAGTGTTCCTCAACACTGATTATCCACGCTATCTGCTTAACGATATTAACGCAGATTTGATCCAGTTGTATCAAATCGTCCAGCATAGGGCTGACGCCTTTGTCGCAGATGCCCGCAGCCTGTTTTGTACCAGCGCCAATCTTCGCAGTAGCTATCTTGGCTTTCGACAACAATTTAACGACAGTATTGATCCATATCAGCGGGCACTGCTGTTCCTTTACCTGAATCGCCATGGTTACAATGGGCTTTGTCGCTATAACCTGTCTGGTAAGTTTAATGTGCCGTTTGGCAGTTATAAAAAGCCTTATTTTCCAGAAGCAGAGTTATATTATTTTGCAGAAAAAGCTCAAAAAGCCCGTTTTAGCTGCCAAAGTTATCAGCAGGTATTTGCCCAGCTGCAACCTGACGCTGTGGTATATTGCGACCCGCCTTATGTGCCGCTAAGTAAAACAGCCAGTTTTACCAGTTATGCTCGTCAGGGATTCAATCTTGATGATCAGGCGCAATTGGCCAATCTGGCTGAACAGGCACAACTAAAAGGGCATAGCGTGCTTATCAGCAACCATGATACAACCTGGACCCGGAAAATTTATCAGCAAGCTGTACTTCATAGTTTAAAAGTAGGCCGCTCAATTAGTCAGAATGGCGCCGGCAGGGGGAAAGTGGCAGAGTTATTTGCATTATATCCCGCTACGCCAGTACCAGAGATACCGTCAATAGCAGCGCAGCAACGAATAGCAGGGCAGCGATAATACCCGCGACAATGTAAGGTACAAGACTCGACGTTTGAAAATCCAGCTGGCGTTGTTTCTCTGACTGTACCCCGGCAAATGCCCCAAGCACCGCCTTAATAACTTGCCAGGTACGGGCCTTGCTGTGCGTCATTAATTCGATTTGCTACTGGCTGGAGTTAAGCGGTTTAATAACTCAAGGAAATCTACAAAATGGAACTGGGTAGAGCGACTATCACCTTTGATCCAACCCAGCCAATTCTGTTGAACGTCGTGGCATAAATCAGATGCTGTCGCGCTTGTACCATCCTGGCACAATGGGCTGAATTTAACATAGCTGATAGCTACAATGGCCAGAGCCAGAGCCGTTCCAATCGCTAACACTTTACTGCTAATGGTAATTTTCATGTTAAATCCAGTTAACGCTTTAATCACTAACCGCAGAGTGTAATGGATCTGCACGGGCGTTACAAGTTGCTTATTTACTGTACGCTGTAGTATCTGAACAGATCAGTTGCTCAGGTGGCCCTGAGCAACTTTTTTATGAGCTAAACGTGCAATAAGATTCTTAACTGCACTCAGAAGCCTTTAGAAACGGTGAATATGACCCGGCTATCACACAGAGTACAGTTGTCAATATCGGTATCGACGTACGCAAGGCTTAAACCCGCGCCTAATACCTCAGTACTTAAACCAATACCCCAGTCGAGATAGCTAGCTGCACTATCATCATATTCGTTATGGCCGACATGTAAATCCAGTGCCAGGTTATCAGTAAGCGCATAGCTGTAGCCAGCATACAAATAAAAGTAAGTACCCGCATTGGCATAATAATCATCACTGTAGGCAATGCCAAACGTAACATCCTCGTAAGAAAGCGCCCCATAAAGCTCATAAAAATTTGAACCAGCAAACTCAGTATTCGGGTAACCATAACGCATTACGCCAACATCCACCGACCACTCGTCGTTCAAAGCACCGCTCCAACCGAGCATAACATCAAACTCAAGGGTTCCCTGGCCTCCAAAATCAACGCTGGAACCCCATACCGACACATAAAAGCCAGACTCGTCACTGAGGGTTAAGCCCCCCTGGATCGCTGGCGCTTCGTCGGTTTGTGAAATACCACGAAAAGCATAGTCAGAGGTAAAGGTGATATCACCACTCAGTTCAACGGCATGGCTCTGAGTACTGGTGCTGGCCAGGCCAAACAGTAAACTTGCGGTAACTAAGCTGGAAAGTGTCGTTGTCAATTTCATTAGTGTTGCCCTTATGTTTATTCCCTGAGTAATTCATTCCAATAAGCATGCCAAATGAAATAAGGTAATAAATACAGTGCATTAAGTAGTCCAGTTTAAATGTTAAACCATTAAATGCGCTTTGCTGGTGCGTTGCTGCCTGTTTTTTGTGCAGCTTACAGTACGTGCTTTTTTACAGCTAATTCAGTAAAGTCAGCATTTATGATTTGTGGAGCACAGCTATGTTGCCTTATTTAATTGCCCCCTCAATTTTATCTGCAGATTTTGCCAGGCTCGGGAGCGAGGTTGACAATGTGCTGGCCGCCGGGGCAGATGTTGTTCATTTTGATGTGATGGATAATCATTATGTGCCCAACCTGACGATAGGCCCGATGGTTTGTAAAGCGTTACGTGATTATGGCATAACGGCGCCCATCGACGTGCACCTGATGGTAGAACCGGTGGACAGCCTTATTCCCCAGTTTGCTGAAGCAGGTGCCAGTATTATTTCGTTTCATCCGGAAGCATCCCGCCATATTGATCGCACCTTGCAACTGATAAAAAGTCATGGTTGTCAGGCTGGTCTGGTATTTAACCCTGCCACACCATTAAGCTATCTGGATTATGTAATTGATAAATTAGACGTTATTTTGCTGATGTCGGTAAACCCTGGCTTTGGTGGTCAGAAGTTTATTCCAGGTACGCTGGATAAGCTGGCACAAGTTCGCAACATGATTGACGCAACAGGCTTACCCATCCGCTTAGAGGTGGATGGCGGTGTTACTCTGGATAATATTGGCGATATTGCCAAAGCAGGGGCAGATATGTTTGTCGCCGGTTCGGCCATTTTTAATAGTGCTGATTATCGGCAGACGATAAACACTATGCGCCAGAGCCTGGCAGCGGTCCGTAGCAAATAATTTACTGCGGGCAGGGGCCGCTTGCGGCTATAATGCCGTTCTTTTTTATGTTTTAACCGAGGACAGTGAACTCATCATGAGTAGCAAACCAATAGTATTAAGTGGCGCTCAACCTTCAGGACAACTTACCATTGGTAACTATTTGGGCGCACTGCGGCAATGGGATCAAATGCAGGATGCCTATGACTGTCTGTATTGTATCGTCGATTTACACGCCATAACAGTGCGCCAGGATCCGGTAGCCCTGCGCAGCGCTTCTCTGGATAGCCTGGCGCTGTATCTCGCTTGTGGTATCGACCCGGCGCGCTCGGCAGTGTTTATGCAATCGCATGTGCCAGAGCATAGTCAGTTAGCCTGGGTATTGAACTGTTATACGCAGTTTGGCGAGCTTGGCCGGATGACCCAATTTAAAGATAAGTCGGAGCGACACAATAATAATGTCAATGCTGGCTTATTTACCTACCCGGTATTAATGGCGGCCGATATTCTGCTGTACCAGGCCAATCAAATCCCTGTAGGCCATGACCAGAAACAACATTTAGAATTAGCCCGCGATGTTGCTATGCGTTTTAATGCAGCTCATGGTGCCGTGTTTACCGTACCCGAACCCTATATTCCACCGGTTGCGGCCCGGGTAATGAGTTTGCAGGACCCAACGAAAAAGATGTCGAAGTCTGATGAAAATCCGTGGAATTTTGTTGGTTTGCTGGAAGATCCAAAAATGATCAGCAAGAAATTCAAAAAAGCGATGACCGATTCAGAAGATCCGCCGCGGGTACGTTTTGATATTGAAGCTAAACCGGGCGTAGCTAATCTGCTCAGCATTTTAAGTGGAGTGACCGGTAAAACAGTAACTGCCCTGGAAGCCGAATATGAAGGAAAAATGTATGGGCATCTTAAAGGTGACGTTGCGGATGCTGTTATCAACTTGCTGGAGCCGGTACAAAAAAGCTTTACCGAGTTGCGCGCAGATTTACCGACCTTGCAAAAAGTAATGCGTGCCGGTGCAGAGAAAGCGCGCAGCAGAGCAGTTACTACGCTTGCCAGAGTAAATGACGCGGTAGGTTTCGTTGCACCCTGATAACATAACGTGGCGGTATCTGTGGAGCCAGGCATGTTGTTAATGATCGACAATTACGATTCATTTACCTGGAATTTGGTGCAATATTTTGCTGAGCTCGGTCAGCAGGTACTGGTAAAGCGTAATGATGAGATCAGTGTCGCTCAGATGGCTGCACTGAAACCGGCATATGTGGTGATATCGCCTGGTCCGGGTACCCCCGATGATGCCGGCGTTAGTCTGGCTGCTATTGAATATTTTGCCGGTAAGGTGCCATTGTTGGGGGTTTGTCTGGGTCATCAGGCGATTGCTCAGGTTTTTGGTGGCCAGGTGTGTCGGGCGGCTAAAGTTATGCATGGTAAGAATTCTGACATTTATCATCAGGGGCAGTCGGTTTTTGCCGGGTTGCCCAGCCCGTTAGCCGTAACCCGCTACCATTCTCTGCTGGTTGCCGCTAACAGCCTGCCAGCAGAGCTTGTAACAACGGCCTGGACTAATGAGCCAGATCAGCCAGCCGAGATAATGGGGTTAATGCATAATAAGATGGCGATACATGGGGTGCAGTTTCATCCCGAAGCTATTTTAAGCGATTCAGGTAAAGCAATATTGAATAATTTTCTTCAACAGCCTGGTGCTGTGTCAACTGGTACGTTGGTTACTAGCCGATGAACAAACAGGCCGAGCCTTTAAATCAGCAGTTCTGGGACGACTTTATCGGCGTTAATCCTCAAGCTACCCGTTTGCAGTATCAGGTTAAAACAGGCTTACCAACGACCCGTAAATTGTTAGCGGTAGATGCACAAGCGATGCAGCAACGCCTGGCTGGACAGCAAGCCAGGCAGCAGTTCATTGAGTTCGCCCAGGCTCATATGCATGACCAGGTTGCCGATCAACTTTTTCAGCGGCTGGGAAACATATCACTGGTCAGCGCTTCTATCTTTGACCTGGGTGAAAATTATCATCGGGTACTGGATATACTGGCTCACAAAGCAGTTACTATTAACCAGCTGGACCCGTTAATCAGCCAGGTTGACTGGTTGCAAGAGGATCTACTTAAACTGGTTAATCAACCGCAATATCGTAATCGCACGGCTTCCGGTTCACTGATTAAAGATGTTAAAACAGCATTGCGCTTTCTGGGTGTAGAAAGCCTGCAAGTGATTATACCGGTATATGGCATGCGTCGTTGTTTACCGCATGCTACTGATCCTTTTGTCGGGTTGAAAACCAGGCTCTGGGATTATACCCTGGCATGCGCTATCGCTGCCCGAACCCTGGCAGAAGATAGTGCCGAGCTGCCCTATGCTGCCTTTTGTATAGGCTTATTTCATCCACTGGGTCATATCGTGGTAACCCGAAATTACCTGCGAACCTATCAGCAAACAAAACAAGAAGAGCTGCTAAAAGCCAGAGACGAGCGCAATAACGAATTGACCGATGCACTGGATGGCCTGGAGCCCGATGCCAGTTTCTTAAGTAATAGTTTATTGGAGTTCGCTGATATTCTTAGTGCTGATATCATTTCCCGCTGGTCGCTGCAACATTTGCCTCTGTGTCAGACCTTAGATCAACTCGCTGAAGGAATAGGCTTTAATGGCATTAGTCCGCTGGGGCGTCTGGTGCAGCAGGCGCAGGTGTATGTGCAGTGGCTGCAGTTAAAAGCGGCTGGCAAAGCCACTGAACAGGATGCCGCCGCCTGGTTTTCGGCAGTAAATTTAACTGAAGATCAGCTTAATACTCTGGAAAAAACCGATTTGAAGCGCTTAAACATCGATCTATAACATTTTTTTTGACCATATTCATGCAAACCGGAAATACAGCCAGCCAGGCATTATCTGGCCAGCTCCAGCTTGACCGGTGGTCCAGAAATGTTCTGGCTAGCGTAATGTCGTTTGCTTAGTTATTCAGTTCAGTTGCAAATCTATCTGTACCCCTTGATTTTTCTGGCTTTAGCGATTTTTGCTGACAAGACAACGGCCCCAAAACCTGTAATAATGCCTGGATAATAACTGGCAGTGGCAGGGTAATTCTGCGCCGCAAACCAACCCGCTCAATATAGAGGAAAGGAACATGACAACAGACATTGCAGTAAACCGGGCCTTATTTGATGAAGTGATGGTACCTAACTACGCCCCGGCAAGTGTCATCCCGGTGCGTGGTCAGGGCTCACGGGTTTGGGACCAGGACGATCGCGAATATATCGATTTTGCCGGCGGCATAGCCGTCAGCAGTCTGGGCCATTGTCATCCGGCACTGATTACCGCGCTGAAGCAGCAAGCTGACAGATTGTGGCATCTGAGCAATGTTTTGACCAATGAGCCGGCATTGCGTCTGGCGAAAAAGCTGGTCGATGCCACGTTTGCTGATAAAGTGTATTTTGCCAATTCCGGTGCTGAAGCGAACGAAGCGGCCTTTAAATTAGCGCGCCGCTGGGCACTTGATAAATTTGGTGAGCAGAAACAACAAATTATCTCTTTTGGCAAAAGTTTTCATGGTCGGACATTCTTTACGGTAACCGTAGGTGGTCAGGCATCTTACTCTGATGGTTTCGGCCCGAAGCCCGGTGCTGTGCAGCATGCAGAGTTCAATAATCTGGACAGTGTTAAAGCGCTGATCTCAGACAACACCTGTGCCATTGTAGTTGAACCCATTCAGGGCGAGGGTGGTATTATTCCGGCTGAACCAGCTTTTTTGCAGGGTTTGCGGGATCTATGTGATCAACATGATGCGTTACTGGTATTTGATGAAGTTCAAACCGGGGTGGGCCGCACCGGCAAATTGTATGCCTATATGAATTATGGTGTCACGCCGGATATTTTAACCACGGCGAAATCGTTGGGTGGTGGTTTTCCGATTGGCGCTATGCTTACCACTACAGCTATTGCCAGCCATTTAAAAGTCGGCACCCATGGTAGTACCTATGGTGGTAATCCCTTGGCCTGCGCCGTTGCTGAGGCCGTTATTGATACCATTAATCAACCGCAAGTCATGCACAATGTACTGCGCAATGAGCAGATATTCCGCGAGTGCCTGCAACAGATAAACGACCAGGATCAGATATTTTCAGAAGTGCGGGGACAAGGTATGTTACTCGGGGTGGTATTGAATGAAAAATACCGTGGCAGAGCACGTGAATTTTTCCTGGCAGCAGCTGATCACGGCTTAATGGCATTAGTGGCCGGGCCCGATGTCATCCGTTTTGCACCTTCACTGGTTATTACCGAGCAAGACATCCGGGAAGGCATGCAACGTTTCGCTGCCGCAGTGAAACAGGTTGTGGCAGCGTAATACCGATAACACAGTAGATTGAAATAAGCGGCATAAAGACCGCCACTACATGAAGCACAGCGGGCTGCAATAGGGTGTCCCGCCAGGTTATAAAGCAAAAATGGAGTAAGCGACGATGATGGTGATTCGCCCAATCCGAGCGGATGATTACCCGGCGCTCTATCAGATGGCGGTTGAGTCGGGGCATGGTTTTACCTCGCTACCGGTCAACGATGAGCTGCTAATGCGTAAAATCAGCCGTTCAGAGCAATCGTTACAAAAAAAGGTTAGCAGCCCTGGTGATGAAGGCTACTTATTTGTCCTGGAAGACACTAGCAATGGTGATGTGTGTGGCACCAGTGCACTGGAGGCAGCAGTAGGCCTGGATGATGCGTTCTATCATTATCATCTGGGCAAGGTAGTGCACAGCTCGCGCTCGCTCGGTGTGTACAAAACGGTTGATATTCTGACGTTATGCAACGACTACACCGGGGTCAGTGAACTGTGTACCTTATTTTTACGGGAAAACCGCCGCGAAAAAAATAACGGTCGCTTGCTATCTAAATCACGTTTTTTATTTATGGCTGAGTTTGCAGAACGCTTTGCCGACCGGGTTATTGCAGAAATGCGGGGTGTGTCTGATCAGAACGGCCATTCACCATTCTGGCGTTGGTTGCAGGAACACTTTTTCTCGGTAGACTTCCCGACCGCAGATTACCTCACGGGTATAGGTCAGAAGGTGTTTATTGCCGAACTTATGCCAAAATATCCGATATATGTCAGCTTGTTAAGCAAGCAAGCGCAGCAGGTCATTGGCAAAGTGCATGATAAAACCCGGCCAGCGCTGGCGTTATTGCAATCCGAAGGCTTTTCAAACCGCGGCTATGTCGACATTTTTGATGCGGGCCCGACAGTGGAAGCGAGGGTAGAGCATATCCGTTCAATTCGGTATAGTCGTAAGCTGCAGGTGCAGATTGGCACACCGGGGCCGGATAGTCAGCCCTATTTAATCTGCAATACCAACTTAGAACAATTTCGTGCAACCTGGCTGGCGCTTACTGTGACTGAGCATAGCGATCAGGTTGTATTGCCACAGGACTGCGCCGATGCTTTGGGAGTAAAAGCCGGTGAACACGTCAGATTAACCAGAATATAAGCAGGGGTAAAACATGAGCCACGCAGCGCAATTTATCAACGGCCAATGGCTGGCAGGTGAGGGCAAGTCTTTTTCATCGCTTGATCCGGCCAAGAACCAACAGGTCTGGCAGGGTGAAGCCGCCACTGCAGAGCAAGTCGACGCCGCTATCAATGCTGCCCGTGCAGCACAATACAGCTGGGGCGACCTTAGTTTTGACAACCGGGTAGCAGTGGTTAAACGGTTCGCTGAACAACTGGCTGCTAATAAAGAAGAACTTGCACTATGCATTGCCAGAGATACCGGGAAAGCGCTGTGGGAAAGCCGGACTGAAGTGGCAGCGATGATTGGCAAAGTTGATATTTCAGTGCGGGCCCATGAAGAACGTACCGGCACTAAAGAGAACCCAATGCCACAGGGCCGGGCTTTTGTCCGGCATAAACCTCATGGGGTTGTTGCGGTATTTGGCCCTTATAACTTTCCCGGCCACTTACCCAATGGCCACATTGTGCCTGCGTTGTTGGCCGGTAATACGGTGGTTTTTAAGCCATCAGAGTTAACGCCAATGGTGGCCGAGCATACGGTAAAACTATGGGAACAAGCCGGCTTACCGGCCGGGGTGCTTAACTTGCTTCAAGGCGAAGTAGATACCGGTAAAGCGATTGCCAGTCACGAAGGTATTGATGGCTTGTTCTTCACAGGCAGCTCACGTACCGGTCATTATTTACATCAGCAATTTGCCGGTAGACCAGAGAAAATTCTGGCGCTGGAAATGGGCGGTAACAACCCGCTTCTCGTGCAGGATATCAGCGATATAGACGCTGTGGTTCACGATATAGTGCAGTCAGCATTCATCTCAGCGGGCCAACGCTGTACTTGTGCCCGCAAGCTGTTTTTACCAGCGAATGCACAAGGTGACGCTATTCTGACCCGCTTGATTGAAGTGACCCGCAATATTAAAACCGGCTTGTATGATGCAGATCCTCAGCCCTTCATCGGCGCTATGATTTCAGTAGCTGCGGCCAAGGGTATGCGTGCCGCCCAGCAAAAACTGCTTGAGTTAGGTGGTGAAGTACTGGTTGAACTGCAGCATTTGCAAGACGATACCGGATTGGTATCGCCCGGTATAATTGAATGCAGCAATGTCAAAAACTTCCCGGACGAAGAGCATTTTGGCCCGTTGTTAAAAGTGTTCCGTTTTAATGACTTCGATGCCGCTATTGATGCCGCTAACAACACCAGTTTTGGATTGTCTGCAGGCTTACTAAGTGACAGTCAGGAGCTGTATCAGCACTTTTACCGCCGGATCAGAGCCGGTATTGTTAACTGGAACCGGCCAATTACCGGTGCCAGTTCGGCTGCCCCGTTTGGTGGCATCGGCGGTAGCGGTAACCATCGTGCCAGCGCATATTATGCGGCTGATTACTGTGCTTATCCGGTCGCCTCAGTTGAGTTAGATCAGGTGTCGATGCCAGAACAATTGTCACCAGGTCTGAACTTTTAACGGATAAAATCGGGGCTGCGGCCCCGAGTTGTTTTCTTACCGACATTTTGCTTAAATTGCGCTATTGTAATGTTTTTAACCGCAAGCAATTCAGGTAACCCATTCGTATGGTGACTGATCAACCTGGCTACGAGCATCTTATTCAGTTTTTGACTGAACATTTAGCATTGTTTACCGAAGAGGGGACGGTGTTGGCCAATGGCAAGGCCATTGGGGTCATTTTAGAAGAGCGCATTGCTGAGCAAATTATCACCTTGTGTACTCAGCACACTGAGCTGGAAATAAACCATCGAAGTATGATAATTCGCGAAGTTGACGGCATTATGTATGACTTTCAGGAAGTGCTGAGCAGCGTGTTGGAAAAAAAAGCCACCGCCGAGCAGGCTGAGTTGATAAACGAAATCGCATTGTTAATCAAAAACCTGTTTGACAGTGCCATCGCCAGACTAATGGATTAGCGCCACAGCATCAGGATAAAAGCTGGCTACCTGTCCTATATTTCCGTAGAATATCCAGCCTGAAATTTCATGCCGGAGCCGGATATGCAAGCGAAAGTCAGTTGGGTTGATAACCTGAGTTTTATTGGCCGCTCAGCCAGTGGCCACGCAGTGGTATTTGATGCGAATAGTGACGATAGTACTGCGCCTAGTCCGATGGAGATGGTGCTGATGTCGGCGGGTGCCTGTTCCTCAGTTGATGTGGTCAGCATTTTAAAAAAAGCCCGTCAGCAAGTGCTCGGTTGTGAGGTTGAGTTAACCGCAGAGCGTGCGGATAGCGTGCCAAGAGTCTTCACTAAAATACACCTGCACTTTGTGGTGTCCGGCCATGATCTTAGCGAAAAACAAGTTGCACGGGCGGTAGAGTTATCTGCGGATAAATATTGCTCTGTGTCGATTATGCTGGCCAGCAGTGTTGCTGTAAGCCATTCCTTTAGTGTTAACAATGCAAGCCAGACTGTCGCGTCTGAGTAATTGCCTGATAAACAATACAGCGAAAGTTGTAGTGGAGAGCGCAGAAATTGGTAAAGCCTTTCGAAAAATTGAAACTGCATGGGTTTAACAACCTGACTAAAAGCTTAAGCTTTAGCTTATACGATATTTGTTATGCCAAGACCGAGCAGCATCGTCAGGAGTATATCGAATATATAGACGAGCAATATAATGCCGACCGTCTGACAGATATATTAACTGAAGTGGTTGATATCATCGGTGCAAATGTGCTGAATATTGCCCGGCAGGATTATGATCCACAGGGTGCAAGCGTTACTATTCTGGTTAGCGAAGAACCGGTTCTGGTTGACCCGGATAATTCAGAGAACCCAGGGCCCTTGCCGGAAACCGTGGTAGCGCATTTGGATAAAAGCCATATTTGCGTCCATACGTACCCGGAAGTACACCCACATGACGGTATCTGTACTTTTAGGGCAGATATTGAAGTTTCTACCTGTGGTATTATTTCACCGTTAAAAGCGCTTAATTTTCTGATCCATAGTTTTGAGTCGGACGTGGTCACGATAGATTACCGGGTTCGTGGCTTTACCCGCGATATCAGTGGTACCAAGCATTATATCGACCATCCGATCAGTTCTATACAGAACTTTATGGAAGTTGATACCAAGCAGGCATTCCAGATGATCGACGTTAACGTTTATCAGGAAAATCTGTTCCATACTAAGATGATGTTAAAAGAGGCTGATTTAAATAACTACCTTTTTGGTATGGGCACCGACAGCATGACAGCTGATGAGCAAAAAGCGATCAGTAAGAAAGTATTTAAAGAAATCCGGGAAATTTTCTACGGCCGTAATTTACCTGAAATGAAATAACCCTATGCCCAGGCAGGCGGGTTATTTACCTAACCAGTCTGCCTGGCCTCTGGCCTGGCGCCGCTTTTGCATTATCGCCTCAATCAATGGCGTTAAAATCAGCTCCATCGCCAGTCCCATCTTACCTCCAGGCACCACCAGAGTATTAACCCTCGACATAAAAGAGCCGTGAATCATTCGCAGATAGTACGGAAAATCAACGTGTTTAATGCCGCGAAAACGGATGACAACAAAGCTTTCGTCCAACGATGGAATATCTTTGGCACTGAACGGGTTTGAAGTATCTACTGTGGGTACCCGCTGAAAATTAATATGAGTACGGGAAAACTGCGGCGTAATATGATTGATGTAATCATCCATACTGCGCACGATACTGGCTTGCACTGCTTCACGGCTGTGGCCACGTTCTGAGGTATCACGGATGATTTTCTGGATCCATTCCAGATTGACTATCGGTACCATACCTATCAGTAAATCGACATGTTGCGCGACATTATGTTGTTCGGTTACCGCACCGCCATGCAAGCCCTCGTAAAACAGCAGGTCAGTGTTGGCGCGCAAGTCTTGCCATGGCGTAAAAGTGCCAGGCAACTGGTTATAAGGCACGGCCTCATCAAAGGTATGCAGATAATGTCGGATCCGGCCGGTACCCGTTTCGGCATAACTGGCAAAAAATGTTTCTAACGCACCAAAATCGTTGGCTTCAGTTCCAAAGTAACTGATGTAGCGCCCTTGTTCTTTGGCTTTACGCATGGCCAGATCCATTTCTGGCCGGCTGAAACGATGAAAACAATCGCCTTCGACAAATGCCGCATCTATGCCCAACGTACGGAAAATATGCTGAAAGGCAATTGTCGTCGTGGTAGTGCCGGCGCCAGAGGAGCCGGTGATCGCAATGATCGGGTTTTTATGAGACATAGGCTGCGCCGGTAAAATATTCTGGCATTACCATAAAGCAACACCGCTACCGGCTGCAACCGTTATCTGGTTTATTGAAAACGGAAGGTTACAATAACCGGGTCATGATCTGAGGAGCGATATGGCGTGGCGCCATATAATCGTTGCTGTGCCTCTGCCGACTTATAGCGGCTGCTGTAATCCAGTAATACGGGTTCATCTGCGTTGATTGACCAATGTTCAAGCGTGCTCAGATATGCAGCCAGTTCTGGGCTAGCCAGCGCATGGTCTAATGAACCGCTGCGACCGCGAAATGCATAGGAAAACCCAGGGTTCTGCTCGTCATGCAGATAGTGCCAGCCCGCCTGCTCCAGCGCCCGCACCGGATCTTCCATCCGGTAGGCATTTAAATCACCCATAATTAAACTATGCGCACTGGTGGTACCGGTTGGATTAGTGGCCAGCCACTGACTCAGGGCTTTACTGGCTCCAACCCGGGCAGCGTTCCAGCAAGCCTGGCCATCGTTCTGGTCTGCCTGCAGCTGATATTGTGGGCTATCATCGCGCGGGCAACTTCCTTTAGATTTAAAATGGTTCACCGCAACGGTCAGCGTTTTACCACTGGCAAGGTGTTGGAAGGTCTGAGCAACAGGTGCCCGGTTAAGACGGTTAAATGGTGCTGCAGTTTGGGTGGCCGCGACGCCCGCTTCGCTGATTGCTGACGGCCGGTAAATCAGCCCCACTTTGATCGCATCTGTGCCTGGCGTTTGAGCTGTTTCAACAATGGCGTAAGGTTTGGTCGCGACTTCATTTAAGGCCGCAACCAGCGTAGCAATAGCGCTGCCACTGCCGTAACCGTTATTTTCTAACTCCAGCAAACCGATAATGTCAGCATCCATGGCTGCCAGGGCGCTGATCAGTTTTGCTTGCTGACGGGCTAAATCTTCCTGGGTACGGGCACCGCGGCGGGTAGGAAAGGGTTCTGCCTGGCCATGGCCGGTAAAAAAATTCAGCACATTAAACACGGCTACCCGTAAGTCGTCAGGTTGTTTTGCCAGCGGGGCGGCAGGCCTGGGGTTAGTGTTGATAAACTGTGGAATATCGGTAGGGATCAGCCGGTAACCACGTTCATCCTGAAACAGAAACCCATTAACACCGCGCACTGTGTCACCTAAACGTACACTGTTGTCTGCGGTTAAGCCACTTGGTGGGTATGGCGTTGGCTCTGGGTTTTCCTGCCAGCTGCCATCGTCCAGCACCAACATTCGACGCAGTTGTTGCTCGCCATACTGGTTGGCCTCAGTGCCAGGCAGTTTAATTTCGGTCGGCACGATTAAACGTTCGTCAGCCAATATCAACTCGCCATAGCGACCCAGTTGATAACTGTCAGTTACAATCAGATCCTGGGGAAAACTCAACCACATGCCCTCCAGTGCTTCGAAGTTAAGTTGATCACTAAGTGGCAACTTGACAGCAGTGGCGCTAAGTTGCGGTTCGCCAGCGCAGCGGGAGACATGACTTATGTCTGTCAGCGAGGTTAAATCATTAATCTCAGCAACTGTTCCTTGCAACAGCAGGACATCACCCTGCTGATAGTCACTTGCCTCAGCCAGCTGAATAAACAAGCCCTCTGATGTTTGCTGGTCATCATCAGCGTTCAGGCTTTGCAGCATCAGACCCGGTAGTGGGGAGTCAGGATAAACGTTGGCAATCACAGCGCCGCGAGTCACTACTTGCTGACCCAGCAAAGGGCTTTGCTCAGTATTACCCTGAATAACAGCAATTGCCTGATAAGCGCTATCGCAGTTTAACGTTTCAGGTTTGCTGCACGCTGTCAGACTTAACAAAACAGCGACCAGCGGCATTAACATTTTTAGGCGCATCATTTAACCTTATTGTTTTTGTTCACGAGCTACTGCCCGATAACCGATATCGCTGCGGTAAAACATGCCGTCCCAGCTGATATGACTGGCCAGCTGATATGCTGCCTGCTGTGCGGCGCTGACATTTGCCCCCAGGGCAGTGGCACAAAGTACCCGCCCACCGTTAGTCAGCACTTTACTATCTTTAAGCGCTGTACCGGCATGAAACACTTTAGCAACATTGGTATCAATACCATCCAGCCCTTGAATTTCTGCGCCTTTGGCATAGCTATCCGGGTAACCCCCTGCTGCCAGTACCACGCCCACAGCCGCCTGCTCTGTGAAGTTAATTGTTGTCTGGTCAAGTTTACCGGCAACCGCTGCCTGGCATAATGCAACCAGATCAGATTCCAGCCGCAGCATAATCGGCTGAGTTTCCGGATCACCAAAGCGACAGTTGAACTCCAGTACCTTGGCTGAGCCGTCTGGCGCTATCATCAACCCGGCATATAAAAAACCGGTAAACACATTGCCCTCGGCAGCCATGCCCCGTACCGTTGGATAAATAACTTGCTGCATTACCCAGTCGTGAACGTCAGGGGTTACCACGGGTGCGGGTGAATAGGCCCCCATACCACCGGTATTAGGGCCTTTGTCGCCATTGTCACGGGCTTTATGATCTTGCGATGAAGCAAAGGCCAAGGCATGTTCGCCGTCGACCATCACGATAAAAGACGCCTCTTCGCCGTGTAAAAACTCTTCAATCACTACCCGGCTGCCGGCATCACCAAATTTATTCCCAGCCAGCATATCGTCAACTGCAGCAAAGGCCTCTGCTTCGGTTTGGGCAATAATAACGCCTTTACCGGCAGCCAGGCCGTCCGCTTTAATCACAATAGGCGTGCCCAGTTGTTTGACAAAGGCTTTGGCCGGGGCAATGTCGGTAAAGTTTTGATAAGCGGCGGTGGGAATGTGATGGCGGGCCAGAAAGTCTTTGGCAAAGGCTTTCGAGCTTTCCAACTGCGCGGCAGCCTGAGTAGGACCAAAAATCGCCAGGCCATTTTTGCGGAAAATATCAACCACACCCTTGGCCAGTGGGGCTTCAGGCCCAACAATAGTCAGCTCAATTTGCTGTTCACTGGCAAACGCCAGTAACGCCGCCACATCATCGGCGGCAATATCGACATTGTGCAGGTTTGCCTCACGGGCGGTGCCGGCATTGCCGGGTGCCACGAAGACCTGGCTGACCAGAGGAGATTGCGCTGCCTTCCAGGCCAGGGCATGTTCGCGGCCGCCGCCGCCAATTACCAATACTTTCATCGGGATTTCCGTTTATTGTGCAACAGGTTTACGAAACTTTAAGGTCATACGATCGCTCTCACCAATCGCCTGATATTTTGCTTTGTCTTCCTCTCCCAGCCGCATCACGGGTGGCAGTGTCCAGACACCACGCGGATGTTCTGCGGTATCTTTAGGATTGGCATTTATCTCGCTGCTTTGTTCCAGTACAAAACCGGCTTGCTCTGCCAGGGTTATGGCCAGTTGCTGCGGAAAATAACCACTTTTGGTCCAGTCGCCGTCGGCTTGATCAGCCGGTAAGCGGTGCTCAACTACCCCCAGCACGCCACCTGGCTTTAATGCAGTATAGAAATCTTTAAAAATGGTCACCATGGCCTCATCACCACCCTGACCGTACCAGTTGTGCAGGTTACGGAAAGTCAGAACCACATCTGCACTGCCGGCAGGGGCAATATCACCGCTGTTGCCTGGAGCAAAGGCTGTCAGCTCTACCCGGCTGTAGATAGGATTAGCTGCCAGTTTTTCTTTAAATGCTGCCAGGTTTCTTTTGTAATAATCGGAACTGCTATCGGCAGGAAAATGCGCGGCATAATATTTACCATGCGCTGCCAGCAATGGTGCCAGAATTTCAGTGTACCAGCCGCCGCCTGGGGATATTTCAACAACAGTGCTGTTGGGTGTCACTTCAAAAAATGCCAGGGTTTGCACCGGATGGCGATATTGGTCACGGTTTTTGTTTTGTTCGCTGCGGACATGATGATCTGCTGCTTGTTGCAGCGCATCGGTGGTGCTATCTGCCAGAACCGGCAGGGCCAAGAGTATTGCTGATAACGTTATAACTTTGCTAAGTGTTTTCATCTTCAGGCTCTCTTTGTTAAAAGTCGCGCTAGTTTAGCAAAGCAGTCGCCGAATTGCAGTGATTATCGATAATAGGCGATAGACGCATTTAGATGGCCAGACTGCTAAATTTCAATCAACAAATGGTAAGGCCTATGCTAGAATGCCAGCCTTTTTGATTAAGCCTTATCGGGTTTTCTGTTATGGACAGTTTCTCTGTGGACAGTAATGTGGCGTCTGCCTTAGACAATATAAAAGTGGTGCTGGTAGGAACGACTCATACCGGCAACATTGGCTCGGTGGCCCGGGCAATGAAAACCATGGGGCTGTCACAGTTATGTCTGGTGGCGCCAAAAACTGCGCCTGATGGCCAGGCTTACGCCCTGGCAGCCGGGGCCAGTGATATTCTGGCCAGTGCCACTACTTTTGATTCTCTGGCTGAAGCCGTGGCTGATTGTGCCCTGGTGGTGGGCAGTAGTGCCCGCTCCCGCACCTTAAGCTGGCCAATGCTGGAACCCAGAGAATGTGCGCAGTTAGCCGTCGCTCAAAGTAAGCAACCAGTGGCGGTGGTATTTGGCCGTGAATCCAGTGGCCTGAGTAATGAAGAGCTGCAGCTTTGTAATTATCATGTCTGTATTGCAGCTAACCCACAATACAGCTCGCTCAACCTGGCTATGGCAGTACAAATCGTGTGCTATGAGTTACGAATGGCCTATCTGGAACATCAATCAGTCTCTCCCGATACCGAGCTGACGGCTTATCCAAGTTCAGCGCAAATGGAAAATTTTTACCAGCATCTTGAAGTTGCCCTGCAACATACCGGTTTTATTATTAAGCAGCACCCAGGTGTGGTGATGACCAAATTAAAGCGGTTGTTTAACCGGGCGCGGCCAGAAGAGGCTGAGTACAATATTCTGCGGGGTATACTGACTTCGATGCAGCGTCTGGAAAAGCTTGATAGCAATACTCATAAGGAGTAAGGCGATGTTCACGGGTATCAGAGAAGATATAAAAAGTGTGTTTGACCGTGATCCGGCTGCACGTAGTACCTTTGAGGTACTAACTAATTATCCGGGGTTGCATGCCATTTGGTGGCACCGGCTTAATCACAAGCTGTGGCGGGCAAACATTAAATGGCTGGCACGCTTTTTAAGTACGATTGCCCGCTGGCTAACCGGGGTGGAAATTCATCCGGGCGCGAAAATCGGCCGGCGCTTTTTTATTGACCATGGCATGGGCGTGGTGATTGGTGAAACGGCGGAAATTGGTGATGACTGCACCCTGTATCATGGGGTAACGCTGGGCGGTACAAGTTGGAATCCGGGTAAGCGCCATCCTACTCTGGCCAATGGCGTGGTAATTGGTGCAGGAGCCAAAGTGCTGGGGCCCTTGATGGTTGGAGAGAACGCCCGCATCGGCTCAAATGCTGTTGTGGTTCGCGATGTGCCAGCGGGGGCCACTGTGGTGGGTATTCCGGGACGCATCGTTGCTAAAGTAGCGGCAGAAGTGAGCGAGCAGCGCCAGCATCTGGCAAAGAAATTTGGCTTTGATGCCTATGCGGTTTCCGCTGAGAACCCTGACCCGGTTGCCAGTGCAATTGGCACCTTGCTGGATCATATTCATTTGTTAGACAATAAAGTGGCTGAGTTATGTAACAGCGTCAATAGTCTGGGGGGCAATGTCTGTGCTGAAATGCCCGAGCTGGATTTACCCGAAGAAGACTTTAAGCGGGCCGAACTGCAGGCTGCAGAACAACGACGCAAAGAAGTTGAAGCGTTTGATCCCGGTATTTAGTGGCGCCGTGACAGTGAATACCTGACCAGCTTACTAGGATATATACTTGACTAAAACAGTCAGGATTGTACAATAGCTGCCATGAAGTCAGGGAGCTTGATATGAGATTAACCTCTAAAGGTCGCTATGCGGTTACTGCCATGCTTGATGTAGCATTGCATGCAGGGCAGGGTCCGGTGCCGCTGGCCGATATTTCTGAGCGGCAGGGTATTTCTTTATCTTATCTTGAACAATTATTCGCTCGCTTGCGTAAACAGGGTTTAGTCAGCAGTGTGCGTGGTCCGGGCGGCGGTTACCAGCTGGGGCTGGCGCCTGAATCGATTTCTATTTCTGCAGTAATTGCGGCAGTAGACGAATCAGTGGATGCCACACGCTGTCAGGGAAAATCTGATTGCCAGAGCGGTGCAAAATGCCTGACGCACACTTTGTGGCATGATTTAAGTCACCGGATAGAAGACTTTCTGACCAATATCAGCCTGGCGGCACTAGTTAGCCAGCAAGACGTGCAAACAATTGCACAGCGGCAGAACAGTCGCAATGTTAAAAATCCTGCAACTGACATTAAAGTCAGTTGCCAGCTGTAAGCGCAATACGGAGCCAACAATGAAGCTACCTATTTATCTGGATTATGCGGCAACCACCCCGGTTGACCCGCGTGTGGCCGAAAAAATGATGCAGTACCTGACGATGGATGGCGAGTTTGGTAACCCGGCGTCACGTTCTCACCGGTTTGGCTGGCAAGCGGAAGAGTCTGTGGAAATTGCCCGCAGCCAGATAGCTGAGCTGGTCAATGCTGACCCGCGGGAAATCGTGTTTACTTCTGGCGCAACCGAATCAAACAACCTGGCAATTAAAGGGGCAGCCCAGTTTTACAAGAAAAAGGGCAAGCATTTAATTACCGCTAAAACTGAACACAAAGCCGTGCTGGATACCATGCGTCAGCTTGAACGTGAAGGTTTTGAAGTTACGTATCTGGATGTGGAAAGTAACGGCCTGGTTGATCTTGTCAAATTAGAAGCGGCAATGCGTCCGGAAACTTCAGTGGTAAGTATTATGTTTGTGAATAACGAAATTGGCGTTATTCAGGATATAGCGGCCATTGGTGAATTATGTCGCAGTAAAGGCATTGTTTTTCATGTCGATGCTGCGCAGGCAACCGGTAAAGTGGATATCGATCTGCAAAACCTGAAGGTCGACTTAATGTCGTTTTCCGGCCACAAAACCTATGGTCCGAAAGGCATAGGTGCATTGTATGTGCGGCGTAAACCGCGTATCCGCTTAGAAGCGCAAACTCACGGTGGTGGTCATGAGCGCGGCATGCGTTCAGGCACCCTGGCGCCGCATCAAATCGCGGCCATGGGCGAAGCATTCCGGTTAGCCAAAGAAGAAATGGCCGCCGAGCGCGAACGTATCACTACGTTGCGTGATCGCTTGTGGGATGGCATTAAAGATATCGAACAAGTTTATTTAAATGGGGACAGCGCGCCAAGAGTGCCGGGCATCACCAATATCAGCTTTAACTTTGTTGAAGGTGAATCACTGATCATGGCATTGAAGGATATTGCGGTGTCATCAGGCTCGGCCTGTACGTCTGCCAGTTTAGAGCCTTCTTATGTGCTAAGGGCACTGGGTTTAAATGATGAACTGGCCCATAGTTCTATCCGGTTCAGTATTGGTCGGTTTACTACTGAAGCGCAAATTGACCATACCATTAAGATTGTCCATCAGGCGATTGATAAACTACGTGAAATGTCACCGTTATGGGATATGTTCAAAGACGGTATTGATTTAAACACAGTGGCATGGGTAGCGCATTAAGTGCAATCCGGCCCAACGAGGTAACAGATCATGGCTTACAGCAATAAAGTAATCGATCATTATGAAAATCCACGTAATGTGGGTTCTTTTGCCAAAGATGACCCAAGCATCGCAACCGGCATGGTTGGCGCGCCGGCCTGTGGTGACGTAATGAAACTGCAAATCAAAGTGAATGAGCTGGGTATTATTGAAGATGCCAAGTTCAAAACTTATGGCTGTGGCAGCGCTATTGCCTCCAGCTCACTGGTAACAGAGTGGGTTAAAGGCAAAAGCCTGGATGAAGCGCAACAGATTAAAAATACCGATATTGCCCACGAGCTGGCATTGCCACCGGTGAAAATTCACTGCTCTATTCTGGCGGAAGATGCCATTAAAGCAGCGATTGCCGATTACAAGCAAAAGCGCGGGGGTTAAAGCAGTATGGCAATATCGATGACCACAGCGGCAGCTGAAAGAGTGCGTAACTTTCTGCAAAATCGCGGTAAAGGTCTGGGCTTGCGGGTTGGGGTAAAAACCACTGGCTGCTCCGGCCTGGCCTATGTGCTGGAGTTTGTCGATGCGCTGAACGATGATGATCAGGTATTTGAAGAGCACGGCCTGAAACTGATTGTCGACGGCAAAAGCCTGGTGTACATCGATGGCACCCAGCTGGATTTTGTGAAAGAGGGCCTGAATGAAGGCTTTCAGTTTAAAAACCCAAATGTTAACGGCGAATGTGGCTGCGGCGAAAGCTTTACCGTTTAATTACTCTGACTGCTGTAGGGCCAATATTGCATGAATTATTTTCAGTTATTTGATTTGCCGGCGACCTTCGAGCTGGACTTAACTGAATTGGGTTCACGTTATTTGGCACTACAGCGCAAATTTCACCCCGATAAGTACGCGGCCGCCTCCAATCGTGACCGCTTAATGTCGGTTCAGCAAACTGCCAATATAAACGATGCCTACCATAGCCTGAAACAACCGCTGCTGCGGGCTGAACATCTGCTGGCGCTTCGTGGTTTAAAGATAAGTCATGAGCAGCGCAGTTTTACCGACCCGGTGTTTTTAATGCAGCAGATGGAGTTGCGGGAACAGTTGGAGGAAATCAGCAGCAGTGCTGATCCGGATAGCGCTATTATGGCGGTAGAGCAGCAATTGCAGCAGCAACGCAAAGTTCTGCTAAAGCAGCTGGCAGCAACCTTGGATGCCAACACAGCTGAGCAAAACCAGCAGGCAGCGGAACTGGTGCGTAAACTCAAATTTTTCTTTAAACTACAGCATGAGCTGGAGTTAATCGAACAGCAATTACAAGACTAAATTAAGCTATGGCGTTATTACAGATTGCAGAGCCCGGCCAGAGTGCCGCGCCCCATCACCATAAACTGGCAGCCGGTATCGATTTAGGTACTACCAATTCTTTAGTTGCCACGGTACGCAGCGGCCAGGCCAGCACCCTTAGTAATGTGGCAGGCAACGATATGATTCCCTCAGTTGTCCGTTACGGTCCGGATAGAACTGACGTTGGCCAACAGGCCGTTGCTGCAGCAGCAGCAGACGCCAGCAATACTATATTCTCGATTAAACGACTGATGGGTAAAGGTTATGCCGAAACCCTGCCCTTGGCGGAGTTGTTGCCTTATCAGTTAATCGATCAGGGTGGACTGGCTGCAGTGGCCACCCGCGATGGGGTAAAAAACCCGGTTGAAGTTTCAGCAGAAATTCTGGCTACACTGGCCGACACCGCCAGCCAGGTGCTGGGAGGGGAATTGAATGGCGTGGTGATTACCGTGCCAGCCTATTTTGATGATGCCCAGCGCCAGGCCACTAAAGATGCCGCTAAACTAGCCGGTCTTAATGTTCTCAGATTATTAAATGAGCCAACCGCGGCGGCACTGGCTTATGGCCTGGATTCCGGCCAGGAAGGGATTATTGCCGTTTACGATTTAGGTGGCGGCACCTTTGATATTTCTATCTTGCGGTTAAAGCGCGGTGTATTTGAAGTATTGGCTACCGGTGGTGATTCGGCACTCGGTGGTGATGACTTTGACCAGGCTATTGTTGGTTGGTTGCAGCAAAAAAGTGGCCAGCAGCAGTTGAGCCATACCGCCAGGCGCCAGTATTTGACTGTCGCCCGCAAGTTAAAAGAACAGCTGACAGACAGCCCGAATGCAGATTATGCCTTTAGCGCTGATGAACAGCAGGTATCAGGCACGCTTAGCCGCGGTGAATTTGAGCAGCTGGCTGGCCCGATGATTAAGAAGACCATCCGCAGTTGCCGTCAGGTGCTGCGCGATGCCGGGTTAACCCCGGACGAAGTGGCAAACGTAGTGATGGTAGGTGGGTCTACCCGGGTACCACTGGTACGCACTGAGGTGGGGCAATTTTTTGCTACTAAGCCGTTAACCTCAATCGACCCGGATAAAGTAGTGGCGCTGGGCGCGGCAATTCAGGCCAATGTGCTGGTGGGTAATAAAGCCGAACACGAGACCTTGCTGCTGGATGTAATCCCCTTATCGCTGGGGCTGGAAACCATGGGAGGCCTGACCGAAAAAGTGATACCACGCAATACCGTGATCCCGGTTAGCCGTGCTCAGGAATTTACCACCTTTAAAGACGGTCAGACTGCGATGGCGATTCACGTGTTGCAGGGCGAGCGTGAGTTGGTTGAAGACTGTCGCTCACTGGCGCGTTTTGAATTACGTGGTATTCCTCCTATGCCAGCGGGTGGCGCGCATATCCGGGTAACCTTTCAGGTTGATGCCGACGGCTTGCTCAGCGTCAGCGCAGAAGAGAAGTCAACCGGCGTTGCTGCAGGTATTCAGGTTAAGCCCTCTTATGGTTTAACGGATGAACAGGTAGCCGGAATGATCAGCGGTTCAATGCAGCATGCCCGGCAGGACATGCAACGGCGACTGCTGCGTGAACAACAGGTAGAAGCTGACCGGGTGCTTGAAGCCGTTACTGCCGCAGTACAACATGACGGTGCCCTGCTTGACGCTGACGAATTAGCCGACATTAATGCAGCGCTGGCAACATTAGCCGAAGTGCGGCAGCAAGACGATACGGCAGCGATAAAAGCTGCCATTGAACATACCAATACTTTAACAGATGACTTTGCTGCCAGGCGCATGGATAAATCAATCCGGCAGGCCTTGCAGGGCCATAAAGTCGACGAGGTTTAATCATGCCCAAGATAGTATTTTTACCCCATGCGGAATTATGCCCCAAAGGTGCCGCACTGGATGCCAGTGTTGGCGACACTGTGCTGGATGTCGCATTAAAAAATGGCATTGCTATCGAGCATGCCTGTGAAAAATCCTGTGCCTGCACCACTTGTCATGTCATCGTTCGCGAAGGCTTTTTTTCGCTGAATGAAAGCGATGAGCTGGAAGATGATATGCTGGATAAAGCCTGGGGCTTGGAACCCGAATCACGCCTCGGTTGCCAGGCCAGGATTGCAGACGAAGATTTGGTGGTCGAGATCCCGAAATATACCGTCAATATGGTAAGTGAAGGTCACTAAGGCGAAATAGTTGGCACGGTATGTTTTTTCCGGTAATTAGCGTATAATTTGCCGCCTTAAAATTTTAAACCTTTAATTACAGGAGCCTGACATGGCCTTAGAACGTACTTTTTCAATCGTTAAACCAGATGCCGTAGCGAAGAACCTGATCGGTGCTATTTATCACCGTTTTGAGTCTGCCGGCCTTAAGATTGTGGCTTCTAAAATGCTACACTTAAGCCAGGAACAAGCGGAAGGCTTCTATGGCGAGCACAAAGAGCGTCCATTTTTTAAAGCACTGGTTAGCTTTATGACATCGGGTCCGGTAATGGTTCAGGTGCTGGAAGGCGAAGACGCTGTACGCAAAAACCGCGAAATCATGGGTGCAACTAACCCGAAAGATGCCTTAGCTGGTACTTTACGCGCTGATTATGCTGACAGCATTGATGAAAATGCAGTACACGGTTCTGACGCAGCAGCATCTGCGGCCCGTGAAATTGCTTTCTTCTTCACCGAAGCTGAGCTGTGCAGCCGTACCCGTTAATATTGGGTAAGTGTTAGCTGTATTGGCTGAAGGAAAAGGGGCGTCAGCCCCTTTTCTGTCTTAGCAAGATATAGATTTTAATAGTTAAAGTGAGTTATTGATAGGTGTCAGCAGGAGTTATCAGGGTATGAACAAGCCGGTAAACCAGGTAAATTTGTTAGATTTTACCCGTGCTCAAATGCAGGAGTTTTTTGTGGCCCTGGGTGAGAAACCATTTCGGGCCGATCAGGTGATGAAATGGATTTACCACTATTGCGTTGATGACTTCGACAAAATGACCAATATCAATAAAACATTGCGCGATAAATTAAAAACGCTGGCCGTGATCGCTGCACCTGTGGTGGTGACCCGGCAAGACAGCACCGATGGCACCATTAAGTTTGTGATGGGTTTAGCCGGTGGCCAGGAAGTGGAAACTGTCTGGATCCCGGAAAAAGACCGCCGCACACTTTGTGTGTCATCGCAGGTTGGTTGTGCGCTGGATTGTACTTTTTGCTCGACCGCCCAACAGGGTTTTAACCGTAATCTAAGTGTCAGTGAAATTATCGGCCAGGTATGGCGGGTAGCGCAGATTATTGGCAGTTACGGCGATACCGGCGAAAAACCGGTTACTAACGTCGTGATGATGGGCATGGGCGAGCCACTGTTAAACCTGAACAACGTGGTACCGGCGATGGAGCTGATGCTGGAAGATTACGGCTTTGGTTTGTCGAAGCGTCGGGTTACCTTAAGTACTTCCGGAGTAGTGCCTGCACTGGATTTATTGCGTGAGCGAATTGATGTGGCGCTGGCCATTTCATTGCATGCACCGAATAATGCCTTGCGCGATGAGCTGGTGCCGGTGAATAAAAAATATCCGATGGAGCAGTTTTTAGCGGCCTCACGTCGTTATGTCGAGAACTCTAAAGCCAATGACAAGGTCACAGTAGAGTATGTTATGCTCGACGGTATCAACGATAGCATGGAACAGGCGCATGAGTTAGCGCAGGCATTGCAAGATACGCCGGCAAAGATTAATCTGATCCCCTTTAATCCGTATCCTGGCTCGCCTTATAAAAGATCCAGCAACTCGCGGATTGACCGTTTTAACAAGGTGTTACAACAACACGGTTTTACTGTTATGGTACGGAAAACCCGGGGCGATGATATCGACGCAGCCTGTGGCCAGTTGGTAGGTGATGTGATTGATCGAACCAAAAGACTGATAAAGAAGCAGCAGAAAGGCCAGAGCATTCTGGTTAAAATGCTGCCGTAACCCAAGGGATGACCAGTGGTAATGCAGAAATTTTCGGTAGGGCTCGCACTCTGTGTGTCGTTAACCCTGACGGCGTGTGTGTCAGAAAGCAGCTATGTCGGTTCTGACCGCCAGGTTGGTGAGCGAAGCCTTGATAATAGTGAAGCTGCCCGCACCCGAATTTCTCTGGGTTTAAATTATTTACGTCGTGGTGATACCACACAGGCTAAATACAATTTAGAACGGGCCAAAGCCTTCGCACCAGATTTGCCTGAAGTTTACAACGCACTGGCTTTTTATTACCAGAGCGTAGGGGAACATATTCAGGCTGAAGACGCCTACAAAAAAGCGCTCGACAAAGACAGTAATAATGCTGATGCCTACAACAATTATGGTGCATTTTTGTGCCAGATTGGTAAGTACCAGGAAGCAGAAGAATTGCTGCTTAAAGCAATTTCCCGGCCGGGTTATATCCGGGTGGCAGAGAGCTATGAAAATCTGGCACTGTGTCAGTTAGATCAGCAAGGCTACAGTAAAGCTAAAACCTTTCTGGAATCGTCAGTGTCTCATAATGGCACCAGGATCAGCTCGTTGATTAATCTGGCTGCCGTAAATTATGCCATGGGCGACAACGTCGGCGCGAAAGCATCGCTGCAACGGATTCAGCGGTTGGGCAGGGTATCTGCGCGCAGCACGCTGCTTAATTATCTGGTGGCAGAAAAGCAGGGCGACGTTAGCACCATGAAGCATGCTGAACAACTACTCCTGACGTTGTATATTGATACCCCTGAAGCCCGTTTATTATTGCAGCAACGTCTACTGGAAAGTGAGTTTGAACAGCTGCGCGAGCAATATAAACTTAGCTTAATGGCAAACATCGTGCTACCCGATAATGCTGCCGTAGCGGTAGCGCCAACTGACCCTGTTGCCAACCCCAGGCTTAGAGTAGTCAGGCGTAAAACGTCAGAGTCCGCTGCTGACGATGCTGAACAAAACCTGACGTCTGCACAAAAAAAAATCAATAGCCCTGCCTCCTCCTCCGGCACAGCAATGCCAAGCCCGCAAACTGAGCAGGCCTCCACAGCAGCCCGTTCAGTGAGTAGCCAGGCAATAGCCGGCGTCCTGGCAACCAGCCAGCCGACTGCTGACGACGAAGCGGCGCTGGAAGCACTGTCCGCGCAACAACGTGCAGACCAGCAAGCCGCCGAGACCGCAAGGCAACTGGCAACAAAACAGGCAGCAGAGCAACAGGCAAAAGCTGACGAATTAGCTGCGAGGCAATTAGCTGAACAACAGCGAGCTGAGCAATTAGCAGCAGAGCAACTAGCTACTGATAAATTGGCTGCCGAGCAACGGGAAACCGATAATCAGGCTGCTGGCGACATTGCCGCTAACCAACCGGCAGAGCAGCCGGCGGAGCAACAGCCTCAGCCACCAGCGCCTGAGCAACTGACAGCAGATCAGGGCCAGCAGCAAACAACCGGACAAGCTGAGCAGGATAGCGCCAGCCAGCTGGTGTTAGCAGCAACACCACCGGTGACCCTGCCGGTTGAAACGGTATTAGCTGAACCGGCTGCAGCCACCGTTGCTGCATCGGCAGGATCAACCGCTTCAGCAGCAGACATTGCAGCAGCCGAGGTTGAAGCAGAAAAGCTTGAAGCAGAAAGTACAGCTGTGACAGAGGTCAGCCCTGCGGAGCCGGCGGCAGAATTTCATATCGTTCAGGAAGGCGAGTCACTGTATGCCATTTCTGTGGCGCATAATATCAGGCTGGCCAGATTAATGGAGTGGAACCAGCTGACTCCTGAATCCGTTATTAAAACCGGCCAGCGGGTCTGGCTGGCTGAAGTGGACGATGAGCAGTTGCAGCAACAGCAAACGGTTGCCAGGCTGGCAGAGTTCAGTGAACCTGTTGATGCTTCAGAGCCTTACCATCAGGTTGCCGCAGGCGAAACCATGTTTGGAATTTCGTACCGGTATAATATTCGCCTGGAACGTTTTATGACCTGGAACAACCTGACTGAACAAAGCAAGTTACAGGTTGGTCAGCAGGTGCTTGTTATCGACCCGGCCAATATTGAACCATGAGTACGCCAGACATTCCAGCGACAACAGCACTGACGGCTGGTCAGTTATTACGCCAGGCCCGTGAACAACGTAAACTCAGCGTTGCTGATGTAGCTCTGCAACTGAATTTGCGGGTTAATCTGGTACAACAAATTGAGACAGATCAACTCGACAGTACGATGCTGGTTACCTTTGTTCGTGGTTATCTGCGGGCTTACGCCCGGCTGGTTAAGTTACCCGAGCAACAAGTATTGTTGGCCTTTGAGCAGCAAAATGGGGGCAGCGCAGATCCGGCAAAACCAATGCGTACTTTTTCAAATCGTGCTGAACTCCAGGCCACCGAAAACCGCTTTATGTGGGTTACCTATGCCATGGGATTTATTTTAGTATTAATGCTGGTGTTGTGGTGGTGGCAAACCGCTGGTCCTGTCGCTGAAAATACTCCCGGCCAGCCTGCTACAATGCAGCAAACCAGCTTGGAAACAATTGACAACACAATCGTCTCTGCGACGGATCAAAGTACCGCAGCGGCCAATAGCAGTGCTGAGTTAACAGACCTGGGCCAGGAAGCTGATGTTACAGTTGCTACCCCTGATCTGGCTGATGACAACGCGGTTGACGCCAATCCGGAGCCCGTCAGTACGGCCACTGTGGATGCACAGGCAGATGTGATTACGATGGCGTTCAGCGATAATTGCTGGATTGACGTACTGGATGCCGAAGGTAATCGTATCGCCTATGGCACTAAAGAGGCAGGATATACGATGACCGTGACTGGAAAGGCACCCTTCGTAGTAACACTGGGTAACCCCAGCGTGGTGCAGATTACCCTAAACAATAAACCTTTTGATATGTCATCGCTGCCTGCCGGCAGAGTGGCAAAATTCACCCTGGCGGAATCTGATTAATCATGTTTGCTGACAATCCTATTACCCGACGTCTTAGCACCCAAATTCACGTAGGTACCGTCCCTATTGGTGGCGACGCCCCTATTGCTGTGCAGTCGATGACTAATACCCGAACCACTGATGTCGAGGCTACCCTGGCGCAAATTCGGGCAATCGCGGCTGCCGGTGCCGATTTGGTGCGGGTCTCGGTGCCAACCATGGAAGCGGCAGAAGCGTTTAAGCTGATAAAACAGCAGGCGCCTGTCCCGCTGGTCGCTGATATTCATTTTGACTACCGCATTGCTTTAAAAGTAGCGGAGTACGGCGCTGACTGTCTGCGGATAAACCCGGGTAATATCGGCAAGGAAGATCGGATCCGGGCTGTAGTGGACAGTGCCCGGGATCATAATATCCCGATCCGGATCGGCGTCAATGGTGGTTCGTTAGAGGCCGATATTCAGGAGAAATATACCGAACCCTGCCCGGAAGCATTGCTGGAGTCGGCGATGCGGCATGTTGATATTCTGGACCGGCTTAATTTCGATCAATTTAAAGTGAGTGTAAAAGCCTCAGATGTGTTTCTGGCGGTTGGAGCATACCGTTTACTGGCCAAGCAAATTAAGCAACCTCTGCATTTAGGTATTACCGAGGCCGGCGGCGCCAGAGCAGGTGCGGTTAAATCAGCAATTGGTCTAGGTATGCTGCTGGCAGAGGGCATTGGTGATACGTTACGGATCTCATTGGCCGCCGACCCGGTGGAAGAGGTTAAAGTGGCGTTTGATATTTTAAAATCACTGCGTATTCGCCAGCGCGGTATCAATTTTATTGCCTGCCCCAGCTGCTCCCGTCAGGAATTCGACGTTATTAAAACCATGAACGAGCTGGAGCAGCGGCTGGAAGATATTGTCGAACCTTTAACAGTGTCAGTAATTGGCTGCGTGGTGAATGGGCCTGGCGAAGCATTAATTTCAGATTTAGGTGTAGCCGGTGCTAACCGCAAAAGTGGTTTTTATTTAAATGGTCAGCGCCAGAAACTGCGGCTTGACAATAACAACATCGCTGAACAGTTGGAGCAGCAGGTACGGCAGTATCTGGTTGCTCGCGAGCAGCTGATAGGCATTAAACAACTGGATTAACACGGATGCGGTTTGGTGTTTTCAATAACACCTCTTATAATCGCCCGGTTTTAAGCATGGCAGTGAGAATTTAACTTTGGCAAAAAATATTCAGGCAATACGCGGCATGAACGATTGTCTGCCACAGGATACGCCGTTGTGGCAGCATCTGGAGCAGGTATTACGCAGCACAGTGGCTAGTTTTGGCTACAGTGAGATCCGTTTTCCTATCGTTGAAATGACGGAGTTATTTAAACGCTCTATCGGTGAAGTTACTGATATTGTTGAAAAAGAGATGTACACCTTTGAAGATCGTAATGGCGACAGTCTGACATTACGGCCGGAAGGTACCGCCTGTTGTGTCAGAGCCGGTAACGAACATGGCTTGTTATATAATCAGGAACAACGTTTGTGGTATATGGGACCGATGTTCCGGCACGAACGACCACAAAAAGGCCGCTATCGTCAGTTCCATCAGTTTGGTCTGGAAGCCTTTGGTATTGCCAGCAGTGATATTGATGCTGAAGTTATTATGCTAACCGCCAATTTATGGCAGCAGCTGGGGCTGGCACCCTATGTCAGTTTACAACTGAATTCCCTGGGCTCAAATGAGGCCCGGGCTGTTTACCGCGACGCATTGGTAGCGTATCTGGAACAGCACAAGTCGCAGTTAGACGAAGACAGTCTGCGCCGGATGCACAGCAATCCACTAAGGGTGCTCGATACAAAGAACCCGGCACTGGCAGAGGTGGTAGCAAACGCTCCGCAGCTAAGTGATTATTTAGACGAAGACTCAGCGGATCACTTCAGGCAGTTAAAGCGTCGGCTTGATGCGGCCGGGATTGCTTATACTATCAACCCCACCCTGGTGCGCGGTCTCGATTATTACAATAAAACGGTATTTGAGTGGGTAACTACCGAGCTGGGTGCTCAGGGCACGGTGTGTGCCGGTGGTCGTTATGATGGCCTGGTAGAGCAATTGGGTGGTAAAGCCACACCGGCAGTGGGCTTTGCGCTTGGCATGGAGCGGCTGGTGTTATTGCTGCAAACCCTGCAGCTGGCCAGCGTGCCTGAGACCACAGCTGATATTTATATTATGCCTATGGGTGAGGCAGCGGAACTTGCTGCCATTGCGATTGCCCAACAGCTGCGTAGCGAGTTGGCGACAAAACGTGTTATCTTGCACTGTGGTGGTGGCAACCTGAAAAAACAAATGAAACGAGCCGATAAATCGGGTGCCGAACTGGCGTTGATTGTTGGTGATGATGAGCTGGCGCGCGGTGAAATAACGTTAAAATGGCTACGCCAGGATAAGCCACAGCAAACGCTGGCGTTGGCAGCGCTGTCAAAGTTACTGGCAGCAGCGATTTAAATAAAGATAAACAGATTGGACTATCACTGGCAGGCTGATAATCTTCCGGCACTGGTAGTGGCAAAGCAGATTAGACAGGATATTACGGAGTAGTAAAATTGGAAATTTACAGTAGCGAAGAACAACAGGTTGAAGCCATTAAACGCTTTTGGAATGATTACGGTAAAGCCATTCTCGGTGGGGTAGTCATTGGTTTGGCCGGGCTGTATGGCTGGCGCTATTTTCAGGCTGAACAGCGCGAGCAGGCCGAGCAGGTATCAGCTCAGTACAGCCAGCTATTGGAACAACAGCAAGCTGAAGGCAGCGACTGGCTGAGCAGTGCTAAAGGATTTATTGATGGGCAGAGTGATACCAGTTATGCGGTATTCGCTGCGTTACTGGCGGCGCGTGAAGCCATTGAACAACAACAACTGGCAACGGCGGCAGAGCACTTAAATTGGGTGATAAGTAACGCCAAAGATACACCAGTACAGGCGATTGCCCAGCTGCGGCTGGCCCGGGTGCAGCGCGAACAGGGTAATTATTCTGACGCCCTGGCCACGTTAGCCATGCCAGTGCCAGCCAGCTTTGAAACTCAGCAGGCAGAGCTGAAAGGCGACGTACTCCAGTTAACCGGTGAATTGGCTCAGGCTAAAGCGGCTTATCAGCAGGCGCTGGCCACAAGTGAACAAACCCGGCCGTTATTGCAGGTAAAACTGGATGAATTGGCCCATATTACAGCCAGTTAACAAGGGGTAGGCGTGAAATTATTCGGAAAAATAACCGTGGTTGCAATAGTAACCCTTATCTTAAGTGCTTGCTCCAGTAAGGAAAAGCTGGTGCTGCCAGAGGTGCAAAACAGCATCAAACCACAAAAAGTCTGGCAAGATAAAGTTGGTAAAGGCGTCGGCCACTACGAATCAGGACTAAAACCGGTAATTGTTGACGATACCGTTTACGCTGCCAGTCGCAACGGTATTGTGGTCGCAAAAAACCTGAGCAATGGCCGTACCTTGTGGAGTTTTGATTTACGCACTGAAGGCTCAAGCTCTTTGTTGTCGCGTTTTAGCAGCGATACCGCGCGGATTGCCGGTGGCGTTGCTTTTAATAACAATATGTTGTACCTGGGTACCGAAGATGGTGAAGTATTTGCGTTAAATGCCCAAGACGGTCAGTTGTTATGGCGGGTGGCAGTAAAAGGTGAAGTATTAACCAGTCCGGCTGTTGGTGAAGGCTTGGTTGTGGTGGCGACTACCGCAGGTAATCTGGTTGCGTTAGACCCGGCAACGGGCGAGCAACGCTGGATATTTGAAGACGAGCAACCAGCACTAACTATCCGCGGGCTGAGTGAGCCTGTAATTGAATCTGGTGGTGTATTGTATGGCAGTGGCACCGGCCGGGTAGGGGTGTTAATTGCTGAACGCGGTTATCAGGCCTGGGAAGAAGTTATCGCTTCGCCACAAGGTAGCACTGACTTATCGCGACTGGTTGACGTTGACGCAAAACCGATAGTGGTTGCCGGCACCGTGTACACCATTGCCTATAACGGTGAGTTAGTGGCGTTGGAACTGCGCAGTGGCCGTCAGTTGTGGAAACGGGATTATGCCAGCTTTCGTAATATGGCTGTGGCCGGCACGGTTTTGTATCTGGTAGATTCGACTGGTGGCATCTACGCCGTTGACCGGCGTAATGGCAGTGAACTGTGGGGTCAGCAAGGCTTACAGCGGCATTTTTTAACCGGCCCAACTGTTTATAAAGATTATCTGGTGGTGGGTGACAACAAAGGTAACCTGCATTGGCTGAATCGGGAAACCGGTGATTTTGTTGCCCGGCAAAGTATGGATGGCTCAGGTTTTTACAACCAGCCAGTAGCAAACGAAGACTATATATTAGTGACAAGCCGCAATGGTGAGCTAGTCTTATTACAAGTACCTTAACAGGTACTCTAGGCATATAACTGAAGGAACAGGCCTGAATGGGCCTGTTTTCTTATTTCTGAGGTTGACTGAATGTTACCTGTAGTGGCCCTGGTGGGGCGCGCCAATGTTGGCAAATCCACGTTGTTTAATCGTTTAACCCGCACCCGTGACGCTCTGGTTGCAGATTTTCCGGGGTTAACCCGGGATCGTAAGTACGGCTCAGTCAATTTTGAGGGCCTGGAGTTTATTGTCGTAGATACCGGCGGTATTGATGGCCATGAGCAAGGCATTGAAGTGGAAATGGCTGAGCAGTCATTAAAAGCTATCGACGAAGCTGATGTCGTGCTATTTATGGTAGATGCCCGGGCTGGCGCTACCGTGGGAGATGGTGCGATTGCTGATCATATTCGCCGCCTGGAAAAACCGGTGTTTCTGGTAGCCAATAAAACCGATGGTCTGGATGCGGATACCGCGGTAGCGGATTTCTACAGTCTGGGTATTGGCGAAGTATACCCGATAGCCGCGGCCCATGGCCGTGGTGTGTCATCTTTATTAAACCATGCGTTATTACCGTTTCTGGCTGACAGCATCAAATCAGGAGCTGACAGTGACCCGGAGGCCGAAGCTGGCCCGGCGCTGGAAACGCTTACCGAAGAGCAAGCTGATGCTGAGGCTGCCCGGCTGCGTAGCGAGCATATTAAACTGGCCATTGTCGGTCGGCCTAACGTCGGTAAATCAACCCTGACTAACCGTATTTTAGGCGAAGATCGGGTAGTAGTATTTGATATGCCCGGCACCACCCGTGACTCTGTTTTTATTCCGATGCAACGTAACGAGCGTAACTATACGTTAATTGATACTGCCGGCGTACGTCGTCGTGGCAAAATTGATGACATGGTAGAAAAGTTTTCGGTGATCAAAACCTTGCAGGCAATAGAAGAGGCCAATGTGGTATTGCTGGTACTGGATGCCCAGCAAGGGATCTCTGATCAGGATTTAAGTATTCTGGGTTTTGCGCTCAATGCCGGCCGATCCTTGGTTATTGCCGTCAATAAATGGGATGGCCTGAACGACAGCATTAAAGATGAAGTTAAGCGGGAGCTGGATCGTCGCTTAGGTTTTATTGATTTTGCCCGTTTGCATTTTATCTCGGCATTGCATGGCTCTGGTGTTGGTAACCTATTTGAGTCGGTAGAAGAAGCATTCGACTCTGCCACCAAACGAGTGAGTACATCGCTACTTACCCGCATCATGAAGATGGCGCAGGAAGATCACCAGCCACCGATGGTGCATGGCCGCAGGGTTAAACTAAAGTATGCCCATGCCGGTGGTTATAACCCCCCCATTATTGTTATTCATGGTAATCAGGTAAAAGACCTGCCGGATTCTTATAAGCGCTATTTAATGAATTACTATCGTAAAGCGCTGCAAATGATGGGTACGCCGGTACGGGTTGAATTCCGGGAAGGAGAAAACCCCTTTACCCCAACTAAGAAAAATACCGAGACGGCGCTACAAAAATACAAGCGTGAGCGTTTAATGAAGGCGCGTCAGAAAGTGGCTAAAAAAGATTAACAGCAAGGATTAACTGATGAAATTTCGTTTTCCGGTTATCGTTATCGATGAAGATTTCCGTTCAGAAAATATTTCCGGCTCAGGCATTCGAGATCTGGCTCAGGCCATCGGCAGCCATGGTTTTGAGGTAGTCGGCTATACCAGCTATGTCGATCTAACGGCGTTTGCCCAGCAAGCGAGCCGTGCCTCGTGCTTTATTTTATCTATCGACGATGAAGAGTTTGGCAGCGGCAGTGATGCTGATGTTAATACTGCGCTGACGGAGCTCAGAGCCTTTGTTAAAGAAGTGCGTAAGCGTAACGCCGATATACCGATATTTTTATACGGTGAAACCCGCACCAGCCGCCATATTCCAAACGATGTGCTGCGCGAGCTGCATGGTTTTATTCATATGTTTGAAGATACGCCGGAGTTTGTGGCGCGGCATATTATCCGCGAAGCGCAAAAGTATTTAGATGCGTTAGCGCCGCCGTTTTTTAATGCGCTAATGGATTATGCCTCAGATGGTTCTTACTCGTGGCACTGTCCTGGCCACTCCGGCGGCGTGGCGTTTTTAAAAAGCCCGGTTGGCCAGATGTTTCACCAGTTTTTTGGCGAAAACATGTTACGGGCCGATGTCTGCAACTCGGTAGATGAGTTAGGCCAGTTGCTGGACCATACCGGACCGGTGGCGCAGAGTGAGCAGAATGCTGCCCGCATTTTTAACGCCGATCATTTGTTTTTCGTCACTAATGGTACCTCTACTTCTAATAAAATGGTCTGGCACTCCGTAGTCGCCCCTGGTGACATCGTGGTGGTAGACCGTAACTGTCATAAATCAATTTTACATTCGATTATTATGACCGGCGCTATTCCAGTATTTTTAATGCCAACCCGCAACCATTACGGCATTATCGGCCCTATTCCCAAGAGTGAGTTTTCAGCCGAAGCCATTGCTAAGAAAATCGAGGCTAACCCCTTCGCCCGCAATGCCAAGAACAAAAAACCGCGTATTTTAACGATTACCCAAAGCACCTACGACGGTATTTTGTACAACGTTGAAGAGATTAAGCAGGAATTGGGCTCTACCATCGATACCCTGCATTTTGACGAAGCCTGGTTACCGCATGCCAGCTTCCACGATTTTTATAAGAATATGCACGCTATCGGTAAAGATCGGCCGCGCTCAGATGAAACCCTGGTATTCGCTACTCAGTCTACTCATAAGTTATTGGCGGGCCTGTCTCAAGCATCACAAATTCTGGTGCAAAATGCCACTAACCGAAATTTAGATACCCATCGCTTTAACGAATCGTACTTAATGCACAGCTCTACCAGTCCGCAGTATGCCATTATCGCCAGTTGCGATGTGGCCGCCGCAATGATGGAAGCCCCGGGCGGCACCTCGCTGGTAGAAGAAAGCTTGCTGGAAGCGATTGATTTTCGCCGGGCCATGCGCAAAGTCGATGCCGAATTTGGTGATGATGACTGGTGGTTTAAAGTATGGGGCCCAGAACATTTGCCGGAAGAGGGCATAGGTGAGCGCGATAACTGGGTATTACACGCCACCGACAGCTGGCATGGTTTCGGACCGATTGAGTCGGGCTTTAATATCCTGGATCCAATTAAAGCCACCATTATCACCCCGGGCCTGAATATGCTGGGCCAGTTTGACGAGCAGGGCATTCCGGCCACTATCGTCAGCAAGTACCTGGCTGAGCACGGTATTATAATTGAGAAAACCGGCCTGTACTCGTTCTTTATTATGTTTACCATCGGCATTACCAAAGGCCGCTGGAATTCAATGGTAACTGAATTGCAGCAGTTTAAAGACGATTACGATCAAAACCTGCCAATGTGGCGGGCGATGCCGGAATTTGTGGCAAAGCATCCACGGTATGAAAAGGTAGGTTTGCGCGATTTATGTCAGCAAATTCACAATATCTATCGTCAGTTTGATGTCGCAAAAGTCACTACTGAGATGTACCTGTCGACCATTGAAACGGCCATGACCCCGGCTGATGCCTGGGCCAAAATGGCCCATCGCGAGATTGAGCGTGTCTCTATCGATGATATCGCTGGCCGGGTAACCGCCATGTTAGTGACCCCTTACCCACCCGGTATTCCGCTGATGGTGCCAGGCGAGCGCTTTAATGCCACCATAATTAACTATCTTAAATTCACCCGAGCCTTTAACGGCCAGTTCCCGGGTTTTGAAACCGATGTCCATGGTCTGGTGCGGGAAACGGTAGCAGGTGAAAGCCAGTATTTTATTGATGTCGTAAAAGAGTAAAACCCTGCTGTGGTTGCCACCGGTAAAAAGTGCTGTCCGGTGGCAATATTTTCATAATAGCCAGCACTGTAGCTGGCTGTCCCCTGTCTTTTAAAGATTGCTTGCCCTGTCTGCCCCCTAGCACAGTGCCCGCTGCTGATTTGTGCTGCTGTTATCCCTGCTAGCCGGCATTTATCCCAGCTGCTGTCTGGTATGTTTTTTGAATGATGTATTGCTATGTTCTGAGCAGTACTCCGGATTAACACGAACCCACATTCTGACTGATGCCAGCAGGAGGTCAGCGATATGACAGCAAAGCTTGAGCAAGGCGATATTTATTTCTTTTACCGCAGTAAAATAGACCGCGAACAGGTTAACAGCATTGATGATGTGCAGCGTTTTTATCTGGTTATGGTGCCGGACAACGACGATAAAGCACGGTTGTTTATCGTTGGCAAAAAACGTTTGCCAGAAATCAGCGACGGTTCGTCCAAATCGACGCAACGGGAGTGGATGCTGAATTACCTGACGACCAGCCCCCAGCAGATTGGCAAGGAGCTTGGGCCGCTAAAATATCAAACATCAACCGAAGGCGAGCGCGAGCAGGGTGAAGCTATTCCGGCAGGAGCCGGCCGCTATCTGATGTTTGAGCACAGCGACAGCACCAGGCTGGCTTACCGCTTACATCAGCCTGATAAACCGGGCAAGGCGCAAAAAGAACTTGGTATATTAGCTGAAGCCAGTTTTGTTATTTCAGTCCGAAACCCCGAAATAGATGCGCCCGGTTTTCCTGATGAAAAACCGGATTATCCGCAGCAACTTAAAGATAAATTTGCCGACAAACGCTGGATTGATATCAGCGACACCAAACTGCTGGATTACGAAAATGCCCAGTTGCTATTAATTGGTGCTCACGATGATTTAGCGGATACTGAAGCAGACATTAGCAGCGGTAAGCCAGAGCTTTTTGATACCCTGGGTTTAAAGCCAAAAAACTGGCCTGCTGCAGCAATTGAGGACGGCAAATTTACCACGCCTGACTTTAAGCTCGACAGCAAGTCGCCGCGGGGCGATCCAACCAAAGGCGGCCGACATGGTGGTAAGGCAGCATTAAAAAGTGCCTCGGCTGCAGGTATTGCTCAGGCGCTGAAGGGTATCGATTTCCCCCGTGACCGGGATCAGGTAGTTAAGTTTGCTGAAAAACACGATGTCAGGGCTGAGATTATCGACGTATTGCAAGAGCTGCCTGAACGCAAATTCCACACCATGGCAGATCTGGAAAAAGCCGTAGGGGAGGTAAGATAATGGCCCAGTTTTGCTGCGACATTTGCGATGCAACCTTTGAACAGAAATCACGGTTAGAGCGCCACATGCTGACGTCTCATCCGCAGCCGGCGATATCTGCAGCCGATATTGAAAAAGCGCTGAAAGGCATTGAGTTTCCGGCGTCCCGCGACGAGCTGGTAGCGACAATTGACGATAGTAAACAGCGTGCCGGAGAAATTACTGACATCTTAAAGCAGCTTCCCGACCAGCAATACCGTGACGCCGCTGAAATCAGCCGGGCCTTTGGCGGCCTGCGCAGCCATCAGAATAAACCGGATGATCAGCCCAGTAAAAAAGGCGGCGCCCGGGCAATGGAAGTAGCCTCCGCAGCGAATATTGCCAGCGTATTTGCCGGCATGGATTTTCCTGCCAGTGGCGATGAGCTTAAAGCATTCGCCCGCGATAACGCCGATGCTGAGCAAGTAGAGATTATTGAGCAGTTCAGCGATAAGACCTATCACAGCATGAAAGACGTAGCCAAAGAGTTTGGCCGGCTGTCGTAACGCTGCTGTCTGAAGCCAGTAACAGTTAGCTGCTCTTTTTAAATGGAACAACAACGGCGTTAATGTTCTCGTTATAAGACAATACGGCTCTGAGTTGCTGCTGACCATTTGTTATCAACGAGCGATACACCACCGTTTTTATTTTATGGTCAGAATTAATGGCGGCATTAACCACTGACTCTATATTATCGTTATTGCCGGCATCAATTGACAGCAAACAGATATAGCTACCGCAGTTAATGTTATTAATTACAGCGCCATTGGTAAGGGTATCGGCCAGTTGCTGCTCAATATCTAACCGTACCTGAATGTCATCGTCATGCTGGTAGCTTAAGTAACCGGCCAGCTCGTCGAAGCTGTCGTCTAACAGCATGGTATCCACGTCATCAACACTAAAATAGCCATTAGCCAGGGCATCAGCTGCAAAGCGCTGGGCTTGCTGGTTTAAGTCTGGTTTAACATTCGTGGTTGCCGGTTCGTGATTGCTGCTTTTAGCACTTTTGGGGGCGGCCGCATTATCGACCGCTAATTGCTGAGTAGCATACTGCGCTTTCTTATCAGCGCTTTGCAGCACAGCAGATTGATGCTGAGCTGGCACGCTGCTGGTGCTGGCAATACTGATGCTGTCTGTCGAGGCGACGCTATCAGCTATGTGCTGTCCACTGAGACTAAAATAACCGATAGCAGCAACACCTGCGACTATCATTAACCCTGGCCAATATTTCATACTATGTCCTTATATTTTTGTTAAAAAAATGATTTTTAGATTTGCACGCAAAATGAAATGAGTCAATAAAAGCGGGACAAAATATGGTGGCGTATGTTTAACGAAGCTCTATGGGAATAAGGTATTCACTAAAATACCGTTAGGTGTCGGCAGGGCTTGTTTTATCAGAGTAAGCTAGCTGATTCCGGTTTTGTTAGTTTTCAGGTACTCTGTTGTTCAGGCGCTGACAGCATGGATGAAACGAAGCACGTGACCACAACTCCCCCCTTTAATAAAACCCAGGCGCAGGCCAGAGCTGATCAGGTACTGGCTTTTCGGGCTGAACAGCAGATATTAGCCGAACAAGGCGTGTTGATACTGGCTGATGATAAAGCAGCTCAGGTTCGCGATTATCACGATGCCTTGTTGCAGCAAATGCAGCAGGAGCAGAATGTCGACTTAAACGCCCAGGCCCGCCATTTGTCGCTGGGTATGCAAATTGTCTCATTTCTAGGTGCAACAGCACTTGCCGCCAGTTTATTCTTTCTGTTTTTCCAGTATTGGGGTTATTTCTCTACCGTTAGCCAGGTTGCGCTACTCATTGCTGCGCCGCTATTAAGTCTGGCACTGGCGGTATGGCTGCAGCGGGTTGATGGCTCGGGCTACTATGCAAAACTGGCTGCATTAGTGTCTTTTACTGCCTGGGTGCTGAATATTATTATGCTGGGCAGCATTTTTAATATCACGCCATCAGCCAACGCTTTTGCTGTTTTTGCATTATATGGCTTTGTGCTGGCGTATCTGCTGCACGTACGCTTACTGTTGGCGGCAGCGATACTCTGCAGTTTTATGTTTATTGGCGCGCAGTTTGGCAGCTGGATGGGCAGTTACTTGGTGCATGCCGGCGAGTATCCTGAGCATTTTCTATTAGCCAGTGCAATGTTCTTTGCAGTGCCAATGGCGTTTAAACAGCAACGGTTTGATGGCTTTGCCAATATTTATCAGACACTGTCTGCCGTGGTGTTTTTTATAGCGGTGTTGGTGTTAGCCAATTGGGGCAGGGTCAGTTATTTGCCCTGGTCAGCCGATTTAGTAGAAGGGGTGTATCAGGTAGTGGGGTTTGTTGCCAGCGCGCTATTGCTATTGTTCGGCATTCGCACACATGCAGCGAAACTGATGCTAACCGGCAACGTGTTCTTTGCCCTGTTTTTGTATACCAAGTTTTTTGACTGGTGGTGGGACTGGCTACCAAAATATTTGTTCTTTCTACTGGTCGGCCTTACTGCAATTCTGGCATTGACGATGTTTAATCGTTTTCGCGCTATCCAGCACGCCCGGATGCAATCAGCCGGAGGCGAACATGTCTGAACAGCATTTCAAAAAACTGCTCTGGTTAGCGGTTGCCACTGTAGTGACAGTTAATGGCGTAATACTTAGTAAAGTGTTTATCAATCGCAGCGCTATCTTAGCTGAATTCCCTTTAACCGAGCGGGAATTACGCTTGCCTAATCAATATGGCTTTGCCGGCGAGAATTCCGGTAAACGTATCGGTCTGAAGTGGACCACGCCTAACCCTGAGCCGATTAGTGACGAATGGCAATACCAATACCGGCATACTAACCGCGCTATTTCTGTTAGTGATGCGCACTTTGCCAGTTTTCAGTTTCAGCCATGCCTGCCCGGGCGCTACCGGCGGCAGCAGCAAAGGGCCTGGGTGTTACTGGAGTTTAACGGTCAAAGTTATGCTGATTACCTTACAGAAGCTGAGCAATATTACGCATTAGTGCAGCAGGTAAATCCGGAACTCACAGCCGAAGTGCAACTGGAACAGCAGCAGCGGGCGGCAGATTTGCTGCAAACCGCAAATGAACGGGCGACCCGTTTATATGTTATCGATGCTGCCGCCACTGCTGAGCTATTACAACCTGTATTAGCTGCCAGGCCAACCACGGCTGATAGCAGGCTGGTAATTGTGCCCGCTGAAATCCAGGCCAGTTATCATCGCTGTGCTAAAACCGAACAGACAAAACTTAATGAAATTATCGTCACCAGGCTGGCAGTGCAGTCGCTTTATGTGCCCAAGCGGCTGGCTGCGGCCCTACCGCAAAATAATGACAAGATCGAAAGTGAGCCTTTGCGGGCGATTATTTACTACGGAAAATTGCATGAGCCATGGATTAGCAATCTGGAGTAAGTTTTAACAACTCGCGCTCAATGGCAAACACATGCTCATCCTGCTCTTTCATGTCCCGCAGGGCTTGCGCCAGTTGTAGTAAGTATTCGCTGTTGGGGCCACTTGGCCCCTCACTTTTCGCTATATGGGCGGCAATCGCCTGATCACTGGCGGGGCCAAGATAGGCCTCGTTATCGGCGCTGGCTAAGTACACTAAGCCTGAGGTATTAGCGTCACTCTGGTCAGGCGCATCCAGCCAGTGCAAGTCAGTAAACACCCGCAAATAACCGTTTTTCTCGCGGTGGTCTAAATGCTCAAAAGTATCAGGCGTTACCTGATACGCCATACCGGCACAGCGCTCGCCTGGTGCTTCTATCAGCGTTAATACCCGGCCAGGAGCTTGCGGCGTGCCGCGATGATCATGCGAGCCCTGCCAAAAGCGGCGCTGCCAGTTATAAATACAGGCTGGTTTGCGTTGCAGGAAAGGGAAGTCAGCTTTGTAAATGAGTGATCCATAACCAAACAACCAGACTGAGTCGAGGTGATCCAGCGGCTGGCGCTGTTTATTAAGGGCAGCGGTGTCGTGTGACATGTTTCTCCACTTAGTAAGCTGAGGTTAGTTGGCAAATGTTTCATGTTGAAAGTCAGGACAGGCGTCGACAGGTTCAGGATCGAGTACCTGTGACCGGCTATCCGCCAGCCAGCAGTCGTCGAAAATCGAACAATAGCAAAAGGTAATTGCGGTTTGTGGATTACCAACAGCAGCTTGAAATTTTCTGGCTAAAGCAGGCTCGGCAACCGATAGCAAATCAATTTTCCGACCAGGGCTGAGCACACGGTTGCTGATGGTATTCCGGCCGACGTTTTCATCAAAAGTGCCACCAAGATACGTTACCACCTGAGCCCAGTCACGCATTGGTTTGCCATCGACCTCGACTTTCACCGCGCGAATAAGCGCCGGCCCCACACCGGTGTTAGTGAAAGTAAGGGTAAAGCTGGCATCCTGGCCAAAATCATAGTCTGCAATCGATATCTGGATAAAAGGCCAAACGGCTGCTGATGTTTGCTTGCGTATTGCTTCAGACTCAGTAAGAGCGGCATAAAGTGCCAAAACGGCAATAAATATGCCTACAACAGATAAAATCGTTTGCCAGAAAGACAAACGAATAAAAATTTTTTCACTTGCAGAAGGTATTTGCGCAGGTTCAGTATCTGAAAGATAGTTATGAGATTCTGCATGCTGTTCAGGCATTGCTTTAACCCTCATTGTAAAACAAGCTGTGTTGAAATAATCTCGATGGTGATTAAGCTTAGCCTGAGTCAGCCCAGATGACTAACCTCAATTCAGCTTTTTAACCTCAGCATCAAAACCACCTTCTGCCAGTTTAATCGCTACCTTATCCCCGGCTTTTAACTGCTTGCTGGAGGTTAGCACCTGCTGTTCGGCGTTAAAGCTGATGCTGTAGCCGCGCGCCAGAGTGGCCAGCGGGCTTACTGTATTTAACTGATTGCTTAAGCGGCCCAGGGTTTGTTGTTGCTGCTTTAGCTGCTGGCTGATGCCGCGTTGCAGCCGTTGTTGCAGTTGCTGTAGTTGCTCGTGCTGTTGCTTAATGGCTTTTGCTGGGGATAAGTGCTGCAGGCTTTGCTGTAAATACTGCTGCTGGCGTTTAGCGTTAGCAAGCTGTTGGGTAATAGTGCGGTTTAAGCGCAGTTGCAGCTCGTCCAGCCGCTGTTGCTGTTGCTGCAGGCGCCTTTTCGGGTGCAGTGCCAGTAAACGTTGCTCCAGCTGTTTTAAATCCGGTTTTAGCCGGCTTAACTGGCTGCGCTGAGCTTGCACCAGCGCACTTTGCAGGCGGCGTAGCCGCTCCAGTAAATGGCTTTGATCGGGCGATACCAGCTCTGCTGCGGCAGACGGGGTAGGGGCCCGCACGTCGGCAACAAAGTCAGTCAGGGCAAAATCTATTTCATGGCCGACGGCACTGACTATCGGAATAGGGCAGGCAGCCACGGCGCGCGCCAGTTGCTCGTCGTTAAAGCACCATAAGTCTTCCAGCGAACCACCACCACGGCCAATAATCAGCACATCTACTTCATCGCGTCGAATAGCCGTGCTAAGCATTTGTCTGAGCTGGCCAGCCGCCTGCTCGCCCTGCACTAAGCAAGGGTAAATAATAACTTCAATACCGGGCGCGCGGCGCGCTAAGACACTGACAATATCGCGAATAGCGGCCCCGGTGGGCGAGGTAATGACCCCAACCCGATTAATGTGAGTTGGTAGCGGCTGTTTGCGTGCTTCGTCAAACAGTCCCTCAGCCTGCAACCGGCTTTTAAGTTGCTCGTACTGTTGCTTTAACAGGCCATCGCCAGCCGGTTCTATCATTTCTGCCAGCAGCTGATATTCACCGCGCGGCTCGTAGACGCTAATGCGGGCCCGGATCAGTATCTGCTGGCCGTTTTGCGGTTTAACGCTGGCATTGTGGTTGGCCTGCTTAAACATCGCTACTTTTACCTGCGCCGCCTGATCTTTTAATGAAAAATACCAGTGGCCCGATGCTGCCTGCACAAAATTAGACACCTCTCCCACCAGCCACAGCCGCTGAAACTGCAGCTCCAGAATAAGCCTGACTTCGCTGTTTAAACGGGAAACGGTATAAATATCGGGGTTTTGCATCATTTGCTCAGGGTTAGCTGCTTTGAGGCTAGTTTACGCCAAGGCTCAGTGTTAACACAAAAAGAAAAAACTGATTGTTCTGTCGCCATAAATCCTTTAAAATTGCGCCGCAACATTCCCTATCTTTTCATCCTTCACAGCGAGATTGTTGCAATGCTCAGGATCAAGAAAGAAGCCCTTACCTTTGACGACGTGTTATTGGTACCGGCGCACTCTACCGTTCTACCCCACACTGCGGATTTACGCACTCAACTGACCAAAAGCATCACGCTGAATATTCCTATGGTATCGGCCTCTATGGACACGGTAACCGAAGCCCGTTTAGCTATTGCGCTGGCACAGGAAGGTGGTCTGGGTTTTATTCATAAGAATATGACTATTGAAGAGCAGGCCGCCAATGTTCGCAAGGTGAAAAAATATGAAAGCGGTGTGGTATCTGATCCGGTTACAGCTCTGGCCGATATGACGGTACGTGAAGTGCAGGCATTAGCCCAGCAGCACGGTTTTTCCGGCTTTCCGGTACTGGACAAAGAACAAAACCTGGTGGGTATTGTTACCGGCCGTGATATGAGCTTTGAAGCCGACTTGCAAGCCAGCGTCACCTCTGTGATGACCCCGCGTGAGCGGCTGGTTACCGTTAACGAAAACGCCCCGCGTGAACAGGCTTTTAAACTGATGCATCAGCACCGGATTGAAAAAGTACTGGTGGTGGATGACAACTTTAAATTAAAAGGCCTGATTACGGTACGCGACTACTATAAAGCCGCCAGTAAACCGAACGCCTGTAAAGACGAATTAGGCCGCCTGCGCGTTGGCGCGGCAGTGGGCGTAGGTCCGGGCACTGACGAGCGGATTGCCGCCTTAGTGGAAGCCGGCGTCGATATTCTGTTAATTGACACCTCCCATGGCCACTCGCAAGGCGTAATTGAACGGGTGAAGCAAACCCGTGCTCAGTACCCGGATTTACAAATTGTTGCCGGTAATGTGGCCACCGCTGAAGGCGCGAAAGCGCTGGCAGAAGCCGGTGCTAATGCGGTTAAAGTCGGCATTGGCCCGGGCTCCATTTGCACCACCCGGATTGTTACCGGTTGCGGCGTGCCGCAAATTACCGCTATTTCTGATGCGGTAGAAGGTATTAAAGGTACTGACGTTTGCATTATTGCCGATGGCGGTATCCGCTTCTCCGGCGATGTGGCCAAAGCCTTGGTAGCGGGCGCCCATTGCGTAATGGTCGGTTCAATGTTTGCTGGTACTGAAGAGGCGCCGGGCGAAGTAGAGCTGTATCAGGGCCGTTACTATAAATCATACCGTGGTATGGGTTCCTTGGGCGCAATGGCCCAGCGTAATGGCTCGTCTGACCGTTATTTCCAGGGCAGCAACAATGCCGAGAAACTGGTACCGGAAGGCATTGAAGGCCGGGTAGCGTATAAAGGCCCGATTGAAAATATTATTCACCAGCAAATGGGTGGCTTGCGCTCTGCCATGGGGCTAACCGGTAGCCCGGATATGCTTACCCTGCGTACTAAACCTGAGTTTGTTAAGGTTACCGCCGCCGGTATGGGTGAGTCGCACGTGCATGATGTGCAAATCACCAAGGAAGCGCCTAACTACCGGTTAGGCTAACAACATTACGTTTACGCGGCGGGCCTGGCCCGCCGCCTTATTTTGCAAAGGTTGTTATGAGCAAGAACATTCACCACCATCGTATTTTAATTCTGGATTTCGGTTCGCAGTACACCCAGCTTATTGCCCGCCGGGTACGTGAAATTGGCGTGTATTGTGAATTATGGGCCTGGGATGTCAGCGACGAGCAAATTCGCGAATTTAACCCTACCGGCATTATTTTATCGGGTGGGCCGGAAAGCGTACCTAACCCGGACTCGCCACGGGCGCCGGAATATGTGTTTAACGCCGGTGTGCCGGTACTGGGCATTTGCTACGGCATGCAAACCATGGCCGAGCAGCTGGGCGGCAAGGTGCAGGGCTCGGATTTACGTGAGTTTGGCTATGCTCAGGTTGAGGTGATTGCCGCTAACGACTTTTTTGCCAAGATTGAAGATCATATTGGTGGCAACGGCAATGCCTTGCTCGACGTGTGGATGAGTCACGGCGATAAAGTGATGAGCATCCCTCCTGGTTTTGTGACTTGCGCCCAGACCACCACTTGTCCGCATGCCGGTATGGTTGATGAAGCCCGGCAATTCTATGGCGTGCAGTTCCACCCGGAAGTAACCCATACCCGTCAGGGCCTGCGGATGCTGGAGCATTTCGTGGTGAACATTTGTGGCTGCGACAAACTGTGGACGCCGGCTACCATTATTGAAGATGCGGTGGCCCGCTTAAAACAACAAATTGGTGACGACCGGGTTATTCTCGGCTTATCAGGCGGCGTAGACAGCTCGGTTACCGCCATGCTGCTGCACCGTGCCATCGGTGCCAATCTGACGTGTGTGTTTGTTGATAACGGCTTGCTGCGGTTAAACGAAGGTAAGCAGGTCATGGATATGTTCGGCGACCACTTTGGCCTGAACATTATTAAAATTGATGCTGAGCAGCGCTTTTTAGATGCCTTAGCCGGTGAAAACGAGCCGGAAGCCAAACGCAAAATTATTGGCCGGGTGTTTGTTGAAGTGTTCGACGAAGAGTCGCAAAAGCTGGAAAATGCCAAATGGCTGGCCCAGGGCACGATTTATCCTGATGTAATTGAATCTGCTGGTTCGGCTACCGGTAAAGCCCATGTCATTAAATCGCACCATAATGTCGGTGGTTTACCAGCCCATATGAAACTGGGGTTAGTAGAGCCGCTGCGTGAGCTGTTTAAAGATGAAGTACGCAAAGTAGGCCTGGAGCTGGGCCTGCCATACGATATGCTGTTCCGTCATCCTTTCCCGGGACCGGGTTTAGGGGTACGGGTACTGGGTGAAATTAAGAAAGAATACTGTGATTTACTGCGCCGGGCCGATGCCATCTTTATTGAAGAGCTGCACAAAGCGGATTTATACAATAAAGTCAGCCAGGCTTTTGCGGTGTTTTTACCGGTGAAATCAGTGGGCGTAATGGGTGATGCCCGTAAATACGACTGGGTTATTTCACTGCGTGCCGTGGAAACTATCGATTTTATGACCGCACACTGGGCTCATTTACCCTATGAAATGCTGGGTAAGGTGTCGAACCGGATCATTAATGAAATTAATGGTATTTCCCGAGTAGTTTACGATATCAGCGGCAAACCCCCTGCCACCATCGAGTGGGAGTGATTTAGTTAACTTTAATGTTAATTAATTTTTAAAAGGCGCCTTGGCGCCTTTTTTGTTTATCATGCTATGCTGCAGTTTTGATTTGGGGCGCAAGCGGGCGTCTGCAGTTAAGTTTATACGGAGTAACAGGATGAACCATCGTTATACCCTTATCTGGCTGCTGGCATTCGCCCTGAGCGGCTGCGCTGCAAAACCTGAACCGGCTGCCAATGCTACTGTCACTGACAATGCTACGGCCATCGCTAATGCTGCGCCTGGCAGCCATCAGGCAGATAGGCCCGCGCCAAATACTGACGAGCTGACAGCTGCTGAGCAGTTAAGCGCCGGCCAGGCAACTACAGTAGAAACCTCACAGGGTACGCTGGCGCTTGAGCCCACCGTTGTTGATATGGAGCCGGCAGTGGAGGACAACAGCGCAGCTGGCGATATTGCGCCGCTGTATTACGATCCGCTGGAAGGTTGGAACCGCGCCGTATTTCGTTTTAATCATCTCTCTTACACTTATGCTTTAATTCCAATAGCTAAAGGCTATGAGAAAGTGTTGCCGGCGCCGGTTCGCGATAAAGTCAGTAATGCGTTTGCCAATATCCGTGAGCCGCTTAACCTGGTTAACAATACGTTAAGTGGCGACTTTAAAGGCGCCGGCAGTAATTTAGGCCGCTTTGTTATAAATTCGACAATAGGCATTCTTGGCTTGTTTGATCCGGCCACAGCCTGGTTTGAGCTACCTAAAGCAAAACAAAGTATTGCGGATACTTTAAGCCACTATCAGGTTGGTCATGGTCCTTATCTGGTTTTGCCCATTCTTGGTCAGAGTGATATACGGGGAGCAACCTCCGTGGTCGGGGAGGCGTTATTTCATCCAATTAACTATGTGGCCGAGACGCCAGAGCTTTATTACCTGCAAGGCCTGAACGTAATAAACAGTTTCTCTGGCCGCGCCACGCTATATCAAACCTTGTATCAACAGGCCGAAGATCCCTATATTTACTTTCGAAATCAGCATTTACAAAGCCTGAAACGGGATGAAGCTTATGTCAAACCAGAATAAGCAAACGGGAATTACCCAGTGGTTGGGGGATACCATTGTTGGAAATCGCTGGCTGATTATCGGTGTATTTCTGGTGCTGGCGGCAGTGGCTTCGGTTTTTTTAAGCCAGTTCAGAATTGATGCCTCCGCTGAAACGTTGCTGGTAAAAAATAATGAACTGTATATTAAAAGCCAACTGGCGAATCAGCGTTTTGCGCCGGATGAATTTATTCTGGTGGCTTACAAGCCGCACGATGGTGAGCTTTTCTCTGCACAAACCTTTGCTGATATCACCGTTATAAGCGCTGAGTACGCCAAGCTTGAGCGGGTGAGTTCAGTAACCTCGATGCTGACGGTGCCGCTGCTGAAGGATGCCAGTGCTTTTACTTCAGGGGCCGAGGTAGAAAGCCTGACCTGGCAACAGCAGCAGTATGCGCCGCAAGAGATGCAGCAGTTGTTAACGGACCATCCTATTTTTACTGATTTGCTACTGAACAAAGCGCAAACCGCCGCTGGCATTCAGATTGTTTTTAAAGCAAATAGTAAGTTGCAGCAGCTTGACCGGAAAATTCTGGATATTCAGGCGCTGACACTTAAGCGCCCCCTGACGGCTGACGAAGAAGCAGAAATCAGCAAACTTCAACAAGCTGCCGATCCAATCCGCCAGCAGCTGAGCCAGCAGCGCCAGCAGGAAATCGAGCAGATAGAGCAAATTAACCAGCAGGTAGCCAAGCAGGCACAAACCTTTATTGGCGGCGCTTATGTGGTTGGCCAGCATCTGGTTAGCATGATTAAAAGTGATTTAACCAGCTTCGGTCTGGCGATAGCGCTGATTATTGCCGTTTTGTTACTGGTTATCTATAGAAGCTGGCGGTGGGTTTGTTTTCCGCTGCTTAGCTGCGCCGTTAGCGTACTGCTAACCTGTGGCTTGTTTGGCATGTTGGATATTCGTACCACGGTAATTTCAGCTAACTTTATCGCGCTGCAGTTAATACTGACCCTGGCCGTGATGATCCACCTGCTGGGTGCCTATCGGGAAATTGCCCGCGATGAGCCGGAACGGGATCAGCAACAGCGGGTAACCGGTATGCTGGTGCAGAAACTATCCCCTTGCTTCTATGCCACTCTGACTACCTCGGTCGGCTTTGGCTCACTTATTTTCAGCGGTATTCAGCCGGTAGTCGATTTTGGTTTTATGATGCTGATAGCGATGTTAATTACGATGAGTGTCAGCTTGTTGTTATTTCCGGCATTACTGAGTTTGTTAAAAGCACGGCCTGAAACAGCCGACTTTGCCTGGTTACAACAGGGACTGCAAAAGGCCGCAGCAGGGGTTAGTCGCTGGCCTTACCCGGTCATACTGATTCTCGTTGTCGTGTTTGCCGGGCTGGCAACGGGCATTAGCCGGCTTAATGTTGAAAACAGCTTTATTAATTATTTTGCCAAAGACACGCAGGTGCATCAGGAGCTGGCCTTTATTGATCAGCAATTCGGTGGTTCTACGCCGCTGGATATTGTGATAACCCTTGACCCGCAACAGGCTAAACCGGATCTGGTGATTAGCGCCGACCAGTTAAACCAGCTGCATGTAGCGCATGCTGCAGTAAACGCGTTTGACGCCACCGGCAGCGTTACGTCCCTGATCAACTTTACCACGCTGGCCAGACAGCTTAACGATGACAAACCGCTTACGGAGTATGAGCTGGATGCGATTTACGAAATGCTCAGTACCAAGGTGACTAACCAGCTGGTGGGGGCGTATTTGGCCGAGACACCGCAGCAGGTGCGCATTGCCAGCCGCATTCAGGATACCACCGCAGGTTTGAACCGCGAGCAACTTATGCAGCAGTTGCATCAGGACCTGCAGGCCGTTGGCCTGGCAGAGCAAGACTATCAGCTAACCAACTTGTTCGTGCTGTATCAGGATATTCTGGCGCGCTTGTTTGACTCACAGGTAACGACACTGGGGCTGGTGTATTTGGCCCTGGGCCTGGTGTTGCTGGCAATTTTCCGTTCACTGAAAATTGCATTAATTGCGCTGCTCCCCAATATTTTGACTACTCTGGGGATTCTCGGCCTGATTGGCTGGCTTAATATTCCGCTGGATCTGATGACGATAACCATTGCTGCCATAGCCATGGGCATTGCTGTTGATGATACTATTCACTTTGTGCACAACTACCTGCAGCATCCCGGAAACAATGCCATTGGCGCTACTTTTAAGCATACCGGTATGGCCATTGTCTTTACTTCGGTGATCATCGCTGCCGGTTTTGCCGTGTTTGGCTTTTCGGATTTTCTACCCAGCGTATATTTTGGAGTGTTGACGGCGGCGGCCATGTTAATGGCACTGATAACCGACTTAACCATTTTGCCTGCACTACTCGACCGGTTTGTGAGTACCGGCAATAGCCGCCAGCCCAGCGCTGAGGCGTGACAACAAGGCCATGCAAGAGATGTTTCGGGATTAAAAGACACTAAGACCACAGACCTTTGTGTCAATATGCTTGTAGCCAGTCAGTTAGCTGGTTATGCTGTGGCTACAGACATTTTTAAAAGTGCAGATCAGGCTCGTGCAGTTATGAGGTTAAGAGAAACGCTGGTTGCCTATATGTTGCCGTTGCTGGTGCTACCGGTGTTATTGTTCGGTTATCTGGCCTATCAATACAGTCAGCGCTACATGCAGCAACAAACCTTTTATCAGGTTCGTAGTGCGCTGGCTGGCCAGCAGCAGCAGTTAAATGATTTTATCAATACTAAGCAAACGCAATTGCAAATGCTGGCGCTAAACCCTAATTTACAAAACTACCTGCAAACTAATGACCCCGTATTGCTGAGCCCACTGCAACGTTATTGGCAGCGCTTCAGGACAGAGCAGCCGGCTATTGAAGCCATTAAGCTGGTGCAGCTTAATGGCGAATATGCGCTGCACCTGCCCGAGATCACCGATACCATTACGGTACCCAATCGCTTTCGCAATGAGTATTTTTCACCGCTGCAGGCCATGATTGATGATCAGGGCTATTTTCTGGCGTTGTTACCGGGTAGCCGTGAGCGAAAATTGTACTTTGCCCGAAAGCTTTACCTTAGTTCTGTTACAGAATCACGCCGATTATGGGGCTATCTGGTTATTATGGTCAGTCCGGATTTACTGGATAATGTTGTTAACTCTCCTTACACCAGTAACAGCGTCAGCCTGATAATCAGCAAAACCGCCAATATTGCCTATGCTGCTGATCAGGTATTAATTAACAGTGCTTTTGCGCCAACTAATTTTCGGCAAATTCAGCAAAGTATTGCTGCTAACAGTCTGCAAAGTGTGTTGTTACTGGGTCAGTACCGCGAGTTGTTAGGGGCACCACTGCCGGGTAACTATCAGCTGCTATATGGGCTGGATCCAGCACAACTTTATAGCGAGCAACGCTGGCTATCCCGGGTGTTGGTGTTGCTGATGGTCTTGGTTTGCCTGCTGTTGCCGTTGCTGGTCTACTGGTTGTTAATAAAACATATTTTCAGCCCAGTTAAACAGCTTACCGCAGCGAAAACTGCGGTCGGGCGGGGCGATTTATCGGTACTGCTCGAAGTAAAAAAACAAGATGAGCTCGGTGATATGTTTGCCGCTTTTAACGTGATGGTGCGCCAACTGAGGGTATACCGTGAGCGTGAGCGTGTTTATAAGCAGCAACTGGAGGACAAAGTGCTGCGTCGAACGCAGGATCTGGCCCGCGCCAATGATGATTTAGCTGGAGCCAACCAGGAGCTGATTTTAGCCAGGGAAACTGCCGAACAGGCTAACCGCTTAAAAAGTGTCTTTCTGGCCAATATGAGTCATGAAATCCGTACCCCGTTAACGGCTATTATTGGTTTTAGTGAGCAGGCGCTACAGGAAAACGACCCCGATAAACGGCTAGATTACTTAAAGCGCGTACTAAAAAGTGGCGACCATCTTCTGGGCCTGATTAACGATATTTTAGATTTATCCAAAATTGAAGCCGATAAACTTGAATTGGAACACGAGAAATTTGATTGTCTGGCTGCCATCGATGACATTTACCAACTGGCCTGCGAACAGGCGCAAAGTAAAGGGCTGACGTGTCAGCTGAAATGGCATTTTCCACTACCAAAATATCTGCTTAGTGATAGCCTTCGCTTTCGCCAGGTCCTGCTTAATCTTAGCAGTAACGCTGTTAAATTTACCCAGAAGGGTAAGGTGGTGTTTCAGGTGAATTATGACCAGCTGGCCAGACAATTATCAATAAAAGTAAAAGATACTGGTATTGGTATGAATGAAGACGAGCTGGCCCGTATTTTCCGCCCCTTTGTCCAGGCTGATGCCACCGTGACCCGCCACTTTGGTGGTACCGGCCTGGGGTTAGTGATCTCGAAAAGATTAATGGAACAAATGGATGGCGATATACAAGTTGAAAGTGTCAAAGGGATAGGCAGTTGCTTTGAAGTGATCTTACATTGCCAGCAGCAGGACATTGAGTTAGTTAACGAATATCAGCCATCCCAGAAACAGGCTCCGACCACCAGCTTGTTAGCCACTGACAGTACAATCAGGGTGCTGGTAGCAGAGGACAATCCGGATAATCAGCTACTGCTTAAATTACTGTTGGAGAAAAGTAAGGTGACCGTGGTCGTGGTCGACAACGGCCATAAAGCCGTTGAGCGGGCGCTGCAGGATGATTTCGATTTAGTTTTTATGGATATGCAAATGCCGCTAATGGGCGGCGAAGAAGCCACCCGACTGATCAGGCATGCTGGGATAGAAGTGCCTATTATTGCGGTAACCGCCAATGTGATGAGTGAGGACGTTGAACGTTATAAAAAAGCGGGTTGTCAGGCGTTGTTGGGCAAACCGGTGGTACAAAGTGAGTTTTTAGCAATACTGAACCGATTTGCGAACGTTCGCAAAAACACAGAAGATGAGTGGTTGCAACGGTTAGCACAGGATCCGCAAATGCAGGCATTAAAGCAGCAATTTGGCGAGCAGTTACCCGGGTTACTTGCTGAATTACGCCAATACGCTCAAACCGAAGACTGGGCTGCATTGCGTTTTGCTGCCCATAGCCTAAAGGGCAGTGCCGGTAGTATGGGCTACCCACAGGTGACCCGTTTAGCTGGAGAGATAGAGCAAGCGGTAACCAGAAAGCCGACTGACATCGCAGATTTGTTAGTTGAGCTCACTGAACATATTGAGCAAAATCAGCTAAGTAGCCAAGCCGAGCATTAACCACTGACGGGAGACACCATGAGCGCACAACGTGCTTTACTAATTATTCTGGATGAAAAAATACGCTCTGATCGACTGGTGCTTCCTACGTTGCCGGATATTGCGTTGAAGGTTCGTGAGCGCGCCGATGACCCGCAAATAAGTTTGCAGCAAATGGCCAATGTGATTAGCCAGGACCCGGCATTATCAGCCAGGATGATCAAAGTCGCTAACAGTGCATTTATGGGACGCTCTATTCAGGTAAACAGTTTAAATCAGGCGGTGACCCGGATTGGCCTGAGCCAGATAAAAAATATCTCGATTGCGATGGCAATGGAACAGTTGTTTGTGTCTCAGCACAAGCAGGTACAACAGCAATTGGACCGCTTGTGGCGTGACAGTGTGCAAACCGCCAGTGTGGCAGTAGCCTGCTTGCAGTTTTATAAAGCACTTCATAGCAGTTGTAAGCTGAATATCGACGTGATGGCGTTGGCGGCACTCGTGCATAACATCGGGGCACTGCCGGTACTGATTGAAGCTGAGCGCCATCCAGAAGTATTTGGTCACCCGGCTTTTATGCAGGTGTTGATCGATAAAATTGCCGCGATAATAGGCTTAAAAATTATCAAAAACTGGGGCTTTGGCGAAGAGTTTATGCCAGTGGTAGAGCACTGGCGAACGCCGCAAAGTGAGCCGGTGCCTGGCTATACCGATTTTATCCGGCTGGCGGCAATTAATCGTAATTATTACCTGCCTGAGCAGGCTCAGGTGCTGTTGGCGAACTATGTGGCTCATCAACTGGTGCCGGTGCCTGAGTTTATGCAGCAACCGGAAATTGCCGGTTGCTACCAGGATGTGCGGGCGCTTTTTCAATAAACCCGATACTTTTGCACCAACGCATAGCCCGTGATGGAACGGCCTGACTCATTACTGGTCATCAGTGGCCTGTAACCGAACTGCAATAGCTTGCAAAGCCTGGTTCAGACTGCTGCTCATTAGTAACAGATCAGCATCAAGTCGCAAGCTTAAATCTTCCCAGCCCATTTCTTCATTCTGGCCGGTCAACAGTTCATGGTATTTTATACCTTTAATACTGCTATCGTCACTGACATGCAGGCTTAAACCTTCATTTTGCTGTAATGCAATTTTGGTCACCAGTTTATCCTGCAGATGGCTCTGTACTTCGTCAGCACTTAGCAGGTGGTTGCTAAATTTAACTTTGGCACCTTCTTCATCAGGCGCTTTTAGTTCAGCATCATTACCCAATGCGAACCCTTCTGGCAGTGCCTGATCCTGCAGCCATAACTGCAGGTGCGAGTTCAATTTATGATTATCCAGCCAGGGTAACGCCGGTAACGAGCCCAGCGCCTTGCGTAACAGCGCCAGAATGTCTTCCGCTTTGCCGGCACCGCCGGTATTTATCACCAGCCAGTTATGCTCAGCGTCGTAATAACCATGGGTCAGGGTAGAGCGGCTGAATGCCCGGGGCAGCAGGGTTTGAATTAATTCTTCTTTCAGGCTTTGTTTTTCTTTACGGCTAAGCGACCGTCCCTGCTCTGCAGCCATGGCATCAATTTTTGGTTGCAATTCTTCATTAATTACCGCCGCCGGCAATACTTTCTCCTGGCGTTTTACGGCAAACAACCAGCCCTGAGCCATCGGATGGCAGTATTGCTTAATGCTGGCATGCAGCGGGAAGCTAAAACCGGTTTTGACGGCTTCCTGGCCAGTACAGGGGGCAAACTTAAATTCCGCCAATGCGTCTTCCAATTGCTGCGGATCAGTGCTTAACGGGGCACTTAACTTGTAAACCCGGATATTTTTAAACCACATAAAAAACCTGTCCTTCTTCTAACAAGCTGGCGAGTATAACGCGGATCAGCCGTCGAGTTTCAGGTTTTTTGGGAAGCGAATATGGTAGTGCAAACCCTGACCAGGCTCACTACTGACAGTGATGCTGCCACCCAGGGTTTGGCGCACCAGATTGTAAGTAATATGGGTACCCAAGCCACTGCCGCCCTGTTCTCGCTTGGTCGTGAAGAAAGGATGAAACAGCTTCTCAAGCTGATCTGGTGACAAGCCTTTACCGTTATCCGTGAAGCGGATATCGACATTGTGGTCTTCATCCAGCACGGTGATCCGGATCAGACCCTCTTTCATATTTTCAAAACCGTGAATGAGCGAATTCATCAGTAAATTGGTGAAAATTTGTGATATTGCACCAGCCGGACAGCGCAGAATGATATTATCCGGGCAATTTACTTCTATCTGATGCTGGGTTTTTTTAAAGTTAGGCTGCAAAGAACAGATCACTTCGTTAATATATTCGGCCAGATTAATGGTGCGAATTGCCTCACTGGCCTGATCAACCGCAATTTGTTTAAAGCTGGCAATCAGTTCAGACGCCCGGCTTAAGTTTGATTGCAATAAATCGGTGCCTTGCAGTGCTTCATTAATAAAAGCCTCCAGCGTTTTCGAGGTTAGCGATTTGTCGTTAAAGGCGTGTTGCAGGCTATTAAGCTTTTCGGCCAGAAAACTGGTGGCAGTTACGCCGATACCAACAGGGGTATTCACTTCATGGGTAATACCGGCCACCAGACCACCCAGCGCGGCCATTTTTTCCGACTGCACTAACCGGTCCTGAGCTTGATTTAAATGTTCAACCAGCTGTTCAAGCTCAGTTTGTTTGCTACGTAGGGCGTCTTCGGTATGACGGCGGCGTTCAATTTCTTCGCGCAGACTTTGCTGCTTCAGTTCCAGCTCCTGTTTCTGTTGCTGCAAGTCCATCATTGCCTGGCTAAGGCCAGATGTTTTGCGGGCAACTTCCTGCTCCAGTAGCAGGTTTTGCTGGTCTAGTTTTTCATTGGAATTGAGCAATTGCTTCTGGGTATTACCTAACTGTGCTTTATAGTCCTGTACCCGGTTTATCAGTCGGTTGTAGGCATCAGCCATTAAGGTCAGTTCAGAAGACTGGCTTTTATCTACATCGACCCGGGCACCATCGAGTTGATCAAGCTCTAAGTCTTCAATTTGCCTGCTAATATCTGCCAGCGGCTCGGTAAGTTGTTTTCTAAATGCCATTAAAAACAGAATAATAAGAAAGGTGGTTTTCAGCATGGCGTTGCCAATCAGAAAATAAATACCCACTTTGATCCGATCAATCACCACGGCGCGACTGGAAAACAGTGTCACGTCGCCAACCTGGGTAGCCCGGCCTGAAAACTCAAAAATAAGCGGAAACGTATAACCGAAAATACCAGATTGTTGCTCGGTCAGCCGCACGCCTTCCCGGACCAACTGGCTGCTGAACCGTTCTTTAACATCGATGTACCGACCTAACTGGGTAATCACGGCGCCATTGTCGTCCCGGACCACAATACCTTCTACGGCAGGAATAGACAGCAGGCCATCGGCAATAATTAACGCTTGTGGCGTATTCAGCTCCCAGATAGCCCGGGTTAAGCTGCCTGAAAAAGTCTGCTGCAACGTTTCTAAGTCGCTGTTAATCAGGTTTTTTGTGTTGTAGTACTCTGCCACAATCTGTGCGACAGTAACAATTAAAGTCAGAACGAAATAGACTGACAACACCTTGGTAAGCAGATTGCGGGACAGGCTTTTTTGCTGCATGCAATAACCTTTTTTCACCGGATTATTTAATACTAAGTCTGACCTACCTTACCCAATAAAGTAGTCTTTTAAAATAGCTGATGCTAAATAAGTACAGCGGCCCTGCTAAGCATGCCGCAGACGGTCAACCGGCCTGTTATCCAAGCTTGCTAAAGGTATGCTAATTATTGGCTGGATATTGCATTATGGCGGCCATCTGTATATATTTTTTAACCAACAGATGCATTAATCCAACATAAAACAGGCAGTACTGATGGCTTTAACCGCGTTAATTTGTGACGACTCTCTTTTAGCTCGCAACCAAATGAAAAAATCTTTGCCCGGCGCATTTGATGCCGAGATTGTTACGGCCACCAATGGCCTGGAGGCACTGAACGTATTACGTAGCCAGGAAATAGGCGTGGTTTTCCTGGATCTGACAATGCCTGAATTGGATGGTGTTGGCGTACTTGAAGCGATTAAAGCGGAAAAAATGGATGTTTTTGTTATTGTGGTCTCCGCTGATATTCAGCCGGAAATGCAAAAACGGGTAATGGATCTCGGTGCACTGGCCTTTATTCATAAGCCGGTAAATACCGATAAACTCAGCGCAGTGATGCGACAGTATGGTTTGATATGACGGATTTGAGTTTTACTGAAGAGCAACGCGATTGCCTGCAGGAACTAATCAATGTGGCGATGGGGCTGGCCAGCGACAAACTGGCGCGGTTTCTTAATACCTTTGTTCATTTACAGGTACCGGCAATTGGTTTAGTGAGTGCCGCTGAAATTCCTGAACAGTTTCGCGGCCAGTATCAGGGCCTGAACAGCTCAATGATCAGCCTTGGTTTTTTTGGTGATGGTGGTTTGCGCGGTGAAACCATTTTGCTGTATCAGCTGGACAACGCCGGCAAAATTGCTGCGTTACTCGGTTATGATGACGACGCGACCAGTGAAGCTGAAATGCTGACTGATATCAGCTCGATTTTAACCACTACCTTTTTAAATGGTCTGGCAGATCAGCTGGAAAACAGCTTTTCTTACGCGGCACCGCGGATTATATCCTCACGTGATAGCGACTTTATCAGTAAACTGGAACAAACAGCATTTCACTGGCAACTGGCTTTAAAGGTGGATATTCGTTACGAGCTTACCGACTACAGCTTCGACTGCAATATGATTTTGTTGATCCCGGGTGAAGCGGTGTTGAAACTGAAAACGATTCTGGATCATGTGCTGGCGGAATTCTGATGAGTATTGACTGGCTGTCCGGTCCTTTACTGCAGCAGCTGAATAGTGGGGTGATACTGCTGAACACCCAGCTGCAAATAGTTTATATCAATCCCTATATCTGTCGCCGGGCTGACATTCAGCTGGAATCGGTGCAGGGCAAAGACATATTCAGCGTATTTACGGATGCCCCCAAAGCCTGGCTTAGTCGCAAACTAAACAGTGTGCTGAGTTTGCAAAGTCCGGCCTTCAGTTCCTGGGAACAGCGGCAGTATTTGTTTAAGTTACCCCACTTGCGGCCAGTTAGCAGTGCCAATGAGTATATGGCGCAAAACTGTAATATGTTGCCATTGACCGAACCTGTTACGGGTGAGCATTATGTGTGCTTACTGATTGAAGACGCTACCGATGCCTATGTCTATCAAAACCAGTTGCAGCAAAGCAATTTACAGTTGCAGCAGGTAAACCGGTTGGATGGCTTAACGGGTGTATTAAACCGTAATTACTGGCAGCAGCAACTTGAAGTTGAGGTACAGCGTGCGGCCCGGTATCAGCACCCGTTGTCATTACTGTTTTTTGATCTGGATAAGTTTAAACGGTTAAATGATGATTACGGCCACCAGGCTGGCGACTTGGTCTTAATTGAAGTCGCGAAATTAATCGGCAGTTTATTGCGGGAAACCGATTTATTTGGCCGTTACGGCGGCGAAGAGTTTGCCATTATACTGCCCGACACACCACTGGATGGCGCCATTGAGGTCGCTAAACGTATCTGCCGGCGGGTCGCCGCCACCCCGATTGCATACAAACAGCAAAACCTTATGACCAGTGTGAGTGTTGGTGTCAGCCAGTTCAGTAGCGCCGATAGTGCCGACGATCTTATCCAGCAAGCAGATTTAGCCTTGTATCAGGCGAAACGCAATGGCCGCAATCAGGTGGTCACTTATTATCCCGGCTTGATTGATTCCCTTAAAAAGGTAAAGACGAATTAGCGGCTATTTTTTGTTTGACAGACGTCTATAAGTCTGTGCATAGTGCTTAACATGAAAATAAGAACAGCAGACCTCACCAGCATTATTATTACCACCAGCCCCTCGGGGTAGGAGGTCGGCGGTGTGTTGTCTGTAAAAAGGCCCGTGACCTCAAATGTCACGGGTTTTTTTTACATATTTACAGGTGTTTACCTGGCCATGGTCGGCAATAACAACAAAACAACTCATTCGATGCGCAAGGAGAAAAAACATGAGAGTGCTAAAATTTGGCGGCTCGTCACTGGCATCACTGCCACGCTTTGCCGAAGTTGCGCAAATTGTGCAGCGTCAGGCCGCGGCCTGCCCGGTGTGTCTGGTGTTATCAGCGCCACAGGGCGTGACCAATATGTTGGTAGAGTTGACCGACCTCGCTTATCTGGGTTCAGATTATCAGGCGGTATTAACCGCTCTGACTGAACGTTATCAACAGCTGCTGAATGACGCCACTTCGTTATCTGCACTGCAGGTTAGCCAGGTGCAGGCCTTGTGGCAGCAGCAATTAAAGCAACTGGCGCTGCATCTGCAGGGGATAAGCCTGCTCCGGCATTGCCCGGATCATATTAAGGCGCAAATTCTGGGTTTAGGTGAGCAATTTAGTGTGGCGTTAATGACGGCGTTGCTGGGCGCGGGCAATGTTAAAGCGGTTGCCCTGGATGCAGTTTCATTGATTAAAAGCCAGGGAGATTATCTGAATGCCACGGCCGATATTGCGGGCTCAGAACAGACGCTGCAACAGGCGATTGCTGCGCACAGCGCATCGGTATACGTGATCGCCGGTTTCGTTTCCAGTAACAGTCAGGGTGAGCCAGCCTTGCTGGGGCGGAATGGCTCCGATTATTCAGCGGCCATTGTTGCCGCCAGTCTGCGGGCCAAGGCCTGTGAGATCTGGACGGATGTCGATGGCGTGTACAGCGCTGATCCACGACAGGTGAAGCAAACACGCCTGATTGACCGTTTATCATATGATGAGGCGATGGAGTTATCGTATTTTGGTGCTAAGGTACTGCACCCGAAAACTATCGGCCCGTTGGCACGTTATCAGATCCCCTGTTATATCAAAAATACCTTAAACCCGGCTGCACCAGGCACCTGTATTGATATAAGCGGCGATGGTGAGGCACTGGTGAAAGGGATATCCAGTCTGGAGCATCTGGCACTGTTTACAGTATCAGGCCCGGGGCTGAAAGGCGTGGTAGGGATGGCCAGCCGGGTGTTTGCCTCAATGGCCAGGGCGCAAATCTCCGTTAGTTTAATTACCCAGTCTTCATCCGAATTCAGTATCAGTTTTTGTGTATCGCAACTGCATCTCAATCGGGCGCAGAAAGCGCTGGAACAAGAGTTTGAGCTGGAATTACAAACCGGCTTACTGCGACCGGTAAGTATTCTGGCCGATATGGCAATTGTCAGCCTGGTGGGTGATGGTATGCGCCAGCATCGTGGCGTGGCAGCCAAGTTTTTTGCCTCGTTGGCTCAGGCCCGGGTTAATGTGGTGGCTATTGCTCAGGATAGTAGCGAGCGCTCTATCTCAGCGGTGGTTGAGCAAACGGTATGCAAAGATGCAGTAAGAGTTTGCCACGAAAATTTCTTCAGCCATATTCCCAGCATCGATGTTTTTCTGGTCGGTTGCGGTGTGGTGGGCGCTGAGTTGCTGGCCCAAATTGAACGCCAGCAAGGCTTTTTACAGCAGCGGCAGGTTAAATTAACGGTATATGGGGTCGCCAATTCCCGTCAGTTATTGCTGGCTAAAGATGGTGTGGCCCTTGGCAACTGGCAAACTGAACTGAGTGAAAGTCAGAAAAGTTTTTCACTGCAAGAGCTGTCAGACTTTGTCCGGCAGCAACATCTTACCAATCCGGTACTGGTCGATTGCACCAGTGCCGAAGCTGTTGCCAGTCAGTATGCTGATTTTCTGGCGGCTGGCTTTCATGTAGTGACCCCGAATAAAAAAGCCAACACAGCAAGCCTCGCTTACTACCGGCAGTTGCGCCAGGTGGCGCAGCAGCAACGGCGGCGGTTTTTATATGAAACCACAGTAGGCGCAGGTTTGCCGGTTATTGATACCCTGCAGGGGTTACTGAATGCCGGCGATGAATTACTGGCGTTTGAAGGGATCTTATCCGGCTCGTTATCTTATATTTTTGGTGAGATAGAGGCGGGTGGCAGTTTGTCGGCAATAACAAGTAAGGCCAAAGCGAAGGGGTTTACGGAGCCGGATCCACGTGATGATTTATCGGGAACCGATGTCGCCCGTAAATTGCTGATTATGGCGCGTGAAGCCGGCATGCCACTGGAACTCAGTGACGTTTATATTGAGCCGGTATTGCCCGCCGACTTTGACAGCAGCGGCAGCACAGATGACTTTATGGCGCGCCTACCTGCATTAGATGCCACCTTTAGCCAGCGGATAAAAGCGGCGGCTGAGCAGGGTAAAGTACTGCGATATATTGGTGAGATCCGTGATGGCAAATGCCAGGTTGCCATTAAAGCATTGGCTCAGGATCATCCGCTGGCTACGGTAAAAGACGGAGAAAATGCTCTGGCCATTCACAGCCGCTATTATCAGCCGATCCCGTTTGTGCTGCGTGGTTATGGCGCTGGTGCTGCCGTCACTTCAGCCGGCGTGTTCAGTGATATTATGCGAACCTTAAGCTGGCAGCAGCAGGTGTAACGACGATGACAAACTCTAGAATAGCCCGATATTTTGCGCCGGCGTCAACCGGTAATTTCTCGGTCGGTTTTGATTTGCTAGGCGCAGCTTTTGAACCAGTAGCAGGGGCAGCAGCAAGAGATAATTTATTTGGTGATGTGCTTGAAATATATGCTGAACAGAACGAACTCAGCTTGCAAATCAGTGGCCGTTACCGCCATCAGTTACCAGCAGACAACAGCACTAATTTAGTATTAACCTGTTTTTATGCATTTGAGCAGGCAGTTGGCAAACCTTTACCCCGGTTAGCCTTAAAATTGCAGAAAAATCTGCCGGTAGGTAGCGGGCTGGGTTCAAGTGCCTGCTCTATTGTAGTGGCGTGTTATGCCTTCAATGACTATTTTGGTCAGCCCTTAAGCCAACCGCAATTGTTACAGTTAATGGCAGAGGCTGAGGGGGGAGTCAGTGGCAGTGTGCATTTTGATAATGTCGCACCCAGTCTCCTGGGCGGCCTGCAGTTAATGTTGCCCGGTAGCAATAAACTATGCCGGACGTTGCCATGGTTCAGCCATTGGCGGGTAGTGTTAAGCTACCCAGGCACCGTATTGTCTACTAAAGCTGCCCGGGCTGTGTTACCCCGGGAGTTAAGCCTGCCGCACAGTATTGAATTTGCCGGTATGCTCAGTCGTTTTATCAGCGCATTGTATTGCCAGGACGAAAATGAGGCTATTGCTGCACTGCAAGATCTGGTGGCCGAACCTGCCCGCACTGCACTTATTCCTGAATTGCCGCAGCTTCGCACGGCATTGACGGCTAATGGTGTGCTGCATCTGGGTATTTCTGGTGCTGGCCCTACCTTATTTGCACTATGCCCGGACGATGCCACCGCGGCCCATGCTGCGGCTTATCTGCAACAGCATTATGAAAAAAATGCTGATGCCTGTACTTTGATTTGCCAATTATCAACTGCCGGCGCCAGAGCACTGACCTTGTAACCTGCCGCTGACGGCCAGAGGATTTGACAATGCAATTAACAAATTTAAAAGTAGCCACCGAACAAGTGAGCTTTTTACAGGCGGTACGCCAGGGGTTAGGGCAACAACAAGGCCTTTTTTTTCCGACCCGCTGGCCGACGCTGGATATTGATGCGTTACTGGAGATGCCATTAGTACAGCGCAGCTGCACAATTTTGGCGGCATTAATCGGCGATGAGCTGCCAGAAACTGAACTATTGGCGATGGTCGACCGTGCTTTTACTTTCCCGGCACCTTTAGTGCAAATAACAGAAAATATCAGTACATTGGAACTGTTTCACGGGCCCACTTTAGCGTTTAAAGACTTTGGTGGCCGCTTTATGGCTCAGGCATTGGCCAAAGCACAGCCAGAACCAACCACTATTGTTACCGCCACTTCAGGGGATACCGGCGCGGCGGTAGCGCATGCATTTTATGGCCAGAAAGGCGTGCAGGTCGTTATATTGTTTCCAAAAGGAAAAATCAGCAGTTTGCAGGAAAAGCTGTTTACCACTCTGGGTGACAACATTACCACGTTGGCGGTTGACGGCGATTTTGATCAGTGTCAGGCATTGGTAAAGCAGGTGTTTGACAATAAAAGTCTGGTGGACGAGTTTAATATCACCTCTGCTAACTCAATCAATATCAGTCGGCTGTTTGCGCAAATCTGCTACTATTTTGAAGCCGTGGCGCAGGTGCCAGCGGCGCAACGTCGGCACGTTGTAATATCAGTACCCAGCGGTAACTTTGGTAACCTCAGCGCAGGCCTTATTGCTAAAGCAATGGGTTTATCTGTCAAACGAATAATTGCGGCCACCAATAATAATGATACCGTGCCCCGCTATTGGCAAAGTCAGCTATGGCAGCCGAAAGCGACTATCGCTACTTTGTCCAACGCGATGGATGTCAGTGCGCCCAATAACTGGCCACGGGTCGAGGCATTGCTGGCGCAAGGTGTGATTTGCCGTGATGATATTGAGGCACTCGCGGTGGACGAAGATGATACCCAGTTGAGTATGCGGCAGTTATGGCAGCTGGGCTACGTAAGTGAACCGCATGCGGCGGTAGCTTACAAAGCGTTGAAGCGCAGTCTGGCGCCGGATGAGTTTGGTATTTTCTTTGGTACCGCGCACCCGGCAAAGTTTAAAGAGCAGGTAGAGAATATCCTGGGTAGTCCCATCCCGCTGCCGCCAGCACTCGCGGCCTGTGCAGCTGAGTCTGGACTTAGCGTCGATATTGCGGCAGACTTCTCAGCCTTAGAGCAGGTGATCAGGACCTTAAAACGCACATGACAGATTGGCAGCAAATATTGGGTGAGCAAAAGCAGCAGCCGTATTTTCAGGCGCTGCTAAATGAGGTGACAGCAATACGCAGCGCGGGGACCATAGTATACCCGCCACAGGCTGATGTATTTAATGCCTTTAAGCTTACTGAGTTCGCCCGGTTAAAAGTAGTGATACTGGGCCAAGACCCTTACCACGGGCCGAATCAGGCGCATGGTTTGGCGTTCTCGGTACGCGACGGGGTAAAAGTGCCACCCTCCCTGGCCAATATTTATAAAGAACTGGCAATGGAGTATCCTGACTTTACCCCACCAGGCCACGGTAATTTGCAAAGCTGGGCTGAACAGGGGGTGTTGCTGCTTAATACCGTATTAACCGTGATTGCCAATCAGCCAAACTCGCATCGCAAATTGGGTTGGGAGCAGTTTACCGATCAGGTAATCAGCGCCATCAGCCAGCATTGCCAAGGCGTTGTCTTTTTATTGTGGGGCAGCCATGCTCAGAAAAAAGCCCGCTTTATCGACGGTGAGCGCCATCATATTTTGACAGCACCACATCCTTCGCCATTATCAGCGCATCGTGGTTTTCTGGGTTGCGGCCATTTTCTGCAAACCAACAGCCTGCTGCAAAACAGTAACCGTGGGGCCATTAACTGGCTTTCGGTTTGCCGTTAGCATCAGTGTACTGCCACAAAAGCTATGGTATAAGCTAAAACAGCAACGCCCAATCGATGATTGGGCGTTGACGTTATAACTCGATATCAGCCAGCTCTGGCTCTATGGTCCAATCCATATCGCATAGCTCTTTTTTAAGGCGATGGCGTTCTTTTAATTCTTCGATTTCGCGCCATTTACGCTTAACAGCTTTCGGTTTAGCTGCCGGGCGTTCCAACATGTTCAGTAATTCTTCGAAGCTTTCCATAATACGGCCTCTGCTGATGTTGTTGTAATTTTCAACGAAAGTTCTACCACACTTTGTTGTAAAATAAAATAGTTAAGTGACAACAGCGTTACAGCCATGGTAAAAATTTAAATAAAAGCTCACTTAGCTTATGATGCATGCAGGTGAGTTCAGTAGGAGCAGGCATGAAAAAAGTCGCTATTGTGACCGGCGGTAGCCACGGTATTGGTTATGCCATCGTTGAAACGTTATTAAATGAACAATATCAGGTATTTAATCTGGATATTGTACCAGGTGAACTTGGCGAATACCGCGAATGTGACGTCAGTCAGGTAGCAACGGTAAAACATGTTATTCAGACTATACTGAGCACGACCGGCCGCATTGATTTACTGGTATCTAATGCCGGCCGCCATATCAGTGCCGATATCGAAGCGACTGATGAAGCCACGCTGGATACCTTGTTTGCGCTTAATGTCAAAGGAGCATACGCCGCTGTGCAGGCAGTACTGCCGCAAATGCGCAGCCAGCACAGTGGTGCTATTGTGCTAATCGCCTCAGATCAAGCCCTGATAGCCAAGAAAAATTCTTTTGCCTACAACCTGACCAAGCACGCACTGGCCTCTATGGCCAAAACCACCGCACTGGATTACGCCCGTTTTAGTATCCGGGTGAATGCCGTTTGCCCGGGTACCATTGAGACGCCGTTATTTCATCAGGCGATTGACCGCTACTGTGCCAATAGTGGCGCTGACAAAGCGGCGGTAGTAGCCGATGAAGCTGCAGAACAGCCACTGGGTCGCTTAGGTCAGCCAGAAGAAGTGGCGGCGCTGGTTGCCTTTCTGGCGAGCGACAATGCCCGCTTTATTACCGGTAGCCTGCAGGTTATTGACGGCGGCTATACCTGCCAGTGAGCGACTAGTCCAGTGAACAAACCGTCCTGTGAGTAAACAGTCCAGTGAACAAACAGTAATGAGCAAAACAGACATACAGGATATTGTCGACCCGCATCTGCATCTGTGGCAGCTAAGCGCCGGTCAGTATCACTGGCTACGATCTGGTAATGCGCCAGACTGGCAGGATAAAGCCCTGTTGCAGCATGATTACTTAGTTTCTCAGCTTGAGCTGGCGCCGTCTTTTCGCCTGGTTGGTCTGGTACATATTGAGGCAGGTTTTGATAACAGCGCACCCCAGCGCGAACTGGTCTGGCTGGCGGAGCAACACCTGGCCTTACCCCATAAGGCCGTAGCCTTTTTAGACTGCAGTCTGGGGCTACCGCAGGTACTGGCAAATTTACAGGCACTGCTGCCTTATCAGCCGGCCGGGGTGCGGCATATTTTTGAAGGCGATGATGAGCGCTGGTTACATGCGCCGCAGTTGCTGCAACTTGCCAGCGAGTTAGCCAGGCACAACCTTGTGCTGGAAATTCAATGCACCCTGGCCAGCGCTAAAAACGTCGCCAGAATTCAGCAGGTAGCAGAGGCGTTTCCTGCTTTAAAACTGGTGTTAAACCATGCCGGTTTAGTAAAGCCTGATAATTTTTCTCAGTGGCAAGCAGGCATGCGCCAATTGGCACTGCTGCCCAATGTCGCGATGAAACTGTCTGGTTGGGAGCTGTTAAATGCCGGTCGCTACAGTACGGCAGAGCCCATATGGCAGCAGCAGGTATTCGCTGCCGTGCTAAGTGAATGGCCAGCTGAACGGCTGATGCTCGCCAGTAACTTCCCACTGTGTTTATGGCAGGGCAGTTATCTGCAGCTGTGGCAGCGTTATTACCAGTTACTGACCAATCTAGGGCTTAGCCGCACTGGCTGGCAGCAATTAAGTGCCGGCACAGCCAGTGCCTGGTATCGGCTTAGTACAATTTAATCAGCCGTTGGCAAGTTATTTAATCTCTACCCGTTGCGAGCGCATTACGATTTCATCGTTCAGCTCTATACCGATACCCGGCGCTTCTGATACCTGAAAAAAGCCGTTTACCGGTTGCGGATCCTGAATACAGAGTTCGCGGTTCCACTTTTTAATGGCATAAGTATGGTGCTCATGGATTAAAAAGTTGGGTATCGCGGTTTCAAGATGCAGCGCGGCAGCAGTGGCTACCGGGCCGCCGCAGACATGGGCCTGAATACGCACGTCAAAAATATCGGCGTAATCACACACTTTTTTAGTTTCGGTAAAGCCACCACACAGGCCGATATCCGGCTGCAGTACGTCAATGCTCTGATCTTCCAGATAAGGCCGCACACCCCAGCGGTTATACAGCCGCTCGCCGCCGGCAATCGGTACTGCCACTTTGTCGGCAACCTTGGCATGTAAAGAGTGGTTCAGGTAATTTACCGGCTCTTCAAAGAACATACAGTCAAATTCTTTGGCAATTTCGCCAATTTGAATAGCCGAGGTTGCACCTGGCAGGCTGTGGCATTCGAAAATAATATCGACTTCATCACCGACCGCATCACGGATAGCCTGCATTCTGGCCCGATACAGTTTCATTTCAGTGCGAGAGATAATATTGGTACGGTCATAGTAAGTGTTGCCGTCTTTGTCATACTGAATAGGGTCAACTTTTACCGCGTCATAGCCTTCAGCCATGGCTTTTAACGCGGCTTCAGCATACTGCTCAGGATGGACCAGCGCTTTAAATTCCGGGCCCCAGTCAAACTGCAGCTGTGAGGCGTAAGTACGCAGCTTGTCGTTAACTTTGCCGCCCAGCAGCTGATATACCGGTAAATTAAGTGCTTTACCTTTAATATCCCACAACGCGGTATCAATCGCGCTCATCGCTGAATAAATAACCGGACCGCCGCCCAGGCCCCAGAAGCTTTCGCGCAGCATCCGCGACCAGAGCTTTTCAGTTTGAAACGGATCATGACCAATTAAAAACGCTTCAGCCATTTCTTTGATCATCGCTGCGGCCGCACTGTGGCCTAAATCATAGGCCAGGCCGGCTTCACCGATGCCGCTGATGCCCTCATCAGTATGAATTCTGACAAAAACCGGGGTCCAGGCCGGGCGATCCGGACAATAAATATCAAATACTTCAACGCGGGTAACTTTCATTGAGACTCCTGTTTAGCCGCAAACGGCTACTGAGCAAAACCGGGATCAAGCCGATAGGCTTTGCGCAACATCGCTGGCCAGGCTAACTGGCCGCCGGTGCTGCCACTGTGCACCACTTTAGCTTGCTTGCTGATATTATCGATTATCGTCTGCGCTACCGGTATTGCCGGCTGGCCGCTGGCTTGCAGCGCCAGTTGAATTTCACAAGCGCGCTGTAAATCATAAAAGCGCATAAACGCATCACCGACGGTTGGGCCGACGGTTAAGCCGCCATGGTTTACCAGCAGCATATGATTGTGCTGGCCTAAATCAGTTTGGAGGCGGGCTTTCTCATCCTGATTAACTGCTAAGCCTTCATACTGGTGATAGGCCAGAGAGCCTAAGGAAAACATTGCATATTGGCTGAGGGGCTGCAAGCCGTGCTGCTGGCTGGCAACGGCGATGGTTTCTTTGGTATGCAGGTGAATAACGCAGTGGGCGTCGGGTCTCACTTGATGAATAGCACTGTGAATAGTAAAGCCGGCCGGGTTAATCTGAAACGGCGTGTCGTCCAGAATATTGCCGTCTAAATCGACTTTTACCAGATTAGAGGCGGTAACTTCATCAAAAGTCAGGCCAAAGGCATTCACTAAATAATGTTCGGTGCCGGGTAGTCTTGCTGATAAGTGAGTATAGATGAGATCACCCCAGCGGTGATGCTCTGCCAGCCGGTAACAGGCCGCTAAATCCAACCGCAGCTGCCATTCTTCAGCACTGACTTTGGACTGTAAATTGAGTTTGGGTAAAGATTGCAACGCGTTACCTCCGGCAAGCCCTTCAGGCTGCAAATAGATGTTCAGAAGTCTAAGGGAGTTGGCAGGGGGGATCAATGGCAGAGCTTAAATAAAGTAGTGGCAGCAGCACTACCCGGACAGCAGTGCTGCCCGGGCGGCATGTCGTTATTATTCTTTGCCAGCTAACTCAAAGCGGTAAACTGCCGCCGCTTCACTCTGGTCGGGCAGACGTTCAGCCGGAATAACCATCACCTCACCACCGTGCCGGATTACCTGCAGCACCAGTTCTTCCAGTAGATCCGGATGCTCGTTGCTGGCGTGGTATTTATCTACCTTCGCCACGTCAAGCCGGCCTTTACCGACCAGTAAAGTAGCAATCCGGCCCATTTGGGCGGCCTGCTCAATGTCAGCCAGTTTATTGGAAGCCAGCCCCTGATTTGCTGACTGGTTGTATTGTTGCAACATGGCGTCAACTTTCTGCTGGTACGGCTTTTCCATAAGCTGCCAGCACTGCTGGCGTAATTTGCTGGTATCCAGATCGCTTAAATCGACAGTGACACCGTCAGCCAGCAGATTAGAGTTGTGACTGACTTCGCGGAAAAACCCTTGGTTTTCTGGCAACGCCGCTAAAATCAGGGGCAATGCCGAAGGCTGGGAGTGATGCTCAGTAATGGCTTTATCGACTGCCCGGAAGTAACGCTTGCGGTCAATATCGATTTCTTGCTGCTTATCGTTGCCTCCGGATTCGTGGGCATAAAGATCGCCGCGATCGCTGGTTGCACCAAAACCCTGGTGATAGCCGGTTTGATCAGATGGGGTCAGTTCATGTCCCAAAGCCTGCTCTTTGGTTGTCGGCACATCAGAATGAAGCGACACTTCATTTATCGTATCGCGGTTACCTGCAAACAAACGGATGCTGTCCCGGCTTAAACACAACACCTGATAGTTTTCCGTGCTCTGAGTCAGCCGGATTAGCGGCGAGATATAAGGATGGTCACAGACAAAGGTGCGGCCTGCCACTGGCTGTTCCAGCTGCAGCACTTTAAAAAAAGCATCGGTTGCAAATACCGCCAGACCATTTTGCGGATGCTGCCAGAACTCCTGATCATCCTGCAGTTTTTCAAAGCCCTGCATTAGTTTGGCATGGTTAGCATCAGGATACTGCTGTTGCAGTTTCTCTGATAATTCCGACAGCAGATTTTTAAACAAAATCGGGTTTTCATTGCGCTGGGGAAAGCTGCGGTGGGTTGGCATATATAATGACAGACACACCGTGTCCTGGATGTTCATCAGTTCGTTAATGGTATTGTTGCTTAATTGTTCACTCATAACAGTATCCTCCGTTGCTTCGGAAAAATTCAGACAACCAGCCGTGACCAGCGGCCATATTGGCTTTGTACCGGTCCTTTCGGGATGCTGGCTGCCATAATCAGTGCGCTGGCCAGTAAAGTTGCAATGGTAATGCTGGTACTGGCCGGGATAACAAAGGCACAAATCATTAACGCCAGCGCCAGAAACAGGTTAATAAACCTCAGGGCGCGGCCACTTTCCGCCAGGGCAATCACCGAAATGGTAATGATCAGCGCGCCCAGCAGGTGGTGGGCATCTGCCATAGCGCCTTCGACGCCCAGCAAGAGCCGGCTGAACATCAACAGTACACCGAGCACTGTGCAGATAAGTAATCCTGGGCACCACCAGCGCACGCCACCGCCAAAAACTGCCTGAATGACGTGCTTAGGCGAATCGGCAAAATCATCCTGATCCCGTCTGCCATCATCGTCATCGGTGTCGCCGACAAAAAATACCCGTAGGACAGACTGTCCCTGTTGCTGTCGGCGCTTCAGAAATTGACAAGTGGCAATCAGCTCATCGAGTGAAAATGGAATTTGCAGCAGCATAACCGTAGCGGCAATCAGGCACAGGGTGCACCAGGTATTGAGAATAATAGGCTGAATAATAATAAAGGTAATGGATATCACACCCATTGGCACAATCAGAAAACCAAACAAAATTACCAGCCAGGGCATGGTACGCCAGCGGCTGCGCGAGCCTGCCAGCCCCACCAGTATTTCAAACAAATACACCAGTGCGCCAGCGCCGGCATCGGGTACTGGCCAGGCCTCCGACACTGAAGAGGTGATAATTTCAGCGGTACCATTTTTACCATCACCGGCAATGGCGCCGGCAAAAAACGGATCCCAGATGGCATCGATATGGCCCAGCTGATAAGCCGCCATATAGGCTGAGATAAAAAAACCGATAAATGCCAGGATAATAATGGGTAGGCGCTGATACCAGGTTGAAGGCGAATAAGACCAGCCCGGGGGAATGTCCGGGCCTGTCATCACGGCCACCGGCGATACCCCGGGAGCCGGACGCAATAACACCGAGAAGGCAATCACCATGGCGCCGATCATGGTACTGTTTAAATACACTGCAGGCTCTGGTGTCCAGAACCACAGCGGTGCAGTGAGCACCCAGCAGCCGATAGCCGCACTGGCCCAGCGGGTAGCAGGCAGGCGCCATGATAATGACAGTGTTGCCACTATCATCAGCAACACGCCTGAGATTAAATCACTGTAAATCTGGGCGTCAGACTGATAATTAAGCCTCGGAACAGAGCCGATTAACCAGGCACCCAGGCCAATATTAAACATCGGGCCCCACAGGTTACGGCTGTATTCCCGGCGGTACCAGCTTTCGTGGCGTTTACGCAGGGTTTCCGGATTGTCGGTAAGCTCTTCTGCTTCTTTCAGCCAGTCGGGCGGGCGGATGCCATTATCCTGATACCAGGCAATGGGGTCTTTTTTCAGTTGCCTAACCATTTGCGGTAGCATATCGCTGAGTTTATGCCGAGGCTGCCACTCCAGTAACTGATTAGCGAGGCTGATATCCAGCGCATAATGATCGGATGCCAGTTCAATTAAAAACGGCCTGATAAACGGCTGTTCGCCATGATCGATGGCATCAGGTACCACAGGCTCGGCTTTCAGCTGCAGCCAGGCACCGACTTTGGCGACCGGCTGCGGCAAACTGATGGTGTGCCAGCTTTGCTCCCCGTGAATTAACTTGCCAAGCTGGTCTTGTAGTACACTGTAGCTCAGCGTTTCAGCTTCGCCTGCCAATATGGTGCAGTCCTCTGGTAATTGATTGCGCCGCTCTACGCAGCGTCTGAACAGCGCTATCATATCGTTCTGGTGAATATACGACTGGCCGGCATCCAGATCGCCGGCATATAAATGAGATTTCAGATCCCGTTCGTAAATGCGGGCCATCTGATGGCTCAGGGTTGGCACGGCGTTATGCTCGCTATACAGGCCGGCCAGATGCAAAAATGTGCACGGAATGCCGTTACAATGCCGGCGAATAGTAGCTTCCGTCTCCGCTTTTGATTGCGGGTAGGCCCATTTTGGCGCTATCGGTGTTGACTCGCTGACTTTATCACCCGGAGTCACCGGCTGATGGACCAGCATGGTGCCGGAATAAATAAATCGTTCCACCGTAAAGTCAGCCAGCGCAGCCAGCAATTTTTCTGACCCTTTAACATTAACTTCGTCATACAGCGGCGATTGCTCACCGGTGAAATCAAAATAGGCAGCCAGATGAATGACGGCAGCTATATGTTCGCCGTACTGTTCGCGGAAATGATGAAATGCCAGCGCCAGAGAGTCTGCAGACGTCAGATCAGCGACCAGAGTGTTTTCAGCCTCATCTCTGTCCATGCCGACCACTTGATAATCCGGGCGCAGACTGTCTGCCAGGGCGGTGCCAATACTTCCGCCTGAACCGGTGATCAGTACCACGGGCTTATGCTCTGTCTGCTTCGCCGATACGGCTTTATTGTTGTCGGTGTCTTGCCGGTTGTTGCTATCAGAATGTTTAGCGTTAATAGTATATCCTCCTGTCTGACTGGGGTCGCTAACAGCAGTTGCCGGTTACGTCACGATACGGGCAGAGAGAAATATGTTTAACTAGAAGCGTAGTCGATGTTTGTCGGGTTAACCAAACAGCGCGCATAATAAAAAACACCGCTTTGCCGGAACAAAAGCGGTGTTTTATTGTTTTGCAACAGTGCTCTGGTTAGTGCTTAGCGGCCAGAAACGTCTTAATTAACGCTGTGGTAGAGCCATCAAAGCTGTGATGGCTGTTACCGGTCAGAGTTTGATAAATCGGACCGGATAATTGCTTGCCAAGCTCCACTCCCCATTGATCAAAACTGTTTAGTTGCCAGATTGCCCCCTGACAGAATACTTTATGTTCGTACAGCGCTATCAGCGCCCCTAAATAGTAGGGCGATAACTCGGGCAGCAGTAGGGTATTACTGGGCTTATTGCCCGGCGAGACTTTATGTGGTGCCAGGGCTTTTGCCTGTTGCTCGTTCATGCCCTGGGCCAGACATTCTGCCGTTGCTTCCTGCAGCGTTTTGCCCTGCATTAACGCCTGGGTCTGGGCAAAGCAGTGCGCTGCCAGACGGCTGTGCTGGTCCTGCAGCGGGTGCCTGGCCTTTAGTGGCAGAATAAAATCAGCCGGTACCGTCAGCGCACTCTGATGCAATAGCTGGTGATAGGCATGTTGACCATTGGTGCCGGCATCGCCCCAAATTACCGGTGCAGTTGCATAGGGTAAGGCGTTACCGTCGCGTCCGACACCTTTGCCGTTACTTTCCATATCGAGTTGCTGGACGTATGAGGGCAGTAAGCGTAAATAATGGCTGTACGGTAACAGCGCCTGCGCCTGACAGTTGTGGCCGTTAATATACCAGACACCAAGCAATGCCATAATCACCGGCATATTCTGGGCAAAAGGGGCATTAAAAAAATGCTGGTCCATCGCTGCCGCACCGGCTAACAGCTGACTAAATTGCTGGTTGCCAATCATCAGGGCCACTGGTAAACCAATGGCGGACCATAAGGAATAGCGCCCACCAACCCAGTCCCACATCGGCAGAATGTTTTTCTGTTCAATGCCAAATTCGGCCGCTGCAGCAATGTTGGACGAGGTCGCCCAAAAGTGATGGCCAATGGCCTTTTTATCGGCACCGTGGTCTGTAAACCACTGGCGGATGGCCAAGGCATTTTGTTTGGTTTCTTCGGTGCCAAAAGATTTTGATGCCACCACAACCAGGGTGGTGGCAGGGTCTAACCCGGCGAGGATATCACTAACTACAGCACCATCAATATTACCGGCAAAATGCAGTTTAACCGGACTACAGTGATAAGGGGTCAGTGCTTCAACTGCCATCTGTGGCCCCAGTAACGAGCCGCCAATACCTACCCATATCAGATCAGTAATGGCGCGGCCCTGGTAACCCAGATATTGCTGCTGATGCAGGGTATCTATCAGCGCCGCCATTCTGGCCCGGCAATCGTTGATTTGCTGGCCAATGTCTTCGCCATTTAACATCAGACCACTGACATCCTGCTGCCGTAATCGGGTATGCCACACTGGCCGCTGCTCAGTATTGTTTATCGCGGTACCATCAAGCATTTGCTGTCGCAACTTACTGATATCACTGTCAACTGCCAGCTGCTGCAACGCCTGCCAGCTGGTGTCGTCAATCAGGTTTTTGGCATAATCCAGGGTAATACCACACGCTTTGGTGCTGTAGCGCGCTGCCCGTTTTGGATCGTTGTTAAAGGCAGCACGCAAACTAGCACTTGGTGCAGCAAGTGAGCGTAGCTGGTTCAGACGATCGGTAACACTGCCCGACATAAAGTACTCCTGTGCTGCTGGTAAAATGATCAATACGGCTGCTGCTTATAGTTGTCCGCCAATTAACTGCTCCAGCTTGCGCTGATCAATTGCAAACTTACGGATCCCTTCTGCCAGTTTTTCTGTTGCCATGGCATCTTCATTCAGCATCCAGCGGAACTCACTCTCAGTCAACGCAGGTAGCTTGGCTGTCTTAGCGCCACCATCAACCAGTTTTACCTCAAGGGTGCCACTTTGCTGACTTAATTCGTCCAGTAAAGCAGGACTGATGGTCAGCCGGTCACAGCCGGCCAGTGCCAGTACTTCGCCGGTGTTACGAAAACTGGCGCCCATGACCACAGTGGGGTAACCATGTTCTTTATAAAAGTGATAAATATCCCGCACCGACAACACGCCCGGATCGGTCTCGGCGGTATAGTCCTGCTTGGTATTGGCTTTGTACCAATCGAGAATACGACCGACAAAAGGCGAAATAAGGTAAGCACCTGCCTCAGCACATGCGCGGGCCTGGGCCATATGAAACAGCAGGGTAAGGTTGCACTGGATCCCTTGCTGCTCTAACTGCCTGGCAGCCTGGATACCTTCCCAGGTAGAGGCTATTTTAATCAGGATCCGTTCGGTACTTATCCCGTTTTGCTGATACAACTCTATCAGTTGCAGGGCTTTGGCGACCGTGGCGGCGGTATCAAAGGATAAGCGGGCATCCACTTCGGTCGATACCCGGCCAGGCACCAGCTTACTGATTGCGGTACCGACATCCACCGCAAACTTATCACAAGCGAGTTCCAGCACTGCGGCTTTATCGCTGGCATGCGCTTTGGCGTAGCTGATAGCACTGGCCAGCATTGGCCTGGCAAAATCAAGCTGACTGGCATTCAGTAATAGTGACGGGTTAGTGGTGGCATCTACCGGCCGGAACTGTTCAATGGCACCTAAATCACCACTGTCTACCACGACGGTAGTGACGTCTTTAAGTTGGCTTAATAAATCACTCATATTGTTTAATTACCATTTTTTTGAAGTATTCTAGAGTTATTAACGATTCCAGGCAATAAATGTAGGAATATTACTACAAAATGGTCGGGTGTCAGCCCGTTTCCAGAAAAAGCGTTGCACCGTTCTCGCTAAGTTACTATATTGCCATGGCGCTGTTTCAGCACCATTGATGCTCAGGGTTAGTGTTTATTGATCACCTTAGCACAGGATGCAAATGTTCGTGCAATGCCAGCTTGTTAAAACAGAAAAATTGTTGCCGCACTAAGCGCTCATCCTCGCTCTGGGTCAGTTAGCGTCTGGCCACGTACAAGTCGTTTTACTCAGATGAATTCGCAATACAGGTACTGTTTATGTTGATGGTTGTTTCCCCGGCAAAAGATCTTGATGCAAACCCGGTTTCACTGAAGCTGGCTACCACGATGCCCGCGCTGTTGCCCGAGGCTGCAGAACTGGCGGCTATTTGTAAAAAACTCAGCCCGGCTGAGCTCGGTTCGCTGATGCATATCAGTGACAAGCTGGCCGGTTTAAATGCCGCCCGTTTCAGTCAGTGGCACCAGAATTATGCTGCTGATGAAGCCAAAGCAGCATTGTTTATGTTTAACGGTGATGTATACCAGGGGCTGGATGCAGCAAGCCTCAGCACCAAACAGTTGCAGTTTGCCCAGCAACATCTGCGAATTTTGAGCGGCTTATATGGCGTGTTGCGGCCGCTGGATTTAATGCTGCCATACCGGCTGGAAATGGGTACTAAATTAGCCAACGCAGCCGGCAAAGATTTATATGCCTTCTGGCAGCAGCAGATCACCGATAATCTGAACAGACAACTTACTGAGTTAAACGCCGGGGTATTGCTGAATCTGGCATCGCAGGAATATTTTAAAGCGGTTAAACCCAAAATGCTGCAGGCCAGAGTGATAACCCCGGTATTTAAAGATTTTAAAAACGGACAGTATAAAATTATCAGCTTTTTTGCCAAAAAAGCCCGTGGCCTGATGGCGCGCTATGTCATTGAGCAGCAACTTACTGATCCAAAATCAATAACTGATTTTAATCTGGCCGGTTATCAGTACAGTCAACAGGACTCAAGCGCCGATAAACCAGTGTTTTTGCGCCAGCAATCTGAATAATTCAGCAAAGCATCAATAAGGCGCTTAGGCTTTGCCAACATTTTTGCTAAAATAGCTGCTTGTCTGTTGTTGAGTCTTTAACATGAAATTTCCCGGCCTGCGTAAAATAAAGCATTACTTTCCTGTGTCTCAGCCAAAGCCGCAACTGCCAAGCTTTGAAGTGCGGCCTGAGCTGGATACCTATATCGTCGGCCTGGACCAAACCATCGTTGATGTTGTGGCCAGTGTTACTGATGATTTTCTGGTGCGGTATGATATTCAGAAAGGTTTATCCAATCTGGTTGAACATGCCAAAGCCAATGCTATTTATCAGGAACTGGTCAGTAAGCAGGCGATATCAGATCATTTTGCCGGCGGCACTATCGGTAACACCATCCACAATTATTCGGTTCTTGCCGACGATAAATCAGTTCTGCTTGGCGTGATGTCAGCCAATATTGCGCTGGGCTCGCCAGCCTATCACTATGTCTGTCATACCAGCTCGAAGGTAGACATGAACCATTTGCAGGGCGTGGCCGGTGATATCGGCCGCGGTATTACTATGATAACCCCGGATGGCGAACGGACCTTTGTCATTGACCCCAGTGATATGGATCAGCTGGAGCCTGATTATATTCCCACCGATATTATTGCTGCCGCCTCGGCCTTTGTGGTCAGTGCTTATCCACTGCGGGCCATCGGCCAGCCGATTCAGCGCGCCATGCACAAGGCACTGGAAGATGCCAAAGCGCATGATGTGCCGGTAGTGATGAGCCTGGGTACCCGTCATCTGGTGGAGGAAAACCGCGAGCAGATTATCAGTACCATTAAAAACTATGTAAATGTGCTGGCGATGAATGAACTGGAAGCCGAAGCGCTGACCGGTTTCAGTGATCCGCTAAAAGCGGCGGAAGCTATTCTGGATCATACCGATATGGTGCTGATCACTGCCGGGCCGGAGGGCCTGTATTTGTGTGGTCATACTGATGACAGCGTCAAGCGCGAAAGCAGCAACCCGATAAAATCAGCCAGCCTGGCCGATTTTAACCAGTATGAATTTAGCCGGCCGATGTTACGCAAATACTGTGAGCTGCCGTTGAAGGTGTATTCGCATATCGACCCGTACCTGGGCGGGCCGGAGCGTATTCAGAATACCAATGGCGCTGGTGACGGTGCCTTGTCGGCCATTTTGCACGATATGGCGGCTAATCATTTTCACAAACAGGTGCAGCCGCTATCCGGTAAACATGAAATGCCGTACCTGGCGTATTCGAGCTTCGCCCAGATCTGTAAATATGCCAACCGGGTAAGTTATGAAATTCTGGCCCAGAATGCACCCCGCTTATCAAAAGGCTTACCGGAGCGGGAAGATAGCCTGGAAGAGGCTTACTGGGAACGGTAAGAAACGGCCCCGCTTTGCGGGGCCGGTTTTTTAACCCTGAAACACGCTGTTTAACATCCGGAAAGTGCCGGCGTCGGCATCCATTTCTACCGGGGCGCCGTGCGGCACAATAAACTGTTTACTGAGATGGCCAATCATCGCGCCGCGATAAGCCGGAATATTCAGCGGTTTAATATGGTCATCAAAAATCTGATCCATCGTTAACCAGCCATAACCACCACCGGGCCGGCAGGCCGTGCATTCACCAAAAATAAAGCCGGCAATTTTATCCAGCGCGCCCATCAGCTTTAAGGTGCTGAGCATTCTGTCTACCCGGTAAGGCGCTTCTTCGACATCTTCTAAAAATAAAATTTTACCGCTGAAGTCCGGTAAATACGGCGAGCCAGCTAATGCCGTTAACACCGTTAAGTTGCCGCCAACCAGCTGGCCCTGCACTTTGCCGCCGGTAATGGTTTCAATCCGGTTTTGCCGCGGTACCAATTCATCTTTGGCATTGAGCTCATTCTGGTATTGCATCCGTTCGCGCTGAAAAAACACCCGCTGAAACTGATCGGCATTAAAGCTGTTCCAGCTGCCGGTGCCATTAGGGCCGTGAAAGGTAACCAGCCCGGTCTGGGCATTAATGGCGTTGTGCAGTGCGGTAATATCAGAGTAACCGAGCAGGACTTTCGGGTTGCGTTTAATCAGCGAATAATCCAGCAACGGCAGCAACCGCGCTGCGCCCGAACCACCACGCAGGCAAATAATCGCTTTTACCTCTGGATCAGCAAACATGGCATTAAGATCGCCCGCCCGTTCAAGATCAGTGCCGGCCAGATGGCCGCGGCGCCCCTGCAGATGTTCACCCTGTTTTACCTTAAACCCCAGCGCCTGCATCACTTCCGTGGCTATCTGAATATCCAGCCGCTCGTCTGTGGCTTTAGACGGGCTGACCAGCGCCACGGTGTCGCCCGGGTTAAGTGGCTGCGGTAAAATAATATCGCCTGGCATAGCGCCGTTTCTGGCCTTGCTACCAACAGCGGCGCAGCTACTAAGAGGTAGTAATCCAAGCGGTAGTGCAGTGAGTGCGAGCGCGCTCGATTGCAGGAATTGGCGTTTATTCATGATTTAATGCCTCTTAGTAATAAATTATTCCTAATTTATCGCTATTGATAGCATGATTTTATTAGAATTGCAGCAAAGCGGACAGAAAAAAGCACCGGTTTGCTGCGATAACAGAGGTAATAAATGGCGCCGATCAGGTTATTTCTTAGGCGCTTTTTTGGCCAGTTTTTTAGCGGCCAGTTTACCGGGCTTTTTCTTCTTGCTGCCGATTTTTGCTGCTTTATGCTTTGGCCGCAGGCTGTCTATGACCCGTCGTTTCAGCTTTTGTTCGGTATAGCGCTCCACTTTAGCTACCATCGCCATATCGTGGGCTTCTATCAGCGAAATCGCAGTGCCTTTTTTGCCGGCACGACCGGTGCGGCCGATGCGGTGAACATAGGTGTCGGCACTGCGCGGCATATCGTAATTAATCACGTGGCTGATATCGTCAATATCCAGGCCGCGGGCGGCAATATCCGTGGCAATCAGCACCGGCACCTGGCCTTTGCTGAAACGCTGTACGGCCTGTAACCTTTTATCCTGGGGCATTTCGCCCTGCAACCAGCAGCACTTGATGCCGGCACTTTCCAGCTGACCGGTTAAACTGGCCAGCCGCTCGCGGGTTTTTACAAAAACAATGGCTTTTGTTGCGTCTTCTTGTTTCAGAATATGGGTTAACAACGCCAGTTTATGAACGTTGTCATCAGCCAGGTGCAGCCACTGCAGAATCTTGGCTTTTTCTTTGCGTGACGGTACCGCTTCAATTTGTTCCGGCTCTTTTAACGCCCGCTCGGCAAAGCGCTCTAAATTCAAACCTTCCAGGGTGGCAGAGAATAAAAAGGTCTGGCGCCGCCGCCGTGCTTCCAGCACTATCCGGTTCATTTCGCCAATAAAGCCCATATCGAGCATCCGGTCGGCTTCATCCAGAATAAGCACTTCCACTTCGTCGGCCTGAAAGCTTTCTTCATCCAGATACTCGGTTAGGCGGCCCGGGGTGGCCACCAGAATATCGTTGTTTTTTTCCAGGGTGTCTTTATGGCTGCCATAATTAATACCGCCGGTAATCACGCCAACGTTAAGCTTGGTGTATTGCGCCAGTTGTTTAAACTCTTCATACACCTGAAATGCCAGCTCGCGGGTAGGGGTCATTACCAGCACCCGGCAGAAACCCGGATCGCGCCGCGGAAAATCCAGTAAATACTGAATTGCCGGTAATACAAACGCCAGGGTTTTACCGGTACCGGTCGGTGCGCTGGCCAGTACATCACGGCCATCAAGCGCCGGCGGAATGGCCAGTTGCTGAATTAAGGTTGGCTCGGTAAAGCCGGCCTGTTCCAGCGCCTGGTTAATAGAGTCGTCGAATTGAAAATCGGCAAAGCTCATAAAAGGTGTTCCTCAGAATGGCAGTATTCAGATGACAAACCGGTCTGGCAGCCAGTAAACTGATGGCAGAGGTGAAGATGTCGTCTGGTTTTAAGTGTAAACAATTTTTTGTAGGCCATGCTCAGTGCGCGATGAAGGTCGGTACTGACGGTTTATTGCTGGGTGCCTGGGCCAGCTTGCCAACTTGCGTCAGCTCAGCAAACCATACTGCAATAACTGTTGCCAATACTATGCTGGATATTGGCACAGGCAGTGGTTTAATCAGCCTGATGCTTGCTCAGCGTGCGCCAGATGCTACCATTCACGCTATTGAACTTGATCCTGCAGCAGCGGCTCAGGCCAGCTGCAACTTTCTTCAAAGCCCTTTCAGCAAGCGTCTGAAATTGTTAAAAGGCGATATTCTAACCTATCAGCCAGCTGAGCGTTACGCTTTAATTGTGTCTAATCCGCCTTTTTTTGATAATGCCCTGCTAAGTAAAGATGGTCAACGTAACCAAGCGCGCCATACCGCCAGCTTGCCCATGCCATTATTGCTGGCTAAAGCCGCAGCACTGCTGGCAGCTGGAGGTAGTTTTGCACTGGTGTTACCCGACAGTAGTGCTGAGGCATTCTGTCGCATGGCATATGAGCAAGGCTGGTATCTCAGGGTTAATTGCGTGGTATACAGCCGGACCAGTAAAGCGCCGCTAAGACGTCTAATGCAGTGGCAGCGAGAGCCATGCTGTCCGCAGCAGCAACAGTTGGTTATTCATGATCGCAAGGGTGGGTACACTGAGCAGTACCGGACCTTATTGCGTGAATTTTATCTAAACTTTTAACCGTTAATAAAGCGACAATTAACCGTTAAAAAAGCGGCAATGGCCAAGCGCCGCCACTAAAGCCGCTCGGCTATTTCAGTCAGGATTTGACTTACCCAAAGATTTAGCCGCTCGTCAGTTTGTTCGTATTGGTTTTCATCATCCAGCGCCAGACCATAAAAAAAACCGCCATCGGCAGTTAATGCTTTTGACGCAATAAAATCGTAGCCGGCAGCGGGCCAGAAGCCGATTCGATCTGGCTGTTTAGGAGCAATAGCCTCATGCAACATACCAACGGCATCAATAAACCATTCTGCGTAACCAAGCTGATCACCCATACCATAGATGGCAACAGTTTTGCCGGTTAAGTCAACGTTACTGATATCGTCCCAACGTGCTTCCCAGTCTTCCTGGATTTCACCAAAATCCCAGGTAGATAACCCAAGTATCAGTAACTGGTAATCAGCCATTCTAGTCAGTGGCACCGTTTTAATATTATGCAAATCAACCACGTCAGCACCTATCAGTGCCTGAATTTTTTCTGCCACCATTTCGGTATAGCAGGTGGTTGAGCCGTAAAATAAGCCTATTTTCATCGAAGTTCCGCCAGCGAGTTCTGCGGCGCATTGTAACAGAACCTTGTGGCAGAGCCCAAATCAGACGTACAACAGATACTCTCGGGCGCAGAGTAAGCTTAGGTTACTGCCGAACCGTTATATACCGGGACTATGCCCAGAGAGAGCAATCGGCTAAGATAGCATCATGATGCTGCATTACCGCCACTCAGATTACGAATCATGAACCTTGAACAACCACCAGCCCTTGACCCTGCCGAGCAGGCACTTATTCAGCAGTTTCTGGATCAGCTGTGGTTAGAAAAAGACGTCAGCCCTCATACGTTAAGTGCCTATGGCAGTGATTTAACCCTGTTTGGCCGTTACCTTGCCGGGCAGCAGCAACGTTTCTTTAGTGTCGACAGTCAACTGATTAATCAATTTCTGGCTGTTCGTTATCAGCAACAACTCAGTCCGCGCAGCGGCTCCAGAATGCTTAGTAGTTTGCGACGGTTTTACCGGCATTATCATAAGACTGGGCGCTGCGCCGTGAATCCTGTAACAGAACTGGTCAATCCTAAAGTTGGACGTAGTTTACCCAAGACCTTGTCGGAACATGATGTTGATGCTCTGTTACAAGCGCCTGATTGTAATGAGCTTATTCAGTTTCGTGATAAGGCTATGCTGGAGTTGTTGTATGCGTGCGGCTTGCGGGTTACTGAATTAACAAGTCTAACCCTGCAGCAGGTGAGTATTAATCAAGGGGTGTTACGGGTGCTGGGTAAAGGCAGTAAAGAGCGGTTAGTGCCGATGGGCGAAGAAGCCCAGGATTGGCTTAGCCGTTATCTCAAACATGGCCGCAGAGATTTAGTGAAAGGCGACAGTAATTTAGTATTTACCAGCAGTCGTGGCACTCAGATGACCCGGCAAACGTTCTGGCACCGGATTAAGTTTTATGCCAAAGTGGCGCGCATTCAGGCAGAGCTGTCACCGCATACCCTGCGTCATGCTTTTGCTACCCATTTATTGAACCACGGTGCCGATTTGCGAGTCGTACAGATGCTACTGGGGCATAGTGATTTATCCACAACCCAAATATATACCCATGTCGCTCAGGCACGTTTGCAACAGATGCATCAACTGCATCATCCGCGTGGCTAAAGGTTTAGCAGCTACATTAATTAGGAAAGTTTATGAAAAACTGGTTATCAGGTGCCCTTACTCTGGGTGTGTTTGGTTTAAGTATTAGTTTAAGTGCCGGCGTACTGGCACAACAAAAAAGTGAAGCACCAGAGCTCAGTGATATTTCTAAAAGCCTGGCGCCGCTTGGCTTGCAGGTAAATGCTGCTGCCAATAGTCCGGTACCCGGCTTATTGCAGGTGTTTACTCAACGTGGCTTGTTTTTTACCAGTGCTGACGGCCGTTTCTTTATTGAAGGTAATATCTTTGACTTGCAGCAATCTGAGCTGGTAAACGATGTACAGATGCGCAGTTATGTTAACCAGCAAATGCCGACTTTAACCGATAGCTACATTGAATATAAAGCTGAGAATGAGCAATATGTTGTGTATGCCTTTACCGATCCAACCTGTGGTTATTGTCAGAAGTTGCACAGCGAAATGAAAGATTACAACAAGGCTGGAATTACGGTTCGTTACCTGGCCTTCCCCAGAGGAGGCTTAAACAGTAAAACGGCATTGGAAATGCAACATTTGTGGTGTTCGCGTAATCAACAAAAAGCGATGGACCTGGCTAAAGACGGTAAGCGTAATCCACCAGCCATGTGCGAAAACCCGGTGAAACGGCATTATGAGTTGGGGCAGTCGTTTGGGATAAATGGTACCCCGGCCTTGGTACTGGCAAGTGGCAGGATAATTCCTGGTTATCAGCCGGCCGCAGGTCTGTTAAAACAGCTGGAAACAAATTAATTTTACTCGTTGTGTATCAGAGGCCGGATGAACAGCCAGCGACATGACATATAAATGATATTAAAAGTGACTTAAAACAGGTAGCAGCTGTGCAGTTAAAACAAATCATCCGGCGTGAGCCAAAGACCGAGCAGGTTATCGCGGAGCATCTGCATCCGGTGCTGCGCCGGTTGTACCAGAATCGTGGGATCAACAATAGCAATGAGTTGGAGCGGGGGGCTGTCGGTTTATTGCCCTTTAGTGCGCTGAAGGGCATCCGACAAGCGGTGCAGCTACTAACCGATGCATTGCAGCAGCAACAACATATTGTCATTGTCGGTGATTTTGATGCGGACGGAGCAACCAGTACTGCGGTATTAATGGCAGGTTTAAAAGCGTTTGGTTTTAAATATCTTGAATATATGGTGCCCAACCGGTTTGAATACGGATATGGCCTGACCCCGGAGCTGGCCGAATTAGTGGTGGCGCAGGGGGCCGAACTGATAATTACCGTCGACAACGGTATTTCTGCAGTAGAAGGGGTGGCGCTGGCAAAGAAAGCCGGGGTAAAGGTGCTGGTAACTGATCACCACTTAGCCGGCAGTATCTTGCCTAATGCCGATGCTATTGTTAATCCAAACCAGCCAGGTTGCGACTTCCCCAGCAAGGCATTAGCTGGTGTAGGTGTCGCATTTTACTTGCTTATGGCGCTGCGGGCTGGGTTGCGGGACAACAAATACTTTGCTGATAACGGTCAGACAGAACCCAATATTGCCGAACTGTTAGATTTGGTTGCGCTGGGTACGGTGGCCGATGTGGTGCCACTGGATAGCAATAACCGGATTTTGGTGCATCAGGGGCTGATGCGAATTCGCAGTGGCAAATGCCGGCCGGGCATTCAGGCGTTGATAGACGTTGCTAACCGGCGGGCTGAAAAACTAACGGCCAGTGATTTTGGTTTTTCTCTGGCCCCAAGGTTAAATGCGGCCGGTCGGCTGGACGATATGGCACTGGGGATAAGTTGCCTGCTGGCGCCTGATTTGGGCCTGGCCCGTCAGTACGCCGCCGAGCTTGATGCGCTGAATGTTGAGCGCCGGGCAATAGAACAAAGTATGCAACTGGAAGCCCAGGCATTTTTAAGCAAATTATCGTTTGATGGCACCAGCTTGCCTGAGTGTTTATGTTTATATCGCAGCGACTGGCACCAGGGGGTAATTGGCATTTTAGCCGGACGTATTAAAGAGCAATTTCATCGGCCTACTATTGTTTTTGCCGAGGGCGATAACGGCGAACTGAAAGGTTCGGCCCGCTCGATACCTGGTTTGCATATCCGAGATTTACTGGAAGAAATCGCCAGTCAGTATCCGGGGCTGATTAAAAAATTTGGCGGCCATGCCATGGCCGCCGGTTTAACCATTGCCGCCGAGCGGCTGGAAACCTTCCAGCTGGCACTAAGCTTGACCGCCAAAAAGCATTTAACGGCTGAGCAACTCACGGCCGTCATATACAGCGATGGGGAGCTGGATGCTGAGTGTTTTGATCTTAATTTTGCCCGATTATTGCAAAATGCCGGGCCCTGGGGCCAGGCTTTTCCTGAGCCGGTGTTTGATGGTGAATTTACCTTACTCAGTCAGAAAATGCTGGCTGAGCGCCACTTAAAACTGATGCTGCAAAGCGCAAACGGACTCCTAATCGATGCTATCTGGTTTAATGCGGACAATAAAACCTGGCCAGATATTAATGTCAAAAAGGTACATCTTGCTTATCAATTGGATATTAACGAATACCGCGAGCAGCAGAATCTGCAACTTATCGTGCGTTATATGACTGCATTAAGCTGAGGTAATGGCCCGGAGTCGCAATTTAGCAAAAAACGTCGATAGATGGCTGCACTGCCAGCCATATCTTTGCTATAATCCGCAACAATTTTTTGACCGTTTTAAGGCCCAGGGCAAAGCATGTTTGAAGTGAATCCAGTGAACAACAGCATTAAAGATCTGACTGAACGCACGAATGTGCTTCGGGGGTATCTTTGACTATGATGGCAAAAAAGAGCGTTTAGAAGAAGTTTCACGCGAACTGGAAGACTCTGCTGTCTGGAACAACCCGGAGAAAGCTCAGGCATTAGGTAAAGAGCGCTCAGCACTCGAGCAAGTGGTCGGTACCATAGATCGCCTGGATCAGGGGCTGGAAGATGTAGCTGGCTTGGTCGAACTGGCGGTAGAAGCCGAAGATGAAGACACGTTCGAAGAAGCAAAAGTTGAACTAACCGATCTGGAAAAGCAACTGGCATTGCTGGAATTTCGTCGGATGTTCTCGGGAAAAAATGATCAGAATGACTGTTATCTGGACATTCAGGCCGGATCAGGTGGAACCGAAGCGCAGGACTGGGCTAGCATGTTAATGCGGATGTATTTGCGCTGGGGCGATGATAAAGGTTTTAAACCAGAAATCTATGAAGTAACCGACGGTGATGTCGCCGGTATTAAAGGCTGCACCATTAAATTTTCCGGCGACTACGCCTATGGTTGGCTGCGCACTGAAACTGGTGTGCATCGTTTAGTACGCAAAAGCCCGTTTGACTCTGGTAACCGCCGTCATACTTCTTTTGCCTCTGTTTTTGTGGCGCCGGAAATTGATGACGATATTGAAATTGACATTAATCCGGCTGATTTACGAATCGATACCTACCGGGCGTCAGGCGCCGGTGGTCAGCACGTTAACCGGACTGACTCAGCTGTTCGGATAACGCACTTACCGACCAATATTGTGGTGCAATGTCAGAACGATCGCTCACAGCATAAAAACCGCGATAACGCTTATAAGCAACTGCGTGCCAAATTATATGAGTTTGAATTGCAGAAGCAAAATGCCGAGAAGCAGGCGCTGGAAGATACCAAGTCTGACATTGGCTGGGGCAGTCAGATCCGCTCTTATGTATTGGATGACTCTCGCATTAAAGACTTACGTACCGGTATCGAAACCCGCAATACCCAGGCGGTTCTCGATGGCAACCTCGACAAATTTATTGAAGCCAGCTTAAAAGCGGGCTTGTAATATTGATTATAACTCTCTCTCAATCAGGAAATGCATCATGTCTGACCAACAGCAACCACACGAAGAAATTCAGGACGTAAACAAGCTGATTGCTGAGCGAAAACAGAAGCTTGCCGGCCTTCGAGCAGATGGCTTTATGTTTCCGAACGATTTTCGGCGTGACAGCATCTCCTCAGAGCTGATTGCCAAATACGACCAGCTGAGCAAAGAAGAGTTAGAAGCTCAGAAAATTACCGTTAGCCTGGGCGGTCGTATAATGACCCGGCGTATTATGGGTAAAGCCAGCTTTACCACGATCGCTGATATGGGGGGTAAGATTCAGTTGTATGTGGCCCGTGACAGCCTGGCTGAAGGGGTGTACAACGAGCAATTTAAAAAGTGGGATTTAGGCGATATTATTGGCGCCACAGGCCACTTATTTAAAACTCAGACTGGCGAGTTAACCGTATGGCTTAGCGATATTCGCTTATTAACCAAAGCATTACGGCCATTGCCTGACAAGTTTCATGGCTTAACCGACAACGAAGCACGCTACCGCCAGCGCTATCTTGATTTAATTTCTAACGAGCAGTCGCGCAAAACCTTTTTAGTCCGTAGCAAGACGGTGGCTTATATCCGCCGGTTTTTTAACGACGAAGGCTTTTTAGAAGTAGAGACGCCCATGCTACAGGCTATTCCCGGCGGTGCGTCGGCAAGGCCGTTCGAAACCCATCATAATGCGTTGGATATGCAAATGTTTTTGCGTATCGCCCCCGAGTTGTATTTAAAACGTTTGGTGGTCGGTGGCTTTGAAAAAGTGTTTGAGCTAAACCGAAATTTCCGTAACGAAGGTGTGTCTACCCGGCATAATCCAGAATTTACCATGCTGGAGTTTTACTGGGCCTATGCCGATTACAACGATTTAATGGATTTAACTGAAAAACTGTTTCGTGGCTTAGCCCTGGATGTATTGGGCAGCACCGAAGTGCCTTATCAGGGGGAGGTATTCGACTTTGGTAAGCCATTTGCCAGAATGTCGGTAACCGACTCCATTTTGCACTATAACCCAACAGTGACTAAAGAACAGCTGGCCACGCGTGAAGCGGTGGCTGAACTGGCAAACAGTCTGGGTATTGTGGTTAAAACCAATTATGGTCATGGTCGTATTTTAATGGAAGTATTTGACGAGCTGGTAGAAACCAAGCTGCGTCACCCGACCTTTATTACTGAATACCCGGCGGAAGTGTCACCGCTTGCCCGGCGTAACGATCATAACCCGGAAATTACCGATCGGTTTGAGTTTTTTATTGGTGGCCGTGAACTGGGCAACGGTTTTAGTGAGTTAAACGACGCTGAAGATCAGGCTGAGCGTTTCCGCGAGCAAGTGGCGCAAAAAGATGCCGGTGACGATGAGGCCATGTTTTATGACGAAGATTTTGTAACGGCGTTGGAGCACGGCCTACCGCCAACGGCCGGACAGGGTATCGGTATCGACCGTCTGGTGATGTTATTAGCTGATGCGGCGTCTATCCGCGATGTTATTCTATTCCCGCACATGCGCCTGCATCACGATAAGTAATTATTTTTTCAAGATAAAAGCCAGACGCTAGTCTGGCTTTTTTATTGATAAAGCCTGTAATGTTTACTGTTATCAGGTAACTTCTACACTATACTGATTGAATGTGTCTGCTACCTGCCCCAGATTTTTTTCTCAAATTGTTGATTCTAAATGATTTTATTTAATTGATTTTTTGGCACAGGCATTGCAGCCACCTCATGGTGATAAATACTGATACAGGTTGTGTAAATACACGCGCTGTATTTTCGTGAAACAAGCAGGAGGTTTACAATGGCAACAACTCAAACTGGTAGTAAAGCAGCTGACAATTCTACAGCGACACCGTTAACTAACTCACCTGTTACTGAAAAAGCCTCAGAAGCCGCACATCATGCTGTGGATACCATGGCCGGCAAAGCAGCCACAGCAGAAGACTCTTTACGCAGAACTGCGGCAAGTTCCAAGGCAACCATTGATCAGAAGCAGGAAGAGCTGAAGATGCAGATGCAGGGTTCTTACGAGCGGAGCAAGCAATTTGCGCAGGAGAATCCTTTAGCGGCGGCAGGGATAGCATTTGCTGCAGGCATGTTAGTAAGCACCCTCCTTCGTCGCGGCAACTGATTATGGTTGAACCCCGGGATACAGAGCCGCAGCACGCGGCTACTGAGCCATTGCCGGAGAAGGTAATGGCTCAGCTCACTGAATTAGCCGCATTACTCAGCCTGAGTGCCGACCAATATAAGCAACAGACTCAACTTACCAGGCAGACGGCCAGTGCTGAAATGGCATTATCCCGTCGTGGCTTAATGCTTGCGGCAGGACTATTAGTGGCGCTGGGCGCGGGTGTCATTATGCTGTGGGGGTCGGTATTGGTGTTTGCAGGTTATTTGTTACTGCAAGCCACCTCATCCGTTCCGTTAACAGCTGGCGTGTTATTTTTATTCCAGCTTGCTTTTTTATATTGGTGTTTGCGGAATATGCGCTATTCACTGAAACAAATTGGTTTTAGTAACACCGTAGCTCAGGTAAAAGGTATTCTCCGATTTTCGACTCAACCTGCCGGAGGTAATAATGTTGATCGACCTGCTGACTAAGAAAGACAAGCTGAAAATACAACAATGCAACGAAGCTTTTGCACAACATCAGCAGCTTCGCCATGCCTATCTTTGGTTGGCAGGGCAGCGTGCTAAGCAATTTCTTGGATCGGCACCAGGTTTAACGTTAAGTTTCAGCGCTGGTATGCTGATGCGACATCGCCGCAGTATGATGGTCAAAACGTTGCGGGGCGTCGGAGCTATCCAGTGGCTTCGCAGATTGACGTAAAAATGCGGTTCACAGCGGAGTTATTTTGAACACTCCCCCTTCCCACGCCAGGCGTAGCCGCTTAAGTGCAGAGTTAGCCCTTAAAATTTTGACTGTGCTGGCAGTGGTTTACACTTTTTATTTTACCAGAAGCCTATTGTTGCCGATTATCTTAGCCGCTTTTATCGCGCTGTTTGCCAGCCCTGCAGTCAGGCTGCTGACTCGGTTAAAATTGCCTAAGTCTTTCGCTTCATTCTTCGTGCTGGTCGTCATAATATGTTTCGTTGGATACGGGGTCAGCCTGTTGTACGGTCCGGCTGCTGATTGGATAGAACGATTGCCCATACTGGGTACTAAGCTTGCCGTTCAGTTTGATGATATGGCCGTGTCACTTGATTCTATAAAAGACTCCGTATTACCTGAAAAGAATAATCAAGATGAAGAAAACCCGATTGACACAGCTATAGGGGCTGGTTTTGTACCTTTGCTATCCATGCTGGCTCAAACCACAGCGATGATGCTTGTTCAACTGGCGACCGTTATCATTCTGACCTATTTGTTTCTGGTATTTGGGGGCACTTTACTTCGCAATATCATTCGGGGCGCGTCGACGCTACATGAAAAGAAAAACCTGGTGAAAATGTATCAGACCATCGAACAGGATATCAGCCGTTATGTGTTGGTTATCACCGTTATTAATATTCTGCTGGGCGTAACAACATTTTTGGTCATGAGCATGTTAGGCGTAGCTGATCCGTTGTTGTGGGGGGTAATGGCAGCCGTTTTAAATTTTGCACCGTATCTCGGCCCCTTTGTGTTGATTTTACTATTAACAGCGGTCGGATTTGTTGAGTTCGACAGTGTGGGACAGAGTCTGCTGGTACCTGCCGCATTCGTAGTGCTAAATATTATTGAGTCGCAGCTGGTTACCCCAATGGCTCTGGGAAAACGATTCAATATGAACCCTTTGCTGGTTGTGATCTGGATGTTTATCTGGGGTTGGATGTGGGGTGCCGTGGGGGTGCTAATCGCTATTCCTTTGTTAGTGTGTCTGAAGATTATTGCGTCCCATTTTGAATTATTACCGTATTGGCGAATCTTACTCAGTGCTGATAGCGACGCATTTAACAAAGAATAATTGTCAGGAAAAAGTTACTCTGGGGTAAGTAATAATTGCTGATTTTTAGTTGCTGTAATACATCCGCCTGAAAAAGCTGGTATTTACATGTTATAAATCAACAGTCTAGGTTTTTGTTTTTTTTGGCACGCCATTCGCATAGTTAATAGCGAATTTTTCACAATAAGTGCGAACCATGCACTAAGGAGCAAAAATGTTAGGATGGGCATTAACCTTTTTAGTTATCGCGTTGATTGCAGGTGTATTAGGTTTTGGCGGTATTGCCGGAGCTGCTGCAGGGATAGCTAAGATCATTTTCTTTATCTTTATTGTGTTGTTGGTTATCGCACTGATATCAGGTGCTGTGCGGGGCAAAGCGCCAAAGGTTTAGTGATGCCGCTACACGAAATGTGACAATGCCACTGCAGGATTGCAGTGGCATTTACTTATCTGACTAAATTGTTAGCATGTTTGAGCAAAAAAAGCCTGCAGTGTGTCAGCGTTCCAGCTGATATTTTTCCAGCTTATTGTATAAGGTTTTAACACTAACGCCGAGCTGTTGAGCAGTATCGGTTTTATTGCCCCCATTTTTAGCCAAAGTACGCAATATTGCTGCTTTTTCCAATTCATCCAAACGCACCCCGGTGGGTATCGCATCGATCACGATATCAGCGTTGGCATCGCTTTTGGGCTCATCAAGTAACAGGTGCTCTGGCTCGATAATGGTTCCAGCCAGAATATAGGCGCGCTCCACTGCATGCTTTAATTCCCGGACATTACCTGGCCAGCTATGGTGGGCAATCAAGCTATGGGCTTCAGCAGAAAATTGCTTACTTTGTTGCTCCTGCACATTGCGATAGGCCAGAAAGTGTTGCGCCAGGCCAACGACATCGTCGGCTCTGTCGCGCAGCGGTGGTACCGCTATCGGAAACTGTGACAACCGGAAATACAAATCTTCCCGCAGCATATTCTCTGCAATAGCCTGCAATGGATCGCGATTGGTCGCTGCTGCTATCCGAACATTAGCTGTAGCGGTTTTATCGCTCCCCACCGGCCGATATTCGCCATTTTCTAACACTCTTAATAATTTAACCTGCTGCTCAAGCGGCATTTCGGTAATTTCGTCCAGAAACAGCGTCCCACCGTCAGCCTGACAAAAAACGCCCTGGTGATCCCGATGTGCACCGGTAAATGCCCCCTTGATATGGCCGAACAACTCGCTGTCTATCAGCTCTGGGCTTAGGGCACCACAATTTATTGCTACAAAGGGTTTGTCGGCACGTAAACTGGCAAGATGCAACGTATTAGCGACCAACTCTTTGCCGGCGCCACTTTCACCTACAATCAGCACGTTTGCTTCCGTAATGGCGACCTTTCGGATAGTCCTGTACAGTTTTAGCATTGGCTTGGACGATCCTACCAACATTCCAAATTGATCAAGTTCACTTGAGGTTGCTTTAACCTGCTTGCGCTCTGTGCTAAGTTGCTGATAGAAATCCTGTAAAGTATCGATGAGCGAGCCGAAATCTAAGGGGGCCCGAAAATGATATCCTGCCCCCCGTCGCATTAATTTGTCCAGCAACTCATTTGGTGTGCCACTGCTAATAAAAATGAAATCGATTTCGGTGAGCGTTTTGCTCGCCAGCAGGCGCTTATAATCACTGTTATCATTTTCGTCCGACTCGATAAAGGCGAGATCGCACTGTTGTTGCTGCAGCTGTTCAGACCAGGCTGAACTGTCGCTGCTCTTAATGATAATAAATTGCCTGACCACAGGCGATTGCAGTAATTTTTCAGTTAGTTCCGGGTCACGCAAATGAATAAATAACCGTGGTTTGCTCATGGCGTCACTCCCTAAATTTATCTCTCTACTCTAATCCAGCAATGTAAATTTAACAATGGTCATCAGTAAAATTTACTGAATTCTGGCGTAAAGTTATTTGCGAAATATTTATTCTGTTAAATATCATAACCTTAATATTGGTATATGAATTGAATATGAATTATAAGAAGTAAGTAGTTTGAGGAGGCGGCATTGTGTTGGCATACGATTTAAAAGCAGCAAATCATTGTGCAGGTGATCAGGCAATTTTAAGCCTGGTGTTGGCAGTTAGCGAACAGGCGAGGAAATTCTATCAGAGAACCGCACCATTCATAGATGACAATAATATTCGGCGCTATTTTATCGAGTTGGAATTGTTGCATCAGCAGGCAGAATCTTTTGCTGCCGCTGAAAATACAAAGGTTGCCACTGATCAGGATGTCAATGCGATTTGTCAGTGGTACAGGGACTATAGTACAGAGCCTGAACAAGAAGAACAAACGTGGCTGGCAGAACTACCACAGCAACTTCGCTGGCAATTAGGAGCATTCAAACGGCTGAACCGGGGATTAACGCAGCCAGACAATGCAAAGGCAGTGGCTAATTTAACGGCTGGCTTGCAAATCGTCACTGACCAGCTTTGTCCGCTATTATTGAGAATAAAATAGTGAATTATTTACCGGGTGACCGGTTAAAAATACAATCAAAAAATTAACACTAAATGAACGGTATTTAACATTTATTTGTAGATCAATAACTTGTATTTATTTAAGATGTTGGCATCAAACTGGCAAAGGTATTAGCGTCTCACAACGAAGGAGTGACTATATGAAACGTACAACTTTAGCCGTAATGATGACCGTGGCCCTGGCCGGTACTTCTCTATCAGCAACCGCCAACGACTGGAAAGACAGTTCAAAGGATGCCTGGATAGATGGCAAAGCTGAAACTACCTTATTGCTGAACGGTAACCTGAACTCATTTAACATCAATACCGATGTAAAAAATGGTAAAGTCATATTAACAGGGAAAGTCGATAGGGAAGTAGATAAAGCGCTTGCTGCCGAACTAATTGAAAATCTGGATGGCGTAACATCGGTGGACAATAAATTAGTTGTTGTTAAAGACAGCAAAATGCGAAATAAAAAAGACCACGACGAAGACGTGGGTGGCTTAACTGATGCGAAAGTGGCGACCGTAGTAAAAACCCGCTTGCTGTTTGAGTCGGAAACGAGTGGCACAGCAATTGACGTTGATGTTAAAAACGGCATGGTAATGCTGAAAGGTGAGGTCGATTCTGATGCAGAAAAAGATTTGGCTGAAGCTATTGCCAAAAAGACTAAAGATGTTAAGGGTGTTGATAATCAATTGAGAGTAGCAAAGAAAGACTACTAATGTGATCGCTTTCTGAGCAAATACTGATAACCCGTGAATAATAATACCGGCCAACATAGGCCGGTATTTTTTTGCTGGTTTACCGGACAGTTATTGTCGGACCCGGTTAGATATAGGATGCACGTCTCCGTTGTGAAATTGTGCGATCATGGGTGTGCTAACCAAGGGTTACTATGCTCGGGGTTTGCGATAAATTGCGGATCGGTAAGGCTGTTTAAAAAAGTCAGGACTGCCTCACGTTCGCTATTAGTAAGTTTAAACCCGCGGACAAACTGACTTTTAGCCGGATGTTGTCGGCCATCACCCGCATAATCCCCTTTTATTATTTCTCTGCCGCCAGCCTGATAGAAGTCCAGAACCTGTTCAAGTGTCGTCATGCTACCGTCATGCATATAGGGCGCTGTCAGTGCGATGTTGCGCAGGGTGGGGGCACGGAAACGACCATCGTCAGCCTGATCCATACTAATTTCTGCCAGGCCCCGGTCATGTTGCGGGTAGCCTGCTTCGGCCAGCCCGGGCCGCGCTGCAAAATACAAGCCCGTGTTATGAAATGGGCGTAAGTCCAAAAGCTGTTTGCTATGACTGGTTGCCTGAGTGAAATTAAAACCACCATGGCAATGGTGACATTCCAGCCGTTCAGAGAAAAACAGGTTCATACCGTTAATTTGCTCTGAGGTTAATGCCGCATCGTCATTTCGATAAGCATACCTATCAAAGTCAGACTGAAACGACAACAAGCTTCGAACAAAACTGGCCAGGGCAAATACCACCTGCTGCATATCGGGCTGATCACGGTTAAACGCCTGCTGAAATAACTGCGGATAAGGTGGCCGTGAAAGCCGCTGCATCAGCTGCTGTTCAACCCCGGTTAGTCCTAGCTCAACAGGGGTTTCACTAAACAGCGGTATCAGCAGCTGTTGTTCAATTTCTGTCAGACCATCGTGAGCCCAGGTAAGCGTGTTGTTATAAGCCACGTTTACCAGGGCTAAAGCATTACGTCGATGTTGCTGGCCGGTGCTGCCAATAGAACGACGATTCGGTTCTGCAAAGGCATATCGTTGTTGGTGACAACTTGCACAGCTTTGCTTGCCATTGGCGGATAGCTGCGTGTCATAGAACAAGTAGCGACCCAATTCCACTTTTGCCTGACTCATCGGGTTTTCTGCTGGTACCACCGGGTAAGGCATGCCGTCAGGCAGCGGCCATTGCCAGCTTGAGTCTGGCGCAGTTGGCTTACTACAACTGCCAAGTATTATCACGACAACCGCGCAAATAAAATGCAGGCGCACTGCTTTGCAAAGTGCATAAGGTTTCATGGAGCAGGGCTCGCCGGGCTCAATTGCCAGGGGGCGGCCAGTGATAAATTATCAAATAATTGCTGACAGTTAGTCTGCAGGCTGTCAGACATGCAGCTGCTCTGTGGACTAAGTTCAATGTCAGACAGCAATGCCGCCAGGTTGAGCTGCAGTTTCTGGTTTGGCTGGTAATCCAGTGTTACTTCAAAAGTGTTGGCAGCACGGCACGGCAGCGCTGGCGGACGAAGCACGCTGGCAGACTGACAGCCGGTAGAGCCCAGATGAAATGCCCAGCCATGGTTGGGACCTTGCATATCCAGCCGTAAAAACTTGTAACCCAGCTGCCAGCTCCAGAACATCTCGCTAAAATTCAGCGGTGGCTTGGCCGTAAGCGGATTCTGATGATTAACCGCAAAGGGCAGGCCAAGGGTAAAACTCAGCTGACCTGCCGCCAGAGGTTCAGCAAAGATGAGCTGCCAGTTTGTATTGCCCTGACAATCAGTACCCAGTAACGCCAGGTCGGGCTGCTGCCAAAGCGTTGTTGTTAACGATTGAGGTTGCTGATCGAGTTTAACATCGCTGAGATAAAAGCGTAGGTACTGTAGTTGCCACTGTTGGTTATTGATAGTAATAGCGTGATCGCATTCAATTGGATGTTGCTGCCATGCTGGATTAATATCAATTATATTCATATTGTTAGAGTTTGCTGTCGGGTTGCAAGCAATCATCAGGCTACTACACACAACAAGCGCCATACTCAGATAGATGGTTTGCGCAATATTCATAATTAGGTTGTGTTTAAAAAATATACGGTTAACAATACGCTAATTTTATTTGAAAATCGACTGCCAATACAGGCAGATACCTGTAAGGGCGCAGGTAAAAATAAACACAGGCACTGATAATGAAATTGATTTCCTGTTGGCAGTTTTTAACATTGGTTTTGCTAAGTGGCTTTAGCCCGGTGGTACTGGCGCACGCTGAGCACGACAAAGCCCGTTTTGTCGCCGAAACCGGACAAGACTCCGGACGATGCGATAATGTGTTGCGGCCTTGTCGCAGCATCGGCTATGCGTTGAGCCAGGCAGGTAAAGGTGACAAAGTATTGGTGGCTGCAGGTCATTACCGGCTGAACAGTATCGATGATGCCGTGTTGCTGCTAAGCGAAATAGTGCCGGTGTTTGGTGGTTTTAATCGTTTTGACCACTTTTTACAGCAGGCACCGCAATTGAATCAAACCGTGTTAACTGGGGTGCCGGTTGCATTTGTCAACCCGTTGAGCGAGCGTGGTTTTCGGGTTATCAGCGATGGGCCCGGACGTTTTGGCGCTCAGCTTAGCCAGCAGCTCGCGGCCCATACCACCCTTGAACAGTCACAGCAGAGCGCAACGTGTGTGAATGGTAAAGCTGGTGTTTTTAACTGCGAAAAAATTGATTTGCTAGGCCATCTGTCGCTGACCGATTTGAGTTCTGCACCCAGCTCCGCCAATGATATCTGGGGCCATATCGATTTGAACAGTGGGATTGAATATGCGCTAATCGGTTTAAATAACGGCATTGCAGTTATCAGTCTGGCTGAGGTAACGGCGCCGGTCGAGGTGGGTACTATCAGTGGCACTAATACCACCTGGCGCGACATAAAAGTATTGCAATTTTTTAATGATGAACTGGGTCGCTGGCAGGCTTATGCTTATGTTTCCTCTGAGGCTAACAATAACATTCAGATTATTGATTTAAATAACTTACCGGCCAGTGTGAGCCTTGCTGCAGCTGATACCGCGGCGCGCTCAGCCCATAATTTGTATATTAGCAATGTTGACTACACCACTAATACGGCGTTAAGTGGTCAGATTCCGGCGCTACATATCGCCGGTCAGCCACAGCAAGGTGGGGCGGTTTCCAGTTATAGCCTGGTTAACCCATTGCAACTAAGCACCAACTGGTTGCAAACCGGCGCCAGCCGCAGCGATTACAGCCATGATGTTGCCTCCATGCTGGTTACTGATCAGCGCGCCAGTAGTCACTGTGATCGGCCAGAGTGCCAGGTGCTATTTGATTTTAACGAGCAGAATATCAAACTATGGGACATAAGCGGTACCAGCAACCTGGCGCTGGCTGATTTTAGTTACAGCCTGGCCAGCTACGTGCATTCCGGCTGGTGGAGCGAAGATCAGCAATACTTGTTTGTGCATGACGAACTGGATGAGGTAAATCACGGTTTAAATACTACATTACGGGTTTTTGAGCTTAGCGATTTAACGGCACCAAGCTTAGCTGCCACCTTTAGCGGGCCTACCAGAGCTATTGACCATAATGGCTTTGTCCGGGGCAACCGCTACTACATGTCAAATTATCAACGCGGTTTAACTATCCTTGATATTACGGACCCGACAATGCCGGTACAAGCCGGGTTCTTTGATACGTTTCCAGCTTCTGACAGTGCAGCGTTTAACGGTATGTGGGGTGTTTATCCCTATCTGCCGTCCGGCATTATCATTGGTAGTGATATTAATAGTGGCCTCTATGTATTTCGTGATAACACTACTACTGCGCAAGCCGGCGCACTGGCGTTTAGTCAGAATGAGCTGTGGGTTAATCCAGGCGACGTGGCGCAATTGCAGGTGATGCGCCTGGGTGGCACGGTAGCAGTAAGTGTTGGCTATGAAATCCTGGCAGGGCGGGCTGAACCGGGCTTAGATTATCAAAATAGTGGCGGTCGCCTAAGCTGGGCGGCAAATGATACTAGTAATAAAACGATAATTATTACTACCCTGGATCGGGGGCTGGACGCAGGCCGCGAACTATTTATCCGGTTATTTGACCCGAACAATGGTGCCAGCTTACACAGCCCGTCTTATTTGCGGCTGCGCTTTGGCGATGATCCTCCCAGGGCTGGGGTAATCAGTCTGGCAGAATCGGCACAGGCGGTGGTAGAAGCTGATACCAGCGTTGCTATTGTAGTTCGCAGGCTTGGCGGTAGCGATGGTGCGCTAAGTGTCTCTTACCAATTACAAAGCGGCACGGCGACGATTGGTGAAGATATAATTGCTGCAAGTGGCGAGCTGAGTTGGCCGGATGGTGACAACAGTGAGCGACAATTCGAGCTGCAAATTATCGCTGATACGCTTATCGAAGATGATGAAACAGCGATATTGCAGTTATCAGCTAATAGCGGCACAGAGATTGGCGAGAGAGCTGAGCTAACATTGACGATTTTAGATGACGATGCCAATATGCCGCCTTCGGTCACCATTGGCGAAAACCGCCAGCTCAATGCCAGCCAGAGCGTTACCTTAACTGCGGTGGCAACGGATGCCGAGGGCGATAGTATAAGCTATCAATGGCAGCAGGACAGCGGGCCGGGTGTGAGTTTGCAAAACACCAATAGCAGTACGGTTAGTTTTGTGGCACCGGCCAGTAGCAGTCAACTGGTGCTAAGAGTTACTGCGACTGATGCCAGAGGAGCAGCCGCCAGTGCTAGCATTACCTTGACGGTGGTTGCCAGCACGCCACCGCCAGCTACGGCAGAATCATCTGGTGGTAGTATGCCGATTAGTCTTTTGCTATTGGTGGCATGGCCACTGTGGCGCAGCATCAAGCGCAGGTTTAAATCAGCTAATACTGCAACTTAAACAGCAGCTCGGCTAAGTCGGGCTGCCAGAGCGCTGCTTTATTCACCCGGTTATGTTGCAGTGTTACCCCCTCTGCTAGTAATAGTTGTCGCTGCTCCAATGCCGTGGCTGAACCCGGAGCAAACGCCAGGCTGCGATCGCTTCGCAGCACTCTATACCATGGCACGGCAAGTTCATTGGGGGCATAACCTAGTGCTTTACCCACTAATCTGGCTCGGCCCGGCAGGCCGGCTAAATCAGCAACCTGGCCGTAGCTGGCTACTTTACCCGCAGGAATCAATAACACGGTCTGCCAAATTTTCTGGTAGTTTTCTGCCGTCAAAATCTGCTCCCCCCTATGGCTGTTTAATAAATCCAAGTGTTAAATCGCGCTGCGTGCCACCACCGTTTTACCAATGGGTGCCAGGCTTAACATTGCCAGTTTTAAATGCTGAATGCCAAACGGAATACCGATAATGCTGATAAAACAGACGATAGCATGGCCTAAATGCCCCAGCGCCAGCCAGAAGCCGAACAGTAAAAACCAGATAATATTGCCAAGGGTGCCTAAAGTGCCGGTACCAATATCATCGTAACGGTTAATATAGCGCCGGTTTACCGCATCCTGGCCAAAGGGCCAGAAGGCCATTTCGCCAATCACAAAACAGCTGCGGCCAAACGGAATACCAACAATACTGATAAAACACAGCAAACCAACCAGCCACCACAGCAAACCCATGACAAAGCCACCCAGCACAAACCACAAAATATTAAATAGTATTCTGAACACACTCATTTTCTAATCCTTTTATATAAATATACTTTTAGCAGGCAGAAATCGCGCCAATATTATTTTCCAATATAAACAGGTTGTTACGTTTTTTGGTTGAGGGTTGGGAAGTATAAGGTCGCTATTTTTTAGCGAAACTCACCAACTGGCACTTGCTTTTATACTGTGCGGCGCCTAGTATTGTTGCTGTACGGTGCACAGTATGTGTTGCACAGTATACATCACACCTTATAAAAGGATGGCTTATGACCACGGCTCAATTAGACAAAATGCGGCTGGAATTGCGCCGCGGCGTGCTGGTACTGGCGGTGCTGGCAGCCCTGCGCGAGCGTCATTATGGCTACTCGCTGCGCCGGCACTTGCAAGATGCCGGCATTGATATTGACGAGGGCACCTTGTACCCGCTGGTACGACGGCTGGCAGAGCAGGGGCTGCTTGACAGTGAATGGCAGCAGGGCGAAGGACGGGAACGGCGCTATTACCAGATATCTGAGCTGGGCGCTGAACTGCTGGCACAACTTACCGGCGAATGGACCACCTTAAACAACGCGCTGGGGCCGCTGTTGCAGCCACAGAAAACCGCGTCAGCGAAGCAAACAGAGGAGCAAGGCTAATGGAATTAGTTAAACGCTATATTGCCGCAGTACAACGTGAATTACCGGAGCAGAAACGGCAGGAAATTGGCCGCGAGCTGCAGGCAAATATTATGGATCAGCTTGATGCGCTGGCTGAGCAACAGGGCGCCGCACTTTCTGAGCAGCAGGTGGCTGATGTATTGAAAAATATGGGCCCGCCGCAACAGGTAGCCCGGCAGTTCTGTCCGATCCAGCCACTTATCCCGGCACACCTGATGCCGCTGTATAAATATACGATGTATATGGTGCTGGGGGTATTGTTTGTGCTGCAGATAGTATTTATGACCAGCCACTGGTTAACCGGCATCGATTTCGGACCCATCTCGTTTGTGCTGGGAGTCGCTTCAGGCTTTATTGAAGATGCGATATTTGGCTTTACCGCTATTACCCTGGGGTTCGCCCTGATGCCGGCGAACACCCGATCAGGCCAGTGTAAAAGTGCTGACCAGTGGCAACCAGCAGACCTGCCGCCTGTCGGCGCGGGCTGGCAGCATATCAGCTTAAGTGATGTGTTTACCGATTTAGCCACTTATACCTTTTTGTTGCTGATAATCTGGTTTCCGCTGTGGCAGCAATGGTTTGCCGGGGGCGAGCCGGTCAGTTCAGTATTCACTCAGCAGTCGTTACAATTACTGATGTGGTTCAGCCCGGTTATTGTGCTGGGCGTGCTGAGCAGCTTATGGCAGTTGCAGCGCCGGTTCTGGAGTCGCCAAATGTTATCGCTTAACCTGATTGTAAATCTGGCTTTTGTGATTATCCTGGTGCTATTGGCAACATTGGGGCCGGTATTGCAGCTTGATACTGCTAACTGGAGCGGATACTTCAGTCCGGAAGCCTTGCAGCAAGCAGTAAAACGCGGCTTACTGATCACCAGCCTTATTCCTGGTTATGAGGTGATTCGCGATATACTCCGCCTGCGCAAACTGAATAAGTAACTGCGCAAGTCAGTAAAAAAGCCCTGTGTTGGAAGTACAGGCAGGGCTTTTTGACAGTTGGCTTAGTGGTTGTTAATACTGTTGCGTTTTGCGATTATCCCGCACCAGCCACCAGACCAGCCAGACAAATAACAATAACGGTGCCAGCGTTATAACTGCAGTAATACCAATGGCAAATACTGCGGCGACCAGTCCAAGCAGAAGACCAAATACTGAACCGATAATAGCCAGAATAGTTGGCAAGCAGTAAATACCCAGTGCTACAGCAATAATAATAATGATTGTTTTGTTCATGAGCATAGTTCCTTATGTTGGTATAACTACCGTACTTCAAAAGCTATGCCATAAATTAAAAAAGACTATTATCAGTGACTTATAAATTTCGCTATCGTTTATTGAGTAGTGCAGCACCGGTAAACTAGCGATTTTGACTAATTAATGGTGAATTTCCCGATGCCTGAAAAGCAAAAAGCTGCCAGCGAAGCGGCAGCAATGGTTGGTAAAAAACCTGCTCGGTTATAATTTATTTATTTGGTCTTTTAACTGATATGATTTGTCGGTAACAATGCTTTCCAATGTACTGACACGATCTCTGAGGCGTTGCAATTCAGCACGCACTGCTTCTAATTCACCTTTGCCAGCTTTAGCGTTGTTTTTCATATAAACTTCGTATGCCGCGTAAGCCAAACCGCCGATAATCGCGATGGCGCCAACTTCAAATGGTCCCATGATGTTCTCCCTTTTTATGTAAGTATGTGACGAAAAGCAAAGCTAATGCCATTGTTTTAATTGTATTGAAAATCAACACCTTATGCTAGTGCTGCGAATCTGGGTATAGTATTAAAACAAAAAGTTTAGTCAATATCACCAGATAGTAGTGGTAAACTTGACCAAGGTGGTGAAATTAATTGTAAAGGTTTATGACCGATCAATTCTGGATGGACAAAGCGTTACAGCTCGCTAGCAGAGCAGAGCAAGCCGGTGAAGTGCCCGTTGGCGCGGTGATTGTCAAAGATGGCCGGCTGATTGCTGAGGGTTATAACCAAATGATCAGCTTAAACGATCCTTCTGCTCATGCTGAAATGCAGGCGGTAAGACAGGCCGGTCAGTATTTACAGAATTACCGGTTATCGGATTGCACCCTGTATGTAACGCTGGAGCCCTGCAGTATGTGCGCGGGCATGCTGGTACATAGCAGGCTGGCCCGATTGGTATTTGGTGCCAGTGATTACAAAACGGGTGCTGCCGGCTCCATCATGAACTTAGTGCAGCACCCGCAGTTAAACCATCAGCTTGAAGTAACCGGTGGGGTAATGGCAGAACAATGTGCCGCCAGCTTGTCGGCTTTTTTTCAACGGCGGCGGCGGGAAAAAAAGGCCGCAAAACAGCCTGCTGCTAAGCCTGCTGCTGGTAACGCTACTGGGGGGTCGGGTGATCCTGAAGTCCCGGATGATCCTGCATAATAGTCTGATAATTACGCCGTCTGCGGTGTAACTTTAATAAATCAGTATTACGTTTTACCCGGCGCCGGCTGGAACTAATAGCAAAGGCACTGAGCTTGCGGCGTTTTAAAGCCGGCTTTTTTCGTTTGAGCATAACTAACCTGAATTTTTTCTGACATTGCCGATGCAACGCTGCTATGCGCTTACTATAGAGCCAGGTCGACCGGACAACAAGGGGACGGTTAGCGAAACCGCTGAAATTAGTGTTCAATATTCTCTGGCGACTGTAACTCTGAGGCAGGGGCGGTAGTTTCCGGTAGTAATTGTTCAGTCAAGCGTAACCGTTGCTGTTCCAGCCGCTGCTCGGCTTGTTGTTTTTCATCGGTCCATACCAGGGTATCGTAATAACGGCGGATGTTTTCAACGTAGGTTACGGCTTCGTCGCCTCGGGCATAACCAAAACGGGTATGCTGGTATACCACTTTTTGTCGCAGTAGGGGTAACCGTTGTTTTACTTCCAGCCATTTGTCCGGATCGGCACCTTGCTGCTGGGTAAGAATGCGGGCATCCTCCACATGACCCCAACCAATATTATAAGACGCCAGTGCAAACCATAAGCGGTCGGGCATAGCGATACGCTCTGGGATCCGGCTCACCAGCCGATGCAAATAGCGGCTACCGCCCCGGATGCTTTGTTCAGGATGCAACCGGCTGCTCACCCCCATTTGTTTTGCTGTGGGCAACGTGAGCATCATCAAACCGCGCACGCCGGTGGGGCTGCGGGCTTTCGGGTCCCAGTGTGATTCCTGATACGATAATGCCGCCAGTAAGCGCCAGTCCAGCTCACCGGCATATTGAACAAACAGTTGCCGGTACGCGGGCAGAGTCTGACTGATGGCATCGATATACTGCAGGGTATCGACATAATCAAACTGACTGACATGGCCAAAATAGCGATCTTCCAGGGTGATTAACTCACCGGTCTGATAAATGTTGCCAAAAAATTCGATTAACACGCTTAACAGCGAATCGTCATTATTATTCGCCAGCAACCAGGCAACAGGCTGATTATCGCTGACGGTAAAACCAATACTTAAATTGGGATAAAACCGGCGGTTAATCGCCAGCTGATTTGAGTCGGTCAGGGTGTAGGGGATTTTACCGTCGACAACCAGCTGCAGCACGTCGTCGGCATCAAGATCTTTTTGCTCCTGCCAGCTAAGGTTAGGGTAATCCTGACTTAACCGGTCGAGGGTCTGAGCATGACTGCTATCCTGGATCACCACTATCGGCTGGGTAATATCATCGAGTGAGCGCGGCCAGTCATCACCCTGGCGAAATACCAGTAATTCACTGATCCAGCGATACGCCGGTGCCGCCCGGTAACGACTTAGCCGCTCTGGCGTCAGTGTTAAGCCACCGGCAATAAAATCGACCTGGCCGGTATCGAGTTTTTGTAATAACTCATCCAGGTGGTAGCTTGGAAATAATTCCAGCTCAACATCTAACCGCTGCGCCAGTGTTTGTGCCAGCTCATATTCAAAGCCAGCAGGGCCATCGACCCCGATAAAATAACTGGTTGGGCCATGCAGCAAGCCAACCCGCAGGCTGTTGCGCTGATAAATAGTATCTAGCTGCGAATTATGCTCTGCTACTGGCGCACAAGCGCTAAGCAGGCAAACGGCCAGCCATAAAAGCACTCTGAGTTGCATGCAAAACCTGAAATTTACTACCCTGATCACAGTTATATCAAACTTAAGCGAAGCAGTCAGTTTTTTCACATACCACTTAGCGCCAATTTTCTTTATAATAGCGCGCTTAAATCAGCTTTCATCGACGCTCAACCAACGGAAACCTAGCCTATGTTGATCCTGCGTGGTGCACCTGCACTGTCCGAATTCCGAATTGCCAAGTTACTTGACCAATGTGCTGAGCGCACCTTGCCGGTAATCACCATTTACGCCGAGTTTATCCATTTTGCTGATAATAGCGCTGCGCTGAGCAGTGATGAGCAAAGCACCCTGGACAAATTGCTGACCTACGGTCCGGCGATTGCCAGCCATGAGCCTGTTGGCCAGCTGTTACTGGTGACTCCTCGCCCTGGTACTATTTCGCCCTGGTCGTCCAAAGCCAGCGATATTGCCCATAACTGCGGCCTGACCAAAATTAAGCGTTTAGAACGCGGTATGGCTTATTATATTGAAAGCAGCCGGGCTTTAAGCGCCAGCGAAGTGGCTGCGGTCAGTGGCTTATTGCACGACCGGATGATGGAAGTGGTTTTCACTGAGCTAAATCAGGCCGAGGCATTATTCCAGCGTGCTGCTCCAGCGCAATTGAGCTCAGTCGATATTATCAATGGCGGCCGTCAGGCGCTCTCCAACGCTAATATGTCGATGGGCCTGGCACTGGCCGATGATGAAATTGACTATCTGGTCGAGAATTTTCAGCAGCTGGGCCGCAACCCGAACGATATTGAACTCTATATGTTTGCCCAGGCGAACTCTGAGCATTGCCGGCACAAGATCTTTAACGCCGACTGGACTATCGATGGCGTAGTGCAGCCCAAATCGCTGTTTAAAATGATTAAAAACACCTACGAGCAGACGCCGGATTATGTGTTATCCGCCTATAAAGATAACGCTGCGGTAATGACCGGCTCGGCAGCCGGCCGCTTTTTCCCGGTGCCGGGCACTGGCGAATATAATTACCACCATGAAGACATCCATATTTTGATGAAGGTGGAAACCCATAACCACCCGACGGCGATTTCACCCTATCCGGGTGCGGCTACCGGCTCTGGTGGTGAAATTCGCGATGAAGGCGCTACCGGTATCGGTTCCAAACCCAAGGCCGGTCTGGTTGGTTTTTCGGTATCTAATTTGCGAATTCCTGGCTTTGAACAGCCATGGGAAAGCGACTTTGGCAAACCGGAGCGGATTGTCAGCGCGCTGGATATTATGCTGGAAGGCCCGTTGGGTGGCGCAGCATTTAACAATGAATTTGGCCGGCCAGCCATTAACGGCTATTTCCGGACCTATGAAGAAAAAGTCAGCAGCCATAATGGCGAGGAAATCCGCGGCTACCACAAACCCATTATGATTGCCGGTGGCCTGGGCAATATCCGCGCCGATCATGTCCAAAAAGGCGAGTTACCGCCTGGTGCCAAACTGGTTGTATTAGGTGGCCCGGCCATGAACATTGGTCTGGGTGGTGGTGCCGCCTCGTCGATGGCATCTGGCCAGTCTGCCGAAGATCTTGATTTTGCCTCAGTACAGCGGGAAAACCCGGAAATTGAACGGCGTTGTCAGGAAGTGATTGACCGCTGCTGGCAGCTGGGTAGTGATAACCCGATTTGCTTTATTCATGATGTCGGCGCCGGTGGTTTATCCAATGCCTTCCCTGAACTGGTAAACGATGGCGGCGTCGGTGGTAAGTTTGAACTGCGCAATGTGCCAAACGATGAGCCTGGCATGTCACCGCTGCAAATCTGGTGTAACGAGTCGCAGGAACGCTATGTAATGGCTATTCCGCCGGAAAAAATGGCGGTATTTGAGCAGATTTGTCAGCGCGAGCGCGCGCCTTATGCGGTGGTAGGTGAAGCGACCAGTGAGCAACACCTGACCTTAACCGACAAGCATTTTGGTAATACCCCGATTGATTTACCCCTGAGCGTCTTACTGGGTAAGGCGCCGAAAATGCACCGTGATGTGCAAAGTACCAACACCGTAGGTACGCCGCTGAACCGGGACGGTATTACCGTTGCCGATGCCGCTGAGCGCTTGTTGCGCCTGCCGGCAATTGCCGAGAAAACCTTTCTGGTCACCATTGGCGATCGCACCGTTACCGGTCTGGTAGCGCGGGATCAGATGGTTGGGCCCTGGCAGGTACCGGTAGCTAACTGTGGTATTACTGCCGCCAGCTACGACACCTATCATGGTGAAACGATGGCGATGGGCGAGCGCACGCCGGTGGCGCTGCTGGACTTTGCCGCATCAGCCAGGCTGGCAGTAGCCGAAGCGATTACCAATATTGCCTGTAGTGATATCGGCGATTTAAAACGGATAAAATTATCAGCCAACTGGATGTCTGCTGCCGGTCACCCGGGTGAAGATGCCGGTTTATATGCTGCAGTTAAAGCAATTGGCGAAGAGTTATGCCCGGCACTGGAAGTTACCATCCCGGTCGGTAAAGACTCGATGTCGATGAAAACCAAATGGCAGCAAAATGGCAGCGAGCAGGCGGTGACCTCGCCAATGTCGCTGGTGATCACTGCTTTTGGCCGGGTAGAAGATATCCGCAAAACGGTCACCCCGCAGCTTCGCACTGACAAAGGCGCCAGCAGCCTGCTGCTGATTGATTTAGGTCAGGGTGCTAACCGGCTAGGGGCGTCCTGTTTAACTCAGGTATACAAGCAGTTGGGTGATACCCCGGCTGATTTAGACAGCCCCGATTTATTACTTAATTTCTTTGCTGGCGTGCAGCAGCTGCTGCGTGAGCAGAAACTGCTGGCCTACCATGACCGGTCTGATGGGGGCTTAGTTGTCACCCTGGCCGAGATGGCCTTTGCCGGTAAAGCCGGCTTCAGCGCCGATATCGCCAATCTGGGTGACGACGATCTAGCGGTGCTGTTCAACGAGGAGCCGGGCGCGGTTATTCAGGTAGCTGACGCTGAGCTGGCCTATGTCCGGCAGGTACTGGCTGAGCATAATCTGGCTGACTGCAGTCATATACTGGGCCCGGTAAGCGCCAGTGATAAGCTGACGTTCAGCCGCGCTGATAAAGAGGTATTCAGTGACAGCCGCACCCGCTTGCGTTGTATCTGGGCCGAAACCACCTATCAGATGCAGGCACTGCGTGATAACCCGGCCGGGGCGCTGCAGGAATTCACCAGTAAAGCCGATGACACCGATCCTGGCCTGAATGTAAAACTTAGCTTTGATCAGAATGATGATGTTGCAGCGCCTTATATTGTTAAAGGTGTCGCGCCCAAAGTGGCGATTTTACGCGAGCAAGGGGTTAACTCTCATCTGGAGATGGCTGCAGCCTTTAACCGCGCCGGTTTCAGTGCAGTTGATGTGCATATGAGCGACATTCTTGCCGGCCGGGTAAAACTCAGCGACTTTAACGGTTTAGCGGCCTGTGGCGGCTTCTCTTATGGTGACGTGCTGGGTGCCGGTGAAGGCTGGGCAAAGTCAGTGTTGTTTAATGACATTGCCCGGGCGCAGTTTGCGGCGTTTTTTGAGCGGCCAACAACCTTCTCGCTGGGGGTCTGTAATGGTTGTCAGATGATGTCGAATTTAAAAACCCTGATCCCGGGGGCTGAATTATGGCCGCATTTTGTCCGCAATAAGTCAGAGCGCTTCGAAGCGCGTTTCAGCCTGGTCGAAATTCAGCAAAGCCCGTCGCTGTTCTTCAGCGGCATGGCCGGCTCGCGGATGCCAATTGCGGTATCACATGGTGAAGGCCATGCCGAATTTGCCAGCAGTGAAGCCCTGGCGAAAGCTAACCACAGTGGCACCGTGGCCATGCGCTTTGTTGATAACTTTGCTAAGGTTACTGAGCAGTATCCGGCTAACCCCAATGGTTCGCCGGCAGGTATTACTGCGCTGACCACCACCGATGGCCGGGTCAGTATTATGATGCCGCACCCGGAGCGGGTGTTCCGCACCGTAGCCAACTCCTGGCATCCGGATGACTGGCAGGAAGACAGCCCGTGGATGCGGATGTTCCGTAACGCCCGGGTCTGGCTGGGGTAAAAGCGCTTTTCACATCAACAAAAACCCTGCATTTGCAGGGTTTTTTAATCACTTAAATTTGACTGTTGGCAACCCAACCAGGCAGATTATAAGCTCCAGCGCAGGCCAATCATTGCCACATAAGGGTCGATATTAATATTAACGCTTTGTACTGTAGTGTCATTTACCTGCACCCGGCCAATGGTGTCGATATCCATTTTGCTGACCATCAGGTGCAGACCCAGGGTGTCGCTGAGTTTAATATTCATCCCGGCTTGCAATGCTAAGCCAAAAGAGTTTTTGGTTTTTAATGCTACGCTGTCAGTCGCACTGGTCACGCCGAGCGCCTGCAGGGTGTCTGATAACTGAGTATCAATCTGCTCATCAAAGAAAATCGTATAGTTCAGGCCAACGCCGACAAAGGGGTCGAACGTCTGATGCTCTGGCATAAAGTGATACTGTGCCAGTAACGTCGGTGGCAGATGTTTGGTTTTACCTACTTTCAGGCCGTCGATGGCGGAACCTTTCACCTTGATGTCATGACTGAACGGTGTCGCGGCAATTAACTGGACGGCCCAGTGCGGTTTAATCCGGTAATCAAATGTCAGGCCAAGCTGGGTGTTGCTGTCTACTGCCAGCGCTGTTGAGCCATTTGGCAGGCCGGCGACTTGTTCAATGACATTTAGGCTTGAACTGCTGTCATCCGGCGCCACAGTAATGGCGCCAATATTGACAGCAAAATCAGCAAAGGCCGGGGCAGCGCCTAGTGCAGAGATCAGGGGAATAGCGATTAAAGCGGTTTTCATATTATGCTCCACAGTTTAGTTCTGTGGTTATTGTGCGCCCTGGCTAAAACAGCATATTGGCCTGGATCAATAAAAAAATCAGCAGGTTGCCCCGGCAGTGGTTTACTTTGCTCTGCATCAATAAAATGGTAGCTAAATGCTCGGTTTTGCTTACATCAAGCCTTTTAAAAAAGCCACCACACTGCGGCCCAGCGCACTGAGGGCGTAGCCGCCTTCTAACATAGCCACAATCCGGCCCTGGCAATGTTTGCTGGCCAGCGTTTTCAGCTCTGTTGCCAGCCAGTGATAATCGTCTTCGCGCAGCATAAAATGGGCCATCTCATCTTCAGCATGGCCATCAAAGCCAGCGGATACCAGAATAAGTTCCGGCGCAAAAGCATCCAGTGCCGGAAGCCACTCGCTGCTGACCGCTGAGCGCCATTGACTGGCTTTGCAGCCGCCCGGCAGCGGCAGATTAATAATATGATCGGATACGGTATCGGCGCCGGTATGCGGATACAACGGATATTCGAATGATGAACAGAATAAAACCCGCGGTTCGTTGTTAAAAATATCCTCGGTGCCGTTGCCGTGATGCACATCAAAATCGACAATCGCTATCCGCTCTAGTTGATACTTATCCAGCGCATATTCAGCGGCAACGGCAATGTTATTAAAAAAGCAAAAGCCCATTGCCTGGTCGTGGGTGGCATGGTGTCCGGGCGGACGAATGGCGCAAAATGCCTGTTTATCGCTGGCCTGCATTACCTCATCTACGGCGTTAATGCCACTGCCGGCAGCATACAAGGCTGCCTGCAGGGTTTTATTCATCATTTGGGTATCCGGATCCAGCCAGATATGGCCATCAGTGGGCGCTTTGGCATATAACTCACTGACATAAAGGGTACTGTGGGCCCGGCATAAATCAGCTTTACTGGCAGCCGTGGCATCTTTTTGCTGCAGAATATAGTCGAGGCCGGAACGGATTAACTGATCGTTTATGGCATCTAAGCGGGCCGGACACTCCGGGTGGTCATCCCCGGCATTGTGCTGGCGACAAACAGCATGGCTGAATAGGGTAATGGCCATTAACCGGCTCCTTTTGCTGCGATAGCAGCTAAATCAAGTTCCAGAAACACTTCGGCCGGGTCGTCATAGCTTCTACGCTTAAAGCCGGCTTTAGTAAAAACACTAAGCATCGGTTTATTCTCCGCCCTGACATAGGCTAGCATTTTGCTCAGTTTGCGGCTGCCGGCAATGTCAATCATCTGCTGCAGCAGCTTTTTTGCCATGCCTTTACCCTGGTGCTTTTCCCGGGTAACAAACGCGACTTCGCAGCTGTTATCTGCTGCAATCAGGTAGTAACGGCCAACAGCCTGAATTTCGACTACCGAACCTTTTTGCTTAACGATACACAACGCTAAGTCGGTGGTTTGATCGACACTGACCAAAGTACAGGATTTCTCCCGGCTCATCTGAGTCGGTATCGTGTTATAACGCATTTGTAAGGTTTCTTTGGTGTGAGAGTAGAAAAACTCCTGCAAGCGGCGCTCGTCAGACGGATTAAGCGGCCGTAAATCAAAGCTTTCACCGTCTAACTGTAATTCTTTAAAGCCGACAGCCCCGAGCTCGGCTACCTCTACCGGGGTTTGTAACTGATAATGTGGTACCCAGTAAAACTTTCGTACCTCGGCCAGCAACTGGCTGCGAAACTTTGGGTGGGCCACTCTGATAAGTTCCAGCGCCCGCTCGCGCACACTTTTGCCGCGCAATGAGGCTACGCCAAACTCGGTTACCACATAATGAACATGACCACGGCTGGTGACCACACCCGCACCTTGCCGGATATGCGGCACTATCCTAGAAATAGTGCCATTTTTAGCAGTAGAGGGCAGGGCGATAACCGGCTTACCGCCGTTACTCATTGACGCCCCGCGGCTGAAATCAACCTGACCGCCAATGCCGCTGTAAAATTGATGCCCGATAGAGTCGGATACCACCTGACCGGTTAAATCCACTTCGATGGCACTGTTTATGGCTACCATTTTATCGTTACGGGCAATATTAGCCGGCGAATTGACGTACTCGCTGGGGTAAAAACCAATGTGTGGGTTCTGATCAACAAACTGATATAACGCTTTGCTGCCAATGCAAAAACTGACCACGCTTTTGCCCGGGTGAAAGGTTTTACGGCGGTTATTAATCACACCCTTTTTAATCAGCTCCAGCACACCGTCGGTGATCATTTCACTGTGCAGGCCTAAATCTTTATGGTTGCTTAAGTAGCGGGTAACTGCCGCACAAATACGGCCAACCCCCAGTTGGAGGGTTGCGCCATCTTCCACCAGCAGCGCCACATACTGACCAATCCGCTCAGTCCGGGCATCAAGCTGTGGCATCTGTGCTTCAGGCAGCGGCTGGTCGGCATAATAGAAGGTGTCTATATCATCGCGGTGAATAAACGACTGGCCATAGGTAATTGGCATTTGCGGGTTGACCTGGGCAATCACTTTTTTAGCTGCTTTGGCGGCGGCCGCAACCACATCGACAGAAACACCCAGTGAATGATAGCCATGATCATCTGCCGGGCTTACCATAATTAAGGCCGCGTCTAATGGCAGTACACCATCGGTAAATAAAGCCGGGATGTCATTCATAAAGCAGGGGGTATAGTCGGCCCGACCTTCTGCAATAGCCTGGCGGATCTTTTCACCGCCAATAAAAAACGTATTTACTTTAAATAAATGCTGATATTGCGGCTCAGCCCATTTATTGTCAGCCAGGGTAACCAACTGGACAATTTCAATATCGTGCAGACTGCTGGCATGATTTATCAGATCGTCAATCAATGCAGTGGGGACGGCCGCATGCGAGCCGATAAAAATACGGTTACCTGATTTAAGCAGTTGTTGCCAGTTTAGCGGTGCGGTGGCCATATCTGCATTGCCTGAGCGTTAAAAGATAACAACACTGTAAAGCACGGTTTGCTGAAGTACCAGCCCCCACTTTAGTCGCAAAAAAAGCCAGGGTGGGGTGGCCCTGGCTTTATACAACGGTCGCGGCAATGTTTGGCTACTGAATGCTTTGGACCTGACGGTTGTCGCGAACCTCGCGACTCACACTAGGCGTCGGTCGTTGTATCTGACGTTGCGGCTGCACCTGGCGTTGTGGTTGCACCTGGCGTTGTGGTTGCACCTGACGTTGCGGCTGCACCTGACGTTGTGGTTGCACCTGACGTTGCGGCTGCACCTGACGCTGCGGCTGCACCTGACGCTGTGGTTGGCTGCGTTGAACCTGTGGCTCAGGTCTGGTTTGTGGCTGGCGTATTAGCTGCTGGTCGCCACTTTTCTGAGTAGCGCTTTGCATTGGCTGGCTAACTGTGGTTCTTACTGGCTGACGTTCAGCGTGTTGGCGGCTTACCTGCTGCTGACGGTTGTTTAATTGTGGCCTGCTGTTGCGCTCAGCCTGTTCAATTCGCTCAGCCCGCTGCTGGCTATTCAGTTGACGGCTGACGGTAATGGCAGGCGTCTGACGTAAATTGACTTGCTCAGCAGTGCGACGTTGCATGGAGGTATGCTCACGATTTTGACGGTTGGCGTTATAGTGTTCACGTTGCTGGTCACGCCGTTTGCCGGTTTCTGCCCGGTATTCTTTAGTCACCTGACGGGCATAGCCAAAGTTATGCTTGCGATTTAATACTTCATGCCGGTACTGCACACCGCGTCTGTGGTAACTGTCGTGCTGCCAGCGCCGGGCGTCGGTATAGTGTTTATTCCGGCGCGGGTAATACTGCGGCGGCTTATGATAATAATGGTGATTAACCACGATATGGCGATGATGCCAGTCGAAAATACTGAAGTAAAACGATGGCCGTACCGTAAAGCTCGGGCCCCAGTAAAAATGACTGCTGGCATAGAAACCGCGGGGTGCATGCCAGTAAACTGGTGGATAGGCCGACCACCTCCAGTTACCATACACAACCCGGGTATCATAGTAAGGCACATAAATCACTTCCGGCCGGCGTGGTTCAATAACAATCACTTCGCGCTCGCGTTGCACCGTAACGTGCTTCATCTTGTCCAGCGAACCCTGCTGATAAGCACGTTCACGTAATTGCTGAATACTGGCCAGTACTGCCGCTTCATCGGTTAAAAACATTTCACCGAGTTGCTGAGTCCAGCTTAAGTCATCGCTTAGCCGTTTTAGCAAATCAGGGAAGGCAACCAGTGCTTTAACACTGGGTTCCCAGTCTTCGCTGGCAACGGCCTGTACTGCAGCATCACCGCTTAAGTCGGGATTGCTTGCTGACCAGCGGGCGGCCTGTACCACTTCCAATGGATAGGTTGAGGCGATCAGCACATGAGTCAGCACGGTATCCGGATACAAGGCTACCGGTGCCAGGATCTGGTCCAGTTCTGCCTGCGACAGGGTATCACTGGCTTTGGCGTTAACGCTAAAGATCAGCAGCACACTCAGTAACAAGGCTTTTAGGCTTACATTGGTGCTATACATAGTGGTTTCCTCCACAGTGGGCGGTATTGTCGCCAGCAACATTGACGACATTTTACACAAAGTATAGGTGTTATAGGCCGCTAAGACTTAATACTAACTGAACTTCGGTAGATCTTTACACAGCCTTTACGTTGCGTTTGCTTGCCGCCTCACTCAGATAGCGGCTTTGTTTAGCCGGTTTCAGCTGCTGTAAGTCGACCAGTACCAGACCGTCTACACAATCAGCAAAGGCTGGATCGGTGCTGAAAGCCAGAAAGCTGACGCCACCTGGCTGACACAGTTCGCTGTATTGCTTATATAAAGTCGGTACCGTCAGCCCCATATTTGCCAGCAAATGTTTTAGTTGGGTAAAATCGGCGCTGTAATCGTTGCCACTGAATTGTAATTGCAGGTTTTGCTTTGCCTCATCAGAAAGCAGATAAGACTGATTAGCCAGCGCCAACGCGTGGTTGCTGCCAAAATATAACGAGTAAAAATACACCAGCAAATCGCGTGCTGTTGGCGGGTAACTGGCTGACAAACTGACCGCCCCAAATAAATAACGAATTTGTGGGTTATGTTGTAAGTAAGCGCCGATGCCATACCACAGATAATCAAGGCTGCGTTTACCCCAGTAGCGCGGCTGAATAAAACTGCGACCCAGTTCCAGCCCCTGCGCTAAATAAGGTTGCATGGCCTGATTATATTGAAACAGGCTGGCGGTGTATAAACCCGCCATCCCGATATTGGTTATGACGTCGTTGCTGGGAGCCAGCCGGTACGCACCGACCATTTCCAGTTCTGCCGGATCCCACAAAATTAAATGCTGATAGTAACTGTCATATTTATCGATATCGCGCTTATTGCCGGTGCCTTCACCTACCGCCCTGAAGGCCTGTTCACGCAGCCGGCCAATTTCCCGCATCAGTGCTGAACTTTGCTGGTGATGATAGAGATAAATCAGTTTACCGTCACTGGTGGTGCCCAGCAGTTGGCAGCGTGCCAGATCTGTTTTTAATTCACTGCGTAATTCCGGATGAGCAATGGTGCTTTGAGTGCGTAGTAAGGGTGCTTTGTCTTTAGCCAGCCGGTATAAATGTTTCTTAAATAGTTTCAGCTGCTCTTTGCCTGATAATGGCAACTGACCATAGCTGTCAAACGGGATTTGCTCGCCAATCCGCATCGTAATATTTTTGCGTTGCTGCTTAAACATCTCCTGCACCAGCAACATGGTCGCCAGGGGCTTATAAAGCATTGAAGCGCCATAAAACAGCGCTGAATTTCTGCCGTCGATATAAATAGGTAAAATAGGGGCCTGAGCACTGCTGGCTAAGCGTAAAAAGCCATTATGCCATTTGCCATCCCGCACGCCATTGGGCTTAAGCCTTGACACTTCGCCGGCCGGGAACAGTACCAGCGCACCTTCCTGTTGCAAGTGCTTGCTAATCTCGCCTAAGCGACTGCGCTCGGTACCACCTTCCATATTGTTAACCGGTAACAACAGGCTATGTAATGCAGTGACTGACATAAGCAGCTGATTAGCTATTATTTTGACATCGGGTCTGATATCGCTAATCAGTTTAATCAATGCCAGACCATCTAAAGAACCTATCGGATGGTTAGCAATAATAACCACTTTGCCGCTGGAGGGGATCCGGGCAATTTCATTATCGCGGGCACTGAAACTAAAGTTAAAGTAATCCAGCACCTGCTCCACAAAGTCCAGGCCCTTTAAATGCGGATATTGCTGGCTAAAGTCAGCAAACTGCTGTTCGTGCAGCAAATAGCTCAAGGCGCCTTTGACCGGTTTGTACAACCAGGGTTTACTGGTGATCCCGGGCATTTGTTGCTGAATAACCTGCTCGACATTAAACATATAACCTCCCGCATAATACCGGTTCAACGGCCTGTATCTGCAGGCTAAACCGGTAATGTGACAGCGGGGCGACAGTTTTATGGCAATTTACAGAAGATTACTGTAGTGCCAGCTTTGTTGGTTTTGCGTTAGAATTAGATAACTTTCTGGCAGCTACAAAAATGGAATTGGGCTATGAGCATTGCCTTGATCATTCCTGATCGAAAACTGGATGACTTACAACAACGGCTGCAGCAAGCATTGCCGGATACTCTGATTGAAATCTGGCCAGAACTGGAAGACCCTGCTGCGGTGGAATTTGCTGTGGTTTGGAAGCAACCGCATGGTTGTCTGAATGGCCTGGTTAACTTAAAAGCCATTCAGTGTTTTGGCGCCGGTGTCGATTCAATCCTGACGGACCCGACCTTACCCGATTTACCCGTCAGCAGAATAGTCGACCCGGCATTAACTGATGCGATGGTCGGTTATCTCGATGGCATAGTGAATTATTACCGGTTGCAACTTGATCTTTTCAGTCGCCAGCAGCAGCAGTCGCTATGGCGACCGAAAAGTCCGCGCAAGTTAAACACTATTACTGTGCTTGGGCTGGGCGAGCTGGGTGGGGCAGTAGTAACTCATTTTCACAAAGCAGGCTATCAGGTTGCTGGTTGGGCACGCAGCGGTAAACGCTTGCAAAATGTTCAGTGCTACGCTGGCGATGCGCAGTTGCAGCAAGCGGTAGCAGATGCAGATATTGTCATTTGTCTGTTACCGCTGACCCCGGCAACAGAAAACCGGCTTAATCAGGATTTTTTTCAGACGTTAAAACCCGGTGCTATTTTTATTAATGTCGCCCGCGGGGCTATTGTTGATGAGACGGCATTACTGGCTGCCTTGAATCACGGGCCTCTGGCGGCAGCCTGTCTGGATGTATTCCGCCAGGAACCGTTAGCGCAGAGCAGCCCGTTATGGCAGCATCCGGCGATCCTGATAACCCCGCATGTTTCAGCGGTAACTAATGTCAGTACCGTCGTTAGCCAGATTGCCGAAAATTATCGCCGGGCGCAGCAGGGCGGCCATCTGCTTAATCCGGTGGATCGGCTTAGGGGATACTAACTGGTTAAAAACACAGTTATTGTAAATTTGTTACAAGTTAACTACACTTTGCGGCGGTTTAAGGAAACTTAGCCTGAAAATCTAATAAAAATAACAAAATGCGTCACTGAGGTATGTTATGAGTAAAGCGTCCAGTCGTGGTTTTGGCTTTACTGCAATCGCCGTTGTTGTGTGTCTTATGGCACTATCGGCGTTTCTGACCAAAGCCGAAGCGGCCTGGTTGTTAATCTGAACGGTTAATTAAACTTACGGCTGCAGGAAATGATTCGGTCAAGTGGAATGACCAAAAATCAAGGGGTTAGTGTTGTTGTCAGCGCAAGCTGGTTAATAACGCTGACCCCTTGATGTTTTTAGCCCCCCCCCGTGTTTTAACTTTTACTGTGGCGCTCGCGGTTCTGCCGTTTTTGCTCGGCATTTTTTTGTAACAATACATAGGTGGCACTGTAACCTCCGTGTTGGCGCTGGGCAGTATGCGCTGCAAGCACGGCAGGTAACTGGGGTAACCATTTGAACACATAGCTGCGCAATATTGCCGGGTGTGGCTTACTGTGGCGGCCCATGCCGTGATGGATCAATAAGGTTCGGATCCCACGATTATGGCAGTCTTCGATAAAATGTAACAACTGGCTGCGCGCCTCGGTCAGGGTTTTGCCCAACAGATTAAGGGTGGCATCTAATTGATATTTGCCTAGCCGTAAATTGCGGTATACACCTTGCTGCACACCGTCTTTACAAAAGGCAAAAGGGTCATCCGGTTTCACTAAATCAACATATTCCATGCTCAGATAGTTCGGATCGTATTCCATTTCCAGCTCAGCCGCCTTACGCCGGGCTTGTTGCGCTAAGGTAGGGCTGAATTCAGTCTGCTGACGCACTTCATCTTGCGATAAAGGTTTCACATCAGTCATTTCCTGCAGAAACAGGTCAAGGTCATTATCTTGCATAGGCCGGCTCCAACTACTCAGGACCGCTAAGTATAGCCTGTCAGTCGGCCTGAAAAAAGCCTGCAACAATGTCGCACACTGCGGCTAGTTTTCCGTTGTTAATGTTGCAGCGGATGGTGCAGCTACTTTAACGGCATTTAATGCTTTTCTACGGACAGTGGCAAAGCGCACTAAATAGTAAGCATTAATTAATAATACCAACAGGTTGGAAATAACGCCCTGCGGGATAGCGATATGGCTGTAATAGACAAATAACAGGCTGCAACCTATTAATGTAGCTAATCTGAGCCAGAACACGTCTTTAATAAAAAAGGCACCGATACAGATGGTTAAACCAACCCAGCTGATAATGTCATACATCATATTTTCCATACTGTACCGCGTTAGAGTCGACTGAAATGGCGCGCATTATGCGCAGTGGCTAAGATTCCATCAACTGAGTAATTTTAGTGTTTAATGATTAGATTATCTAATGTTTATTTGCTGAGGGTAGCTGACTTTTTCAGTTAAGTGATTGATTTGGCGTGGTTCAGGCTGCTTGTACCGTCAGAATAGCTAATCGAATAAAGACAATCGACTTACTTTTGAACAAAAAACCGGCAAAGCCCGGCAGCGCTTCTATACTTACAGGTGTTGTTATGGTTGATATCAGAAGGTGATGCTGTGCTACCCACTAAAATATATGAACCTTTACCTTACAGTTATATGCTGGCCGGTTGTATCAGTATGGTAGTAATACCGTCGTTGCTGGGGCTGTTATCCGGTATGTTGTTATTTCTGGCCGGTGCGCTGGTGTGGATAGTGCGATCTGAGCACAGACGGGAGGACGATGTATTTGCTGAACGAAAAAACGGGCCGGTGCCCTTTTGGGTTTATGAATTACTGCCTTTTGTCTGCCTGCTTAGTGCAGTGGCAATTTTTATTCTGCCATTTAGTCAGTTCTATTACCCGTCAGCCTTTATCTTGCTGATAGTGGGCATACAATTGTGGTTAACCCGCAATATGCAGCGCCGGCATCGGCCGGCACTGTTTAATCAATTATCTTGACGTCACTTTCTAAGATCAACACTGCTATTGGCTATGGCCTGGGTCATTATTAGCCAGGCTTGCAGGTTTTGCTGCAATGCGGCCGGGTCAATCTTGTCCAGCGTGTCGTTAGGTGTGTGGTGAAAATCGAAATAATCGGTACCATCCTGCTGTAAGCTGGCAACCGGCACACCCATGGCTTTTAGCACTGACACATCCGGTCCGCCGGAGGCGGTATTGCTACCTGCTTCAATTCCAAGATGTTTTAGTTGCTGTTGAATATCAGCGCCAAACGCCAGCGCTTGTTCACCGAAGCCGGTGTCAAAACGCCAGATCCGGCCGGCGCCAAAATCTGACTCTGAGGCAAATACATGGTTTTTCAACTTAGCTGCATGACGCGCAGCATAGGCACGGGCACCAATTAAGCCACCTTCTTCATTACCAAATAATACTACCCGGATGGTGCGTTCAGGCTTTTGCTGCTTCAGCAGCGCAGCCGTTGCCATCACCAGACCTACACCAGCGCCATCATCCAGGGCACCGGTACCTTCATCCCAGGAGTCGATATGGGCGCCAATTAATACGATTTCGTCAGGTCGTTTACTACCGGTGATTTCAGCAATAATATTATGGCTGGTCACTTCACCTGGCAGGTTGTTTTGCATATGCATGCTTAAACGGGTTTCGGGGTTAAGTGCCAGCATTTTACTCAGCTGCTGGGCGTCGGGTACTGAAATAGCAGCAGCAGGGATCCTCGGAACATCCTCCTGATAACGCATAATACCAGTGTGAGCAAAGCGGTTATTGCTGGTGCCCACCGACCGGATAATGATAGCGCTGGCACCCAGTTTCGCAGCTTCGACGGCACCCTGAGCGCGGGCGCCGACTACCTGGCCATAAAAGCTGCCGCGGATATCTTTGCGCAAAGTCTGGTTAATGAAAACGATTTTATCTGTTACGGTTTTCGGATCAGCTTGCTGTAGCTGTTGTAAACTGTCAAACATCACTACCTGGCTGGTGATACCATCGAATGGCGTACCAACTGAACCACCGAGGGCGGTCAGAACCAGCGCCTGATTAAAGGGCGCCTCAACGCGCAGGCTGGCATTGCCGCGCTCCCAGTATTGCATGGTAAAAGGTTCGCTCCAGACTTTGTCAAATCCCAGTTGTTTAAATTTTTGCTCTGCCCATGCCACGGCCCGGGCATCAGCCTCACTGCCAGCAAGGCGGGGGCCTACTTCCACCGTCAGCGATTCTACCAATTTATAAGGTAAATCATTATTCAGCTCCAGCGGTTTTGCCTGAACGCTGCCACTAATGGCTAAGCTGGTTGCCGCAATTATTGTTGTAAACCACAATTTCATCTTTTCATTCTGCCTTGGTGTTGTTACATTATCGGGACTCTAGCATGCTTTCCAGACCAGCCCTAGCGGCGGGCGGTGAAATGCATTTTGTTCAGGATAAGGCTTCCTGACAACGCTTTTTAAGGTTTTTTCTGCAATGAGGCTTCAGGGATGCAAGCACGACAACCTTATACTTCAGCATTGCTGGTTGATGACACCAGCACTGTAAGGGACTACTTACGCCAGATATTAGGCCAGCTTGGTATTGCCACTATTTATGAAGCCGCTGATGGCGCCAGCGCTGATCAGCTTTTTTCCACTTATCATCCTCAGTTAGTTTTTCTTGATATTCAGCTGCCAGACATCAATGGCAAGGTACTATTGCGGCGTTTCAAACAATTGGATAATCAGGCCAAGGTATTTATGGTGTCTGCTTATTCCAGTGTAGAAAATCTGAAGGATGCGATTGCCGGTGGTGCCAACGCTTTTGTAGTTAAGCCATTCTCGGCAAAACGGATATGTAATTTAGTACAGTCAATTCAGCATTAACTGCAATGGCTATGTGTTGCTTGTTTCATGTTTGTTTATTGTTTTAATTTGTTAAATAAGAATGATTATCTTGTCGCATTCAGGTCTAATCGGTACTATTTTATTTTGCCAAAAATTGAAAGTCAGAGAAATGAAAATGAACTTGAATGACATGCTGGAAAATTCAGCGCAAGCAGTGAAACTGTTAAAAGCGGTGTCGAATGAGCGGCGTTTAATAATTCTATGCCATTTGCTGGAAGGTGAAATGTCGGTAGGCGATATTAATGACAAGCTGGATTTAAGTCAGTCGGCCCTGTCCCAGCATCTTGCATTGTTACGTCGGCACAAGCTGGTTAAAACCCGTAAAGTGGCGCAAACCGTATATTATCGGTTAAGTAGTGACGAAGCAGAGCAACTTATTGCGTTAATGCACAAATTGTATTGCAGCTAACTACAAACGCCGACCAACAAAAAAGCCAGCTTGCGCTGGCTTTTTTGTTGGTCGCTATCAATTAAGCAGTTTTTAATGCCTTAACATGCGCATTTAAACGAGCTTTATGACGTGCTGCTTTGTTCTTATGGATAAGGCCTTTGGCCGCCATACGATCAATTACAGGTACCATTTTGTTGAACGCTTCAGTAGAAGCGGTTACGTCAGCAGTTAATACCGCTGCGTAGGTTTTCTTGATGAAAGTACGCATCATAGAACGTTGACTGGCGTTTTGCTGACGACGTTTTTCTGATTGAATTGCGCGCTTCTTAGCAGACTTAATGTTAGCCAAGGTAACACTCCTAAAAACTAAAACCGGACTCTTTAAAGGCCGCATAATATGCCTATTTAATGGCCCGTTGTCAAATGCTTTAGCATTAAAGTGCAGGAATTAAATTGTGGCAGCTACTGGTAATCATTACTAATAAAGAGCCAAAATAGCCATAGCGTAAATAAAGGAGCTGCGGGTGTCGGGAAAATTATTAAGATCTGGTTTGATCGTCAGTGCTATGACGCTGATTTCACGAGTATTAGGTTTAGTTCGTGATGTGGTGGTGGCAAATTTTGTTGGCGCCGGGGCGGCGGCCGATGTGTTCTTTTTTGCTAACCGGATCCCTAACTTTTTGCGGCGTCTGTTTGCTGAAGGTGCTTTTTCACAAGCCTTTGTGCCGGTATTAAGTGAAGTCAAAGCCCATCATGGTGACGATGCGGTAAGGGAGTTGGTTGCAAAAGTTGCCGGTACCCTGGGGGTCATTGTCACCCTGGTAACCTTATTTGGTGTGATAGCGTCGCCGGTTATCGCTATGTTATTTGGTATGGGCTGGTTTGTTGAGTGGCTGAATGATGGGCCTGATGCCCATAAGTTTGAGCTCGCCAGCCTGATGCTGAAAATTACTTTCCCCTATTTGTGGTTTATCAGTCTGGTTGCGCTAAGTGGAGCATTACTAAATACTTACAATCGTTTTGCGGTTGCCGCCTTTACACCCGTTTTTTTAAATATTGCGATTATTGGCTCGGCGCTTTATCTGGCGCCCCAACTCAGTGAGCCTGCTATGGCGCTGGCCTGGGGGGTATTTATTGGCGGATTGGTGCAGTTGTTGTTTCAGCTACCGTTTCTGGCCAAAGCCGGCTTGTTGGTCATGCCCAAATGGGGCTGGCGTGACCCTGGTGTTAAGAAAATCCGGACATTAATGTTGCCTGCATTGTTTGGCGTGTCGGTAAGCCAGATTAATTTATTGCTTGATACGGTTATTGCCTCATTTTTGCTTACCGGAGCAGTAAGCTGGCTTTATTATTCAGACCGGCTAATCGAGTTTCCGCTGGGGCTGTTTGGCATTGCCATTGCGACGGTTATTTTGCCAAATCTGTCGCGCCATCATGCTACCTCCAGTGCCGCCAAATTTAGCCAGACGCTGGATTGGGCTATTCGTTTTGTTGCCATGTTTGGTTTACCGGCAATGGCGGCACTAATTGTGCTGGCGCAACCTATCATTATGCTGTTATTTATGCGTGGTGAGTTCAGTCAGCAAGATGTGATGATGGTGTCGTACAGCCTGATGGCCTATGCCACGGGGCTTTTGAGCTTTATGCTGATTAAAGTGCTGGCCCCCGGATTTTATGCCCGGCAGGACATTAAAACGCCGGTGCGTATCGGGATTATTGCCATGGTAGCCAATATGGCGTTTAACCTGATGCTGGCCCCCTGGCTTAGTTATGTCGGGTTGGCACTGGCTACGGCGATGTCGGCCAGCTTAAATGCGTTTTTACTGTACCGTGGGCTGGCGCTGGCGGGCGTATTTCATTTTAGTAAAAGTAGCTGGTTATTTCTGGCAAAAATTGCCCTGGCAAGCATTGTGATGGCAGGTGGTTTATTCTGGCTAAGTCCGCCTTTTTCGTTGTGGCTTGCCCTGGATTTCTGGAGCCAGGCTGGCCGGTTGGCGCTATTATGTGCCTTGGGTATTGTCAGCTACTTTGTCATGTTATGGTTGTTAGGGGTGCGGTTATCACATTTTCGGGTGCAAACTGTTGCTGAAAGCAATTAAGTTAGTGGTTATAATGCCGCGTTTATCAGCAGTAACAGCAACCTTAAGGCAGGCATGGAGTTAATTCGCGGCTTACATAACATACAACCCCGGCATCATGGCTGTGTGTTGACCATAGGTAATTTTGATGGTGTGCATCTTGGCCATCAGGCTGTGCTGCAAAAGGTGCAGGCAATAGCGGAGCAACTTAAGTTACCCTCTTGCGTGATGGTGTTTGAGCCGCAACCGCTGGAATTATTTGCCGGTAGCGCCGCACCTGCCAGGTTAAGCCGCTTTCGGGAAAAGTATAGCCAGTTGGCCAGGCTGGGCATCGACCGTTTACTGTGTGTAGGGTTTAATCCGCGCTTTGCCGCAATGCAGCCAGAAGTATTTATTGAGCAGTTGTTGTTAACCCAACTGGGGGCAAAGCAGCTGATTGTCGGTGATGATTTCCGGTTTGGTAATAATCGTGCCGGTGATTTTAGCATGCTGGCGGCGGCAGCAGAGCGGTACCAGTTTGGTCTTACCAGTACCTCCAGTTTGAAACTTGGCCAGCAACGGGTAAGTAGTACTTTGATCCGGCAGGCACTGCAGCAGGATGATTTAGCCGCGGCTGAAGCTATGCTGGGGCGCCCTTTTAGTTTAACCGGCCGGGTGCGGCATGGCCGCAAGCTGGGGCGGGATTTAGGCTTTCCCACGGCTAATGTCTGGTTGTATCGGCGTAAATTGCCGGTTAGCGGGGTTTACGCCATTACCGCAAAGACCAAATATGGTAGTTTTCAGGGGGTGGCGAATATTGGTAACCGCCCGACTGTGCAGGGGCAGCGAGAGCAGCTGGAGGCACACCTTTTTGATTTCAAGGCCGATTTATATGGTAGTCAGATAGCAGTAACCTTGTGTCATAAGTTACGCTCTGAACAGCGTTTCGCTGATCTGGCCGCCTTGCAGCAACAAATTACGGCAGATATGCATGCTGCCAAAATGTATTTTAGTCGCCTGGCTACGAACGCCAGTAGCGTAAGCTAACTTTTAAAACGGAATAAAACGGATGAGCGATTATAAGCATACCCTTAACCTGCCCGAAACGGCCTTTGCTATGCGTGGCAATCTGGCGCAGCGTGAGCCGCAAATGCTGGCGAAATGGACAGAAGATGGCCTGTATCAGCAGATCCGCAGTGCTAAAAAAGGCAAAAAAACTTTTGTTTTGCACGACGGTCCTCCGTATGCCAACGGCAACATTCATATTGGCCACGCCGTTAATAAAATTTTAAAAGACATTATTGTTAAAGCAAAAACGCTGTCAGATTTTGATGCCCCTTATGTACCCGGCTGGGATTGTCACGGCTTGCCAATTGAGCTGGTTGTGGAAAAGAAACACGGTAAGCCGGGCACCAAACTGACGGTAGCCGAGTTTCGCCAGCATTGTCGTGATTACGCGCAAACCCAGATTGAAGCGCAAAAAACCGATTTTGTGCGCTTAGGGGTGCTGGGCGATTGGGATAATCCTTACCGGACCATGGATTTTAGCTCTGAGGCCAATATTATCCGGGTGCTCGGCCGGATAATTGATAACGGTCATTTGCAGCAGGGGTTTAAGCCAGTGCATTGGTGTACCGACTGTGGTTCGGCGCTGGCCGAAGCTGAGGTGGAGTATCAGGATAAAGTATCGCCGGCAATTGATGTGCGTTTTCAGGTAGTTGATGAGCAAATGGTTGATAAATTCGACCACCCTGAACAACATCGTGGTCAGGGGCCGGTCTCAGTGGTGATCTGGACGACAACGCCCTGGACGATTCCGGCTAACCGGGCCGTCGCTGTCAATGCTAAACTGGATTACAGCCTGGTGCAGATAGAGCAGGGCCCGAATGGTGCCGAGCGATTAATCATTGCTACCGATCTGGTGAATGAGGTGATGGCCCGGTCGAATATTGAGCACTATCATGCGCTGGGTTTTTGTAAAGGTGAAGCACTGGATTTGGTGCAGATCCGCCATCCACTGTATGATTTCAGCGTACCGATTATTCTGGGTGAGCATGTTACCACTGAATCTGGCACCGGCTGCGTGCATACGGCACCAGGCCATGGCCAGGAAGATTTTGTGGTCGGCAAACAATATGGGCTGGAAGTCGCCAACCCGGTAGGGGCAAATGGTGTGTACCTGCCTGATACGCCGCTGTTTGCCGGGCAGCACGTGTTTAAAGCCAATGACAGCGTAGTAGAGGCGTTAAAAGCCGCCGGTGCGCTGCTGGTACATAAGGCATACAAACACAGTTATCCGCATTGCTGGCGCCATAAAACGCCGATTATTTTCCGTGCCACACCGCAGTGGTTTATCAGCATGGATAAACAAAGCTTACGCCAGCAATCACTTGCAGAGATCGCCAATACGCGTTGGATCCCGGATTGGGGTCAGCAGCGGATAGAAAAGATGGTTGCCGGTCGGCCGGATTGGTGTATTTCCCGCCAGCGTACCTGGGGCGTGCCGATTGCGTTATTTGTTGATAAAGACACCGGGGCTTTGCATCCCCAAACTCAGGCTTTGCTGGAGCAGGTTGCTCAAAAGGTCGAGCAGGGCGGGATTCAAGCCTGGTTTGATTTGGAAGCAAGCGAGCTGCTGGGCGCCGATGCAGAGCGTTATGTCAAAGTGACTGACACCCTGGATGTCTGGTTTGATTCAGGGGTAACTCATGCTTTTGTGGTCGACCAACGCCCTGAGTTCAATCATGCGAAGCAGGCAGATTTGTACCTCGAAGGCTCTGATCAACATCGCGGCTGGTTTATGTCATCATTAATGACTGGCGTAGCAAGTAAAACGCATGCACCATACCGTCAGGTCCTGACCCACGGCTTCACTGTTGACGGTGAAGGTCGCAAAATGTCGAAGTCACTGGGTAATGTTGTTTCTCCGCAAGAGGTCATGAATAAATTAGGGGCTGATATTTTACGGTTATGGGTAGCCACTACCGACTACACCTCGGAAATGACGGTATCTGATGAGATCCTAAACCGGGCCGCCGATAAATACCGACGGATCCGTAATACCGCACGTTTTTTACTGGCTAATCTGAATGGTTTTAATCCGGCAACGGATTTGGTGCCATTTAATGAAATGGTTGAACTTGACCTGTGGATGGTAAGCCGGGCGGCAAAACTGCAGCAGGAAATTATCGAAGCGTATGATAACTATCAGTTTTTACAGGTGAGCCAAAAGTTAATGAATTTTTGTACGGTAGAGCTGGGCAGTTTTTATCTGGATGTGATTAAAGACCGCCAATACACCGCGCATAAAGATAGCGTTGCCCGTAAGTCATGCCAGACAGCACTATATCATATTGCTGAAGGTATGGTGCGCTGGATGGCCCCGGTAATGAGCTTTACCGCTCAGGAAATCTGGCAGGCTCTGCCAGGTGAGCGCAGCAAGTATGTCTTTACGGATGTCTGGTACGATGCGCTCGCTGCCATGCCGGCCGGAAAGTTTGATGACGATTACTGGCAACAACTTCTGCAGGTTCGGGATGAAGTTAATAAAGTGCTGGAAGCGGCCAGACGTGAAGACAAAATCGGTGCTTCACTGCAGGCTGAGGTTACCTTGTATGCTGGCACTGAGCTGGCAGCAGCGCTTGGTAAACTTGGCGATGAATTACGTTTTGCGTTGATTACCTCAACGGCACAGGTCAGCAGCGATGCGGCACCTGAACAAGCTGTTGCCACCGATATTGCCGGCTTAAAAGTGTTGGTTACTGCCTCAGCAGCGGCCAAATGTGAGCGATGCTGGCATCACCGGCATGATGTTGGTGCCGATAGTGCTCACCCCGGTATTTGTTTACGGTGCGTCAGTAATGTTGCCGGCATTGGTGAGCTGAGGAAATTTGCCTGATGCAGTTATTTAAACAAACGGGCTGGCGCTGGTGGTGGTTAATCTTGCTGCTTATTGTTGTGGATCAGATTTCAAAGCAATGGGTACTGCATGCTATTCCTTATCAGGGCAGTATTCCGCTACTCCCGGTGTTCGAGCTGGCACATGTATATAACACCGGCGCGGCATTTTCATTTTTAAGCAATGCTGGTGGCTGGCAGCGCTGGTTTTTTACGGCTATTGCGGTGGTGATCAGTATCGTTATTGCTATCTGGTTAAGCCGGGTGGGGCGCGGGCAACAAAAACTTAGTCTGGCCCTGGCGTTAGTGTTGGCTGGCGCCATTGGCAATTTAATTGACCGGGTAATGTATGGCTATGTTATTGATATGCTACATGTGTTCTATAAAAGCTGGAGTTATCCGGTGTTTAACCTGGCAGATTCGGTGATCTTCATTGGCGCCATCTTACTAATATGGGATAGTTTTAGCAGTAAACCCGAGGTTAAAGTATGACGCAGGCAGCAATTACCACCAACAGTACCGTATTGTTTCATTTTGATATCACTCTGGCCGATGGCAGTGCTGCGGAGAGTACCCGGGTGCAAAATAAACCGGCCAAGCTGCAAATGGGTGACAATAGTATCTCTCCTGCGTTTGAAGCTCAGTTATTGGGCTTGGTTGCCGGCGAGAAAAAATCTTTTACCCTGGCGCCGCAGGACGCTTACGGGATGCCTAATCCTGATAATATTTACTATGTTGATCGTAGTAAATTTTCTGGCGATGCCCCGGCCAAAGTAGGAAGTATTATTGGCTTTGCGATGCCAGATGGTTCCGAACTCCCGGGCCTGGTGCGCGACGTGGTGGGCGATTCAGTGACGGTAGATTTTAATCATCCGCTGGCCGGACAAACCCTGACTTTTAACATTGAAATCGTAAAAGTGAGCTAAGCAGATGGATATTTTATTAGCCAACCCGCGTGGTTTTTGTGCCGGGGTCGACCGCGCCATCAGTATTGTCGAGCGGGCACTGGAATTATATGAGCATCCTATTTATGTGCGCCATGAAGTGGTACACAACAAGTTTGTGGTAGATGGTCTGCGCCGCAGTGGCGCAGTATTTGTTGATGAGCTGGATGAGGTGCCAGATGGTAACATCGTTATTTTCAGTGCCCATGGTGTATCGCAAGCCGTGCGCGAAAACGCTAAGCAGCGTGGTTTAAAGGTTTTTGACGCTACCTGTCCTTTAGTAACCAAAGTACATATGGAAGTTACCCGGGCCAGTCGTAAAGGCATTGAATGTATTTTAATCGGCCATGCTGGCCATCCGGAAGTAGAAGGCACCATGGGCCAGTATGATAACCCGCAAGGCGGTATTTATCTGGTTGAATCGGTAGAGGATGTCGCCCGGTTGCAGGTGAAAAATCCGGCACAGCTGTGTTATTCCAGCCAGACCACGTTGTCGGTTGATGATACGGCGGACGTGATAGCAGCTCTGCGCCAACGTTTTCCACAAATAGACGGTCCGCGTAAGGATGATATTTGCTATGCCACCCAAAACCGGCAGGATGCAGTACGCGATTTAGCATCAAAAGCTGATTTGCTGCTGGTAGTAGGTGCAAAAAACAGCAGTAATTCAAACCGCTTACGTGAGCTGGCAGAGAAAATGGGCTGTACGGCTTATTTAATTGATACCGCCAATGATATTCAGCAAAGCTGGCTGGAAAATATCAAGGCTGTTGGCGTTACCGCAGGGGCATCAGCTCCCGAGGTACTAGTGCAGCAAGTGGTAGCTCAGCTGAAAATGTGGGGCGGCCAAACGGTAAATGAAAATCCGGGCAGGCCGGAGAACGTGGTGTTTGCCATACCGGCAGAGCTGCGTTAACCGTTACATGAGATCGGGCAGGAGGACAGGTGAATAATGCAGTAACCGGCTCGTCTGCCCTGCTATTTCCACTGCCTGATTTATGCCACGGCAGGATGGTACTCCGAGTGCTGGTGCTGGCGCAGGCTGTGGCTATTTTGCTGGCCTTTGCGCCGGGTACGGCAGAAAGCCCCTGGCAACGACTAGGCTTAATCAGTTTATTCGTCCATTGGATAGCCTTGCTGTCAGGGTACAGTTATTGCAAACTGCGGCCGGTGCTGGCCCGGCAAAGGCCGATAACCATAGCCGCCAGTTGTTTGTTACTGCTGTTTGCGATCACGGCTTTGATCAGCAGTCTCGCCTGGTTATGGTTGCATGACGCTGGTGTGTTGCTGTCCCAGCATTTTGTCCATTTTATTCTGGCCAACCTGATGATAGCTCTGGTAGTGGGGTTGATGGCTATTCAGCTCGGACTGATGCATGCCGAACGCAGTCAGCAACTGGCGGCGCAGAGCCGCGCAGAGTTAGGGGCGTTGCAGGCGCGGATCCAGCCACATTTTTTATTTAATAGTTTAAATACCGCAGCAGAACTTACTCAGCACGACAGCCAGGCTGCTGAACAGGCATTATTAAATCTGGCCGATTTATTTCGTGCTGCAATGCACGCGGGTGAACAGATTAGTCTGACAGACGAACTCACCCTTGCCAGGCAATATCTGGCGCTGGAGCAGTGGCGGCTGGGTGAGCGCATGCGCCAGAACTGGCAGTTACCAGCAAGCTTACCCAAACTTCTGGTGCCGGCGCTGACCATACAGCCATTACTGGAAAATGCTGTACGTCACGGCATTGAAAGTTCTCAATATGGTGGCACCATTGATATTGAACTGATTGACAGCAAGCAGTCTGTTACCGTACTTATTACTAATCCTTTTGCTCCGGCGCTGGATAAAAGTCGCAGTAATGGCGTAGCGCTTACCAATATCCGACAACGTTTGCAGCTGTATTTTGGCGACAGTGCCAGTTTAAATCGCAGTATTGTCAACGGCAAGTTCCGGGTTAAGCTAGTGCTTCCAAAAGCTCAGACTGGGCCAGGCTGATGAAAGTACTGATTGTAGACGATGAACCCTTAGCTCGCGCCCGGCTGCAGCGTCTGCTGGGGCCAATTGCGGGTTTCAGTTGTGTCGGTGAGGCACACAACAGCCAGCAGGCAATGAAAATGTGCCAGCAGTTGCAGCCTGACGTATTGCTGTTAGATATCGCCATGCCGGGTGGTGATGGTTTGCAGTTGGCAGCTACCCTGACCAGCCAGCCAGTGCCGCCGGCCATTATATTTGTTACTGCCCATCCACAACATGCGCTGGATGCTTATCAGGTTTGCCCTGCTGACTATATTTTAAAGCCGGTATCGGCTGAACGTCTGGCTGCGGCCCTGGCGCGCCTGGGCAATCGCACCCGGGCGCATATCGAGCGACAGGCGGTAACGGATGAGGCTATCAGCTATCAGTTGGGCTCGACAACCAGGCAGGTTGCGCTGAGCAAAGTGCAGTATTTTATTGCAGACAGTAAATACGTACGGATGGTTTTTGAAGACGGTGAAGCTTTACTGGAGCTTACCTTGAATCAGTTGCAGCAGCGTTTTCCTGAGCAGTTAGTGCGGGTTCACCGTAGCACGCTGATAAATAAGCACTATTTTAGTGCGCTGCGAGCAGCAGCCGATGGCAAACATTACGTTGAGTTAACCAACCAGGAGATCCGGCTTGAAGTGAGTCGCCGGGCGCTTAGCCAGGTAAAGCAGGCTTTAAAATTGCATCGAAATTAACGTTGGATTGATATGAAAATGACGCCGCTGATTTTTTATAAGCTGTGCCGTTTATCGGCAGAATAAACCTTTAGTCCGGGTCGTAATAGGAATAGACAACGGCTTTTGCTAGGGTAACGGTATCAAAAAGTTGTAATGAATTAAATAACAGAGAAATGGGAAACACTATGGCATTAGTGGTTGCAGATAACAGACAGAACCCGCTTACGCCAAGCGGCCTGCAGTATGGTTTCACTCTGATTGAATTGATGGTGACAGTAGCAGTGTTAGCCATAGTGCTGACTGTGGCCGTGCCGAGTTTCGCCAGTCTGGTGAATAGTAACCGTTTGAATGCACAAGCGAATCAATTGTTAGCTGCCATAGAATATGCCAAAACTGAAGCAGTAAAAAACAATACTGTTATTACCTTTTGTCATTCCGATGATGGTAGTACTTGCAGCGCTGCCGGTACTGCAGGGTGGCAGGGTTGGTTGATTGGTGTAGCAGCAAACCCTACTGGTATTGAAGCAGGGAGTACAATGCGAGCCGGAACCCTGGAGTCGGCGCAGTTGGTAATTCGCGGTAGTGAAACACTTACAAATGCAGGTGATCAAATAAGAATTACACCGCAAGGATTATTGAGAACTGATGCTCGTTTGCCACTGCAGGCAACGTTGCGTGTATGTCACCCAACGTCTTCGATTAACCCAAATAGTCGGAATGTTAGAATTCGTTCAGGTGGCCAATTAGCTGTTATTGGCGAGCAAAACGATGGCTGCCCAGCCCCTTAGGAATATGAAAATGAAGAAAATCAGTGGTTACACCAAACAGCAAGGCACCAGTTTACTTGAAGTATTAATTGCCGTGCTGGTTTTAGCAATTGGTATTCTGGGTGTTGTTGGTTTGCAATCAGTAAGTCTGAGAAGCACCAATACCGCGCACGAACGGGCAATGGCGGTAATATTATCTGAGACCTTATTTGAAGTAATGCGAACTGAAGGTCCGGTTGCCAGGACCGGCGCTTTTGCAATGAGTACCTGCGAAGGTGTTGGTGGCATTCCAGTTACCGCGGCCTGGCAGCAAGATGTTAAACAGGCAACGTCTGAATGTGCCTTGGTAGAGTGGGCTGACGGCGTTTATACCGTAACGATGGACTGGAGTGATGAGCGACTTAATGCCAACTCTGTTGTGGTGATGGAGGTAAGGCCATGATGCAGTTCAAGGCGAACCGGGGCTTTACTTTGGTAGAGTTAATGATTGCTCTGGTCCTGGGATTGGTGTTGTTGGGTGGTGTGATAGGCGTATTTTTATCTAACCAAACTACCAATAGGGTGAATAACGAGCTGGCATCTTTACAAAGCAGCGCCCGTTTAGCCTTCCAGTTAATGTCACAGGATATTCGCAGTGCTGGCTTTGCCGGTTGTAATAACTCAAATCGTGTTGTTAGTGTAATAAACGGCGCACCGGCCTGGTCACAATGGCGGGAAGATGCGAGAGGTTTGGAAGGTTTTGGTGTTGGTACTAATGGCGTAAGCGAGTCGTTGCGTTTAATGTATGGTTCAGGTAACACAACGTCAGTACTTAACCATGTACCGCCGTTACTAACTTTAAACGAAAATACAACACTGCAAACTGGTGATATTGCTATGTTATGCGATGACACACTGGCTGCAATTTTCCAGGTAGCGGCCACAGCGCCAAATGTTGTAAGCCATGCCGTCGCTGCACCATTGAATTGTTCTCAGGATTTGGGCTTTCAGTCGCCGTTGGTTTGTGCTGACTCACGTCCCAGAGTATTTCCGGGTGGCGCTATGTTGATGCGGTTTGAATCAGCATTATGGTTGGTTGCTGCCAGTGCTGATAATCCGGCTATAAACTCTTTGTACCGTGAAATTATTATTGGCGGTAATGTCGTTCGCGAAGAAGTATTGTTCGGTGTTTCCAGCCTTAATTTTGCTTATCAGGATGGAAGTGTTCCATTTGTATTTGGTCCTGTTGCATTTTCACCTGCAGTTGTCATGAACAATGTTGTTGGTGTCCAAGTTATACTTGTCATGGATCCGAATGCCTATACCAATGCTAATTTGCCGCTGGCGATGCGGACCATTCAATTTTTTGCCTCTGTGCGTAACAGATTGAGGTAGCGCCATGAAAAACTATTATCGTCAAAAAGGTGCAGTACTGGTTGTTGCGTTATTGCTGTTATTGGTAATAACGTTGGTGTCAGTTGCTAGCATGCAACGTTCTGTGCTGCAAGAGCGCATGACAGCTAATTTATATGAGCGGCAATTGGCTGTGCAGCAAGTTGAGGCAGCTTTGCGTTCAGCGGAAAATTGGGTGGCGGCACAGTTACCTGATCCAAGAGTTCAAATACCCGCGAACGCCTGGTTCTATAATGTGCCAGTGGTTGCCGCAGTTGACCGTTGGCAAGATCCGTTAACGGTGTGGCGAGATGCGCCAGCAATTAATACTGATATGGCAAACAGTGCCCAGTATTTTATTGAATATCTGGGTGAATGGCCGTCACCTACCGCTCCTGATTGCGCCAGCTCGACCACTATTGAGCCTGAATGTCTGTCGCCTACTTTTCGTATTACTGCCCGCAATATCGTAACACCCGGCACGCCGGAAGTTTTGATGCAAACCATCTGGCGTTTGTAAGGTTATGAGGAACTCTAAAATGAGTAAATATAATACCGTCTCAAAAAATGCTTGGCTGATGTTTAGCATGGGTATGCTTATGGGTTTATCAAGCGCTCATGCCGCGACAACGCTGTCAATTCCTCAGGTGCCATTGCAAACAGGTAGTGATGTGCCGCCCAATATTCTGTTTATGCTGGATGACTCAGGGTCTATGGCCTGGTCTTATATGCCAGACAGTATTAGTGGTATCTGCAGAAATTCAACGGATGTTGAAGATAGAGCAATGGGGCGATCGCCTCATATAAACAAAGCCTATTTTGATCCAGCTGTAAATTATGTTGCACCGCTGCAGGCTAACGGTACCCCATTTGCAAATGCTAGTTTCACTGCTGCCCGAACTAACGGCTATAGTTCGTCGTCCGCGATAGTTAATTTGAAAACGAGTTTTAGAGCAACCTGGCAATATCAGGATGGTGGCAGCGATGCGTTTTGTGGCTCTGCAGGCGCTGCAGATTACTATTTATATGAGCCGGCATTATGTGATGATGATGACGATGAAGATGATGAGGAATGTTATCGGAGGTATATTGTCGACGAGCAGAGTGATGCCATTAAACAGAACTTTGCCAATTGGTATTCTTACTATCGTTCACGCTTAATGTTGTCTAAAGCTGGTATTGGCAGAGCTTTCCAAACCTTGCCTGAGAGAATGCGCGTTGGTTATGGCCGTTTAAACCGCAATCCAGAAGTGGAACGGGGGGTCAGAGCATTTGAAGGCTCGAATAAAAATCAGTTTTATACTTGGCTTTATGGTCGGCCCGATACCACATCTGGCACGCCACTTAAATCTACCCTGCAGGCTGCCGGTGATTATTATAAAACGGCTGAACCTTACCGGGCTGAACCGGAAAATACCAGTAGTGGCCTGGTGTCATGCCGGCAGAATTTTACTGTGTTGATGACCGACGGCTTTTATACCAACCAGAGTCGCGGCTTTGGGGACTCAGATGGCGATGGTGATGGTGATACCCTGGCAGATATTGCGCACCATTACTGGAAAACTGACTTGCGCTCCGATTTAGAAAATAATGTACCGAGTGGTACGTTGGATCCGGCCAATTGGCAGCATATGGTTACCTACGGGGTAGGGTTGGGAGTTGATGGTACTATAACTAATGTTGATGATGCCAAAAAATGGCCAATTAATGATAGCCGTTGGCCAAAGCCCGATAGTAATCCAAGAAAAATAGACGATTTGCTCCATGCGGGGGTAAACAGTCGAGGAGGCTTTTTTAGTGCCAGGGATCCGGAAACCTTTAACACTGAACTGACGAATACTTTACGCAATATCGTGAACAGGGTGGCTTCAGCGTCAAATCTGGCCGCGACCACCACGACGTTGCAAGAAGACAATAGCGTGTTTCAAGCATCATTTAATACTTCTACCTGGAGTGGTGAACTGGTTGGTGTCGATGTAGAAGACTTCTCTGTACAATGGACTGCTAACTTTCCAGATTGGGGCGACCGGGTTATTGAAACCAGTCGGGGAAGTGGTGCTAATCCTGCGCAGTTTAGCTTTGAATGGGCTGAGTTGAATTCTGCTGAAAAAACGGCATTAGACAATGAGCAAACCGTAAATTATTTGCGGGGCGAAAGGGTTAATGAGTTAACGCTGTTTCGTGAAAGAGCTTCATTGCTAGGTGATATCGCTCACTCATCACCTGTTTACGTTGCTGAGTCACAAAATAGAAATTATCAGCGCTACAGCTGGCCTGAAGCCAGTAGCTATCAATCGTTTTTGACAACGACTAAAACGCGGGCGCCAAGGATATTTGTAGGCGCAAATGATGGTATGTTGCACTCTTTTAATGCTGATGCAACTGTTTCCGACGCGGGCGAAGAGACGTTCGCCTATGTGCCACAGGCTATGTTGACTGAGACATCCCGACTGACAGATTTTGCCAGCATTGATTATGAACATCGGTTTTATGTGGATGGCTCTCCTATTGTGGCAGATGTGTTTATTGGTGGAGCCTGGCGTACTGTCTTGGTGGGTACACTTGGCCGTGGTGGCGACTGGATGTTTGCACTTGATATTACAGATCCATCAGAAATAAAAGTACTATGGGATATTAAAGTTCCTGAGTTAGGGATTATGCCGCACAAACCTGTTATCACCCGTCTGAATAATGGCCGCTGGTCAGTGTTAGTAGGGTATGGCTACAATAATAGCCCAGGCAAATCAGGTTTGCTGGTCGTTGATTTGGAGCAAGGCGCAAGTTTGCCAATAAGAAAGCTGGAAACGTCTGACAGTGATGCTGTCGGTTTGGCTCAGGTAGAGGGTTGGGACCAGAATAAAAACGGGAATACAGACTGGGTATTTGCCGCTGACATCAACGGCAATGTGTGGAAATTTGATTTAAGCTCGACGTCTGCCAGTTCCTGGCAAGTCGCGTATGGTGGAGCACCATTGTTTGTCGCTAAAGATACTGCGGGAAAGCGGCAGCCTATTACGGGAGGTGTGACACTGCAAAGCCATCCGGATAACGCTGAGCTTTGGGTATTTTTCGGTACCGGTAAATTTATAGAGACGGGCGATAGTGTCAATGCTGATACGCAAAGCTGGTATGGTATTAAAGATGGTGAACGAATTAGTAGCAGAAGCGAGCTGGTATCAAGAACTATGACTAATGTTGATTATACTAATCCAGATACTGGCGAGGTCCGCAGTGCCCGTAGTTTACCCTACGTAGAAGGTAACGACATGGACGGCAAGCGTGGTTGGGTAATGGATTTGGTTGACACCCGTGAGCGAATCACCTCCAAACCAAGATTTATTAGTGGCAATTTAGTGATGAATACAATTATACCGGATACAGATCTGTGTAATCCTCAGGGTGACGGTTGGATAATGGCAGTTGACCCTTTCAAAGGATCGCGTTTGAATTATCACTTCTTTGATTTATCTGGTGATGAAAAGTTTGAAGGCGCGGATGGCTTACCTGATGGTGCGGCTGCTAGCGGCGTAAAATTTGATGGTATGCCAGGAGAGCCGGTATTCTTTACTGAGGGTGACAAATCTACAATGATTACACCTGATTCGACTGTCGGTTTAAATAATACCCCTGTAAATGTGGGGATTCTTCGCGGAAGACTTTCTTGGCGGGAGTTGATTAACTAATGATGTCTTATAATGTTAAACAAAAAGGTATGACCTTAATCGAGATAATGATTGTGGTAGCAATTGTCGGCATTCTTGCCTCAATTGCTTACCCTTCGTATCAGAATTATGTGTTGCGCAGCCATCGTTCAGCCGCAACCAGCTGCCTATTGGAATTAGCGCAGTTTATGGAGCGAAATTATACCCAAAATATGCGCTATGATTCAGTAGGTTTTGCCTTGCCAAACCTGCAATGTATGACGGAGTCTGCCAACCGATATGATTACACTAGCGTGCAAGCACAGCGAACCTATACCGTTACTGCAACAGCAATAGGACCACAGGCAAATGATACTGCCTGTCCAACGCTAGGTATGGATCAGGCTGGTACGAAACTGGTAAGTAATGCCAGCGTTGCAGCCACGGTTGCGGAATGCTGGTAATTTATTTTGGTTAAAATTTGATCTTTTGAAATAATGTTGTAACTTTATAGTTAAATTAATTAACTATGGCATACGGATATGCGGTTACAACACGGCGTTAGTCTGCTGGAAGTTTTAATCACCTTACTGATCCTTAAACTGGGGTTGCTTGGCGTGTTAGCCGGGCAAACCCTTGCTTTACAATATATTATAGATGCTACGCAACGAACCACCGCGGTGGCGCTGAGTGCTGCCTTAGTGCAGGAGCTTGGCGCCGTAATAACCGATTCCCCTGATTTTAGCCTTGAACTTAATGCTGATAGCCTGGCAGAGATACCAGGTTGTTCTGCTGCGGTTGCCTGCAACGACACTGAGTTGCGCGATTATCAGTTGGCGCGCTGGCAGCAGTTGTGGCAGCTCCGAGCCGAGACCGGGGCACCTATCTTTTCACCGCAGTTCTGCCTCCAGTTTGCTGATAACAACTTACAGTTACAGGCCAGCTGGCAGCAAAGGGCTAATGCAAATGGTGCCACGACGCTCAGTTGCGAAGCTGGTCCGGGCCGATCAGGTCTGGCATTAACCGCGCGGATCCCCTGATTATGTTACCTCGTGGTTTTTCGTTGGTAGAGTTATTAATCGCCATGCTGTTAGGGTTAGTACTACTGGGTTTTACCGTGCAAATTTTTGCCAGTCTGGCAGCGTCGTCACGGCAAGCCCAGCAATTGGCGCAGTTACAACAAAATGGTCAGTTGGCACTTAATCTGTTGCATAACGAATTACAAAATACCGGCTTTTGGGGTGGGGTTAGTCTGAGCGATATTAGCCAGGCGGCGGTTGAGATAATGGCACCGACGCCTGACTGTGTCGAAGATGATATGGATAGCGGCAGTTTTCCGGTAGAGGGTCAGATTTTTACCAGCTTGTATGGCAAAGTCGCGACATCGGGGCGTCAGCTCAACTGTCTGACATCGCTAGCTGTCGATAGCGAAATACTACAACTTAAAAGAGCGATTGGCCTGGCTGTAACTGCGGCAGAATTGCGGCCAAATCGGTTTTATATAACACCACACTGGCAGCAGAGCCGTTTTGTCAGCCAGGACAGCGCGGGGATCGACGTTGACAGTGTTTATTATCCTTATCAGCACTTAGTTTTTTATATTCAAAATCAGCGGGTTGATGGACAGATCATTCCGGTATTGATGCGAAAAAGGTTAGTTCGTTCCGCTGCTGGTAGCGCCCGGATCGCAACCGATTCAGTTATCGACGGGGTAGAGCGCCTGCATTTTGAGTTTGGCATTGATACCGATGCTGACGGCAGCTTAAATTATATGCTGCCGACGGTATTAATGAGTAAGGAGCACTGGCAGCAGCAGTTAGGCAAGATTGTCAGCATCCGGTTTTACATCTTATTGCGCAGCACGGCACCGGATCCGCGCTACCTTAATCAGCAATCGTATCAGATGGGTAGCAGCCGGTTTGAAGCGCCCGATGATCATTACCGACGTCTGTTACTGGCGGGTAGCGTGTATTTTAATAACGCAGCATTTTAAAAGAAATTGCCACGCGAGCCAATTATCAGCTTAACAAACGACAAGCAGTTATTTCATCCACATAGAATGACTACCCACAACAGGGAGGTTGTATGCGACAGAGTGGTATGGCGCTGATAAGCGCTCTAATCTTTCTGCTGGTAATGCTGTTAATTGTCAGTACAAATTTAGTCATCAGCCAGATGAGTACTAAATCGGCACAGGCTGCGCAGCGGCAATTACGGTTTGAACATCAGGCTCTGGCATTTCATCTGCGTGCCGTAACTGATACTACCAGTGCGGTTAGCGAAGCAGATTTAACCCTAGTCAGCCGCTGCCCGGCCAGTTATGCGGTGTGGTCTGAGTCGCTAGTGCAATGTGATCTATTGACTCTGGCAACCAACTTATTATCGGATGATCACAAGTTTGCCGCAGGTTACAGCAGCATGTTGCTACGCCAGCAAGTGGTCGACGGGGAGGTGCTGGATGCAGAATAACCGTTTAAGTACGTCCTCTGATGCCAGCAGACAGACCTCTGAGCAAATCCAGCAATGGCTCAAACTTGCGCCGGTATTGGCCATCGTTGTACTGACTTTGCTCGCTGCTGTAGTGTTTTGTTTCAGTGCACTGGCATCAACGCCAGAATGCTGGCGGGCGCCGGCAGAACCACGTTTGCTGGAACTGGAAGGTAGCAGCAGTTCCGGACCTTTGCAGCGATTTCTGCATCATAACGAGCGAGATGGAGATGGTCAGCTTGAATTGTATTCATCGGATAGTCCGATAGCCCTGGCATCATTGTACCGCTGGCCATTAGCCGACGGTACCGGGGCCGCAGCCGCCTTTTACGCCAGCCCCGAACCGTTGGATAGTGACTACGACGGTCTGGTAGATCAACTTGTCATTACCGATATCACTGGCCGGATTTGGTTAACCAGGGTAAACGCGACAGGGTTTACAGCTACGCGCTTGTTGGCAAATTTAAGCCATCCCGACTGGTTGTTTATAGCAAGTGCAGGTGTAATAGAGGTTAGCCTGCCCTTGGGATTGCGTCCTGATGGGCTGGCAGGTCGGCACCAAAAATTACTACTTATCGCCAGAAATATTATTACCGGTGAAGATGCTTTGTTTACGTTGCGCCTGCCAACTGGTGTACCGGTAGCAACACCTGTGCACTTTGCCGATTTAGTCGACCGTACCGTATTAACTGACACCGAGCAGGAGGAGGGGCTTAGCAACGAACAATGGCTAAGTATCGTTGCTAGTGCAGGCTGGTGGACCAGGTTATCTGGTCAGGTTACCCAACCACCAAAAGTCGTTGCCGGGGTAATATATAGTGCGGTCGCTACCAGCGATTTTACTGCAGATGAGTGCGCAGAGCACAGCGCAGACCACGATGTTGTTGCCATGCAACTGCACAGTGCTGGTCTGGTGTACAGTCAACGCCGTTTTCGGCTGCTTAATGGCGAGGGGCAGTTAAAACTACAGCGGCAAACTGACGGCACCGCAGCGCTGGTATTAGACAGTCGCGATGGGCAGCAACACGTACTGGCAGATTTAAAAATGATCTCGCCGCTGTGCCCGAACTGTACCGAGCAATTAAAACTGGACGAGTACCCACGCTGGCTGAAATTGGCAACCTATCGGCATGAAACAGGAGCACACTGATGATCGCGATATTTCGCAACGGCTTTACGTTAATTGAGTTGATGGTTGCGGTGGCGATAGTGGGCATATTAAGTGCAATCGCTTACCCGTCTTACCAGCAGTATGTGTTAAAAACCCATCGGGCTGAAGCGAGCAAACTATTATTGACCGCAGCTAATATTCAGGAAAGACAGTTAGCAGATCACGGCCGTTATACCGATAATGTTGCTTTACTGGGGGTGGCGCCAGACGGTATCACCGCAAGTGGTCGTTATCAGTTACAGGTACTGCTGAGTGATGCCAGCAGCTATACCCTTGAAGCAACAGCACAGGGGCCGCAGCGGGCGGATAATGATTGTCTGGTTTTTACCCTCGAGCATACCGGCCAGCGTAATCGTAGTATGCCTTCTTCATTATTTTGTTGGGACTAGTCAGTTTTCCCAATTAGTCAGGGCATGGCGCCCGATGAAAGAGTAAACGATTACGCCCTGCCTGATTTAGCACCAGCGTGTAATGCCAGTTGAACGTTGGCTGTGGGCAATAGTAAAAGGTGCCATTCTCTAATGCATTTAAGCTGCCATCCCGCCTGAATTGTAATTGACTGCGGTTATATTTCAGCTGGTGCTTGCTGAAAACGGGCGGGATTTGCCGCAGCACAAATTCTGTATCAGTGTGCGGGTTAATTAAGCTTAGTACCAGCGGGTAAGTGCGCCAGTCGCTCTGACATTCGCTCCCTGACAATGGACATAGCCTAACCGGCTGCTGGCTGTTCGCAGCCTGGATCCTGGCAAACCCAAGATGACGGCTAAATTGCGCCATATAGCTGCCTGCCCGCTGTTTATTAATCAGTTCTGCCATCGTGGGTAACACAATTTGCAGCAAAATAGCCATAATGGCCAGGCCAAGGACTAATTCAAGCAGAGTCAGTCCTGATTGCTTTGACAAGGTATTCATTTATCCACCCTTTGCAAACGGGAAATGGTAAGCAAAGTGTAGCAAATATATTTAAAAAATGTTTTAAATGCGTGCTGGCAGCAAAATGGCCCTGTGTTAAGGGCCGCTTTTAAGGCTGTTATTTACGGGGGCTATGCGTTAATCATAGATGGTCGGTATAGGGTCGCGTTTATGCTGAGTTTTGAGGTAAATATTAATTAAACGCTGTGCCACTTCAGGTGCCACATGTTTTCCCTCAAGAAAATCATCAATTTGATCGTACGTTAAGCCCAACGCGGCTTCATCGGCTTTTTGCGGTGCAAGACATTCCAAATCGGCCGTTGGCGTTTTGCGCACTAATATATCAGGTGCAGCTAATTTGGCAGCGATGGCGCGAACCTGCCGTTTACTTAACCCAAAAAGCGGGGCTAAATCACAGGCTCCGTCACCCCATTTGGTATAAAAGCCAGTAATGTTTTCAGCTGAATGATCGGTGCCCAGCACCAGGCCGTTATTCAGTGCAGCAATGTGATATTGCGCTATCATCCGGCACCGGGCTTTAACATTACCTTTGGCAAAGTCTGCTTTGGCTTCACTTATCGCACTGTTGCTGGCATCAGCCAGTGCTATCAGCGTGCTCCGATGCATCGCATCAACCGATGCTTTAATATCGACGCTTATTGATTTGCTCGGCTTAATAAAGCTGATGGCCAACTGGGCTTCTTCTTCATCACGTTGAGTACCGTAGGGCAGACGAACCGCAATAAACTGATAGCCAGCACCATGTTCTTGGTTTAATTCGTCGATGGCCAACTGAGCCAGACGGCCACAGGTAGTAGAATCCACTCCGCCACTTATGCCTAGAATCAGACTGGTCATGCCGGCATTGCGCAATTGCTGTTTTATAAACTTAACCCGGCGCTGGATCTCAACTTGTGTATCTATTTCAGGTAAAACCCGCATTTGGGCAATAATGTGTTCTGCCTGCATTCTATTTAGCCTGTCATTATAAAAAGCACAATATCTTAACGTATCTGCGGGAAATAGGATCAACTAATTGCTGCTAAAAAGCTGATGCCGGCGGATGCATGTATTATACTGGCGCTAACTTCTGGCCCTAAGCTTTGGAATCCGTAATGAAAAAAATTGAAGCTATTATTAAGCCTTTTAAACTTGACGATGTACGGGAGGCACTGGCCGATATCAAAATCACCGGCATGACCGTTACTGAGGTAAAAGGCTTTGGCCGGCAAAAAGGTCACACCGAACTGTATCGTGGTGCAGAATATATGGTTGATTTTCTACCCAAGGTTAAGTTGGAAATTATTGTTGGTGATGAGCTGGTTGAGCGTTGTGTTGAAGCAATAATGAAAACCGCACAAACCGGCCGGATTGGCGATGGTAAAATATTCGTGTTTGAAGTGGAACGGGTGGTTCGGATCCGCACTGGTGAAGAGGATGAAGATGCGATATAACATGTTAATGCTTAATTAACTTTGGAAAATTATGCCGACTTTCTTAAGCCAGAAAATGATAGCGGTAGCCGCTATCATAATGCTCAGTGCATGCAGTACTGTGCAATATCCGGTTAACGAAAAGCCTCAACCTCCCTATTCTCTGCCACTGGCAACGGCACAGGGAGCTGTACCAACGTTGCACGAAATTTTTTCTCTGACTGCAGCTCAGCAAGCTGAGTTTCTGGTTTATTTTCATTCGCCTGAACGCCAACACCTTGCTGCAAATAAGCGACTTTACCGGTTTCTCGAAAATAAAGTTTCTGGCTTTAATTATCTGGGTGAAAATCATACAGCATCAGAAGCCTACGCGCTTAATAGCGGTAACTGTATCTCTTTGGCTGTATTAACCAAGGCATTAGCTGATCTGGCTGGAGTCAAAGTTAAATTTCAAAATATTGTTTCTGCGCCTGTCTATAGTATTGATCATGACGTGATGTTGGCGTCAGATCATATCCGGTCACTTCTATATAATCCTGCGTTGTCTTCTGGTGAAGATCCATCATTTAAAGGGCAGTCGGTAGTGGTTATTGATTATCTGCCTGAGTTTGGCAGTCGACTACCAGGCCCTGTTATTTCAGATGATACTTTTGTTGCGATGTTTTATCGTAATCTTGCAGCCGAGGCAATGCTGGCAGAACGATACGAACATGCCTTAGTTCTCATCCGTAAAGCGATCGAATATGCGCCAACCTACAGTGCAAGTATTAATCTGGCTGCGGTACTGCACAGGCGGCTGAGTTACCCAGCGTTAGCAGAGCAATTTTATCAATATGGTCTTACGGTAGCAGATAATAAGATTGCACTGATAAGCAATTTTGCCGTATATAAACAGAGCATCGGCGATCGGGAAGGAGCAGAGGCATTATTCCAAGAATTAACAACCCTGGATGAACGCGATCCATACCAATGGTATGTATTGGGTAAAACAGCATCCTCGCAGTACAGGCATCATGACGCAGTAAGCTACTTTAAAAAAGCCGTTCAGCAAGCACCTTACATCGACAAGCTGCAATTAGAACTTGCCCTGGCATATTTTAAAAATAAACAGCTTGTGCTGGCATATCAAACATTAGAGCAAGCCTCACAGCTGGCGCCGTCTGATAAGGTGCAACAACGCTATTATGCGAAACTTGAAACATTAAAATTGTATCAGTTAGCACAGTAATGATGCGGCTTAATCTTATCTTAATCGTCGCATGCTGGGGGTTTGGCGTTCAGGCCCAATTATTGGTCGATATTAAGTCACTCAGCAGTACCGAAATGCAGGGCCGTGAGACAGGTTCGCCAGGAGCTGCACGGGCCCGAAATTATATTGCAGATCGATATGCCAAGTTGCAGCTAGGAGCATTTAACGCGGTTTATCAACAGCCATTTACCTACGGTTTTCAGCAAAAAAAAACGGGTGTCAATCTGGTAGGCTACCTGCGGGGCTGCACTTACCCAGAGCACTATGTGGTGGTAACAGCGCATTATGATCACCTGGGTACGCAAGGGAGAACGGTATTTCATGGCGCCGATGACAATGCCTCCGGGGTAGCAGCGATGTTGGAGCTGGCTGCCCGGCTCAGCGACAACTGTCCGGTATACTCATATCTGCTGGTTGCTACAGATGCGGAAGAAAATGGCCTGTTTGGTGCTAAGGCATTTGTTGACTCGCCTCCGGTACCGTTAAGCAACATAGTGTTGAATGTAAATCTGGATATGATTGCCCATCCAGACCGGCGCGGGAAATTATATTTGACCGGGGCCAACCGTTATCCGGCATTAATAGCACAGCTGAAACCCGAATTAACGCCGCTGAAATTCCTGCATCATCGTGGTCCAGCACGTAAATTGCGTGACAGACAGCGCTATGACTGGCCAAATGCCAGTGATCACGGTCCTTTTTATCGGGCGGGAATACCTTACTTATTCTTTGGTGGACAAGTTCACCGCTACTATCATACCCCTGATGATACCTGGCAACGTCTTGACCCCCAGTTTGTACAATTGGCAATGCAGGCTATCTGGCAGACCGTGCAGTGGATTGAGCTGCAACCTCCCACCGCTTTACGTCCCGAATCCAGCTAGCTACCAGTCAAAACTAAGTTGGTTGCTGCTTTTCGCTGTGGTACGAGCCGCAGGCCGCTTGCGACTGGCGTGGCGCTGCACTACTGCCAGTTTTTGCTGTTGCCACTGGTTTTTTTGCCGCTTGTTAAGCCACAACCCTAATTTTGCTCTGGCTTGTTGCTGCGCGTGCTGTAAATCGACGATTGGTGCCGGATAAGTGACATCAATAATACAGCCATAACGCTGTTGCAGTGATGGCGGCAGTAACCAGGGGGTATGCAGCCAGCTGTTTGGTAATTGCCGCAGTTCCGGCAGCCACTGGCGGATAAATTGACCATCGGCATCTTTTTGCTGGCTTTGTTTTACCGGATTATACATGCGATTGGGATTAATCCCGGTAGTGCCCGCCTGCATCTGAATTTGTGAGTAATGAATACCTGGTTCGTAATCAACAAAACATTGCGCTAAATGCAGTGCGATGGGGCGCCAGTGCAGCCACAGATGATAACTGGCAAAAGCTACTAACATGGCTCGACCACGAAAATGCAACCAGCCGGTTGCCAGCAGGCAACGCATGGCGGCGTCAATTAACGGGTAGCCGGTTTGACCGTTTTGCCAGGCCTTGAACAAGGCCGGGTTAAATTCAGCCTCGCGCATGCCATCAAAACCGCGATGCATATTAAAAAACTCAATCGCTGGTTCATCTTCCAGTTTTTGCATAAAGTGACAATGCCAGCGTAAACGGCTAAAAAAAGCGTGCAACCCTTGTTTCTGCCGCGGCTCGGTTTGGTGTTTCAGGGCCTGCAGACTCTGTTGCTGCAACTGGCGCATACTTAACTGGCCATAACTAATAGCCGGGCTTAAACGGGAACCGCTGCGTTCTGCTTTAGCCGGCGATGAAATATGCTGTCGGTAGTAACGGCTGCGAGTAGTAATAAAGTAGTTAAACGTATTGTGGACGTCTGCCGCTTTCTGCAATGAGCTGATTGCGGGTAAATCTTTGCCACGATGCATCGGGAGTGACATGATGTTGTCGTGGGTTGCGGTAAGCCAGGGCAGCGTTTCAGGTGTTGGACATACGGGCGATTTAAGCCAGTTGTCTGCCAGTTCAAACCAATTGTCCCGGTTTACTAATTTGCGAAATACCGCAAACTGGCGATACTGATGCCAGGGGATATGCAAGCTCTGCAGCAATCTGCCAACGGCCAAATCACGCTGGTATGTCCATAAATTACCGGTTTCTTCATGGCTGAATACACCTTGTATCGCAAACTGCTGGCAAAGTTGGCGCAACACCACAGTGGCAGCACCTTTTACCACTAATAGTGGCTGACCAAGCGCCGTCAGTTGCTGGTTGAGCTGCTGCAGGGCCGGCGCAATATACTGCCAGTGACGTAGTGAGGTATCCGGTTGCTGCCAGTAATCGGGTTCAACAATGTAGACTGGCAATACTGCGCCTTCTTTGACTGCATGCCATAAGGGCTGATGATCCTGCAGCCGTAAATCCCGCTTAAACCATACCAGACTGGTCATTTGCTCAGGTTTTGCTAGCGGTCAGTTTCGACAGCCAGTACTGCCAGTGAGCTGGTACGCTGACTCCCGGGCCGGGCTGATGGATCATCCTGCCTGGCGCCGAAAGCTCCGGCAACATGGTACGGACAAAGTCACCGTTTGCATCATAGTTAAGCGCCTGCTTAATAGCATTAAACTGGCGTTCCCCGCTATTGCCGCTGCCAGCGATATAGGCCCAGTTGCCCCAGTTGCTGGCAACATCATAATCGAGCAGACGCTGTTCAAAATAGGCTGCGCCGAGGCGCCAATCTAGCTTAAGATCATGGATCAGGTAGCTGGCGACGTTCTGCCGGCCACGATTACTCATTAAACCTGTGGTGTTGAGCAATCGCATATTGGCATCAATAAAGGGGACGCCCGTTTGTCCGGCGCACCAGTGATTAAATGTGTTTTGCTGCAGTGCGGTAAGAGCAGGCGTGCTGAAATCTGGTGGGCCTTTTATCGCGCTTTTGCTAAACCAGGCCTTACCATATTTACGAAACTGCCAGCGGAAAAACTCGCGCCACAATAATTCGAATTTAAGCCAGTAGGTAGAATCATTTGCCAGGTGCTGTTGCTCAAATTGTAAGATCTGCTGCCAGCAAAATCGCACAGATAAACTGCCCGCAGCCAGTGCTGCTGAAAACTTGCTGGCGTAATAATCCCCCAGCAAGCCATTGCGGCTGGTTTTATAATGACGGATAGCCTGTTTTTGCCAGATAAAATCATCAAGCCGGGCCAATGCCTGTTGTTCGCCGCTACCCGCAAGGCTTTCGGGTTGACTGAATGGCGCTAACTGGCTGAAGTTCTCACAAAATGGAGCGGTCTGTGCGGGTGTCAGCCATTGCTGATCCGGCAGCGGTGTAAACTCTGGAAGTGCAGATTCAACCAGTAGTAGGGGTTCACGCTGCTTGCGAAACTGACTAAAGCTATCCGGCAATTTACATAATTCCGGTGCAAGTGAGGGGCTACCGAGTAAACTGTTTATATCGTTGGTAATCACCTCAAAGCGCTGTGCTAATTGCTTAACGAGCTGTTGCTCGGTATAGCCAACCGGAGTTGCAGTAAGAATTTGCCTGACATTAAGTGCTTGGGCCAGCGCCGTTAACTCTGCTAGCGGATCACCAAATAAGGTCACTAAGCCAATGTTTAATTTAGCCAGTGCCTGTTTGCTATCTGCGATCAGTTGCAACTGTTGTTGCAGTCGCAACAAGCTGGCACGCGCTACACCGTACTGATGGCCAAAATAAGCCGCTTTATCAAGGCAAACAACCGCAACTAAAAGCTGGCTGCTATCAGCCTTGCCTGCCTGACATAACAAGGGGTTGTCATGGATCCGCAGTGCTTTATCCAGCAAAACCAGGCAGGTCACAGTTGCTCCAGATGTATCAGGTATTCTTCTGCTTTATCGCGCAATGCCTGTTGTTGATCTGCTGTTTTGTTGTACCAGTTTTTGTAGGCTAATTGCATGCGGGCATTACCGCCAAGTTTTTGTTCGTTTCTGGCCAGAAAGTCCCAGTAAAGTGAATTAAACGGACACGCATCCTCGCCAGTGCTTTCTTTTACCTTGTAGTGGCAATGCTGACAGTAGTTACTCATCCGGTTAATGTAGGCACCACTGGCGGCATAGGGTTTTGAGGCAAGCACGCCTTCATCGGCAAACAATGCCATGCCCAATGTGTTGGGCAACTCTACCCACTCATACGCATCGGCGTACACCGCCAGATACCAATCTGTCACTTCATCAACATCAAGACCGCTGAGCAGCGCGAAATTACCGGTTATCATCAGTCGTTGAATATGGTGGGAGTAAGCGTGAGTCATGGTATGGCTGACGGCTTGCTGCATGCAGCGCATTTTGGTTTTACCATGCCAGTAAAAACCGGGTAAAGGGCGTTTAGCCTCTAAAAAGTTGCGTTGTTTATACTCTGGCATCAGCAACCAATATAAGCCACGGACGTATTCGCGCCAGCCAATCAATTGCCGGATAAATCCTTCAGCCGCATTTATCGCGACCTTATCCTCCTGATACGCCGCCTCAACTTTCTGACACATCCAGCGCACATCAAGCAAGCCGCAATTTAAGTAAATAGAACAAATGCTATGAAACAGGAAAGGCTGGTCCAGCACCATGGCATCCTGATAGTCGCCAAATTTAGCCAGCTGCATTTCAATAAAGTGCTTAAAGGCTTCTCTGGCTTGCTTACCGGTAACAGCGTAGCAGAAGTTATCAGCTGAGCCCGGATTATCTGCAAAGTTCTGCCGCACCAGGGTTATCACATCAGCAGTGATCTGATCAGGTTCAAATTGTAAAGGGGCAACGGCTTCCAGGTCTGCTGGAGGGCTCTTCCGATTGGCTTTGTCAAAGTTCCACTGGCCACCCAGAGGTTGTTGTTTTGAGTCGAGTAACAGACCGGTGTAGCGGCGCATCTCGCGATAGAAGTATTCCATTCGAAGTTGCTTGCGCCCATCTGCCCACTTGGCAAACATACTGGTACTGCACAAAAAGCGGTCATCTTCTAACATATCGACCGGCACATCGAAAGCCTGCTGCCAGCCATTAATTTCCTGTTGCAGGCGATACTCACCACATTTCGTCAACATAATGCCACTAAGTTGCGACTGCTGTTTCAGGACATGCTCAACCGCGGACGTTAGCGAGCTGCAACCTTGTTGATAATCTACATAAATAACATTCCGGTCTTGCTGGCGTAACACTTCAGCAAAATGCCGCATCGCGCTAAACAGCAAAATAATTTTGTGCTTGTGGTGTTTAACGTAGCTGGCTTCCTGTTTTACTTCAGCTAGTAAAATAACGTCGTCACCTTTTGCTTCACGCAGCGAGGGCAGTGCCGGACTAAGCTGGTCTGCGAGGATAACGATAAGCTTGGCCATAATCCTGACTCTTGAGAATAATAGCCAATCTTACGCCTGGCTGCCGCAGCCAGATCAGCAATTTTACTGTGAAGCTACTAGCAGGGGGCGGCAACATATTGCGTTGGATTAGCAAGCAGGTATGATAACAACACTGAGAAAGAGCAAGGATCTGACAGATGGCATTTTTTCGTTTTAACACAGCAACAAGCTGCTGGTTGCAGGCCATAGCCCTGGGCGGCGCGTTATTAGCACCATCATTAGCGCTGGCTCAACCACCGAATAAACAGCATGATCACCAACAAGAGCACCAGCACCAGCATGAGCATGAGCAGCAACATCAGCACGACGACGATTTCAGCAGTCCTGGGATGCATGTTCATGGTCAGGCCACTCTTACCATCGTAGTAGAGGGCAACGAGGCGATGGTGGCCCTGCAATCTGCGGCTTACAACATTGTTGGCTTTGAACATGCACCAAATAATGCAGAGCAGCGCCAGGAAATCGCAGCTGCTCTGGATATATTGCGCCAGGGGAACTGGTTTAGTGTGAATCCCCAAGCCGGCTGTGATGTTGGAGACGCCGATGCCAACACCGATTTAACCGCTGAGGTGAGCAGCAAACATAGCGACTTTTACGCCAACATCAGTTTAATTTGTCAGCAACCGGCGCGATTTAATGAATTGACAGTTGGCTTGTTTAAGCTGGTGCCAACAGTCGAAACCATATCAGTGCAATGGGTCATTAATGGCCAGCAGGGCGCGACTGAATTAAGTTTAGTAAATAATACCGTCAGTTTTTAAAGTCGGTTTGAGCTTCAGATTTTTGCGGTAATGACAGGTTTCTTTTAGGGGTACTGCAGCCGATGTAAAAAGCCCCCGTTACGCCAGATGGTCGCGGGGGCTTGTACTCTTGGGCAATCGCTAACTCGTCAGTAGGTATACTCTTCCACCGAATCTGCTTTTAAACTATAGGCCGCATTGGCTAAATCATGGCTCATTGGCTGGGTGGTAATGGTACCACTAATCCAGAATGGCGAATAAATCATATCGGCCTTCAGGTTTTTTGCGCCGCTGACGTAAATAATCTGATTGGGTGGTGGTGGTGGCACATGAATACAAGCGCCAAAGTAGGGTACCAGAAAAAAACTGGTAACATTTTGCTCGCTGTCAAACTCCAGCGGGACAATAAAACCCGGAATACGGACTTTGGTATTATTGTATTCTTCTTTTACCTTGGCTGATTGCAGGATCTGTTCCCATGCACCTGCAGCCGGGTCGTCTCCATTATAGTTATCATCAAACGGCGATGGCTGACTGTAATCATGCTGAACTTCAGGCATGGCTTGTAATGCCGCTAAATCTTCTTCCGGCATTAAATCGGTCCATTCGATTGTTTTCACTTCGCTGGCACTTAGCAACATGCTAAAGCTTGCGACCAATACCATAGATAACGTAACAGATAACTTGTTAAGCATTGGAGCTTACCCTCTTAATTTTGCATAATAGACGCCAATTAATGGAGTAATCATAACATGACCGGGATTAAACCTGTGACCGACAAGCCGAAAATTCCTGCTATTGAGCTCAAAAATGTGGTGTTTTATTACCAGCGCGCGGGCTGGCAGCTGAGTTTGCCAGAACTGTCGTTGCTGCCAGGGCAGCATTTATTTATTAAAGGTGCTTCGGGTAGTGGCAAAACGACATTGCTTAATTTACTGGCCGGTATTATTTCACCCCGACAAGGCGATATCAGGCTAAATGGCGCGCCTTTTAGCACTGTTTCAGCGGCAAAACGGGATACGCTGCGGGCTCGTCATATCGGCGTCGTGTTTCAGCAACTTAATCTTATTTCTTATTTGTCGGTGCTGGACAATGTCTTGTTAAGTGCGCATTTTGCTGGCAGTGATAAACATGAAAGTGAACAACGGGCAAAAGTGCTGCTGCAAAGTCTGGGGCTTGAACCAGAGCTCAATCATCAGCAAGCTGCAGCGTTAAGTGTTGGTCAGCAGCAGCGGGTTGCCATTGCCCGTGCTTTGCTAACCCGGCCCGCACTGCTAATTGCCGATGAACCTACCTCTGCTCTTGATGCCGACAACCGGGATAGCTTTATGCAGATATTGCTGGAACAGGCTAATGCCTGCCGCACCACGGTGATATTTGTCAGCCATGACCCCGGATTACGTCGTTATTTCGATATGCAACTTGATATGCAACATCTGGCGAAGGGAGTACAGCCATGTTATTAAAACTTGCCCGGCAAAGCCTGTGGAATCGCCGTGGCACAGCGATAATGACCTTGTTTTCGTTAACGATAAGCCTGGTATTACTGTTTGGCATCGATCATTTACGAAAAGAAGCGCGGCAAAGTTTTACCAGTACCATCTCCGGTACCGATTTAATCGTCGGCGCACGGTCCGGTCAGCTTAATTTGCTATTGTATTCGGTATTTCGAATTGGCAACGCCACCGCCAACGTGAACTGGGCGACATATCAGCGGATTAGTAAACACCCACAAATTAGCTGGACTATCCCAATCGCCCTTGGCGACTCACATCGCGGCTACCGGGTGCTGGGTACTAATACCGATTACTTTGTACACTATCGTTACGCAAACGAGCAGAAATTGCAGTTTAGCAAAGGCCAACAATTCAACGACGTGTACGAGACAGTATTAGGTGCTGAGGTTGCCAGCAAGCTTGGTTATAAGGTTGGCGATGAAATAACCCTGGCTCACGGTGTGGGCGCGGTCAGTTTCAGTGAACACAAGGACAAACCGTTTACGGTGACGGGTATTCTTGCCGCCACCGGCACCCCGCTGGATCAAACCGTTCATGTGAGCTTGGAAGGCATAGAGGCTATTCATATCGACTGGCAGCAAGGGGCGCCGGTGCCAGGGCGTAGAATGAGCGCGGAACAAGCGGTACAGCAAGATTTAACACCAAAAGCCATTACTGCCTTTATGGTCGGATTAGAATCCCGGATGGCCACCTTCGTGGTGCAGCGCCAGATAAACGAATTTAAAGGCGAAGCATTATCGGCGATATTGCCAGGCGTTGCCCTGGCTGAATTATGGCAAATGCTGGCAATGGTTGAAAACCTGCTGTTATTAATTACCTTGCTGGTGCTGATTGCTGGTTTAGTGGGCATGATGACCACGCTCCTGGCTTCAATGAAAGAGCGACAGCGGGAAATGGCCGTGCTACGGGCGGTTGGTGCTCATCCCTGGTATTTGTTTGTGCTTATTCAGCTTGAGGTACTACTCCTTACTGCTTTTGCATTGCTGGCAGCGGCAATCACGTTGCTGGTAGCTTTGTGGGGCTTACAGGATATCCTGGCCAGCCGTTACGGCCTGTTTATTAATATTAATCCGTTTAGCCTGCAAAGCCTGTACTGGGCGGTGGCTGTGCTGGCTGTCAGTGCCCTGCTGGCATGTATTCCGGCGTTTACCGCATACAAGCGGGCGCTAAGTGACGGCTTGGCAATCCGGTTGTAAAACACCAGCTGAAAATGGCAGCAGCATTAATCGGCTGCTGCCAACTTTTGCTGCAGCCAACGCAATGTAACAGCCATATCATAAGCTCTGGGAAGCGCCTGTGGCGCAGCATTGGCATCAGGCGTCACTTCAAAATTAAAAGCATAATTCTGGCGCAGGCCCATTCTTAAGTCGGTCAGAATAAGTTTATTCTGCTGGCGCGTTAAGCTATAAAAGCCATGGCTAAAAGAGGCAATACGAGCAATATCCGGGTGATCGGCATACTGCTGGCGTAAATCGCTATCCTGAGAAAAGAACTGATAGTCAATGGCTGCATCTTGGTCAAGCACATTATAAAAACCTTCGTAATATCCTTGCTCAGTCATGATAAGTATCCGCCATAGCAGGGTATTCAAGGGGGTGGGCGTAACCAGTACCGCTTTTGCTGCCGGTGAGGGAAGTTGTGCGTTAACTCTTACCGTTATCCATTGCTGGGCGCTGAAACTCCAGACTAAATAGAGTGAAGATAGCCCCAGGCCGCATGCCGCAGCCAAACTGCACCATGCAGGCCTGAATAGCGCTACTATTAACGCAATTAACAGCGGTAAGGTATACAGGGGATCAATAATAAAAATGCTGCCGATACCAAATGGGGTATCGGTAAAGGGTAAACCCAGCCGGGTGCCATATATGGTCATCACATCCAGCAATGGGTGAGTAATCAGTACCAGGCTGATGGCCAGCCACCAGCGCAAAAACAGCGAAGACTGGCGGTGGATAGCTGAAATCAGCCAGGCAAGAAATGGGCTTAGTAAAGCCAGATAAAGCAGAGCGTGAGAGTTACCACGGTGGCTAACCATCTTATCGATCGCGTCGCCAGCGCCGAACAGTACATCCAAGTCTGGTAGTGTACCCGCTACCGCACCCCATATTAACGCTTGCTTTAGCGGGACTTTTTGCCCCATAACCAGTGTGGCAACGCCGGCACCTAAACATATCTGACTTAATGAGTCCATAGTGACTATCTGTTAATCAATGATAATTCAGATACGCAATCTATCAGGCTGTGGCCCAGTGTAAATCAGAACCTGGATTAATTTGCTGCCGCACACTATGTTGCGCGCTCTTGCTGAGCAATTGCTGACTTAAACTGTGCATTAATTGCCGGTACTCAGGTTGCAGATTGGCGAAAACCTCGCGACCATCCAAATAATAGGGCGCACGTTTACCGTTAAAGTCGATGGCTTCGCCAATCTGGGTAAAACTAATGCCGATACGCTGCAGAATTCTGGCCAGACTGGGCTCAATGCTGACAAAACCGTGGAAATACCCTTTTTCAAGGCACATTGCTGTCGCAATCAGATAAAGTCCAATAGCAATATAACGATGAAACGGCTGATTGGCGGTGCTTAGCGCAGGTAAATCCTTTGCGGCCGCATCTTTTAAGCGGCGTCTGAACTTAGCAGCAACAGCCAGCCTGGAGATCTCACAGACATGTTCCCGCGGAAAACACTGTGGGATTAAGTGCGGGGCAGTAAAGCGGCCAGCATAATACTTTTCAATGGGCAATGGACCAGGTTCTTGCTGACAATGAATTAATCGCACGGTACCGGCTATCTCACCGCTGTGCGCTTCAGTCAGGCTGCAATGCAATGCCCGTTGGTCATCATCATCCTGTTCAAGCCCTGACGGTCGGGGCGGCTCAAAATTCAGTTCTTCGCAGTAAACTTTATGACGTAAGCGAAATACGTTATTCTTTTCATTGGGGCTGATAGCCTGAGACGCTTGGAAAAAAGTACTAAAGTCAGATAAGTTTAGTTCGGTTGCTGATTTCGGTGATGAAATTGTTGGCACAAAAGCATTTTGCTCCGGCGTTGGCAATGTCGGATTAAACAGTGTCATCGTTATACCCTAAAGATGATAGTACTACCCAAGCTATCGATAAAATTACGGTTTATGTTTCAGTGCTTAGCCTGCTAAGTCCTAACCGTCCATGATAAAGTAGGGCACTTCACTGTGCTCAGGCACAATTACTATGCAGATCATCTTTTTGTGGGTCAAACCCAAAGTCGCCAGATCTGTTCCAATAAAAGCTAATTTTCGAATAATAACTTGATTTTACAGTTGTTAATTTTTTAAACTTTTTTATCACCAGTTCGTTGATAAATTAAGCTTAAGTTCATAAAACGGCAATTTAAGCGGAAAGAGGAAGGAAATGCGTGGCAATTACAATTTCTACAAGTGTCAGTATCGCCGACAGTGAGCTTGAATGGCAATATATTCGTGCGTCCGGAGCCGGTGGTCAACACGTTAATAAAGTATCGACAGCCGTGCAGATTATCTTCGATATCAATGCCTCGTCGTTGCCTGAGTTTTATAAACATCGCTTACTGAATCGCAGTGATCACCGGATTACCAAAAGCGGTAAAGTTATTATTAAGTGTCAGCAAAGCCGTAGTCAGGAAATGAACCGGGAACAGGCGCTGGTACAGTTTATTGAGCTGGTGCAGTCTGTCGCCAAAGTACAGAAAAGAAGGGTAGCAACCAAGCCGACTTATGGCAGCCAGCAACGACGGTTAGAAGGCAAAAAGCAGCGCAGTAAAACCAAGGCGTTGCGCCAGGGCAAGCCTGATCACTAGTGTGTTATAGCTACAGCAAACAAAAGACCACCTCGAGGTGGTCTTTTCAGCAGATTGATAAAGAAGGTTACTCGCCGTAATGTATCTGCGGTATATCCGTGAAGGGTTTAATACCAAATTCAGGGTAAACCTCAGAGGGGAAATAAATCTGGCCATCCTTAGACACCATCGATATTGTTTTAATTGCGCGTAAGTCTGCCAGCGGATTGCCCGGCACTAAGAAAAAGTCAGCCAGTTTACCTGCTTCAATACTACCTAGTTGCTCACCATAAGCTAAATAGTGAGCCATATCGTAAGAGGCCCGCCGTAACACTTCGGCATTAGACATCCCTATTTTTGAAAACAGTTCTAATTCGCGATGTAGCTCAAATGCGCCGCCCAAATCGGTGCCGGGAACGATAAAAATGCCCCGTTGATGCATCAGGCTTAACGTGGCCAGAATTTTATCAAACGCCGCGTTATACGCTTTATCTTCGGCATCATCTGCCACATTCAACAGGGCTTGTTTGGCAGAGCGCTGCACCCCAATAGGCATGTGATCAATGTAATCTACCATCCCAATCCTGGTTTCGCCGTTGCGGCCGGTAAGCCCGAATTCATGGATCACCATGGTGGGGTCGATGGCGATATTTTTATCCACCATAATATCCAGTGACGTTTTAACCGCTTTGCTATTAAGGTCCAAATCTGCAAAGCGTTTCATGCCGGTGATCCGGAACAAGGTGCGGGTGTCCTCTTCTCTGTCCAGCACCCAGCTCAACATAAGCTGATTAATATGCGTTACTTCGTCATAGCCGCTTAGCATCATTTCATCAACTTTAGAAAATGCCGGAATATGGCCAGCCACCCGCATGCCGTGCTTTTTGGCCTCCTCCGCCATCGCTGGCACCCATTCACCTTTAACAGAGCTGTAAATTTTAATCTGATGATAGCCACCGCGCTCAGCATACATTTTGATCAAATCTACTGCTTCTTGTTCGCTTGCTGCCAACTCGCCGGTAGCGTTAGAAAACGGACTTTTGCCTTCGATAAAGGCACTTTTGCTGATCCTTGGGCCAATTAACACATTGCGCTTAATTTTATCTTCCAGCGCCTCAAGTACCTCCATTTCATTACCCATATCGCGTACCGAGGTAACGCCAGCCATTACATTTAGCAAGGCATCGTCATCACTCATATGGCCATGCATTTCATATAAGCCCGGAATAAGGGTGCCACCGTTGCCTTCTATGACGACCTCATTCGGGGAAGGCGTTTGCACTACCGGCTCAATTGCCGCAATTTTATTTTGGTTTAATAGCACTGATTTTGGCTCGGAAAGCGATAACGTCTGTGGTTCGAAAATCCTTACATTATTGATACGAACTGGCTTGTTAAATGTATTGGTGGCACGTTTTGCAATTGCTTCAAAGCGGGATGCATTTAGCTCTGCCGCCAGCTGCCGTAGTGTTTGATCCTCGTCGATCAGATCATTTCTAAGTAGGGTAAAGCGAGGCGACAAAAAGCCGAGCATGGCCCCGTCATTGGTCAGTGCAATAAAGCTTGGGTCTAAACTGATGCCGGAAATAGCATAAATACTGGCGTCGACTGGCGTATCGGCATTGGCACTTTTTAAGGTAACGGTATCAATTTTGTCTATCCGAAGTTCGCCGCCAGGTAGCGCAGGCAACGTATTGTTTTCATTATTGAGCAGCGCACTGGCATAAATATACAATGAATAAGGGCTGGCGTTTTGCGCCACATACATCGATTCAGCTGAAAAGCTGGCTTTACCGCCGCCAGCGGCATCTTGCCATGAGGCGCTACCGTCAGCGGCCTGAAAAGACTCAGCAACGGCATTGCCAAACACGGTTTTGCCGTCAATTTGCCATGCTAACGGCAAACCGGTATCAGACAGTCGCAGGCTTTCAACGCTGCTTGCCCCGCGACCATTATTGCTATAACCATAATCAATACTCAGCTCATTATTGATTTTCTCTACGTTAAGCTCACCAACTTTGACGCCGCCAAATAACACCGCATAGGTTTCAGAGCTTGGCGACGTTGTGGGTTTATTGGCGAGAGCCTGCGCTTTATCTGCTGGTGAGCAACTGAATAGGGCAAGACATAATAAGCTAAGCGTCAGGTGTTTAAACATGAGAACGGCCTGTATTAAAGTAAGTCAGCAACCAGTATTGCACAGCTTATGAAAAAGACAATCAGCAGGGTTGCCAGAAGTTTTAGTTTATTCAACACATAAGCAATGATGATTGATCAGATGTTTGCCTTCGGGGTGGACTTGCTATAACTCGTGACAACCACGGTATTTCTGCCTTTTTCCTTCGCCGAGTAAAGTGCATCGTCAGCCAGGGTAATTAATTTATCCAGCGTTATTTGATCTGGCGTCGTACTCACAACGCCGATACTTATCGTCACACTGCCTATTTTATTAATATTAATTTTTTCAATTTGTGCACGTAGATCTTTTGCGAGTTGTTTTGCCTGGTTACTATCGGTATTGGGTAAAAAGATTAAAAACTCCTCTCCCCCCCAGCGCAAGGCGAGATCAGACTCCCGAATACGACTTTTAATTTCCTTGGCTACCCCCTCTAGTACAAGGTCTCCTGCGGCATGACCAAATTGGTCATTAATTCGTTTAAACCAATCTAAATCCATCAACATAATGGACATTGGACTATTATTCCTTTTACCCAACTCCCAACTTGGCTGAACAAGTTTTGAGAATGCCCTGCGGTTATATAAGTTGGTCAATGGGTCGTGCAGGGCGTTGCTTTCGGCACTTTTACGGGCTTCTTGCGCTAATTTGAAATTAAAACCAAGCGATATAGACAATAATGACATCTCTAATAGCATGCCCACCTCTATCCCTCGAAACGCCCATTGTGAATAAGGAATAACGCCCCAGGTTGCAAAACTGGAAATGGTGGCGCCTCCGGTTCCCATAATAATTGCCGGAACAAAAAACTTGGCAAGGGGATCATTATTTTTGTATGCCATGTATCCCACCAGGAGCATCCAGACGGATAGGCTGGTTAACATAATCAACTGAATCATTATGATCAGCGAGCGATCGCCTAACAAAAAAATCAGGCCGGCTATTACGATGAGACTGACATATATTCGGTGTCTGTAGGCGAACAAAGAGGGTAAAAAAGTACGCGTATTTAAAAAGCCTATGGTAAACATCACCGCCGAAAATATATAGCAGAACATTAGGCTGGGCATTAACCATTGTTGCATGGAGACAGAGTCAGACCAAACCAGCCAAAAGCCATGGCCGGTATAAGTGAAATTGAATGCGGTAAACGCAAACAAATAGGTAGGGTAGAGTAAATACCGAAGTTCCCTTAAGTAAAAATACAATGCGAGGTTATAAATAAGCAGTATCAGTAACCCACCATATAAAGCGCCGTAAAAATAAGCATTGGCGGCAAAAGCGGACACCATTGCTTTTTCGCTACCGATGTATATAGGAATAGTTAAAGGGTCTTCAGAGTTAAACCGAAAAAGCACATGAGAGGTGCCCACCGGAAATTGATGCGCCACCGAGGGCATCCTTTCTTTTCGCATGCGCCGGGTAAAAGGCACGTTATCGCCTATCGACACCTGGTTAACTAATGCGCCGGCAGTGAAAAAATAAAGCTCAACATTGTCCAGCCAGGCATTGTCGATTTTTATAACCCGCTGCAAAGGCCCGTCTGTAATGTTTTCAATCGGCAATACCGCCCAGATGGTGCTTTGAGTAAAACCAAGACTCACTTTATTATGAATATTCTGAGTAAATGCACCCTGCTTGTATGCCGCAAAAGCTTGCTGAGGATTTAAGTGGGATGTTTGATCTTCCAGTAAAAACAAACGGTCATTAACCAATATTATTGGCGGATCAGAAGAGGGAGTATTTGCCGTCGCGAAAAAAGTCCACGCACCAAACAAAGAAAAAAAGAGTGCTCTACCGAGCATTTGGTAACGGCTCATACCTGGTTGTTGTTATCCTTTGTACACAAAATAATTTATTTAAGGTTACCGGCTCACTTGGTTTCGGACCATAACATTAAATTAAACCGCAATATTGCCAACACCATTAACTATAGCCTATATCTCAGCCCATAAAGCAAGTGCTGGTAAGACATCGATTAGCCAACAAAGCAGAAAAGCAAAAGGCCACCTTGCGGTGGCCTTTTGCTTTGTGTGGTGGAGCTGGGGGGAGTTGAACCCCCGTCCGAAAAACCTACATCTTCGGTACTACATGCTTAGCACATTCATTTAGTTAACCCTATGAGCGCCGAATGGCAGGCTATCGTCGGGCGAGCCTGATTGGTTTTAACGTGTTGTCTCCAGGCGAAGACGCGACGCGATTCTGTTAGGGGTGATCTTCCAGAGTCTCAGCTTACAGACATGCGTGAGGGGAAGAGCTCTCTACTGCCTATTAAGCAGCGAGTGCGTAGTTTTCGTCGTTTGCGACTAGTTTTTTGCGGTTTTTTTACGAGGCCTACCGCACCTCGGCATGCACCTAGGAGTTCGTGAATCCCGTCGAATCCAGTATCAGCCCCGAATTCTGTGGTGTAACACTTAAACTCTCAGTGTTTGGCTATTGTACGCCTGCTATCTGCTTATCACAAGGAGCAAAGAGTCGCAGTTTGTCCAAACGCCGTTTTTACCAGCAAACTGACTGTGACAATTACCATCTGTCACACGTCTTTAGATGGTGTTAGTGAACGTTAGTTTCAAGGGTAATTGAAAAATTAACGTTTACTGTGTTTCATCATCCGTTCTTTTTCGCGTGACCAGTCGCGATCTTTAATGTCATCGCGCTTATCGTGCTGCTTTTTACCCTTGGCCAGATGAAATTCTACTTTTACCCAACAGGCTTTCCAGTACATGGCTGTGGCAATAAGGGTGTAGCCATCACGCTCTTTTAAGCCAATCAGCTTCATTAACTCACGTTTGTTGAGTAATAATTTACGGCTGCGATCCGGGTCACAGATAACATGGCTGGAGGCACTTTTTAGGGCTTGAATTTGTGCACCAAACAAAAAGGCTTCGCCGTCTTTCAGAATAACGTAAGCATCAGACAAGTTTACTTTGCCTTCACGGATACTTTTAACTTCCCAGCCCTGCAAGCTAATGCCGGCCTCGTATCTGTCCTCCAGAAAGTATTCATGGCGGGCTTTTTTATTGGTGGCGATAGTACCATTTGTGTTTTTAGTTGATTTTTTTTTGCTCATAATTCGCTATTTTTACTAACGCGTAGACCGGGTACGCTGCTCTGGATCCCGATGAAGCCGTGCTATGCCGGCCTTGTTGCCCCGCGTTATTCTGTTACAATCAGCAGCGAGTTTAAGGGGAGTGAGTATGCCACAAATTGAGCGCAGTGCCTTGGTTTTTTACAGTGCGCAGCAAATGTTTGACCTGGTAAACACCATACCAGATTACCCACAATTTCTGCCTGGCTGTACTTCAGCAAATATATTAAGCCAGTCAGAAAATGAGATGGTGGCGAAGTTGCAGGTTTCCAAGGCGGGTATTGGTCAATCTTTTACTACCCGTAATATTTTGCATCCGAATGAACGGATAGATATGCAATTAGTCGATGGGCCGTTTAAACGTTTGCAGGGAGGCTGGCACTTTGTACCTCTGAATGAACACTCCTGTAAAGTGGTGCTGCATTTAGAGTTTGAGTTTTCCAGCAGGCTGGTACAGTTTGCCTTTGGAAAAATATTCACAGAAGTTACCGCGGCCATGGTTAATGCGTTTACTCAGCGGGCCAAGGTAGTTTACGGAGCGAGCCATGGCTGAGCATGTTACGGTAGAAGTAGCTTATGCTTTGCCCACCCAGCAAAGCTTATTAACCATAACGGTACCTATCGGCAGCACGGTTATGCAAGTTATTGAGCAATCAGGCATTTTGCAGCAATATCCGGAAATTGATTTAAGTCAGCAAAAAATAGGTGTCTGGAGCCGGCCTGTTAAGCATGATGAACAAGTAAATGACGGCGACAGAATCGAAATATACCGGCCTTTAATAGCTGATCCGAAAGATTTACGCCGGCGCCGGGCAGAGAAAGCCAAAGAAGAAGGGCGGGCAGATAAAGTGACGGGTGGAAGAAAGCAGGAACATTAAAAATAAAAAGGCCTGCAAGCAGGCCTTTTTATTTTTAAATACTCTCTGAGTAAATCAGATATCCAGCGGCGTATTGAAGTCTTCAGATTTTTCAAAGTCGCCAGAAATATCTTGCAGTTTATCGTCTTCAAATTCGACGATTAATTGCTTTTTAAAGTTATTACCACGGCCACCTTTCAATGAATAAAAATAATGCCAGGTGTCATTGTCAAATGCGTTTTCGGCAACAGGGCTGCCCAGCACAAATTTCACCTGCTCTTTGGTCATCGCCACCCGCAATTTATCAATGTCTTTTTGCTCCAGAAAGTTTCCCTGAGGAACATCTATCCGGTAAATTACGTTAGAGCATGCACTTAAGCTGGCAAGCAGGCCAATTACTACTAAAATCTGTACTACTTTATTCATCATTTTCGTCTGTTAAGTCCGGTTGCGCCTATCATACCCTATGACAGCCTTGCTGAAAAATCTCTTTTCAGACTGCTGGTGCACACAAAAGTTCGCGGGCATTGGCCAGTGCACTGGCACTGATATTTTCACCGGCCAGTAAACGGGCAATTTCGCCAATACGTTGCTCATCATTCAGGATCCGCATCCTGGTTTCGGTAGCCTGACCATCAGTATATTTTTCAACAAACAACTGCTGATGTCCCTGGCTGGCCACTTGTGGCAAATGGGTTACACAGATTATCTGAGTGGTTTCGCCAAGCTGACGTAACAGTTTACCCACCCCAGCGGCCACCGGGCCACTTATGCCAACATCTACTTCATCGAAAATCAGGGTTGGTGTAGTAATTTTATCTGCCAGAATGACTTGCACCGCCAGGCTTATTCTGGATAACTCGCCGCCCGATGCTACCTTTGCCAGCGGTTGTAATGGCTGGCCCGGGTTGGTGGATACCGTAAAGCTGATTTGGTCCCAGCCATGGCTACTGGCGTGTTCTAAGCTAAGCGCTTGAACCTTAATTTCAAATTGCGAATTGGCCATGCTCAGTTCATGCATACTTCTGGCGATCATTGCACTGAGTTTTTCAGCAGCCTGTTGGCGTTGCTGATGTAAATCTGTGGCAAACTGCTGATAACCTTGTTCTGCTTCAGTAAGTTCTGCTTCTAATTGCACTAATCGTCGGTCATCGCCGGTTATCTCTGCCAGTTGCTGCGCCAGTTGCTGGTGAAAATCCGGCAATTGTTCAAAACTTACCTGATGTTTCCGGCTTAAATTCAGCCATTGGCCCAGTCGCTCATCAACCTGCTGTAACCGTTGTGGATCGAGTTCCACTTTGTCGGCATAACGGCGAAGCTCGCGGCTGGCTTCTTCAGTTTGCATTAAAGCTTCTGCCAGCATCTGTTGCAGCGGGGTTAAGCTATTATCCAGCTCACAGAGTTGTTGCAGTTGTTGATTTACTGCAGAGAGCGCCTGGTATATTGAGCTATCGTCGCTATCATATAATTGCTCCAGACATTGCTGGCTTTGGCTGAGTAAGGTTTGGCCATGACTGAGCCGACTTTGCTCCGCTTCCAGCTGGCTGAACTCGTGTTCAGCGGGCGCAAATTGATCCAGCTCGGCCACCTGATACTCCAGCAACTGGCGTTGTGCGTCACGCTGCTGCTGACTATGCTGCAATTGCTGGTATTCTTGTTTTAACGCCTGCCACTGCTGATAGCATTGCTTTAACTCGCTACGCAGGGGCACGTTTTCGGCAAAAGCATCCAGTAACTGGCGCTGATAATCGGGTTTTAATAATTGCTGATGGGCATGCTGGCCATGGATGCTCAGAAGATACTGGCCCAGCGCTTTAAGTTGCTGCGCTGGTACCTGCACACCGTTGATATAGCCGCGGGAACGACCTTCATTATTGATTACCCGTCGGACAATACATTCATTGCCCATTGCTAAATCCTGTTGTTCCAGCCAGTGCTGCGCCTGAGGCAGTGTTGCAATATCAAAGGTTGCAACAATATCAGCTTTGTCGGCACCTGGGCGCACTACTGTAGCGTCGGCCCGTTCACCTAAACATAGTGACAACGCATCGATGGCAATAGATTTACCTGCACCCGTTTCACCGGTTATGGTAGACATGCCTGCCAGCCAGTCTATTTCTAAAGCGCGCACGATGGCAAAATTGCTGATATGAAGGTGGCTAAGCATACGGTGACTCCCGGCTGAATCGACTGTTAAATACTGTTGGTAACGCCTGTTTTAATTAACTCAGCAACAGCTATCAATAACTGTGCATGTATACAGTGTAAATTTATACAGTAATTGTCGAATTTGCAAGCTTGCCTTTAGAAAAGTGCGACTGTTTAGTAAAGTTTTTTACCCCAGCCCAGTTTATTGCGTAATACGTGGTAATAGCTGTAGCCGGGGGGATGCACCAATCGCAGTGGGGTAGGGTGTTTGCGGATGTAGATTTCATCTCCTGGCATCACTGCCAGAATCACATGGCTGTCGCAACTGATCTGCAGGTGAGCGTCGTTAGTGTCGGCTACTTTCAGGCAAATTTCACTGTTGCCTGACACGACCAGTGGCCGGCTGCTTAACGTATGGGGATACATGGGCACCAGACACATAGCGTCCAGATCCGGGGTAAGTATTGGTCCGCCGCCAGAGAGTGAATAAGCCGTTGAGCCAGTGGGCGTGCTAACGATTAAACCGTCAGAACGCTGGCTATAAACGAACTCGTTGTTAATATAGGCTTCGAACTCAATCATATGAGCCACTTTATCAGCATGCAATACGGCCTCATTCACTGCGCTGTTGCTGCTTTTAATGCTGCCATGCCGGTGTACCGATATTTCCAGTAGGTTTCTTTTTTCGGTAACAAAGTTGCCGTCCAGCACATCGGCTAAAGGTTGTTCAAAAAGCTCGGGTGATAAATCCGTTAAAAAGCCTAAATTGCCCCGATTAACACCAAGCACTGCCACATCAAACCGGGCCAGCACCCTTGCGGCACCAAGCATATTACCATCACCACCGACCACAATGGCCAGATCACAGGTTTTACCCAGGTCCACTAAGTCGAGAACCCTGGCATCGGCCAAAGCAAGTGAATGGGCAACCCGCTCTTCAACAAACACCTCAAGGCCTTTAGCACAAAGGAAATGATACAGGCTAACCAGGGTATGGTTAGCACCCTGATGATTGGGTTTTCCAATCAAACCAATTTTTGTAAAAGCATGACTCATATAAGGGTTCCTGGCTGGTGTTGTGCCAGTATAGCGGTCACATTAGCCGACGACCAGCCTCTGCGCTATTTTGGTGATTTATCAACTTGATATTGCTGTTTTAGCCCCCAGATCCATAACCAACACTGAATAAGGTATTATGTAGTATGGCGGTGGACCTCAGCAGGACTGAGCTGATCTTAAAGCTGATCGTAGAGCAATATCTGGCTGATGGTCTGCCGGTATCCAGTAAGCTTATTGCTGAAAATAAGGCACTGGATGTCAGCTCTGCCACCGTGCGCAACACTATGGTGCAGCTTGAACAGCAAGGCTTTATTCGCTCACCCCATACATCGGCCGGTCGTGTGCCCACCACCAGTGGTATCCGCTTATTCATAGATAAAATGCTAACCATGCAACCGTTAAATGGTCGCTGGCAGGCTGAAATACAGCGCCAGCTGGTACCGACGTTGCCGGTATCGTTGTTGTGTCAGCAAGCCGGCCAGTTATTAACTAACCTGACCGGCTGTGTTGCCATTATCAGTGCGCCCAAAGCCAGTGGCCGCGAAGTGCGGCAAATCGATCTGGTGCGCCTGGCCAGTGACCGCTTACTGCTGGTGGTGGTGGATGAAGATGGCGATATTTTACACCGGGTTCTTGACTGCGCCCAGAGTATCGACAGCGCTACATTGAGCAAAGTATTGTGTTTGCTCAATGCAGCTTTGTCGAACGGCCAGTGGCAGGACGGCATTGCCCGTCTGGCAGGCATTGCCAGAAATGAAAGTGGCTGTAGTCAATTATTGATTAACAAAGTGTTGGGGCAACTTAGCCTGGATGAGTTTTTGCAGCATCAACCCCTTATTTTTGGTCAGCACCAATTACTGTTGAGCCCGGAGTACCAGCAAAATCCGGTACTTCAGCAAGTATTTCAAATGCTGGAGCAACCTGCCGGCTTAATTAATTTATTGCAAAAGATTTCCAGTGACGCGCACCCAAAGCTTATATTGGGCAAAGAATCGGGGTTTGTGGAGCTGGCCCCGGTGAGTATTATCAGTCAGCGTTATCAAACAGAGCCGCATCGCTTTATCGCATTGCTTGGACCACGGCGCATGAATTACGCCAGGTTGGTGCCACTGGTGGAAGCTTGTGCGCATCGTTTAAATTTAAACTTGAATCGACAGAATCCATCCCCATAATAGACCTACTTTCATTTGGAGTAGTTAGCATGACAGAGCAAGCAAAGCCGAACGAGCAGGCTGAAGAGATTAAGCAGGATAACCCGAACCAGGAAAGCCAGGCTAATGATCAAGCCGATACTGTTGAATTGTCTGGTGAACAAGCGGTAATTTCGAAACTGGAAACCGAACTGGCTCAGGCCCAGGCCAAACTGGCAGATCAGCAGGATTTAATGCTGCGCATTAAAGCAGATGCGGAAAATGCCCGTCGTCGCGCCAGTCAGGATGTGGAAAAAGCCCACAAATTTGCGCTGGAAAAATTTGCAGGTGATTTGTTGCCGGTGGTCGATAATCTGGAGCGGGCGCTGGCGTTTATTAACCGCGAAGATGAAGCCTTTGCCGGTATTATTGAAGGCGTAGAGCTGACCATGAAAAGCTTTCTGGATACGGTCGCCAAATACGGTGTGCAGCAAATTGACCCGCAAGGTGAGCCCTTTAACCCGGATCAGCATCAGGCGATGACTATTCAACCTTCTGCTGATGTTGCGCCGAATACTGTGACTTTTGTGATGCAAAAAGGCTATGAATTAAATGGCCGGTTATTACGTCCGGCCATGGTTGGGGTGTCAAAAGCACCGGAATAAACTATCTGATTAATAAAAAAACCGGCGGCAGCCGGTTTTTTTATTGCCAGAATAATTGACTGCTTAAAATAAGGCTGGCAGAACCAGCGATTAGTTAGTGTCTGGATTAGCCAGCTGCTATTGTTATAAATAGACAGTGATAGTTAATAAGCCAGTAGGCGGGAAAGACACGCGCATTGGCAACCCACTGACATTGCTAACCAACTAAAAACCGTCTTTTAAGGAGCAATATATGATCAAACGTATTGTGCTGATGGGCGAATGTCTGGTTGAGTTTTGGCAGGTAGAAAGGAACAATTATCAGCTGAACTTTGCCGGCGATGTGTTTAATACTGCTGTCTATTTAACGCGCAGCTGCGAAGTGCCGGTAAACGTGCAGTTTTTCACCGCAGTGGGCACCGACAGAATAAGTGACAAGCTGCTAACGGCGGCTGAGCAAGAAAAAATTGATACCACTCTGATGCTGCGCAGCAAAACAGCCCGCCCCGGCCTGTATATGATCAATTCCGATGCCGTTGGCGAGCGCAGCTTTGTTTACTGGCGTGACAACTCTGCCGCCAAACAGGTCATGCAGTGTTATACGGTGCAACGTAACTACGATGCGCTTAAAGGCTGTGATATGTTTTATTTTACTGGCATTACCCTGGCGATGTTATCCGATGCTGACCGCACCACTTTATTCACCTTGCTGGAACAACTAAAACAGGACGGCAGCCAGATTGTGTTTGATCCTAATTACCGGCCGACACTGTGGCCCAATGCCAATATTGCTAAAGCGGCCTTTGTCCAGGCGTACCGGTTAGCCGATATCGCCCTGCCTGGATTGGCTGACCATAAAGTGCTGTTTGACGCTGAGCGCACCGATCAGGTGGTGGAACAGCTAACGGAACTGGGTGTAGCTGAAATTATTGTTAAAGATGGCAAAAACGGCATTAATGGTCGTGTTGAACAACAATGCTTTAGCGTCATGGCCCATCCGGTGAAAAAAGTGGTTGATACCACGGCTGCCGGTGACGCTTTCAACGGTGGATACTTAGCAGCCCGCCTTGGCGGCATTGCCCCACAACAAGCTGTTAAGTTCGCTGCCCGGCTGGCTGGCTTTGTGGTCGGGCATGTCGGTGCTATTGTCGGCGAAGAGCAATTTAAACGCTTTGGTGCCAGCCACCGGCCATCAGATTTTGCAAATTAAAGTTATGCATTCTGTTATGTCTTGCTGATCAGGGCATAGCCAAAAAAGTTAAAACCTGATATCACTTAAGCTAACTGTAGTTTTGAGACGTTTTGCTGTGCCATTACCTGTTGCATTCCAAAAAGCCGTAAAACAGCTTATTCCCGCTAAGCGCTATTTTGACGACCCTATCGCTACGTTAGCTTATGGTACCGACGCCAGCTTTTATCGCCTGTTACCCAAACTTGTGCTGCGGGTAGAATCTGAGGCCGAGGTGGTGGCGCTGCTGAAACTGGCGAATCAGCATAAGGTAGCCATTACCTTTCGGGCGGCGGGTACCAGTTTATCCGGCCAGGCAGTCACCGACTCGGTGCTGCTGGTATTGGGGGAAAACTGGCAGCAGCGCGAGGTGCGTGGTCTGGGTGAACAAATTCGCTTGCAGCCCGGGGTAATTGGCGCCGCGGCCAATAGTGTCCTGAGTAAGTTTCAGCGCAAAATCGGCCCTGATCCGGCATCAATTAACAGCTGCAAAATTGGTGGTATTGTCGCCAATAATGCCAGTGGTATGTGTTGCGGTACTGCCCACAACAGCTTTAATACCCTGGCCGCGATGCGTCTGGTGCTGTTCGATGGCACGGTGCTGGATACCGAAGACGGTGACAGTGTCGCATCTTTTAGGCAAAGCCACGCCAGCTTGCTGGCCGATTTGGCGTTGCTGGCTGAGCAAACCCGGCAGGACGAAGAACTTTGTGCCAAAATCCGCCATAAATACCGTTTAAAAAACACCACGGGCTTTTCGCTGAATGCGTTAACCGAATTTACTGATCCGATTGATATTCTTACTCATTTAATGGTCGGCTCTGAGGGCTGCCTCGGTTTTATCAGTGCCGTAACCTATAACACGGTGCCGGATTATCCGCACCGGGCCAGTGGCCTGCTGGTATTTCCCTCGGTTAATGAGTGCTGTCAGGCAGTAACTGTACTAAAGCCATTGAGGGTATCTGCGGTGGAGCTGCTCGACCGGCGCAGTTTACGCTCGGTTGAACATAAAGCCGGCATGCCAGGGTGGGTTAAGCAGGTATCAGATAATGCCTGCGCCTTACTGATTGAAACTACCGCGGTATCCGCTCAGGTATTACAGCAGCAGCTTGCTGAGCTTCGTACGATTGTGCAGGGCTTTACCCTGGAGCAGCAGGTGGATTTCAGTACTGATCCGAAAGTCTTTAACCAGCTTTGGGCCATTCGCAAAGGCACTTTTCCGGCAGTGGGTGCAGTACGCCAGACCGGCACTACGGTGATTATTGAAGATGTCACTTTTGAGCTTTCGCAGCTGGCAGATGGCGTGGCCCGACTGCAGCAGTTATTTGCTAAATACCGCTATGATGAAGCGATTATTTTTGGTCATGCTTTAGAGGGCAATCTGCATTTTGTGTTTACCCAGGGCTTTGACGATCCGGCTGAAGTTAAGCGCTATGCCAGCTTTATGCAGGAGGTCACCCAACTGGTGGCCGTCGAATTTGGCGGCTCGCTTAAAGCCGAGCATGGCACGGGTCGGAATATGGCGCCGTTTGTTGCGCTGGAGTGGGGACAGGATGCCTATCAGCTGATGTGGCGGCTGAAAAAGTTGTTGGACCCACAGCATATTCTTAACCCGGACGTGGTACTTAGTGATAACCCGCAGTTGCATTTGCAGAATTTAAAACCATTGCCGGCGACTAATCCACTGGTCGATAAATGCATTGAGTGCGGTTTTTGCGAGCCGGTTTGCCCGTCGCGTAAGTTAACCCTGACCCCGCGCCAGCGCATTGTCACGCAGCGGGAAATTTCACGGTTGCAAACAACGGGCGAGGATGCAGTGCGGCTGAAGGCCCTGAATAAAGCTTATCAGTATGCCGGCAATGATACCTGTGCAGCCTGCGGTATGTGCAGCAGCGCTTGCCCGGTTGGTATTAATACCGGTGATTTAACCCGGCTTCTTCGCGCTGAAAACAACCGGCGCTGGCAGGGGCTGGCAATCTTTATGGCCCGCCATTTTGCCGTGGTAAGCTCGATGGCACGCTTTGGCCTTAACGCAGGGCAGCGCTTGGCTAAGGTGTTACCCGGCTGGCACCGTGCCATGCCTACTGCTATGCCCAATGTTAAGGATGCTGCATTAAATAAAACAAATCCTGCGCGTAAGCCTGTTATCTATCTGGCCAGTTGCAGCAGCCGGGTAATGGCGCCGCAGGCTGATAGTCAGGACAGCCGCAGCCTGATGCAGGTAAGTACTGACTTACTGGCTAAAGCCGGTTATCAGCTGATCACGGCGCCCGGGCTGGCTAGCCAGTGCTGCGGCATGCCGTTTTTATCAAAAGGTCAGCTTGCTGCAGCTGAACTTAAGCAAACCGCGCTTAACCAGTGGTTGTTAGAAACCAGTAATGGGGGTCAGATCCCGATTTATTCCGACAGCAGCCCCTGCAGTTTAACCTTGCAGGGCAAGCTGGACCCACGCCTGACAATCATCGACAGCGTCGATTTTCTGTATCAGCAGGTACTGCCAAAGCTGAGCATAATACCGCAGCCAGAGCCGGTGGCGCTGCATACCAGTTGCAGCGCCAGTCAGTTAGGGCAGGCGGCAACGCTTAAGCAATTAACTGCTGCCTGTACCGGCCAGGTAGTGATCCCTGAGGGGATCAGCTGCTGCGGTTTTGCCGGTGACAAAGGTTTTGTGCTACCAGAGCTTAATGCCTCAGCCTTGTCCGATTTAGCTGCTCAGGTAAGTAAGTGCTCACGGGGGGTATCGACCAGCCGCACCTGCGAAATTGGCTTATCTCATCATAGTGGTATTGAATATCAGCATATTATTTATTTGCTGGATAAGTGCGCACGGTAATGTAATAGTTTGCATAGCACCCGCAAATACATGATGCTGCAAGGGATAGAGTATCAGGAGACAGCAAGTTGACAGAATCTGATCAGCAAAAAAGTAATGTTACTAAAAGCTACATAGTTGCCGCACTGATGATCCTGATTACTTTTCTGTTGGCTGCCTGGTATGCCAATACGCAGCGGGAAAGTCACTTTCAGTCACGACTCAATGACATTCAGCTGCTGCAACTGACAAAACAACAATTGCTGCAACAGGAAGCTGAACGAAAACTTGAATTAGCCGTCGATCTTATTGCTGCTGACCCCACCCTGCAACAGTTGCTGTTGCAAGCTGTCGAACGCTATCAGCAACAAGGGCCCAAGGCTGACCTTAGCGCAATTCGTCAGCAACTTTTACCAATCCTCAATGGTTATTGGCAGAAAGTTACACTGTATGGCGCCAGTCAGTTACACCTGCATCTGGCGCCGGATGCCTTTACCTTACTGCGTGCTCATCGGCCGGAACGTCATAGTGACAGCTTAATAAATATCCGGCCGCTGGTGATGCACAGCTTAACCAGTGGTACCCGGGTTACCGGAACAGAACTTGGCCGCCACGGTTTAAGCCTGCGAGCGGTAGTGCCGGTGTTTAATAGTCGGCATGAAGTGCAGGCCGCTGTTGAGCTTGGTTTTGATTTGCAATCCGTTTTTGCCGCTCGCCAGCAATACTATGCAGCAAGTGGAGTTTCTACTGACAACTTGGTTAAAGAAGCCAGACAGAGTACGATATTACTGGTTAAACCCACAATGACAATTGCCCTGCATGATGATGTCAAAGCAAAATGGTTGACGTCACGGCTCTGGCACAGTCCTACCCAATCAGATATGTTGCAATTCTGGTTGAACAATCAGCTGATACCTGAAAACGTCAGCAGCCCGCAGCAGCTTATTTTAGAATTTAACGAAAGAATTTATGCTGTGTCATTATTACCATGGCCGGTGTGGGGGCAAAATAACCAGCAAAACGGACAAGTAGTCAGTCTGAGCTGGCACGATATTAGCGCCCAGGTGAATACGCAACAGCGAACAGATAAAATTATCTGGCTGATATGGCTGGCAGCCTGTTTTAGCATGTTATTTCTTGCGGTGTTGCTTATAACCTTTTTGCGACGCCAGGCCCGGCGCGAAGTATCGCAGCAACAAAAACTGGTTAAACAGTCAGAACAAAAGTTGTCTGCGTTATATCAGTTATCGCCGCTCCCTATTTTATTAAACCGGTTTAGTGACGGTGCTTTTGTTGAGTCGAATCCGGCCATGGAGAAACTTACCGGCTATTCACTGGCCGAAATAAAGCAATTAAGTTATTGGGATCTGACCCCGGAGCATTATGCTGCTGCGGAGCAGGAGCAACTAAAAGCGCTGACAGAATACGGTCGCTACGGCCCTTATATTAAGCAGTACCGGCATAAAAACGGCGAGCTGATAGATATTGAACTTAACGGTGTACTGTTTAGTGATGATCGCGATGAAAAGTTTATTTGGACAATCATCAAAGATATCCGTGAAATTAAACGCATAGAGAAACTCAAAGATGATTTTGTTTCTACTGTTAGCCACGAGCTGAGAACGCCATTAACCTCAATTAGTGGATCGCTCGGGTTAGTGTTGGGCGGGGCCGGTGGCGCGCTCAGTCCAAAAGCGGAAAAATTGCTTGGTATTGCTCATAAGAATAGCCAGCGCTTAAATTTGCTTATCAACGATTTGCTCGATATCGAAAAGCTTGTAGCTGGAAAAATGCGCTTTGACGAAGTTGCGGTAGCATTACCAGGTATACTGCAGGACGCACTGGAGCAGCATCAGCCATTTGCACAGCAGCATAACGTTACGCTAACGCTAAATCCGGTTCCGGATGTGCTGTTGTGGGTAGATGCAGCCCGTGTGCAGCAGGTGTTGGCTAATTTTTTATCCAATGCAGTCAAGTTTTCGCCGCCACAAGCAACGGTTTCAGTGGGAGCAGAAGTGCACGGCCAAATGGTAAAAATATGGGTGCAGGACCAAGGGCCGGGCATTGCTTTGGCAGACCAGGGGCAGCTATTTAAGCGTTTTTCTCAGTTAAAGCATGAAGATAATCAGGCCAAAACAGGTACCGGACTTGGTTTGGCGATTAGCCGCGAAATAGCGTTGCAATCGGCAGGGGATATTGGTGTTAACTCCGTCTCGGGTGAGGGGGCTACGTTTTGGCTGGAGTTGCCAATTCATCAGACACTAGTTCATCCCGGGCTTCATGAAGCGATACTGGTAATAGAAGATGATGCAGATACGGCAATGGTGCTGTGTGAGTTTTTGCAGACTCAGCATTATATTGCCGATTGGGCGCCAGATAGTGCAACCGCATGGCAGCGGTTAGCAGAAAAGGATTATGCGGCGATAACGCTGGATTTGAAGTTGGATGAAGAAAGCGGAGCTGATTTCTTTCTGCGGCTGCGTGATAACCCCGCAACAGCCAATTTACCGGTACTTGTTATCTCTGCCTTTATCGAACAAGGGAAATTGCAGTTAGCCGCTATAGCGAATGCGCTGGATTGGCTGGAAAAGCCGGTGACCCCAGAGCTATTAAGCGTGAAACTTGGGCGGTTATTAACTGAACTACCTTATGCAAACCGCCACCAACGCATTTTACATGTTGAAGATGATAACGATATCATCACTATAATGCGGCTGCAGCTGGCGAATCTTTGTGAATATCATGCAGCTTCATCGCTGGAGCAAGCAAAAAAAATGCTGCAGCAGCAACAATTTGATCTTATCTTACTGGACTTGGGCTTGCCTGATGGTAATGGCATGAGTTTGTTGCATGATATTACCGATTGTCAGGGAGACATTCCGGTAGTCATTTTCTCTGCACAGGATTTAAGCGTTGAAAATAAACAAAAAGTACGTGCTGTATTTAGTAAAAGCCGTATAAATACTGAGATACTGGCAAAGTATTTAAAAAACATCCTTGATTAAGTATACAAGAGGCAGAAATGGTACTAAAACGGGTAATGCATGTCGAAGATGATGAATCAATCCGTACGGTCGCAGAAATTGCCCTGGTAGATGTGGCCGGTTTTGAGTTACTTAGCTGCGATAGTGGTCAAAGCGCACTGGCTCAGGCCGCAGATTTTGCACCGCAGCTTATTCTGCTGGATGTAATGATGCCGCAAATGGATGGCTTGCAGACCCTGGCTGCGTTGCGGCAGTTACCGGTAACAACACACACACCGGTAGTGTTTATGACGGCAAAAATTCAGCAAAATGAAAAGCAGCAATATATCGATGCCGGCGCCATTGCGGTGATTGAAAAGCCATTCGACCCCATGCTATTGGGGGATACTTTACATCAGTTGTATAATCAGCAATCTGGCAGTCGTTAACGCACAGATAAAATGAGGGCGTCATCCTTTTGCGCAAGCTTCAGCTAGAAATTTAAAAACCGGTAAACGCTGCGACGCTTACGCCTAAATTGTGACACCTGGAGATAATATGCAACAGCCGCCAGTACCCGCAAACGAAAAAGAACGCCTGCAGGCTCTGTTTGATACTGCACTTCTTGATACTGTTGCCGAGACCAGGTTTGATCGGCTAACCCAGCTGGTGCAGCAATGCCTGAATACCGAAATTGTTCTTATTTCATTAATTGACAGCAATCGGCAGTGGTTTAAGTCCCGCCAGGGGCTGGATGCTTGTGAAACGGGGCGCGATATCTCTTTTTGCGGGCATGCTATTTTGGATGCAGATATTTTTGAAGTGGCTGATGCCAGTAAGGACCCTCGCTTTGCTGATAACCCTTTAGTTACCAGTGCCCCTTTTATTCGCTTTTACGCCGGGGCTCCGCTGCAATTTAATGATCAACGCATTGGTACACTTTGTATTATTGAGTCAAAGCCCAGGCAGTTAACAGACACAGAGCGGCTAATCCTGTGCAATTTTGCTAATGTTATTGAGCAGGAAATTGCGGACCGGTTACAAGAGCAAGCACATCAAAAACTTGCTGCCAGTGAACTGATGCACAGATCTGTACTAGATGGCACCCGAATTGGTACCTGGCAGTGGAATGTTCAGACCGGAGAAACGGTATTTAACGAGCGCTGGGCGGAAATTGTCGGGCATACTCTCGAGTCATTAGCACCGGTATCCATCGACACCTGGATGGGTTTGGCCCACCCGGAAGATTTGGCTGAATCGGGTCGATTACTGGAGCAGCATTTTAATGGTGAGTTAGCTTTCTATGATTGTAAATGCCGGATGCGCCACAAAGACGGACATTGGGTATGGGTGCATGACCGTGGCCGGGTCGTCAGCCGGACCGAAGATGGCAAGCCGTTAATGATGTACGGCACCCATGCCGATATTACTGAACAAAAGCAAGTCGAGCTGGAGGTAAAAGCCAGCCGTGACCAGTTTAAAAATTTATTAGCCAATATTCCGGGTATGGTTTACCAGTATCAGCAGTGGCCTGATGGCAAAGCCGCCTTTCCCTACACCAGTGATAACATAAAGAAGATTTATGGGGTAACAGCAGAGCAGGTTAAACAGGATTCTACTTTCCTGTTTGATAAAATTCATCAGGATGACCTGGAAGGCCTGGCTCTGAGTATAGAAAAGTCAGCAAAGAATTTATCGCTTTGGCAGTATCAGTACCGGATTTATCAGGATAATGAACAACCAATATGGCTGTCTGGTCGCGGCACTCCAGAGCGAATGGCTGATGGCAGTACCCTTTGGCATGGATATATTGAGGATATTACCGACATCAAGCTGCACTATCTGGAGCTTGAGCGCGTAAATAAAGCGTTAAAAATAACCCAACAACGACTCGATACCGCTAGTGAAAATGCGCTAATTGGTTTTTGGCAGGCTTCGTTGAAAACCGGAGAACTCTGGTGGTCGCCGGTGATTTACCAGATATTTGGTTTTAGTGAAACAATAACGCCAAGTGTTGAATTGTTTAAAAGCACCTTACACCCGCAAGATGCTCAGTTGGTTGCAGAAAGTGAACAGCGCGCACTTGAAACCGGGCTGCACGATGTTGTGCACCGGATTATCAGGCAAGACGGCACGATCCGTTGGGTACATGAACTTGCCAGAATGTTACCGCCAGAGGAAAATCCCCAGCTGATTATGGTAGGGTCAGTTCAGGATGTTACCGAGAGAATGCAGCTGCAGCAGATGAAAGATCAGTTTGTATCAACGGTAAGTCATGAGCTACGTACTCCATTAACCGCAATGAATGGTGCGCTCGGTCTGCTGCTGTCTGGCCAGCTTGCTGAATTTGATCCCAAAGTGAGTAAGTTGCTGCATATTGCGCAGAGTAATAATAATCGCTTACAGCATTTGATTAATGATTTGCTGGATATTGAAAAACTGACAGCAGGTAAGATTGAGCTGAATACAGAGGCCTTATTGCTACAGCCTCAGCTTGAGTTGGCGCTAAGTAATTTGCAACCCTACGCGTTGGACTATCAGGTAAGGTTGGCATTAAAACCCTGCTCAACGCAATTGCAAATAGTTGCCGATAGCCAGCGATTACAGCAGATACTGGCAAATCTGCTGTCAAATGCGATTAAGTTTTCCGGAGCCGGTAAAACGGTAACGTTATCAGCAGCCGTTGTAGCGGATAACATCAGAGTATCAGTACAGGATCAGGGCCCTGGGATCCCGTTAGAATTTCAATCCCGATTATTTGAACGGTTTGCGCAAGCTGATGGCTCCAACCGTGGCCATAAAGGGGGCACTGGCTTAGGCCTGGCCATCAGTAAAAGTTTACTTATGCAAATGAATGGTCAAATCGGTTTTCAGACGCAGCAGGATGTTGGAACTACTTTTTATTTTGAATTGCCGCTGGTGTCCGTTAGTATCAGTGACAACAGTGACCATTAAGCCGTTTATGCAAAATGGTGAGCAATGGCATGTGGCGACAACACTATTAGCCCGGGCAGTATTTGAATGAGTAGTAGCAAAAGTAAAGTTGATTTGTCATCCGCATTTTCCGCCTTGCGTCTGAGGTTCGAGCAAACATTACCGGAACGCGCCGCAAATTTGCAGGTTATACTGGCCGCCGCCGACACTGAAGCTGCCGCTTTATTACCGTCAGTGATCAATGAAGCGCATAAACTGGCGGGAGCTTGTGGTACCTTTGGCTTTGCTACTCTGGGTAGTCTTGCCCGCCAGATTGAACAGTTGGCGGTGGCGGTGCAGGGTAAAACATCCGCAGAGCAGCTGTATTCATTATCACAATTAAAGCACTTATTGCTGGAATTTGATGTTGCCGTGAGTATGGCATTGCAGTCTGGTCAGCATGATACAGTTGCCAGCATCATGCCGCTGGCTGAAAATACCAGTGTATGGTTATTGCTTGATAACCAGCAGCTTATTGCTGAGCTTACCGGGCAGCTAGAGGCTTTTGGTCATAACGTGACCTTGTTTTCAGATTTTGACAGCTGTTTAAGACAGTTGCAGCAAACAGCACCCGCAGTGCTGTTCGCCGACACTGAACTGAAGCGGGGCGGCTCACTGTTTCAGCAAAAGCTATTGCTGGAGTCTCTGGTTAAAAGACACGCGCGATTGCTGGTATATTCAACCACCGATAGCTTTGAACTGAGAATTAAAGCAGCAGAATACAGGGCGGCTGCTTTTTTTATTTCGCCATTGAATATTCCAGACATGGTTACATCCATTGGCGAAATGCTTGAAGAAAGCATTGGTAAAACCGGCAGAGTTTTTATTGTCGAAGATGATAAGTTGCTGGCAGAGCATTATGCACTGGTGTTGAGTAGTATGGGAATCGAAACCCAGGTAGTGGGTCGGATCCGTAATATTATCGATGAGTTAACCCGGTTTCAGCCTGATTTGATCTTGATGGATATGTATATGCCGGAATTCTCCGGTGCCGAGGTGGCAGGGTTAATCCGCCAATATAAATCGTTAAAAAGACTGCCGATCGTTTATCTTTCTTCTGAAACCAACAAAACATTGCAAATAAAAGCCATGGCTCATGGCGCTGATGATTTTATTACCAAACCTATAGATGACCTGCAACTAGCTCAGGCAATAAAAGTGCGGCTGGCACGTAGTTTACAAATTAAAAACCTGATTGAAAAAGACAGTTTAACGGCACTGATTAAGCACAGCGCTATCAAAGAGGCTGCTGAACTGGAATACGAACGCAGTGAACGGAGCAAAAAACCAATGAGTGTGGTGATGCTGGATATCGACCATTTTAAAAAGGTCAATGACAGCTATGGCCACGCGGTGGGTGATTTAGTTATTACATCATTGGCGACACTGCTGCGCAAAAGGATCCGTAAAACCGACCGGGCTGGTCGCTACGGGGGGGAGGAGTTTATGCTGGTATTGCCAGAGTGTCCTGCAGAGCAAGCCAGAATGCTGGCCAATCAGTTATTGACGGCTTTTGCCACCTTGCAGTTCAACATTAATGATCGGCCATTTTCCTGTACCTTTTCGGCTGGAGTTGCGTCGGCACCAGCCAATAATATTGCAAGCGCAGCAGAATTAATTAACGCTGCCGATGAGGCCTTATACCGGGCAAAACGTGCCGGACGCAATCAGGTATGTTAGTTATTTTGCCGGTTTGCACATAACAGCCACTCTTTCTAAATTTTTTTAACTAATAACCTTGAATCGATCAGGGCTAATCCCCACTAATCAGTCAACGCAATTTTTAATTGTTCAGAATATAAGTGGAGAGCAGTTATGGGTAGAATAATCGGTATTGACTTGGGTACAACCAATTCATGTGTTGCTGTGTTAGATGGCGACAAACCTCGGGTTTTAGAGAACGCAGAAGGCACACGTACTACGCCTTCAATTATTGCTTATGCTGAAGATGGTGAAGTATTAGTAGGTCAGCCAGCAAAACGTCAGGCTGTTACTAATCCTAAAAATACCCTGTATGCGATAAAGCGTTTAATTGGTCGTCGCTTTGAAGACGAAGAAGTGCAACGCGACATTAAAATTATGCCGTTTAAAATTATTAAAGCGGATAACGGCGATGCCTGGGTTGAAGTTAAAGACAAAAAACTGGCCGCGCCGCAAATTTCAGCTGAAGTGCTGAAAAAAATGAAGAAAACGGCTGAAGATTTCTTAGGCGAACCGGTTACCGCCGCCGTTATTACGGTGCCGGCCTATTTTAATGATGCACAGCGCCAGGCAACCAAAGATGCTGGCCGCATTGCTGGTTTAGACGTAAAACGGATTATCAACGAGCCAACTGCTGCGGCGCTGGCTTATGGTATGGATAAGAAGAAAGGCGACACCAAGATTGCAGTGTATGACTTAGGTGGCGGTACCTTCGATATTTCTATCATTGAAATTGACGATGTAGACGGCGAGCAAACCTTTGAAGTGTTGTCCACCAATGGTGATACCCACTTAGGTGGAGAAGACTTCGATAACCGGGTAATTAACTATCTGGTTGATGAATTCAAAAAAGAGCAGGGCATGGACCTGCGTAACGATTCGTTAGCGATGCAGCGGGTAAAAGAAGCTGCTGAAAAAGCTAAGATTGAGTTGTCATCCGCCTCGCAAACTGAAGTTAATTTGCCTTACATCACTGCGGATGCGTCAGGCCCGAAACATTTAAATATTAAAGTGACCCGCGCCAAGCTGGAATCTTTAGTAGAAGATTTGGTGCAGCGTACTTTAGAGCCGCTGAAAAAAGCCTTAGCTGATGCCGATTTAAGCGTAAGCGAAATTAATGAAATTATCCTGGTTGGTGGCCAGACCCGGATGCCTAAAGTGCAGGAAGCGGTAACGGCTTTCTTCGGTAAAGAGCCACGTAAAGATGTCAACCCGGATGAGGCGGTAGCGGTAGGTGCAGCCATCCAGGGTGCGGTACTCTCTGGTGACGTTAAAGACGTATTGCTGCTGGATGTTACTCCGCTGTCGCTGGGTATTGAAACGATGGGTAGCGTGATGACCGCGCTGATTGAGAAAAACACCACTATCCCGACTAAAAAGTCGCAAGTGTTCTCAACCGCCGATGATAATCAGGCGGCAGTTACCATTCATGTGTTGCAGGGCGAGCGTAAGCGCGCCACAGACAATAAATCACTAGGCCAGTTCAACCTGGAAGGTATTCGTCCGGGGCGTCGTGGTGAGCCACAAATTGAAGTGACCTTCGATTTGGATGCTGATGGTATTTTACATGTGTCGGCGAAAGATAAAGACACCGGTAAAGAGCAGAAGATTACCATCAAGTCGTCTTCAGGTTTATCAGAAGATGAAATTGCTGCCATGGTACGTGATGCAGAAGCACACGCTGAGGAAGACAAAAAGTTTGAAGAACTGGTGCAAACCCGTAATCAGGCTGATGCGATGGTACATGCTACCCGTAAGCAACTGGAAGAAGCAGGTGATAGTTTAGCCAGTGAAGACAAAGCCGCTATTGAAACGGCAATCAACGAGCTGGAAACTGCACTGAAAGGCAGCGATAAGGCAGAAATTGATGCTAAATCGCAGGCGCTGATTCAGGCTTCACAGAAGTTGATGGAAGCGGCTCAGGCGAAAGCCCAACAGGGCGGTGCCGATGCCGGCCAGCAACAATCTGCTGGTGCTGACGATGTTGTTGACGCTGAGTTTGAAGAAGTAAAAGACGACAACAAATAATACGGGCCCGGGCTGCATCTAATGCAGCCCTATGACTAAGAAGTAAGTACTGAATTTATGTCAAAGCGTGACTACTATGAAGTATTGGGTGTCGCTAAAGGCGCCGATGATAAAGACATCAAAAAGGCTTATAAACGCCTCGCTATGAAATTTCACCCTGACCGTACTCAGGGTGATAAAGGCATGGAGGAGAAGTTTAAAGAAGTTCAGGAAGCCTATGAGGTTTTATCAGACGAGCAAAAACGCGCTGCCTATGATCGTTTTGGCCATGCCGGGGTAGATCCTAACCGCGGCGGCGGTGGTTTTGGTGGCGGCGCGGGCGCTGGCGACTTTGGTGATATTTTTGGCGATGTGTTCGGCGATATTTTTGGTGGCGGCGGTGCTCGTCGCGGCCAGTCGCGGGCGCAGCGTGGTTCAGATCTGCGTTACAATCTGGAACTCAATCTGGAAGAAGCGGTTAAAGGTAAGTCGGTTGATATTAAAGTACCAACTTACGTTAACTGTGACAGCTGTGATGGTTCAGGTGCAAAAAAAGGTACGTCTGCCAAAAGTTGTCCAACCTGCCATGGCGCGGGTCAGGTAACCATGCGTCAGGGCTTTTTTGCAGTACAGCAAACATGTCCTACCTGTAATGGTCGCGGTAAAATTATTCCGGAGCCTTGTAGCAAATGTCATGGCGAAGGCCGGGTTGAGAAAACCAAAACGCTATCGGTTAAAATTCCGGCAGGTGTTGATACCGGCGATCGTATTCGTCTAACCGGCGAAGGCGAAGCAGGCATGCATGGTGCGCCAGCAGGCGATTTGTATGTGCAGGTTAATGTTAAAGCGCACCCTATTTTTCAACGCGATGGTAATAACTTGTACTGTGATGTACCACTGAGCTTTGCTACTGCAGCCCTTGGTGGTGAAATTGCGGTGCCTACGCTGGATGGACGGATCAAGCTGAAAATACCAGCGGAAACCCAGACCGACAAAATGTTCCGCTTGCGGGGCAAAGGTGTGCAATCGGTCCGCGGTGGCGGGGTGGGCGATTTGGTTTGCAAAGTGGTGATTGAAACGCCAGTTAACCTGAGCGACAAGCAGAAAGAGTTGTTGCGACAGCTTGAAGACACCATGGGCGGTGAAGGTGAAGCAAAACATCGGCCTAAATCAAAGGGTTTTTTTGATGGTGTAAAAAAATTCTTCGATGATTTAACTGGTTAAATAAACATAAAACCACCTTCGGGTGGTTTTTTTTTCAACTGCCGATACAATTAACAACATGGGTACATTCGGTGGCCCTGCCTTAATAAGGATTTTGATATGTTGAAGAAGTTTTCACTGGCTGCAGTAGCTGCTATGGTTGTTATGTCATGCGCACAATCACCAACGGGGCGTAATCAGATTATGCTGTTTGATAGCAAACAGTTGAGTACGATGGGTGAGCAAACTTTTGAAACAATGAAGGCTGAAACACCGATCAGTAAAGACGTCAGAACCAATGATTATGTGCAGTGCATCGCCAGTGCTTTATTGCGGGTAACGCCGGAAGAATATTTGATTAACCCATGGGAAGTTGTGGTATTTGACAGTGAACAAGTAAATGCCTTTGCTTTGCCTGGCGGTAAAATAGGGGTGTATACCGGTCTGTTAAACGTAGCCGAGAATCAAGAGCAACTGGCTGCCGTTATTGGTCATGAAATAGCCCACGTTATTGCCAGTCACAGTAATGAGCGCTTATCCACCAACCAGTTTTTACAGTCCGCGTTAGCGCTGGGCGATGCAGGCACCAAGGCTTATGGTGTGCAGTATCAACAGGAAATTATGGCTGCTCTTGGTTTGGGCGCACAATTAGGGGTAACTCTGCCATTTAGCCGAACGCATGAAACTGAAGCAGATGTAATCGGACTGGATTTAATGGCTAAAGCTGGCTTTGAACCACGCCAGGCGGTAAATTTGTGGCAGAATATGGCAGCAGCCAGCAGCAATAACACCCCGCAGTTTCTATCCAGCCATCCGATACCGGAAAACAGGATAGCGGAATTGCGCACAAGAATGCCGGCTGCGATGGCTACTTTTACGGAACGGAAACAGGCGGGGCGTTTACCAGCTTGCCGTAAATAATGGAGGCGGCAGCGGGCTGTAGCCGTCAGATAAATTTACAATATAACTGTTTTCTGAAGCACGATTTTTGATAAATCTGCTATTTTCAACGAATTACAGTGTTGGATTGGAATTTGCATGATGCAGGCAATAGTTCAATTTGCACTGCACTATCAGGACAAGGGTGACAGAGTCTATGGATAATAAGGATATTAAAACAACGAACAGCCGCCGTAAATTTATAGTGCGGGCAGGTATGGGTTCGTTGCCAGTGCTAATGGCCCTGAAAAGCAAGGGTGCCTGGGGTTACACTACCCAGAATTGTAATTTAAGTGCGTCGATGTCGCAAATGCAGTCGACACAGGCGGATCAGTTTGAATCCTGTGTAGGGGGATTTAAATCTCACGGTTCAGGAAAGCAGTATTTTAAAACCAATTCTGGCAATGAACAATTTGGTTATTTTTTATCAACACACAGTAACTACCATTCAAAGGGCGCTGAAACTTTTAATTTTGGATCCGTGAGCATTAATGAGAATACCACTTTTAGTGATATTTTTGGTGGCGGCGATACGACTAAACTTAAAATGGCCTTACAAGGTGGTGGTCCATCACTACGAAGAAACATCACTAGCCTTTTCCTTCACTCTATGTTTTACAGACACCAGGAAATGTTTCCTGATCCGGAAGTCGTTGTTAGTTCATATAATAATGCTATTCTTTATGGCAGAACTAAAGAACTGGAAGAAATTTTAGTGCTCTATATAGATGGAGTACCTGATTAGCAATGAGCAATGACGGCTCACCTTTAACGTCATTGAGTAGCTATGCTGTCTGGCTAAATCAAGCCAGGCAGATATTAACGGAACAGCAGCATCTGGTCAGCGTTAGTTTTTCTGCAGATAATACTGCTGTCAGTTTTGACAATATCAGTTATGCTACTGCCAAAGTGATATCGGAACAGTCTGCTGTGCAGGAGTGAGCTTGCCGTTTTTTTCACTACATACCCCGCCGTTCACCGTTCGTATCGAAACTGACAGCCCGACGTTATTTAACGATTTATTAAGGCTTTATCCAGCTGATGTGTTGCGTTCTGCGCCTCTTGCTGAGCATATCTATGACTTTCAAATCGATTATAAAAAACATTTCAGCGGCAAAAGCCGGCCTTATCATTTTCGAGCTGGCAGTGATCATTTCCGGATGGCCGATGCCAATCAGCTGATTCCTACCTTTGAGTGGGGGCTGAACTGGTGTGTCTCTGCTTATCAGCAGCAATATCTGGCCATTCATGCTGCAGTATTGGAAAAAAATGGCAATGCGTTAATTATGCCGGCGCCGCCAGGTAGTGGTAAAAGTACCTTATGTGCGCTGCTGATGCTAAAGGGCTGGCGCTTATTATCGGACGAAATGTGCCTGATTGACCCAACTAACGGCCAGTTGCAACCTTACGTGCGTCCGGTAAGTTTAAAAAATGCTTCAATTGACGTTGTTCAGCAGCATCAAGCCGGGGTGGAAGTATTCCATCGTACTCCAGATACTGAAAAAGGCACTGTCGCCTATTTACGACCCACTGATTTCAGCTGGCAGCAACTGGACACCCAGGCAAAGCCAGCCTGGATCCTATTTCCCGCCTATCAGGCTGACGCAACAGAGCCGGTTGCGCTGTTTACTATGCCCAAAGCCGATACCCTGCTTTATCTGGCGCAAAACAGCTTTAATTACGCCGTTTTTGCGGCTGAAGGTTTTAATTTATTAAGTCAGCTGGTAGAAAACACCGAGAGCTTCCGGCTGGAGTACCATGATACCAGGCAAATGCTGGAATTACTGGAGCAGGTGCTATGTTAGTGCCATTGTTGATTCAGTGCTTTCGAAACCCGAAGCAATTTCTGGCCACAGCCAATGCTGCCTGTTGGAGTGACTTGTTGCAACAGGCACGGAGTCTGGGGTTGACGGCACAGCTGAAAGCGCTGTTTGAACGTCATAATATGCTGAACGAGTTACCGGAGACAGTACAAAAGCACTGTGCCTGGGGTTGGCGTTATTATCAGAAACAGCGAGCCAGTTTATTTTACGAATTAATGCAGCTTGAGCCCGCACTGGCGCAGACTAATTATCCTTGCGTGTTGCTTAAAGGCGCAGCCTATCAGGCGCTGGGCCTGGCAGTAAGTGAAGGACGACTCTATTCTGATATTGATTTGCTGGTAAACCGGTCGCAGCTATCGGATTGCAAAGCTAAGTTATTTTTTGCCGGTTTTTTCGAACCGGCCATGTCAGCATACGACAAACATTTTTACCTGGAGCTGTCGCATGAAAACCCGCCGCTTTACCATGTAAAACGTGGTACGACGCTGGATTTACATTTTGCCTTGTTTCCATTGGCAGGCCACAAAAATCTCGTCACTGAGCAGGTTTTTGCCAGTGCCAGCCTACTCGAGGGTTCCTGTTTTCAGGTGCCCAGCCTGAGTTATTTATATATTCATGCTGCTATCCACTTCTTCTGGCAAGAAGAACGGCATAAGTTAATTAAAGATTTAATTGATTTGGATCTGCTGTACAACCAGCTAGCTGAAAGACAGCTGTTGCAGCAGCTATTGAACGACAGCAAGCAGTTTGGTGCGCTGGAACCTGTTGTGAATACGCTGCTGCTGGTTGAAAAACTGTTCAACCGCCAGTTGCCAGCAGAGATTGCCAGCCAACTGGCTAATAGCCCTGAGCGCCGGAATTTTGCCCGGGCTTTACTGCTCAGGCAACTGCAAGCAGGGACAATAGCAACATTAGCCGGTGCAATTTGGTACCTGCGGGGCTACCGGCACAAAATGCACTGGCGGGTATTACTACGCCATATCTGGGTTAAAAGCAGCCTGATGCTCCGACAGTACCGGCAGCGAACCAGTTGATCGCATCTGCGCTCGGCTTATGCGGTTTCAGTGTTAGCTGCGTTTACATCAGCCTGGCGCAGTAAAATAACGAAGCTGGCAACTACCAGTAAAATCAGGCAGTAAAAGCTGTGCGTTACCACCTGCCAGGGCGAGATACCAAAGCTGGCACCAAGCAGCAGCGCCTGCGCACCATAGGGCACTAAGCCCTGACTGATACAGGCAAAGATATCCAGTAAGCTGGCGCTTCGCCGTGGTGTGATCTGGTGTTGCTGCGCCAGATTTTTAGCAACATCGCCGGTCAGCACGATAGCAACAGTATTATTGGCGATACACAGGTTGCTGCTAAAGGCCAGCGCCGCTATTGCCAGCTGCTGCGCTTTATTGCCCGCCAGTTTCAGCCTGCCGGTCAGGCGCTGAATTTGGGCGGAAATCCAACTTAAGCCCCCCTGTTGTTTAATAAACTCACTTAAGCCGCTGACCAGCATTGCCAGCAAGAAAATCTCCTGCACGCTGACAAAGCCGGTCGCGATATCTTTACCTAAACCCGCAAGCTGATAGTCAGCAAATATACTGCCCTGCAATGCTGCCAGAATAATGCCAAGCACCAGTACAACAAATACATTTAATCCCAGCACGGCTAATACTAGGATGGCGGCGTAGGGCAGCACCCCGGTCCAGCTGAAATCAGCTGCTGCAACCGGAGCCGTAGCGCTGGTCAGAAATGAGTACAGCAGCAGGGTCAGAATGGCAGCGGGCAAGGCAATTTTTATATTTTCTTTAAATTTATCTGCCATTCTGGCGCCCTGGGTACGGGTCGAAGCGATGGTGGTGTCGGAAATAATTGACAAATTATCGCCAAACATCGCCCCGCTTAGCAGCACCCCTGCTACCAGTGCCGGGTCCAGGTTAGCCTGGGTAGCCAAACCTGCAGCGATAGGCGCCAGAGAGCCGATGGTACCCATTGACGTGCCCATGGCTGTCGAAATCAGCGCAGCAATAATAAATAAACCCGGTAACAGCCAGGCCGCCGGAACAATACTCAGGCCGGCATTTACCGCAGCATCTACGCCGCCGGTGGCAGTGGCAACGCTGGCAAAGGCACCGGCCAGCAGATAAATCAGACACATGGTAATAATATTATGGTTACCGGCACCTTTAATCAGCACGTCTATTGACTGTTGCAGTGGCGCCCGGTGCAGCCAGATAGCCAACATAATTGCCGGAATAATTGCCACATGACCAGGCAGCTGATAAAACGCATAGTCAATTTGTTGTGCCTGAAAATACAAACCACTGCCTAAAAACAGCAATACAAACAGCCCTAACGGGATAAGAGAGCGTTTAGCGCCAGGCGGGCTTAGTGGGTTAACCATGATTTACCTCATCAAAAACGGCTGCGAACTATATAGATGGCCAGACGTCTTGTCAATATTTGCAGGAACTGCTGGTATCAGGTGACTAACTTAGGGTATTTTGATGAAAAAACCTACCGTTTTTCAGTGCAGCGAAAGCCTGGACGCCGTCACATAGGGTATTGCAATGTCAGAGCGTAACATTATTAACAGTCGTCGCTTTTTACCGTTTTTTTTAACTCAGGCGCTGGGGGCCTTTAACGACAACGTATTTAAAAACTCCCTGATGTTATTACTGACATTTACTGCCGCTCAGGCCTTGCCCTGGAGTACCGACGTGACGATGAACCTGGCTGCAGGCTTATTTATTTTGCCGTTTCTGCTGTTCTCGGCCACGGCCGGCACCCTGGCCGACAGCATGTGTAAAAGCAGGCTTATCCGGGTACTGAAGCTCACCGAAATTATCCTGATGGCAGCTGCTGCCGTTGCCTTCTTTTTCCAGCAATATCTGGTACTGCTGGGCTTATTGTTTCTGATGGGCAGCCAGTCAGCGTTTTTTGGTCCGGTAAAATACGCCATATTGCCGCAGTTACTGGATGACAAGGAATTACTAGCAGGCAATGCCTGGGTGGAAATGGGCACTTTTATTGCGATATTACTGGGCACCATCGTCGGTGGACTGGTTGTCGGGGTGGCGCATGCTTCATTATGGATTGGCGCTATGGTGATCGTGTTTGCAGTGCTTGGCTATCTCAGCAGCCGGGCCATTCCAGCTGTCGGTAAAATAGATAATGCTGAGCGTTTTCGTTTCGCGCCCCTTAAGCAAACCTTGCAGACCATTAAAATCAGTTATGCTAACCGCACCTTATATCTGGCCATAATGGCGATCAGCTGGTTCTGGTTTCTGGGGGCCAGCTATTTAACCCAGTTCCCAAATTTTACCAAAACGGTGCTGGCCGGTGACAATACGGTGGTCACGGCATTACTGGTTGCTTTTTCGGTTGGGGTGGGGCTGGGTTCCATGTTGTGCGAGCGTTTATCGGGTAACCGGGTGGAGCTTGGCATAGTGCCGCTGGGTTCTCTTGGCTTAACAGTATTTGGTTGCAGTTTATATTTCAGCACACCGCAATTTATCTCAGGCGAGCTACTTAATCTAAGCGCATTTTTGCAATCAGGATACGGCTGGTGGGTGCTGTTTAACCTTACGCTAATTGGCGTTTCCGGCGGTTTGTTTATTGTGCCCTTGTATGCGTTATTGCAAAAAAGGGCTGAGCCTGGCCAGCGGGCCAGAATGATTGCGGCCAATAATATTTTTAATGCGCTTTTTATGGTGGCGAGCGCCGTGGCTGCTGTCGTGTTTTTAGCAGTGCTGGGATTAACCATACCGGAGTATTTTTTAATTCTGGCCGTTATGAATGCGGTGGTTGCTTTATATGTTTACAGTCAGGTACCGGAATTTGCCCTGCGGTTTGTGATTTATCTGCTAAGCCACACCCTGTACCGGGTTAAAAGTCAGGGGCTGGATAATATTCCCGATGAAGGTGCAGCGGTATTGGTGGCTAACCATGTCAGCTATGTGGATGCGCTGCTGATTGCCGGTGCGGTGCGCCGGCCCGTGCGCTTTGTTATGGAAAAAGCGATTTATGATTTGCCGGTTGCTAACTGGTTATTCCGGGCCGCCCGCACTATTCCTATCTGCAGCAAACAAAAAGATGAGCAGGTGTATGAAGCGGCCTTTACTGCGATAAAGCGTGAACTGGCTGCAGGCAATCTGGTGTGTATTTTTCCGGAAGGGCGGCTGACCAAAACCGGCGATATTGATAATTTCCGGCCCGGTATCGAACGTATTATCGCTGAAAGTCCGGTACCGGTGGTGCCCATGGCGCTGCAGGGCTTATGGGGATCGTTTTTCAGTCATCATGGCAAAGGCGCTTTTAAGCCAAAAGGCCGATTGTGGTCTAGAATTACTCTGCACGCCAGCAACGCAATACCAGCCATTACCGTAAGTGCGGCAGTACTGGAGCAAAAAGTGCGGTTATTGCGTGGTGATGCAGTCTGAGATATTTCATAGGCAATCAATAATCACACCTGATATGACGTGTATCGAAAAACTTTTTTAATAGTTTAAGGAGATACACTATGAAAAAGCTAGTTATGTTATTGATTGTAATCAGTACTGTTGCCGGCATAAGTTATACCGTGTACAGCAGGCAACTGAATCATTCTGCAGTGGCTACACCAGCATCAACATCAGCAGCAATAGCCGCTAAAAACTATTTACCTGAAATTGCCCCTGTCGGCGCCACGTTTCTCGAAGGCCTCGGTAGCTTCAGCCTGCCAGTCAGCACGACTAACCCGGAAGCGCAGCGCTGGTTTAATCAGGCGATGATTCTGACCTATGGTTTTAATCATCAGGCGGCAGAGCGCTCGTTTCTGAAAGCGATTGAGTCAGATCCTGCGTGTGCAATGTGCTGGTGGGGGGCGGCTTTGGTACTGGGGCCTCATGTTAATGCCGCGATGGATCCGGCGAACAACGCGCCGGCATGGCAGCGGTTGCAAAAGGCGCAAGCACTGGCCGACGCTGCCAAACCCTGGGAGCAGGCATTTATTAGCGCGTTAGCGGCACGTTATGCTGTGCCGGCCAACGCAGATCGCGCTGCTTTGGATAAAGCCTATGCCAGCGCGATGGCCAGTCTGGCAAAGTCCCTGCCGGATAATCTGGAAGCGGCTACCTTGTATGCCGAAGCAATGATGAACCTGCAGCCCTGGAATTACTGGGACGACAGCGGTAAGCCTGTTGGTGACACCCTTAACATTGTCCAGGTATTAGAAGGCGTTATGGCGCGCGATGCCAATCACGCCGGTGCTCTGCATTTGTATATTCATGCGGTGGAAGCGTCAGCTGAGCCAGAGCGCGGTGTGGTCGCAGCTGATCGGTTGCGCACCCTGATCCCGGGCTCTGGCCATTTGGTGCATATGCCAGCCCATATTTATGCCCGCGTCGGGCGCTGGCAGGATGCAGTGATTGCCAACCAACGGGCAATTGAAGCTGATGATGCTTACCTTGCAGCATGCAGGCCTGGCCCGGGTGTTTATCCGCTTGGTTATGTGCCACACAATCACCATTTTTTGTGGTTTGCGGCGACGATGACGGGTAATAAAAAAGTGGCTCTGGCTGCTGCCGACTCAACATATCAGCGAACCAGTGACGCTAATCTGATGCGGATGCCGGGGATGGAGGCAATGCAGAATTTCGCGTCTACCCCGTTGTTTGCGATGGTCCGGTTTGGTCAGTGGCAGGATATCACTGCTATGACAAGACCGGCTGACGATTTACCCTATATGGTTGCGATATGGGAATACGCCCGGGGAATGGCAGCGCTGCGTACCGGTAATATCAGCCAGGCTACTGCTCATCATGAAGCCTTAACCGGGCTTACCACATCGCCAGTCATCGACGCGATGACAGTCTGGAACCGCTATTCGCTGATCCACTCGGTAAAGCTGGCTGAGCGGATACTCGCAGCAGAACTGGCATGGCAGGCTAAAGAGCCTGATGCAGCCTTTACGGCGCTGCGTCAGGCGCTGACAATTGAAGATAAGCTTTTGTATGACGAGCCACCGGCATGGCATGCCCCGGTCAGGCAGACTCTTGGTTTTATGCTGCTGAATTCAGGGCAGGCGGCCGAGGCTGAAACCGTATACCAGGAAGAGTTACGCCGCAACCCGGAGAACGGCTGGTCACTGTTCGGCCTGGAGCAGGCATTACGGCAACAAGGTAAAACTGACGATGCGGATACGGTGGCAAAACGGTTTGAGCAGGCGTGGATACATGCCGATATTACCCTGACTGCGTCCAGGTTGTAGCAGGCTAAGGCGCTGGCAGCGCTGAGAAATCCGCTGCCAGCTCAGCCGGATCCAACGGCGCCTTCCAGTACCCGGCCATGCGACCTTGCGGGTCCAGCAACACCAGCGCGGTTGAGTGTTCAATACTATAATTTTCACCCTCTAAGGCGGGCAGTTTTACCTGCGCCATGCCTAAACTTGCCAATAAAGAACTCAGTTCTTTATTCGCCCCGGTCAGGCCGGTCCAGCGGGGTTCAAACCAGTTTATAAATTGTTTCAGGCTGGCTGCAGTATCACGTTCTGGGTCAACCGTTATAAATACCACCTGGTGATGTCGTTGTCCGCGCATCTGTTCCTCGGCCGACTTTAATAGTGCCAGGGTTAACGGACAGATATCAGGGCAGGAGGTAAAACCTGAGAAAATCACGGTCCATTGACCCACAAAATTGGCATTGGCAAAGGCAGTACCATGCTGATCAGTCAGCACAAACGCCGCCAATGGCCGTGGCGCTGGCAGCACCGTGCCATAGCGCAGCGTCAATGGGGACAGCGCCAAGGAGGGGCTGGATACCGTTGGCAGTGTCGAAGCTGGCTGAGGTTCGGTGCAGCCGATAAGCGTCATCATCAGTGCCAGTACCGGCACGGCAATCGCTTGGTTTAGTGATGGCATAACAGTGATTTCATCCAGGATGGCCGGCTATGTCCGTTCATAGTAAGACTAAAGAGTATTACGGTAAAAGGTAAAAATAGCTAACTGCAACTTGAACTAGCGGCGTTTGCCCACATAACTCTGGAATGTCTGCAACGATGCAGTAGCTTACCCGGAGTATAAATGCTTAATTTTTCCTATCAGAACCCCACCCGCATTGTGTTTGGTAAAGATCAGCTCAGCCAGTTAGCCAAATTAATTCCCGCTGGCAGTAAGGTGTTGATGTTGTATGGCGGCGGCTCCATTAAGCACAATGGCGTTTATGAGCAGGTTACAACCGCCCTGGCAGATTATGACTGGCAGGAATTCAGTGGTATTGAACCTAACCCCAGCTTTGAAACCCTGATGAAAGCAGCAGATTTAGTCCGCGAACAAAAAATTGACTTTCTGTTGCCGGTAGGCGGTGGCAGTGTGATTGATGGTGCTAAATTTGTCGCTGCTGCTGCGGTATATCCGGGTGATGCCTGGGATATTCTGGCCAATCGCGGCACAGTAGAGCAGGCGGTAGCGCTTGGCTGCGTGTTAACCCTGCCAGCGACAGGCACTGAGAGTAATGGTAATTCTGTGGTCACCCGTTATGAAACCCAGCAAAAGCTAGCGTTCAGCAGCCCGTTAGTGTATCCACAATTTGCTATTCTTGACCCTTCTGTCACCTTCAGCCTGCCTCCGCGCCAGGTTGCCAACGGTGTGGTTGACGCCTTTGTCCATGTGATAGAGCAGTATTTAACCTACCCGGTTAATGCGCCGGTGCAGGACCGTTTTGCTGAAGGTTTATTGCAAACCCTGATTGAAGAAGGGCCGAAAGCGCTAAGTAACCCGGATGACTACGAGGTGCGGGCAAATATTATGTGGGCCGCGACGATGGCGCTCAACGGCTTGATAGGTCAGGGGGTGCCACAAGACTGGGCGACCCATATGATTGGCCATGAAATTACCGCACTGTATGGCCTGGACCATGCCCAGACGTTGGCCATCGTGTTACCAGCCTTAATGCAACAGCAGCGCGCGCAAAAGCGCGACAAGTTGCTGCAGTTCGGTCAGCGGGTCTGGCAGCTGAGTCATCAGGATGAAGAGCGGCTAATTGATGACACGATTACCCACACCCGGGCGTTTTTCGAGCAGATGGGTGTGCCAACCCGCCTGGCGGATTATGGCATCGCTGCCGATGCGGTGGATAAACTGCTGGCCAAGCTGCAAGCCAATGGCATGGTAAAACTGGGCGAGCATGGCGATATTGATTTAGACGTTTCACGGCAGATTTTGCAAAAAGCGGTGTAACGAAGTTTAATCGGGGAGGGGGCTAATACCTGATGGGGCGACACAGAGTGTCTGAGCGAACGCGTAAGCGGTAGCGACAAATTCGTCAGGAACGAATTTGAACAGCTTAGCTGGCCCGAAGGGCGAAAGGCTGGACGCCTGCAGTAGTTGCTGTGGCGAGCCCGGCAGGTGTTAGGGCCCGGACTGCGCAACATTATTTGTAATAGTTCAGAAATAGCCATTAAGATGGCTATTTTGCTTCCTAGTAACGGCCGCTTTTGTTTTAATAGCGGCCATTCTTGTTAATTTTTGAGTCAGAATATGCCTGCAATCGGAATTTTCGGCGCGAACGGCCGGATGGGGCGTGCCCTTACCACTGTTGCCAATGAGCAGCAGTTGAATTTAACGGCGGCGACGGTGCGTGCCGGTTCGACATTAGTTGGCGTTGATGCCGGTGAGCTGGCCGGCTGTGGCAAGCTGGGGCTGGCGCTGAGTGAAACCGGCGCAAGCAGTATCAACAATGCCGATATCTGGGTTGATTTCACTATGCCTGACGCCATGCTGACCCATCTTAAGCTGGCAGTCGCCGCGAAAAAAGCCATGGTAATTGGCGTAACCGGCCTAACTGATGAGCAGTATCAGCAGTTACAACAGGCCAGTGAGCATATTCCGATTGTCTGGGCGCCGAATATGAGTGTCGGTGTCAACCTGTTACTGCACCTGGTGCAAACGGCAGCCCGGGTCATGGGTCAGACCGCCGATATAGAAATTATCGAAGCGCATCACCGCTATAAAAAAGACGCCCCTTCAGGCACCGCCATGGCCATTGGCGCCAGTATTGCCAAAACACTTGGTCGTAATTTAAACGACGTGGCGGTATATGGCCGTGAGGGCATAACGGGTGAGCGGGAGCAGCACACCATTGGTTTTGCCACGGTTCGGGGCGGTGATATTATTGGCGATCACACCGCACTTTTTGCAGATTTAGGCGAAAGACTGGAAATAAGCCACAAAGCATCCAGCCGTAATACCTTTGCCCAAGGCGCGCTGCGTGCTGCTTTGTGGTTGCAAAATAAACAGCCGGGACTTTATTCTATGCAGCAAGTGCTGGGATTGGCAGACTTAACATAAGCTTTTGAGCAACTAAACATAAAAATGAGTTAAAGCAGGTATTTTTGTAAAAATGCAAAATAGCCATAGCCAAAAGCATGCTTATCGCCTAAAATAATCAGGTTTGCCCGGTCACTTGCCCGGTCGAATACGAAGTTTAGAATTTTGGGTCAAAACGGGTTGTAAAACACAGTAAGTTTTCGCCCGTTTTTTGCTGTTTGGAGGTTATTTTGACTAAGTCCGCCCTGCTCGTACTGGAAGACGGCACCGTATTTCACGGTACAGCCATTGGCGCTGAAGGAGTTTCTGTAGGTGAGGTGGTGTTTAACACCTCGATGACCGGGTATCAGGAAATATTAACTGATCCCTCATACGCAGAGCAGATAGTAACACTCACTTACCCACATATTGGCAACACCGGTACCAATAGTGAAGACGAAGAATCCGGCCAGGTTTGGGCCAAAGGCCTGATTATCCGTGATCTTCCGCTGTTAGCCAGTAACTTTCGTAATCAACTCTCTCTTAGTCAATACCTGTCACAACATAATATCCTTGGTATCGCCGATATCGATACCCGTAAGTTAACCCGCATTTTGCGCGAAAAAGGTGCCCAAAACGGCTGTATTCTGGCCGGAGACAACCTTGACCAGGCCAAAGCACTGCAACTTGCTAAAGGCTTTGCCGGCCTGGCCGGAATGGATTTAGCCAAGGAAGTAAGCGTAAAACAGCAATATCAGTGGACTGAAGGCAGCTGGGCTTTAGGTGAAGGCCATCGCGCGGGCGCAGCTGAGCAATTTCATGTTGTCGCTTACGATTATGGCGTTAAGCGCAATATTCTGCGCATGCTGGCTGACCGTGGCTGCAAACTGACCGTAGTGCCGGCACAAACCCCGGCCAGTGATGTGTTGGCCCTGAAGCCCGATGGTATTTTTCTGTCAAATGGTCCTGGCGACCCGGCACCGTGTGACTATGCCATTGCTGCGATTAAACAATTTTTAGAAACCGATATTCCGATGTTTGGTATTTGTTTAGGCCATCAATTACTGGCGCTTGCCAGCGGTGCCAAAACCTCGAAAATGAAGTTTGGTCACCATGGTGCCAACCACCCGGTGCAAAATGTTGATAGTAAAAAGGTGCTGATTACTGCCCAAAACCACGGTTTTGCGGTAGATGAAGCGACACTACCGGCCAATTTACGGGCCACCCATAAATCGCTGTTTGATGGTTCACTGCAGGGTATTCACCGCACTGATAAGCCGGCATTTAGTTTTCAGGGTCACCCTGAAGCCAGCCCCGGACCGCATGAAGCCTCTGAGCTGTTCGACCACTTTATTACGCTGATGCAACAGCACACAGCCTAAGCAAACACGAATTACGGAGAGAGCGACCCCATGCCAAAACGTACCGACATAAAAAGCATTCTGATTATTGGCGCCGGCCCTATCGTAATTGGCCAGGCCTGCGAATTTGACTACTCAGGCGCCCAGGCTTGTAAAGCACTGCGCGAAGAAGGTTACCGGGTCATTCTGGTGAACTCTAACCCTGCTACCATCATGACCGATCCTGAAATGGCCGATGCCACTTACATTGAGCCGATTCACTGGCAGGTAGTGGAAAAAATTATTGAAAAAGAACGCCCTTGTGCAGTATTACCTACCATGGGTGGCCAAACTGCACTTAACTGTGCGCTGGATTTAGAGCGGCACGGTGTGCTGGCTAAATATAACGTGGAAATGATAGGTGCGACTGCGGATGCTATCGACAAAGCAGAAGACCGCAGCCGCTTTGATAAAGCGATGCGCTCCATTGGCCTGGCCTGCCCGCGGGCCGGCTTTGCCCATTCAATGGAAGAAGCTTATCAGGTACTGGATGATATTGGTTTCCCCTGTATTATCCGGCCGTCTTTTACCATGGGTGGTTCGGGCGGCGGTATTGCTTATAACCGCGAAGAATTTGAAGAAGTCTGTACCCGTGGCCTTGATTTATCGCCGACCAAAGAGCTGCTCATTGATGAGTCGTTAATTGGCTGGAAAGAATACGAAATGGAGGTGGTACGTGATAAAAACGATAACTGTATTATCGTCTGTGCCATCGAGAACTTTGATCCGATGGGCGTACATACCGGCGACTCGATCACGGTAGCTCCGGCGCAAACCCTGACCGACAAAGAATATCAGATTATGCGTAATGCATCGCTGGCGGTACTTAGGGAAATTGGCGTTGAAACCGGCGGTTCTAACGTCCAGTTTGGGATTAACCCCGTTGATGGCCGGATGGTAATCATTGAGATGAACCCCAGGGTGTCACGCTCATCGGCCTTAGCGTCAAAAGCAACCGGTTTCCCGATAGCTAAAGTGGCGGCAAAACTGGCAGTGGGTTATACCCTGGATGAACTGGCCAATGACATTACCGGTGGCCGTACCCCGGCGTCGTTCGAGCCAAGCATCGATTATGTGGTGACTAAGGTGCCACGGTTTAACTTTGAAAAGTTTGCCGGAGCCAACGATCGCCTGACCACTCAGATGAAATCGGTGGGTGAAGTGATGGCCATCGGCCGTAACCAGCAGGAGTCGTTGCAAAAAGCGTTACGTGGTTTGGAAATCGGCGTCTCTGGCCTGGACCCGATCATCGACCTGAGTCAGCCTGAAGCGAAAGAAAAATTAACCCGTGAACTGCGTGAGCCTGGTTCACACCGCATTTGGTACATTGCGGATGCGTTCCGTTTTGGTATGAGCATGGATGAAATCTTCAGCCTGACCAATATCGACCGCTGGTTTCTGGTACAGATTGAAGATTTAGTGAAAGAAGAACAGTCGCTGGCGACAGATGGTTTTGCGGCCCTTGACGAAGTACGCTTAAAGCGACTGAAACGCAAAGGTTTCGCCGACAGTCGCATCGCGGCCGTGTTGGGTGTCAGTGAAAACGAAGTACGCAAAAAGCGTCATGGCTACAAGTTACATCCGGTATACAAGCGGGTAGATACCTGCGCGGCAGAGTTTGCCTCAGATACCGCCTACATGTACAGCACCTACGATGAAGAGTGTGAAGCTGCGCCGACCAATCGTGACAAAATAATGATTATTGGCGGCGGCCCTAACCGGATTGGTCAGGGTATCGAATTCGATTACTGCTGTGTGCATGCCGCCCTGGCGCTGCGTGAAGATGGTTATGAAACCATTATGGTTAACTGTAACCCGGAAACCGTATCAACCGACTATGATACCTCTGACCGGCTATACTTTGAGCCTATTACCTTAGAAGACGTACTGGAAATTGTGCGCATCGAGCAGCCAAAAGGCGTTATCGTCCAGTATGGCGGCCAGACGCCATTAAAATTAGCCCGGGCTCTTGAAGCGAATGGCGTGCCAATTATCGGCACTTCGCCCGACGCGATTGACCGCGCTGAAGATCGCGAGCGCTTTCAGCAGGCCGTAGAGCGTTTGGGCTTAAAGCAGCCGCAAAATGCCACGGTAACCAGTGTCGAAGAAGCGTTATCGCGTGCCCATGAAATTGGCTTTCCGATGGTGGTGCGTCCGTCGTACGTATTGGGCGGCCGCGCTATGGAAATCGTTTACGATGACCAGGATTTACGTCGTTACATGACAGAAGCTGTCAGCGTGTCGAATGACTCGCCGGTATTATTGGATAACTTCCTTGATGATGCGATTGAGGTGGATATCGATGCGATCTGTGATGGCAAGGAAGTCATTATCGGCGGTATTATGGAGCATATCGAACAAGCCGGGGTGCACTCCGGGGATTCGGCCTGCTCATTACCACCACACAGCTTAAGTCCGGCTATTCAGGACGTGATGCGCGATCAGGTTAAAAAGCTGGCAATGGAGCTGGGCGTAGTAGGCTTAATGAATACCCAGTTCGCGGTAAAAGACAATGAGGTTTACTTAATCGAAGTTAACCCACGTGCTGCCCGTACCGTACCTTTCGTGTCAAAAGCGACAGGGGTGGCGGTGGCCAAAGTTGGTGCCCGCTGTATGGCGGGGCAGTCACTGGCGTCGCAAGGTATTACCAAAGAAATTATTCCACCGTATTTCTCGGTGAAAGAAGTGGTCATTCCGTTTAATAAATTCCCGGGCGTTGACCCTATTCTTGGCCCTGAGATGCGTTCTACTGGTGAAGTAATGGGTATAGGCGATACTTTCGAAGAAGCCTTTGCCAAAGGTGAGCTGGGTTCGGGTACCTTGATCCCAACCGGTGGCCGTGCCTTGCTTTCGGTACGTGACAGCGATAAAGTGCGCGTTGTTGAGCTGGCAAAACGGATGGTGGAAATTGGTTTTGAGCTTGACGCCACTGGCGGCACTGCTAGAGCACTGGCGGCTGCAGGGGTGCCATGTCGTACTGTGAACAAAGTGTACGAAGGCCGGCCGCATATTCTGGACCGGATTAAAAACGGCGAATACAGTTACATTGTTAACACCACCGAAGGGCGCCAGGCTATTGAAGACTCTAAAGTTTTACGCCGTGGTGCACTGCAGCATAAAGCCAACTATACTACAACGCTTAACGCTGCATTTGCGACGTGTAAAGCAAATACAGCCAGTGCTTTTAATAACGTCAATTCTATTCAGGAATTACATAAGAGAGTGAACGGATGAGTCAAATTCCGATGACAGTTCAGGGCGCAGAAGCATTGCGGATTGAACTGCACGAGCTTAAATCGGTAAAGCGGCCTGCCATTATTCAGGCTATTGCTGAAGCCCGCGCCCATGGTGATTTAAAAGAAAACGCCGAATACCACGCTGCCCGGGAGCAGCAAGGCTTTTGTGAAGGCCGTATTCAGGATATCGAAGGTAAACTGTCTAATGCACAGATTATTGATATCAGCAAAATGCCAAACAACGGCAAAGTTATTTTTGGCGCCACGGTCTCTATTTTAAACTTGGATACCGACGAAGAAGTGACTTACCGCATCGTAGGTGATGACGAAGCAGATATTAAAAACAATTTAATTTCTGTTAATTCACCCATCGCCCGCGGTTTAATTGGCAAAACAACCGATGACGTTGCAAATATTACTACCCCGAAAGGTGTGGTTGAGTTTGAAATAACGGACGTTAAATATATCTGACGCTAAAAGCGTTAACTGACTAAAAACGCCAGGCTTGCCCTGGCGTTTTTTTATTTGAAAATCTGGAGCGGGTGGCGGGAATCGAACCCGTGTCTAAAGCTTGGGAAGCTTTCATTCTGCCATTGAACTACACCCGCCAATAGCACTGCGCTAAATTACTGCAATGCTTACTATGCAGTCAACTGTCAGGTACCTGGGTAGGTTGCTTTTTATCAGGGTGTTGCACTTTCCTGATTAATTCGAGCGCTATCTGTGTTGCAGCAGCAATAGCAGCTGCTAACCTTTATGTTATTAACGGCGGTGAAAGACCGTATCAACACCTTACTGACCCCAAAGAAGGAGCACACTATGGCAGGCGGATGGTCGCGTGATGGCGCGGTGCAGGATCAAATTGATGCGAGCGTGGATGATGCGGTGCAACGGGTCCGGAATAAATTAACAGTGGGTGATAGTGCAGTTCATTGTGAGGAATGTGACAAGCGTATTCCTGAGCAGCGGCGTGAGGCGGTGCCGGGCGTTCGTTTGTGTATTGCCTGCCAGGCCGCATTTGAAAAAAAGGACAAGCAAGCTGGTGGCATTAACCGTCGCGGCAGCAAGGACAGTCAACTAAGATAACGATACAGCGACAATTGGTCTGATTACATGGCTATAGGGATAAACAGACATAAATGGAAATTCGTAAATACTGGCGTGTAGTTCGACGCATCTGGATAACCGTGGCCCTCAGTGCAACGGCCATATTCGTTATATGGTCGTTGTATGCTTACCGGGCCGACACTGAGGCTAAAACGGCAGCCGTCAGTGATGCTAATGTTGCGGTTAGCTTTACTGACGGTATCTGGCAGTTTAAACCTGCAATAGGGTTGCAACCAACCACACAGCTGTTTTTCCCGGGATGGACTGGCATCACCCCGGAAGGTAAGAGCAAACGCCTATTTATTGCCTGAACATACACACTGGTTGTGGATAGAAGGGGCGAATCACTCCCAGTTTGGCTGGTATGGTTTCCAGCCGATGGATAAAAAAGCCACCATTTCTGCTGCAGAGCAGCGAAGAGTAATGACGGATGCCGTTATTGGGCTTTTACAGTTAATTGAAGAAAGTAACACTCTTTAAATACCGAATCAGATTATTCGGCTGCATCAGAATAAGTATCAGAATTATGGTAACGGCCACTGTAATCAAAGAAAATATCCAGTTGCTGCCAGCCTTTGGCCTGCTTTTTAAGCAGAATAAGTTGCGGCATGCGGAATATATGCTGATCCGCTACCAGCTCGCTGGCAGTATGATATTTCTTTTGTGTAATACCGGGCGTGCGACTGTGCGGTTTAATAAATAACGCATATACAGCCCGGCGCTGTGCCACTGTTTGCATTTTAAAATAGCGGTAAAACGGATTACCGTCATTGTCCTGGTAATGTACTTTTAAATCGCCATTATGATCAAAAAGTTGCATCTGCTGGCAGCGAAATAAATGATGATGCTGCTTACTGAGCACTTCTTTTAAGCGTTTATCCGGATCAATGAGCTGTGACTGACACTGTTGGCATTGCCGGGCGGCAATATCATTCTCGCCGCCGCAGTCCGGGCATATTCTGGCTCTGAAGCGGTAACTGCATTGCTTGGCTGCGGCGCCCGTATGGTGCGCCAGTAATCCCTGGCAGCGCCTGCCATAGTGCTCAATAAGATCGCCGTCGCTATCAGTAAGCCCCCAGAAAATATTGGCAAAGCCACACTCAGGGCAGGGTACCTGCACCGGCACCGACTTGCTGCTCGGGCGCGGGCTGCCTACTTCCGGATAAAACAAATCGTAGCCATTGGCCGCGTAGTCAATGATTAGGCACTGCTTTTTGTCCGGCGCACTGCGCAGGCCTCTACCGACCATTTGCTGAAATAAACTTACCGATGCGGTGGGTCTCAAGATAGCAATTAAATCGACATGAGGCGCATCGAAGCCGGTAGTCAATACCGCCACATTCACCAGAAACTTCAGTTGTTTTGCTTTAAATGCTGCGATCAACTGATCACGTTCTTTGTCAGGCGTTGTCGCGATAAGCAGCGCCGCGTTCTGGTTATGCTGTTGCAGCAGGCTTAGCACTTCATTGGCGTGACGCACCGTAGCCGCAAAAATAATAACACCCTGCTTACTGGCGGCCAGTTGAACTAACTGGCCAGCAATCAGCTTTGTAGCCCGGCCCATTTTTCCCAGCACAGATTCAATCTGTTGTTCGCTATAATCCATCCCGCTCAAAGGCTGCAGGGCGCTAAAGTCATACTGAGCGGCCAACCCATCGAGCAATATCGGTTTAGCCAGATACCCTTGGTTAATTAACGGTCTTAACGGCAGATCGAAAATACAATGTTCGAAACTGGCATTTTCAGCAGAGCCAATCCGGCCATGATAATGACTCTGATAGATCCAGCCAGTACCTAATCGATAAGGGGTGGCAGTCAGGCCCAGAATTTTCAGCGCGGGGTTTTGCCGGCGCAATTGTGTGAATAACAGTTGGTACTGGCTATCAGCATTCAAACTAACCCGGTGACACTCGTCAATAATCAGTAAGGAAAATGCCTGATTGAACTGCGCCAGATTACGAGCAGCGGATTGGACGCTGGCAATCACCGTTTTCGCCGAACTGTCTTTCTGATTAAGACCAGCGGCATAAATACTGGCAGGCTGGCTGAGTAATCCCACTTTCTCAGCGTTCTGGGCAACCAGCTCTTTCACATGAGTAAGAATAAGCACCCGCCCGTGCGCTATCCTGGCCAGTTCTGCCAACACCAGGCTTTTGCCCGCGCCGGTAGGTAGTACCATGACTGCGGACTGATGACTCTGTTTAAAGTGGGCGATAGCTGTGGCAACGGCCTGCTGCTGGTAGTCTCTTAATTTCATAATCTTAGTGGCTTATCGGGTTTTTAATTTGCTTATTAGCTGCTGGTAACTTCAATGAGCTATCTATTCATAAATATTTACAATTTAAACACAGGTCAGAGTTTAGATTTACCGCGTATAGGGTACAGTAACCAGGCTATAGCGGGAGTAATTAATGAAAAATAAAAAAGCGTTCAGTCTTGCTGTTGAACAACGGGTGTTGTGGGTACGGGCAGATGGCATCTGGAATGAAAGAACCGCAAAAGATTATGTGCTGGAGCTTCGCACCCTGGTGCAGGGTCTGATCGCTCAGCCCTGGGCAATTGTGTTGGATATCCGGCACTGGCAACTTAGCCCGGCAGCGGTTTTCGGTATCTTAAAAGACAATACCCATTGGTGCTTTGAGCATAATTTAATGCACGTTGAAATCATTTATGCCGACAATGCAGTGGTGATGTGGCAGTTTGAGAAAGCGACAGAAGTGGACAACCGGCCGGCAAGTTTGATCAGTCAGGTTGCAATAGACGATAAAGCTGCCCGCATCGCGCTGCAGACAGCGGGCTATCTGGCCGGATAAATCAGTTACGTGGCAACTGAATTTTTTTGGCTTCGCTCTGGCGATACAGTACCAGCGTTTTACCAATAACCTGTACTTTTTCAGCTTTGGTTTCCCGGATAATTGCATCCATGATCAGTACTTTTTGCTCGCGATCTTCGGTCGGCACTTTAATTTTAATTAACTCATGAAAACCCAGCGCCACTTCAATCTCAGCGATCACGCCTTCCGTCAGGCCATTGCCACCCAGTAAAATTACGGGTTTAAGCTCATGGGCTTTGGCTTTTAAAAATTGTTTTTGTTTATTGGTTAAACTCATATGGGTAGAATATCCAGATTCAAGCTTGATTTTTGCCTATTGTAGCGCCATCTCAGGCATAACACTATTTAAGAGTGGTACTATGACCAAGAAAAAGCGTTCTGCCAGTTCAACCCGATGGTTAAAAGAGCATTTTGATGATCATTTTGTGCAAAAAGCACAAAAGTTGGGTTTGCGGTCGCGGGCTTCGTTTAAGTTGGAAGAAATTCAGCAGCAGGATAAGCTGATGAAGCCGGGAATGACAGTGGTCGACTTAGGTTCAGCGCCAGGCAGCTGGTCGCAATACGTTGTAGGTGTCGTCGGACAAAGTGGCACGGTGATAGCGTGTGACATATTGCCGATGGATCCTCTGGCAGGTGTCGCTTTTTTGCAGGGAGATTTTCGGGAGGAAGCTGTTTTGGACGCATTACTGAGCCGGATCGGTGGTAAAACCGTAGATGTGGTACTATCTGATATGGCGCCAAATATGAGCGGTAATGATACAACCGATCAGGCCCGTTCAATGTATCTGGTAGAACTGGCTTTAGATATGTGTGGAAAAACATTGAAGCAAAATGGTAGTTTTGTTGTCAAAGTGTTTCAGGGTGATGGCTTTGAAGCCTTTTTGAAGGATATCAGAGCGTTATTTACCACAGTAAAAATACGCAAGCCCGATTCATCCCGTGCCAGGTCTCGGGAAACATATATCGTGGCGACCGGCTTCAAAGTCTAGTAAAGTAGCCGGTAAATTTTTTTTAGCGAAGATGAGGTTATAACCTTGAGCGACATGGCAAAAAATCTGATTGTCTGGTTGGTTATCGCAGTAGTACTGATGTCGGTGTTTAACAGCTTCGGCCCCAGTGAAAATGCAGACAGGCAAACCAGTTACACCCAGTTTATTAAAGACGTAAATCAGGGCCAGATCCGTGATGTCAAGATTGAGCGCAGCGGCGTGATTACCGGTTTACGCAGCAGCGGCGAGCGGTTTGAAACGGTATTGCCAGTGAATGATCCTGGTTTAATAAAAGATTTATTCGACCATGACGTACGGGTTGTTGGCGCTAAACCAGAGGAAAGCAGCTGGTTAGCCACTATTTTTATTTCCTGGTTCCCGATGTTGTTGTTAATTGGGGTTTGGATTTTCTTCATGCGCCAGATGCAGGGCGGCGGTGGCAAAGGTGCGATGTCGTTTGGTAAGAGTAAAGCGCGTCTGATGGGCGAAGACCAAATCAAAACGACTTTTGCCGATGTTGCCGGCTGCGACGAAGCCAAAGAAGAAGTGTCTGAGCTGGTTGACTATCTGCGTGATCCGTCACGTTTTCAAAAGCTCGGTGGCAAAATTCCTAAAGGCGTGTTGATGGTAGGCCCGCCTGGCACGGGTAAAACCTTATTGGCTAAAGCGATAGCCGGTGAAGCGAAAGTGCCGTTTTTCACTATTTCTGGTTCTGATTTTGTTGAAATGTTTGTTGGTGTTGGTGCATCGCGGGTACGCGACATGTTCGAACAAGCCAAGAAGGCTGCACCCTGTATTATTTTCATCGATGAAATTGATGCGGTCGGCCGGCAGCGCGGTGCTGGTTTGGGGGGTGGTCATGATGAGCGTGAACAAACGTTAAACCAGATGTTGGTCGAGATGGATGGTTTTGACGGCAACGAAGGGATTATCGTCATCGCTGCCACTAACCGGCCAGATGTGCTTGACCCCGCATTGTTACGCCCGGGCAGGTTTGACCGTCAGGTAGTGGTAGGGTTACCCGATGTCAAAGGTCGTGAGCAGATTTTGAAAGTCCACATGCGTAAAGTGCCATTAGCCGATGGGGTTGATCCCTCAGTGATTGCCCGTGGTACGCCGGGTTTCTCAGGCGCCGATTTGGCCAATCTGGTTAACGAAGCCGCGTTGTTTGCCGCGCGCAGCAGTTGTCGGGTTGTATCGATGGACGAGTTTGAAAAAGCTAAAGATAAAATCATGATGGGTGCCGAGCGCCGCTCTATGGTGATGACCGAAAAAGAAAAGGAAGCAACGGCGTACCACGAAGCAGGGCATGCAATCGTTGGCCGGCTGGTTCCGGATCATGATCCGGTTTATAAAGTCAGTATTATTCCGCGGGGTCGGGCATTGGGTGTAACCATGTATCTGCCAGAGCGGGATCGGGTCAGCCACAGCAAGCGTCACCTGGAGAGCATGATTAGTTCGTTGTTCGGCGGCCGGATTGCTGAAGAAGTGATTTATGGTTTTGAATTAGTTACTACTGGTGCCTCCAACGATATTGAGCGAGCGACCGACCTGGCGCGCAAAATGGTGACCCAGTGGGGGTTCTCTGAAACGCTTGGCCCTTTACTGTACGCGGAAGAAGAGGGTGAAGTATTTTTAGGTCGCTCGGTCAGTAAAAATAAGCATATGTCGGAAGATACGGTAAAAGCGATAGATGCTGAGATCCGGGTGTTTATTGATCGTAACTACGTGCGTGCCAAAGAGTTAATTGAACAGAACATGGACATATTACATGCGATGAAAGATGCGCTGATGAAATATGAAACCATAGACGCTAAACAGATTGATGACTTGATGGAGCGCCGGGAAGTTCGCCAGCCCGAAAACTGGGAACCGCGTGACAAAGGCAATAATGATGACGACACATCGGGTAAAGCGAAAGCTGAAAGCGATGGACCGGTAGCAACAGATAAGCCTTCTGAAGGTAATTTACATTAAGCTCTGGTGTTAAAGTTCTGCGTTGCCAGTATGCATTAACAGCATGCACTTAACGTAAAGTCTGTTTATACTCCAAACCCCGGCACGCCGGGGTTTGTTTATTTCAGAACCCGGTTTTAACGTCATATGGTTAAAGGTCATCATTATGCTGCTTCAACTTCCCCGCCAACGCCAGTTAGACTTAGCCCGCCCGGTGGTTATGGGCATCTTAAATGTTACGCCCGATTCATTTTCAGATGGTGGTCAACATTTCGCTCCGGATGCAGCGTTGCGCCAGGCTGAACAAATGTTAGCTGATGGCGCGACTATTCTTGATCTTGGGGGGGAGTCCACCCGGCCGGGAGCAACAGCCGTGTCATTGCAACAAGAGCTGGACCGGGTAGTGCCGGTCATTGAAGCTATACGGCAACGTTTTGATTGTGTGATATCAATAGACACCAGTAAAGCTGGCGTCATGTCAGCGGCGGTTAAGGCAGGTGCCGATATGATCAACGACGTTCAGGCTTTGCAGGGCGATGGTGCATTACAGTGCGCCGCAGAATTACAGGTGCCGGTATGTTTGATGCATATGCTGGGTGAGCCACGCACTATGCAACAACAGCCGCAGTACGATGATGTCGTTGTCGACGTTATAAAATTTTTGCAACGTCGGACTATGGATTGTCAGTTTGCCGGTATTGCCAAAAATCAGCTGATATTGGATCCAGGTTTTGGCTTTGGTAAAAACCTGACCCATAACTATCAGTTGCTGGCTGCGTTAGCACAGCTGAGCGAGCTGGGTTATCCGGTGTTGGCAGGCATGTCTAGAAAATCGATGATTGGCAATTTGTTACAGGTGCCGGTTGAACAGCGTTTGGCAGGCAGTCTGGCCTGTGCCACAATTGCTGCATTACAAGGTGCCCGGATAATTCGGGCGCATGACGTGAAAGAGACGGTACAGGCAGTGCAGGTAGCTACTGCTGTACGCTATGGAGTAGAAGCATGAGTAGAAAATATTTTGGTACCGATGGTGTGCGTGGCCGGGTGGGAGAATTTCCAATCACCCCGGAATTTGCGATGAAACTGGGCTGGGCAGCAGGCCGGGTATTATCAGCACGCGGTACCCGGAAAGTACTAATAGGCAAAGATACCCGGATCTCCGGCTACTTACTGGAGACTGCGCTTGAAGCTGGCCTGGTGGCTGCTGGCGTTGATGTTCGTTTACTGGGGCCTATGCCAACTCCGGCAGTAGCATATTTAACCCGGACATTCCGGGCTGAGGCGGGAATTGTGATTAGTGCCTCGCACAATCCTTATTATGACAATGGCATTAAGTTTTTCTCTGCTGATGGCACCAAATTGCCCGATGAAGTCGAACTGGCCATTGAACATGAACTGGAACAGCCCATGGTGTGTGAGCCCTCTGAGAAGCTGGGACGCGCCATGCGGATTGAAGATGCGGCGGGGCGTTATATAGAGTTTTGTAAGAGTCATCTTAAAAACCACTTGTCGTTAAAAGGCCTGAAAATTGTTATTGATTGCGCTCATGGTGCTACCTATCATATTGCGCCCTCAGTATTTAAAGAACTGGGTGCCGACGTGGTTGCAATTGGCTGCAAACCAGATGGCTTAAATATTAATGAAAAGTGTGGTGCAACTCATACTGATTTATTGCAGCAAACGGTGCTTGAGCAGCAAGCCGACTTAGGTATTGCCTTCGATGGTGACGGCGATCGGGTTATGATGGTTGATCAGCAAGGCCGGGTGCTGGACGGTGACGAAATTGTCTATATTATTGCCCGTTGCGCCCAACGTGAAAAAACCTTACAAGGTGGTGTGGTCGGAACCCTGATGAGTAATCTCGGTTTGGAGTTAGCGCTGGCAGCACTGGATATCCCGTTTGCCCGAAGTGCGGTAGGTGATCGCTATGTGATGGAACTGCTGCGTGAGAAGAACTGGCGGATTGGTGGTGAAAACTCTGGCCATGTGCTTAATTTAGATTATGCCTGTACTGGCGATGGCATTATTGCTTCCTTGCAGGTATTGAATGCCATGCTGGTAACCGGTGAAAGTCTGGCTCAACTGAGCGAGGGCATGCATAAGCTGCCACAAGTATTGGTAAACGTTAAATTTGAAAAAGGTACCGCGCCGCTTGAAAAACAGCATGTTATCCAGAAAATAGCTGAAGTGGAAAAGCAGCTTGCCGGCACAGGCCGGGTGTTAATCCGTAAATCCGGTACTGAGCCTCTTATCAGGGTAATGGTGGAGGGTGAAGACGCTACCCTGGTGCGTGAGTACGCAGAGCAAATAGCCGCAGCGGTCAAACTGGCAAGCTGAAAGTGAATCAACGCCGTTGACCATTTTAAACGCAGTTAGTACGCCATTGCGTTGTTATTACTTGTTCTTAGCGGCACGCTTAGTTAGTATCTCGGCGTATTACATCAGGAAATAACGTTATGTCTGCAAAAAAATTAATCGCTGCCAACTGGAAAATGAATGGTTCCAGGGCACTGGTTGAGACTGTTTCGCAGCAGTTAGCAACCTTAAATTCAGAGGTTGACGTCTTGATCTGTCCGCCGGCGACATTGTTGGCGTTCTTTACGCCAAGTGAGCATTTTTCGCTGGGTGCTCAGGATATTAGCGAGCATATTGACGGCGCTTATACCGGAGAACTCAGCGGCGCGCTGATTAACGAAGCGGGCGCCAGTTTTGTATTAGCCGGTCATTCAGAACGCCGGCAATATCATGGCGAGTCAGATCAGCTGATTTGCGCAAAAATAAAGCAGGCAATTGATGCCGGTTTGACGCCAGTACTTTGTATTGGCGAGACATTAGCAGAACGCCAGCAAGAAAATACTGAGCAGGTTATTGCGAAACAATTAGCGGCGGTGTATGCTTCGCACCCCGAATTACTGGTGAAATCAGTAATTGCTTACGAGCCAGTATGGGCTATTGGCACGGGTGAATCGGCAACACCGGAACAAGCGCAGGCAACTCATGCGTTTATCCGTCGCGAGCTGGCAAAGTACGATAGTGCCGCTGCGGCAAAGGTAAGAATACTATATGGTGGCAGTGTAAACGCGGCAAATTGCCAGGCACTGTTTACACAGGCCGATATTGATGGTGCATTGGTTGGCGGTGCCAGCTTAAAACCAGCAGAATTTATGCAAATTTGCCAAAGCGCAAAGGACTAAGCATGTACGAGATTATAATTGTAGTTTATTTATTGGTAGCCATGGCGCTGATTGGCCTGGTATTGATTCAGCACGGTAAAGGCGCTGATATGGGTGCTGCATTTGGTGCAGGTGCCTCGTCCACCGTGTTTGGTTCTTCGGGTACCGGCAACTTTTTAACTAAAACCACTACTATTCTGGCAACGTTGTTTTTTGTACTGAGTATCGTATTGGGTAACTACACTGCCAAGCAAAGCACGCCAGTGGATGAATGGGATTTATCTGCTCCGGCTGTTGAACAAGCGCCGGTGAAGAAAGAAGATAACAGCGATATCCCGGTAGGTTAATCTCTCTTTAAAGCCGAGGTGGTGAAATTGGTAGACACGCTATCTTGAGGGGGTAGTGTCTTCGGACGTGCGGGTTCAAGTCCCGCTCTCGGCACCAACTAAATCAATAGCTTTGTGATGCAAGGCTTGCGATAACAGGCAAGGCGCTATATAATGTGCGCCATTACACGGACGCGGGATGGAGCAGTCTGGTAGCTCGTCGGGCTCATAACCCGAAGGTCGTCGGTTCAAATCCGGCTCCCGCAACCAAATTTTAGGTTGAACAGTTGTATCGAGATTGTGCCCCCGGGCTCCTCTTTATAACCACAGGGCGAAGGTCGCAAAACCGGCTCCCGCAACCAAATTTTCAACGATACTTCATTGGCGATATGGGTGTTGTTTGGATGTTACTTCGCCCCGCTTGTTCGGGGCGTTTTCGTATCTGGCGTGTCAGTTTTAAGCAGTAATGGGCGCTATGCCCATTTTTTATTGGTGTATTCGGAGGTCTTTTTTGACTAAACAAGAACAACAACTGGTTGAGTTGTTGAGCCCGACAGTAATCGCTGCCGGTTTTGATTTGTGGGGTATTGAGCTGCTGCGTGCTGGCCGGCATACCACATTGCGGCTGTACATTGATCACAGCGACGGTATTACGGTAGAAAATTGTGCTTTGGTAAGTCGTGAAGTCAGCGCTGTACTGGATGTTGAAGATCCAATCCCAGCCGAATACACCCTGGAGGTTTCATCGCCGGGTTTAGCCCGCCCGCTGTTTACCGAAGCACACTTTAAGCAGGTTGTTGGCCAGCAAATTGAAGTGAAACTGACAATTGCGCAAGATAACAGAAGAAAATTCAAAGGCATGTTGCAGGCGCTAGACGCTGACATGCTCGTTATGGAAGTCGATGGCAAACCCTATCGTTTGCTGCTGGATAATATAGACAAAGCAAACGTGGTACCGGTTTTTTAAGGTATTCGGGTCGCGTCAGAACGAGGCAGATACAATGGCAAAAGAAATATTATTGGTTGTCGATGCAGTATCAAATGAAAAATCAGTACCACGGGAGAAAATTTTCCAGGCACTGGAGTTTGCATTAGCTGCAGCCACTAAAAAGAAAAACGAAGGCGATATAGAAGTTCGGGTAAATATTGACCGTAAAACCGGGTCATATGAAACCTTCCGGCGGTGGGAAGTGGTCGCAGATGATGCGGTGCAGGAACATCCTACCCGTGAAATTACGTTGTCAGCTGCGCAATATGATGCACCAGAAGTGCAGATTGGCGATTTTTACGAAGAACAAATCGATTCTATCGAGTTTGACCGGATTACTACTCAGATGGCTAAACAGGTTATCGTACAAAAAGTACGTGAAGCTGAACGCTCGCAGGTAGTGGAAGCTTATATTGACCAGGTAGGCGAGTTGGTAACCGGTATCGTTAAAAAAGTCAATCGCGATAGCATTATTGTTGATTTAGGCAATAACGCCGAAGCGATGTTACCGCGCGAAGAAATGCTGCCGCGGGAAACTTACCGTCCTGGCGACCGGATCCGTACGTTATTATTTGATGTGAAGCCAGAAGCACGTGGCGCTCAGCTTTTTTTAAGCCGGGCTCGTCCGGAAATGCTGCTTGAGTTGTTCAGGATTGAAGTGCCGGAAATTGGCGAGGAAATGATTGAACTGCGCGGCGCAGCCCGTGATCCTGGGTCACGCGCAAAAATTGCTGTTAAAAGTAATGACCGGCGCATAGATCCGGTGGGTGCCTGTGTTGGCATGCGTGGTTCACGGGTACAGGGCGTATCAAACGAACTGGCAGGTGAACGGGTAGATATCGTGTTGTATGATGATAATGACGCCCAGTTTGTTATCAACGCCATGGCGCCTGCCGAAGTTGCCTCGATCATTGTTGATGAAGATGCCCATTCGATGGATATCGCCGTTGAGGATTCTAACCTCGCAATGGCTATCGGTCGTAATGGCCAGAACGTGCGCTTAGCCAGCCAGTTAACAGGTTGGGAGCTGAACGTGATGTCAGTTTCGGATATGAAGAAGAAACATCAGGAAGAGACCGAGAAAGTACGGCAGGCCTTTATGGACGCGCTGGAAATCGATGAAGACTTTGCTGACGTGTTGGTTGACGAAGGTTTCTCTACCTTAGAAGAAGTGGCTTACGTGCCAATTAGTGAACTTCTGTCTATCGACGGTTTTGATGAAGAAATTGTTGAAGAGTTGCGTGGCAGAGCAAAAGCGGTGTTGACCACCCGTGCCCTGGCCAGCGAAGAATCATTAGAAGATGCCAAACCTACCGAAGCGCTATTAGCGTTAGAAGGCTTAGATACCCATACCGCATATGTGATTGCCAGCAAAGGTATAACTACCCTGGACGATCTGGCCGATTTAGGTGTCGACGATTTATTAGATATAGCAGATATAACTGAACAAAAAGCAGCAGAGCTTATTATGGCTGCCCGCAATATTGTTTGGTTTAGTGAAAGTAACTGAGTAGTCAACGGAGGTAACAACACAAATGGCAGAAGTCACCATAGAGAAGCTGGCCAGTGATGTCGGTACAACTGTTGATCGGTTAGTACAACAATTTGCTGATGCAGGTATTACTAAAGCTGCAGGGCAGCAGGTATCTGAAGATGAGAAGAAAACCCTGTTGTTGCATTTAAGCAAGCAGCATGGCGGTAAATCCTCAGAACCTTCAAAGCTGACCTTGAAGCGCAAAGAAAAATCCACCTTAAGTGTGGCCGGCGGTGCCGGACGCAACCGGGAAATTCAGGTTGAAGTGCGTAAGCAAAAAACCTATATCAAAAAGCCGGTTGTCGACGAGGCAACGTTAAAAGCGCAGGAAGAAGCCCGTTTGGCTGAAGAACAAGCTAACGCAGAAGCGAATCGCGCCAAGCAGGAAGCTGAACACAAAGCGCGGGAAATTGCTGCAGCTAAAGCGAAAGAAGAAGCCGAGCGCAAAGCAGTCGAAGCAAAAAAACGTGAAGAGGCTAAGCAGGCTCAGCTGCTAAAAGATGATCCGGAAGAAGCAGCACGTCGCGCGGCGAAAGAAGAAGCCAAGCGTGAAGCTGAGCATATGCGGCAGCAGCAGGAAGCTGAAGCGTTGCGTAAGCTGGAAGAAGAAGCCAAAAAGCAGGCTGAAGCTGCCCGTAAACTGGCTGAAGAAAACAGTGAACGTTGGGCTCAGGAAGAAAAAGCCAAGTCAACTGAAAAAGATGATTACCACCTGACGAGCAATGAATTTGCCAAACAGGCAGAAGACGAAGTAGACGCGAAAGAAGAGCGCGCCGGTCGTCGTGGTGTGGGTAAAAAAGCCCCGCCAGCCAAAGGTAAAAAGAAAGATGACGGCAATGATAAAGAAGCCTTTAACCGTGCCAACCGTCATACCAAGAAAAAGAAAACGCCAACCAGTATGCAGCATGGCTTTAATAAGCCAGCACAGCCGGTAGAGCGGGAAGTGAAAATTGGCGAAACTATTACGGTTGCCGAGCTTGCTTCGAAAATGGCAGTAAAAGCTTCTGAAGTTATTAAAGCCATGATGAAAATGGGTGCGATGGCGACCATTAATCAGGTGATTGATCAGGAAACGGCAGCCATTGTCTGTGAAGAAATGGGCCACAAATTTACTCTGACCAAAGAAAATGAGTTAGAAGAAGCAGTAATGTCTGACCGTGAAGGTGAAGGCGAACTGGAGCCGCGGGCACCGGTTGTTACTGTAATGGGTCACGTTGACCATGGTAAAACGTCGTTACTGGACTACATTCGTAAAGCGAAAGTTGCTGATGGCGAAGCGGGTGGTATTACCCAGCATATTGGTGCCTATCACGTTGAAACCGAGCGCGGGATGGTAACGTTCCTGGATACACCGGGTCACGCAGCCTTTACCTCAATGCGGGCTCGTGGTGCCAAAGCAACCGATATCGTGATCCTGGTTGTTGCTGCGGATGATGGTGTAATGCCACAAACCAAAGAAGCTATCCAGCATGCGAAAGCAGCGGGTGTACCACTGGTTGTTGCAGTAAACAAAATTGATAAACCAGAAGCTGATCCGGACAGAGTAAGAAATGAGCTATCCCAGTTTGACGTAATCTCGGAAGAGTGGGGCGGCGATACCCAGTTTGTTCAGGTTTCGGCTAAGTCTGGTATTGGTATAGATGACTTACTGGAAGCGATTCTCAACCAGGCTGAACTGTTGGAATTAAAAGCAGTTAAAAATGGTCTGGCACGTGGTGCAGTTATCGAATCGCGTTTAGATAAAGGCCGTGGTCCGGTTGCTTCCATTCTGGTGCAGGAAGGTACACTGAATCAGGGCGATATCGTATTGTGTGGCTTTGAATATGGCCGCGTTCGTGCGATGCGCGATGAAAATGGTCGCGAAGTTAAAGTCGCAGGGCCATCTATTCCGGTAGAAATACTGGGGCTGTCAGGTGTGCCACAGGCTGGTGACGAAGTTACCGTGGTTAAAGATGAACGTAAAGCGCGTGAGGTTGCGTTATATCGCCAGGGTAAATTCCGTGATGTTAAGCTGGCGCGTCAGCAAAAAGCCAAGCTTGAAAACATGTTTGCCAACATGGAAGAAGGCGATGTATCTGAACTTAACCTGGTATTAAAAGGTGATGTGCAAGGTTCAGTACAGGCGATTTCTGAATCACTGGCTAAACTGTCTACTGATGAAGTTAAAATTAAAATTATCGGTAGCGGCGTAGGTGGTATCACCGAAACTGACGTAACGCTTGCAGCTGCATCACAGGCCATCATTATCGGCTTTAACGTTCGTGCTGATGCTTCAGCCCGGAAAATGATTGAAGACGAAGGTCTCGACTTACGTTATTACAGCATTATTTATGAGCTGTTAGACGAAGTCAGGGCGGCGATGACCGGCATGCTGGCACCAGAGTTTAAACAGCAAATCATTGGCTTAGCTCAGGTGCGTGATGTGTTCCGCTCACCTAAGTTTGGCGCGATCGCTGGTTGTATGGTTACCGAAGGCCTGATTAAACGTAATGCGCCTATTCGGGTACTGCGCGATAACGTGGTTATCTACGAAGGTGAGCTGGAATCACTGCGTCGCTTTAAAGACGATGTAAACGAAGTCAGAAACGGCTTTGAATGTGGTATCGGTGTGAAAAACTACAACGATGTTCGCGAAGGCGATCAGATCGAAGTATTTGAAACCATTCAGGTTGAACGTACCTTATAAAGTACCGCTGGCAATACATAGTACAGGGGCCTTTAGTGCCCCTGTTGTGTTTTCCCTGACCTCAAATTTGGAATGCTTAAAATGGCAAAAGAATTCTCCCGCGTTGACCGGTTGTCTCAACACATTAAGAAAGAGATGGCGGTTATTTTGCAGCGCGAAATTAAAGATCCGCGCTTGCACTCAATGATCACTGTTTCTGACGTCGAAGTATCACGCGATTTGTCACATGCCAAAGTGTTTGTAACTTTTTTAGGTATGGATGACAGTAAGGTTGAAGACAACCTTAAAATTTTGAATGATGCTGCTGGCTATGTCCGCAGTTTAATAGGTAAGCGTATTCAAACCCGGATTGTACCGCATATCCGTTTTGCGTTTGACCAGTCGTTAAATGAAGGCATCCGCATGGCCAGCTTAGTGGCATCAGTGCGTCAGGAAGATGAACGTAAACGTAAAGACGCCGGGCTCGAGCCAACAGATAACGACGGAGCTGATGAGTAATGGCGCGTAAAAATGCCAGAGCAGTTAATGGCATTCTGTTACTGGATAAGCCGCTTGAAGTAAGCAGTAATGGTATTTTGCAGCGGGTTCGCTGGCTTTATCAGGCACAAAAGGCCGGGCATACCGGCGCACTGGATCCGATGGCATCTGGTTTATTGCCTATTTGTTTTGGTGAGGCGACCAAGTTCAGTCAGTTTTTACTGGATACCGATAAAACCTATCTGGTGACCGCCAGTTTTGGGGTGCGCACCAGTACCAGTGACTCAGAAGGCGAGGTAATCAGTGAGCGGCCGGTCAGCTTTACTGACACCGACCTGGAACAGGCACTGCAAAGTTTTCGCGGTGATATTATGCAAGTGCCCACTATGTTCTCTGCATTAAAGTATCAGGGCCAGCCCTTATATAAATATGCCAGGCAGGGCATTACCATTGAACGTGAAGCCCGGCCTATTACCATATTTAAGTTTGAACTGTTGCAGCGCAGGGGCAACCAGGCAGATTTTATTGTTCATTGCTCCAAAGGCACTTATATCCGCACCCTGATAGACGATTTAGGCGAGCTGTTAGGCTGTGGTGGTCATGTCAGCAAATTGCATCGCACTCAGGTCGGGCCTTTTACTGCGTCGCAAATGGTAAAGCCAGTTCAGTTAGACGCCATGGCAGAACAATGCCATAGCACTGCTGATTTTGGACCGTTAGATGCCTTGTTACTGCCTTTAGATGCCGGTATTGTGGCTATGCCAGCAATTGCACTTAGTAAAGATCAGCAACATCAGCTGCAGCATGGCCAAAATTGTAATGTGGTAGCTGATGATATTGCCGCGATTAAATTGCTCGGCCCAGCTGAGGTATTTATTGGCATTGGCCAGATACAGCAGGGTGTGCTGAGTTCACGTCGCTTACTTAACACCAGTGCTGTGCAGCAGCCAGCTACCGTGATAAACGCCTTGTAAAAAGCAGGCAAAGTGCTATTATACGCCGGATTTTCTGGGGTCTGCTGGATGAGTGATCGGCGATACCCTTATTTTAGTTCACTCACATTGGAGTTAAATATGTCATTAAACGCTGCTGATAAAGCAAAAATTGTTGCTGACTACGCTGTTAAAGAAGGCGATACCGGTTCACCAGAAGTACAGGTTGCCCTGTTAACTGCGTCAATCACTCACCTGCAAGGCCACTTTGCTGAACACAAGCACGACTTCCATTCCCGTCGTGGTTTGTTGCGCATGGTTAGCCAGCGTCGTAAGCTGTTAGATTACTTAAAAGGCAAAGATCAGAGCCGTTACACTACCCTGATTGGTCGTTTAGGTTTACGTCGTTAATCGCTAAGCGATAACGCAGCAGAAAAAGAGGCTTTCAAGCCTCTTTTTTTTATGGGAATTTTTTTAAACACTATTTTTACTGAGCTCTTTACTGAACTATCTTTTGTAACAGGTTACAGAGTATACTGTACAGGCAGAAAACACAGAGAAAAACATCGCAATTCGGCGATTAAGATTAAGGAAATACACACGTGACTCCCATCGTAAAATCATTTCAGTTTGGCCAACATACCTTTACTTTAGAAACCGGCGTCATCGCCCGTCAGGCAGATGCCGCAGTGCTGGCCAGCCTGGGAGATACTTCCGTTTTAGTAACCGTTGTTGGTAAAAAAGAACCTAAACCTGGTCAGGATTTCTTTCCGTTAACCGTCAACTACCAGGAAAAAATGTATGCAGCTGGCCGGATCCCGGGTGGCTTCTTTAAGCGTGAAGGCCGGCCAAGTGAGGGTGAAACCTTAATTTGCCGGTTAATTGACCGTCCTATCCGTCCGTTATTCCCGGAAGGCTTTACCAATGAAGTTCAGGTTATAGCTACCGTAGTATCGGTCCAACCTGAAATTCAGCCAGACATCGTAGCGTTGATTGGTACCTCAGCGGCGTTAGCCTTGTCAGGTATTCCATTCGCCGGCCCTATTGGTGCTGCGCGCGTAGGTTATATCAATAATCAGTATGTGTTGAACCCGTCAGAAGAAGAGCTGAAAAGCTCAAAACTGGACTTAGTGGTAGCCGGTACCAATAACGCGGTACTGATGGTTGAATCTGAAGCGAATATTCTGTCAGAAGACGTCATGTTAGGCGCGGTAATGTATGGCCATGAGCAAATGCAAACTGCCATTACTGCCATTAATGAGCTAGCGGCTGAAGGCGCTAAGCCAGCCTGGAACTGGCAGGCACCTGCGAAAAACTTACCATTAATTGCTAAAGTGACCGAACTTGCCGCCGCAGACATTGGCGTAGCTTATCAGATTACTGAAAAAGCAAAACGTTATGAGCGCATCGCAGAAATTAAAACGGCCCTGCACAATAAGTTACTGGCAGAGCTGGCCGAAGATGAAGCGCTGGATAAGAATGAGTTCGGTGATATTTTCCACGACCTGGAAAGTAAAGTTGTGCGTAGCCGTATTACCAAAGGTGAGCCGCGGATTGACGGTCGTGACCCGGAAATGATCCGTGGTTTAAGTGTAATGACAGGTGTGTTACCTCGTACCCATGGTTCATCACTGTTTACCCGTGGTGAAACACAGGCGCTGGTTACCTGTACCTTGGGTACTGCCCGTGACGCCCAGAATATTGATGACTTGTTAAGTCAGAAAACCGATACCTTTATGCTGCACTATAACTTCCCTCCTTACAGCGTCGGTGAGACGGGTATGGTTGGGTCGCCGAAGCGTCGCGAAATCGGCCATGGTCGTTTAGCTAAGCGGGGCGTGCTGGCTGTAATGCCTGATTTTGAAGACTTCCCGTACACCGTGCGTATCGTGTCTGAAATCACCGAATCTAACGGCTCAAGCTCTATGGCATCGGTATGTGGTTCATCATTAGCGCTGATGGATGCCGGTGTACCTATTAAAGCGTCTGTTGCCGGTATCGCTATGGGCCTGGTTAAAGAAGGTGATGATTACGTTGTACTGTCAGATATCTTAGGTGACGAAGATCACTTAGGTGACATGGACTTTAAAGTGGCCGGTACTACTGAAGGTATTACGGCGCTGCAAATGGACATTAAGATTGACGGTATTACGCAGGAAATAATGCAAACTGCGTTAAAACAGGCTAAAGCAGCCCGTTTGCATATCCTGAATGTGATGGATCAGGCAATTAGCGGTCACCGTGAAGAAATGTCTGAATACGCGCCTCGCATCTACACCATGAAGATTAACCCGGAGAAAATCCGTGAAGTTATCGGTAAAGGTGGTGCAGTTATTCGTCAAATCACTGAAGAGTCTGGTACTACAATCGAGCTGGAAGATGATGGCAGCATAAAAATTGCTGCGACCACAGCTAAAGCCGCGCAGATTGCCATTGATAAAATCAATGCCATTACTGCTGACATTGAAGTGGGTGCGATTTACCAGGGTGAAGTGGTACGGATTGTCGACTTCGGCGCCTTTGTTAACGTATTGCCAGGCAAAGATGGCTTAGTGCATATCTCGCAAATCTCTGATGAGCGGGTAAGCAACGTCTCTGAGCATTTACAATTGGGTCAGAAAGTGGCCGTTAAGGTGTTGGAAGTAGACAAGCAGGGCCGGGTACGGTTAAGTATTAAAGAAGCCAATACTAAACCTGCTGAAAATGCCGCTAACGCTGAGCAAGACGCGTAATATGCGTCGGGCTAAATCCGGTATCGCAGCGCTGTTAACGGCGCTGTTAACCTTAAGCGGTTGTGCTTTAACACAACCGTCATCGTCTGCGGCCTGGCTTACGCCAGAGCCGCTGGCGGTACCTTACCGTACTGAGCTGGCTATTGCCCGCCTGACCGAAATATTACATCGTGCTGAGTTATCAGAAGAGCAGTCGGCACGCTTATATTATGACCGTGGTGTTATGTATGACAGCGCGGGCTTGCGCTCACTGGCCCGGCTTGATTTTATGCGCGCGCTACGGCTAAAGCCCGATATGGCCGATGCCTACAATTTTGTCGGTATTCATTATACTCTCAGTGGCAACTTTGATCAGGCGTATGAAGCTTTTGATTCCGTGCTTGAGCTGGCCCCTGAATACGAATATGCCTACCTGAACCGTGGCATCGCTTTGTATTATGCCGGTCGCGCTGATCTGGCCGTGCCTGATTTTGTCAAGTTTCTGCAACTGCAGCCGGCAGATCCCTATCGGGTAGTCTGGCTCTATCTGGCTGAGCTTGATTTATCAGGCACTGCAGCAAAGGCACGATTAGCGAGTAATACCGCTGTGTTGGCCGCAGATGACTGGGCGACAAAGATCCCACTTTTTTATTTGGGTAAACTTTCTGAGCAACAATTATTAAACTCAGTTATTGATGATCTAAGTAGCCCGCGGGTGTTGGCAGAGCGCCTTTGTGAAGTCTATTTTTATCTGGCCAAGTGGCATGAAGCACAGCAACAACCTGAGCAGGCTATTGAATACTATAAGAAAGTACTTTCAACCAATGTTTATGAGTTTGTTGAGCATCGTTATGCCCGACTGGAGATAGCCAGACTCAGAGGTGAAACGCTGTCTGGCGAGAGTGATGAGTTTCATTAGTTTTCGCGAAATATTAGTTAAAAGCCAGCTCGCTGGCTTTTTTGCATTATTACTGTGCGGTTGTTCACCGGATAACAATTCCGTTACCCAACAACAGTTGATGGATCAGGCAAAAGTCGAACCAGCAGCGGCGATGCAGCTTGCTCGCCAGCGGTTGGCTGATAACGAACTGAGTGCTGCTTTGCAATGGTTTCGACAGGCCGCAAAACTCGGTGATACTCAGGGCTTAAATCACGCGATTCAATTACAACAGCGTCTGGAAGGGCGCTTAGCCACGGCAAAATGGCTGCAACAATCAGTTGATAGTGACCTGTTGCCGGCGTCAGCAATTAGCCGCGCACAACGGGCGACCCTGGGCCTGTGGCAAGCTGCCCCGATCGCCGTTGCCAATAGTGGTTATCTGGCCGCGAGTGGCTGCCGTCTTACCATCCAGCCCGTGGCGAGCCAGCAGGCAGGTGTTATGCGCTGGCAGCAGCTGCAAGACGCCTGGGCAAAGGATCCTTTGCTGAGTAGTTTGCCAGTATGTTTCAACGATCTGGTAAAAGTGAATGCGCCAGTGCTCAGTTGCTCTGAGCAGGCTGCCAGTAGAATTAGCTGCAATTATACTGCGTTAACCGAACAGGTGCTGGCAGGCAACTTCAGCCAGTTACTGGTTATTGCCGGTCAGGGACTGGCCAGTTATAACAATGGCATCATCCAGTTACCTGATACCGCCACTCTGGCCTTGTTACAACATGAGTTTATGCATGTACTGGGCTTTATAGATGAATATCCGTTAAGCCTTGTCGCGGCTGAAACTGTCTGCCACCCAGGCACCTTTGCCACAAATCTGTTATTCGATAACAGTCAGGCTACTGTTGCCGCCTGGCAACAAAGATGGCAGTCAATTGCAGAGAAGGTAAAGCTGCAGGCTGTTAGCACCTGTGACGCAAGCGGGCAACAAGCTTACCGGGTGGTGGCTACGGTTAATCCGATGGAATCTTATCAAAGCGCTATGCCGGCGTTTTATCATCAGTTAATGGTCCGGGCATTACAGCAAACCGAGCATATAATGCCGGTGCAGTATTATTTCGCTCATCTGGCCCGGCAGCAGCAGGCCTGGCAGCACTGGCATGCGTTAATGCAAGTTGCCGCTAGCCATGGCTATCATGAAGCCGTAGAAGCGCTACAGTACCTTTAGGGTTAATACATAAAGGTAATACGTGGCAGAACTATCGAGTGGGAATTAGTAACGGGGCGTTTTAAAGCGGCTCTTCAACCGACAATTCGGACAATTCGCGGCTTAATATCTGACTATCGCCTAAATTAAGCTCAATCAGCCTTTTTAAATGACCGGCACTTTCCAGATCAATTTTATCGCAGTGCACGCCAATCACGTCATTGTGCTGGTGGGCAACACTAACCTGCATACTAAAATCAAGCGGATAGTCACTCAGATGAACCCGCAATATCAGTGGGCCCGCTGCCTCGGGTCGCCAACCCGGAGGAATGCTGATTAAAGCGCCTTTTAGCGATAAATCGAGCACGTTGGTGGGGTAGCTCTGCTCAGCGGTTTCTAAATGAGCTTTCCCCTGAAAATTCACCCGGCTAAAACGTCGTTGCTCCATATATCCCCCAATGTTATTTGCAATAAGTGTAGCTGTTTTAACTGCGAATAGCACAACTCTGGATCCAGATGTAACAATTAAAAAAGGCTGCAATCTGCAGCCTTAATAATTACTGATAACTTCTCAGAAACTCTGAGTAGCTGGAGTTAACTGACTTCTTCACCGGCTGCCTGGCGATCGGCATGGTATGACGAGCGGACGAATGGGCCGCAAGCTGCATGTTTGAAACCGATGCTGTTAGCAAAGTGCTTAATTTCATCAAATTCAGCTGGTGGCATATAGCGTTTTACCGGCAAATGATGCTTGCTCGGTTGCAGGTATTGGCCTACCGTCAGCATATCCACATCATGATCGCGCAAGTCCTGCAGTACTTGCAGCAATTCCTCGGTTGTTTCACCGAGGCCCACCATCAGGCCCGATTTGGTAGACACCTGCGGGTGCGCTTGTTTAAAGCGCTTCAGTAAGGTCAGTGACCATTTATAATCAGCACCCGGCCGGGCCAGTTTATACAGCCGCGGCGCGGTCTCCAGATTATGGTTAAACACATCTGGTGGGCTTTTGCTTAAAATTTCCAGGGCGACATCCATCCGGCCACGAAAATCCGGTACCAGTACTTCAATCTTTATATCCGGACAGTATTTCCTGATGGCATCAATACAATCTGCAAAGTGCTGGGCACCGCCATCACGTAAATCGTCGCGGTCTACCGAGGTAATAACCACGTATTTTAATTTCATATCGCGAATGGTAAGTGCCAGTTTTTCTGGCTCTTCCGCGCTTGGCGGCAGTGGCCGGCCATGAGCAACATCACAGAACGGGCAGCGTCGGGTACAAATGGCACCCAGGATCATAAAGGTTGCCGTGCCATGATTAAAACACTCAGGCAGGTTAGGGCAAGCAGCTTCTTCACAGACTGAATGCAAACCATGTTTGCGCATAGCACCTTTAATCTGATCGATCCGCTCTGAATTTTTCGGTAACTTAATCTTTAACCAGGCAGGCTTACGTAGCATTTGTTCAGGCTCGGTCGGCAATACCTTAACCGGAATTAACGCCATTTTATCGGCGTCACGCAATTTAACACCTGGTTCCATTCGCGCTGTCTTAGTCATGTTGCCACTCTAACCCTGTTTTAAAACGTAGTTCGGTTACGGCCAGAAGCCGTTTGAAGATGTTACAGATGTCTGTTTTGGCCTGAGCGATACTCAGCGGACCACCAAAATCTTTACTTTGAATCATTTGCATGCCGGCATAACCGCAGGGGTTGATTCGGTTGAAGGGGCTCAGGTCCATATCAACATTCAGCGCCAGACCATGGAAAGTGCAGCCTTTGCGCACTCTTAAGCCCAACGACGCCACTTTTTTACCATCAATATATACCCCTGGTGCGTCAGGTCGGGCGTTAGCGGCAACACCATATTGGCCCAGCAATTCAATTAATACCTGTTCCAGCATAGTAACCAGTTCGCGCACGCCAAGCTTACGACGTTTGATATCTAGCAGCACATAGACCACCAGCTGGCCCGGTCCATGATAGGTAACCTGGCCACCTCGGTCGACTTTAACGACCGGTATATCACCTGGCTGTAACAAATGTTCTGCTCTGCCGGCCTGGCCCTGGGTAAAGACTGCCGGATGTTCCAGCAACCAAAGCTCATCGACGGTGTGCGCATTGCGATGGTCGGTGAATTGCTGCATAGCCTGCCATACTTGCGTATAGTCCTGGCTACCTAAATCACGGATCACAAGTTGCTGGCTGATGCTCAAAGGTCACTCCGCTGAAAAACTGGCTGCATTATAGCGATTTATCTGGCCAATGCGAGTTCAGGCTGTTAAAGAACGTAACGAACCAATGCTATTTTGCCAAGTTCGGTATACAGCAACTCAATATGGGCTTTACTGGTTACGGTTACTTTTACCGATACTGAGTGATAATTTCCTTTGGCACTGGGTTTTACCGTCGGGCTGTAATCGGTAGCATCAGTATGGCGGCAAATCACTGTCATCACTTCGTCTACCAGTGCTGGCTCAGCTACCCCTAACACTTTAAAGTTGAACTGGCAGGGAAACTCGAGGTACTGATCAAATTTGGTGTCTTTTACTTCATTTGCCATATCGTTATTCTCACAGACGCTAATGTACTACTCACAACCTGCTGCGCGATACTACAGGCACAGGGTGTGGTAAAATTTGTTGTCTCAGGTCGTCGCTATTTGCTTAAACTTGCCTGGAAAAGGGCTTAGTGTAACAAAAAATCCCGGCAGTTGCCGGGACTTGTCACAGCATAAATACCGGTAATTAATTGAATTGCATTTTCACGTAATCGACCATCCGGCTGAAGAAGCCGCCACGGCCGACATCCTCCAGCGCCACCAACGGATATTCTGCAATATCCTGGTTTTCCAGTTTTAAATAAATGGTGCCGACTACCTGGCCTTTAGTAATGGGGGCGATGAGTTGCTCATTCAAGCTAACTTCTGCTTTAAGGTTGCGGCGCTGGCCACGGGCAATAGTAATCGGCGTGCTTTGCAATAAGCCCAGCTGGATTTGTTCTTTGTCTCCTTGCCATACCCGCTGCTCAGCAAATTGTTCACCACTTTGGTAGGGGGCGAAGGTTTCAAAAAAACGAAACCCGTAACTTAATAGCTTTTTATTTTCATTAGCGCGGGCACGTTCGCTTTCAGTGCCCATTACTACCGACACCAGGCGCATGTCGTCGCGGGTGGCTGAGGTTATCAGGCTATAACCTGCTTCACTGGTATGACCGGTTTTAATACCATCTACGGCCAGACTACGATCCCATAACAATGAGTTGCGGTTGTACTGGCGGATACTGTTATAGGTGAACTCTTTTTCTGCATAAATGGCATATTCTTCCGGGACATCGCGGATCAACGCCACCGCCAGTTTGCTCATATCCCGTGGTGTGGTGTATTGCTCTGCCGCCGGTAAACCATGACTGGTGCTAAAGGTTGTGTTGTGCATTCCCAGGCGCTTCGCATGGGCATTCATCAAATCAACGAAGGCGCTTTCGCTACCGGCTATGTGTTCGGCCATTGCGACACAGGCGTCGTTGCCTGACTGAATAATAATTCCCTTGTTAAGATCGGCAACCGAGACCTGAGTGCCTACTTCGATAAACATTAACGATGAGCCCGGGAAGTTTTTTGCCCAGGCTTTTTCGCTAATAGTAACTTTATCATCCAGGCTGATATTGCCATTTTTTAATTCAGTACCAATTACGTAGCTGGTCATCATTTTGGTAAGACTAGCAGGGGCTAAAGACATATCGGCGTTTTCTTCTGATAACACCTCACCGGTATCGTAATCGATCAGAATATGGCCTTTAGCTGCAACGGCAGGGGGCTGCGGAACCACGACCTGCGCCTGAGAACTATTTACAAAACAAAAACTGCTGATGGCAACAATGCCAGAAGTAACGATGCGTCGATAACTATTCATGAGACCCGTTCTTTTATTATTAAAATTACAAAATATATTTAACTGCACATGCTGGCTAACTGCATACGGTGCTGTCAAAAAAGTAGGCTCCCGGGTACTGGTCGGCTTTTAATTTTGCCAGCCAGCTCCGCGCTTGCCGGTTATCTTTACTCGGACCCACCAGCAGCCGGAAAATTCCATCGCCAGCCTGAATTTGGGTAGGAACCGCCAATTTCTGTTGCACTTGTGCACTTAACTGATTTAGTTTTACATTGTCGGTACTGGCAAATATCTGGATATAACAGGGTTGATTCGCACTGGCTAAATCCTGCGCCAGCATGGCGGGAGATTTTATAAGCTCAAGCTGAACTCTGGCTGTACCTTGCTTTAACATGCCAATTTTACTGGCCGCAGAGTAGGACAAATCGATTATCCGATCCCGGTGAAAGGGCCCGCGGTCATTCACCCTGACAATAGCACTTTGACCATTGTCCAGATTGGTTACTTTAACATAAGAAGGCAGCGGCAGGGTTTTGTGTGCTGCGGTCATGGCAAACATATTATAAGTTTCGCCATTAGAGGTAAGATGACCGTGAAACTTGCTGCCGTACCATGACGCAATGCCGGTTTCCTGAAATACGGTAATATCAGCTATAGGTGAGTAATGCTGGCCGAATACCTGATACGGCCGGTTACCACCGCGGCTTAATGGTTCAGCAACAGGCGCCGGGTCGGTAGTCTCCAGCAGCGTAGGTAATCGTGCCGGTGTGCTGTCCTGTTGTTGCTGATAGCGGCCGGCATTTGGAGAGGTATACTCTGGTTGACTACTGCAACCGGCCAGCGTCAGTATCCCCGCCATCATCGTAACCCAATAGAATTTAAACATTTGCCAACATCCGCTTATGCGTACTGACCGACATTAAAACACCGAAGGCGGCCATTAAGGTTACCATAGAGGTACCACCATAACTGACCAGGGGCAGCGGCACGCCAACCACCGGTAATAACCCCGAAACCATGCCAATATTAACAAAAACATAAACAAAAAAGGTCAGGGTAAAACTGCCAGCGACCAGTTTACTGAAATTATCTTGCGCCTGGCTGGCAATTATCAGGCCCCTTGCGATGATAAAAAAATAAATAGCCAGCAACAGAATCACGCCGATCAAGCCAAATTCTTCACTCAATACCGCAAAAATAAAGTCGGTATGGCGCTCTGGCAAAAACTCCAGTTGTGATTGCGTTCCCTGTAACCAGCCTTTGCCATCCACACCACCCGAGCCGATAGCAATTTTAGACTGAATGATATGATAACCCGAGCCTAAGGGATCTGTCTCCGGATTAAGAAACGTTAATACCCGTTGCCGTTGATAATCATGCATTAAAAAGAACCACATCACGGGCGCAAAAGCAGAAACCAGCACGCCAATAACGCTGATCAAACGCCAGCTCATCCCAGCCAGAAATAACACAAACACGCCTGACATCGCGATTAACAGCGACGTACCTAAATCGGGTTGTTTGGCGATTAACAGGGTTGGTACAGCACACATGATAAAACCAACAACCAGGCGCCAGATACGGGGTGGTAAATTGTCAGCAGCGATAAACCAGGCCACCGCCATAGGCACTGCTAACTTCATAATTTCTGAGGGCTGAAATTTCATAAAACCTAAATCAAGCCAACGTTGTGCTCCTTTGCCAACATAGCCAAATAGCAATACTGCCACCAGCATTAACAACCCGACACCGAAAAGCGCAATCGCCCAGCGCCGGATAGTTTGCGGGCTGACTTGCGCAATACCCACCATAACGGCCAGGGCAACCCCCAGCCGAATGATCTGCGCTTTCATCATGGCTTCGCTCTGGCCCGTGGCGCTGAATAATATAACCAGGCCAAAGCCAAGCAAGGTTAACAACCCGAGTAGCAACGGCAGGTCAATGTGAAACGCTGCCAGCCTGCCGCTGCGCTGCGCCGGATGAACCATGCTGTTATTCATTGGCATTAACTCCGGCAGAAAAATAATAGTCCAGCAATTGGCGGCCTATGGGCGCGGCGACACTGCTGCCACCTCCGGTGTTTTCAACGGCAACCGCAAATACTACTGTTGGGTTTTCGGCAGGCGCATAACCAATATACATGGCATTATCCCGGTGTCGTTCATCAAGTGATTTAGCATCGTATTTGGCATCCTGAGCTATTGCGACCACCTGTGCAGTACCGGTTTTACCACCTGAACTGAAATCAGCTGTTTTAAAAGCGGGATGCGCCGTACCTTTTAATGTTGCCACGGTTTGCACCATGGTATCGGTAATTACCCGCCAGTTATCTTCATCAACGACATTAACACTGGGTCTGAGGCCAGGGTCGACTAATTCACTGCTGTTTTCTGAACTTAGCTCAGCGGCCATATGCGGGGTGGGAAGCAAACCTTTGTTAACCAGCACAGCAGTCGATAACGCCAGCTGAAGCGGTGTGGCGGTCCAGAAACTCTGACCGATGCTAAGCGGTACAGTATCGCCGGGATACCATGGTTGATTATAGCGCGCCCGCTTCCAGCCCCTGGATGGCATATTGGCACTGGCCTCTTCATGAATGTCGATGCCGGTGCGTTCACCAAAACCAAATTGACGCATATAGTCTGAAATACGGTCAATACCGAGTTTAATCCCCAGATCATAAAAGTAAATATCGCAGCTTTGCGCTACAGCACTGTAGACATCAACCCAGCCATGACCACCTCGTTTCCAGTCTCGAAAGCGGTGGTCACTATTGGGTAAGGTAAAATAGCCCGGATCCCAAACCCGGGTATCCGGTTGTACCGTGTTTGTTTCAAGCCCCAGTAGTGCCATTAAGGGTTTAATGGTCGATGCAGGGGGGTAAATGCCCTGGGTCGCGCGGTTTATCAGAGGCCGGTCCGGTGAATGCAGTAAGGCGTTATAGTTGGTGCTGCTAATGCCGTGGACAAACAGATTAGGGTCATAACTTGGGTTGGAGTAAAAGGCGAGTACGGCGCCATCCCGCGGGTCCATTGCCACAATAGCTCCGCGGTGTTGACTAAGTGTTTGCTGGGCAGTGAGTTGTAAGCCGACATCCAGGCTGAGTTTGATATTCTTTCCGGAACTGGCGGCTACTGAACGTAAAACCCGGATCACCCGGCCGCGGTTATTTACTTCTACTTCCTGAAAACCCATGGTGCCATGCAATTCGGTTTCATAATAGCGTTCCAGCCCGAGCTTGCCAATTTCACGACTCGCCGCATAGTTTGCCAACTGTCCCTGCTCATCCAGACGGCGTAAGTCATCGGTATTAATCTTGCCAATGTAACCCAGCGCATGGGTAAATAAGTCACCGAAAGGATAATGTCGGCTTAATCTCGCCTCTACCGTCACCCCGGGAAAGCGATGCAGATTGACAGAGATCACCGCCACTTCCTGTTCATCCAGACGTTCTTTTAACGCAATAGAGTTAAAGCGCCGCTGGTGCCTGACTTGTTGCAGAAACTCCTGTTGCTGTTGATCAGAAATTTCAATTAACTCTGCCAGACTATCCAGGGTAGTTTGAATGTCGTCGATTTGTTCCGGCACCAGTTCGAGCGAAAACACCGGTTTGTTCTCGGCCAGCAGAATTCCATTGCGGTCGCTTATCAGGCCACGATTGGGCGCCAGCGGTAATACTTTAATGCGGTTGCCCTCGGAACGGATTTGATAATCCTGATACGAGCGTACCTGCAAATTGTACATATTAATTAAAATAGTCGTGAACAATAAGCATACTACTAGTATTGCCACCACCGCTCTACTGTTGAACAGACGGGTTTCGGCGGCGATATCCTGCATAGCAACGCGTTTCTTCAGCATAACTACTCGCGATGATAAGGGTGATTGGTACTGATGCTCCAGGCCCGATACAAAGCCTCCGCCAACACCACCCGTACCATAGGGTGGGGCAGGGTAAGCGCTGACAATGACCATTTTGCTTCACTGGCTGCAATACATGCCGGCGCCAGCCCTTCCGGTCCGCCAACCAGCAACGCAACGTCGCGGCCATCCTGCTGCCATAGCTCCAGTCGCTGTGCCAGTTGTGGGCTGCTCCAGTTGTCTCCTGTTACCTCAAGGGTAATAATACGGCTGCCTTTGCTCACAGCGGCCAGCATTTTCTCACCCTCCAGTTCAAGGATCCGCTTGATATCCGCATTTTTACCGCGTTTACCAGCGGCAATCTCAATCAGCTCCAGCGGCATGTCGCGGTTAAAGCGTCGGGCATACTCATTAAAGCCGGTTTGCACCCAATCAGGCATTTTGGTGCCAACAGCGATCAGACTAAGCTTCATACCGGATCAGGCACTCCAGAGTTTTTCCAACTGATAAAAGTTGCGTGTTTCATCCAGCATAACGTGAACCACTACCGAATCTAAATCGAGTAATACCCATTCACCGCTACTTTCACCTTCAATTCCTAATGGCTGAACACCGACCTTTTTGCATTCTGCGGCTAAATATCCGGCAACAGATTTAGCGTGGCGGGTAGAAGTGCCTGAGCACACCACCATAAATTCAGTTACGCTAGATTTACCCCGGACATCCAGGGTTATGATATCGCGACCTTTCATATCATCAATTTTGTCTGTGACAAAGGCGACCAGTTCGTTCGTTTGCACCTATTTTCCTCAATACTGACTAAAAGCGGCTATTTTACCACAGTTTTTCCGCGGTTATAGCGCTTAGCTCTGATAGAGTCGATGTTGCTGTATATAGTTCAGTACTGATGGCGCAAGTTCGCTGATATTTTGCTGGTTTTGGGCAAGCGCTTCGCGGATAGCGGTGGCACTGGGGCTGAAATTGGGATTATTCAGTTCGATTATTTTGCCATGAGTATACTGTCGTAAAGCAGACGGTGCGGCAGCATATTGCTTTAGCAACGCAGGTGCGTCACCGTCCATACGACTGTACCCCGGGCGCTGGCACACGATCAGATGACTCAGCTCAAGAATACGCTGCCAGTGATACCAGCTGGTGAAATAGCAAAGCGAGTCCATGCCTATCACAAACGCCAGGGTACTTGCCGGCATGCTTTGTTTCAGTAGTGACAGACTGTCGGCGGTATAGGAGGCACTATCGCGGTTTAGCTCCAGCGGTTGCAACAGCATTGCAGGCTCATCTGCTATTGCCAGTTCCACCATTGTCGCACGCTGTTGCGCGCTCACTCCCGGACTGGCGCGGTGGGGTGGCATATGACATGGCATAAACTGCAGTTGGTCCAGCGCGCAGTGCTCCAGTACATAGCGGGCGCAGGCCAGATGTCCCTGGTGTACCGGGTCAAAGGTACCGCCAAAAACACCGATTAACGGCCGGGAGCTGGGGTTGCTGCTACTCATTATGATGCTGTTGCAAGCTGTAAGTCCGGGGCACGGGTTTGATAAACAAACACACCAGGTGGCTCAGCGCGGTGGTAATATCAGCCAGCTGACCGCCCTTATACAAGCGGTCAAATGCAGCCAATTCTTGCAATAAGTAATCCAGATAATTTAACGACAACCGTTGCAATGCCTGTTGATATAACGGCTGGCGTTTCGGCCAGATAGCCAGTTGTTTAAAACTCTGGGCTGGGGCAATACCTTGTTGCTGATGGTGTTGCAATTGCTGCAGTTGTTGCAGGTCTTTTTGCAACTGCCAGATAATAATAGCGGGCTCTATATCTTGCTGCAGTAAGCGATATAGCCGGTGCATTGCCTGTTGGCCCTCGCCGGCAAGAATCGCATCGCCCAGTTGAAATACGGTAAAGGTGGAGTGGTCAGCTAAAAAATCTGCCAGCGCATCGGCATCAACCATTCGGTTGGGATGGGTTAATGCCAGCTTTTCCAGTTCCTGGCGTGCCGCCAGCAGATTGCCGGCACTGTGGTGTTGCAACAGACTGAATGCATCTGCTGTCAATTGCAAACTAAGGGTTCTGGCACGCTGCTGCAGCCATTGTCTGGCCTGGCGGTCGTCCAGCGGATAAATCGCAACTTGTACTCCAACCTGTTGTAATTGCTTAAACCACGCCAGTTTGCTTACCTCGCCAAACCCGCGCTGGCCATGTAATACCAGAACAATATCCGCCGACAACGAATGCGCCAACTGTTTTAGCTGGTCGCTGGCGGCAGGCGTGAGTTTCTGAGAAAGTTCCAGTTCAATCAGCCTTTTCGCTGAAAATAGCGACATGGCGCCTAGTTCATTATGCAATTGCGCCCAGTCAAACTGGCTATCCAGGGTAAAACTCAGTCGCTCGTCAAAGCCTTGTTCTTTGGCTGCCTGGCGCAGGGCATCAATGGCTTCGAGCTTTTGTAACGGTTCCTCGCCAAATATCAGATAACATGCCGCTAACCCTTGCGAAAGCTGGGAGGTCAGCTGGTTAGCATACAACTTTTGCATCAGTCTAACCGGGCCAGCTGCCGGATAATTCGATTTGCAGCCTGCTGCCGTAGTTCGCTAAGTAATAAATCCAGTTCACGCGCTTTGGCCAGGGCTTGATTCGGATCGTCCTGATAATCCCGATACAGTTCAAATTGATTAAACGCCGCCTCGCTGCCGGGCATAATCAAATAGTAGCTCACCTTGTAAATCAGCTCATATTCCGCGACCTGACCGCTCGGGAACAGCGATAACGTTCGCCGCTCCAGGGTATCACTTACCAGTTGAATGGTTGGGGCGTCAGCTTGCATACTGTCCAGTAACTGCACGCTGTTCTGACGCAATCGTTGATTTAACAGCTCAGCCAGTTGCGAATGTGCTTCACTTTGCACATAAATAGCCGGAAACTGACTCAGTGGTAAATTGCCACGTAAATGAAAACCGCAGCTACTGAGCATAAAAGCCAGCGCAATGACGATCGCAGCTCTGGCCATATCAGCCAACCACCAGATTCAGCAGTTTGCCTGGTACGTAGATGACCTTGCGCACAGTAACACCTTCCAGAAAACGCTGAACATTCTCTTCCTGCATCGCAATATCAAGCACCTGTTGCTGCACGGCCGCGGCCTGTACGGTAACTTTAGCCCTTACTTTACCGTTTATCTGCACCACCACCAGCTTTTCATCTTCTATCATGGCCTGCTCGTCAACCCGTGGCCATGGCGTTTGTTCTATACCCTGGTTCTGGCCCATCTGAGCCCATAAATACTGGGCAACATGCGGCGTTATCGGATTTAACAATTGCAGCAACGCCAGCACAGCTTCGTGCATCACTGCTTTATCCTGTAAGGTTTCCAGAGGGGCCCGTTGCAGTTTATTACTGAGTTCCATAATGGCGGCTATTGCCGTATTAAAGGTGTAACGCCGGCCAATGTCATCACTGACTTTAAAGATGGTTTTGTGTAATTCACGACGCAAGGCTTTTTGCTCGCCGTTCAGCGCGCTGATGTCCAGCACACCTGGTGCGCCAGCGGCTTTTACGTCATTTACCAGAGTATAAACCCGCTTAATAAAACGGTGCGCGCCTTCTACAGCAGAATCAGACCATTCCAGGGTTTGCTCTGGCGGGGCGGTAAACATCATAAACAGGCGCACGGTATCGGCGCCATACTGGTTAATGACCTGCTGCGGATCAATACCATTATTTTTCGATTTAGACATTTTGCTCATGCCTGCCGACAGCACGCTCTGACCATCGCTTTGCAAAATAGCCTGGGTTATCCGGCCTTTATCGTCGCGCTCAACACTGACATCCTGTGGTGATAACCACTGCTTGCCACCGTTTTCAGTTTCGCGGTAAAACGTCTCTGCCAGCACCATGCCCTGACATAATAAGCGCTTAAACGGTTCGTCACATTGCACCAGGCCAACATCACGCAGCAACTTGTGGAAAAACCGGGCGTATAACAGGTGTAAAATAGCGTGCTCAATCCCGCCAATATATTGGTCTACCGGCAGCCAGTAATTGGCTTTTGCCGGATCCAGCATCGCTTTATCGTGATCCGGGCTGCAGTAGCGGGCATAGTACCAGCTTGATTCCATAAAGGTGTCAAAGGTATCGGTTTCATGAAAAGCGGGCGCGCCGTTATATTCGGTTTTTGCCCATTGGGGATCCGCTTTAATCGGCGAGGTGACACCGTCCATGACCACATCTTCGGGCAACCGTACGGGTAATTGATCTTCTGGCACCGGCACAACCGAGCCATCAGCCAGGTTGAGCATCGGGATGGGAGTACCCCAGTAGCGCTGACGCGATACGCCCCAGTCCCGCAACCGGTAATTTACTTTAACTTCGCCCTTGTTCAGGCTGGCCAGCCTGTCAGCAATAGCCTTAAAGGCCGCAGCAAAATCCAGGCCGTCAAATTCAGCCGAATTAATCAGGGTGCCTTTCTCGGTGTAGGCTGCCTGAGTTAAGTCGGCGCCTTCGCCGCTGCTGGCCGCCACAACCTGTTTAATCTTCAGGCCATATTTTGAGGCGAATTCATAATCACGCTGATCATGGCCTGGCACTGCCATCACCGCACCTGAGCCATAATCCATTAGCACAAAATTGGCCACCCAGACCGGCAACTGTTCGCCAGTTAGCGGGTGAATAGCAAATATGCCGGTGGCACAGCCTTTTTTCTCCATAGTGGCCAATTCTGCTTCGGCCAGCTTGCCGCCCTTGCAGTCTTCGATAAAGGCGGCCAGTTGCGGATTGGTAGCGGCAGCTTGACGTGCCAACGGGTGCTGGGCAGCCACTGCCAGATAGGTTACGCCGTACAGGGTATCGGGGCGGGTGGTATACACTTCCAGTTCGCTGGTCTCGGCTGCCGCCACATCAAAGCGGATATTGACGCCTTCAGAACGACCAATCCAGTTTTTCTGCATGGTGCGAACCTGCTCTGGCCATTCGGTAAGCTGCTCTAAGTCTGCCAGCAGTTCTTCGGCATACGCCGTAATTTTAATAAACCACTGAGCCAGTTCACGTTGCTCTACCACCGCACCTGAACGCCAGCCGCGACCGTCAATAACCTGCTCGTTTGCCAGCACGCACTGGTCAACCGGATCCCAGTTAACGGTAGCCATTTTCTTATAAACCAGGCCTTTCTCGTACAACTTGGTGAAAAACCATTGCTCCCAGCGATAGTAGTCAGGTTTGCAGGTCGCCACTTCCCGGCTCCAGTCGTAACCAAAACCGAGCCGTTTCAGCTGATTTTTCATGTAATCAATATTTTCGTATGTCCACTTCGCAGGGGCGGTTTTATGGTTAATGGCCGCATTTTCAGCTGGCAAACCAAACGCATCCCAGCCCATCGGTTGCATCACGTTTTTGCCCTGCATCCGTTGAAAACGGCTAACCACATCGCCAATAGTGTAATTACGGACATGACCCATGTGTAAGCGCCCGCTGGGGTAGGGGAACATTGACAGGCAATAAAACTTTTCTTTGCTGGGATCTTCCGTCACTTTAAAGGTGTCATCTGCTTCCCATTGTTGTTGCAAAGCGGTTTCAATTTGCTGCGGGTCATATTGTTGTTGCATTTACATCATCCACGAATAAGTTCTGGCAGGGCCGGCAATGCCGGGAAAAGTGGCTATAGCATACCGCAGCGCGGTTTTGACAACAATAAGCAAGCGCGTTGTCTATACTAGGAAAAAGCAGCAAGGAGTCAATATGAGTGATTTTAATAAGAAATATCAAAAATGGTTAGCTGACTTTAACCAGAATTTGCAGCAAAACCCGAACAATTACGATAATCAGCTGGTTAAGTTTATTGATACCTTAAAACATTACCTGCAAGCGGGTAAAGATCTCAGCGCTTACGAAACCCGTCTGTTTATTGAAACGCTGAAACGCCAGTGGCATGAACAACAGCAAGGTGAGGTGAAAAATGCTGAGTCAGCCTCGGAGGCGCCGTCGTTATGGCCAGAGGCATTATGGCAGGAACTAAGCGGTATCACTGATAAAACCCAGCTGGAATGGCAGGAACTGGCTCAGGACTTTAAACATCAGGGCGTGTATTTCCAAGGCGAAATGGTGGGGATGGGCCGCTATCGCTGCAGCAACTGTTATCAGCATATAGATTACACCCATCCTGGTGAATTGCTACCCTGTAGCCATTGTGGCGCAGTGCAGTTTTACCGGGAAGGTTTGCCGGTTTAATCGACAGCATGCAGGAAGAGCCGCAGCAGAGCAAAATTGTTAAAACCTAGATTTTATTGGCTTGCAAGCCAGCTAAACGTTGTTTTAGCTGGTTTTGTCGCGTTAGAAACCTTATAATGCTCGCTGTTTTTTCAGGCTTGTATAAAAAACAATCAATGAGGTAAGGCTGTTGTAACTCCCGGAACCACAAATAGATTGCAAATAAAGTTCGGGGCGCATAGCGAAAGATGCTGCCTGGGTAAATCACTTTAAACGCAGTTTATACATTGCGTCTGTGCTGAATGTCGTAAAATAATTTGTTGGACATCTAAATGATTAATAACGTGAAACAGAACTGGTTCTCTAATATCAGAGGAGACGTTCTGTCTGCTATTGTGGTAGCACTTGCCCTAATTCCTGAAGCCATAGCGTTCTCTATTATTGCCGGGGTTGACCCTAAAGTCGGCTTGTATGCTTCTTTTGCTATTTGTTTGATCATCGCCTTCGTTGGCGCCCGGCCGGCGATGATTTCAGCCGCTACCGGCGCAATGGCGCTGTTAATGATAACCCTGGTGAAAAACCAAGGCCTGGAATATCTGCTGGCGGCAACCCTATTGTGTGGTGTTATTCAGATTGTTTTTGGCTTATTTAAGCTAGGCGACTTAATGCGCTTTGTCTCGCGCTCTGTGGTTACCGGCTTTGTCAATGCGCTGGCTATTCTGATTTTTATGGCTCAGCTACCTGAATTAAGTGGCAGCTATGGCACGGCAACCGTATATGGTATGACGGCATTGGGGTTAGCCATAATCTATTTATTTCCCTATATCACTAAAGCAGTGCCATCACCGCTGGTGTGCATCATAGTGCTTACGGCATTGGCCTTATATTTTGGCATGGATATCCGCACCGTGGCCGATATGGGCGAGTTGCCAGACAGCCTGCCGATTTTTCTGTGGCCAGACGTACCGCTGAATTTTACCACCCTGCAAATCATCTTCCCTTATTCTTTAGCGTTGGCAGTGGTGGGGTTACTAGAATCACTAATGACCGCCACTATTGTAGATGATTTAACCGACACCAGTAGCGATAAAAACCGCGAATGTGTCGGCCAGGGTGTCGCCAACATTGGCTCAGGTTTAATTGGAGGTATGGCCGGTTGTGCGATGATTGGTCAGTCGATTATCAATGTCAAATCAGGCGGCCGCACCCGTTTATCGACCTTGCTTGCCGGGGTGTTTTTACTGATGTTGATCGTTTTTGTCAGTGATTACGTCGGTCTGATCCCAATGGCTGCGCTGGTCGCCATTATGATTATGGTATCGATTGGTACCTTTAGCTGGTCTTCCGTTAAAGACTTACGCAAAAACCCGAAAAGCTCGTCAGTAGTGATGATCATGACCGTTATCGTGGTAGTGGCGACCCACAATCTGGCTTATGGTGTACTGGTCGGGGTGTTATTAAGTGCGCTGTTCTTTGCCAATAAAGTGGGCCAGATTTTGTATATTGGTTCTACCCTGTCGGCCAATGGTCATCAACGTGAATACACGGTTGTCGGCCAGGTATTTTTCACCTCGGCAGAGCAGTTTATTGGCGCCTTTGATTTTAAGGAAGCGGTTGAGAAAGTGAAAATTGATTTAAACCGGGCGCACTTCTGGGATATCACCGCCATTAGTTCTCTGGATAAAGTGGTGTTGAAATTCCGCCGCGAAGGCACTGAAGTGGAATTAACGGGTCTGAATGAAGCCAGCGCCACTCTGGTCGATAAGTTTGCGGTGCACAATCAACCCGATGCAGTAGAAAAGTTGATGGGACATTGATCTCAGGTAAGGTTATTAACATTAGTGCGGGCTAAATTGCTGCAGGCAACAGGAGATAAAAACAATGACTAAAAAAGTAATGGCGTGTATTGATGCCTCACCTTATGCCGAAGCTGTATGTGATTATGCCGTCTGGGCCGCTAACCGTTTGTCGGTGCCGATGGCCGTTATTCATGTGCTAGACAAAGCACAGCATACCCATACTCCGGATTTAAGTGGCAGTATTGGCCTTGGCTCGCAGGAGGTATTGTTACAACAGTTAGCCGAACTGGATGAAAAACATGGCAAGCTGGCGCTGGAGCGTGGCCGCCTGATGCTGGATGCAGCGAAAAGCCGGGCCGAGCAGGCCGGGGTAGATGCTGTTGATGAACGGCTGCGCCACGGCACTCTGGTCGAAACCCTGGTTGAACTGGAAGAGGAAACCCGGCTTCTGATATTGGGCAAGCGCGGCTTTAGTAGTGCCGACGCCCATGGTCACCTGGGGTTGCATGTTGAGCGGGTTATTCGCAGCGTACATAAACCCATTCTGTTAACCCAGCAAAGTTACAAAGCACCGCAACGCATTATGCTGGCCTATGATGGCAGCGCCACGGCGCTGAAAGGTTTGGAGATGCTGGCTGCCAGTCCGTTGGGTAAGGGGTTACCTGTGCATCTGGTGATGGCAGGCGCCAATATTGAGGCCGCGCAGCAGCAGATGGAAACCGCAGCACAAATTCTGCGTAATGCCGGTTTTGATACCAGGGTTGCTATAGTGGGAGGCGAACCAGAAGAGGTATTAAACCAATACCAGCAAGAGCATCATATTGACCTGATGGTGATGGGCGCTTACGGCCATTCCCGTATTCGTCAGTTCATTGTGGGCAGTACCACTACTGCTATGATTAGCAAGGCAAAGTGTTCCCTACTGATCCTTCGCTGACAGACAACATGCCCGGCTAATCCCCGGGTTTTTTTTCGAATGCGCAACGTGATGCCTGGTGCTTTAACGTTTTTAAAAATCAATATTCAAAAAGTGGTGTGGTGTCTGCCACATCTTATGCTGTTACGTAACTGAGGATAGAAGTGTGAGACAGTGGCTGCTGTGTCTGATAGTTTGTGCTGTGTTTTCTCCGGCGGCGCTTGCCGTCACCGGCGATCTTAATTTAACCCTGTCTCCGGTGGGTATTATTTCGCTGGTCGTGTTTGTACTGGCCTATGTGCTGGTAATGGCAGAGGAAAAACTCCACCTGCGTAAATCCAAACCGGTGCTGGTTGCCGCCGGGATTATCTGGGCCCTGGTCGCCTGGCGTTATATGCAGGACGATCTTAGCGGCGTTACCGCCGATGCGTTTCGCCATACTCTGCTTGAATTTGCCGAACTGATGTTATTCTTACTGGTGGCAATGACCTATATCAATGCCCTGGAAGAGCGGCGTTTGTTTGATTCCTTGCGTGCCTGGTTAATCCGCAAAGGTTTCAGCTATCGCAGCTTGTTCTGGATCAGTGGTGTGCTGGCGTTTGTGATTTCATCTTTTGCAAATAATATGACCACGGCCATGTTGATGTGTGCGGTGGTGATGAAAGTGGCCGAAGGTGACAAGCGCTTTATAAATCTTACCTGCGTCAATATCGTTATCGCTGCTAATGCCGGCGGCGCTTTTATTCCGTTTGGCGATATTACCACCCTGATGGTATGGCAAGCCGGTATTATCACCTTTAACGAGTTTTTTACCTTGTTTATTCCGGCAGTCGTCAATTACCTGCTACCGGCAATTATTATGAGCTTTTTTGTCGAGCGCCGTTATCCGGCAGCACTGCAGGAAGATGTTGAACTAAAGCGCGGTGCCCTTCGAATTTTAACCTTGTTCCTGGCTACGATTGCATTGGCCGTGCTGTACCATTCCTGGCTGGATTTACCGCCGGTGCTTGGCATGATGACCGGTTTAGGCTTATTGCAGTTTTTTGGCTATTTTCTGCGCAAAACCTTACCGGGTTCGCTGGCGCGTAAGCGGGCAATGGCAGAACGGGAGGGCGATCAGGAGCGAATTCGCTCACTGGGCCAGATAGTTCCTTTTGATGTCTTTAACCGGATTGCCCGCGCCGAGTGGGATACCTTACTGTTTTTTTATGGCGTAGTGATGTGTGTGGGTGGGTTAGGGTATATCGGTTATCTGGAAATGTTATCGACCAGTTTATACGCCAATGGTAACCCGACGATTGCTAACGTGGTGCTGGGTTTAATGTCCTCGGTTATCGACAATATTCCGGTAATGTTTGCGGTATTGACCATGCAGCCGGATATGTCACATGGCCAGTGGCTGTTAATAACGCTGACTGCCGGGGTTGGCGGTAGTTTATTATCAATCGGTTCTGCTGCCGGGGTGGCACTGATGGGACAAGCCCGCGGTTACTACACCTTTATGGGGCACCTGAAATGGGCCCCGGTTATTTTGCTCGGTTACGTTGCCAGCGTCGCAACGCATTTATGGTTAAATGCGGCCAGCTTTACCTAGTTATCACTTTCTGACGTCTGATCTGCTGCGGTAGCATCAGGCGTCAGCCTTCCTGTTTATATTGAATACCTTAAGAGCTGCTACACTGTAATACACAGACTGACTGAACCTCTGTGGCTGTTAAGGTGTCTGCTGGTTAAGTTTAAGGTATCAGCTATTCGAATAAGGAGGTGTTATGACCAAATTACACGATCAGGGTTTGCTGAAAGTTTCATCCTACTGGCAAGGTGAATGGCATAAGGCCGATAACGAGTTTACTGTTACCAACCCGGCCAATGGTGAGGTCATTGGTAAAGTAGCCGATGCCACGGCTGCCGACGCCGAGAACGCGGTGGCGTCTGCCGATGCGGCTCTGGCTGACTGGGCAGCACGGCCTGCAGCCGGGCGCGCAACGTTACTGATGCGCTGGCAGCAATTAATGTTAGAGCATCAGGACGATTTAGGCCTGCTGTTAACCCTGGAGCAAGGTAAACCCTTAGCAGAAGCCAAGGGCGAAATTGCGTATGGTGCATCTTATCTGGAATGGTTTGCTGAAGAGGCCAAACGAGTGTACGGCGATACTATTCCCGCTAAAAGCAGTGACCAACGGATTATTGTGATAAAACAGCCGGTAGGCGTGGTTGCGGCGATTACCCCCTGGAATTTCCCGAACGCGATGATCGCCCGTAAAGCCGCCGCGGCGCTGGCCGCAGGCTGTACCTTTGTGGTTAAACCTGCCCAACTTACTCCTTTATCGGCACTTGCCATGGCGGAACTGGCTGAACGAGCCGGGATCCCGGCCGGGGTATTTAATGTGGTGGTCAGTACCGATGCAAAAGCGATTGGTAAGGTACTCACTGAAGATCCAAGAGTTGCTAAGTTTAGTTTTACCGGTTCCACCAAAATCGGTAAGCAACTGGCAAAACAGTGTGCCGGCACGGTCAAGCGGGTATCACTGGAGCTGGGTGGCAATGCCCCGTTTCTCGTATTCGCCGACGCTGATCTGGATGCAGCAGTTGATGGCCTGATGGCGTCTAAGTTTCGCAATGCCGGCCAAACCTGTGTCTGCACTAACCGGGTGTTAGTCGCAGAGAATGTGCTGGACGAGTTTACGGCAAAGTTGCAGCAAGCCATCAGTAAGCTAAAAATAGGCGACGGTACGCACGACGAAGTAGACATAGGCCCGCTGATTAACACAGAGGCTTGTACCAAAGTCGATGAACTGATTAGTACTGCCGTAGCGCAAGGGGCACAGCTAAAGTGCGGGGGTAAGCGGCAATCTGATAACAGCTTGTTTTATTTGCCGACAGTGCTGAGCAAAGTAACTAACCAGATGGATATTGCGCAGCAGGAGATATTTGGCCCGGTGGTTGCATTGCAAAGCTTTACTGATGAAACACAAGCAATACAACTGGCTAATGCTACCGAGTTTGGTTTAGCGGCCTATTTTTACAGCCGTGATATTGGCCGGATCTGGCGGGTAGCCGAGGCATTACAATATGGCATGGTTGGCATCAATGAAGGCATGGTCTCTAACCCTACTGCACCCTTTGGCGGGGTTAAGCAATCTGGCTATGGCCGCGAAGGGTCTAAGTACGGCCTGGATGATTATATGGACATTAAATACCTGTGCCTGGGTGGTTTAGATAAGTGAGCTGCCGCCCAACACTAAAATGGATTGCTAGTAAATGTCATGGCGCGCGCTGACATGACGCTAAGTAGTATTAATCTTCATTATCTGGAATATGCCGCCAATGGCTTTTATCTTTTGGCGGTGTTTCTGGCTGCACGTAACAGCATTCACACCTGGTGGCTGGGTATTATTGGTTGTGCCTTGTTTGCAGTGTTGTTTTTTCAGGTGCAGCTGTATGCCGAGAGCATGCTAATGCTGTTTTTTATTATTACCAATGTGGTCGGTTGGTATCAGTGGGGCCGGGCACGGGGTATTAAGCACGTCACCACCACCAGCCAGAAAAAATTACTGCGCTTTACCGGCCTGGCGCTGTTTGTTACCGCTGCGCATGGTTTTATGTTGCACAGCCTGACCAATGGCTATGCACCCTATGTTGACTCTGCCATTCTGATGTTCAGCCTGATCGCTCAGTTTTTGCTGATGAACCGAAAACTGGAAACCTGGTGGTTCTGGTTGCTGGTCAATACCATCGCCATCCCGCTGTATATTTCCCGCGAGTTGTATGTCACCGCTATTGTCTATTGCGGCTTCTGGTTTAATGCCTGGTATGGTTTATATCTGTGGCGTAAGTTAAGCCGCGCAACTACCCGCTTGGTGCGAGAGTAACGAAGGCCTGAGCACTTAGGTAGCATCTAACAGAGTCCTTTCTATTGGTACGCAATTTTAAACTGCACAACATCCTTACTATTGCGCGACTGAGTTGCATGCCCGCTCTTTGTATGTTTGTATTATGGATGCCAATGGTGACTGTATCTTACCCTGCGAAATCAACGTATTGCCAGAACCTTTACCCAAATTATTAACACTTGGCATCGGAAGTGTTGTTGCAGGCTATTGCCTGGCAACCATGATGACAGATGAAACAGTTTGTCGTGCTGATGGGCAAGGGCCTTGCCGCTGGGGCGACCAGAGAAGCGGTGTTACTTTTTGACTCCGGGAGGATTAATTTGTGTTATGTGAACTTTACTCGTGATATTTACGAATTACCGCAACTTTGCCATTTTCAATTTCCAAAACTTCCATCATTACCTGATTATAAGCAATAGGTTGCTTACTCTCAGGGTGAATACCTTTTGCGCTGTTGCTGTACCGAATAGCGATAGCTGAGTTATTAAAAGTAAATACATCAAGCAGCTCAGCACTATATTCAGTATGCGCCCCCAAATAAAAAGACATTCCTTTACGCATGGCTTCTTTGCCATCGGGTGATCTGGAATCATCAGTTACCCACGGTAAATGTGAGTGTCCTACGTCATCAGTGAGTAAAGCAAAGTAATTTTCTAAATCGCTCTTTGTTGCGCCTGGCGCTTGAGTTGCAACCATGGTATCAAAATAAATTTGAGCGAATTTTTTAAGATCAAGTTCATCTGCTGCAACTTGTCTAGCAAATAAAATGATAAATATTAAAACCAGACTTCTCATAAGTAACTCCAAGTTGGATGATCCGCCAGCCCAAAGGACGCGTCTCTGCTTAGTTGCAAGGTATTTCAAAATCCACGTGGTAATGCTCATCATGCCTAACCCAGGAACGCTTTTTGGAAAACTGTATATTCTGAGCCAAGTACTCACCATACTTCGATTTGAGCAAATTAGGCTGTAACTCAGAATCAAATATTACACGCCATAGGTCATGACCTTGCCGCTTTGCCGCGCGATGAAGCGCAATTATGTGTGCTGCCATCGCCTCATAGTCTATGGTGTAGTTCTTGTACTCGCCATTGCTGCTGAACTCAATGTTATAGCCGAATTTGTTCAATGGACTGGTTGGCAAATGAACCGATTGTCCGGTTTCATCAATCACCGGGACCATGAAGTCGACCGACAGCCCATTTCTATGAGTTTTATGAGGCTTAAACCGTCCGCCTTCTTTATAGCCAGTTTCTGCATATTTAAAAACTTTTCCGGGCTGACTTGTTTCGAGATCTTTATAGGCTGCGACTATGATTTTGTCTACCTGGGAGTGAACATAAGTTCGTCCTGCTAACCTGGCGACGGTGCTATACCCAACGAAATTGGGACCTGCATAAGAGAGCTTAACGCCATTTGCTAACCTTCCATCTGAAGTAGTGCCATAGCAAGTACTCTCTTGTGCCGTTACCGAGAATGCCACGACGACCAATATTAGAAATAGATACTTCATTTATTCGTACCGCTAACGCTGCATTCAGCTGCTTGCCTGCTGCAATGTTTTGTTATGCATTTCGTTTCTAGGATTTCGTTCAAAATAACCCTGTCCGTAAAAGGTAGGGCTATGATTGATTAACCTAACGATATTGCCTGTGGCAATCCTTGGTTGTGCTAAAACATTCTCCAATATGAACTTCGATAGCTCACTTGGCTCAATATAATTTTGATGATCGCCGCCAGGCTTCTCTTCGAGAATTTCCGCAGTTTTCATAGTAGGAAGAGCAATAGCTGTAGCCGATATCCCATATGGAGCCTTTTCATTTGCATAGCACTTAATAAATGCCTCTACAGCGGCCTTGGAAGAAGTAAAAGGAGACATATCTGGGTAGTTAAACCCTACTGAATTACAGCTAAAAGCAACCAACCGCCCAGACTTGAATTTCATCATCGAAGGTGTAACTGCTTTAGCTACTCCACAAAGGGAAACGAAATGGCTATTTATCATACTAGTAATTTCTTCGAAATCAGTACAAACGAGAGGTTTGTGCCTCCAAAAATCCCCTGCAAAATGAACAACATTAAAGCCGTCATTAAAAAACTCCGAAACATGCCTTTCAAGTTTTAATAAATCTGATTTATCAGTGAGATCAATTCCTGAAATATATTGGAAGTCTTTGAAACCATCTAACTCTGGGAGCTTTCTCTTTCCACGAGAAACGGCTAAAACCTTGTATCCTTTTTTCAATGATATGCTCTCTATCAGTGAACAAGCCAAAGCTGAAGTAGCGCCAGTAACCAATAAATTATTTAACATTATTGCTCTCTTTTATATCACTCTGCAGGGGGCTTGAGCCAGAATTTAACAAGTATATACAAAAAACAACTCAATACATTTTTTTTAGTTTCATCAAGATTTCTGCTGAACGATACGGTCCCACTGTACATTGGTCTAGGACCATCACAAGAGTGAGAAAAAGTACCTGTTACCTTTGAGGGTCTTTTCCCTTCTTCAGACCCAACAACTAGAATTTCCTCGAACCCTTTTGACGATTTAGGTAGTTTCTCGTCCTTATCAATGCCCTGTTTATACTGTACCTCATATGCGTATCTAAGGCCGGGTATCCCCTTGTCATAGGAGATAGTAGCGACCGTTGAATTCCAGCCATGAAATGCATCTGTTTCAGCATAATCTATCCTAATTGATAGACAATCTTGCTTGAAACTTATGTCATGAAGTTTTTTGAAAGGGGAGAATTTTGACTCAGTGCCATTTTGGCTGTCTAAGTACTGACAACAATATTCAGTATGTCCTTGCCAAGTACCTTGAAAATCGAGTTCTGGATAGGCAATTCGCCATAATGATTGCCTTACAAGCTTTTCAGAGAATAAGAATATTCCACCAATTACCGCTGCAGAAGTTAACGGTGCAAGTATTCCTTTAAGAAAATTGTCGGGTGCTAGTGACCATAAATAAGCTAGCAATAACCCAATTAATATGGATAGAGTCCATACTAGTCTACTTAATGCATACCTATGAAACTTATGTAATTTATCCTGCATAAAAATTTCCATGTACTGATATGTGTAACGTCGCCATGCCTAGCCTTGAAGAAAAAGGGGTCGGAGAAAAAGGGGTCGGGGCTAATTAAAATCGCGCCAGGTTAACCCTATGCAATTCAGTGCCTTGCAAAGGTATTGTAATTATTAGCTCCGACCCCTTTTTCACTTTTTCACGCATCACTCACTTTGATTGAAGGAAATGAGCCACTAAGAAGCTCAATAAACATTCCAAACACTTCAAGGTAATCTCCTGAGCGGTGGCAGAGTATGCTTGAGCCATCAATCTTCATCGCAAAACTCATTTTATGTGAATTATGCTCAGTTATGACCCAAGTATCATTTTTCTTATGGCTCTTAAAATCAGTGCAAAAATCTACAATAAATGCTTCTAACTGGGCCTCGGAGGCTGACTCAACGGTAATTTCTTGGGCTAAACCCATGTTCTCTCCGAAATTTAACGCTTATTGGGCGGGTCGACCCGCACTTAAATACGGACTAAGCTGCCTTTGTGCATTTAATGTACAGAACACTACACCGCTAATGCAAAAATTTCAATAACTTATGGGTACACGGGGCACAGAGGACTGAACCTCTTTTGAAGGAGCCGGGGAGTGTCTGAACACCTGCCGTAAGGCATCAGGGAGCATTGCCCGGGCGAGTGAGGAAAGGCGTAGCTACAACCAAAGCCGTAACAGGCTGGCCGTTATGAGCGCCAGATAGGTAACGGCGACGGTGGGTTTGGCGGCTTGCTTGGCATAGCCGAGGATTAGCTGTAGCGGGTTTTGGCGTTGATATTGCCACTGGCTGTGCCACTGACAACCAATATCCTGTGCCTGTAGTATTGCTTGCTCCAGTTGCAGCAAACGGTTGGCAGCGCGTTGCTGCCAGGTTTTAAGAATGGCCTCATGCAGCCAGAACAAGCCGATAACACCGAGTTGCAGTTCAATTGCGGCGCCACTTTTTAATAGCCACAGCCATACCAGAATGGTGACGACTTTAAGCCATAATGCCTGCTGCTCTTGCTTGTCATAGCTTTGCTGAACTAACAGCCACTCTGCCTGATTCTTGTCGGTCATATTGCTTCCTTGCCCGGATATTGCGGTTAAATAAACTTAAGTTGTTGCTGAAGTTTAGCCGGTAATTGCTGTAAATCCTGCTCATTTTCACTTATCACCACTAAATCGGCGGTTTTTAGGGCCAAACTGCGACCACGGTATGTGCCATCAGAGAAATGATGCTCAAATTTCAGCTGATTATCCGCCGGCACCACAAATACCGTCGCCAAACCTTGTTCGGTTTGCAGCACCAAATGTAAAGAACGGGTACCGCGAAAATCACAAAAATTGGCATAAACAATAGATTGCGGCCAGTCGCTAAGTTCAGCGCCAAAGCTGGCCAGTTTTGCGTTAACCTGAGTCAGCGGTTGCGGTGCCAGCATTTGGTCCATATAGGGGGCTTCGTGATAAACATGCGCCAGGGCATGCTGGCCTAAGGTCATATCAGGAAAACCATAGTTAAACCAGTTCAGGGTAAGGCCGGCAACAAAGGCAATAGACGCCGCCAGGGCAATGGCGCCGCTGAAACGTTTGGTCTGAGTACGCTGACTCAACTGCATTTGCTGACGCAACAGCTTTATCGGTAACGTATCGGGTACCTCAAGGCTAAGTGCTTGCTTGATACGAGCCTGGTCCAGTAGTAACTGGCGTTGCAGTTGTTGCAACTGAGGATCGGCGGCAACGGCAGCAGCGAGCTCACCGGAGCGGGCCAGCGGATCAGCAATCAGTGCCTGTCGTATTGATAAATCAGCCATCGCATTACCCCTTTTCTTGCGCGGTCAAACGCTGTTTCAGTAAGTGCCGGGCCCGAAATAAGCGGGTATTCACGGTATTGACGTTTAAACTTAGTAACTGGCCAATTTCGTCGCTGCTAAAACCTGCCAGGGCCTGCAATAGCAAAGGCTCGCCATATTCTGGTGGTAACAACATTAACTGTTGTTGCAGCAAGGCGTTATCGTATTGCTGTTCTAATGCCGGATTTAAGTCGTCGGCTAAGGTATCTTGTTCAACATCACTGTAATCCAGCTGTTTTCGCTCAAAACGCCGGGCGTTTTCCCGCCGTAAAATTGTAATAAGCCAGCTCTTGGCCGCGTTATCGTCCAGTAAGGTATCCAGCGCTTTCCAGGCCCGTAAAAATGCATCCTGTACAATGTCTTCAGCAATATGCTGATCCCGGCACAGCCAGAAGGCATAGCGATATAAGTCAGCATGGTATAGCCGCACCAGCTGCTCATAGCGCTGGCTGTTGCTTTGGGCCTTGCGCTTAAATAAAGAGACCGGCAAAGTAAACAGCGTCTTTCGTGATGTAGACATTAATCGGGACTTTTGCTTGGTTGCATGGGTCGTAAGCGTAATTGACATAAGCTGAGCCTGTAAAGCAATCATTTAATCTATAAGCGATGGTGGCCGAAAGCTTCAGTGCCTGGCAGCTATGGAATAACGCTGCTGGCAGTAATGATTTAGCCAGTAGTCGGCGCTGACGTAACGGCCACCACCACTAAAAAACAGGCTTAACAACATGGCAAAATAAATTGCCGCAAACTCGATGCCGTTGTTCAGAATAACCAGTTTGCCACTTGAGGTTAGCCAGTCGTAATTACCATGCTGCTGCAGTAAATTACGGGCAGCTGCTATTTTTTCGCCGCTTGCCATCACCCGCTCGTTAAGCATAACGGTACCATCGGTCAGCCAGCTGCTGGTATCGGCTATGGCAGGCCAGCCATAGGGCAGGTGAACGGTAAAAATCGCGACCAGCATTGTTACCATCAGGGGTAGAGCAATCAGCCTGGTTAATAACCCCAGTAGCAGCAAAACACCGCCTACTAATTCAGCCGCAATGGCCAGCGCAACCAGCAAGGCAGGAAAAGGCAAGCCAAGGCCCCAGTCACTGTTGCCAAACCAAGAAACTGTACTGTCAAAACTGCTGAACTTATTCCAGCCGGCCTGGATCAGTACCGGGGCCAGAATAAGTCGGAACAGCAAGAGAGCCAAACCACTTACCTGCGCCAGATGGCGGGTGGTTTGCAGATACAACGAATAACTTTGTTTAAACATAAACCTTGCCCATTAACCTGTCTCAAATGCTGATACTGAACCAGACCGTGGCCTGACGAATGTTATTTCAATATTTTGCGTCAGCATGTGGTTTATTTTAAAAAGTTAATCCTGAAAACCGCAGATTGCGCCTTTGCCAGCCAGATCCTGCAACAAGGGCAGGGCGCCCTGCTGTAATTGCTGCTCAGTTAAGCCGGGCAATTGGGCACTGATGGCGGTGATCAGCGCGGGGAATGTCAGGCCGGGTTGCTCAGCTAAATGATTTAGCAGTAATAGCGTTGCCTGATTAAGTTGCACAAATTTCACCTGATGATCTGCGTTACGGTACAGCAGAAAAAATACCGGCTGCCCCGGCACAGTTGGCTGAAAATCAACGCATATTTGTTGTACCGGCCACTGATACGCGCAGAGCATGGCCAGTTCAGACAGCCGTAACCGGATACTTTCGAGCTGTGCGCCAGTTAATTGCCCGGCTTCAAGTAAAGGCTGGGGCTGGCTGGGGACCAGGGTCGCGATATACAACTCGGCCCATTCGTAATGTGCCAGCTCAGTTAAAAAAGCCGGGTCGGTGTCAGTAGGCGGGTAGTCTTGCAAAAAGGCCACGAACTGCTCGGCAATATGCAAAAAGTAAGGGCTGTGACAGGCATATTGACGAAAAAACTGTCGGGCCAGTGCCGTCCAGTTGCTGTCGCTATACAGGGTTTTTAACACCGGAAAAGCAGTGTCTAAAAAGCCTTTAACATTATTAAAAAACAATTCGCGGTATATCTTTAACCGGCGTGCTTCCAGCCCGGCCGGGGGCGGTGTGCTGCCAGGATCACGAATGTAAGCCGCAAACTGCAGCTGCACCTGTTTGAAATCGTCGCTGTTGCTATTGTCGTTGTCAGAGTGGCTGGGTTTAGTACTCATATTGCGAGGTTCTGTTGCATATTTGCGCTGGGCACTTGGTGTTGTAGGGCTCTGATCATGTCCAGCTCGTGCTGCAGGCTGCTCAGCGCCGGAATATTAAAATCGCGCTCGTATAAGGTCGGTTTTACGCCGTGCTGCAGGTAAGCCTGTTGCAGTAATTGCCACACTGGGTCCGGAATATCGGCACCGTGGGTGTCGACCAGTAAATCCGGGGCTTCCTGATAATGGCCTGCTACATGATAATAGGCGATACGCTCCGAGGGAAGCGCCCGCAAAAACGTGTTGGCATCATAGCCATGGTTCACCGAATTTACATAAATGTTATTTACATCAAGTAATAACTGACAATCGGCCTGCGTTAGAACTTCATGGATAAAGTCCAGCTCGCTCATTTGCTGGCCAGGGGCGGCATAGTAAGACACATTTTCCAGGATCAGTGGTTGCTCCAGAATATCCTGCACCGTGCGTACCCGGGCGGCAACATATTTGGCTGCTTCTTCGGTAAAGGGTATAGGCATTAAGTCGTATAAATGTCCGCCAGCAGAGCAATAACTTAAGTGTTCGCTGTACAGCTTTATATTGTGTTGCCGAAAAAAAACCTTTAATTGTTTAATAAAAGCAATATCGAGGGGGTCGGGGCTGCCAATTGACAATGATAAACCATGGCAAGCAAAAGCATGGCGCTCAGTCAGCGCTTTAAACTGACTGGCCAGTCTGCCACCGTAAGGCAACCAGTTTTCGGGAGCAACTTCAAAAAAATCAGCCACCGGGTTGTCGGCAGAGAGCACTTCACTTAGCATTTCCCGGCGCAGGCCAAGGCCTGCTCCGGTTAATGTTGTTGTTACAGTCACAGCTTAAGCCGCACCGCACTTGCCTTCGCCACACTTCATTTCTTTACTTTTTTCGGCAGCTTTATCTTCGGCTTTTGCTTTGGCTTTATCAGCGCCACATTTACCTTCGCCGCATTTCATTTCTTTACTTTTTTCGGCAGCTTTGTCTTTAGCTTTGTCTTTGGCTTTATCCGCACCACATTTACCTTCGCCACATTTACCTTCGGTTGCGGCAAGCTGATACGCCATACTCAGCTCAGCAGCAGCAAAAGGATTGGTATCGGCATGGGCAGCACCGGCGGCAACAGAGCCTAACGCCATGGCGCCAAGTGCAAGAGATAGTTGGGTTTTATTAAGTGATTTCATCAGATTTTACCTTTTGGTTGTCATAGTCAGTTATAAGACCCGACCAATAACAAAGGTATTTCAAAAATTTGAATATTTCAATGAACCCGGTAAAAACGACAGAAAAAGTCAATGATGCTGTCCGGGTCAAGCCGGCTGAAATGAACTTTTCTGTTGGCGACGATAATCTCTCCCAGCGCACGCAACGTATGATCCAGTGGGATCCCGGCAGGGCGCGTTGCACCATGGTCGGCGAATAAAAAGTTCAGCGCCGTAGCGGTGTAAGATTTGCCCGGCTCTAATTGCACTAATTCCAGTTCCTGCAAACGAACACCAAGATTGCGGATTTTTTGCAGACAATTTTGCTCGTTCATAATGCCCCCGGCGAAGGTTAATTTCTGTTGCTAAGCTTATATCGGCCTGATGGCCGGATTCTTTAACCGGGTAACTGAAAAAATAAAATAGCCAGCACAGCACAGCAGGTTTTTTGGTAGTATGTCGGCAATTGCGTTTGCATTAAATTTTGTTCTTAATAAGGGATGACATGACCCATAGCCGTTTGCCTTTAGCGCTCGACCCTGCCCAGCTAGGCCCGATTTTACAAGATGACCAAATTGAACAAGCACTGGCAACTGCTGAGCTTATACCTGGCTTTATTGGTCAGGACCGGGCGAAATCAGCACTGGCATTTGCCATTGGTATGGATATGCCGGGTTATAATTTGTATGTAATGGGTGAACCGGCACTGGGTCGTTTTACCCTGGTGCAGGACATTTTGCAGCATGCTGCAGCTGAAAAGGCAACGGCCAGTGAGTGGTGCTACCTTAATAACTTCGATGATGAACGGGTACCTAATACCTTGCGACTGCTGCCCGGTGATGGCCGTATTCTGGTAAAAAAACTGGAGGCATTAATTGATGAGTTGCTGGATACATTCCCGGCGGCTTTTGATAATCCGGGGTATCAACGCAAGAAAAAATCTATAGCCCGACAGTTCGACGATCGCTACGACCAGGCAATTGAGCGGGTAGAAAAAACAGCATTGGAAAAAAAAGTGGTGCTGTTCGAAGACAATGGTGCAGTCAGCTTCTCGCCTATTATTGATGGCAAACCGCTGGAAGATAGTGAATTCAGCACAATGACTGATGAGCAACGACAGTACTTTTACTCGGTGGTCTCTGAGCTGGAAACGGTGCTAAATGATGCGTTGCTGGAATTACCCCGCTGGAAACGCGAGCTGTCAGAAAACCTGAGAACCTTACGCAAAGACACCATCGAACAGGCTATTAAGCCGATGCTTAAACATATGGAACATGATTACAGCACCGAGCTGGGTGTTCTGAAGTACTTAAAAGAAATGCGGCCGCATCTGGTAAAAGCGGTACTGGAACTGCTGCCTGATGAATCAGATGCGGAAAAACAGGAAGAAATCGACAGCCGGGAAATTTTTGTCGAAGAGTTTGTACCTAATGTATTGGTGCATCATGAAACGATGTCCGGCGCACCGATTATTTTTGAGCCTAACCCCAGTTATGGCAATTTGTTTGGCCGGGTGGAATATAACTCGTCCAGCGGTGCACTTTACACCAATTACCGGATGATCCGTCCTGGTGCGCTGCATAAAGCGAACGGCGGTTATTTAATTCTGGATGCCGACCGTTTGCTCTCTCAGGCATCGGTATGGGATGCGCTTAAGCTGGCCCTGAAAAGTGGCGAAGTGGTGATTGATACCTTAAGCGAACATGCGGTAACCAACTCAACCATTATTACCCCACGGGCCATTCCGCTTAATGTCAAAGTGGTGCTGTTAGGTTCGCGTGATCTGTACTATCTGGTGCAGGAAGTCGACGAAGAATTTAACGAGCTGTTCAGAGTTCTGGCTGATTTCGAGCACTACTTACCGTATAACGAACAAACGCTTAGCTACATGTCGCGGCAAATTCAGCTGCAAATGCAGCAGCTTAATATTAACAAGCTCACCCAGTGTGGTCTGCGGCAGCTATTGCAATTCAGTTTTCGACAGGCAGAGCACCAGCGTAAATTGTCTGCCCGCTTTGCCGATGTACTGGAGCTGGTGCGCGAATCCTGTTATTACGCGGCACAAGCCGATAGCGACATCCTGAATGAAAATCACGTACAGCAAGCGTTGCAGGGCAAGCAGCACCGTACTGGCCGGATAAGTGAGGGGTTTCTTGAAGATATCCAGGAAGGCCAGATATTAATTGATACCGAGGGCATGGCGGTCGGCAAAATTAATGGTCTGACGGTGCTGGAGATTGGTGATACCGCCTTTGGTACCCCTGCCAGGGTTAGTGCGACGGTATTTGCCGGCTCCAGTGGGGTGATTGATATTGAACGGGAAGTGGAGCTGGGCAAAGCGATTCACTCAAAAGGCGTGTTGTTGCTGACCGGATATCTTGGAGCCAAATATGCCCGTAATTTCCCTCTGACATTGTGCGCCAATATTGCGATGGAACAGTCTTATGGCCATATTGATGGCGACAGCGCATCGCTGGCCGAAGTGTGTGCCCTTATTTCTGCCATTACCGATATACCTATTGAGCAAAGCCTGGCGGTAACAGGCTCCATTAACCAGCATGGCCAGGTGCAGGCTATTGGTGGGGTTAACGAAAAAATTGAAGGCTTTTTCCGGTTGTGTCAGTCGCGCGGACTGACCGGCGAGCAAGGGGTTATTATACCAGCCAGTAATCAGCTTAATCTGGTCTTGCGCGATGAAGTGATTGCCGCAGTGGCAGAGCAAAAGTTTCATATTTATGTGGTAAAAACCGTGGACGAAGCACTTGCGTTGTTAACCGGCGAAGAGGCCGGCGAGCTGAATCGACGCGGTCAGTATCCGAAAAAGTCGGTTAATGGCCGGGCAATGCAGCGCTTGGCTGAGATTGCCGAGCTGGTTAATGGCGCTCTGGATGAATAGCAATATCGTGCTAAATGAACCGATTGTCGTGCTGTATGCCGATTTGGATGAACAGCGGGTGCAGCAGCAATTGTTGCCGCTATTACGGGCCCGGATGGGGCAGGATTTTGCTTCACTGAAAATTCAGGTTTTTAACCCTGAACAGCCTGCCGGGTTTATCGCCGGCAGCCGTTTGCTATGTTACCTGAGCGATGAGCTACTGCGCGAGTTAGTGCTGCAAATTCAGCGTCAGCCTTTAACGCTGGCGCTATTACCTCACCCGGAAATGAAACATGCCCGCTATGGGTTTGGCATTGCCGGCAAAATGGAAGACGCGCTGACCGACGCGCTAAATAATAAAGCTACCGAGGCGGACTTACTGCTTTGCAATGACGTGCCGGTGTTTAACTCGGTGGTGATCGGAGATGCATTAACATTAACTCCGGGCGAGGCGCTCTCCGAGCCGCTGGCGAAGCGGCTGAAACGGTTTGTCCGGCTGGTAAAAGGGATTGGTCAGGTTACTTTTAATGCCTTTAAAATTACCACTCATAAAGAAAAAATAGTTGATACCGCCGCACTGGGTATAGTGGTGGTTGAGCATGGTCGCAGCTCTGTATTGTCCAGGCGGTTGGTGGCGGACTCCAGCGTTAATGACGGTATGCTGCATGCGCTGGTATTGGCGCCACGCAGTGTATTTGAAATGCTGCGGTTTTTATTTGCCTCGCTGTTTCTGCGCGACTACTGGAATAATCACAGCCCGTCATTTGTCGGCCATATCAAAAGCCGCAGCCTGAGTATCAGCAGCCCGAAACTGATAAGTTACACCCATGACGGATTGATTGAAAAAAACAGTGTATTGCAGCTGCGAGTTGAACCTCAGGTGTTGCTGCTGGCACCGGGGCGTTATCTGGCACTTGAGGACGCAGAAGTCGAAAGCAAAGAAGCGGTTAGAACCAAAGCGTTGCCTGCTGGTAAAGCCAAGACCGAATTGGTGACGTATCCGCTGCCCTGGATCCATCATGCGGCAACTGATGAGTTTAAAGAGTTATTTATGGCCATGCGCGAGAGCGCAAAGGCCTCGCCGTCTTATCTGACCCTGATGGTGCTCGCTACCTTACTGGCAGTATTTGGCTTATTTGCCAACTCGACGCCGGTCATCATCGGCGCCATGATCTTAGCTCCGTTAATGGGGCCTATTATATCAATGGCCCTGGGTACGCTGCGCCAGGACGAAAGTTTAATGCTGGTCAGCAGCCGTAGTATTGCCGTAGGTACCGGTTTAGCCATGGGCTGCGCGATGGTAGCGACCTGGTTTATTCCGTTGACAACGATTAACAGCGAAATTGCTGCGAGGATCAGCCCAACCTTGCTGGATTTAGGTGTAGCGGTAATTTCCGGTATCGCCGGTGCTTATGCTCATGCCAGGGCAGAGGTGGCAAAAAGCTTAGCAGGCGTTGCGATAGCGGTTGCTCTGGTGCCACCATTAGCTGTTGCCGGTATTGGCTTGGGGTGGCTGGATTTCACCGTATTCTGGGGCGCGTTCTTACTGTTTCTGACTAATCTGGTAGGGATTATTCTGGCGGCGGTAGTTACCTTTATGTTTCTGGGATACAGCCCGTTTCACCGCGCTAAGCGAGGTTTAGCGCTAACCCTGATCCTGGCCGCTATTTTATGTATTCCACTGGCGATTGGTTTTGGTCATATGGTAGCAGAGCACCAGATAGTGCAGCAGCTGGATGGCATAGAACTGGACGAAGTTAAACTGCGGGATGTCAGTGTGCGGCCTGGCACACCGCTTCGGATCAGCCTGACCCTGGTATCTGGCAGCGCCGTTGACGATGCAACGATGGACAGGGTAAAACAGCGTATTGAGCAGAAACTGCAGCAGAGCGTTGAGCTGGAAATAGGCGTTAAGGTGATCCGCTAAACGTGATGTTTATAACATTACGGTACAGTTTCTGCCCTGACTTTTTGCCTGATACAGCGCTTTGTCAGCCTGATTCAGCAATACTTTGTCACTAATATCCTGGCCGGTTTTCAGGCAGGCAATACCCAGGCTAATGGTCACAAAGCCGGCGGTTGGGCTGGCCTGGTGGGGGAGCATTAAGGCTAATACTTCCAGGCGCAATTGTTCCGCCATAATAAGTGCTTGCTCCGGGCTGGTATTAGGCAGGATACAGGCAAATTCTTCGCCACCATAACGGGCAACCAGATCGACCTGACGCTGTAACGTCGTTGCCATGGTATTTGCTATCGCCTTTAAGGTGTCGTCACCGGCAAGATGGCCGTAGCTGTCGTTGTAAGCCTTGAAATGATCAACATCCAACAGGATAATCGCCAACGGCTGCTTAATCCTTTTGGCCATCGCCACGGTACTTTGCAAGTGGGTGTCAAAGTGCCGGCGATTGGCGATACCGGTCAGACCATCGGTTAATGACTGGCGTTCCAGTGCAGTTTGCTGAGCCCGCACCGTATCTCGGTACTGGGTAAAAGAGCGGGCAATTTCGGCAATTTCATCATTGCTGCTGAATAAAAGGTCGTCTTCAACAAAATCACTGCCAGCCAGTACTTTCATATTAAGCAATTTCAAACGCTTAATTACGCGTTTTTGGGTATGAAACATAATCAGCAGCAGCAACAATATTGCGGTGAGTGCCAGAGCTGCACTTAGTTGGTTTTGTCGGGCGAGAGAATCCGAAGACTGCTGACTCAACTTCATCAGTGACGCGGCGGATTGATAAGCATTGAGCTCGGTTTCGCTGGCATAATCCGTAACCAGACTGCGTAAGAAGTTTGCTTTGCCGGTGGCTCTGGCGATGTTGGTTAATTCTGCGTCCAGCAACGCCAGGATCCCTCGCTCAGCGAATAAAGCATCCAGTAGTTGCTGGTAGAGGACGTCTGCTGCAGGTTGTTCGGTGCTGCGCAACTGCTTGAGTATTTCTTTGTTGCTTGCCAGAGCCTTATTCAGTTCAGTGCGACTCTGACGCAGGTTATAGAGGCGGTCAATGCTATAAAGGGCCGTAATATCGCGCAATAACCCTGAATAATGCAGCAGCCAGGGTTGGCTGGCGTTTAATTGCAGGCTTTGCTGTTGCAGCTGGCTCAGTGTGTCCAGCCACCTGCGGCTTTGCTGTTGTAACACCAGGCGTTCGGCAATCAGCATGTCCAGGCTGCGAGCCTCATCGGCAATCAGTTGCAGCCGTTGTTGCTGATATTGATGTTGCACGTATTGCTGATGGTCAAGGCTGCTAATCTGGACAATAATCTGACGTATTTGCTGTGAAGCTCTGGCGCGGGCTGCCTGACTGACAGCATTGCGCAATAGCTCTGACTGCAGATTAAGTTCCTTAACTTTATCATGTACCTGACTGGCTTCCAGCACTGCCGGAACAGCTCGCTCTGCCACATCGCTGACAATTTGCTGCGCCTGGTGCAGGCGATGATAAAACAATAAACTTAGTAAAATAAACAACAGCAGGATCAGCAGTAAAGATCCAAATAACAATCTGGCGCTGGAGTAGTAACGTTTAGAGACTGAACTCATGGCTGTCCCTGTTTGCTGATGTCTTGCAGCCGACCATCTTTTATCAGCTTAATGGTCTGCTGTTTTTTAATCGCTGCGGCAACAATATCTGCAATGTTGCGATCGCTGGGGTTAAAGTAGTTCAGCTTGCTGCGTTTCTCGAGGATCTCAAAACCGTCGCCACCCTCGGCCAGATACTCTAGTGTGGCGACGTTATACATTTTGCTGTTGATAACAGGATCACCATTGACCAGCAGCTTTATAACCCGACTACCTATCGGCGCGGTACTGTCAAAAAGCAGAGTAAAACCGGAGACTTGCAAAAAGAAACCGCGTTGGTTATCTAAGCCACTAAGCCCATGTTCAAAAATACTGAGCAAATCCAGGCCACTAAGCTGCAGCAGTACCGGCGTATTGCGAAAGGGTAGCTCGGCCAGAATATCGCCCCGGGTAAGCATGCTTCCCGCCGGGTAATCTTGCACGCCACGGATAGTGCCACTGTTGAAAAAGGCCAATTGGGCGCCGGTATAATTTTTCAGGGTATCGGCAACAAAATTAGCAAACGCATTTTCCGTGTTGCGTACTTCCTGGCGCAGGGTGGTAAAACTCACTGCAGTGCGCCCCAGCGGTTCTTGCAATAACAGTTGCAAACGCTGAGTATGATCGACAATTTTTCTGGCAATATCCGGGTCTGCTGGCAATGTTGCCAGATCAATATATGTTGTTGTTAGCTTGTCCAGCTGATAATCAAGGTCTACTTCAGCTGTAACTACTACGGCCTGATTAAGTTGTTGTTGCAGAACAAGACGTGGATGGTCTCGCAACAATTGCTGGCCATCATAATTATTGCGAAATGCCAGATCAAGGGTGCCGTTTGTCAGTAACTCGGGTAAAAAATCCAGTTCGATAGTATGCATTAATACCACCAGGTGAGCGCCCTGAGCTTTTAGCCTGGCTGCTTGCCGGCTAATGGCCTGCTCGGCCGGTGTTACGTGTAATCTGTTCAGGGCATACTGCTGAACAACGTACGGCGCAACCAGCGCAATCACACCCAGTTTAATGTCGGCCTGCTGCACCAGAATACTGTCCACCAGACCATCAAGATTATCCTCTGTCATTGGATCATACAGGTTGCTTAACACCAGTGGAAAGGCGGCCTCATAGGCCCGCTGTGACAGTTCCTCTGACAAATAAGCAAAATCGCGGTGCGATACCGCCATCGCATCTGGTTCTAAACTGTTGAGAATGTCTATTATGTGAGCGCCGCGGTCAAAAAAACCGAGTGGGCTGGGGCCAATACTGCCGCCGCCAAACAGAAAAAAAGTGGGGCTACTGTTGCTACGGGATTGTTTTAATAAGGTAGCCAAGTGCGAAAAGTTGGCTTCAGGATGATTGGCTTCTGCCATTTCGGCAGCGTATATTATCGTGAACTCAGACTCTGCGCGACTGAATAACAGTGGATTGCTAAACAACAATGCGAGCAGCGTTAACCTGAAGAAAACTGTCATAAGTGGTTAATTTTCACCTGAAACTCAGCATTGGCAATTAGTCTAATGGATCTGCAGGCGATCAGCAAAATAAAGTCATAGCGAAAGTGTGCGTACGTAATAATGTGTTGCAAATAATAAAAGCCGGCAATGAGCCGGCTTGGTGTTTACATTAATACCTTAACCACATTTTTTCGGGCCGCCTTTACATGGCGTAGGTTCCGGATCAGTACCACCGTCGCCGCCATCACCACCACCGGTATCGCCACCGGCACAACCGTTGGCCGTCAGGTAGTCATATGCCGCTTTCGCTTTAACAATACCATAGCCAAAGTAGTCATCTTTACCCGCCGCACCCGCATCCTGCGCTGTTGCTTTTAAGGCATTTCGAATTTCAGTACCGCTGCAGCTGGGGAAGTTTGACCAGACCAGCGCCGCTATACCTGAAACAGCAGGCGTAGCCATCGAAGTACCGCTCATGAAGCCGTAATCGCTGGCTGAAGATGAAATAGTAATGTTCGCAGCGCCAATAATATCGCTACGAGCCTCTAAAGCTGCACCGTATGAGGGGATATTAGCTGAACCCGTAACGTCCATATAAACCGGACCTTCGCCAGCAACGTTATTAATTACAATCGCGCCGATACCACCAGAGTTAGCACAATTATTAATTTTGTCAGCGAAAGAGACATTACCACGGTCAATAGTACAAATTTTACCGTTTGCAGCTGCATCAGTCACTTCAGCTGTACCCATGTGGTACGTTGCACCGTTCAGATTACCCGTGTTATCGGAAGGCGCTGAACTAAAACCAATTCCGTCAGCAGTTGCTGTAACGAGTGACGTACCGCCTGCTGGGTAGGTTGACAAGGTATCAACACCGCCTGCCGTAACTTCAACACAAATGGTTTCGTCGTTAGTCACATTTTTACCGCGGCCACTGCTGCAGCTAGGAAATTGTGAAAAACTGGCAATCGCATTATTGCCGTCGTTGGCACCAATCATCATTACTGATGAATAGCCTGCAGGGTACGAGCGGGTGGTGTTACCGTCATTGCCTGCCGCAGCAAGAACCAGACCGCCATTAGCCGTGAAGGTGTTAAAAGCGTTTTCTTCAGTACTGTTGGCTCCGCCCCCTCCTAAACTCATACTGATAATCTTAGCGCCATTCTGAGCACATAAGTTGGCAGCATGTGCTAAGTCTGACGAGTAAGCCCAGCCAGCAGCGTTAAATACTTTAATAATGTGCATCGGGTTGCCTGGTGCCATGCCGACTACACCGATACCGTTATCGGCAGCAGCAATTGTGCCGGCAACGTGGGTACCGTGCGGGCCACCGTCGCGGAACCAGTCGCCAGAGACCGAATCACTGGTACCGGTAATGTTTGACCAGTCGAAATCGTTATTGCCACCACCGGTTTCTCCGGTATCGCGGGCAAGGCCTGAGTCGATAACACAAACCCGTTTCGCATTGCCTAAGTTCAGGCTAACCTGATTGGCTTGTGACTGATACACCGCGTACGGAGTTAACTGCTGGGTTGCCGGATTGCCAGCGTCATCATTGAACAGCGCCATCGAATAACGCTTAACATCAGCTTCAACCAACTTTATATGTGGATTATTTAATAAACCTTTAATTTCACTTAATGTTTTGCCGCTAAATTGCGCTGCGATAAAACCATCAGCATCAACTTTCACTTCGCCGCCAAGCTGTTTAGCCAGCGCTTTAACGACGCCTTTTTTGCTGTTATCAACCTGGATTATAACTCTGTCGGAGGCTACGGCAGTGGCAGTTAGGCCCATGGCGAGTAAGGTAGCGGTAGCTACAGTGGATAATCTATTTAGTTTCATTCAAATACTTCCTATGGATTTATCAGTTATTGCAGCTGATTTTTGTAGACTGTCGCGCTCTTTTGGCGCTTTAGCTCGTTGCTATTTCTATTTCAACACAAATTAGTTTTGCCATAGAAAAACAGGCAAAGCAAACAGTAAATGTCAGCTTCCCGAAAACGGCTGTTAATTGTAATTTTGGTGAAAGTAGTTAACGGCATAAATGTAACTAAATGTAATAAGCCTGCATCTTAGTTTCATTTAACGGTATAACTAAGACTGATTCTTTGCAGCGGGTCAGTGCCAAGGGGCATGAAGGGGTCTGGCTGGTATTTAGTGTAAACGGCCTTTTTTTAAAGCGCCAATCAGCAGCAATATAACAATAAAGGTCAGTGGCCAGTCACCATAAATACTGTAAAACGTCCGGCCAGTGCTCAGCACTACGGTATCTGCCAAGATAGCCTCTTCAAACTGTGGCAGCTGCCGGGCTATGCTACCGTCGGGGCTTATAGAAGCTGTGATGCCATTGTTTGTCGCGCGCAGTACTGGTCTGCCAAACTCGCGGGCTCGCATCTGCGCAATCTGCAAATGTTGATGTGGCCCGATACTGTCACCAAACCAGGCATCATTGCTAACGGTCAGAATAAAATCGGTAGCGGCGGTAAAGTTGGCACGTATTTGCCGGGGAAAAGCAATTTCAAAGCAAATGGCACTTAACAGCTGATAATCGTTGGCCCGTAAATTAGGCTGAATATAACTGCCGCGGGTAAAAGAGCTCATCGGTAAATCAAAGATCGGCGCCAGCTTCCGCAACCAGTTTTCAAAGGGCACAAATTCGCCAATTGGCAATAAATGGTGTTTGCTGAAACGGTTACTATGACCATAGAAATACTGGCCCTCGGTGGCGGTAGCGCTGTCTTTGCCCAGCACAATTAAGTTGTTCCAGGCTTGGCTCGTTGCCAGATTGTAGTCCAGTATCCCGGTTATCAGTGCGGCATCATTGTAAAATGCGGCTTTGTTCAGGTTGTCCAGAAAGGCTTCGGCCATCGGTTCCAGTTGGGGAATTGCCGCCTCAGGCCAGATCACGATATCAGCATTGGAAAAATGCGGCCGGGTCAGGTCCAGATACTTGAGCATTGTTGGCCACTCCTGCTCAGGTTGCCAACGTAAATCCTGCTTAATATTGCCTTGCACCATCACGATATTGGCACTGTTAGTCTGATAATCCCATCCTCTTAGCTGTTGCAGCAAGGGGGCACTGATCACTATGACACCTGCTAATACTGCCGGGCCAACGCGTTGTAATACCGGGCCACCCTGATACAGCCGCGCCAATGCAGCTGCACTGGCCGCCAGAATAAAGGTGATGCCGGTTTCGCCGATTAACGGCGCGAAGTCGGCTAAGCCTGCACTAGTCTGGCTATAGCCCAGAGACAACCATGGAAAACCGGTCAGCAGGAAGCTACGCAACCACTCAACACCAACCCAGACCCCGGCAAAGATTAATGCCGCAAGCCGGCTGCAATTGTGCTGGCCTGTAAACCGGTAAGTCAGCAGCGCCGCGAGTGCCGGAAACAATGCCAGATAGCTGACTAATAGTGCCATTAACCCCAGACTGGCAATCAGGGGTAGGCCGCCAAATTGATCAATGCTGACATGCACCCAGCTGATACCGACACCAAACCAGCCCAGGCCATAGCAAAAACCTGCCAGCAGTGCCTGGCGCCAATGGCTAACCCGACTGATCACCATGACTAACAGTGCCAGGGTGAAAAAGGGCAGCCACCAAAGGGTGAATGGGGCAAACGCCAGTGTATTCAGCGCACCGGCAGCTACCAGCAGTAGCCCGGTGCAAGCCATTTTAACCGTAGTAGACGTGATGATGACGGTATTTATGATCCGTTGTCCTCAGCAGCAACATTTTGCTTGGCTTTAATTACCTGCAACTGCAGCAGGCGCCGGCTATTCGCTTTACTGACTTTAAAGGTAAGATCACCCAGTTGGATGCTTTCACCACGCTCAGGCATATGGCCAAACGCATGCAGTACAATACCGCCAATGGTATCAGCATCTTCTTCGTCAAAGCCGGTACCAAAGCTTTCGTTGAATTCATCCAGCGGGGTCAGCGCACTAACCTGAAATACTCTGGACGCCATTTTTTTTATATCATTATCTTCTTCATCGTCGTGTTCATCTTCAATTTCGCCGACGATTTGCTCCAGAATATCTTCAATGGTGACCAGGCCAGACACGCCGCCGTATTCGTCAACCACAATGGCCATATGGTAGCGTTTTTGGCGGAACTCTTTTAACAAGGCATCCACCCGTTTACTTTCCGGTATTATCACTGCCGGGCGCAAAAACTCGCCGATATGCCAGTCTGTCTGATTCGGATCCAGGGCATATTGCAACAAATCTTTAACCAGTAAAATACCTTCAACGTGATCTTTATCTTCGTTGACGACCGGATAACGGCTATGGTTATTTTCGAGTAAAATGGGTAAGAACGCGCTGACCGGCTGTTCAATATCGATGGTAGCCATTTGCGAGCGTGGCACCATGATGTCGCGGGCCCGCATTTTCGATACATCCAGCACGCCCTGCAGCATGCTTTTGGTATCACTATCGATAAGTTCGCGGCTGGCCGCTTCACTTATGATATCTTCCAGGTCTGATATGTCCTGTGGCTCTGCACTAAAAATACTGGCGATACGCTCTAACCAGGTTTTGCCGGCAGAACCGCGGCTAGAGTGGGGGTTGTCGTCACTCATTAGTGAACTTATGCTCCATTAGTAATAAGAAACCTAGTTATCATCCAATAAATAGGGATTATTGATGCCAAGAGCCGCCAGAATTTGAATTTCTTCTGCCTCCATCTCTGCCGCATCGTCGTCATTTATATGGTCAAATCCCAACAAATGCAAGCAACCGTGGACAACCATATGGGCCCAGTGGTCGTTAAGTGTTTTATGTTGTTCTAATGCTTCGGCCTGTACCACCGGAGCGCAGATAACCAGATCGCCAAGTAGCGGTAGCTCAAGACCTGCCGGGGCCTGAAAAGGAAAGCTCAGCACATTGGTCGGTTTATCTTTGCTACGGTACTGCAGATTAAGTTGCTGGCTTTCAGGATTATCAACAACGCGAACCGTGACTTCGGCTTTCGCCTGGAAGGGTTGCACCGCAGCATTAAGCCAGCACTGGAAGTCGGCTTCAGTTGGAATACCGCCAGCATCACTGGCTAACTGCAGATCCAGAGTGGTGCTCATTATTCAGCTATACTCCTGAGCTTTTCTGCTTCATGAGCTTCATATGCCTGCACAATACGCTGGACAATAGGGTGGCGCACCACATCTTTGGCATTAAAAAAGTTAAAGCTGATTTCAGCCACATCGCTTAGCACATCAATGGCATGTTTCAGACCGGAATACTGGCCGCGGGGTAAGTCTACCTGAGTAATGTCACCCGTTATCACTGCTTTAGCACTGAAGCCAATCCGGGTTAAAAACATTTTCATCTGCTCAGTTGTGGTGTTCTGGCTTTCATCGAGGATGATAAAGGCATCGTTCAGGGTGCGGCCGCGCATATAAGCTAGCGGGGCAATCTCAATGACGCCACGTTCCAGATACTTTTCAACTTTTTCAAAGCCGAGCATTTCAAACAGCGCATCGTACAAGGGACGCAGGTAAGGGTCGACCTTCTGCGCTAAATCGCCCGGTAAAAAACCGAGTTTTTCACCGGCCTCGACGGCAGGGCGGGTTAACACAATGCGCTTTACCAAACCGCTTTCCAGCGCGTCAACGGCACAGGCTACTGCCAGGTAGGTTTTACCAGTGCCAGCCGGGCCAATGCCAAAACACACGTCATGCCGGAGCACATTAGCCACATAACTGGCCTGATTCGGGTTGCGGGCTTTAACTAAGCCTTTTTTGGTTTTCAGGCTGAAGTCACCGGTACTACCATGATCATGCTGATACTGAATATCAAAGTTCTCACTGATGGTCAGATGCACCTGTTCCGGCGTAATGGCTTCCGCCTGTTGCTTTTTGCCCTGGGTCAGTTGAAACAACTGGCGCAGAATATCAGCGGCGGCGGCAACATTTACATCCGGACCTGCAACTTTGAACAGGTTATCCCGATAGCTGATATCAACCAGCAAACGCCGTTCAATATGTTTTAAGTTATCGTCGTAAGGGCCGCACAGCAGGCTTAATCTGTTATTGTCGGCCGGTTCCAGTACCAGTTCAGTTACATTCAGGTTGTCTGTGTTCAATAGTGCGCTCGCGGTTAAGGCCGGTTCAGGGCGTAAAAGTGGTAACACCTAAAGGATCTGCTTTAGGTTGTCTGGCTAATATCTGGGCCGGCGCAATTTCCCGACGCAAGCCCATTTCGGTTTCTGTGCGCAGTAAATCACCCCGCAATGAATTACTAAACACGTCAGTAATTTTAACGTCTACAAACTGGCCAATCATCTCAGGCGACCCTTCAAAATTGACGACCCGGTTGTTTTCGGTACGGCCGGTCAGTTCCATAATATTCTTTTTCGACGGGCCTTCAACCAGAATGCGTTGTTCAGTGCCCAGCATATTACGGGCAATTTTCAACGCCTGCTGATTAATTCTGTCCTGCAGAATATACAAGCGTTGTTTTTTGGTGTCGTCGCTGACATCATCTGGCAAGTCTGCCGCTGGGGTGCCGGGACGTGCGCTGTAAATAAAACTGAAGCTCATATCAAAATCTATGGCCTGGATCAGGTCCATGGTTGCCTGGAAGTCAGTGTCGTCTTCCCCGGGGAAGCCGATAATAAAATCGGATGACATGCTTAAATTTGGCCGGATTTTCTTCAGTTTACGAATTTGCGCCTTGTATTCCAACGCGGTGTGGCCACGCTTCATCAGGTTTAAAATGCGGTCAGAGCCTGATTGCACCGGCAAATGTAAATGGTCTACCAGCTCTGGTACGTCCCGGTACACTTCAATAATATCGTCGCTAAATTCAATCGGATGCGAGGTGGTGTAGCGAATACGGTCGATACCATCAATCGCCGCCACTAAGCGCAATAACTCTGAAAAGTGGCAAATATTGCCATCATGGGTGTCGCCGCGATAACCATTAACGTTCTGGCCCAGCAGGTTAACTTCCCGCACGCCTTGTGCGGCCAATTGGGCCACTTCAAATAATACGTCGTCTAACGGCCGGCTGACTTCCTCACCGCGGGTATAGGGGACAACACAAAAGGTACAATATTTTGAACAACCTTCCATAATAGACACGAAGGCAGTCGGGCCTTCTGCTTTAGGATCAGGCAGACGGTCAAATTTTTCTATTTCCGGAAAGGATACATCAACCACTGGTGAATGAGAGCCACGAACGGCATTGATCATTTCTGGCAGTCGGTGCAAAGTTTGCGGGCCAAATACAATGTCGACAAAGGGAGCACGCTCACGAATGGCTTTGCCTTCCTGCGACGCAACGCAGCCGCCAACCCCAATAATTAAATCCGGATTTTTTTCTTTCAATGGACGCCAGCGACCCAGTTGATGAAACACTTTTTCCTGTGCTTTCTCCCGGATTGAACAGGTATTGAGCAGAATAACATCTGCATCTTCTGCCTCGTCGGTCAGGGTATAGCCATGTGTTGCATCCAGCAGGTCTGCCATTTTTGAAGAGTCATACTCGTTCATCTGGCAGCCCCAGGTTTTAATGTGCAGTTTTTTGCCCATTGGTGGTCGTTACCTGTGTTGTCGCGTCTGAAAAAGGGAGCGTATTTTAGCCTGTTCGGCGCCACAGTGCCAGCGTCGATGGCAAAAGCTTTATACTAAGCTTTTTTACTCGCCATACCTGTTGCCAAATCTTGCTAAATCTTGCTAAAACAGGCGCTGGCGGGTGGTAACATACCCGGCGTAAAAAATCACCATTACGCCGGCCAACCAACTCCAGGTTACCGGCTCGTGCCAGAATAAGTAACCAAAAGCACCGGCAAACAGCACGCTGCTGTAGGTCCACATGCCTATATCGCTGGCAGGGGCAACGGCAAAAGCACTGGTCATGGCCAGCTGACCAATAGCGGCCAGCACGCCCATTGCCGCAAATGCCAGCCATACTTCGCTGCCAAGGGGTTGCCAGTAAAAGGGCACCGGTATGGCCGAAAGCATGGCCGTTAGCAGCGAAAAATAAAAGACGATGCGCACGGCGGATTCGGTAGTGGCCATGGCCCTGATGGTGGTTTTAGTAATCGCGACTAAAAATGCGGCAAAAAGCGCCAGCAGTAATACCATATTTAAACTGGGATCCGGGCTGGGCAGGGCAAGAATGACCCCGATAAAGCCAAGCGCGATGCCAAAACGGGTAATGCGGCTCGGCCGTTCATTCAACCAGAAACGCGCCAGGATTGGCACAATAAAGGGTGAAAGCATTATTACCATCATCGCCTGCGCCAGCGGCAACTGTGATAACACGTAAAAAAAACAGTACATCGAAATCAGACCTGTCAGCGCCCGGCTTAAATGCAGGTACCAACGGTGGGTTTTCAGCATTGCAAAGCCATGGCGGTACAAGAAAGGCAACATCAGAACCAGCGCAAACAGATTCCGAAAAAAAACGATTTGTACTTCGCTGGCCAGGTCGCTACTGTATTTCACAACAGCACCAATACCGGCAAAGCAGGCTTCAGCCAGCAGTAACAGCAGGGCGCCTTTGAGCAGGTGAGGTTGCATAACAATCCTGGCAGCGAGGTAGTTTGGCAGCGCAGTATAACAGGCCTGCGCTGTGTCAAACGAGTGAGCGGCAAATTTTGGTCGCAGCGAGCTGCCAGCTTATCTTATCAGGGTGCAACGCAGCGGGTTATTTCTGATGCCAAAATGGCGGGATCTGTTCGGCCGTCAGGGGTTTGGAATAAAAGTAACCCTGAATGAAGTAACAGTGTCGCTCAGTGAAAAAAGCCAGTTGTTCATTGGTCTCAACCCCCTCCGCAACACAGTACATGCCCAGGCTGCTGGCCATACTTAGCATCGCGTCGATAATGGTTTCGTCACTTTTATCAATGCCAATGTCACTGACAAAACTGCGATCAATTTTTATAGCATCTATCGGAAGTTGCTTTAAGTATTTTAACGACGAGTAACCCGTACCAAAATCATCCAGTGCCAACTGAATACCCAGTGTGCTTAACGCCAGCATGGTTTCGATAGCACTTTGCTGATCGTTCATCAGGGCACTTTCTGTTACCTCAAAACGCAGACAGCTGGCTGGGAGTTTATATTTATTCAGTAATGCCAAGGTGTGGCTGGCCAGGTTGCTTTGCTCCAGATGCTGAGTTGATAAATTAACCGACAAATAAATGTCGATGCCATCCTGGCGCCACTTGCTTAAATCGGCCAGCGCCCGCTCCAGCAATTGCTGCGTCATGCTGACGATCAGCCTTAACTCTTCTGCCAGTGGAATAAAGTCGACCGGGGAGACAATCCCATCTGAGCTTTGCCAGCGCATCAGTACTTCAACCCCTACCATTTGCTGTTTACTGCTATCGACAATGGGCTGATATACGTTGAAAAACTCATTATTCTGGTGCGCTTTACGCAGTCGGGTTTCCCTCGCCAGTTGCATATGCGCTTTTTCATTCATTTCAGTGGTAAAAAACTGGAAGTTATTGCGTCCTGCTTCTTTGGCATGGTACATCGCTACGTCCGCATGTTTCAGCAGTTCCTGCGCTGTCAGCGCATCATCCGGATACAAGGCAATACCGATACTGGGTGACACCCCAACTGTATGCGGGCCCAGCTGCATTGGCTCACTGACCACAGATAACATTTTCCGTGCCACCATGCTGACATTCTCACCGCGACGATAGCCTTCGAGCAACACGACAAACTCGTCGCCGCCAAGCCTTGCCACCGTGTCACGCTCGCGCAATGATAAACCAAGCCGACGAGCCACTTCTTTTAATAATAAATCGCCAACATCATGGCCGAGGGAGTCGTTTACCTGTTTAAACTTGTCTAAATCGATAAAGCACAATGCCAGTGACTTTTTCTCGCGCCGGGAATATTCCATGGCATGCAGAATGCGGTCCATAAGCAATGCCCGGTTTGGCAACCCCGTTAACACGTCGTAATTAGCCAGGTAGCGTAACTCTTCTTCTGCCATTTTTTGGGCAGTAATATCGGTAAACACCAGCACATAAAACGCGACATGTTGCTGCTCACCAATGGCACTAATATTAATCAGAGCAGGGCGCTCACGACCATCTGGCGTAATAACCTGTTCCTCTCCCTGCCAGTGAGCGCCGGCTTTTAGCTCTTGCAGCAACTTAGTGTAGAAGCGCCGGCGTACCAGGCTGATTCCCAGATGGTGGGTTCGCGGGTTCTCCAGGTATTGCTCCACACTGCCAAATGCAACTGAAAATGAATGGTTGGCGGCAATGACCCGTTGCTTGCTATCTAATATCACGACCCAGTCCCGGGTTTGCTGGAATGCTTCGCCGAACAGTTTAGCTTTTTCCATATTGGCGCGGGTTTCGGTGATATTGCTATAGGTTCCGGTAACTTTGAGCACCTGTTCATTACCATCTAACGCAGTCGCTCTGCCCTGATCGCGAAACCATAACCACTGGCCATCTTTGTGCTTTAAACGGTACGTAATATCAAAACTACCATCCGGGTGTTGCAAAAAACGCTGCCATTGTTGCTTATAATTTTCACGATCTTCCGGATGAATAAGCGACTGATGCTGCTGCAGGGTAATCGTGGTCATTTGCTCGCCATAACCCAGCATCAATTGCATTCTGGAACCATAAAGGCTGTTTTTATCAGCACGCCATTCAAAAGCACCGCTGTCGACCGAGGCCAGGGCCTGCTTTAAGCGTTGCTCACTGGTGGCGACTTCCTGATGCGCTTCGCCAATAACACGTTGCTGTTCGCGGCGTAACCGATATAGATGGTAAAACAATGCCAGGCTAATTAAGATATAAAACGCCATGGCCCAGGGCGAGCGCCATGGCGCAGGGGCAACGGATAAGGTAACTGAACTGACATCACTTTCCCGACCGGTATGAGGTGCGATAGCGACCACATTAAACCGATAATTGCCACTGCGTAGCCTCGGAAACACCACGCTATTGGATTGCTGCTCTGGAAAACGCAGGGTTTCACGTCCTTCCAGCCAGTACCGGTAACGCATTTTATGATTGTCCCGAAAATGCATGGCACTAAATTGCAACTCAATACCCAAATCATCATGATCCATTTGAAAATCCTGATTATTCAGTATGCCACTGCGCCCGCTGAACGTTCCCGCCAATACGCCGATATCGGTGATATTCACCGTAGGTTTGGGTTCTGAACTACTCAATTTTACCGGATCTATCAAGGTGATGCCGCGCATACTACCAAAAACAAGCTGGCCATCGGCTAACAGCGCTGATGCGCCCGCATTGTATTCATGTACCCGTAACCCATCAGCCTTGCTGAAGTGTTCAATTTGCAAGGTATCTGGTTGCATTTTGCTCAAACCGCTGTGCGATGAAAACCAGATATCTCCGGCATTATCTTTTTGCAAGCCGTAAACCTGGTTGGTGATGAGCTTATTGGTCATGGAAAAATGATGCTTGAGTTCCAGCGTTTCATTATTAAAGCCCAGCAAGCCAACACCATTGATTCCCAGCCACAAAATGCCATAGTCATCCAGAACCATATTATCAACATAGCGCTGCAGTTCAGGTTGGTAAGGGGTGGTCTGATACAGCAGCGTTATTTTATTCAGCTGGCTGTGATACACCCATATTTGATCTGATGCGCTAACCAGTAATTGCTCAGGCTTACCGGGCAGTGCACCGATAATAGCACCGTAATATCGCATCGGCAGCTGCTGAAAAACTTCCAGTTCAGTTACGGACCCGTTTGCCGGGGTGTAGCGGTAAATCTTGCCTTCCTGGTAAAAATATAATTGAGTTTGGCCCTGCTCATTATGAACGTCATAATAGCTGTACGTTAATATTTTACGCTCCTCTGCACTGGCTGCCGGCAGGGGCAATAATTTTTTGCTGGCAGTATCGAACAGATTTAAACCGGTTTCTGAAACAAACCATAACCACTGAGGGTTATTTGGATCGAAGAAAAGCTGTTCAACAGTGCCGGCATGCCAGTATGCTTTGGGATCATCTGACACGAAATAACTGGCCGTCGTCCCTGTCGCAAGGTCCAGTTTGTTCAGACCATTGCTGGTGCCTATCCATAAATTGTTTTTATTGTCAGTAACCAGCTGGAAAATTTTGTCATTACTAAGCTGTTTACCAATAGTGGTTTGACGGCTGATATGGGTAAAAGCCAGCGAGCGGGGGTGCCAGTAAAAGGCGCCATCATCACGGGAGGCCAGCCAAAATCCACCAAAATCATCGGCTACAATATCAATAATGTTGTCATCGTACAGCCCCAATTCGCTGTTACTAAAGCGGGATAAAAACGCCAGGGTGTTATCATCGCCGGAAAACTTAAACAGCCCTTGCTCGGTCGCAACCACTGCTTCGCTACCCTGCCACAACACCTGCCAGATATTATAATCAGCAATATGTAGCTGGGGTTGCAATGGTGTAGTGCTAAGTTCCGGGTCTGAATTTATCAGAGCAAGTTCAGCCAGATTCAGGCTGTATAACCCCTCGACAGTACCAATAAATAAGCGACCTGCGGCCATGCTCAGGTGCTTAACATTTCGTTGGTCTGCACTGGCAGTTGCGTCATTAAGATAAGGCAGAAAGTGATGCTGACTGGTTTGCAGATTATATTGAATCAAACCATTGGCAGCTGCGCCAATATAAAGAAAGTTGTCGTGTAATAACAGAGTTCGAAGTGAGTCGTCGGTAATGTTGTACTCTTGCAGGCTGAACAGCCGACTGCTCTGGCCAGTGCTTTTATTTAACCGGTATACTTCGTCGTCCAGAGCAAATAACAGATGATTGGCATCCTGCTCAATGACATCAACGATATGCGGATAATTTGCTGATTCAGCGGCAACCGGAATGGCCCAGAATAAATTAAAGACACTTTTATTTTTGTCGTACAGATACACACCAATTTCAGCAGCCGCGGCCCAGATGCGGCCTTGCTGATCTTCAATCACCTTGCTGAAGAACACATCATCAAAACTATGCCCGGCGGCAGTCATTTTAGAGACTTTGTTAGCATCAAACCGGTTAAGGCCGCCGGCAGTCGCAATCCACAAAAAGCCGTTACTATCGATCATCAGGTCAGAAACGGTGCCCTGGGACAAGCCCTGGTCGGGGGTTAAAGGGGTTAACAGTGGAATTTGGGCCAGGCTGCGGCCAGATAAGATCAACAGCAAGCCGAACATTAAGATCCTGGCAAATAATCTGGTATGTTCAGGCAACAGATCAACTCTGAAATTCACGTAATCTCCTCTACCTGGCAGCATTGTATTATTATTATTAGTGCTGCAGCCATTTTGCTGTGACAGACCATATACCGACAACACCCGCATTGTCTAGTGCTCAATGCCCGGTGCAGAGTATATAACCTATCCTGTTCATGTCAGCAATAAAATGCTGGCAATATATAAAGCTAACATACTGCTAAACAAGATAATTAACGCAGTTTGCTGAGCGTTGATCAGCATGATTGCCCGCAAGATGTCTCGGTCTGACGGTTCTAAGCCTGCGCCAAGCCGCTGGCGCAAAATTTTATTGGCGGCGTAATAAGCCGGGCCACCGAGCTTAACGCCAAGGCCACTGGCTCCTGCAGCCAGCAACAAACGTGCAGGACGGTGTAAATAACCCGGGCCTGCAAGGCGAAAGTAGCGCCATGCGCCAATGATACCGGTTTGAATGGCCAGCAATAGAGCCGAAATAATCAGGCCGGGGGCTAACGCCAGCTGATAGCAGTACGCTGCGGTGCGCCCAAAGTAACGGTAGTGGGGCAGTTTGCTGTTCCACTGGCGGGCGGCCGTTTGTAACAAAGTATACGCCAATACCAGTAAGCCACCACCGGCTAAAAACCAGCATAAGGAGGCAACCTGGTTGGCAGCTTGCTGCTGCAACAGGCTTTCAATACAGGCTTTACTTAAGCCCATTGCCGATAAATTCGCCCGGTCACGCAGCAGTAACGTGGCCGCTTGCTCTTTGGCCAGGGTAAGCTGATGGCGTTGCAAACTAACCGCCACGGTGGCCCCCTGTTGCAGGCAACGCCGGCTACCTAAACAGAAATACAACATTATGGCATCTAATACCAGTGGCAGTTCTGATACCAGATAAACCCCATATACGATAGCGAGGGGAACCAGCACCACCAGCAGCAGTGCCAGGGTGCCGGACAATTGCTGCTGAAAATTGCTGCGCTTGATATCCGGATGCACTTTTTTAGCCAGACGTTGCAGGATTACGGCAAAGGCGCTAAACGGTGCCCTGGCACCAGGCAAAACCAGCAGCCTGCTGAGCAGCAGCGCCAGTAACGCCATTGCTGGCCAGGCAGGAACCGCTGCCAGCCATGACATCATGTTAAACTTACGTTGCTCAGTTGATTTAGCAGGGCAACCACCATTGCCGAACTGTTTTTAGAGGCCACTTCCAGATAGGCATCAAACGAGACGGGGGATTCTTTACCGGCAATATCACTAAGGCTTCTGATCACCACAAAAGGGGTGTTAAGCATATGGCAAACCTGAGCAATGGCCGCCCCTTCCATTTCGACCGCCAGCATAGTGGGGAAGCGCTCACGGGTTTGCGCTATGCGCTCTGGATCACACATAAAACTGTCGCCAGTGGTGATGAGGCCACTTTTGGTGTTACAAAAGCCCAGACTGCTAATCGTCTGCTCAGCGGCACTGACCAGCTGTGGGTGGGCAAGATAAGCCGCCGGCATTTGTGGTACCTGACCATACTCGTAACCAAACGCCGTAACATCAACATCATGATGGCGTACTTCAGTACCAATGGCGATATCACCAACACTCAGCGCTGGATCAAATCCCCCTGCCGAGCCAGTATTGATAATGCAATCCGGTTTAAAATGATCGATCAGTAAAGTCGTCGCCACGGCTGCGGCCACTTTACCAATACCCGATTGCACAATGACTGCGTCGTTGCCTGAGAGCTTACCGCGATAAAACAGGTAGTTGCCAATCTGTTCGGTTGTCACCTCACTAAGTTGCTGTTTTAGTAACGCAACTTCCGGTTCCATTGCACCGATAATACCAAATAGTTTCATAACAGGGCCTCTGCAGTAAAAAGCGCTAGTATAAAGGCCTTGGGTCAGAAAATCCTCTGTTTATGCTGGTGTGTTGAGCGTAATTTGGCCGGCAGGGCCTGCCGCGGTAAGTTTTCCCTGTTGATAATCGCGGATAGCCTGCTCAATTTCTGCCGGGGTATTCATGACAAAGGGACCATATTGCGCTATCGGTTCGTTAATTGGCTTACCTGCCAGCAAAATAACACTGACATCAGCATTGGCAAACAGGGTGACACTGTTGCCCTGGCTTAATAAGCCTGCATGGTGCTCTTTTAATTGCTGCAGGGTATCCGCGTTTTTTACCGCAACTGCGCCTTCAAAAGGATACAACAGCGCATGATGGTCTTGCGGCAGTGTTAGCTTCAGCTCGGTACCCGCCTGCAGCCGGATATCATAAAACTGGGGTTCAGTGCTTAACCCCAGAATGGGCCCCTGCACTTCGTTGCCGTCATATTGGAAACTTCCAGCGATAACTTTAACACTGACGCCGTTGGCGGGCCGGCACAGCGGGATTTTCTGCGGCGGAATATCAGCATAAGTCGCTGGTTTCATTTTCTCACTGGCCGGTAAGTTCAACCAAAGCTGAAGGCCGCGCATTAACCCCTGTTCCTGCTGCGGCATTTCAGAGTGAATAATACCGCGACCTGCGGTCATCCATTGGACGCCGCCACTTTTTAAATGCCCTTTGTTGCCTAAATGGTCTTCGTGCAGCATATGGCCATCGAGCATGTAGGTAACTGTTTCAAAACCGCGATGCGGGTGGGGTGGAAAGCCCTTAATATAATCGCCGGCTTGTTCCGAACCAAAACAGTCAAGCATTAAAAACGGATCAAACCGTAATTGGGCATTTAAGCCAAGACTACGTTTAATTTTCACACCGGCACCATCTGATACCGATGTGGCGGGAATTATTTGCTGTAAATGGCGATTGATCATGGTGTGCTCCAGGCAAAAGATGTCTTTCAACTATTAAAGCGCAACTTATCAGAATAGAAAATGCCATTTTACCCGGAGCTTTGTTCGAAAAAATTGAAAGATTAACAATGGCGGTATTAAGTTCAGCAGCTGTTAAGTCTGGACGGGTAATATGGCAGACATCTTGCGACACTCAGTTGTAGACATGAAAAGTAATGGAGTAACAAACATGAAAAAATTATTATTAGCATCAGTTCTGGTGGCAACAACAGTAAGCGCAAATAGTATGGCTAACCCGGTGTGGGATTATGTCGGTGCCGGTTACACTGATGCCGCTGGCGATGGCCCTTACGTAGAAGGCTCTTTTCGGTTAAATCGCAACTGGGTTGCTGATGCCAGTTACGCCCGTCTGTCCAATGGTCCTTTTGATGCTAATCAGTTAAAAGCTGGTTTAAATTACATTATGGGTACAACTCTGGATTTTTCACCTAACACCCAAACTTACCTGCTGGGTGGTGTTGAAAACTGGTCGGGCGATGCTGATGAAACCGGCGCTTATGCTGGTGTTGGTATTCGCCATCCGCTAACGCCACAAGTCGAGTTATACAGTGAAGCAACTTATCATACCGTGTATGACGATCACGGCAGTCTGGCTGGCGGCATTGCTTATTTTTTAAGTCCGGACTGGGCCATTCGCGGTAACCTGGCACTTAATAGCGGTGATACTAAAAATGAGTTCCGTTTTGGTGTGTCATACCAGTTCTGATTAACCATGCTCAGAGGCGCTGCCAATAGCATCGCCTTCCAGTTTGCTTGCAGGTTTGCCGGGTTTATCCCGGCTTTTTTCTGACTGAAGATTAACCTTGCACGCTGACCCTTTGCTCATGGTCCAATAACCAGGCTTTATTGTCCAGGCCGCCCGCATAGCCTGTGAGGGTGCCATTAGCGCCAATTACCCGATGACACGGCACCACTATTGCCAGCGGATTCTTGCCATTAGCCGCACCCACTGCCCGAACTGCTTTAGGGTTAGCAATATCATTGGCAAGCCTGGCATAGCTGCAGGTTGTGCCATAGGGCAGCTGACACAGTGCTTGCCATACTTGCTGCTGAAACGGGGTGCCAGTGGCTGCCAGTGGCAGCGTAAATGTGGTTAAGTTGCCCGCAAAGTACTGCTGAAGCTGTGTAGCCGTCAGTCTGGTCAGGGCGGATGAAGCATCAGGAGTGTCAGCGATTTTGCCAAGATTAATCCTGAGTAAGCCCTGCTCGTTGGCAAAGATTTGCACCGCACCCAGCGGGCTGTCGATAGTTTGCTGAAACATTTTATCCTCCTTTTTGCAACCAGAGCTGAAAGGTGGCATAACTTCGCCATGGTGCCAGAGTGCCAGTATTCACGGTTTGCTTGTCGGCTCTGGCTAAGGCCTTTTGAATACCCAAATCCCCAGCCAGCCAAATATCACTATCACTCTGGCCGCGCATTTTAGCGTAACTAACGGTCCAGGGGCCAATCCCTTTGATATCAAGCCACTGCTCCGGTGAAGCCTCTGGCTGTGCCAGCACAAAAGCCGCCAGATCCCGTAAAGTTTGCCGACGTAATGCCGGCACTTTAATCATAGCTAACTGGCTGGCGAATACTGCTTCGGGTGTGGGGAATAGCCGTTTGTCATCAGTAACGGCTGTGCCCAGTTCTTGTACCAGTCGGTTAAGCTGGGTGCGGGCACCTGCTACGCTTACCTGCTGGCCAAGGATTGCCCTGACGCCGGCCTCCCAGGTATTCCATAGCCCGGGAATGCGCAAGCCGCTAAGCAACTGCTCAGTAAATAACGGGTGACTGGCCAGTTGCTGTTCAATTTGCAGCATGTTGGTGTCCAGATCCAGCAGGCGGCGTAGCTTTTGTACCAGTGAACTCAGGCCGCGCCTGCCAGACCAATGCAAGGTTAGGGTCAGGCTGCTGGCGGTTTTAGGTGCAACCTCAAACCAGCCTGCGTGTTGTAAGTAGCTAAAGGTCCGGCCGTAACGGTCTGCTTCAACCCATTCCACACCGGTTAAAGTGCGTGCCTGCCAGAACGTAAGCATACTGTCCCATGCTAACGGCGGCCTGTAGCTTAACTCAAGCTTCAGGCCATTATTGGCATGTTCTGGATGATGCCGCCGGATGGCTGACGGATTCAACCGCAGCTGTTTAACAAAGGCGTCGTTAAAGCGACGGACACTGTTAAAGCCCGCCTGATAAGCAATACAAGAGACAGGTAGGTGAGTTTCATGTAGCAACTTTTTGGCAAACAGCACTTGTTGATTTAACGCATACTGAGTTGGTGTTACTCCCAGTTGCTGCTGAAAAAGCTTGCGCAGGTAACGATCGGTAATTCCCAGGCGTAACGCTAAATCAGCCTGCGTATGCTGTTGCAAACTGCCTTCATCAATTAAACGCAGCGCTCGTTGTAACGTGGTTTGGGTGCCTTGCCATGCTGGCGAACCCGGCGCGCTGTCTGGCCGGCAGCGTAAACAGGGCCGAAAGCCGGCTTGACTGGCCGCTGCGGCAGAAGCATAGTAGTTAACCTGCGATTCAGCGGGCGCTTTGGCTGGACAAACAGATCGGCAATAAATTCCGGTGCTGCGTACTGCCGTAAAAAACAAGCCATCAAATCTGGCATCACGGGCAAGTCTGGCTTGCTGGCACATTGCGCGACTTAACATAACTGAAGCTACTCATTCTGGAATAGCCTGAGTATATCAATAACCTTTGTGAAAGCTGGCCGGATCCGGAACTAAAAGATAATTTAATGCCTTCGCGGGATAAGTTGTATTGCAGTTCGCAAAGCTGCGGCTTAATATCAATGACAGTGTGTCGGGGCAACATAACAGCGGCCAGTGAGGCCGGTTTAGTACAGGAGTTGTAATGTTAGAAAGCTTTTTTATTCAGTTAAGCACTGAACCTGAAACCATTAGTTTTCAGCAAAGTATTGGTATGATTGACCAGATGTACCATTTTCAGCCATGCGACTTTAAAAATGGTGAGTTGCACAATCCGGCTGGTGAGAATACCGGCGCCTGTAAAATACTTGCCTTTGGTTCACTTCATCAGTTGTCTGAACCACAAACGCTGTTTTTATTTGGTGATTATTACCAGGAAGTACTCGCCGATCCTAAAGGTGATGATCATCCGAATATCCGTAACTTTATGCGAAGCGGCTGGGATGGGGTGAGCTTTGAGCGGCAACCATTGAGTTTAAAGCAGTAACGCACCGCCGTTATGCCGGTACTTCCTGTTTGTCAGGATGACCTGGCTCCAGGTCATCCTGCACTCCTGCGCTAACTTATTCAGGCTGCTGTTTTATTGGTGTCAGCTACCTGATTTTCATCCGCCTTTTTCGCCGCTTTGATCTTGTTGCTGTGCTGCAGCTGATGACTTGCAGTTCCGTTTTTCTTTGTTTAATAACAGGCTATTTTCTCCAACTACCGCGCTGTGCTATGTTGACGAAAAAGCTGGCGGTCTTGCCGCTACCATAACAATAATAAAATGACACAGGACCCAATATGTCTCAACCACCCATGTTTACAAATGATGCTGTGGTGCTCGGCCTGCTGGCGGTTATCCTTGGCCTGGTATTTTATACCAGCCACAGTAGCAACCGTGCTTGTCGAAGCTTTTACAAATATATTCCTGCTTTATTGCTTTGCTATTTTATTCCTTCGTTATTAAACAGTTTTAATATTATCGATGGTGAAGCGTCATCACTCTACAAAATGGCGTCACGTTATCTGCTGCCTGCCAGCCTGATTTTGCTTACCCTGAGTGTGGATTTTAAAGCCATTCTGGGCCTGGGACCCAAGGCACTGATTATGTTTTTTACCGGTACCTTAGGCATAATTATCGGCGGGCCAATAGCGTTACTCAGCGTGGGTTATTTTTTTCCGGAACAGCTGGGTGGCGATGTCTGGCGCGGTTTGGCCACCGTTGCCGGCAGCTGGATTGGCGGCGGTGCGAATCAGGCAGCAATGAAAGAAGTATTTGAGGTAGACGGCAGTTTATTCTCAGTTATGATCACCGTTGATGTATTGGTAGCAAATGTCTGGTTAGCGGTGTTGTTATTTGTGGCCAGCCGGGCTAAGCAAATTGATGCAGCTAACGGCGCCGATACCCGTGCTATTGGACATTTACAACAGAAAATAGAGCAATACCAGGCTGAAAACTCCCGTATTCCCACCATTGAGGATATTATGCTTATCGTGGCAGTGGCATTTGGGGTCACAGGCCTGGCGCATGCCCTTGCTGACGTCATTGCACCATGGATAGGGCAGGTGGCACCGCATCTGGCGGATTACAGCTTAACCAGCGGCTTTTTCTGGCTGGTCGTTATTGCCACCACCGTTGGTTTACTATTGTCATTAACACCGGCTCGTAAACTCGAGGGAGCAGGCGCATCTAAGGTCGGTACAGCATTTTTATATATATTGGTAGCGACCATCGGCATGCAGATGGATGTTACGGCAATTTTCAGTAACAAATTAATGTTTCTGGTAGGGATCATCTGGATGCTGGTGCATGCGATCTTGTTACTGGTGGTAGCAAGGGCTATTAAGGCTCCGATGTTTTATCTGGCCGTGGGCAGTCAGGCTAATGTCGGCGGTGCCGCCTCGGCTCCTGTTGTGGCGGCTGCATTTCATCCGTCGCTGGCACCGGTTGGCGTGCTGTTGGCCGTTCTGGGTTATGGTTTGGGCACTTATGGTGCTTATATTTGTGGGTTGATTTTGCAGCAGGTTGCGCCCTAGTAAGCTTAGGCTGGCTGCAATAAAAAAGGAGTTTAACGGGTGAGTAACGAATTTAAAACCGAACCAGGCCATTGGGTGCTGATCGTCTTCTTGCTGGTAGCGTTGTATGCCAGCTATCTGCTGATAGAGCCTTTTATGGGGCCCGTGGTATTAGCATTTGTGTTGTCGTTGCTCTGTTTTCCGGTGCATCAGAGAATTGTTCGTAAGTTTCCCGACAAACCCAATCTGGCATCGACCCTGACGTGTTCACTATTGGTTGTGGTAATACTGGTGCCTGCTACCTTAGTGATCATGGCGATAGTTCAGCAAGGTATCACCTTTGCAAAAAACAGTTATCAGTGGGTAGAGAGTGGCGGCGCTGAGCAGCTGTTACAACAGCCTCTGGTTAAAAGTAGTATTAACAAACTTAATGAGTTTTTACCAACCAGTGATTTCAGCATCAAGGGCGTGATTGACCGGTTAGCAGAGTTCGCGTCTGGCTTTAGCAATGAGCTGCTTAATCTCAGCACTAAAGTACTCGGCGATGTGACCGGTATGATTATCAGCTTTTTTCTGATGTTATTTGTGCTGTTTTTTTTACTGCGTGATCATAAAAAAATTATTGAAAGTCTGTACTGGGTATTACCGCTGGCCCGGTCTCAGGAAGAAAAACTGCTTAAGGAAGCCAATACCGTTGCTCGCTCGGCGGTCATGGGTACGTTTCTAACGGCGTTAGCACAGGGCGTTGCCGGGGGCATTGGCATGGCTATCGTTGGTATGCCGGGCTTATTCTGGGGAACCATGATGGTGTTTGCCTCACTGATACCGGTGGTTGGTGCGGCATTAATCTGGGTCCCGGCCAGTTTGTATCTGATCCTAACCGGCGACTGGCCCTGGGCCCTGTTTTTAACCTTGTGGGGCGCTATTCTGGTTGGCTCTATTGATAACTTCTTACGACCTGTACTGATGCAGGGCACCTCAAATATGAGTACTCTGGTGCTATTTTTGTCGCTGATTGGTGGTTTGCAGTTATTTGGCGTAATCGGCCTGATTTACGGTCCCATTATATTCGCACTAACCCATGTACTGATTAAACTTTACACCATTGAATTCAGAGACTTTCTGGAGAAACAAGATAATAGCTGATCATGCGCCCCAGCGGCTCAAACTTTTTTATAAGAGCCGCTGTAAGCATGGTAAAACCTGAATCAGGCTACTTTAAACTGGCTGGCCAGTTGTTGTAGCTCAGTACCCAGCCGGCTTAAATCATTGCTCGCTGCTGCCGTTTCTTCACTGGCGGTGGCTGATTGTTCAGCAACATCGCGGATGCTAAAGATACTGCGGTTAATCTCTTCTGCCACGGTACTTTGCTCCAGCGCTGCAGCGGCAATTTGCTGGTTCATCTGCTGAATACTGGTTACAGCCGTGTTAATGGCTTTAATCGCATCGCCTGCATCATCAGCACTTTCCAGGGTACTATCAGCCAGGCCGGAGCTCTTATGCATATTGTTCACTGCTGCTTCAGCTTTCTGTTGCAAGGTGCTGATCAGTTGTTCAATCTGACCGGTAGACTCCTGAGTACGAAACGCCAACGCTCTCACTTCTTCGGCAACCACTGAGAAACCACGACCGGCTTCACCGGCGCGGGCAGCTTCGATAGCAGCGTTAAGGGCCAGCAGATTAGTCTGGTCGGCGATGCTTTTAATAACATCGAGCACTGAACCAATATTATTGCTTTGTTCTTTAAGCTCGCCAAGCGAATTAGCAGATGTGGTTACTTCGTGGGCCAATGTTTTAATTTGCTTAATGGTTTTTTGCACCACCTGCTCACCAACATCAGCCTGAGCTGAGGATTCTGTGGCCGCAGCAGAAGCATCTTCAGCGCTTCTGGCCACTTCCTGCACCGTGGCCGCCATTTCATTCATGGCGGTGGCAACTTGCTCGGTTTCTTGTTTTTGCTGATTAACGCCATTGGCATTTTGCTCAGATATCGCCGCCATTTCTTCTGTGGCTGTTGCCAGTTGCGCAATGCCGGCAGTCAGGTTGTTGATTAGCGCCCGCAAACTAATACTCATTTTTTGCATTGCCTGCATTAGCTGGCCAGGTTCATCCTGACGATCGGTTGGTAAATCTTCTGTAATATCACCTGAGGCAATTTTATCTGCCACCCTGACCACATGTTGCAGCGGCGCCACCACCATTTGAGTAATAATTATCGCTGCCGTTATACCGATGATAATTGCAACTATTGCGGCAATGATTATCATCCACTCCAACTGGTTGGTTTCCTGATCTAAAATTTGCAACTGATTGGCAACTGACCGGGTGCCGGCGTCGTCTGCTGCCAGGGCGGCAGTAACCATTTGTTGTTCTATAGCTTGTAGTTGCGCCTGATCGGTTTGCTCATTGACTCTGCCAAGCAGCGATAATTGTTGCTGATAGTTCTCAATATTTGACAGCATTTCACGCATTAAAGCGGCACTTTCTGCATTAGTAAATGAGTTCAGACTTTTTTCACCAAGCTGTTTGGCTTGAGTACTGAGTTCGATTGCGCGCTGCAGGAACGATGGGTCTCGTTGAATAAAAAAGTTCTTATCCTGATGACGCGCTTCACTGACTAACAAGTTGGTTTCACTGACATTGGTCACTATCTGAAAGCGACTGTTCATACTGCTCAAGGCGTTATAACTAAGCACTGAACTGATCAGTAAAATGAGCAGGACCAGGCCAAAACCCGTGAAAAGTTTGGCACGGACACTCAGGTTTTGGATTAAAGAAGATTTTTCAGACATAGTGGAACCTCGCGTAAAAGAGCCGCTAACGTATCTGGATAAAATGTAATATGTTAGCGGCAATTTTTGTTATTTCAGCGACAGCAAAGTCTTGCCTCTGAACTGAGTTAATCTCTTTAAAGCTTAAATGCAAATAGAGTGAATGCAAATTATTGATGTTTGGGGACACTGATAATATAAAGGCCAGCACCAGCTGACCTTTGATTAGAACAGCATAAAAACCAGCTAGACGCTGATATTAATATTTTGTCCTATATTACCTACCGGCGACGCCGCAGACGTTTGCTCAACGGTTTGCATAGCACTTTGCAGCAATATGTTCGCCATCTGTGCCTGCTGGTTTTGCTGTTTTTTCGCCATAACAGCGCCCAGTACTTCAAAGCTCTGTGCAGTTGCCAGAGCACCAACGGATTGACTCATAGTACCTCCTATTTACAATACGTCAGCATGTTATCGGCCGTACTTTGCCAAACTTGAGGTATTTTTGGCGCTTTATATTCTATTCGGTATTCTTTTCAGTTTAGAAAAATGCCGCCCAAACTGTGGGCGGCATTGCAACGTAGCGCAAACTGAAGTATTGCAGCCAGGCGTTACGACGCCTGAATGAGTCCGGTTTGCTGTGCTTTAATCTGGGAGTGCGATAACACCGGGGTTAGGGCGGTGCCGGCAGGTTGTGCTGGTTTGTAAGAGCGCACCGGTCGGGTCGGGCCTTTTTTTACCAGTCCTTTATACATGGGTTCGGCTTTTACTGCTGGCTTACCTAAGCGCTGGGCTAATGCCTGTTGTAAATCGGTCGAGGTGTAACCGGCTTTAATTTTAATGCGTAAATAAGGTACGCCGGCAGCTTCTAATGCGCCGCTGACAAACCAATCCGGCGCGGCTTTATGGCCATCTTTGTTGCTATTATTTACTAAGTCCAGCACGGCGATTACCCGCAGGTCATCAGTTGAGCAAAGCACAAAATCCAGATATTTAGCGTTAAGCTTTACCAAAGTACTGCGCCGGGCTTTTTCATTGGCATTGCCTTTTACCTCAATGAGATCGGCAAGTTTAATCCGGTTTAAAATTTTATACTCACCCTCAACCGCTTTTTCCAGTAAGTTCTGAAAGGAGCGCTCAACCGGGCTAAACAGACTGCTGCGTTTCTGAACCTGAAAAGGGTTGCTGTTATCAATAAAGCGACTGGCTACCATAGCTACCAGCACCACCAGTGCTACCAGCAACAACATAATAATTTCCATGTTCACCTCCGACGATAAATTGACATACCCAGTAATAATAAAGATTTAAAGCACAAGTCGTGCCATCAATGCCAATTGCTGAGCTTTATTACTATTGTTTTAAGTGATGCTAAGCATTTTAGCCATTAATGGCATTTATAGTTGGAAAGGGCTTATAGTTAAGCTACTAACAGTAACGACAATACAGAGGCTGGATATGGCTGATACATCTAACCGGGCCGGTTTAACAATAACGGGCCAGCTAAACAGCGATTATGACCAAATTTTAACGGCAGAAGCCTGTGCTTTTGTCACTGAGCTGGTGCGGCAGTTCCGGCCACGTTTAACTGAATTACTGGCCGACAGAATAAGCCGCCAGCAACAATTTGATAATGGTGCCTTACCTGATTTTCTGCCGCAAACCGCGACTATCCGCGGCTCTGACTGGCAGATAGCGCCGATCCCGGCTGATTTACAGGATAGAAGAGTAGAAATAACCGGCCCGGTTGAGCGCAAAATGATTATTAATGCCTTAAACGCCGATGTAAAAGTGTTTATGGCCGATTTTGAAGACTCGCAGGCACCGAGTTGGGCCGGGGTAATAGAAGGCCAGATTAACCTGCGCGATGCTAACTTAGGGTCCATCAGCTATACCGACCCACAAAGCGGTAAGCATTATGCGCTAAAAGATAATCCGGCGCTGTTAATTGCCCGGGTGCGCGGCCTGCATTTATGGGAAAAGCATTTACTGGTAGACGGTGCTCAGGTGCCGGGCTCGCTGGTCGATTTTGCCCTGTATTTTTATCATAACTGGCAAACCCGGCTGAAAAATGGCTCTGGTGTCTACTATTATCTGCCAAAACTGCAAAGCTACACGGAAGCCAAGTGGTGGGATGATGTGTTCAGCTTTACCGAGCAAAAATTTAAGGTCGCAACCGGTACTATTCGCGCCACGGTGCTGATTGAAACGCTGCCTGCGGTATTTGAAATGGATGAAATTCTGTATAGCTTAAAAGATCATATTGTGGCGCTGAACTGCGGCCGTTGGGATTATATTTTCAGCTATATCAAGACATTAAATAACCACGCTGACCGGGTGCTGCCAGACAGGCAGGTGGTTACGATGACCAAGCCGTTTTTAAACGCTTACTCGCGGTTACTGATTAAAACCTGCCATAAACGCGGCGCGCTGGCAATGGGTGGTATGGCGGCTTTTATTCCGGCTAAAGATGCCAGCGAAAACGAAAAAATTCTGGCGCGGGTCACCGCCGATAAAGAGCTGGAAGCCAGTAACGGCCACGACGGCACCTGGGTGGCACATCCGGGCCTGGCAGCTACCGCCAATGGCGTATTTGCTAAATATTTAACCGGTGGTAAGGTTAATCAGCTGGATGTCAGCCGCGAGCAGGATGCTGAGATCACTGCCGAGCAGTTGTTAGCGCCTTGCGAGGGTGAGCGCACTGAAGAGGGTATGCGCACTAACATCCGGGTGGCGCTGCAATATATTGCCGCCTGGATCAGCGGTAAAGGTTGTGTGCCGATATACGGCTTAATGGAAGATGCGGCCACGGCAGAGATTTCACGCACCTCAATCTGGCAGTGGATTAAGCATGGAAAAAGTTTAAGCAACGGTAAGTTAATTACCAAGGCCCTGTTTGCCGACTTTTTAGAGGAAGAGGCAAAAGTAGTGTTGCAGGAAGTAGGAAGCGAGACCTGGCAAAGTCAAAACTTTGACCGGGCCAAGCAATTGCTGCTGGACATTACCACAGCTGATGAACTGGTAGAGTTTTTAACACTGCCAGCTTACCAGCTGCTTGATTAACCTGAGTAAACCCAACCAAAGGCGCTGCCATTGCTGACAGCGCCTTTTTTGTTTTCGTTAAACCGATACTTGAAAGAGAACGGCTGGAACCCCGTTTTGGTCGACACAGAGTGTCTGAGTGAGTGCGTAAGCGCGAGCGAGTTGCTGTGGCGAGCCAAGGCGGGTGTTGCAGTTGTTCTCCCGACATGCCGGATACAACGCTCTTCCTCACTCGCCGGGGCAACTCGCCCGTTGCCTTGCGGCAGGGGCTCAGACACTCCCCGGCTCCTTCAAAAGAGGTTCTATCCTCTATTGGCTAAATGAGCTAATTTAACTCATCTGCCGTTTCAACAATCAGCCGTCTGAACCAGATATGGCTGGCGTCCTGGTGTAATAGCGGGCTCCAGATCATTTTTAGCTCTATCGACGGAATGGCAAAAGGCGGGTCCATAATGGCCATGGTTGGGTCATTTTCATATAATTTGGCGGCGCGGCTGGGCAGGGTGGCAATTAAATCGATACCCACCGCCAGGTGCATCGCCACATGGTAGTTTCGGGTAAATACCGAGATATTGCGCTGCTTGCCCAGCTTGGCTAAGGCCTCATCTACCCAGCCAAGCTTTTGCACATCTTTTGGATCCATACCGACGCCGACACCAAAACCGGTTTTACTAACCCAGATATGTTGGGCTTTTAAATAACTGTCCAGATTAAAGCGCTTAACTATAGGATCGCTGGCGTTAATAAGGCAGGAAAAGCTGTCGCGCCATACGGTTTTCTGGTGAAACGACTGCGGCAGTTGATCAAAGCGGTTAATCGCCATATCCACTTTGCCGTTTTCGACATCATGAAAGGTGACGTCTGACGGCGTCATAATATCCAGGCTGGTCAACGGTGCCTGTACGCGCATCTTCTTCAATAATGCCGGTATCAGCGTCGAAGCAGCGTAATCGCTGGCCATAATCCGGAATACCCGTTGGCTGTGCAGTGGCTCAAAGTCCTTATTTGGTTGCAGCGTTTCTTCTAAGGTAAGCAGCACCCCCCGCACCACCGGTGCCAGTTCGCGGGCGCGCTCGGTTGGCACCATGCCATCTGAAGTGCGAACCAGAATAGGATCATTTAATAAATCGCGCAGCCGTTTTAAGCCGTTGCTCATCGCCGGCTGGGTAATATTTAACTGATTGGCAGCCCGGGTCACGTTCTTTTCGCGCAATAACACATCCAGATAAACCAGCAGGTTTAAATCCATCTTATTAATATTCATCTGCAAAATACCTTGGGCTTTATTTATAACTGAGTTGAATCATAGCATTGGCCAAGCTGTCGCCGTCAAGCGCAAATTGGTATTCACTGAAAAAATGATGAGCATCATAAAAATCAGCTAGATGAATTGTTGTTTTGTTCTCTATAGTGAATAACAACAACCCGCACAACAGTTTTAGCAAGAGGAAACGGCCATGACAGCTTATCAAGATGATATCAAACACTTCGACAACGTATGCAAAGAGGCCGGTTCTGCCTGGAATGCGATCAGCCCGGAATATGCTGCACGGATGAAACTGCAAAACCGCTTTAAAACCGGGCTGGACATCGCCCAGTACACCGCCGACATTATGCGCGCTGACATGGAAGCTTACGACGGTGATACCAGTCAGTACACCCAGTCATTAGGCTGCTGGCATGGTTTTATTGGCCAGCAGAAACTGATCGCCATCAAGAAACATTTCGGTACCACCAAGAAAAAGTACCTGTATTTGTCGGGTTGGATGATTGCCGCGCTGCGCTCTGAGTTCGGGCCATTGCCGGATCAGTCGATGCATGAGAAAACCTCAGTACCGGCCTTAATCGAAGAGCTGTACACCTTTTTACGCCAGGCCGACGCCCGCGAGCTGGGTGGCTTATTCCGCCAGTTAGATGACGCGACCGACGCAGCGAAAAAAGCCGATATTCAGGCAAAAATTGATAACTTTGAAACCCATGTGGTGCCGATTATTGCCGACATTGACGCTGGTTTTGGTAACGCAGAGGCGACCTACTTACTGGCTAAAAAAATGATTGAAGCCGGTGCCTGCGCTATTCAGATTGAAAACCAGGTATCAGATGAAAAACAATGCGGCCACCAGGATGGCAAGGTTACCGTGCCGCACGCTGATTTTCTGGCAAAAATTAACGCCGTACGTTACGCCTTTTTAGAGTTAGGTATCGATAACGGTATTATTGTCGCCCGTACCGACTCGCTGGGTGCCGGTTTAACCAAGCAAATTGCCGTTACCAATGAGCCGGGCGATTTAGGTGACTTATATAACAGCTTCCTGGATGGTGATGTGATTAGCGGTGCTGACGATATTGCTAATGGCGATGTGGTCGTCAAAGCCAATGGCAAACTGTTAAAGCCAAAACGACTGGCCAGTGGTTTATTCCAGTTTAAACAGGGCAGCGGTATTGACCGGGTAGTGCTGGATTGTATTACCTCACTGCAAAATGGTGCCGATTTACTGTGGATTGAAACCGAAAAGCCGCATGTTGGCCAGATCGCTGAGATGGTAAACCGTATTCGTGAAGTGGTGCCTAATGCCAAGCTGGTTTATAACAACAGCCCGTCGTTTAACTGGACCTTAAATTTCCGTCAGCAGGTATTTGATGCCTGGCAGGCAGCCGGCAAAGATGTGACTGCTTATCAGCGTGCTCAGCTGATGAGCGCCGAGTATGACAGCACTGAACTGGCGCAGGAGGCGGATGAGCGTATTCGTACCTTCCAGGCTGACGCGGCGCGCGATGCCGGTATTTTCCACCACTTAATTACCCTGCCAACCTACCATACTGCGGCGTTGTCGACCGACAATCTGGCCAAAGAGTACTTTGGGGAGGCCGGTATGCTGGGCTACGTTGCCGGGGTGCAGCGTAAGGAGATCCGCGAGGGTATTGCCTGTGTCAAACACCAGAATATGTCAGGCTCTGATATCGGTGATGATCATAAAGAGTATTTCTCGGGTGAAGCTGCGTTAAAAGCCGGTGGTAAAGATAACACCATGAATCAGTTTTAAGCGGCTGGCTGGTTAAATTGTTTCGCTACGTGGTCAGTTGACCCCAGGCAGCCGTAAGGCTGCCTTTTTTGTAACAGCCTTAGCCGCAAGGCTGTCTTTTTTATTGGTCGTTTTGCGGCGGTCTGCTACCTTGCTGCGATCATTCGCTCAGCAGCGCTAAACTAATTTGTTCTGGCATGCTATGTTGTTCAGCAAAATCAGGATGATAACTGGCAAAATAGTATAACCATGAGTGACACATTTTTTTTCGGCGACTGGCAGGTAGAGGCCGCCGCCAACACCTTGCGTAAAGGCAAGCAAGTGCAGCAGCTGGAACCCAAAGCCATGGATGTGCTGGTATTGCTGTGTAGCAAACCGGGCGAGGTGCTTAGCAGCGACGATATTGTCAGGCAATGCTGGCCGGATACCGATACCGGTGATAACCCGCTGCATAAAACCATTACCCAGCTGCGTAAAGCGCTGGGCGATAATGCTACTCATCCGACATTTATTGAAACTATCCGCAAGCGGGGTTATCGCACCCTGGCCGAGGTGCGTTTTCCGCTGGGTCAACAGCAGAGTGTCAGTCAGCAAAGCTGGCAGCAGGGCTCGCCCTTTCCAGGCTTGCAGGCCTATGACGCCCGTTTTGCCAGCGTGTTTTTTGGCCGCGGCGCGCAAATCGATACCTTACTGAGCCGTATAGCCCAGCAAATAAAATTTGGCCGCGATTTTTGTCTGCTGCTTGGGCCAAGTGGCAGCGGTAAGTCGTCACTGATTAATGCCGGGGTCATGCCCAACCTACTGCAAGCCGGCGGCTTTAATGGTGTTGAGGTAGTGTCGTACAGCAGCCTGGATTTAGCCGATGTCAGTCAGGATCAGTTATTCAGCAGTCTGGCCAGTGCCTTGCTGGACTGGGAGCTGGGCCCGGAGCAGACCCCGGTATTTGCCGGTGACAGTGCCGCCAGCCTGGCTGAAAAACTGCAGCAGCAAACTGACGCCGTCTGTCAGCATTGCAAAACCTTACTGGCAAACAACCGCCAGCATACCCGCCGCTTTGCGCTGTTTGTCGACCGCTTAGAAGTATTGTTATCGTCACCGCTATTTAGCGAGCAGCAACGAACCGATTTTGTCGCGCTGCTGGAGCAGCTGGCCAGCAGTGGTGCTGTGCTGATTATCAGCGCCTGTCGCAATGAGTTTTATCCCGATCTAGTGGCTTACCCCAGTTTAATGGCGGGTAAAGCCAAAGGCGCTCATTTTGATTTAGCGGCGCCCGGGCGCGCTGATTTACTGCAAATGATCCGCTTACCGGCGCTGGCTGCCGGGCTTAGCTTTGATACTGATCCGGCTAATGCTCTGGGGCTGGATGAAATACTGATGCAGGAAGCGGCCAGTAACCCTGATGCACTGCCAATGCTGCAATATACCCTGCAGCAGTTGTATTTGCAGCGCAGCGAGGATAATAAATTACTGTTGTCGGTGTATAACGCCTTAGGCGGCATTGAAGGCGCTATTGGTAAAAATGCCGAGCAGGCAATTAACCGTTTGCGTAAAGCCGAACAAGACAGCTTGCCGCGGGTATTGTCACTACTGGTGACCTTGCGCGAAGACGAGCAAAGCATTACCAGCCGCAGCGCCAGGCTGCAACAGCTAGAGACTGATGCTGAGCGGGCACTGGTTAATACTATGATTGAGCAGCGGTTGTTTGTCTCGCATCTGCAACATGGCGAACCCTGTTTCAGTATTGCTCATGAGGCATTGTTACGCCGCTGGCCGCGCGCCACCGCCTGGATAGCCGAACACTTTGACAGCTTAAGTGTAAAAAGCCGGCTGCTGCATTTAAGTCAGCGCTGGCGCAGCGAACAGCAAAACAGTGCTTACTTACTGGCCGAGGGTAAGCCGCTGCAGGAAGCACTGCTGCTGCAGCAAAACCAGCTGTTTCAGCTGGATAAACAGGAAACCGAGTTTATTCAGGCATCAGGCGCCAAAGCGCGGTTAAAGCGCTGGAGCCGGCGCGCCACCCTGGCCGTGCTGTGCCTGCTTACCGTTACCGCTGTTACGATGAGTGTGCGCAGTTTTAATGCTGAACAACAGGCGCAGCAAAAAAGGCTGGCCGCCGAAAACCTGCTGGGTTTTATGGTAGGGGAGTTTGCCGACAAGCTGCGCAGCATCGGCCGGATGGACTTGCTTGACGGTATCAGCAATAAAGCGCTGGAGTATTTTACCGACTACAGCAGTGATGACAGCAGTTTAAGTATTGCCGCCAGGCTGCAGCATGGCCAAACGCTGGAAGCGATGGGCGAGGTGGCCTATTCGCGCGGTAAAACCGACGAAGCAGTAGCAGCATTACAAGCCGCCCGGGTGCAGTTAGAGGCCGTACTGGCGCAGCAGCCGGATAATTTAGAGCTGTTAAAAACCCTGGGTGCCAATGCCTTCTGGCTTGGGCAAATTCAGTATGACGCCAGTAACTGGCAGGCTACCCAGCCGGAGTTTCAGCGCTATTACCAGTATAGCGAGCGCATGTATCAGTTAGCCCCTGAAGATTTAGATGCCATTATGGAGTTGTCGTATGCCACTAACTCCTTGGGGTCGCTGGCTATGAAGCGTCAACAATTTGATATTGCGCAGCAGAATTTTGAGGAGTCTTTGCGGTTAAGATTGTTAGTGCAAGCACAGCAGCCAGACAATAAAAAACTGGTGGCAGATATTGCTAATACCCGCTCCTGGCTGGCCAGTGCGGCGCTGGCACAGGGCGATATCAGTGCTGCTGTATCTGTGCATAATGATATTCAGCAAGCCATGTTGAATGCTGGCAATGATGCAGAGCTCTACTTATTGGAGATATTAGTCAGTAGTTACCAATTGTCTGCAAATTTACTGGGCTTTCTGGGACAGTATTCGGATGCCCTGAGTAATGTTAAGGCGTCTACTGTGATTATCAACAGAGCACTTACGCAAGACCCCGACAGCAGTCGCTGGCGAAACAATAAATACTACGCTTTTTATCAGTCACTGAAATTTTCGCCGGATAACTCTGTGCAACATATTAAACAAAGTCCGGCAAAATTGGCTGAGTTGTTACAACAGGATGGCTCAGATTTGTCTGCATTGACAGACAGACTGATGCTGGCCAGGCAATGGCTGACTGCTGCAGAACAGCTGCTTGCCAAAGGAGATGTTCAAACAAGTATCCGTTTTGGCCAGCAAGCGCTTGCCGCGTATCAGGAGCTGATCGGACAAAATAGCAGTAATCTTCGTTTTATTGTCGCCAGATCAAATAGCTATCTGCTGTTGGCAAAAGCGCTGGCCAAAACCGATTGGCAACAAGCGCAAACGTATTGCCAAAATGCGCTGGTCGATCTTGCCGATATCGTCAAAAAAAACAAAGAGCCTGAATTTACCATTCCCTATGTTAAAGCGCTTGACTGTCAGGGGACATTGAATAATCAGTCCGACGTTGTAATGCTATTAAAGCAACATGGTGCACTAAATTTTAACTTTTAACGCTTAACTATAAATCACTAAAATAAGGAAAAACAGATGGTCAATCCTCAGGCTGCAGAATTAATTCAGGTTATGGTGAACCTGGTAAACGGCGAACCCCAATTCAGCTATTTAGACAATGGCGGTCAGCCAATTGATGGCGATGTGACCGTGACACAGGCTGAAACCATAACTTATCAGCTGGTCGATAATACCGGCAAAGGCCTGAAATTTGCCGGTGCCGGTTTTACCACACTTTTTGATGGTGTGATCGACAGTGTTACCCTGTCAGCTGATGGCATGCAACTGCAAATGGTTGATACTGACCAAACAGCCGGCAGCAGTAAATTTCAGTTTGTTCTGACAAACACGACAAACAGCCTGATGATCTTAAGCCCGGATCCTGAAGTTAAAAATGTACCACCACAATAACAGCTGAGATTAGCAGATAAATACAAAAGCCCGCTGACGAACTTTTTGTATTTAGTAATTCTCCTTTTGGGCAAGTTCATTAATTACAATAACGTAAATCAGATGGTTGCCAGCAGGTTTCTGGGCGTAGTAAAGGCTAACGTTGGCAGCCGTTACGCCAATTTGTTTAAAGTCGTTGCTTCAAAGTAGTAACAGCGGATCGGCGCCTTATCTGGTACCGATCCTTTTGCCAGCTACTGGTTAATATCAATAAATATTGAATTAAACTGACTGCGGTTACCTAAAAGTCGTTCGTTTGACGGCATTTTGCTGGCAGCAGTTTTACTTTGCAGGTATTGCTGGTAAGTCTGTTGCTCACCATAGCGATACATACTGGCAAAAATCGATATGTTTTCTTCGTCTAATAAAGCTTCGACCCCATAATCATCAGGTAAAGGATTGTCGGGTATAGTACCGCGCTTAGGGCCATAAAAGGTTTGCGTATAAATGCTACCGTCAACCAGAGTTGTCAGCAGACCAATTGAAAATGTTTCAAAGTCACTGACAGCGCTCAAATCATAACTGGTTGAAGCTGAGTTTAGCCAGTTCATCACTCCCTGCATAAGTTGAAGGGGGCCATCTGCCTGCGGTAAATCAACATTTAAGGTAGTGCTGTAGGGCGGGGCAACACTGTGACGTTGCATCCTGCCAACGCGGACTCTAACGTCATCATAGTAATCAGTATAACTATCATTGGCTCTGAGACTAATCGCAGCTAGTCCCGGTAAATCATCAAAAAGCTGAATATTGGCAGAAGGGGATACCCGACTGTGTGAAATATGGGCATTAGCAAAGTTATGGACGACGCTGGAGAAGGTACTGGAGGGATCAAAGTTTGCCGAGTATGAGATAGGCGTCTGGTCCAGCACTAATGTCAGCGGGTCTGCCGGGTTGTATTCTGATAAATATCCCGCTGCTTCAAACTGTTCATCCCGGTGGGTATTGGCATAGAGAACAGGCCATTGCCCGCCTGTTGAGCGACATATTTCGACATTATTGAACAGGACAACATTGGAGCTCACTCCGCTATAGTATGCTGCGGTGTAGACGTTATGACCTGAAAGTTGCGCACCGTAAGTTAGGGTGTTGACATCAGAGATAATCGCAACAGTGGTTGTCTGACATTCACATCCTTGATTTGAAACGCCCGGAATAGTGTAAACCCCGATATCACCAACCGGATGCTGGGTGAAGGTATCAATGCTAATACGGCGTGAGGCTCCCGAGCCGCTAGTACCAATAAAGCTAAGGTTTACCAATTCTGTTTTAGGGATCCTGGCGCTTATATTGCCATTACTATCAGCTTTGTGCCGGCTTTTTATCGCCCAGTTATTATCGTAAACCACCAGTTCAGCGGTTGACGCCGCAACCGTGGTATTGCACACCGTGGGCTGAACCACTGATGCGCTGAGCGTTACTGTATCGCCATTTCCTGTGCCGCCGGTGTTGTCAGCAGTATCGCTATCCGAACCGCCGCAGGCGGTTAACATGGCACTACTTATTAACAGCAGTGGTAAAGCTAATATCCGTATTGTTGTCATAATTTTGTCCTTAGAAAAAACACGAATATACGCAAAATGAAATTAACGGACAATATGGCTTATAAAAAATAATTTATGGTTATTTTTATCTAGAACGTGGGGGCAGATAGGTTGATATAACTCAGACGCTTTATTTTTTAACTTTATAAAACAAAGGTTTAATTCAGAAGGTTGTCAGAAGGTTTGCATGCATAGAAAACGCTAAAGTTGGCAGCAGTTAAGCCAACTTAGTGAGATACGCTGATGAAAACTGCATACAACAAAAACCAGCTGCAACCTTTGGCCCTGAACGATGACAGCTTGTGGGGAGATGAAAATGGCGTGGCCAGTGGCCTGGATGTCGGCAGTTTTATACAGTATCTGGCTGAAGCGGTGCTGATTGTCAGCCCTGATGGCATTATTGAGTGCGCCAATGCCAAAGCCGCGTTGTTATTAAATTGCATTGCTCAGCCACTGATTGGCCAGCAGTGGCCGCAGTTTTTAGTCAGCCGTTGTCAGCAGCAGTACGATGGCTTAGTAAAGATGGTAGCAAAACGCATATTATCCTTGCAGGCGGGCCCCACTGAAATGGCTTTGCGCTGTGCCGATGGAGTGATAAAGGACATTGAGCTGTCGGTGTCTTTTTTGCCTGAACCTCAAGCAAGGCTGGTACTGGTGATGCGCGACTTAAGCCGTTATAAAGCAGAGTGTGAGCAGCTGCGGTTGCAAGCTACTACCGATGCGTTAACCGGCCTGGCCAATCGTCGTGGTTTTGACGAGCAACTTCATAAGCAGTGGCAGCAATGCACTGAAGCAAGATTGCCGTTAAGTGTCGTGATTATCGATATCGACTTTTTTAAACAATTTAATGACCAGTATGGCCATATTCAGGGCGATGCCTGCTTGCGCAAAGTGGCCTCAGCCATAGTGCAGGCCATGCCACAAGACGCTAAACTGGCGGCACGTTATGGCGGGGAAGAGTTTGCACTGATCCTGCCGAATCATAATGAGAACAGCGCGATTAAAGTGGCGGGGCAAGTGCAAAAAGCGGTGCGGCAGCTGCAGTTTCGCGATGCGGGTTTACCCGCATCAACTTGTGTGTCGGTAAGCCAGGGCGTCGCGACAGAATTCAGTGGCCAGTACCGCACCAGTATGGCGCTGCTGTGCGCGGCTGATACGGCGTTATATCGGGCGAAATCAGCCGGCCGCGATTGTATTAATACCAGTAACTGATAAGCCTGAGCGCGGCGATAACGATAACGGCGTTAGTGCAGCTGCTGGCTCAACTCCCTGATTTCAGGATCAGGGTTTCAGTGCCAAAGCTCAGGGTGTCACCGGCATTAACCTGTTTCCGTTTCTGGGTTTCTACCAACCCATTTACTTTTACCAGGCCAGCATCAACTGCGGCTTTGGCTTCGCCGCCACTGCTGCATAAACCTTCAAATTTTAACACTTTATAGAGTTCTACCGGTTGCTTGCTCAGGATAACGTCACGGGTGTTATTGCTCATATTGGTAGCCTTATAATCATTATTTTAAACGGGTTCGGTTAAATTTAAATGTGGTTTGCCAACCAGGTAGGCACGACGAAACTGGCTGAAATACTCAGCCAGCCGGTTGGCGGCATTCACTTCGTCAGCCATTATCAGTACCTCTATCGCCACTTCAGCAGTGCAAAGCTGATGCAAATGCGCTGCTTCGCGCAGGGCATAACGTGACGCCTGTTCCGGCTGAATGCCCAGCACCGGCAATTTTGCCAGATAAGGACTTTTAAACATTTTTTTTGCTTCGCGCCAGGTGCCATCCAGCATCACAAATAATGGAATTTTGCCCAGCGTCGCATGGCGCAGTTGGTCGCTGTTTTGCAGACAGCGCTCTGGCGCAGCGTATTGCTGCGGAAATACCAGCACCGGTGCATAGCGCTGATCATTAAGCAGCGTCAGCAACGCCGGATCGGGCCGGGTCCGATCCCAGACAAAGGCATGGTTGTCGGCAATCACATCGCATATCAGTCTGCCGGTATTGCTGGGCTTATAACATTCGCCGGTATACATAATAAAACAGAATGCACAATTACCTGCTGCTTCAGGCTTAGCCGCGCAGATACACTGACTAACGGGTAATAAGCAAAGCCCGCAACGTATCACCTTGCTGCCTCTGGCATTAAATACCCTTTGCGATTTTGCCAGTTGCTCAGTTCGTAGTTCCAGCACTGCATTGCGAGAAGGCGTCAGGGGTTGCGACATTGTCAAATTCAGTCAGCCATACAAAGGCCGCTATTATAGCGGCTTTTAGCAGTAGCTGCGCGCTGATTTCAGAGGCAGATTTTTTAATCTTCATAAAACTGCCATGTTCAGCCGCCAGACATCAGATATGCTGTGTTATCACTATTACTGTTGTGTATAAGAGGTTTAGTTGCAACTGCAGGATATGCTGCCGGAGCTTGAGCAACTGCAGCAATTAATTGCCAGCGCGCCACAGGCGCTTCGCTCAGAAATACTGACCACAGTACCTCATATGACCGAGCAATTGCCGGTGTATGCGCTAGCGTTGGGTAACCCCGATCCAAGGTTGCCAGCAGTAGTGCTGGTGGGTGGGGTCCATGGCCTGGAGCGGATAGGTACCCAGGTAGTGCTGGCGTATCTGCAAACCCTGCTGCAGCGACTGCCCTGGGATAAATGTTTACAGCATACGCTGGAACATTGCTGCATCTATTTTGTGCCGCTGCTCAATCCGGCCGGCATGGCAAATGGCTGGCGGGCGAACGGCAATTGTGTTGATTTAATGCGTAATGCGCCGGTAGAGTGTCAGGAAAGGGCTGCGTGGCTGGTCGGCGGCCAGCGCTTCAGCCGGGCCATACCCTGGCACCGCGGCCGGGCGGATAAAATGGAAACAGAAAGCCAGGCCCTGGTCAGTTATATCTGCCGCGAGTTATTTGGCCGGCCGTTCTCGCTGGTATTGGATTGTCATTCCGGCTTTGGTCGTACAGACCGGATCTGGTTTCCTTACGCAAAAAGCGCCCGCCAGCCTATTTCGCATCTGGCTGAAATGTATCGCCTGCGGCAGCTGTTTTTTCAGACTTATCCGCATCAGAATTATATTTTTGAACCACAGTCGCAGCATTATTTGTGTCATGGCGATTTATGGGATTATTTGTACGATCAGGCGTTGGCGCAGCACACTACCATGCTGCCACTGACCCTTGAAATGGGCTCGTGGAACTGGGTGCGGAAAAATCCGTTTCAGTTGTTATCCAGCCTTGGCATGTTTCATCCGGTAAAACCGCACCGGGTAAAACGGGTGCTGCGCAGTCATCTGATCCTGATTAATTTTCTGATTAATGCTTCCTTGTCTTATCAGAACTGGTTACCGTTAACCCATCGACAGCAACTGGAAAATACAGCGCTGAGACTATGGTATCCGTAACCAACGATAACACCCCGTTATTACTGCTGCGAGGTTTAACCCGCGAGCAGCGCCATTGGGGCCGGTTCAGAGCAATGCTGGCAGAAAAACTGGCAAACCCGGTACTGGGTTTTGACTTTGCCGGCAGCGGTGAGCTTTATCAGCAACGATCGCCCGCCGATATCAGCGCCCTGCGCCAGTCTGTTCGCAGCCAGTTGCAGAACCATTCTGCGTTTACCGGTAGAGTACATCTGGTAGCGTTGTCATTAGGTGGCATGCTGGCAGCAGACTGGGCGCTGGCATACCCTGCAGAAGTGGCTTCTATCACCCTGATTAACAGCAGTGCCAGGCCGCTGGCGCCATTTTATCAGCGCTTACGCTGGCAGAATTACCCGGCGCTGGCCGGCTTGTTTTTACTATCAGCCAGTAAGCGCGAACAGCGTATTTTAGCGCTGACTACCGCCCGGGCGTATCAAAACCTGCAGATTGTCAGCCAGTGGCAGGCCTGGCAACAGCAACGACCGGTGTCAGCTGGCAACGCCTTGCGTCAGCTACTGGCCGCCAGTCGGTTCAGCCTGACGGCGAAGCCAACCTGTCCGGCGCTGATTATCAGTAGTCAGGCCGATAAGCTGGTTAACCCGCAATGCTCAGTGGCGCTGGCAGACTATCTTCAGGCCGCTCATCAGCAGCATAGCTGGGCGGGTCATGATATTGCCCTGGATGACCCCGACTGGCTGGCCCGGCAAATAAGCCAATTTATTCAGCAGCTGTGTTAATCTAGCGCTTATTTTTGCCGGAACACGTTATGTCGATAGCCCGCCAGGCCTCTGAAATTACTTTGCCAGCGATTAACGATGGCTGGGATACGGTGTTGCAGTTTTTATGCAGCCGTTTTCCGTTTATCAGCGAGGCCGTGTGGCGCGAGCGGATGGCAGCAGGCAAAGTGTACTGGTTTAGTGGCGATACGGTAACGCCGGTAACGCCCTTCTTGCCAAGTAAAAGACTATGCTATTACCGCGAAGTTGCCGCAGAGCCGGTGATTCCGTTGACTCATCATATTATCTTTCAGAATGAGCATATTATTGTTGCGGATAAACCGCACTTTTTACCGGTTACCCCGGGCGGCGACTATGTTAATGAGTGCTTACTGGCCCGCTTACAACACGATACCGGTAGTGCTGATATAGTGCCGGTACACCGGTTGGACCGTGATACCGCCGGGCTGGTGCTATTTTCTGTAAACCCGGATAGCCGGGCGGCGTATTATCAGTTGTTTAGTCACGGCGCTATCGAAAAGCAGTATCAAGCAGTGGCCAGATTAACCGCAGCGCTGTGGCAGGCAGATTTACCACAGCACTGGCATATTGAAAACCGGATTGAAAAAAGTCAGCCGCGCTTTATCAACGCCATTGTGGCGGGCGAGGTTAATGCGGTATCTGATATTACGCTTGTAGCGAAAGACGGCGGGCTGGGCATGTTTGAATTAACGCCGCAAAGTGGTAAAACCCATCAGCTGCGGCTGCATATGTTAAGTCTGGGGATGCCTATTTTATATGATAACTATTATCCGCAGTTATTGCCGAAACAGCCGCCCCAGTTTGCGACACCACTGCAACTGTTAGCAAAACAACTAAGCTTTACCGATCCGGTCAGTGGTCAGCCATATCATTTTTGCAGTAAGCAGTTACTTAGCGCCTGGCCTTTTTAGCTGCGTGACTAGCGGTTTTGCTGGTGCTGCTGCAGTAATTTGTCCAGTTGATTGGCAAACGCCTGGCGATCGCTCTGGGTTAACGGCGGTGGCCCGCCGGTATGCACGCCGCTGCCGCGCAGGGTATCCATAAAATCGCGCATGGTTAGTTTTTGTTTAATGGTGTCAGTGCTGTAAAGCTCACCCCGCGGGTTCAGCGCCCGGCCACCTTTGGCTAAGATATCTGCCGCCAGCGGAATATCGGCGGTAATCACCAGATCGCCTGGTTGACAGCGGCGGACGATCTCGTTGTCAGCTTCATCAAAACCATGGGCTACCTGCAGGCTGCTGAGATAAGGTGATGGCGGCACCCGCATTGATTGATTCGCCACCAGCACAGTGCTGATTTGTCGTTTGATGGCAGCCTTGAATAAAATGTCTTTAATTACCACCGGACAGGCATCTGCATCAACCCATATTTTCATTGCGTTGCTCACTTAGTTTTTCATTCATAATGTTCATTAATGTTTGTCATTAGGTGGCAAGGGGATCGCCAGGCTGAACTCAGTTCCTTTATCCACTGTGGTTTTCATTTCAATGTTACCGTTTAGAACCTGAGTAACCAGATTGTAACATAGATGCAGGCCTAGTCCTTTGCTCTGACTAGCCCGACGGGTGGTTACAAAGGGGTTAAATACAATATCCTGAACACTGGCATCGATACCTTTGCCATTATCGACGACTTTAATCTGCAATTGCTGTTTGCCGCGCTGAATTTCCAGCCGTATCTCACCGTGATCATCCGGTTCAAAAGCGTGCAGTAACGCGTTCTCCAGCAGGTGGGTCAGCACGGTGGCAAGGGCACTTGCCCGCAGTTGCAACGTTAGATTATCCGGACACTGCAAAATGATGCCAACAGCGGCGTTGGGTGGATTAAGCCTGGCAATCAGATGCTGCAGCCAGGGCTTGAGTTTAATGTTTACGGTATCCGTCGCGGTTTCATTTACGGCCAGTTGTTTAAACTGGGTAACAAGATCTGCAGCCCGTTGCAAGTTATAGTTAATCAGATTCAGGTGTTGTTCGCTGTCGCTGACAAACTGACTAAAGGCTTTGGTGCTCAGGGTTTTATTGGCAAAATGTTGCTTTAATTCTGCCAGTTTTCCCATCAACGCGCTGCTTGCGGTAATGCTGACCCCAACCGGGGTATTGATTTCGTGCGCGACGCCAGCCACTGTTTGACCCAGCGCAGCCATTTTTTCATTTTCCAGCAAGCTTTGCTGGGCAATTTTTAGCTGCTGACTGCGCTCTTCTACCAGTCTGGCTAGTTCTCTGGCCTGTGATTTTGCCACCTGTGTCCGCACTTTTATCAACAGGTATATCGCAAGTGGCACGCCAAGCGTCAGTAGCATAGCAAACCACCATTGTTGCCAGAACGCCGGTTTGACGGTGAGTTGCAACTCGGTCTGCTGCTCGCTCCATTGACCCGTGCGGTTGGTAGCCTGAACTTGTAACGTGTAGTGGCCTGGCCACAGGTTGGTATAACTGGCAATTCGCTGACTGGCATCAGAATATTGCCAGTCCTGATCAAGGCCCTGCAGTCGGTAGCGATACTCTAACTGTTGCGGTGCAGATAAATCCATGGCGCTGAATTCGACGCTGAAACTGCGCTCGTCCGCATCGAGGGTAATGGCGCGCTGCTCAGGTGCCAGCTGTCGGCTGCGCCCATGCACTTTGAGCTCTGACAGCAACACTTGCGGCTGGTACTGCCACGGACTGAATTGTGCGGGATCGATCACCAATAGTCCGTTACTGCCACCATACAACAACAGCCCATTTTGGGTTTTGGTATAGGCGCGATACCAGGGGGTGCCTATATCGACACCATCCGCCGGGGTAAGGCGGTACAAGCGGTTAGTTTCCGGGTTAAACCGGTATTTCGCCGACCAGATATTGCCCAGACTGTCTTCCAGTAAATTAGCGCCAAAATCTTCCGACAAGTTGCTATTGGCAAAGCTCACTTTGTGCATCGCCGGTTTACGCTGTTGATATTGGCTATAATTAAACTGATACAAGCCCACCGGGGTATCCAGCCACAGCCGGTTTTGACTGTCATTCAGTAAGCCATGAATGCTGCTGATCTGGTCGCTTGTTATCTCCTGACCGGTAGGAATAGCAGCAGTATCAGCTTCGATCAGATAGAGTCCGCTGGCACCGGTACCCAGCCAGATATTGCCATTATGGTCTTCAACGATGGCATTAATATAATCCTGTAAAGGTTCACCGTTGTTTAGTTTGATCCGGACAAAGCGTTGTTGCTGTGGTTGCCATAGCGCCACCCCGGTACTGCTCCCCAGCCAGAGTCGTTGCTGGCTATCAATAAACAGGGTACGAACATTGGTGCGCCAGATCCCTTGTTCAGGCCCCACTAACCTGAACTGGCCACTACCGGCAGTGTAGCGATATAGTTGCCCCGGGTTGACCCCCAGCCAGATAGTGCCATCGGCTTGTTCGGCCATTGCGGTAATCCAGCCATGCTCTAATTTTCCGGGAGTATCTGCTTGTGGCTGGTGACGGGCGACAATGCCGCTAATGGGATCAATGACCTCAATCCCCTTGCCACGGCTACCCAGCCAGATCCTGCCATTAGTCAGTTCGAGTACACTGCTGATATTTCCACTGCTGATACTGCCATCATCGACCAGACTTTGCCGCAGAGTACTAACGCCAGCCTGGCCGTCAAAGCGCTGTAAGCCACCACCATAGCCACCAAGCCATATTTTTCCTGCCCGATCCTTCAGCAAGGTTCGCACATCCTGATGGGCCAGGCTGAAGGAATTTGACATATCATGCTGATAATAACCCAGCAGCTTTTTATTGGTCGGGTTAACACGCATAATTCCGGCAAAGCCCGCCAGCCAGACTTCATCGTCACTCACTTGCAGAATATCGTATACCGGGCCCGGGGTATTGTCGGCAGCAATGGTCTCTGTTACTGGCTTAAGGTTTCGATTGGACTGAATTACAAAGGCCCCGGCACCGGCTGTGCCCAGCCAGATCTCATTTGCCACCCGGGCCAGCGCTAATACCTGTCCCAGCTCAATGCCTGAGGTTTGTATTTGTTGCGGCCCGGCGCTGCCAGGGGGTAACAGAAATAAGCCGTGCCGACTGCCAATCCATAAATTCCCCTGCGGATCGGTCAATAACGCTCTTATGTCCTGTAGCTCTGTCTGTGGTGGTACAAACTGCATCACCTGACCATTTTGATTAAGCAGTACCATGCCCTGGTTTCCTGCCAACCAAATGTTGCCATTACTATCCTCAGTTATGGCCTGTACCTGAGAGCCAAAATCATCAGCGATACCCGGTGCGGTAATGTTGGGTTGATAAAAACTGTCATTACCGCTGTCGTAGCGTTGAATGCCGCCAGGGGCTGTGGCCAGCCATAAGGTGCCATCACTGGCATGTAGCAAATCCCGGACAAAATTACCGGCAATGCTATTGTTAATGAGATTTTTATTTTGCAGCGACAGCGGACTGGATTGCAAGTAACGGCGAAAACGGTAGCCATCATAGCGGACAAGACCGCCGGCACTGCCAATCCACAAGCGGCCATAACTGTCCTGCGCCAGTTTGGTGACAATATTGTCGGGAATTTGCTGCTGGTCACTTATGCTGACAAAAAACTCACTGGCCGGAGGGAAGTAGGCCGCGACCTGTTGTTCGCTGTCAGCGTGCTGAGCTAACGCTGCAGGCAGTGGTAAAACCAGGCTGGTTACACAAAATAGGAGGACCAGAGCAAATTGTGTCAGAAAACGATAGATCAAGGCGTAGTGCTCTTGGTGTTAGCGGTATAGGTTAAATTTACGTCTGTTTTTATTAAAAATCAATTAATTAACTGTAGTTTTAATTGTGGTATTAAATCCGTGGCCACCAGCCAGGGATGTGGTTGTTGCCTGGCCAGACGGACCGCGGTATTCAGGTGTAACCAGGCACCAAGCTGACAGGCATCCACACCAGTTAACCCCTGTGCTAACAGGGCCGCAATAATACCGCTCAGCACATCGCCCATGCCGCCGCTGGCCAGAGCAGGGCTGGCCGCAGCCAACAACCTTACGTCGCCACTTTGATCAGAAATCAGGGTGCCCGCGCCCTTTAACAGAATAGCGCCGCCAAAGCGCTGTTGCAACTTACGTATAGCTGCCAGCCGGTCTTGCTGAATATCCTGGCCGCTGCACTTCAGCAAACGGCCGGCTTCGCCGGGATGGGGAGTTAAAACCCAATTTTGCCGTTTTAGCGTCGCCAGCTCTGACTCTGCCAGGCCAGCGATATAGTTGAGAGCGTCAGCATCCAGCAACATGGGTTTGTTGGTAGCCAGTGCTTGCACCATTAATGCCTGGCCCCAGCTTTGTGTGCCAAGACCAGGGCCAATAGCAATAACATCGGCTGTTTGCAGCAGGCGGGCACAATCTGTGCTGCTTACCATCACTTCTGGCTGACGTGTCAGCATAGCGCCGGCATGCTCACTGCGACTGTATAAACTTACCATACCTGCACCGCAGTTCACCGCGGCCTGCGCCGTCATCATTGCCGCACCGCCAAAACCGTGATCCCCTCCAATTACCAGGACGTGGCCAAAGTGACCTTTATGGCTGTTAGCGGCTCGTTGCGGCAGTCTGTGGCGTAATGATCCAGCCGCAATACTCTGGCATGCTGGCTTAGTGCCTGCAAGCGCGCTGTCCAGTTGCAGTGGGCTTAACCACAGCTCACCACAATGATCCAGGCCATCTTGCATGAGTAAGCCGGATTTGATACCAATAAAACTCAGGGTAGTGCTGGCTTTTACTGCAACTGGCATGGCGGCGCCGCTATCTGCACTCAGACCACTTGGAATATCCACAGCCAGCACCGGTTTGCCACTTTGATTAATTTGCGTTATCAGCGCGCGGGTTGGCTTATCCAGTGGCCGGTTCAGGCCCGTCCCAAATAACGCATCAACTAGCAGCTGCGCGTCGGGGAATTCATCTACCAATGGCACGCCAGCTTTGGCTGCTGCTGAGGCTGCCTGCTTAGCTGTTGTGCCAAGCCTGCTATGGTCACCATGTTGCAACAGCCTGATATCGTAACCACTGGCCCGGGCCAGTGCGGCAAGTAAGTAGCCATCGCCACCGTTATTGCCACTGCCGGCATACACCAGAATGGTGCGGGGGGCTGGCCATTGTTGCTGCAGCAATTTAAGTAACGCTGCCGCGGCCCGTTGCATTAGAACATAGCCGCCGTTATTGCCAAGCTCAGTTATCGCCTGTTGTTCCACCTTAACAATACTTTGTGCAGTATACAGCGCTTGTTGCTGGTGGATGTCTACCGGAAATAAGTCAGTGGTGCAGGTATTATCTGGCATTGTTTGTCTCACTGGTAATATCATCGTTAGCATAGCGCAGACAGAATCGCAGGTTATCCGGGTAAGGAAAAATATCTTCTACTATGCCCTTGCTGATAGCCTGTTGTTTGGTCCGCCAGTAAGCCGCATCCAATAATTCGGGGTGCTTGCCAAAGAGCAGCTGGCGGATTTCTGGTTGCGGGGTAACAAAGGTGGCCATTTGCTCCGGGAATACATCGCCTGGTGCGGCGCAGCAATTTGCCTCGGCATTAATGGCGTCTTCAAAATTATCGGATTTAGGTAATGAGCGAAAATTGACATCCAGTAAGTACTGTACTTCGTCATAGTCATAAAATACCACCCGTTTATGCCGGGTTACGCCAAAGTTCTTCAGTAACATATCGCCCGGGAAAATATTGGCAGCGATCATTTCTTTAATGGCATTGCCGTAGTCAGCCATGATGGTTGCTTTTTCAGCTGCGCTGGCCTGCTCCAGATAAATGTTCAGGGGCACCATCCGCCGTTCTATATATAAATGTTTAATCACCACAAGTTCGTCATCGATTTGCAGCGATCCACCAATTGTGGCGATTAACTCCTGCAATAGTTCCGGGGTAAATCGGTTTTTTGGCAAGGCTACATCAGAATACTCCAGGGTATCTGCCATTCTACCTACCCGATCATGCTTTTTAACCAGCAGATAACGCGCTTTGACCGTAGCACGACCAAACTCCTTACTGGGGGCAAACTTATCGCGGATAACTTTAAAAACATAAGGGAAAGAGGGCAGGGTAAACACCATCATCACCATGCCGCGAATACCTGGGGCGGCAACAAACTGATCATTGCTTTTGGTTAAATGGCTTAACAGCTCGCGGTAGAACTCGGTTTTACCTTGTTTATGCAGGCCAATGCTGGCATAGAGTTCGGCCAGGGTTTTATGTGGCAGTAATTCCCGTAAAAAATGCACCAGTGCGGAGGGAACAGGGCATTGCACCATAAAATAGGCGCGGGAGAAGCCAAATATAATACTCATATGCTGCGGATCGGTCAGCAGGGTATCAAGGTATAAGCCAGCACCTTGTTGATGCAACAGCGGAATAATAAACGGCTGCTGGCCATCGGGGGTAACCACCCGGCCGACAATATAAGCCGCTTTATTGCGGAAAAACACAGATTTAAGCATATCAAAGCGAATTTGGTGTACCGGATAACGGCCATGCTCTGACTGATGAATAAAGCTCTTAACAATGTAGCGAATGTCACGTTCAAGATTAATAAAAGGGGTGGTAAAAGCAAAGTGGGCGACAATTCGGCGGATACTTTGTTTTAAGCCATCCTCTGCCGGAAAGTAGCTTTGATATACCGATGAGATCGGCGCTGGCAGATGCTGCTGGTTTAGCGTTGATTCAACAAAAATATTCTGATTGTGGTAGTACTTGCGGGCGAACAGCCTGCAAAACACCGAGTTATAAAATGTTTCTGCCAGTTCTGCTTGTGGGTGAAACAGCAGATATTGCAAATACTGCTGTTTCACCTGCTGCCAAAGTGACTCGTTCAGACAATCCGATGGCATGGCCTGCTTCAGTTCAGCTACCGTTTCGGCAACCCGCTGATCATAAAACGAAATCCGCTCTGAGCTATCCTGCTGATAAGCTCGCCAGTCGGCTTGTTCAAACCGTTGCTTAGCTTTGGCTGTCACTTTCTGAAACAGCTGAAAGTGTTTGCGAAAGCCCCGCAGGATCATTTCAGCAATTTGCCGGGTCTGGCTCATAGCGGTACTCAGTTAGTGTTGGTTGCTGCTGACCACCTGCGCGGTAGGTGGCTGGACGTCATCACCATAACCAAATACCACAGCCAGCACCAGCACCAGTGATGCCGCCAGCATCAATTTAACAATAAGCGGCAGACAAAAGCGCACCCAGTGGCCGTAAGGAATACCGGCAATGCCGATAATCCCCATTAAAATGGCATTGGTTGGAATGATCATATTAGAAAAACCATCACCAAACTGATAAGCCAGCACGGCCACCTGACGCGGAATTTCCAGCAAATCTGCCAGCGGTACCATTAACGGCATGGTGACAAAGGCCTGGCCACTACCTGAAGGGATAAAGAAGTTAAGTAAGGTCTGAATCAGCAGCATGCCGACTACCGCAATTTCGGCGCCAACATAAGATAACGGCAGCGACATACCATGCACCAGCGAGTGTAAAATCTGACCATCCTCCATGACCAGAGATATGCCGCGGGCAACTCCGATCAGGATAGCGGTGGTGGTCAGTTCCATGGCGCCGTCTATAAACTTTTTAGCTGCGACATCGGCGCCAAGTCTGCTGATCACCACGGTTGCCAGGCCCCAGGCAATAAAGCAGGCGCTAAGTTCATACAAATACCAGCCATGTATTTTTATGCCATAGGCTACCAGGCCGATGGTCGCGACAAAGCTGGCTAAAATCAGTTTGTGCTTTAATACCAACCTGGGATAATCGACGGCTTTTGCATCTCCCAGCGGGCAGGGTAAATCGGCGACCATTGAGTTTGCCGGGTTGGCCAGCACTTTTTTGGCATAGCTCCAGACATGGTGAAAACCAATAAGTACAAATGGCACAAATATAGCAAAGCGCAACCAATTACCCGACATTGGCGGGATCTCAGAGATTTGCTGAGCAATCAAAACTGTAAAAGGGTTTACCGCCGAAACACCATAGCCGATACCATAACCCGCTACTGTCATACCTACAGCTGTCATCGCGTCCAGCCGCATTGCCTTACATAACGCCACCAGAATTAATACGAAGGGAATATATTCGCCGGCGGTACCAATAAAACTGGACGCCATGGCAAAGCAAAACACTACCATAAAGATTAAGATCTGCGGCTTTTCACCAAAGCGTTCCAGCATCCGGCCAATTAAGGCATCCACCGTGCCGGTAGCCCGGGCAATCGACAATACGCCGCCTAAGATCATCACAAAGAAAATAACATCCTGAGCGCTGGCAAAAGCGCGCGGGATGGCAGTCAATAACTGCCACGGCGTCAGATAGTTTTTATCTTCTGCCAGGGTAAACGTGCCGGGTACCACCGCCTGCCGGCCAGACTCCAGGGTTTGCATTTCAAATGAGCCCTGCGGCACTATCCAGGTGGCAATCATCGCGATTACCATCATCGAAAACAGCAAGGTGAGGGTATGAGGTACTTTAAATTTTCCCATGGTTTATTATTCCCATAACTAAAATATTGCTTATTAAATGTGCGGTTTACGCAGCGTTATTCTGATGTAAAACCCGGGAGTCTACCGCAAGCGTGGCCGGCTCACAAATTTTCGCTGCGACGCTCCATCCTATGCTGCTACTTGCCTGTGGGCTTGCGTTTGTATAGGCTTGGCGGCTTTTAACACTGTTGTATTTTGTGGAGCCTGCTTTGGCCTTGTTTCCTTTGACGATTCTGATAAGTGCCGCGTTGCTGTTTCTGGTGCAGCCGATGCTAGCAAAACAATTGCTACCTTATTTTGGTGGTGGTGCGGCGGTGTGGACCGCTTGTATGCTGTTTTTTCAGAGCGTGTTGCTGGCCGGCTACGGTTATGCGCATTTGCTTAGTCGTTATCTGACGCCTAAACAACAAAGGCTGGTGCACAGCAGTTTATTGCTGCTGGCACTGCTTTGTTTGCCGTTGCTGTGGCGGGCAAATATCAACCCTGAGATCGCGGTTAGTCCCCTGGCTGCCATTTTACTGCTGTTAACGATGACGGTTGGCCTACCATATTTGCTGCTGTCTGCCACCGGGCCGTTACTACAGCATTGGTTTGCTGGCCGGTTTCCGTTACGCTCACCCTACCGGCTCTACGCGTTGTCTAATGCCGGCTCGCTGGGTGGTTTGCTGGCGTATCCGTTTATCATGGAGCCGTTATTCAATCTGAGCGAACAGCGCCAGTACTGGGTGCTGGGCTTTGCCGTGTTTGCCTGTTGCTGTTTGCTGCTGATGTGGCGTGAGCTTGGCCAGTTGTCGCCGGCTATCCGGGCGGTCAGTGCCCGGGTCAATAAACGCTTTGCGTTGCACTGGCTGGCCCTGTCGGCCTGTGGCGTGGTGGTGTTGCTGGCCGTCACCCAGCAACTTACCCAAAATGTGCCGCCGGTGCCGTTTTTATGGGTGCTGCCGCTCTGCTTATATTTAATCAGTTATATTGTGGTATTCAATCAGCCAGCCTGGTATCAACGCAGCCTCTGGCTGTATGTATTCTGTCTTAGTATGGTATTTGGTTTGCTGCTGTTTTATCTGGGGCGCCAGTTCGATCTTATTTCACAATTGCTGCTGTACCTGACCATTTTATTCAGCGGCTGCATGCTATGTCATGGCGAGCTGGCGCGCTTAAAACCTGAACCACAATACTTAACCGGCTATTATTTGTTACTGGCAACCGGCGGTGTGTTGGGCAGCGCTGCGGTAAACTTAGCTGCCCCGCTGCTGTTTGCTCAGTATTGGGAGTTTTTACTGGTATTGCTGGCAATATACCTGTTAATGCTCTGGCCTGACGGCAAGGCCAGGCCCTCCTGGCAAAAAGGGTTGTGGCTAAGTGGCGCCGTGCTTTTTAGTCTGAGTATTGTTGGTCTTGAATGGCAGTTAGGCCAGCATAATGTGTACAGCGAACGTAATTTTTACGGCAGCCTGGTGGTGCGGGATCTGGCAATTGATGGTCAGCAACAGCGTCAGCTAATCGACGGCACTACCAGCCATGGAGCCCAGTACCTGGAGCCGCCTTTGTCGAACGTGGCACAAAGTTATTACCGCCCTGGCACAGGCGCTGCGTTAGCGATGCAGTATTTTTTGCCGGCGGCCCCTTCCCGTAATATTAATCAGTTACGCCACCGTCATTTTGGCCTGGTCGGCCTGGGTGCGGGCGCACTGGCCGTGTATGGTAAGCCAGGTGACAGCATGCAGTTTTACGAGCTTAATCCGGCCGTTATTAAAGTGGCTACTGAGTATTTCAGTTATCTCAGGGACAGTGCGGCAACGATCCAGGTTATCGCCGGTGATGCCCGTCTTACCCTGGCAGAGCAGTTAACCCAGAATAGCGCCCAATTTGATGTGCTGGTACTGGATGCCTTTAGCAGCGACAGCATTCCACAGCACCTGCTGACCATCGAAGCCATGCAGCTGTATTGGCAGCATTTACACAGCGATGGCGTGCTGGCGGTACATGTATCAAATAATTATCTGGATCTGACCAGCTTGCTGCGTAATCAGGCGGCAACGCTAGGCTTGCAGGCATACTTTATTGCCAGTAAGGCAGAGGGCAGCAGCCCGGCCGCCGAGTGGGTATTGCTAACCAACAATCAGCGCTTTGTCAGGCAACCGGCCATACAACAGGCACTCAGCTCCTGGCCGCTGCCGCTTAACCCCGAAGTAAGCTGGACAGATCAGCGCAGTAATTTACTGCAGGTATTAAAGTAACGCATGGCGTGCTTCGCACGCTAAAGGGGCACAAGGATGTACTCCTTGAAGCCTGCGACGTATTTTCAGCCGTTTGGTTGTGGTTGGGCCTACACTAACCGACGCCTAATTGGTTAAATAGTGGAAGCAGTACTTGCTCGACCCGGTCATCTGTTATCTGAAACTCTTGTGGTCGCGATGTCATAATGTGCGACTTGCGGCTTTTATTTACAATTTTAAAGCCTGTTTTGCCATAGTCACCTGCGTTCATGCTGCGGCCCAGCAAGATATCCTCTCCGTCAAAAGTGGCGGACACACTATGCTGATCCTTCGGCAAGCCGCCTGCTGAAGGCAGACGCCAAAAGCCGTTAATAATGGTGTCATGAAGCCAGGGTAAAGCAGCAAGAGGCAGTTCTAGCTGATTTTCCGTGTCGTACAGCTTGCCTTTGCTGATCCGGTAAATAATCAACATTGTATCGTCAGCAAAATACTGAACCAATTTATTGTCGCTGTCATCCAGCTTTTCGTCCATCAGATGACGATATGCTGCTTGTGCTGTAACCGTATTTAAAAGCATCATGTTGTTCATAGTTTCATTATTTCCCGCTGAGGCGGATAGCTTTAACTGTGTCGCGAGACTCTAGTATTCTGAGGGTCTCTGGCTTGTGTTGAATGTCTAATACCTCTAACGCACCCGGTGCACCTTTTTTACTGTACATTTCTGTTACACCATCACCGGTAAATATTTCCCATGCACCAATTTCCGAGAGAATTTTTTGCCGGGCGACAAATTTTTCCTGTTCATTAGTATCAGAAAAGTGTCTTACCGCAAATTGTTCAGCTTCGTCGGTGTCAAACGTTGCTTGCCAGCTCTTGCCATTGGCAATGACATCAGCGTTAAAAGCTTGCCAATGCCTGCGGAATTCCCCGGCATATTCAGGCGTCATTACCTGATCAACGACTCCTGGCTCGATATCTCCGGCGAACTCTTTTTTTAATTTTGACCTCATGTTAGCGAACGTTGGCACAAAAGTATCTGAACCGTCAGTAAGGTAATCCTGCCCCCGATCTATGATGTATAGCGTGTACTGTTTATTTGGATCGTATTTGGTACCAAATACATCAGCAATAAGCGCAGGGTCTGAATCTGCCCGTTCCAGCATATCAAAAGTAGACATCCACAAAGGGTGACGTCCCGAATCCCGCATATGGCCAATAGGTTGATCCGCAGACTCCGCTGTCGGACTGAACCTAACAAGAAAGCGGTCATTTGGCAGCGTGCCGGCTGCTGCCATGGCTCGTAGCTCTGCAGCTGAGTATTTAGGCACGTAGCCGTTGGTTGCTAAGTCATCAGCCGCGATTTTAAGTAACGCTGCACAGTCTGCGAGGCTTTGCGGCGGAATTAACGGTTTGGTATTTGAGTTGCTGCCAGTCTCATGCCCGGCTGTTGTTGCGGCTACCGGCTGAGTGGTAGTGGCCCCACCACCTTTGGCCTTACTGGCTTTGCTGCCAGAACCTGAATTACTGCCACCTGAGCTTGCGCTACCCAAATTGCCTGCATCTGAACTGCTGCCTGCCGGGCGGTATTCGTTGCCGCCTACAGGTTCGGGTGGGGTAGCCCAACCATCGGTAAGCTGCCATACCCGCAGTGCGTCTTGCTGAAAAATGGTGAGCAGCTCGTTGATTAAGCCCTGGCTGTCCAGGCCTGATAAATCGGTTAACCAGGGTTTGGCGTAGCGGTACAGGTCACGCATGATGCTGTCACGTTGCCACTTTGGCTCTATGTCAGACAAAAAGTAGCGGCCGTATATATTGTCCCGTACCGACTTTACCTGAGAGGACTCACCTAAATCGGCATAGGTAAGCAGATTTTTACTGGCAAAAAACAACTCGCCCCATTTGCCATAAAACAGCTGACCGTCGAATAAAAGAGGTTTTAACTCTTCAGGGATTTCTGTTTCCATCCGTGGCGCCTGTGTTATTTCACTGCCAATATGGCAATCGTTAACTATTTATTAAATATTGATGCATTTTGTTTTCTTGGCTGGCGCTTGTCAACAGCAAATCGAGCTTGCACATAAAAAAGCCAGCGGTAGCGTTAAAATATAAAGGTAGGGTAATACGCATAGATAAGGACAGGATGCAGATGTCAGGGCAGTGGGGAATACTTACTGCACCGGCTTCAACAAGCACATCCCTGTGCCCCTTCGGCCTGCGCAGCATCTATGCTGCTATTGGGCTGCTATTGCGTAAGTACACCAGCCACCATGCTTTGCTAGTATGTCTGATTGCCGCTGAGCGGGTATCAGCGGCAGATTCCCCTTATGACTCGTCGTCTTCCACCATGGTCATCAGTGAGGTATTACCGCCAGAGGCTGTCGTATCAATACTGATGGTTTTTTCGGTGATTAAGCGTTTAATCAGGGTATCGTAATACTCGGCACTAATTACCGGCAGGATCGCCCCCTCACGTTTGGCCAGTTGCTGACTGAAGTAACCCAGCCGCGATGAACGGGCGGCTACCACAGCACCGGCTAAATGCGGATGGGCCAGAATAGACTGTAACTGATCCGGCCGTGCCACCTGGAATACGCCTTTGGCCACGCCTGTTGCAATAAACTTATCGCGAAACGCCTGGGCTTCGTCATAAAAAAGCTCTGACGCGACAGTAATAACCGTATTTCCCGCTGCCAAAGCAGTAATAATCGACAAGGTCCAGAAATTAAACGACGTGCTCTTATCGGCATAACACACAACACAGCCACGCGGCTCATAATGCAGGGTGTTCGATTCGCCGGTAGGCCCTGGCAATACAATGGCTTTACGCATATGTTTTTCCAGCCGGTTCAGTTGGGCTCGGGCATCAGAGAGCGTTGAACCCAGATCGTCAGCCAGCTCGTCAATAATATCAACAGTGGCAATTTTTGCCAGCAACTGGCGAACCACTGATACCCGGTCATTCAGCTTGGTGGCGCGCCACTTTTTTTCGTCCCGCAGTGAATTTTCCATCAGCTGCTGTACCTGAGCGTCAGCATCGGCAGTATGGTGTAAATCCAGCTCATCCGGTGTCAGGTTAGTCATCTGTACATTTTCTGGCGAGGCTTGCTCTTTTACCAGACGCAGCAAATAGTTCGGGCCACCGGCTTTGGGTCCGGTGCCTGATAAGCCACGACCACCGAAGGGCTGGGCACCGACAATAGCGCCAATCATGTTGCGGTTAACGTATACGTTGCCTGCACGCGACATTCTGGCCAGGTATTCGCAGCGTTCTTCAATCCGGGAATGGATACCCATGGTTAAGCCGTAACCGGTGCCGTTGATCTGGTCAATAACCTTATCTAAATCTTTGGCTTTAAAGCGAATAATGTGCACGCACGGGCCAAACACTTCCCGCTTTAACACCGATAGATCTTTAATTTCATACAAGCGTGGGGCGAAGAAATACGCGCCATTGTTGCTATTGTCCGGAATCTTGCATTCATAGTGCAAAGTGGCTTTGTCTTTTAAATACTCAACGTGCTCATTCAGGTTTTTCAGTGCTTTTGCATCAATAACCGGACCGATATCGGTACTAAGCAGGGCCGGATCGCCAACATGCAATTCTTTTAACGCACCTTTGAGCATGGCGATAATGCCATCGGCAACATCTTCCTGAATAAATAATACTCTTAACGCTGAGCAGCGCTGGCCGGCACTTTGGAAACCGGAACTGATCACATCGTCTACCACCTGCTCGGGCAGCGCGGTAGAGTCAACAATCATGCAATTCTGGCCACCGGTTTCGGCAATCAGCGGTACCTGAATGTCGTTGCGATTAGCCAGGGTTTGCGAAATCAGGGTGCCGGTGTCAGTAGAGCCGGTAAACATCACCGCCTGAACCCGTTTGTCAGGCACGATGGTTTTGCCAACGTCACTGCCGCGGGCAATCACGGCCTGCACTACATGCTCTGGCAAGCCGACGATACCCATCAGCTCAATCGCCCGCAGGGCAATTAAACTGGTTTGTTCTGCCGGTTTGGCAATAACCGTATTGCCGGTAACAATAGCTGCGGCCACCTGGCCTAAGAAAATGGCCAGCGGGAAGTTCCACGGGCTGATACATAAAATCACGCCGCGCGGCTCAAAACGTTCATCTTTTGCCAGCTCTTCTGCTCTGGCAGCATAATAGCGACAAAAATCGACGGCTTCACGTACTTCATCTATGCCATCCTGTGCCACTTTGCCGGCTTCTTTAATACATATAGCAACCAGCTCGTCATTGTGCCGCTCTAAAATATCGCCGATGCGGCGTAGCAGGTTGGCGCGCTGCGCAATCGGAGTGGCCGACCAGCTTTTAAATGCTTCATCAGCATTAGTTAGCAGTTGCTGCATCTGCTCGCTGTTGTGCATAGTAACGTGACCAATAATCTCCTGATGATTGGCGGGGTTTCTTACCGCAACAGCGCCCTCTGGCAGGCTATCTTCACTTAGCAGATTTTCTTCCAGCCAGCGGTCCAGGTTCGCTTTGAACGGCACTAAGGTATTAATGTCGGTCAAATCAAGACCTCTGGAGTTAGCGCGCTCAGCCCCGTACAAATCCAACGGCATTTTAATTTGCGTATTATATTTATTGCGCAGGCTTTGCAGAGTTTCTACCGGATCCGGCAGCAACGCTTCTACCGGCTGAGTTGTATCGACAATAGCATTGACGAAAGACGAGTTGGCGCCATTCTCCAGTAAGCGCCGTACTAAGTACGCTAACAGATTTTCGTGTTCACCTACCGGGGCATATACCCGGCACTGAATTTTTTCTTCAGTAACAATCTGATCGAACAGCGACTCGCCCATACCGTGCAGGCGCTGGAATTCGAAACCGGTGTTATCGCCCTTGGCGACCTCTAAAATGGTGGCGGCAGTGTACGCATTGTGGGTGGCGAACTGGGGATACAAGGCATCACGGGCTTCCAGCATTTTAATGGCGCAGGCTTTGTATGACACGTCGGTAGAAGCCTTGCGAGTAAATACCGGGAAATGATCCAGGCCGTCTTGCTGGGTAGTTTTAATTTCGGTATCCCAGTAGGCACCTTTAACCAGCCGCACCATGATCTGGCGGCCCACTTTACGGGCTAATTGAGTTAGCCATTCAATGACAAAAATAGCGCGTTTCTGGTAGGCCTGCACGGCTAAGCCAAAACCGGTCCAGTCACCTAAATCCGGGTCACTGAAAACAGCTTCAATAATATCGAGAGAAATATCTAAGCGGTCAGCTTCTTCGGCATCGACTGTAAAGCCAATATTATAACTTTTGGCGACCAATACTAATTCTTTTAATTTTGGTACCAGCTCAGACATCACCCGATCACGGTGGCTGAATTCATAACGGGGGTGGATCGCTGATAATTTTACCGAGATACCCGGGCTTTTAATCGGACCACGGCCTTTAGCGGCTTTACCAATGGCATGAATAGCCGTTAAGTAACTTTGATAATAACGATCGGCATCGGCCATGGTACGGGCACCTTCACCCAGCATGTCGTAAGAATAAACGTAGCCTTTTTTCTCAGTGTCTGCAGCGCGATCGATGGCATCGTCAATGGTGGTGCCCATGACAAACTGTTTGCCCATAATTTTCATGGCATAATTAACCGAGCGGCGGATAACCGGCTCGCCTAAGCGGCCCAGGGTTTTTTTCAGAATACCAAATTGTTCCGCTTTATTATTATCAGAGTAGTTGACCATTTTACCGGTAACGAGCAGACCCCAGGATGAGGCGTTAACAAACAGCGATTCGCTGCTACCTAAATGAGAACTCCAATCGCCATTAGCCAGTTTGTCACGGATCAACACTTCCTGGGTTTTTTTATCCGGTACCCGTAGCAAAGCTTCGGCCAGACACATCAGCACTACGCCTTCTTCGCTGGACAGGGAAAACTCGTTTAACAAGGCATCAATACCACCCTGGCCATCCTGATCTTTACGGATATTCAGAACAATTTGCCGTGCCCGTTCCCAGGCCCGGCTGCGGGCTTTCACGCCCACTTCAGCCAGCGGTAACAGCATGTCGATAATCTGGTTTTCATCAATCCGGTAGTAGTCACGGATTTTCTGTCTGATAGGACATTCGGTAGTTAAATTACCAGTAAATAACATAATTCACCCTTAACAAAATGGAGGCTGACCCTAAGTACGCTAGCCCAGGGAATGACACGCAAGCAAGCGTGCATACTAATCAAAATGTAGCAGAATGTGCTGGCTTAATTGCAGTATTTCTCCCTAGTTTACACGGCGTAACCGCAAATCAGCCCTATAAAATGCTGCCTTTTCTGGCAAAATACCAGACTAGCGAAGAACTTTGCAGCGAGCTGGCTGATCGGGGTATATCTGGCTACAGTAATAAGCCTGACAGTGTTACTCGCTGCAAGTTCAGGTAAACCAATATTTAAAGGTTGGCAAATGCATCTATTCAGATTTGTTTTAACGACGATTTTAGCCTTTACCGTGCTGACAAGTGGTGTGGTTCAGGCTCAGCAAGGCCAGCGGCAACCGGCGCAACAACCGCCACAGGGCTTTCTTTACGGCGTGGGTATCGGCATCAACCAGGAGATTTATCGTGGCTACAAAAGACGGACTATTCCGCTACCTCTGGTTGGGTACCGTGGTGAGAAACTGTCGGTTTATGGCCCTTTTGTCAGCTATCAGCTGTTACAACAAGGCAATTTTAGCGTCAGCGCCAAGCTTGCGCCGCGCTTTGCCGGTTTTGACGAATCAGACAGCAACGTGTTTTCCGGTATGGCGAAACGCAAAAGTTCGCTTGATGGCGGGATCGCTGTGCAGTTCCGCCAGCAATCCTGGTTATTTGAAGCTGAGACGGTAGTCGATCTGCTTGGAAATTCAAAAGGTCAGGAATCAAAACTGGCAGTCGGCTATAATGTTCGGTTTGGCCCGTTGCTGCTAGAGCCAAAACTAGGTGTCAGCTATGCTGACAGCAATTTGGTGGATTACTACTACGGCGTTCGCCTGAATGAAGCGACCGCTGAACGCATGGCATATCGTGCTGGATCAGCTGTTAACTATAACGCCGGACTCTCCCTGAGCAATCCGTTGTTGGGAGGCATGGCCCGGTTGGGTGTCGAACATCACTGGTACGACAGCAGTATCAGCGACAGTCCGTTAACCGACCGTGACAGTGGTGTGTCAGCATTTTTATCCTGGTCGAGGTTCTTCTGAATGGTGTTGTCGGGGTTTTTCTGAGTAAGGAGCTGCGGTGAGCAAGCAGATAGGGATTGTTACTGACATTTTTGGCCATTGCCGCGGGCTGGAACAGCTGTTGCAGGATTTAGCAGAAATGGGTCACCATCAGACGCCAGCCAGCAGACTAAATATCACAGTTATTGACCCCTATCAGCAGCAAACTCAGAGTTTTAGCGATGAACAGCAGGCTTACGCTGCTTACAGTGAGCAATGTGGCCATGATAATTATGCCAGTATTGTGGCCAGAGCTATCCAGCAGCCGGTTGATTTAGCCATTGGTTTTAGCGCCGGCGCCAGTGCCTTGTGGCGGGCGTTATCTACGCCGGCGGCAGCCAACATCAAACAGGCGATGCTGTTTTATCCGGGGCAAATTCATCATCATCTGAAACTGACACCCGACATTCCGGCGAGCATTATATTTGGCGCCAGTGAGCCGCATTTTAACGTTGATAGCATGCTGCAATTGTTGTCGCAAAAACCATCAGTTAATGCCTGCAAAACGGCCTACCAGCACGGTTTTATGAACCTGCCATCAGCCGCTTTTAATGCTGCAGGCTATCAGCATTACCTGAATGTTATAAAAGAAAAATCAGGCTGGTTGCTTAATACTCCCACCAACACTGCTGCCACCACTGCAGAAACTCGGTGAAATCAATAAAACCATCGCCGTTTTTATCAATAAGTTTAAAGCCTTCATCGACATGGCTGGCTTTGGTTTTCGGCGCCAGTACCGTCAGCAGTTCAATAAACTCAGTGATATCAATCTGACCATTGCCATCACGGTCAAAAAACTCAAATTCGCTTCTGATTTCTGCCTGTTGTTGTTCAGTTAATGTTTCGGTACTCACGTGCCTTGCCTTATAAATTAGTCAAATTCCGGCCCAGTGTACTTGGCGCAGAAATATCTGTCTACGCCGGTTGCTTGCTGCCGCTGGTTTGGCGACATTGCGCAGGGACTGTTATGCTTTACTGAAATTTTCACACTAACAACCCGGGACAATCGGACAGGGGGCATATGATGCGTACTCGGTTAAGCCGCAGGCAAAGCTTAAAATTACTGGGAGCAGCAGTCGCTGCGGGCTTATTGCCCTCTTTGCCTTTTATCGGCGCACCGGTTTTGGCAAACCCGTCTGAGTCTGGCAATAACCCTATGCTGAAAAAAAATCTTGGCAATGCTGACACCACCCTGCCGGTTATCGGTATGGGTACCTGGCGCACCTTTAATGTTGGTAGCGATCCGGTGTTGCTGGATGCCAGAACCCAGGTTGTTAAAGCCTTTTTTGAGCACGGCGGCGGCCTGGTGGACTCGTCACCAATGTACGGCTCGGCACCGGACGTTATGGGCTATGCCCTGCAAAAGCTTGGCATACCCGATAGCCTGTTTTCGGCCGAAAAAGTCTGGAGCCCGGCGGGTGGCTCAGCGCGTGAGCAGGTGGCTGAGCTGAAAAACCGCTGGCAGGTCGGGCGGTTTAATCTGGTACAGGTGCACAACCTGACCGACTGGCGCGAGCATCTGGCCGCATTACAACAAATGAAAGCAGAAGGTAAGCTTGGCTATATTGGTATAACCACCTCGCATGGCCGTCGCCATCGGGAGCTGGAACAGATTATGACAGCGCAGAATATCGACTTTATCCAGCTGACGTACAATATAACGCACCGCGAAGCGGAGCAGCGTTTACTGCCATTAGCGCAGGAAAAAGGCATAGCGGTGATAGCCAACCGGCCTTTTGATGGCGGCAGTTTGATTAAAGGCATTCAACGCCGTGGCGAGCGCTTGCCCGACTGGGCCCGGGCGGAGTGCGGTTGCACTACCTGGGCCGATTTTCTACTGAAATTTATTGTCAGCCACCCGGCGATTACCTGCGCCATTCCGGCCACAACGCAAGTAGCTCATATGCGGGAAAATATGGGGGCGGGTAGCGGAGCGATGCCGTCAGCGAGCGGCCGGCAGCGGATGCAGCGCGACGTTGCTGCCTTATAAATGGAGACGCTATGAGCGGCGGTGCAGGCTACCAGTTGCAGCAATTTATCCCCTTTAGCCATGATGTTTATCTGCGGCTATTAGAGCGGATTGGTGAAACTTACTGGCCCTGGCATATTGCGACGCTGTTGCTGGGTGTATTAGTGCTGCTGCTGGCACTGCGACATCAAGCCCGAGCCGGCAGTATGCTGCTGGCACCACTGTGGCTGGTTGTCGGCGTGGCGTTTTTTCTCCGCCACTATGCTGAGCTGAACTGGGCCGGTAACTATATTGGCTATGCTTTTATCGCCGAGGCGGTATTGCTGCTGGGTATTGCGCTAAGCGGTAAAGGCCTTGCTGAAACAGCAGCCGACAAACGGCCAGCGGTCATTATCGGTTTGATATTAGCCTTAACCGGTCTGGTGGGCTGGCCTTTTATTGGCCTGTTAAGCGGCGACTCCTGGTATCAGGCAGCGGTGTTTGGCATTTATGCTGATCCTACCGCTATCGCCACCCTGGGCCTGCTGCTGATACTGCTAAGAGGCTGGCTATTGTGGCTAAGCGCCATTATACCGCTGCTGTGGCTGGTGGTGTCAGGTCTGACCTGGTGGGTGTTGCTTAACTCTTAGTTCTGGTTAAGTAGCATATCTGCCGGATCCAACACTTTTCCTTTAAATCTCAGCACTTCCTCATCTTTTGCTCATGTATTTTCAGTCTGGTCAGGTCATGCTGCAGCTTTAGCAATCATCAGGAAATACGCGATGCAAACATCTGCACCTAAAAAACCATTCTGGCAAAACCCGTGGCGTATAGCAGGCTGGGGGCTGATTATCTGCTTGTTGCTGCTACCGCTAATCGCTATGCAATTTACCGCACAAGTAAACTGGACCGGCTTCGACTTTGTGGCCGCCGGAATCCTGCTTGCTGGCACCGGCTTATTAATTGAACTTGGCTATCGTTTTAACCGCAGTGGTGCCGGTCGCGCTGGTTGGGCAGTAGCCGTATTAACCTCGTTGCTGTTGATCTGGATAAACCTGGCAGTGGGCATAATTGGTAGCGAAGATAATCCGGCGAATCTGCTGTATCTGGCAGTGCTTGCGTCAGTGCCACTGGGCGGATTATTGGTGCGCTTTAAAGCTAAGGGTATGAGTTATGTGTTGCTATTTACTGCCGGTTTGCAAATCGCAGTAGAGGCAATAATCCAGGTCGGTGGGCTGGGTGCTGCGCCGGTTATCAATGCCGCTTTTGCGCTGTTATGGTTATTGGCAGCCGGGTTATTACGAAATGCCGGCACAATACTCGCCGCAAACGCGGCTTCTGATGCATAATAACGCCATTGTAATGTAGCCCATCGGGCTGCATAAGCCGGGAGTAGTATTGTCTTATGACGGCACAGCGTTATTATTTTGCCGATTTTGTGTTGGATCCGGCACAGCGCCAGTTGTTGTGTGGTAGCCAGCAACTGGAGCTGAATGCCCGTTATCTGGATGCGTTAGTATTACTGGTGCAGGAAGCGGGCAAGCTAATCAGCAAACAGCGGTTTTTTGATGAAGTCTGGCAGGGCACGGTGGTAACTGACGAAGCACTTACCCAGTGTATTCGCAATTTACGCCGTCAGTTGCAGGACAGCGCCTCCGCCCCCCGTTTTATCGAAACCGTACCCAAACATGGTTATCGCTTTATTGCCGCGGTAAGCTGCTCAAGCCCGGCTGCAGCAGTCGAACACCCCTCTGGGCAGCCGGGCCGGCGCCAGCTGCTTTGGCATTTAACCGGGCAGGGGGCATTAGGGGCTGCTGTAGCCGGGCTGATTGGCGGCGGGCTGTATGGGCTGGTTGGCGCAGCACAGGCGCTGGCAACCGGTAGCCAGGCGCTTTCGGTGTTGCTGGTGATGCTAACGGTTACCACGCTGATTGCAATACTGGCCGGGGCCGCGGTGTCATCCGGCCTGGCGTTGGCGAAAATGTGGCTGATCCGGCCATCGGGGCAGCAGCAAAAGCAGCTGCAGCTCAAAAAACTCGGCTATCTGTTACTTGGTGGTGGCGCCGCTGGCTTACTAATCGGTGCCTTTGTCAGCTTATTGCTGCAGGAAACCTTTTTGTTATTTCTGGGGCGCAGCCCGGCGCATATTACCGGTGCCACCGAGGGGTTAATAATTGGCCTGGCAGCAGGCATAAGTTACTGGTTACTGTTAACTGCGCGTCGCGCTGCCAGCCGGCAGCGTTTTAACTGTGTTGCTGTGTTTCAGGCCGCGGTGCCCGGTTTGCTGGCAGGTTTACTAATCAGCCTTGGCGGTGGAGTATTGTTGGCAGGCAGTCTGGCGCAACTGGCGACAGAATTTCCAAATGCAACCGCTGGTAGCTTGCTGGCGCTGGATGCTTTCAGTCCGGCACAAGGCTTCAGTATCGCAGGCGTAATCAGCGCCATGCTGGAAGCCGGCTTATTTACTACCGGCCTGACTTTGGGATTAACCTCCCGATTGCAGCGGGTATAGCCAGCGCGCCTGCCGTTTTAATTGGCAAGCTCATCTGCCAGCTCCTGCACCAGCGGGTTCATAAGTTGGTACACCCAGACTGTCTCACCATTTTGCAGGATTACTTCTACCCGCTCATAACGCACACCCAGCCGCTCATAGCGGTCCAGCGCCCTAAGCTCGGTGCCGCTTACGGTAATAACGAGGCCTTCAGTAACTTCGCCGGGGGCAGGCGTTATATCCAGCGCTTCTTGCTGATAGCCGGGCAGGGCTGCCGGCACGCCTTTGCCGGCGCGGCCCATCACCAGAGCGCGCACCCAGGGTTTTTTCAGGGTACCGTAAACAAACACCGAATAGCTGGCGTTGTCGTCTATTTCAGGTAGCTCAACGGTTGGCTGGTAACCAAAGGGGCTGACAAAGGTCAGCCACAGGTAACCGACCACCACAATAAGCAATGCTGACAGCGTAAGCAGGACGGGGCGGATCAATTTTGTCATGATAAAACCCTGCCAGATAATTTTGCCGAATACAACACTCTTGCTCACTCGCCAGGGCCACTATGCAAGGCTTCTTTTCTTGCACCCAATGACATGCATGCAGAGGGCCGGGTATGCCTCGCAAAAAAATCAATAAAGTGTCAGCTAAATTTACATAATCTAATGCTTGTTAGTGCGGCCAATTACAAGATTATGAATTATATAGTGATATTTTCATGGCTCATTTATTGCTTGAAAGCGCAAACCGAATTGTCGGCTATAACCTATAGGTATTTTTGAATGAAGCAGTTAGCAGTAAAATTTCTGGTAGTAACCTCTTTGTTATTTGTTAGTACGAACCTTTGGGCGAGCATTATTACGTTTAATGACCGTGTATTGTTTGAACAGTTTGTAGCCGAATTTGTTATTGACGACTTAGAAGGATTAAGCCAGGGCACTACCGGCCGCGTGCGGCCTGACTTCAGCTGGACAATGAGTGACTACGGCTGTCCAAACAGCAGCGGTTGTAACGGTTATGGCGCAGGCAATCCATTTGTTAGCGGCGGAAACGACTGGTTATGGCTTTACAATAGTGGCAATTTCAATTTTAACTTTGGTATCAGTGCTTTTGGTTTCGACTATGCTGATCCGTATTTTGCCAGTGCCAGCAACGTCGGTCTTCAGGGTTTTGAAAGTGGCCTAAATGCCAATGGTTCATTTTTTGGTATTGCCACAACTGATGGTTCGTTGTTAACGACTATTAGCTACCAGCAATTTTCAATCTTTCAGGGTATTGATAATGTAACGTTCTCGACCACTGCAAATAACGCGCTGCAGGTATCAGCTCCTGCTACGTTTTCGCTATTTATGTTAGCGCTAGCCGGTATCGCATTTAGCTCTCGTAAAAGACAAAAATAATTTTCTACCAGCTGCCGGGGCGTTTATTGGGCAAGCGTTAGCTTGGCTTTAACAACGCCCTAGTGGCAACCAACATTCTATTATCTGCACACATGCAAATTGGTCCTCAGTAAAATCTCCCCGCGAAAGAAATAGGCACGATAATAGCAACTGGTTCGCCCTTCGATTATGCTGTTATTTGTCGACCAATAGAAAACGCCTGACCAAGGCAGCCCAAAGAAGTAACCCTAATAAGGATCGAACATGAAAGCTGAACGAGATATCGAAAAAACCTATCCCAACAACGAATTTGTAGAAAAGCTGCGGCGTTTAGCGGATGCCATTGAAAAGGGTGAAAAGTTCGAGATCCAGATAGCAGGCGAGCGTGTTTATGTGCCGGTACGCGCCGTGTTTAGTATTGAACATGAGCGCGACGGTGATAGTGAGGAAATTGAGTTTCAGATTAAGTGGACTAACTAAGTAGTTGTAGTAGGTACAACAAGGATTTGCAGTGATAAGCGTGACCGATTTATGCTTCCGTCGACAAGATGGCGATCAAGTTCACACTTTGTTTGATGGCTTTAGTTTTAACATCGCAGCGCAAGAGCAAGTTGCCTTGCTTGGCGACAGTGGCTCGGGTAAGACGACCTTACTGCATTTATTAGCTGGCCAGCTCAGCCCGGATAGTGGTCAAATTGAGGTCAATGGCGAGCTTATTTCTGCTTACAACGAGCAACAGCTCGCCCATTATCGCCGTAAAATAGGGCTTATTTTTCAGCATTATCAATTGCTTGAATGTCTCAGTGTTAAACAAAACATTTTATTTCAATATAAGCTTAACTTCCCCCGGCAAACCCCTGCAGAGCTGGACACACTGGTTGAACAACTTGGGTTAAGCAACAAGCTAAATAAATTACCCAGCCAACTTTCAGGGGGCGAGCAACAACGCGTTGGTATTGCCAGAGCGTTGCTTAATCAACCAAAACTGATTTTAGCCGATGAACCCACCGGCAATCTTGATCAGGCCCGCTCGCACCAGGTCGTCGAAATGCTGACAACTTTGTGTAAAGAACGCCAAATTAACCTGGTTATGGTGACGCACTCACAACAGTTAACCCGCTATTTTGATAGCGTAAAAGTGTTGGCTAACGGCCAGTTTAATGACTGAAATTAAGCTCATTTTAACCACGCATGTTGCCTATTTCCGACGTCATCTCTGGTTACTATTATTGTTTATCGTTGGCTTGAGTTTAGGCAGCGCATTACTTACCGCCATTGCCGGGCTTAACCAGGAAGCCAAAAATCGTCACCAGAAGTCTTCGGCGCTTACCGAGGCGGCAGTCAGTCATATTGCAAAACCGCCAATGGGCCAGCAATATATCGACGGTAAAGTATGGATAGCGCTGCGCCAGCAGGGCATCACTAACGCCCAACCGGTTTTACGCGGCAAGCTAACCTTGGCTTCCGGCAAAACCCTGTTTCTGCAAGGCATAGATAGCCTGATTTGGCTGACCCAACAGGTACCGGTAAGCGCCCCTCAATCAGATAATAATAGCGATGCAGGTTTTGCTTTTGACTCCATCATGATAGACCGCAAAACGGGCGCCAGATTAGCGCTTAATGGCAACACGCTGCAGCTTGCCCATAGCCCGCATACCCCTAAGTTTAGTCTGGTGGATGACATTGGCATCTGGTCGATTACCGATATTGCTTATGCGGATATGCTGCTTCAGGCTAACGGCCAAATCAGCTTTATCGAATTCGTTGGCCTGACGCCCGGGCAAATCCCCAAAATCGAAACCATTCTGGCTTATGATGCAAGATTAGTTGCCGCTCAGGAGCAGGATTTTGATGCCTTATCTGAGGCTTTCTTTTTTAACCTCGCCGCACTGGCATTGCTTGGCTACATTGTGGCGGCTTTTTTAAGTTTTAACGCCATTAAGCTTGCTATTGCTGGTCGGAAAAAGCTCCTTACGCAGTTTACTATTTTAGGCTGTTCGCCCCAGGCCATTCGCATAGCTATCGTTATCGAGTTTACCTTAATGAGCTTTTTAACGGCGCTACTGGGCAGCATGTTGGGGTTTGTTATTGCCAATGCCCTGGTGCTTGATATCAACCGTACCCTGGTGGGGCTTTATCAACTGGAACAAGCGCTTACTATCAGCTGGCAATGGCAAACTCTGGCGCTGGGTTTTGTGGTCAATATCGCCACTATGGTACTAATGCTACTGACCCAAAATCTGTTAGCCCAAAATCTACTGACCCCAAAAAACAGTCTGCAAAATAACAGTCGCTTAGTCTTTTACTCAGTTTTAGCTGCTGTCATGGCGGCCATTGGCTACTTTTATTTCAATGCTCAATCGGAATTCGAGGCACTGTTACTTTGTTTCTTTATTATCTTGCTGTTTGTGCTGATCACACCAACATGTCTGCAACGCTTACTTAGCTGCAACAACCCGTTCGGGGATCCGCTGTGGCAATGGTTGTATGCTGACAGTAAATTGCAGTTGCAAGAGTTGCGGATTGCCATAGTGGCCATTTTGGTAGCGCTTGGCAGTGCCATTGGCATGCAGATTATGGTTAAAAGCTTTAGTACCACCCTTAATGCTCATCTGGAACAACAATTAAGCGCAGACATATATATTCAGGTCGAACAGTATCAGCCGGATCTTCGGGCACGTCTGAAGGCAGATCCTGTCATCAAGCAGGTTGGCATCTATATGGCTGCCGATGGTTATGTAAATCAAATACCTGCAACGCTTGCTAGTTTTGGTACAGGATATCAGGCTTTTTCCCACATTAATCTGACTTCTGGTGACGCGGTTAATGCCGGACACTTTGCCAACAATGGCTGTATTGCTAACGAGCAAGCCCGCATCAAATATAAGCACCAGGTAGGTGACATAGTGGCGTTTCACCAAAACCAGCATACCTTTGAATGTCGGATCTCGGCTTTTGCCTACGATTATGGTAACACGGCTTTAAGCCTTATTACCGAGGAACAAACACTGCGAGCGAGCCCATTGCACTGGCAAGTGTATGGTTTGTCGGTCACGTTAAATGAGCAGATCACAGTAGCGCAACTGACCGAGCGACTGATTAACGATTACCAGATTGATAGCAGCTATATCACTGAGAACAAACGCTTTAAAGAAATCGCCAACAGGCTATTTAACGACACGTTTAAGGTCACAAAAGTATTGAATGGCTTTATTCTCGCCATTGCCTTAGTCAGCCTCTGTATCAGCCTGCTGAGCTTAAGTGCCCAGCATGCAAAGCAACTGGCCGCTTTAAATAATTTAGGGGTCGATGCCACTCAGTTGCAAAAACTAAAGTTGGTGCAAACAACCCTGTTAGTGGGTTTTACCTGCCTGTTCGCCTTGCCATTAGGCTTCGCCCTTGGGTTTGCGTTACTAAAATTTGTGATGCCTATCGCATTTGGCTGGACTATCCATTTGCATGCAGACCTGCCAGCGCTGTTAAGTACCTGTGTGTTATTGCTGGTCGCTGCTATGGTATGCGCCTATCTGCCCGTTAAGCAACTTACCGCCAGTTTGCATCCAAAAAGGCATTAACCGATGATTAAATACGCTTTTCTGATCGTCTTCATGTTACTTTTAACGGTATTGCTGTTGGGCTATGAACCTGCAGCAACGTCAAAAAGCTCGCAAGCATTGCAAACAGTAAGTGGTGAGCCGGTCGACAAAAAAACGGGGCTGGTTTTTCCGCAAGATCATGGCCCTCACCCCGAGCAAGGCATTGAATGGTGGTATATCACCGCGAACCTCACTGCAGACACTGGTGAAACATTCGGTGTGCAGTGGACGTTATTCAGAACACAGCTGCCTTTACCTTTTGCATCAGCCTGGTGGGACAACCAGCTTTATTTTGCCCATTTTGCGCTGCAACAGCAGCAAACCCATATAGCGTTTGAACGCTTTGCCCGCAGAGGACAAGCCGCGATTTCAGCAGGCCCGTTCTCAGCGCAGTTAGATGATTGGTCGTTAAAAAGCACACAGCAAGACTTTTTACCGCTACAACTGCAAGCTGAGCAGGACGGCTATGCAATTGATCTGTCGCTCGGTAATAGCCCACTTACTTTGCATGGTGAAAATGGCTATAGCCAGAAAACAGCGAGCGGCCATGCGTCTTATTATTTCAGCTATCCGTTTTTAGAAACCAGCGGCACGGTTACGTTTAATGGCAAACAATACAAGGTGTCGGGTAATGCGTGGTATGACAGAGAATGGTCGGCAAGTTTACTGGATAAAAGTCAACTCGGCTGGGATTGGTTTAGCCTGGTTAGTGAACAGCACCCCAAACAAGGCTTAATGTTATTTTGTATCCGCGATGCAAAGCAACATTATGACTACTGCAGTGGTACCCGGATTGCCGCAAATGGCGAGGCAACTCAAATCTCCCGGCAAGAGATCAATGTAATCGTTTTAGACCATATCACGATCGATGGCACAGAATATCCAAGTCAATGGAAAATTGAACTGGCTGACGCAACACCTATTCTGATTGAAACCATCACCAAAGATTCTTTAAATAGGCTGTCGACCCAATATTGGGAAGGTCGGGTAAAAGCAACCAACGGATTTAACGGTACGGGCTATGCGGAATTAGCCGGCTATTAGCCGTGTTTGCAATATTCTTCCGGTTCAGCTGTTAGTATTACGCCAACGCTTTCATTAGTTCTCGCAGCTTTCCCAGCTTATACCATCAATAGTGCATTGCTTTATGTAAGTACCATCGGCTTGATACACCTCGCGGTACCATTCCATTTCGTTATTTATCACGCCTTTGTATTCAAGCAGCCGATAGTCTCCCGTATCGTCTGTGCGACGTTTATACCAGTATGTGTATAGCCCTTCAGCTACCGGATCTTCAAATTTGTATGGCAAGGCAGAGAAGACGGCAATCATCTCGGAAAACTGCAATTGTTGGGCTTTACCTCGCAGGTCTACCCAGTCAGCCAATGCTGTATAACTGGGGTCATTCAGGCTTACGGTAAAACGGGAGTCAAAAGACACGCCATTTTCGGTATAATCGACACCGAAATTTCGTTCAACACCGTCGCTAAAGCTGTCGGGCTGACAGTCATCCAGTGTATCGGCAAAGGCCTCTGCACCACTGTTCGACAACGTATAGCGGGTCTCTTCTTGCTGAATGCTGACACTTTCTACCAGTGAACACAGGTAGCTTCCCTGGTTATTGTGGTCCCATTCTACGCCTGTCCATTGGCTGCGCAGCTGGCCGTTGCCCCAGGGTTCACTTGTAACGTTGCGGCGGGAATAAACAGCCAGCTCTTGTGATAACTCATCATTCATCCGCACCATTTCGGATATGAAACCCGACGTTAACCAAACCGATACTTGTCGAAACCAGTTATCTCTGTATTTAAAGTCTGGCTGCACATCTGGCTCGAAATGTTTGTATTGCGCAAATTCAACCCGCGAAAAAACGGCGTCAGGATAGGCGGCTTCAAGTTGCGCTTTGTATGCATAACCTGCTTTTAACCCTTTAACAATCGATAAGGCCAGCGTATGAGTTTGCTGATCGTTGTTGTCGATATAGTCTGAGAAAATGGTTTCAGTAGACAAATTATAGCGGCGCACGGTGTTGGCCAGTGCGTCGAGCAGTTTGTCTTTTACTTGCTGGCGCAGCGTCGCATTATTTTTTAAATCATCACAAGACACCGGCTCATTATTAACGGCATTCAAGTCTGCTTGCAGGTAGTCAGCCAATACGGTGGTCAGGGGGGTAATAGTAAAAATGTCTGCATCAGCCAACGGAATTACCCCTTCCAAACGGGGTGGTCGCACCATTTGATAAGCTTCAGTTACCGGCCCGGTATCTTCATCTATGGCGCCGAGAGGTACATCGACAATAAGGCTGGCATAATTAACACAGCTGCGTTGTTGTTCAGTTAATTCCAGTGAGTAGCTTCCGGCAGCACTGGATACCGCTGAAGGCTCAAAGGTGTCGAGCTCGCCGTTACCATTAATGTCCAGCCAAACTGTCGCCCCGGATACATAGCCATCAATAACCTTACCGTTCAGCGAGAAAAGGGGGGCTGACTTCCCTCCCATTTGCACGGTGTCACTACTGCCTGTGCAGCCACCAAGCGTTAACAGACTTAGCACTAACAATCCTTTACCGGGAAACAACGACATACTGCATAACCTTAAAGATGTATTCAGAAAAATCAGGTGAGAAACAAAACAGAAACATAAGTTTCTATTGCACCAGGTCTGACTTTCACAAAGAACGTTGAAATTTTTCTATTAGTATCATGCACATTGTGCAGCTTGCAAGGGCGAAACGGCATGGTTAGTGTAAGATTTTGTTACAATACTGAGCAGTGTTTACGATGATTTACCGCCAATTCGTGCTAGATTTTTCACTGATGATACGTGACTGGCGGCTATCGCTTTGAGGAAATAATGATAAACAAGCTAACCTTTAGCGCTGTCGCAGCGCTGCTGCTTTTTGCTGCAACTTATTTTTATAGTCCGCAAACTCTGGCAGCATCAGAAAACATGCTTATAGATAAAATGTCTGACCAGGCTTATGTTTTGCGGTTTTCAGATTCATGGACAAATATCGGTTTACTAAATACAGAGCAGGGGGTGGTGTTAATTGATCCGGCCGCAGGAACCGCCAATCTGGAACAATTAAGCCAATTTATCGCTGCTACCTTTCCGCATACGGCATGCTTTGTGTTAAACACCCATGGTCATCCTGACCATACCAGCGGCAACGATTATTTTCAGTCTAAAGGCTGCGCGCTTATCGACAATGTTGACAACTTTGAGGAGCTTCAGGCGCTTCGGTTCAGTTCCCACACCGGTAACGACCAGGTGTTTTATCACAAGCAAAGCAATAGCATTTTTGTCGGCGACATCTATGAAACCAGAGGTAAAGCCATTCCTTCATTCTGGTCTGGCGGTCTGGCGGGGCTTAACCGCGCTGTGGCAGGCATTGAGTCGCTTGGCGATAACTCGGCAGTTGTTATTCCAGGGCACGGCGCGCCGGCAACTAAAGAAAAATTAGCGTTATTCAGAACAAACACCGCAGCCTGGGTAGCCAGAGTACAAGCGCTTAACGATGATAACATGGTCGCCAGCGACATCAGCAAAGATGAGCAAATCAGAAGTATTTATGAAAAATTCAATGTCAATGACGAGCAGCCATACATAGCAGAGCAGGCGCTTATCAGATTTATCGAAAGAACATTGGACACATTTGAGCAATAAATGTAACCAAGGAGCACCTACAAGGAGCAGTCGATGAAGGCCTGGTTTTTAGTTTTATTCGCTGCAGTTGCTCCGGCTTGTGTGGCAACTGTCCATACCGACGTGCCAACGTCCCCCGAGCCGGCAAAGACCTATGTGATTTACCTGCATGGCCGGATCATTGAAAACGCCGGCCCTCGCCCTACCGATCCGCGTTTCGGGCTTTACGACTACCCGGCCGTACTGGAGGCGCTCGCTTCCCGAGGGGCAGTAGTTATTTCGGCACAGCGCCCGCCAGATACTGATATGGACGCTTACGCTGGTATTGTTGTCACGCAAATCGAAGAATTGATAGATCGTGGCGTCCCGCCTGAAAACATAGTAGTTGCCGGCTTCTCGAAAGGCGGTGGCATCGCAATACGGGTTTCCAGTGTTCTGCGACGGCCGCAAGTTCGCTTTGTGCTGCTGGCGGCTTGCCCGCAAGGTCCAATTCCAACACAACTGCGACTAACCGGTCATGTGCTATCGATCTACGAGACGAGTGATAGATTAGCGGGGAGTTGCAAACCTCTTGCGGAGCAATCCGAGCAGCCGCAGTCGTTCAACGAGATCAAAATAGCCACCGGCAAGTTGCATGGAGCGTTCTATCTGCCGCTCGTTGAATGGGTTGAGCCACTACTGGATTGGGTTCACCGAGCCAGCGACTAACTTAGTTAAAACCAGTTTGGTATGAGTTTTGCTCCCTATTCGTTGAAGCTGGTGAATTCTCCCCTTTTTTCGGGGTATTCATGCACATTTTTCCATCAAAGGAGAAAAACTATGAAATATATTCAAAAACTCGCCCTTCCTGCACTTATTGCCAGTTTAATGGCTGGCTCTGCAGTAGCAGCAGAGGGATTATACTCGATGGACAAGCTTGAAGATGCTGAGGTATTTGACAGCACCGGTGAAGAAATTGGTGAGGTCGAGAATATCGTGATGGGTAACGGTATGTCCGTCCATTCATTAGTTATTGAGACTGGCGAAATACTGGGCCTTGGCGGCAGAGAAGTTGTCGTTCAACGTGGCGATTTTACCGTTGTGCCAGAGTCGGGCAAAAAAGGCTTTAGCAACGTGGAGTATGAAGTGCATTTGGAAATGACCCAGGACCAGTTAAAACAACGGCCTGAATATAGTGAGGACTGGTGGAACCAAACCAGTGCTTCGCTGCAACAGACCTGGCAGGAAACCAAGCGTGTTAGCGAAAGCGCCTGGGAGAATACCAAAGAAGCCACTGCTTCGGCCTGGTATGAGTTAGAGGAAGGGGCAGAGGAGTTAGGTGACGACATGGACGATGCGACTAACCATAATTAACTCCTGCTGGTGTTATGCAACTTGTGTTGTGTAACTCGCAGAATGAAACGGTTTACCGTTATTCGGTGACTAAATAAAAAAGAGGGTTACAGCAGCGCTGTAACCCTCTTTTTTTCAGAGCCGTCCTATAGCTAATTTATAGTTATTACTTCATTAACTGCTGACTTAAAAAGGTGTACTCGAGCGCAGTTCTTTTGGCTGTTTCCTGTAAATTCGCTGCCGCAGAGTGGCCGCCGTCAATGTTTTCATAATATTCAAAATTGTGGCCATACTGCTCTAACATATAAGCCATTTTTCTGGCATGAGCCGGATGCACCCGGTCATCTTTGGTCGAGGTTACAAAAAATATTGCAGGATATTCGCCCTTAGGATCAATATTGTGTAACGGTGATATCTTTTCCAGAAAAGCCCGCTCTTCCGGAATATCCGGGCTGCCATACTCACCTACCCATGACGCACCTGCCAGCAGGGTGTGATAACGCAACATATCCAGCAGTGGCACCTGACACACCACGGCATTCCATAAATCAGGCCGCTGGGTGTACATCACGCCCATTAATAAGCCGCCATTTGAACCACCCATAACCCCCAGATGCTCGGGCGAGGTGATTTTTTTGGCAATGATATCTTCTGCTACTGCTATCATATCGTCGTAGATAACCTGGCGCTTCGTTTTTAACCCCGCCTGATGCCAGGCCGGGCCGTACTCACCGCCACCGCGGATATTGGCCAGCACATAAACACCGCCTTGCTCCAGCCAGTTTTTACCCAGAATGCCGGAATAACTGGGCTTCATTGATACTTCAAAGCCGCCGTAGGCATATTGCAGGGTAGGGTTGCTGCCGTCGAGGGTGATGCCTTGTTTGTGCACCACAAAATACGGTATTTTTTCACCGTCAGTAGAGCTGGCAAAATATTGCTGCACCACTAAATCCGCGGCATCAAACCGGGCCGGTGTAGATTTAATCGCTACAATATCAGCGTTGCTGACATTGACCTGATACAGGGTATCTTGCGAGACAAAGTTTTCTTGATTAACAAAAATAATGTCGCTGTCATCATTGGCGGAAGAGACCGACATGGTGCTGTTATCCGGCAACGCTAGCTTGTTGTGCTGCCAGTTACCGTCGTTGAAGTCATAAACGTAGATATTGTTGACCACGTTTTCGAGCACATTAAGCACCAGTTTGCTGGCGGTAATCGCTACGCCATCCAGTGTGGCACGTTGATCCGGCTGATAAACCAATTGCACAGCACCAATTTTATTGTTCTGCAGCCAGTTTTGCATATCAAAAGACACTAAATCGCCACTTTTAAAAGAGCTGGCACTGCCTTGCGGGGTCCAGTCTTGTTTCAGGCTTAAAATAAGTTGCCCTTTAAAAATGCCGTTGATACTGGCGGTGTTGGGGATGGGCAACTGCACCGGGTCGCCTTTTTCCGGGAGCCAATAGTACTCAGACTCGTAAAACGTAATGGCCCGCACCACCATATTTAACTGCTTATCCTGGTGTATAACCGCATAAGGAAATACACCGACATCGGTTTTATTGCCACTGAACACCGTCACCGCTTCGTCCAGCGACTGGCCGCGTTGCAGTTGCTTAATCACATAGGGGTAGCCGCTGTCGGTTAGCATGCCATCGCCCCAGTTGGTGCCAACATGCAGGCTGTCGGTGCTATTCCAGCTTAGGGCTGTTTTTGCTTCCGGCAGATAAAAACCGTTCTCAACGAAGCTTTTACTGGCGCGGTTCCACTCACGCATTTCTACCGCATCTTTGCCGCCATCAGATAACGACACCATGCACAGGTTGTCATTAGTTTCTGCGCATGTGGTCCCTTTAAATACCCAGTTTTTACCTTCAGCGGCAGCGAGGGCATCAATATCCAGCAGCGTTTGCCATTGCGGTTGCGCTTTGCGGTATTCAGCCAGACTGGTTTGGCGTAACACACCTCTGACATGGTTTTCATCCTGCCAGAAGTTGTACACCATATCGTTGCGGTAAGTGCCATAGGGGATTTTATCGGTAGCATTGACAATATTTAACGCCGCTTGCTGATACTGGCTAAAACGCGGGTCGCTGGTAAGTTTATCCAGCGTGCGCTTATTCCAGTTTTTCACCTTGGTAAGGGCCTGTTCGCCTTCAACTTCTTCTAACCATAGCGGTGCTTCGCTAATGCTTGCTGTCATGGGTGTTTGCACTTCTTGATTGGCTTGCTTTGCGGTATCTGCAGGGTTACACGCGCTTAGTAAAGATAAGCTTGCAACCGTGACGATCATTTTTAGTTTCATTGTAGCCTCAGGGTTTTATTATTTTTATTGCACTGTATTCAATGTTTAGGGATTTAATGTATAGGGTTTTAATTTAAATACATGGGCGGCCAATGTAAACCAGATTGTTGCCAGGAGGTTTACCTGGAATTGGTATATTCAGCTTATATTTTCAGTACTTATTTTCAGTACTTATTTTAAGTACTAAGGTATCGGCTACTTTATCCTGAATAGCTTGCCGGTTTGGATCCCAGTATATCTGGATAAACCCCAGCAACCCGGTGGCAAAGCCTGCGCTGTAACCACCCTGGCGACCAAATGCCTGCCACAGCGTCAGCGGTGTGTTATTTAGCTGCACCACTTTTATCGCCATACAGGCTTTGCCAAGCGTCTGGCCACCATTCCAACTGATAAACACCGTGAAGTAAACCACCGCCCAGCCAAAACCAATGCCTAAGTCAGTTAAAATGCCTTGCAGCCATTTAAGCACACTGTGATCCGATTGGGCTAACTTTTGCCACCAGGAGGTGTCTGCTTCTGACTGGGTGGTCGTCTGAATTAACTTATCGGTAGCCTGCTGCGCGGCTTGTTGGCGATGCTGTTTAATATTGCTCATCGCTTTATTCAGTGCCACCGTCTGCTCTGCCGGTGTCAGTATTGAATCCTCAAGCAAGTCTGTAATCATGCTATTAATTTCATCGTCGGTAAGCTTACTGCCACGTAATTGCTCACTGATATTCTCTAACTGCTTATCAGCGCATTCGGCATTGCACTCTGTGCTGGTAAGTGCAATAGCGCTGGTGGTAATTAACACTCCTTCTTTGATGTTGTAGTCGCTGCGCTCGTCGGTTTCCCCCGGCATCAGTGGTAATAAAAACAACGATAACAGCGCGAAGGCGATGACAATATTCCGGCGTCGGTTGTTGTGTTGTAAATGGCAGCGATAAGCCAGATAAGCCGCCACAGGCAGCAGGAATAAAAAGCTGCCGGAGGTAAGTAAAGCGATAAGCACACCATCCAGGGCTATGGCCACACCACGGCGCCATGGCTTTGCCAGGGAGCGACCCACCAGGGCATTGGCTACGGTAAAATCGTGCGGGGTAACCACTTCGCGCACTTGCTGAGACGTGAGTTGCTGACCATTTAAATCAATATATACCCCAGGGGTTGTTTCAGTAATGGTGGCGGTACCGTCAAAATTGTGCAGACTCATGCAATGTTGCTCTACCATTTTAAAAAAATTCAATTTACGCTAAAGCGGCCTAGAAGCGATAGCAATAAGTGCCATTTAATAAGCTTTTCCGGTTTTCAAAGCGCAATGCAGATTGGGTATCGTATTTTGTGATCCTGAGCAATTGATCTAATTGCCATCAGCCATAAACGAGGGTTGGTACTTAGCCCAAAACTGGCTGCTAAAGCGGTTTTGCGGGTCATACTGCTGCTTTAATTGAAAAAATTCAGGCGCACGCGGATAAGCGCGTTGAAATTGTGCCGGTGTTGCGCTGGGTTGATAAGGCAGGTAATAGGTTCCGCCATGCGCCAGTACCGTATCAATAAGCTGCTGACTCCAGCGGTCGGTGTGCTGGCGGGCCTGCTCATCAGTACCCTGGCGGTAATATATAACAAAGGCGAAGGTTTCTTCAGGTGCCCATGCCAGCAAAGAACCTTTGTCGGCTAAAGCATGTCTTACGGAAACATTTAACACATTAACCTTATGCTGTTGCAGCACCGCCGCCAGCTGTGTGGCAAAGCCATCAAAATTTTTAACCGGCACAAAATACTCACGTAAACCATAAGTCTGCTTTGTTCTGTTTGCAGGTTCTAATTCTTTTACGTCATAACTGGCTTCATAGTTGCGCCAATGCACCGCTCTCTGGCGATACAGCACAGGATCCAACCAGGACTGTCGCAGCCGTTTTGCAAAATCATAATCCGCCACAAAATCAGTTAGTGCTGGTTGCCACCAGTAGCGGGTGTCAGGGCTGTGCAGCCTGCTCGCTACCGTAACCGGGCTGTCTGTGATCAACCATGATACTGCGGCGATTTGGTTATAATGCGGTGGGTAAAGCACCGCATTGTGAAACACAACTTGAGAATTATCTCGGATCTGTGCCTGAAAAAAATCGTGGTAGTCCTGTGCAGTCATGTTGGCTACCTGGCGCTGGACCCGGCTGTTATCAGTAAGTTGGAGGCTGGCCTCAAGGATAATACCCATAGCGCCATAGCCGCCGATAGCGGCATAAAACAGCTCGCTGTTATTTTCGGGCGTAGCCGTAATTACGTTGCCATCGGCCAGCAGCAGTTTGATCGCCTGCACTGAATTAATTAATGGCCCCTCGCCAATATAGCGACCGTGGGCGTTGACACTCAGCGAGCCGCCGACAGTAAAGTCAGCATAGCTTTGCATGATTTTTACTGATAAATCATAAGGATCAATATGGTTTTGAATGGCTCGCCAGGTTATACCTGCCTGCACGGTAATGAGTTTTTGATCCGGAGAAAAGCTAACAATGTTGTTGTAACTGCGCATATCAATATGCAGGCTGTCTGCCAATGCGGTCTGGCCTCCCTGGCTATAACGTCCACCACCAACAGATACGGCGCCGCTTGAGTTCAGCAGTTGCTGCACTAATTCCGCCTCAGTTTGGGGGGCAATTACCTTCGTGACAGTGATGGGATTTAGCTGGGTAATATCGTTAATAACAAGAGGGTTAGTGGCTACTACAGACTGAGTCATGTAAGGCAGCAGATAACTTAAACACCAACATAGTAACGCTACCACTATTGCCAGCATGGCAATGCTTAACTTCCTAATCATCTTTCACAGCATCCCTGTCATTTAACAGCGCTTAAGATAATGAACCCCCGCATAAAAAACAATGTGTTCGCAGATATAATTGCCGTACCGTCACGCTGTCCGGGCATTACTTTGCAAAGAGCTGTTCTGCCATAACTTCAATAACTTGCAGACATCTTTTGTTACCTAATAATATTTTTTATTTCATATCACCCCTGCTAGTGTTATTGAGCGTTTAGCCCAGAAGCCGTTGCGGCATAACGCCATGTATGGTTGTTATGTTCTTTGCAGCGTTAAGGAGTGGAAGTTGCCGGTTATTTTATCTATTAAAGCGGTTGTGGCTAAATTGCTACTGGCGATCACTATTATCGCGCTGGCGGTGATGGCGTACCGCTGGCTGCTGCTACCGGCTTTACAGTGGCTGTTTCAGCTTGATGAGCCAACTACCGCGCTGCTGCGCCGGGTGGGTATCTTACTGGTTATGTTATTGGCCTACGGTGTATATGTGCGCTATGGCGAAAAGCGGCCTGTTACCGAATTGCAATTTCCAGTTAGCAAGGTCGCCGTTGGCTTATTGGCTGGTGCTGGGATGATTGTCCTGGTGTCAGCACTTTTATTTTCTGGCGGTGTATACCAAGTAACCGCTTACCGTGGCTGGCAAAGCGGCTTAGCCGATATCGCTCTGGTAATTCTGGTGGCCGCTGTTATTGAAGAAATTGTGTTCCGGGCGGTGTTGTTTCAGGCACTGGAAAGCCAGTGGGGCACGGTAACAGCACTGTGGCTGCAATCGCTGATTTTCTCCTTGCTGCATATCGCTAATATTGATGGCCAGATGGACCTGCAGGCGCTAATTATTACCGTAATATCCGGCACCTTAATTGGCGCGCTCTGGACAGTAATGTATGTTTATGTGCGCAACGTCTGGGTGGTGGCGGCACATCATGCCGCCTGGAATTTTACTGTGGTGCTTACCGGGTTACCGTTATCCGGTCTGGACGACTGGCAAGCAATGGCGCCTCTGCAAAGTGTTTATCAGGGCCCAAGCTGGTTAACCGGCGGCGTAGTAGGGCCGGAAGACTCGGTAATTACCCTGGTCATGGTAATTATCTCAGTAGCCGCTTTACTCTGGTTAGCAAAAAAGCAGCAGCGGTTTTATCCATCAGCCGCGGTGCGCCTGGCGCAGGCTGCTGAAACAAAATTGGCGCGTGCATGCTGACGGTAATCTCTAAAAGGCGATAGAAATTGAAGTTAGTGCTGTTGCCAGCAGAACTTCCAATTGAAAAGCAATGTTGCCAATCCTTTGTTGAGGCGCAAGCTTTTGTTACAACTTAAAGCCGTGAATAGCTATCACTTGATGCTAAATTGATGTTTTTGAGCAAGGGAAGAGCAATGAATAACTTACAAAAAGCAGGTGGTGTCACAGCGCTTCTTCAGGCTGCCATTTACATGTCAGCTTTCGTTTTTTTTGGGGCCTTCTGGAATTTCCCTGCCGATGCTGACGCTGTGCAAAAATTTGCATTCCTGGCTGAAAATCAGGGCATCTTGTCCATCGTAACTTTCACTATCTATGTGCTATTTGGCATCCTTCTGGCGGTATTAGTTCTGGCATTGCATGAGCGACTGAAGGTGAACACCCCAATCCTTTCCCAAATGGCTGCTATTTTTGGGGTGGTATGGGTGGGGTTGGTAATAGCTAGCGGCATGGTATCGAATATTGGCTTAGCTGTAGCTCTGGAACTATCAGTTCAGCAACCAGAACAGGCTATGACACTCTGGAGAACGATTAACGCTGTCGTCGAAGGCCTGGGTGGGGGAAATGAAATTGTTGGTGGGTTATGGGTTCTGTTATTAAGTATTGCAGCGCTTAACGGTAAAGCTCTTCCTACAACGCTTAACTACCTTGGGCTTTTCGTTGGCGTGGTCGGCATTCTCACCATTTACCCGGCTGATATATTCACTGAAATTTTTGGTATAAGCCAAATTGTATGGTTTTCCTGGTTGGGTGTTGTCCTGCTTACCAGTCGCAAAAGCTAACTAGATAAGCAAATAATATAAATGGCATTGCCTGTCTCAACAGCCTGTGCCGTATTTAAAAGGCATTATTTTTGTTGCGTCGTTTCTGTCAGGCCCTAAAAAGCTCATCGCCTACATCGCATCGTTTTTACCGCTACGCCATTTAACGATGTTGCCTTTTTCTGGTGCTGTTTACCGGTTGTTGATGCTGGGTAAAGACGCAACACCCAAGCAAATAGCCTTGTTCCACGCTGCGATAAATACGGTTCCTGCCAAGGTACTTAAGGCAAGGCTCAGGGTAATTTCCCAGACTAAGTATGATGGGTTTACTTCAAATGTACCTGTAGTATATATAGCGGCGACAAACGACAGGCTCGTACCAACAACAAAAAAGCGGGAGTTTCAGCAGGCTTATACCAACATAACGTTTGCAGAAATTAATGGCCCGCACTTTATTCTGCAAACCAACCCCAAAGACAGTGCAGCTGCAATATTAAACGCCGCCAAGCTTCTACTGAACAATAGTTACTGATAACTCATAGGCTGGTTAGCCTGGCCTTCGCTGGCTGCAGTCAATATCAATATTAAATCAAAAGTTCATTAGTTTTATCTGAGGCCGAAATGGCAGTATTGCGATAGCTGCTGTTGGCATTGGTAAATAACATCAAAGCTGGTAAATAGCTCAACCATTTTAAATGCTTGCGTTGTTTAAGTTTAAGGTAAAAGTGGAAGGCATTTTGGTGCTGCCTAAGTTTATAAAACGAACGAAAGCGTGGAAAAAAGCAAGACCTGCCCACGAAGTTCAGACCTATCCTCAAAAATTAATACTTAGTTACTTTGGTTATATTGGCGGAGTTAAGCCCTATTAATAAGGATGTTCCTATGAAATTATCTGCACTACTTATCTCTAACTTTAAAGGAATAAAGGATGAGATAAAAATACTCATCGATAACATCGTTGTTTTAGTCGGCCCAAATAATAGCTGCAAGTCCACAATTTTGGATGCATATGAAGCTTATGTCTCTATGGGTAGTGCGCTAAGCTTGGATCATTTTCACGGTCGAAATGCTGGTACACCTATTACTATTACAGGTGTTTTTAATGATGTGACTCAAGATGATATTGGAACCTTGGGGCAAGAGTGGCATCTGCAAAACGATCCTGAATTTGGAGATTGTGCAAAATTCCAAATCCGGTGGGAAATACCAGACGAAAATGGTGTGAAGTATAGTTTCAGTAATAAGACTAATGACTGGATAAAGGGTGGGGCAGGTGGTTGGAATACATTATTACAAAGTCGATTGCCAATACCAATACGATTGAATCCTAATGATGGTTATGATGCGTTAGAGAAGGTTGTAAAAGACTTGGCGTCAAAAAATGCAGCTAGGAAATTAAAGGACGACAAGAGTAAGGTCGCAGGTATTGTCGCAGAAATCGAAAAACTTGCTAAAGAAGTTGATAAAGAGCTCGCTGGAAGCGTCGGACAATTAAGCGGTAAAATTCAGTTTGAGTTAAATAAGTTATTTCAAGGTGCGACTGTCAGTTTTGAGACGGGAGTTGGGAAGTTTAAGGCAGAAGACGCCATAAAAGATGGTAGTAAGTTCTATGTTAAGACAAGCAATCATCCGTCATCTCTAGAACATCAAGGAACAGGCTTAAAAAGGGCTTTTTTATGGTCTGCTGTAAACGCTTTATGTAGCGAGGGGATGTACAAAAAAGGAACAAAAGTAATTCAAAACGAAACGCCAAAGGTGTTACTTATTGATGAGCCTGAGATAAACCTACATCCTTCTATAATTAGAGCAGCTAGAAAAGCTATCTATGCTCTGGCAGACTTAGATGGATGGCAAGTGATTTGTACAACGCATTCGCCTGTATTTATTGACCTTACACAAGATCATACCACTCTGATAAAAGTATCGAATAACCAACAGGGAGTTTATTACTTCAAGACTGATAAAGCCCGGTTTAACTCAGATGAAAAAGATAACTTAAAGATGTTAAACCGCTGCTGCCCAACAGTTAATGAGTTCTTTTTTTATCCTAATGCTATTTTGGTAGAGGGTGATACTGAATACTTGGCATATCAATACATTATAGAGAGTAGTGGTCTTGAAGGTTCATACTGCGTTATCAATTGTAGAGGAAAAGCTAACATCCCTACGTTTATAAAAATATTCGATCAATTTAAAGCTAATGCTATCGCAGTGCATGATTTAGATACAAAACTTAGAAAAGATGGAAAAGCTAACGCAATGTGGACAATCAATGTAAACATTCGAACTCTAGCAGATGGAACAAATGGTCGAGTTACGACTGTCGTTCACAATCCAGATTTTGAAGGATTTTATCTGAATGAATCACCAGCTAAAGACAAACCTTATAACCTTTTTACTCACTTAACATCCCCTGATTTTGAAACAAATGTTAAGTATAGAGATTTGAGAGAGTCATTAAATTCAATTATTGATGGAACTCACAAAGGCTTATATACGACCCAGGCAGAACTTGATGCTATGTCTTAAAAAGCGCTGCTGTCGGACAAATTTCCCGTTTCGCTCAAAATTGCCGGCAAAGCACGGTTTTAGGCAAAATATAAAACGGAGTGCTAACAATCATAGACATACTTGCTTTTAACTATTAGTATCATTGGGTCCTTAGTTTGAAGTTGTGCTTATTCAAGCGTAACTTTTGTGGTTGGTGTATAGCCAACCCGAATAGATCGTGATGTATCCATGTGGTACTAAACAGAATCTCCATCTGCTCTAGAGCAGATTGACCTTCTGTTTAGTACCCAGAAGATCAGATAATCTCCCCAATTCATTTGTGAATGAATTGTGAATCTAATCTGCTCTCCTGTTGTAAGGACGTATTCAACTAACCGCACTCAAGGGAATTATGTGGTTTAATCATCCTAAGTTCTACTTAGCTAGAAATGAACTAATGAAACAATTAGATCATTTTAAATCATCTTCATCAAAGCCAGAATTAGTTAGAAGAAAATATTTTGGAAGCGAGCCGCTACCTAAGATTATTTTCATATGTGGGGGTGACGAGAAAAATTTTCCCAACAGATTGAAAGTCGAAAACTACATAAAAAAGCACTCAAAAAACAACTTAACTTTTCGAGCAGAATATGCGTGGGAAACAATTGTTGAATCTAAAAAAAAGACAGTTAACGCATTAGAACTTGAAGATTGGCTTGCAGACTTTTCAGACGTGGTCTTGATTTTAGTTGAATCTTTTGGAACAGTTGCAGAGCTTGGTGCCTTTTCAATGGGACCTGATCTTAGAAAAAAACTGCTTCCGATTTTAAATAAAAAATTTGAAAAAGATGAATCTTTTATTAACACAGGTCCTGTAAGGTGGGTCAACAACGATTCAAAGTATGGCCCGTGTATCCATGCGGATTTTGACTCAATATTGACGTGTATGCCTGATGTTTTAGAAAGAGTCGATGTAAGAAGGTCAAAAATATACGCCTCACGGAGCGAAGAAGAAACTTACGGTGAGTTAAAATTTACACGAAAAGAGATGCTTTTTTTGGTTGTCCTCGTAATTATATCAATTGGACCAGTATCTGAAGACGTTGTTGTTAGCGTTTTTAAAGAGGCATTTAATATAAAAGGGAAGTCAGGTGTTGATGATATTGAGTTTTTTATAAGTTTAAGTGTTGCTTTAAAAATGACTAAGAAGGCAATGATTGAAGATGACCTGTACTATTTTTGTAAAGACTATAACAATCTAAAAAACAGTATTGCGGTAGAGCCTTTATTAAATTTATCTCAAAGCATCAGATCTAGATGTCTTAGTCATCTAGTCTATATAAAGGATTACATAAATACTTTAGAGGCGGTGCATAAAATTGATTCTTGACGTGATTCACTCGAAAACCTTTTTAGAAGTCGATTATATTATTATTCTGCTCGGTAAAGTAAATAGCCTGTACTCAAGGTTCTCGATTGATAAAAAGAATGGTAGTGGAAGACGGACTGTCTATCATCCATCTAAAGAATTAAAAGCAGTTCAGCGTGTTATTAATGACCACATAATAACTAAGCTAGATACGCATGATGCTTGCAAAGCTTATAAGTTAGGTTGTACGACAAAGAAAAATGCCGAACCACATTTAAATAGTCGATTCTTGCTAAGAATGGATTTTAAGTCATTCTTTGAGTCGATAGAGTATAAAGATGTACATAAATTTTGCCAAGAATTTATAAAAAAGCATTTTATAGAGTGGACTGATGAGGACAGTGAGATTTTTTCTAAGTTTGTCTGTTACAAAGGAAGATTAGTAATGGGCTCAGTTACATCTCCAGCGCTTACAAATGCGATGTGTGTTGGATTAGATAATTTACTATATGAAAAATGTGAAAGCATTGGAGTTAAATACAGTAGGTATGCGGATGATCTTTATTTCTCCACCGATGCGCCGAACATTTTAAAAAAGTTAGAGAAAGATGTGTACAAAATTGTGTCCTCATTAAAGATTCCATCATCATTAAAAATAAATTCTGATAAAACGTATCACTCATCTAGGAAAAGAAGGATGATAGTTACGGGCTTGGTAATAACTAATTCAGGTACTATATCAGTGGGGCGGGGAAAAAAAAGAGAAATAAAATCCTTAGTATTTAATTGGGAATCATTAGACGAAGAGTTTAAAAAATATACTTCAGGCTATTTGTCTTATATAAAATCTGTAGAACCTGAATTTTTGAATAATTTATGTCTTAAATATGGTGCGGAAAAAATAAGAGTTGTAATGACTTATAACCAATCATTAAAAATATAGTTTTACTGCGCTTAGTGTTCAAGTTTTGCTGTTTGTCGCTGCTAGCCTGAAAATGCTTTCTTACACCAACTGCTTAGTCGCTACCAACACACTATTATTATCCGCATGTACAACCTGGCTGGAGGTGATTCCACCCTGACCAGCTCTGAGTGCCATAACGGCCATGCCGGAGATTTAAAAGATTGAATTTCGATACCGTTAAACAGCAGTTAGTTGAACTGGAACAGCTGCTTGTACAGCCTGCCACTCGATTTTCAGCTGAGATGCTAAACCGTCATCTGGCCGATGATTTTTATGAGATTGCCGCAACTGGGCGCTGTTTTGGTAAAGCCGATGTGCTTGCGCGCCTGCCAGCGGAAACGCCGCCGGTTATAAGCCAGCAAGATTTTGAATGCCGGGTTTTAGCTGATGGGCTGGCGCAGTTAACTTACCGCGCCACGATACAACGTGCAGACAATGACCCAAGTTACTCGGTGCGAAACTCAATCTGGCGTTTTGATGGTGAAAAATGGCAGATGGTTTTTCATCAGGGTACACCGTGCGGACCACTTTAACCACAGGAATTACCAGCCGATGCGCGATGCGTTAAGACAAAAAATTATTGCCGTTTGTGACAAAAAAATCCTCGCCAAAGGCGAAACAGTCGGGGTGTCGTTTTATGCGTTTTTCGCCAATAAAAATGATGACCCCCAGCTACTGATGGAAGCGGCGACGTGGTGGATCCAAACCCACCGCCTGGACCATTTTGAGAAAGCGTTGAAAATAAAGCGGTTGGTTATGGCAGGGCTATAGTTTCACCGCAATGCCAAGTTTATGCGTAACGTCGGACATGAAGAGGAAAGTGAGTCATGCAGCAACTTAGTGTCATTAATACCATTTCAGTGCCTGCTGGCATGGAGCAGCAAGCAGAGCAGGTGCGACAACAGTATGTGGACTACTTTAGTGCACAAGCAGGGTTTGTCAGTTCAACCCTTTATAAATCGATTACCCGGCAGAACGATGACAGCATGCAGTATGTCAATATCGTGGTGTGGGCGTCGTACGAACATTTTGCCGCAGTGGTAAGCAAGGGGTTTGCCAACTCCGACGGTGAAAATAACGATGGCATGCGGGTACTGGGCAGCGGCTTTCCTGCGCCGATAGTGGTTTCACCGGGCCAGTATCATGTTATCGCCAGCAACGGCCTGTAGCTGGAGAGTGTGGGGTCAGGTCTTGCCTTTTGCCTGTGCTAACTGGCAAATCCCGAGGAGCAGTTAGTAAATGTTAGGTTAATTTTAGGCTTTTAACCGACTTTACTGGCTTGGTCCGCATATCTAACAACCGCCACACAACTATTTCATTTGGCTTTTGCATTTTGTAGTAAATCGCGAATGGGAAACGATGCGCCAGCATGCAGAAAATGGGGTCGAAGCTAATTAAAATAGCCAAGGTCAGAACTTATCAATAACCTGTATTTTCATCGGAATTTACTGCGTAAACTTTGTTTCGCCAGCTCCCAATCATGGGTGACTTCATCACTTTCTCTGACAGCAAGCTCAGTCTGCTGCAATGCCTGCTGATGCCATTCGGGGGAGGCCAACTGTTCTGCCCCTTCGGCGGTAAGCTCTTGCCACAAGGTTTCCATAACCTGCAGTTTTTCGGCTGTAGAAAGCTGTTTAATTTGTTCAGCGGTAATCATAAAACTGGCCGTAGTAAGTAACTTTGGCAAAGAATAGCAACAGCGCTTGGATAACTCAAACCAACTGCTTCGTCGCCACCAAAATACCATTATTATCGGCATAGACATACTGGCCGGGAATAAAGTCTACTCCGGCAAACGTCACTGTTAAGTTAATATCACCTAAGTCACGCTTGTCGGTTTTCATCGGGTGAATACCCAATGCCTGCACGCCAAGTGGCGTTTGGCGAATGATGTCGATGTCGCGAATACAACCGTTGAGAATAATACCTTGCCAGCCATTTGCTGCCGCTTGTTCGGCCAGCATATCACCGAGCAGGGCATGGCGTTTTGAGCCGCCACCGTCTACCACCAGCACTTTGCCGTGGCCATTGGTTGCTACCAGCTGTTTTACCTTGGAGTTATCTTCAAAGCATTTAACGGTAACAATTTCACCGCCAAAACATAGGGTAGCACCGTAGTTAGTAAAAATGGGCTCGGCGACGCGAATGCAGTCGGCATGGGCGTCGCAGAGATCGGGTAGGGTGAAGTGGGGCATCATGTTAGTCCTTGTAATCTCAGGGCAGAGTACTGTGCACTGCTCAAACCGGTTTGCCCACGCCAACACGTCGTGAACCCATCCATGGGGACTCGTTTCCGCCCGTCCGGGGCTTCAACGGTTGGCTTAGGGCAAACCTAATCTCGCTTATCAACTCAGGCTTAGCGGTTGGCAAAAGCCTGTTCGAGCTGTGCAACGGAGCACGACACCTAATCTCGCTTATCAACTCCAGATTTGCAGATGGCACAAGCAGGTCGTCAGACCTGCAAATAATCCAGCATACCTTCTGCAGCTTTGCGGCCCTGAGCAATGGCGGTGACCACCAAATCAGAACCTAATACCATATCGCCACCGGCAAAAATTTTCTGCTGGTTGGTTTGCAGCGCATAAGGGCTTTGCTCGGAGGCAACAACCCGGCCTTTGCTGTCGAGCTCCACACCCATATCAATTAACCACTGCGGTGGGCTTGGCTGAAAACCAAAAGCGATAATAACTGCGTCGGCAGCCAGTACCTGCTCTGAGCCGGCAATGGGCTCTGGGCTGCGCCGACCTTTAGCATCGGGGGCTCCAAGCTCGGTGCTTACCACTTTTACGCCGCACACCTTGCCTTCGCTGTCGACTTCTATCCCCAATGGTTGCAGGTTAAATAAAAACTCTACCCCTTCTTCGCGGGCATTTTGCACTTCTTTGCGCGAGCCCGGCATATTGGCTTCGTCGCGCCGGTAAGCACAACTTACCTTGGTAGCGCCCTGGCGAATCGAGGTACGGACGCAGTCCATTGCGGTATCGCCACCGCCTAACACCACCACGGTTTTGTCTTTTAAGCTGACAAACGGATGCTCGGTTTGCCAGCCCATCAGGTTATTAATATTGCCAATTAAAAACGGCAGCGCTTCATGTACGCCAGGCGCATCTTCATTAACCAGACCGCCTTTCATCGGCGTATAGGTACCCAGGGCTAAAAACACCGCGTCGTATTCGTCCAGCAAGCTGTCGAAGCTGACATCAACCCCGACATTGGTATTTAACCGAAACTCGATACCCATGCTTTCAAAAATATCGCGCCGGCGGCTTAATACTTCTTTTTCCAGCTTAAATGGCGGAATACCGAAGGTCAGCAGACCACCAATTTGCGGATAGCGGTCGAATACCACCGGCGATACGCCATTGCGCACCAGCACATCGGCGCAGGCCAAACCGGCCGGGCCGGCGCCAATTACGGCTACCCGGCGGTCAGTTTTAATCACCGCTGATAAATCGGGTCGCCAGCCCATTTCAAAGGCTTTGTCGTTAATGTATTTTTCAATACTGCCAATGGTAACGGCGCCAAAGCCTTCATCCAGGGTACAGGCGCCTTCGCATAAGCGGTCTTGCGGGCAAACCCGGCCACATACTTCCGGTAAGCTATTGGTTTTATGCGACAGCTCGGCCGCTTCAATAATTTTGCCTTCGTTTGCCAGCTTTAACCACTGCGGAATATAGTTGTGCACCGGGCACTTCCATTCACAGTAGGGGTTGCCGCAATCGAGGCAACGGTCGGCCTGACCTTCCACCTGAGTGTTGGTCATTGGCTGATAAATTTCCACGAACTCGATAGTGCGTTCGCTGTGTGAGCGTTTGGGCGGATCAATCCGTTTAACGTCAATAAACTGATATACATTCTGTGCCATAACGTTCCCTTTGCCCTTACATCGCCTGAACCCGCAGCTCGGCAGAAGAGCGAGCGCGGTGTCCCAGCAAGGTATTTAGATCGCTGGTTTTTGGTTTAACCAGCTTAAATTTGCTTAAGTAATTATTGAAATCAGACAGGATGCGCTGCGCTTTATCGCTGCCTGTTTCTTCCACGTGTTGATGCAACAGGCTGCGTAAATGCTCCTGTAATATTGGCGTGCTGATCTCCAGCGCCTCGACCAGCTCCGGGTTTAACCGCAGTTCCAGGTCGTTCTGCTCGTCCAGCAAATAGGCGAAGCCGCCGGTCATGCCGGCACCAAAGTTCACCCCGGTGCAGCCCAGTACCACCACCACACCGCCGGTCATATATTCACAGCAGTTATCGCCGGTACCTTCTACCACCGCTAACGCGCCTGAGTTACGCACCGCAAAGCGCTCGCCTGCCTGACCGGCGGCATAAAAGCGACCGCCGGTCGCGCCGTATAAACAGGTGTTGCCGGCAATGGCAAAGCCGTTTTTGGCAAAGCTGGCACCTTTGGCCGGGAATATCGCTATCTGGCCGCCGGTCATGCCTTTGCCGACATAATCGTTGGCATCGCCCTGCAGCGCTAAGTGCAGGCCGCCGGCATTCCACACCCCAAAGCTCTGACCGGCGGTGCCGGTAAAGCGTAAGCGGATAGGATCGGTTGCCATGCCCTGATTGCCATGTTTGCTGGCAATAAAGCCTGATAAGGCTGCGCCGACTGAGCGGTCGGTATTGCGAATGGGCAGGCTGAGCTGGCCACCGGTTTTATTCTGCACCATTTGTTCGCAGCGCTGCAGCAGCAGCTGGTTAAGTGCGCCTGGATCAAACGGCGTGTTGTTTTTAACGCAATGCAGCGGTTTATCCGAGCTAACACCGCTGGCCTGCAATATCGGGGTCAGATCCAGTTTCGCTTGTTTCTGGGTTTCGCTGGCTTTGGCTTCCAGTAAATCGGTGCGGCCAATTAACTGGGTAAGCTCGGTAACGCCAAGTTCTGCCATCAGCTCGCGCACTTCTAAGGCTAAAAACTTAAAGTAGTTCATGACCATTTCCGGCAGGCCGGTAAAATGGTCGCGGCGCAGGGTTTCATCCTGCGTGGCAACGCCGGTCGCGCAGTTATTTAAATGGCAAATCCGCAGGAATTTACAGCCCAGCGCTACCATGGGCCCAGTACCAAAACCAAAGCTTTCTGCGCCTAAAATAGCCGCTTTTACCACATCGAGGCCGGTTTTTAAGCCGCCATCTACCTGCAGCCGTACTCTGTCGCGCAGGCCGTTTTCAACCAGTGCCTGATGCACTTCAGCCAGGCCCAGCTCCCACGGGCTGCCGGCGTATTTCACCGACGTCAGCGGGCTGGCACCGGTGCCGCCGTCATAACCTGACACGGTAATTAAATCGGCATAGGCTTTGGCCACACCGGTGGCGATGGTGCCGATACCGGGCTCTGATACCAGTTTTACCGAGATCAGTGCCTGTGGGTTAACCTGTTTTAAATCGAAAATCAGCTGGGCTAAATCTTCAATTGAGTAAATATCATGATGCGGCGGTGGCGAAATTAAGGTAACGCCAGGCACTGAATAGCGCAGCCGGGCAATTTCGGCGGTGACTTTTTCGCCGGGTAGCTGGCCGCCTTCACCGGGCTTGGCGCCCTGGGCCACTTTAATCTGGATCACTTCAGCATTAACCAGGTAATGCGGCGTTACGCCAAAACGGCCCGAGGCAACCTGTTTAATTTTGGAGTTTTTCTCGGTACCAAAGCGGCGCGGATCTTCACCGCCTTCACCGGAGTTTGAGCGCCCGCCGAGCCGGTTCATCGCAATCGCCAGCGCTTCGTGCGCTTCGGGGCTGAGTGCACCGATAGACATCGCTGCGCTATCAAAGCGCGGATATAAGTTTTCGGCAGCTTCCACTTCATCAAGGGCTATGCCGTCAGTGTCACTGGCCAGTTGCAGCAAGTCGCGTAAATGAGCGACCGGCCGCTGGTTAACATGGTTACTGTAAACCCGGTAATCTTCGTATTTACCCGAGCGCACCGCTTTTTGCAGGCTGGTTACCACATCCGGATTATAGGCATGGTACTCGCCATCGTGTACGTATTTTAATAAGCCGCCGTGGTTCATTGGTTTGCGCTTTAACCAGGCAATATTGGCCAGTTGCTGCACGTCCTGTTCAAAATCAATAAAGCTGGCACCGCCAATCCGCGAGGCAACGTCGGCAAAGCATAACTGCATAACGTCTTTATTAATGCCTACTGCCTCAAACAGGTTAGAGCAGCGGTAACTGGCCACGGTCGAAATGCCCATTTTCGACATAATTTTATAAAGGCCTTTATTAATACCTTTCCGGTAATTAAGCACTGCCTGGCGGGCACTTAAGTTAATGGTACCTTTTTCAACCAGTTGCTCGACCGTTTCATAGGCTAAAAACGGATAAATACCGGTCGCGCCTAAACCAATTAACACCGCAAAGTGGTGCGAGTCGCGGGCACTGGCCGTTTCAATAATAATGTTGGAGTCGCAGCGCAGCTGAGCATTAACCAGTGCCAGTTGCACCGCCCCGACGGCCATGGCTGCCGGAATAGGAATCAGGCCTTGCTCAATGCGCCGATCGGTCAGGATCACCAGTACCACTTTGTCGTCACGAACAGCAGTTACCACAGCATCACATAACGATTTAGTAGCCTGCTCTAAATTGTGCTGCTGCGGGTCGAAATTTAACGAAAACACCTGGTTTTTATAGTATTTTTCGTCAGCCTGCCGCAGTTGCTTTAAGTCGGAATACATCATCACCGGCGATTCAAACTGAATACGGCGGGCATAACCGGCGGTTTCTTTAAACACGTTGTGCTCGCGGCCGATGCTGGTGGCCAGCGACATGACATGCGCTTCGCGCAGTGGGTCGATAGGCGGGTTTGTTACCTGGGCAAACTGCTGGCGGAAGTAATCGAACAGGTTGCGCGGCTTGCGCGATAACACCGCCATGGGCGTATCATCCCCCATCGAGCCCACGGCTTCCTGACCATCTTTGGCCAGTACCGTCATTACCTGCTCAATTTCTTCATAGCTGTAGTTAAATAACTTGTGATACACCTGCATGGTGTCATCATCAAATACCCGTTTGCCGATTAAATCGGTTTCATACTTTTCATAAGGCACCAGCCGCTGCACGTTCTCATCAAGCCAGCTGCGATAGGTATGACGGGCCATTAAATCATTATCAATTTCATCCGAGCGCCAAATCTGGCCGGTAGTGGTATCGATTGCCAGCATTTCACCCGGGCCAACCCGGCCTTTTTCGACCACTTCATCCGGGGTGTAATCCCAGATCCCGACTTCAGAGGCCAGGGTAATCAGTTTGTCGCGGGTAATCACAAAGCGGGCAGGGCGCAGGCCGTTGCGGTCGAGGTTACAGGCCACATGCTGACCGTTAGTCATGACAATACCGGCCGGGCCATCCCACGGCTCCATATGCATCGAGTTAAATTCGTAGAACGCTTTTAAGTTGTCGTCCATTACCCGGTTGCCCTGCCAGGCTGGTGGCACCAGTAACCGCATGGCACGGAATAAATCCATGCCGCCAGCTAGCAGCAATTCCAGCTGATTATCCAGCGAGCTGGAGTCAGAGCCGGTCTGGCTGACAAAAGGTGCGGCATCCTGTAAATCAGGTAACAATGGTGAAGCAAACTTATACTGGCGGGCACGCGCCCACTGGCGGTTACCGGTAATGGTATTAATTTCACCGTTATGCGCCAGGTAGCGAAATGGCTGAGCCAGTGGCCAGCGTGGCATGGTATTGGTGGAGAAACGCTGATGGAATACGCAAATAGCGGTTTCCATCCGGATATCGGCTAAATCGGTGTAATAGCGCGGTAAGTCGGCCGGCATCATCAGGCCTTTAAATACCGTTACCAGCGATGAGAAACTCGGGATATAAAAATCGGCATCGGCGCTTAGCTGCTGCTCTACCCGGCGGCGCACCATATAAAGGCGGCGCTCTAAATCATGATCGCCCCAGCCGTGCGGCGCATTAACAAATACCTGCTCTATTTGCGGCATCGATTCCAGCGCCAGCGGGCCCAGTACGTTGCTGTCGGTGGGGACGGTGCGCCAGGTCACCAGGCTTAATGTTTCGCGGGCAATTTCTTTATTAATTATCGCTTTAGCTTCAGCCGCTTTTACCGGATCCTGGCTTAAGAAAATCATGCCGACGCCGTATTTTTTCGCCAGATTCCAGCCGTTTTCTTCGGCAATTGCCCGGAAAAAGCTATCGGGTTTTTGCATTAATAAGCCGCAGCCGTCGCCGGTTTTGCCATCGGCAGAAATGCCGCCGCGATGTTGCATCCGATCCAGGCCATTAATGGCGGTTCTGACAATCCGATGGCTGGCCGCACCTTCAATATGTGCTATCAGGCCAAAGCCACAATTTTCCCGCGCCTGACTATGCTGATACAACGCCATGCCTTACCTCCAAACTTGCCTTGCAAATATATAATTATCTATAAAATATGAATTATTATTCTTTTATTATGATTGTTCGCTTGTGAAAGAAAATAACGAGTGTTCTTTCAGTGACTCATGCGTTGTAGTGTATTTGCTCTAAAGTGTTTGCTTGTCTAAACACGGCGAGCTGAACAGGTATACTAAGAATAAGTTAAAAAAGCAAGTGAAGTTTAACCGTCTGGCCGTCTATTTGGAATTGGAACTACTGTGCTTAAAATGAAAATAAATTACATGAATTGGCGTTATTTCCGCCATCTATAGCAGATTGGCATAAAAAAAAGCTGCCGCAGCAGCTTTTTTGGGGCCGGTCGCAGCAATGCTTTGCAAATACTTATGCTAAACACTGCTGCAGGCTGAAACTATTTTTCAAACATGCCTTTAACGGTGGCTTTGCCAGCTATCACCAACTGCCTGCCCATCGCAAATACCTGGTTTATTGCCAAATCATCGCGATTAAGTAATACCAGATCGGCATCAAGGCCAGCAGCCAGCCGGCCTTTCTGGTGCAAACCCAGCACAGTGGCAGGGGCCTGGCTGATGGCACAGATAGCATCACTGATACTGACCTTATGCTTTAAGATGGCATCGCGGGCCGACTGATACAGGGTGCTTACCTGGCCAACCTGCAAACCAAGCAAGTCGCCACTTTTACTGTAGATAGGCAAACTGGCATTACCGTCTGAGCTAAGGGTAAGTTGGATTGGCTCAATACCCGCCTGCAGCGCCTCGGCCAGCGCCTGTGCCGCAGCAACTTCGCCATGTTCCAGATCGTAGGCGGTGGTGCTGGTAGTAAAGTCAATGACGCCGCCCTGGCTGGCAAACTCTAACCCGGCGTTAAATACCGAGCGGTTGCGGTTCATATGGGTAGGGTAGAATTGTTTTACACTAAGCTCAGTGCCGGCAACGGCATCATAAATTGGCTGCAGAATACGCTCACCCGCACCCATATGCACACTGACAATACCGCCTTTGCCAGACAGAATACCGCCCACTTTAGCCGCTGATGCCACTTTTCTGATTTCATCTGTGGTTGGCTGCGATGAACGGTGATCGCTTATGGCGATTTCACCAACCCCGATAAATTTATCAATCAGAATAAGGTCATCAGTAATACTGCCGGTCAGGGTACGGCAAGGCACCTGATAAGAGCCGGTATGACAGTACGTGGTGATACCTTCAGTTTGCAGCGCATGGGCTTTTGCCAGTAAGTTGGTCAGCGTTCTGGTGGTGGCATCGGTGCCCAGTACCCCTATCGCCGTGGTAACACCGCCTAATGTTGCATCTGTCAGCTGCATTTCCGGGGTGCGGCTGGCAAAACCGCCCTCACCGCCGCCGCCAATAAAGTGGACCAGCGAGTCAACAAAGCCCGGTACCGCAATATTGTTGCTGCCGTCTATAACGGTAAGGGGCAGATCGCTGCCCCCAGCGCTGAATTGCGAACCAATGGCAATAATTTTGCCGCCGGCCATAATTATGTCTTGTTTGCCAAGATGCTGTGGCGCGTAAACCTCGACATTTTTAATCAGAAAAATTGTGTTCAAAATAACCTCGTTACTGATAGCCAATAGCAACCGCAACCAGCATAAAGATACTGGCCAGGGCAAACAGCCACAGTTGTAATTTCCAGACGAATTTCAGCCAGATAGTCCAGTCTACCCGAACCACGCCCAGGCAGCCGATAAGTGCGGCAGATGTAGGAATAATGCAGTTAGTCAGGCCGTCACCGAGCTGAAAAGCCAGCACAGCAATTTGCCGGCTTAAGCCGACCATATCGGCCAGTGGCGCAATTAATGGCATGGTCAGCGCAGCCTGGCCTGAACCGGAGGCGACAAAGAAATTAAATACCGACTGAATAACCAGCATCAGCCAGGCAGATAAATAAGCAGGTAAGTCGCCAAGCGCCTGGCCTGAATAGTACAGCAGGGTATTAAGTACCGACGGCGTTTCTGGATTATCACCACCGAGCAGCAGCACTATGCCTTTGGCCATACCGACAATCAGCGCAGCCGGCAGTAGCTCAGCCGCACCTTGCTTAAAACCATCGGCAGCATCGTTTACCCTGAGCCTTTTACCCACTACCGCGATGATGGCGATAACTATACCGATAGTAAAAAACTGGCTGGCAATTTCCGGAATATAGTACTGGCGGGCGGTAACCCCCCAGATAATCCAGATCAGGCCGGCAAAAAATGCCAGGAGAATAACACTGTCGATATTGCTGTAGCTGTTTACTGCCTGCTGCTGTTGCTGGCTTCGTAACTTCTGATCGCTGGCAAAACTGAGCGAGCTTTCTGGGTCGCGTTTAATTCTGGCGGCGTAGCGCATGGTAAAAATAACCCCGAACAGGGTAAACACCAGCCACATCACTAAGCGCAGATCAGCACCCGATAATAATGGGATCTCGGCAATGCCCTGCGCAATAGCCACATTAAACGGGTTCATCCAGCTGGTGGCAAAACCTATCTGGGTCGCTATGTAAGTTACCAGCACGGTGGTAATCGCATCGTAGCCCAGCGCCAGCATTAACGGCAGCAGCACGATGCAAAAAGCAATGGCCTCTTCTCCCATGCCAAAAATGGCACCGCCTAATGAGAACAACACAAACAGCAAAGGAATAAATACAAATTCCAGCCGTTTGGTTTTTTCAATTAACGCCAGAATGCCATTGTGAATAGCACCGGTTTTCATAATGATGCCAAAAGCACCCCCGGTAAGCAGGATAAAGGCGATAACGCCCACTGCCGAGCCCCACTTGTTACCTGACACCATGCCTTCAAAGGCATAGTTTAAAAAGCCGACCCCGCCGCCTTCGGCAAACAGCGGTACGCCGGCACTGCTGTCGGTTGCCAGGGTAAAGCTGTCAGGGTCAATCCGGCTTTTGGCTTTAACGGCACTGTCAGTTTCCGCGGCCACTTCAATAATATCGAATGAGCCGGCCGGAATAAGGTGCGATGCTAACGCTGCCAGGATCATCACAAAAAACAGGATGACAAAGGCGTCCGGCATCGACACCGGTTGTTTTACTTGGTTAGCCATAGGGTAAGCCTTGTAATAGCTATCGGTGATTGGCGGGCGGGAGAGTTATAGTCTCACGCCCACCGCTTTAATAATTAAAAGAAATAGCTAAAGGATACACGATAGTTGCGGCCAAAGGCGTTGTGGTTAATCGAGTCGAAGCCGCGGCTGCTGCCGTACACAGCTGGCGGATCACGATCCAGCAGGTTATCGACAGTAAAGTTTAGCGAAGCATGCTCAAAGTCATAACCAATGTTTGCCCGCAGGGTGGTCCAGGATGACACATCACGATTGCCGTCTGCATCAATCAGCCCTAACTCATCCAGCTCGTCCAGGTTACGGCTACGCAGCCGCGCGGTATCATCCTGATAAGAAGAAGTGTACAGCGCGGTCAGGCCCAGATAAAGCGCCTCACCACTCCAGGAAATACTGGCACTGCCAATGTTTTCCGGGTAACGGAAGGTGCCAATCAGCGCTTCAACTTCATCCGAGCCCGCTTTATTGCGATCAAACTCCAGATAATGAGTCCAGTCCAGATCCAGGCCTAAACGGCCAGCGGCCAAATCAAGCGTATGACTGAAGCGGGCATCAATGCCGCTGACGTCCTGCCGGCCAACGTTGTTCAGCTGGATAACATGGTCGCGGAATAACGGCAGTTCAGCAAAACGTGGATTATCGTACTCAACCCAGGCATCGAGAATTTCTGCCATATTGGCACCGTCATCTTCTACAGTGCGTCCGGCTGAATCGGTAACATCGCAGAGTGCCGGATCGTAGGAGATCCCTAACTCACCGTCAGGTACCAGACCGCAATGGCGGACACTGGCGTCAGTCGCCGTGCGGGCCAACATCGCTGTCATATCGGTATCAACCAGCTTTTTATGCTCAAACTGCCAGTAATCTACCGTCAGGGTCGTGTCCTGGGTTGGGCTCCAGCCAAAACCGACACTGACAGACTCTGAGGTTTCAGCTTGCAGCGCGGCGTTACCCAGCTCCAGTACATTCGGGCTGCTGGTAAAGCCAGCGCCTTCACAGTACAAATCTGATACCGTCTGATTAGCACTGCAGTCAAACGTTGCGGTAGTGGTTCTGAGTTTTACCCCTGCCTGAGTAAGTGATGGGGCCCGGAACGACGTTGCCCAGGAGGCTCGAATAACCAGGCTATCCAGTGGCCGCCAGGTAATGCCAACTTTAGGGTTAAAAGTGCTGCCAAAGTCGTCATAGTGATCATAACGACCCGCCAGCTGCAGCTCGACAGTATCGGTCAGCGGGGCATAAATTTCAGCAAAGGCTGCCATCTGGATCCGGTCGGCGGCAGACAGGCTGGAGCCAAAACCAAACACATCTACCAGATAGCCATTGGCGGCACTGGCCCGGGCATTGGCAGAGGGGGTATCGGTAATTTCTTCTTTACGCAGCTCCAGACCAAAGGCGGAACGCACCAGCTGACCATTAAATTCAAATAAATCGCCGCTGAAGCGTACATCCCAGCCATAAACCGTGCTGACACCATCGCGGGTCGGAACCTCCTGCGCCAGCGCTAACAGGGCTTCGTTGGCAGCATCATTGGCTAAGAATGGGTTGTAAACACCTGCCAGACCCGCGCCACTGCTGCAGCTCAGGCTGTCAGCGTCACTGTCATAACTGGCGATACTGCCATCCTGACATAGCTCGCCGGCAATAGCGGCATGATATTTATAACGGTTATAAATGCCGGCAATCGCTTGCTGCTCTGATTCTGAACGGGATAACAGCACAGCGGTTTCCCAGTCCCAGTTTTCTGTGCTACCTGCCAGACTGCTGACCAGCCGGAATGAATCACTGGTAACTTCTACTGTTCTGGGCGTATTAAAGCGGCCATCAAACCTGAACCCCCACAAGCGCTGACCTGCTTCACTGGTAAAGGGATCGATGTAAATTTGATCCAGTAAGCTGTCACGAACCGCAGCAGGGAACACGTCAAGTGCCGTTTCCTGCACCCATGGGCCTTCTTCATCACTTATCTGGTTAATCGGCGCCGGGCTGGATGAGGATACAGACGAGGTATGACTATAGAAGAAGTCGGTATTCCAGATCAGATTGTTGCTGAATTCTTTACGGAAGTTAAAACCGGCAGAGGCGCTTTCAAACGGGGTTTCCAGCACATCGTCCTGATTAGCATAGTAAGCGCAGATCTGTTCGCCCAGTTCAGTAGTCACTAGTGGGCTGGTGCAGCCGGGGCTGGCTATTTCGTTGCCATCTACCGTAGACCAGTAATAAATATTCGGTATGCCCTTGGGTAAGTAAGAGTAATTGCTGACCAGATTGGGCTCACGGGTAAACTCACGGTCCTGGGCGGTGTAGCCTTTGCGATCGTATAAATCGGCGAACAGGGTTAAATTGCCGCCAGCCAGCTCAGTGCCTATCACGATATTGGCATTTATCCGGCTGTCGTCTGATGAGGCTGTACTGTTGCCATAGGATAAATTCAGCTCTGCGCCTTCATAATCCTTCTTCAGAATATAGTTGATTACCCCAGCCACGGCATCAGCGCCATAAATCGCTGAAGCACCGGTTGCCAGCACTTCGATCCGCTCAATTGCTGCTAGCGGAATGCTGTTTACGTCGACAAAGTTCTGGGTGCCTGCTGCAAAAGAAGATGCCGCAACCCGCCGGCCATTTACCAGGGTAAGTGTTGAAGAGGGGCCCAGGCCACGTAATGACGCTGCCGCCTGGCCTGCAGGAGTAGAAGTTGATGTCGCGCCGCTTTCAGAGGTAGAGAAAGTACCACTACCGCCACGTACCTGGCCTAAATCTTTCAGTAGATCATAAACTGAACTGGCACCGGAGTTTTTAATGTCCTCAGCTGAAATAACGACTAACGGCTGGGTGCCTTCCAGATCAACACCTTTGATCCGCGAACCGGTTACTTCAATTCGTTCGACTTTTTGTTCTTCTTTGGCTGTTTCCTGCTCTGCATAGCTAACAGGAGACGCAAGTAAGCTGCCGGCAATAGCCAGCGCCAGCGGGGTTAATTTACGCATAATAATACCTGTGTTTTTCAGGCACGCGATCAGCTAAGGATCAGCCATACCTGATATTTGCTTTATTTTTGCTGTAATGGGTTTGTTGGAACTGAGAACCTCAGGTCAACCGCAGTTGCCTGATAAGTTTCTATTCGTTAAACCACTCGGAAAGGTAGTAGGACGAATAGTGATATGAGCCGAGCATTAGTGCTTTCTTTAACATATCGCTACTTTGAAAAGTGAGTATTTAATTAAAAAATATATTTTTTGCTGTTCGGTACTAACCAAATTGGCGCCAAAAGCAATCTTATTTCTACTTCTAATTGGCAAAGAAGTCAATACAGGATAATCTGTATGCCTTAAATATGGGGTTAGCGCCTGGCGCATTATCAGTAGTCTGCAGGCCCTGGTGGCCTGAAAAACAATAAGAAAGAGCCGATGAAAAAAATAACTACTTGTTTATCAGCCATTTTAATGGCAATGCCGGTTTTTACTCTTAGTGCCAATGATGACAATAGAACGATGCCTGAATACTCGATGCTATTGATGGGAGGAGGGCTTGCTACCTGCAGCTCAACCAGCACCCGGCATTGTCTGAGTAGCGACGTATTTTCTGATGCAGCGAAAAAGCACAGCTTGTTTCAGTTAAGTCCCGAACATCTGCAAGCAATTAACAGTAAGAGTTTCTGGTCAGAAGATCGGATTATTGAACAGCAGCAAACCCTGGCAATTTTAGAGTTTTTGCGTGGACAGCTGGCTAATGACACCGTATCTGAACGCGAGTTGCTTCGGTTATGGCGCAGCGCAGAGATTGAAGTCGATGGTATCTGGGTATCTGGCCGGGCGGTTTATAATGGCTTAAACGGCCGTGAATTAAATTTTGTACTGGATCAGCTCGAAGTGCCGGTAATGACTGAGAGCAAAGCTAATCGCAGCAGTCAGCGCAGCAGGGAATTTGCCGATTTAGCGAACACCAAAAATAATTTCACTAAAGAATTGTATCAGCAATTTGTTTCGATGGCGCAACAGATCGCGGGTGAGCAGCGTAAACCCAGGATCCTGGTGGTCACTGCGTCATCACGTGACCCATTATCAGCTGTTGATTTTTATACCAATTTATTTACAGAAGCCGGTGCGGATGTCAGTTGGTTACCGATCAGTGCTGCTTATCAGGCCGCATGGCAAAGCGGTGATAAAAATAGCTGTGCTGAACTGGATAAACATCTGGCAGAACAGCATGGCAGTTACCAACGCCGTCGCGTTTACCCGGATTTAATGGACCAGAAAACAGAGTTTTGCCAGGCTGGCAGTAAAGGCGCGGTAGCGAAAATTCGCCGGGCAGATGGTATCTTTTTTAATGGTGGCGACCAGCTCTTAACCTTAAAAGCGCTGCGGCTGGATGACGGCTCCGCCTCAGCTGAGTTGCAGCAAATAGAACGAATGCTGGCAGCGGGACAAATTGTAGTGGCTGGCACCAGCGCCGGCACAGCCGTGATGTCGGGTGGCAGCTTTAATGGCCAACGCACCCCGATGATTACCAATGGTGATAGCTTTAATGCCATGCAATTTGGCGCCTTTGATCTGCCCGCGCCGGAACCAGGCTGTGACAAAGATCTTAGTTGTAACAATGGCCTGGCCGAAAGCCACCTTACCTATAGTGGCAGTGGTGGTCTGGGGTTATTTCGCTGGGGTGTGCTTGATACTCATTTTTCTGAACGTGGCCGGCAGGGCAGATTGATCCGCTTGTTGCATGATACACAGAGCCGCTTCGGCTTTGGTATTGATGAAAATACCGGTTTGCTGGTTGGTTTTGGCGGTGATGCTGCACAGCGGGCCGTGCGAATGGCGGTAACTGGTGAGTCAGGTGTGTACGTTGTTGATATGAGCAATGCCAATAGCAGTGGTGAAGGCAGTGCGTTGACTCTACGCAATGTGGCAACCCATTATCTGACCCGGGGTGATGAATTGGAGATAAATGCCAATCTGTTACGCAGTCGGTTTGCCGACTGGAAATTTGCGCCCAACAATCTGGCTCAACCGTTACTTAGCTCAGGTGAAATATTTGAGCGCGACAATTATAAGCAAGTTAGTCATTTGCTGTGTATAACCCAGGCACGTCAGGCGGAAGGACGCGCTGTTAAGGTAGGTCAGGGTTATGCAGTGACGGTGTATAAAGACCATAGTTCTTATACCCGTCAAGGCAGCTTCAAACAGCAAGCCGAAGAGATTGCATACTGTTCATATCGGAATATGATGGTAGATCTGCAACCTGCCAACTAAGATAGTTGTGGATAATGGCTTTGTAAAGGGTATCGAATAATGCAAAGTCCGGTGCACCCAAAGGTTAAAGCTTTTGCTGCATTGATTGTGCGCTGGGGCAAATTTCGTCTCGGCCTTATATTATGGCTAAGTTTGCTGGCCTTGCTGGTGATAGGACACTATACCTACGCTGCATTGTTTGCAGTGGTGGTTGACTGGTCAATGTTACGGGCCCAGTTGATGCTCGTTATGTTCGCCAGCCCGGTGGTTATTGTTAGCATTTTTTATCTGGTGCTGCACCTTAACGCTGCTTTGTTGTACCTGAAAGACTCTGCACATCAGGAACGCCTGCTTAACCAGAATATGCAGGACAGTATCCGTCAGCTTAATTTTGAAATAGAAGAGCGCAAGAAAGCATTTCAGGCTAAGCGACGTGCTGTTGATGAGCTGCGTAAAGAAATCTCTGAACGTAAAAAAACCCAGCAGGAACTGGAAGAGCAGAGTTTGCTGATCCGTTCGATTGTTGATAGTTCACCTGACTTGTTTTACTACCGGGATGAAAACGGCCACCTGGCCAGCTGCAACAAAATGTTTGAAATCATCATGGGGAAATCATCACAGGAACTGATTGGTTTTCATCCTGCGGAACTCTATACCGAAGACAGTGCGCAGGCGGCTATTTTAACAGAGTATGAAGCCGCGGCCGAGCACACTGAATTAACTCTGGATGTTGAATTTGTGAAGCAGGACGGCCAGATCCTCTGGTTTGAAATGCGCAAAGTTCCATTTTACGATGGCCAGGGGCGTTATATCGGCTTACTGGGTTTTGGCCGCGATATCACTTCTCGAAAACTGGCAGAGCAGGCACTTGAAAAAGCCTATCAGGACAAAGGGAAATTTATAGCCACCTTAAGCCATGAGCTTAGAACACCACTCAATGGTATTGTCGGCTTAAGCCGGCGTTTACTTGACAGCACCCTGGGGCCCGAGCAGCACAGTTGGGCCAATACTATTTTCAGCAGTGCCGAGACCCTGGGTAACATTTTCAATGATATTATTGACTTAGATAAAATTGACCGGCAAGACTTAGACATTGTTTTTCAAAGTATTCATATTCAAGGCTTTTTAAATGATATTGCAAACTTCGCCGAGCTGATTTGTCAGCAAAAAGGACTGAATTTTGAATTGCGCTGTCAGGGTGACATGGATATCTATTTGAAAATTGACGCGACCCGGTTGCGTCAGGTGTTATGGAACCTGCTTAACAATGCCGTTAAATTTACCGCGCAGGGGCAGATAACCCTTGATTGTACTCTGCAAACTAACCCCGCCGAGCTGTTGTTTAAAGTACAGGATACCGGTATTGGTATTGCCAATGCTGAGCAGGAACGTATTTTTGACATGTATTATAAATCTACTGATGGCCGTCGTTTAAGTATTGTGGGTTCTGGCATTGGCTTGTCGGTGTCACGCGCATTGGTGGAGGCGATGGGTGGAAAAGTCTCATTAACCAGCTCGCCAGGCGAGGGCAGTTGTTTTAGTGTATTGCTGCCAACTGAGCAGGTCAATGCACCAAGTGAAACCACAGTGTCCTGCCCGGAACTGGTTATACTATTGATTGAAGATGTCCCCCTTAATGCCGAAATTGCTACCGCCTTGTTAGAGCAGCGAGGCCATAGTGTTATCCATGCAGAAACAGGCGAAGATGCTATTGCCTTGCTGGAAACAGAAGACGATATCGATTTGGTGTTGCTGGATATGCAGCTACCCGATATGAGCGGGGACCAAATTGCCCGTTATATTCGCAGTGAGAGCCATTTGCAAAATATACCGATAGTAGTACTCAGTGCTAATGTCAGAAAGGCTGAAGAGCAGTTGACTGATGTGCAGGTGGATGGCGCGTTGGCCAAACCAATAAACACGAATAAGCTTGATCAGATGCTGGCGAAACTTTTTTCGCCCAGTGCATTGAAGCTACAGCAGCTAAGCCCGCGTACAGAGGTTGCTTCAGAAAACCAGATCCTGGATCTGGCAACCTTACAGGATTACATGCAGTCACTGGGACCTGAAGCGATGAAACGCAGCGCTCAGCTGTTTGCGCAGCTGTTACCCGGTTACATTAATAAAATGATTGAAGCTGCTGTGCAGCAAAATACGGTAGAGTTTAAAGAGTCGGCGCACAAACTTAAAGGTGCGGCAGCATCAGTTGGTCTGCTTTGGGTGCAACAACAGGCCAAAATGTTTGAACAAGGGCCAGTAGTCTGGCAAGGACTGGAGCGGCAGTTAGTTGACTATCACTTAGAAACAGAGCAGCACCTGGCTGCTCTGCAACACTTTATCGAAGCTAACTAATACCTCGTTAGCTTGCTGATGGTTACTTATCGATTTTACCAACGAAGCGATAACCTTCACCGTGGATAGTGCTGATTAACTCAGGGCTGTCGATATCTGATTCGAAATGCTTACGGATACGACGGATGGTCACATCTACCGTGCGGTCGTTTGGACGTAATTCACGGCCGGTCATGTGTCGGATAAGCTGTTCACGGGTAAAAATTTTACCCGGCGTGTCCAGCATCAGACGCAGTGCCCGGTATTCGCCTTTAGGTAAACGACGCGCCATACCTTTGGGTGATGTCAGGTTACGACTGTTCTCATCCAGGGTCCAGCCATTGAACTTAACAATACTTTTATGTTCTTCAACCACAGGTTGAGCGACAGTACGGCCCAGCAGATTGCGGGCGCGAATCGTTAATTCACGTGGGTTAAAAGGTTTGGTCAGATAATCATCGGCGCCAATTTCCAGACCCAGGATCCGGTCTACTTCACTGTCACGGCCCGTTAAGAAAATTAAACCAATGTTTTCTTTCTGGCGTAATTCGCGCGCCAGGATCAGGCCATTTTTGCCTGGCAGGTTAATGTCCATAACAACCAGGTTAACCGGATTTTGTTCCAGCTTTTGATACATCTCTTCGCCATTAACTGCTTCGATGACATCATAGCCTTCACCCTGGAACAGATTAACCAGATTGAGTCTGGTAACTTCTTCATCTTCAACGATCAGAATCACAGGTGTTTGCATTAGAGTTAAACCTTATGTTTTTTTTGTGAACAGTATAGCGTACTAATTACTATAGTTGCTGTGGACATGTCAAATATTGGCGCAATTATAACGGGCCGGCCAATTGTTAACAAGAATTTTGTTAACAATTGGCGCTGAATCATTAGTAACTACTTATTAAGGGTTATAAATTCCTTTTAATACAACAAAGTAATTTTATTTTTTGTTTTTATAACTGTTGTCTATTACCGGAAAGTCAATCAGTATCTGCACACCCTGGCCCAGGGTACTGTCAAAATTGATGGTGCCATTTAATGCTTGCGTCACCAGATTATAGACCAGATGCAATCCCAGACCACTGCCACCTTCACCCCGTTTAGTGGTAACAAAGGGATCAAATATTCGTTTCTTAATATTCTCAGGTACACCACTGCCATTGTCTCGGTAATACAGCTTGCAGCGGGTGCCGCTGATTTTTACTGAAATAGTGATTTCACCCTGATCGGTATTGTCAAAAGCATGGATCAGACTATTCATTATAAGGTTAATTAAAATCTGGTTTATTGGCCCGGCTTTACTCTCAATAATCAGTTCCGCCGGGCAGTCAACCACGACCTGGTGATGATGTTTTTTAAGGTTTGGGCGTAATGACAACAACACTTCATTAATGAGTTGCGCCATATTGAAGCTGCGTTGGCTGTCATTCGATTGGTCAACCGCAACTTGTTTAAAGCTGCTGATTAAGCTTGCTGCACGTTCCAGGTTGCGGTAAATGATACCGAGGTTTTCTTTGCTTTCACTTAAAAACTTTTCCAGCTGAGAGGAGGTCAGTTTTTTATCGGTAAATGCCCGTTCAATTTGAGTCAGCCTGTCCTGCAATAAGGTTGAAGCGGTTACCCCAAGGCCGATTGGGGTGTTGACCTCATGGGCGACGCCTGCCACCATCTGGCCCAGACTGGCCATTTTTTCCGTCTCGACGATTTGGTTCTGATATTGATGTAAGGTTGCCAGGGTATTCAGCAGCTCCTGATTTGACGATTTCAGAGCATCGGTGCGCTCGCTCACTTTCTGCTCTAATTTTTGATAAAGTTCACGAATTTCTGTTTCGGTTTGTTGTTGTTTGAACATTTGCCGTTCAACTTTGTCCAGCATGGTATTCAGTGCTTTGCCAAACATATTAAATTCTGTTACATCGCTCTGCGCTACCCGCAGATGATAATCTTTATCTTTGGCGATTCGTTGCACTAATTGTATTAACTGGTTGATCGAGCTAGTAAAACGCTGCTCGAGCTTCTTAGTCAGAAAATATGCGACAATTAAAGCACACAGGATAATTAATAAATCGATTAAAATGCTGTTCTGAATGTATGTCTGCAATTCCTGCTGGCTGGCTCTGATAAAAACATAACCAGCAAGGGTATCGCCAACCCTGATTTCCCGGCTCAATTCTATGTAATTATCACTTAATTCTGGTTTTAAAAACGCGGCCACGTTGTCGTACTGGGCTGGATAAGGGCCGATGCCCCGGGTGTTATATATTGAGTACAGGGCTAATTTACCCGTTGTATTTTGCACTCGGTATATATGGATGTTGTGCAGCATAGGTACTGCGGCAAAAGAGCCCAATCGGTTTTCTTCAGTGTGCGCGAAGTCGTTATAGATATTTTCCCGCTCATCGGCAAACTCGGCCTCTGATTGCATTATGCGTTGTTCTGCGGCAATAAAACTGGCTTGTGCATTAAACGCTATGATACTGGCGTAACTTTGCAGTTCTTGAATAAGTGCCTGACGCTGTTGTCTGATATCCTGTAAAGTCGAAACGAGCATAGAAACGCAGATAGTCAGGCTGCAAATTGTCATCACTCCGACAAATAGTACATTTCTGATCGTACTGGTTTTTGAACTGGTGTTGACTACTGCTTTCATGCATTGCTCACTTATAGCTGACATTGCTGCAACTGTTCCAGATTAAGCATTGATGTTATGCAGTTAAAGGCGTTTTAGCAAACCTGTTTGGTAATTTTCTGGCTGGCAGGTATAGTTAACTGGATTGTTTCCGGTAGGTGTAACAAATGTCGTTATGGCAAACTTACAAAGACAGTGTGTTTCTCTGCCGGCAACGCCTGGCAATTCAGTTAGATTTTGCGATTATCAGTGCCCAGAATCCGGCAGGTGAATTAAAAAATCCACATGTCAATTTGTGTCTGGATAAACAGTTTGAAGCTATATTACACCAAGCACGTCTACCCTTTCGCGCCGTAGTCGGGGCATCTGCAGATCTAAAATTTCAGGAAAAAAGCTGGATAGTATTTTGCGATAAATTGCAGGCGTTACAACTGGCGCGTAAGGTGCGGCAGAATGCTATTTACTGGGTAACCAATAATAAGCTGTTTCTGGTTCCGGTGTTGTATCAGGAAACCGAAGAATATCTTGGTTTATTTGAAAGCAGAGTAATTTTGCTGGCAGATTAACGTTGCCGCTTTAGAATGGCCAAAATCACCGGCAAATCTTCCTGATACTCTGCCTGGTATTGGCGCCGGGTCATATTTTGTTCAATTCTCTGCTGCTCGCTGCCCGGTTGTTTCAGCAATGGCAGAAAATCTGCCACGCAAATACACAGCATTTGTAATTCATTTTGAGAAGGCAGTTTATCTGCCCGGTACAATTGATGGGGACAGGCTTTAATCCGGTTTTTATTTTGAATACACTGCTGTGCAACATCGGCTTGTGCCGGCATAACTGCTGTTAAAGTCAGTGCTATCGCCAGAACTCGCCGTGTCAGCATAATTAACCGCTGTGCCATCGCCTTACCTTTTAATTGCCTGATATATCACAAAGCCATTAGCTTTGGCCAATATTGCCACTTTGCCAAAGGTTTGTTCAAGTAAAGTGTGGTAGGCCAGATGTGAATTGGCAACAATAGTTAAACTTCCAGCGGAGTTTAAACGGCTTTTGCTTTGACTGATAAACGCTTCGCTAATGCTGTAATCGGTTTTAATACCCGTGTGAAACGGTGGATTACTGACAATATGATCAAAGCTTGCCGGTTGTGTCGGTAAGCCATCTGCTGTTACTACTGTGCCTTGCAGGTTATTGGCGCTTAAGGTATGGCGGGTAGCTTCCGTTGCCAGCGCGCTAACATCTGAACAATACAAATTAAGTGCACTATGGCGTTTCTTAAGATAGGCGCCAATCACGCCGCTGCCACAGCCAAAATCTAACACACTGCCTTTAGTAATATGATCCAGGTTATCCAGCAATAAAGCGGTGCCAATATCCAGTTTGCCATGATTAAATACCCCGGCGATGGAGCAAATGTTAAGTTCGGTGCTATTGATTATTAGTTTGTGCTGGCTGAAAGCGGGTTTGCTCAGCGTGTGCAGTGAACCACTGAGGAAATACCACAGGCAATGTTTGGCATTGTCCAGTTTGTTGGCCTGCAAACCTAATTTATCGGCATGGCTGCTGAGGCTTTTAATGCCGCCCTTATTGTCGCCAACCAGATAAAGCTGGCTGTTACTGTTTAGTGCCGGAGCAATGTTTGCCAGGGTTAAACTAAGCTGCTCTTTACTCTTGGGGTAAAATATTACCACTGTGTCAAATTGCTGGTTAAACGTTGGCAAAGCACTGAAATAGCAAGTTGCTGTCGGATGGCTCCAGCTGCTGGCAACCGCCGCATTAGTCGTGTAACAGCTGAGGGTGGTATCTGTAGGCAGGTTTGCCTGCAGACTGCGACAGAGTTCATCAGCTTCTGGTTCGACAATTAAAATATTGCCGGTTAAATCGGCAATATTACGCAACAGCATCTGGCTGGTGTTAGTGAGCATTAACTTATCCTTTTAAACATTAGATCCCAGACGCCATGGCCGAGGCGCTGCCCACGTTGCTCAAATTTAGTAAGAGGACGCTGCTCCGGTCGTTCTACATAATCGCCGGTTGCAGATAAGTTGGCAAAGCCATCGGCTGCCTGCATGACTTCAAGCATATGCTCAGCGTAGTTCTGCCAGTCAGTAGCCATATGGAACACCCCACCAACCTGCAGTTTCTGGCGCAGTAACTGAACAAATTCGCTTTGAACTATTCGCCGTTTATGGTGGCGTTTTTTATGCCACGGATCAGGGAAAAAAAGTTGTACGGTACTAAGGCTAGCGTCGGCAATAGTGTCATTGAGCACTTCCACTGCATCATGTTCAAATAAACGCAGATTACTCAGACCCACTGCCGCGGCATCGCCAAGACAGGCTCCCACACCAGGTTTATGTACTTCTATGCCGATAAAATTCTTATCAGGGCTGTTTTGGGCCATTTCAACCAGCGATTTGCCCATGCCAAAGCCAATTTCCAGCACCACCGGCGCAGTTCGACCAAACACCTCAGTCAGGTTTAACGGCTCGCTCTGATAATCTAAGCCAAATGCTGGCCAATGGTTATCGAGCGCATTTTGCTGGCCTTTGGTCAGCCGACCTTCACGTAGCACGAAAGAGCGGATTTTACGCATGTAAGGCATATTGTCGCTTTGCTCTGTTGCCGGTTGTCGGGTTTCTGGTTGCTCTGGGGTGGTGGTCATTTATGGCTCCATAATCAAACTGCGGCGCACATTATGCGGATATTAACGCTGAAGCTCAACTGACGTTTTGCGTTGGCTTTCAGTCGTAAGCTGCTTATACTGCGCAGCTATTAGCAACCCCGGGTGATGTATGGAGAGTGCTGTTGCAAAAAGATACTGCTAATTGGTTTTCAGATCAGCTGCTTAGCTGGTATCAACTGCACGGTCGTAAAACGCTTCCCTGGCAGATTAACAAAACACCTTATAAAACCTGGCTCAGTGAGGTGATGCTACAGCAAACTCAGGTTGCTACCGTCATTCCTTATTTTGAGCAGTTTATTCAGCATTTTCCAGATGTGAAAAGTTTAGCTGCTGCGCCGCTGGATCAGGTGCTGCATTTGTGGACCGGTCTTGGCTACTATGCCCGTGCTCGTAATCTACATAAAACGGCCCAGATTATAGCGACTGAATATGACGGCCTTTTTCCTGTTGAATTTGCCCGGGTGCTGGCGCTACCAGGGATTGGCCGCTCTACCGCCGGTGCCATTTTGTCGTTAGCGTTGGACCAGCATTACCCTATTTTAGATGGTAATTGTAAACGGGTATTGAGTCGATTTTCTGCGGTTGCAGGCTGGCCAGGCAATAAAGTGGTAGAACAGCGTTTATGGCATCTGGCTGAACAGGTAACCCCCGATGGGGCTAGGGTAGCGGCATTTAATCAGGCAATGATGGATCTGGGGGCAACATTATGCAGTCGCAGCAAACCGCGCTGTGGTCAATGTCCACTGCATTTAAAATGCCGGGCAGCTCAAACCGGCGAGCAAACGGCTTATCCGGGAAAAAAGCCGGCCAAAATCATCCCTGAAAAGCAAAGCTTCTGGTTGATGCTGCAGTATCAGCAGCAAATCTTATTGCAGCAACGCCCAGCCAGCGGTTTATGGGGAGGCTTATATGGGTTTGTTGAGTTTAGCAGTGAGCAGCTACGATCAGATTATTTGCTGTTAAATGACGTTAAGGTATCAGCTACGCTGGAGCTACCGGCATTTCGACATACCTTCAGTCATTTCCGTTTATGGATAACGCCTTTGCTGGTGCAAGTTGCTATAAAACCTCAGCTGGTGCAGGAGCAAACTGCTGCACAATGGTTTACAATAGCGCAATTACCGCAGGTGGGGTTATCTGCACCAGCTAAAATACTGCTGCAACAGCTGCAGGCACTGCAACCCCAAAGTGAGGAGTAGAGATGATGAGTAGAATGGTTTTTTGCCAGTATTTGCAAAAAGAGGCGCCGGGAATGGATTTTCAGCTATACCCGGGCGATCTTGGCAGTAAAATATTTGCGTCAATTAGCAAAGAGGCCTGGAGTAAGTGGCAGGCGAAGCAAATTATGCTGATTAACGAAAAAAAGCTGAATATGATGAATCCTGAACATCGGCAATTTCTGGAGCAGCAGATGGAAGCCTTTTTATTTCAAGGCCAGGATATTGAGATTGAAGGCTATAAGCCACCAGCCAGTTAATTATTGAGCTAAGTAAATTTATGGCGCGTCGTCTGCCACCTCTAAATGCATTAAAGGCTTTTGAAACAGCTGCCAGACACCTTAGTTTTACTAAGGCTGCGGAAGAGATGTATGTAACGCAGGCTGCGATAAGCCATCAGATAAAGGCGCTGGAAGATCATCTGGGCTTAAAACTGTTTATGCGTAAAAACCGCTCGCTGTTACTGACAGAAGAGGGGCAAAGCTATTTTCTGGATATTAAAGAGATTTTTCTGCAGTTGCATGAAGCTACTGAGAAGTTACTGGTGCGGGGAGCCAAAGGTTCGTTGACCGTAAGTTTGCAGCCCAGCTTTGCCATTCAGTGGCTGGTACCGCGCTTAAATCAGTTTAGTGAACAGCACCCGGATATCGATGTCCGGATTAAAGCTGTTGATCTTGATGAAGGGTCTCTGACTGATGACGTTGATGTAGCTATCTATTACGGTCGTGGTAACTGGCGCAATTTACGAGCTGACAAGCTGCATACTGAGTATTTGTTACCGGTATGTTCGCCACTGCTATTGAACAGTGGCAAGCCGCTGAATGAGCCTACTGACCTGGCAAAACATAATTTACTGCACGATAGTTCACGCCGGGCCTGGAAGGCCTGGTTTACCAGCCAGGGCTTTAAACAGTTTAATGTCAATCAGGGGCCAATATTCAGCCATTCTTCGATGGTGCTGCAGGCTGCGATTCATGGCCAGGGCGTGGCATTAGCGCATAACGTACTGGCGCGGCCAGATATTAACTCGGGCCGTTTAATAGTGCCGTTTAATCATGTGCTGATTAGTAAAGACGCTTACTATCTGGTGTGTCGGGAAAGTCAGGCAGAACTGGGTAAAATTACAGCATTTCGTCAGTGGATGGTGGATATGGTCACAGCGGAACAACTGCTATTTACCGAACAACAATTTACCAATGCTGTCGCCATTGACTAACCCCAAGGCCTGTTTAGTGCTGGCTCATGGTGCCGGAGCGTGCTGCGATAGCCCCTATATGATTGCTTTGGCCGAAGCGTTGGCCAGACATAATATTGAAGTGTTGCGTTTTAATTTCCGCTATATGCAACAAAGCATTGCGCTGGGTCGCAAAAGGCCTCCAGAGAAAATGGCGTTGTTGCAGCAAGAATTTTTAAAACAAATCAGTATGGTCAATTACCAGCTGCCATTATTTATTGGTGGAAAGTCGATGGGTGGTCGGGTTGCCAGTATGCTGGATCTGGCGGATGAGCCGCAGGTGCGGGCGGTATTTGCTTTTGGCTATCCGTTTCATCCGCCTGGCAAAAGCCAATGGCGGACCGCACATTTCAGCAGCCTGGCAATGCCACTGCATATTTTACAGGGCGAGCGCGACCCTTTTGGCAAACGCGCTGAGCTCACTGATTTAAGCTGGCCAAAGGTTAATGTGCACTGGTTAACGGCGGCCGATCATGACTTTAAACCGACCAAGGCAAGTGGCCTGAAGCAACAGGATGTTATCTGTGCCGCGGCCGCTTATTGCAATAAGGTAATCGATGAAATACTTCTGGCAAATCAGTAACAGCCTGACCGCCTTATATGGCGCGGCTGCAGTAGGGCTGGCAGCCGCGCTGATGCACCTGTGGGCCGCTCTGGAGCACAAAGAATTTGGCCGCTTAATAAGTGCTATTAGTATGCTGGCATTTCATGCACTGGCGCTACTGACAGTGGGCCGTAATTCGGCCGCTGTAAAATTACAAAAGTTAGCGGTGCTATGCTGGCACATCGGGCTCTGGTTATTTTGCTGGACCTTATTTGCCGGGGTGCTGACATTACCCTTGTATTATTCTGCCCTGGCTCCGCTTGGCGGACAAATTTTGATTATTGGCTGGTTGTTGCTTGCACTAAGCGCCTGGCAAAAGGATGTTAAATGAAACAACTATTACTATACTGCCGGGCGGGTTTTGAAAAAGAATGCGCTGCAGAAATTCAGGACAAAGCAAGTAGCTTTGATGTGTTTGGTTTTTGCAAACTAACAGCAAATTCAGCTTACGTTATCTTCGAAGCTTATGATGCTGATGGTCTTGCCGAGTTTTATCGAGACTATCCATTTGAGCACTTTATTTTCATCCGGCAATGGTGTCTGCTGCAGGCTGAACTGCTTGAATTGCCGTCTGAAGATCGAATAGCACCCGTACTTGAAGCTCTTGTTGCTGCTGAATTAACCGGCTGTGGTGAGCTACGGGTTGAATATCCTGAAACAAATGATGGTAAAACCTTGTCAACCCTGGCGCGCAAATTAACCGTACCTCTTCGTCAGTCTTTGCGCAAAGCCGGCGTATTATTGCAGAAAGAGCAAAAACGAGCGCCGGTTTTGCACGTGTTGTTACTTAGTGGTCAGCAAGGTTATGTTGGCTTGTCTTATCCGGAGAATAACAGCCCGCTGGAAAACGGTATTATGCGGTTGAAGTTTCCCAATGAAGCGCCTAGCCGGAGCACCTTAAAACTGGAAGAAGCATTTCTGCAGTTTATTCCGAAGCCTGAATGGGATAAGCGTTTAGGCGGTGGACTAAATGCGGTTGATTTAGGTGCCAGCCCTGGTGGTTGGACCTATCAACTGGTAAAGCGCAGCATGATGGTGACCGCTATCGACAACGGACCTATGGCAGAGTCGCTAATGCAAACTGGTCAGGTCAGGCATTATACCGTGGATGGTTTTAAGTTCGAGCCGCAAAAGAAAAACGTATATTGGCTTGTCTGCGACATGATTGAGCAACCGCAGCGGGTTGCACAGCGGATGGGGGATTGGCTGATTAACGGCTGGTGTCAGGAGGCAATATTTAATTTAAAATTGCCGATGAAAAAACGCTATGAAACCGTAACCGATATATTGGCTCAGCTTGAGCAGCGTCTGCTAGATGCGGATATTAAATTCCGTTTACAGGTTAAGCACCTGTACCACGACCGCGAAGAAGTTACGGTACACGTGCAAAACCTGGTGTTAAAATTCTAAGCGTTTGTTTCTTTTTTCATTTATTTGAGTTGTGCGCTGAATCAGTCAGCGCTTAATTTCAGTTTCACCCAAACCAGGCGATGATCTGAGCTGGCACCGCGTGAACCCACCAATGGATAAAGCGGACTGGTTTTTTCCGGCCAGAATACACCACCATCTTCCACTACAAAGCCGGCATTTGACGGTAGCACGTAGTCTGCCCGCATACGCCAACCGGCGGTATGATATTTAGCATGTGCCTGCCCGGGTGAGTTTTGGGCAGCACCGGCACTTGCCGGGGTAAAACTTTGGTTTATTCTCTGATGTGATACCAGAGCTTTTATCGCACTATTTATTGCATCGCCATCACCATCAGCCGACGCATTCAAATCTCCGAGTAGCACAAAACGGCTGTCTGCTACCAGGCCGCCTTTGTTATTGTTGTCATCATAAATGTAGCCAGCATTGCCGGGAGTCAAGTAATCCAGCCAGAAACGGATTTCATCATGATTACGGATTCCATTGCGATTCTCCGGGCCATCAAACACCGGTGGAGTAGGGTGGCTGGCCAGAATGTGCACCTTTGTGTTACCAACTTTTATTGGTACATCCCAGTGCGACTTAGACGACAGCGGCATTTGCTGCCATGCTGCCTCGCTATACCAGGGGCTGCCATCCTCTTTATAAGTTGGCATAAAACCTGGCATGTCGCGCCATTTAAAATGCTGAAAAGTTCGGACACTATCGTAATCAATCGGATACTTTGACAGGATAACCATGCCGTACTGGCCAGGATAAAAACCAAAACCCCAGGCATCAGCGCCAACACCGGTGGCTACGCCACTATTGTCCAGATCAAACGGGCTTGGTTGCCCGGTGTTTACCGTAGAATAATAAAAGTACGGATAAGTAATGGGCTCGCTACCAGCCTGTGGCTGATTTAAATAGTTTTTAATGAAGGCTTCAATACCCTGTTCAGCGTTAGCAATATAGTCAAATTCATTCAATAGCAATACATCTGGCCTTACCCGCTGAATAATAGCCGCAATATTTTGTACTTGCGGGTTGTCACCCTTAGCCAGAATCGACGCAAGTACCTGGTTATTTCCGGTTTCCCCCTGCGGCAGGTAATTAGTCGACTCCATGCTGACATTGAAGGTTGCGACCTTAATCTCGTTAACCTGGTCGGCCATAGCTACTCCGGAACAAAGCAAAATAAAGTAAAAGAAAAAGTGATTAGGCATAAATAAACATTAGTTTTTTAAGAGGTTAGCTAGCATAACTAAGCCAGTTCTGAAACACCAGCATGCTGCGGCTTTATGCAAAATATTGATATTTTTTAATCAATTTAAGTTGTGGTTATTCGCAACTCTGACCAGCCATGTTACACTTGCGTGACAGGCGCACTTTGACTAAAGAAGAGCTTAAAAGTTCCCGGTTAAATTGTTATGTAACGAAAGTGACATAAAAGTTCGCTACACTAAGCCCCAGGTTGAAAACAGCATATGTATTCAAACGATTTAGAACACTACTATCAACTACCAGGTGATAAACAATATGAAAATTAAACATTTAGCGTTGGCAGTCGCTTTGAGTCTTGGCGTGTCACACCTCGCTTTGGCTCAGGAAACAACGTCCTCTATCAGGGGTAATGTAGTTACACAATCAGGTCAGGTTGCTGACGATGCGAAAGTAGAGATTTTGCATGTTCCATCAGGTACCCGTTCTGTAGCCTCTACCAATGAATCGGGTGCGTTTTCAAGCACAGGTTTGCGGGTTGGTGGTCCTTACACTATAACGATTACCAGTGCTGCCGGTGTAAAAACATACGAGAATATTTTTGTAACACTTGGTGAAACATTCCGTTTGAATGCGCAATTAGAATCAGTTGAGCGAATCACTGTTTCCGGTTCAAGAATTGCCGGCACAGCAAATGCCGGAAGCAGTAGCTTCTTTAATGAAGATGACATTTCTAACGCCCCAACTTTCAACCGTGACTTAAAAGAAGTTGCGCGCATGAACCCTTACGCAAATATTCTGCCGGGTTCCAACGCTGAATTAAGTATTGCCGGTAGCAACCCAAAATATAACAGTACCACCATTGATGGCGTTGGTGTTAATGATGACTTTGGTTTAAATAGTAACGGCTATCCTACGCAGCGCTCACCAATTTCTATTGATGCTATTGAGCAAATTTCAGTTGATGTTGCGCCATTTGATGCTGCAGAGGGTAACTTCAGCGGTGGTCGGATTAATGCTGTAACTAAGTCTGGTACCAATAAGTTCACCGGCTCATTTTCATTTGAAAAAATGAGTGATGAGTGGGCTGGCAGACCTAGAACTCCTGGCACTCGCAATAGTAGTAGCCTTGATTTTGAACGTGAAACCTACAGCCTTACCCTTGGTGGTCCTTTAATCAAAGATAAGCTATTTTTCTTCGGCTCATTTGAAAATACCACAGAGCCAGCTCAGGTTACTGCCGGACCAAATGACAGTGATGCGGTAAACAAGGCGCTAATAACCAACGCACAATTAACTGAGATTCGCAATATTGCCAGCTCGCGTTATGGCATTGACGATATTGGTGACTGGGACTCCGCGCCTGAAATTGAAGATGAAAGTATTCTGTTAAAGCTTGACTGGAATATAACTGATGAGCACCGGGCTGCATTTACTTATAACTCCAGTGAAGGTTCATCAGTTCGCAATCAGACTACAGGTGCAAATGGCGTCCTGAACCTTGATACCCATTGGTATACTTACACTCAAAATATGGATCTGTACCGGGCAGCATTGTTTTCTGACTGGACCTTAGATTTATCCAGCGAGATTTATGTAAACCTTAAATCTGTAGATTCTATTTCTGGTAACAAAACTAATGAATATGGTGAGATAACTATCCGTAGTCTGTTAAATTTTGGACCGGATGAAGCTCGTCATGCCAATGAATTAAGCACTGAAGAGTTAAAGTTTGGCGTTAAATTTAATTATCTGGTCGGTGATCACCAGATCAAGTTTGGCGGTGAATACGCGTCACTTGATGTATATAATGCATTTGTGCGCCGGGCGTTAGGTGTTTGGACATTTGGCAGTATTGAGGATTTTGCCGCAGGCGACGCTTCTTCTTTTATATATGACAATGCGTTTACTAACGTTGCATCAGACGCTGCAGCTGAATTTACCATGGGTTCTGGCAACTTGTTTGTGCAAGACAACTGGTATTTCAGTGACGATATAGAAATCGCGATGGGTCTTCGTTATGAGCGTTTGTTTGTTAGTGACGAGCCAGCCCTAAACGATAATTTCGTGCGTCGTTACGGCTTTTCGAATCAAGAAAATCTTGATGGTTTGTCGATTATTATGCCGCGCTTCAATGTTAAGTGGACGGCTAGTGATGATTTAACCGTGAATGCTGGTTTTGGTCGCTTCTCTGGTGGTAAACCAAACGTCTATATTTCTAATTCATTCTCAAATGACGGTACTACTTTAGTAAGTTTTGATCCAGCTGTAGCCGGAACTTCTCATCTGACAGACGTAACATCGTTAACTGTGCCACAAAATGTGCAGGATGCAATGTTCCCTGGTGATGGCTTTACCAACGTTATCGACCCGAATTATGAGATACCTTCTGACTGGATTGCCAGAGTTAGCGCTGATTACCGCTTCTCGGTACCTAGTGTGGTAGAAGATGTTAATTTCTCTGCAGAAGTTATGCGTAAGTGGATGACTGATAACAACCAGTGGGTTGATATCTCGCGCTGTAAGAGTGGTGAAACCAGTTTGGGTGTCAATATCTATGAACCTTGTGACCCTACTGCCAAAGAAAATCATTATGACTTGATGTTAACGAATGAAGATAAAAGCGGCAACGCCTGGATCTTTACTACCACTTTGCAGAAGAACTGGGATAATGGTTTAAATGCTTTTGCATCTTATACCCATCAGGACATAGAAGAAGGTACACCTGGTACTTCTTCTACAGCCGACTCGAATTACCAGTTTAATATTGTGGTTGACCGTAACCAGCCGTTAATTGGCACTGCTGATTATGCCATCGAGCACTCCTTAAAATTGGTACTGGGGTATACCCATCAATTCGTAGAAGGTTACGATTCAAGGTTTAATTTGTTCTTCCAGCGTCGCTCTGGCACAAACTACAGTCATACTTTTGGTATGTTCCGTGATGGTGACTTCGGCGATAACTCTAAGTTCAATAGTTCTAGTGCCTATCTGGTTTACGTACCAACTGGCCCGAGTGATCCGAATATCAGCCCTGAAGGCATTCAGTATGATGAAATTATGTCTTACCTGAATCAAGTTGGTCTTGGTAAATACGCGGGTGGTTTTGCACCTAAAGGTGTTAATACGTCACCTTGGATCACGACGATGGACTTTAGTTTCCAACAAGATGTTCCTGGTTTTATGGAAGGTCATAAAGGCACAATTTACTTCACTATTAGTAATTTGTTAAACCTGTTGGATAGCTCAAAAGGTGATGTACGCAGAATGCGATTCACCACCAATTCTATTGTAGATTTTGGCGGCTTGGATGATGAAGGTCGTTATATTTATAATGAACCGTTCCGTTCACCGACTGTTGCAAACTGGGATTTGTTTGAGCCTGAACAGTCTACCTGGCGTATTAAAGCGGGTGTAAGCTACCGCTTCTAAACCAGGTTTAGTTTTAATCTAAAAATGCCAGTCTTGCGACTGGCATTTTTTTTAGCTGTTTTTATTTCTATCTGCGGCATTATTAGCGATAATCGCCAGCTGTTTTTCGGAAAGTAGGCGTTATTGTGGCTAAAAATACCATTATTGCGATTGCTGGTGCCTCTGCATCAGGCAAAAGTTTATTTGCGTCAACCGTTTATCAGGAGTTGGTTGCTGAATTGGGTGGCGAGCGTATTGCTATTTTATCGGAAGATGCTTACTACCGGGACCAAAGCCATTTATCGTTTGATCAGCGGGTGTTAACCAATTACGACCATCCCTCTGCTTTTGAGCATGCTTTACTGGTTGAGCATTTACAGCGCTTGCGTGCTGGTCAGAGTATTGAGATGCCCCAGTACAGCTATAAATTACATACCCGGCTCGATGAGTCTATAAAAGTGCAGGCTGCCAAAGTTATTCTGGTCGAGGGCATTTTGCTGCTGAATGATGAAAAGCTGCGCCAACAGTTTGATATCAGCGTATTTATGGACACGCCTTTAGATATCTGTTTGTTGCGCCGGATTAAGCGCGATTTAGAAGACCGTGGCAGAAGCCTGGCCTCAGTGACGGAACAATATGAAACGACAGTGCGCCCGGCTTTTTTTGAATTTATAGCGCCGTCTAAGCAATATGCCGATTTAGTGGTTACCCGTGGTGGTAAAAATCAGATTGCAATCGATATTATAAAAGCAAAAATTCGTCAGTTACTGGCAGAATAATAATCAGGGAATAACATATGATGGGATTAGTGGGTATTTTTGCCCTGTTACTGGTGGCCTTTGCTGCGTCGGAACATCGAAGTCGAATTAAATGGCGTACTGTAGGTGGTGCTTTTGCTATCCAATTAGCAATCGGTGCGTTCGTGTTATACATACCATTTGGCAAAGACGTGCTGCTCAGTATGTCAGCTGCAGTCAGTAATGTTATTCAGTATGCTAACGAAGGCATAAGATTTTTATTCGGTGAGATGGGGCGGTTTGTGTTTGCGATAAACGTGCTCACTGTGATTATTTTCTTCTCATCTTTAATCGCTGTGCTTTACCACATCGGCGTGATGAAATTTGTGATTAACATTATTGGTGGTGGATTACAGAAGTTACTCGGTACTAGTCGGCCTGAATCAATGAGTGCTGCGGGCAATATTTTTGTTGGCCAAACTGAAGCGCCTTTAGTGGTTAAACCCTTTATTCCCACTATGACCCGGTCTGAATTGTTTGCTGTAATGGTGGGCGGTCTTGCTTCGGTTGCCGGCTCTGTGCTGGCTGGTTATGCTTTATTAGGCATTGAGATGAAATATCTGATTGCCGCCAGTTTTATGGCCGCCCCAGGTGGCCTGTTAATGGCCAAAATGTTGATCCCTGAAACTGAACAGCCAAAGAATGAACTCAACGAAATTAGTACTGAAAAACCGCATACAAACGTGATTGATGCTGCTGCCGCTGGCGCGTCCAGTGGTATGCAACTGGCGCTGAATGTTGGTGCTATGTTACTGGCGTTTGTTGGTTTAATTGCCCTGGTTAACGGCATTGTTGGCGGTGTTGGTGGCTGGTTTGGCATGGAGAACCTGACGCTACAACTGATCTTTGGTTATGTGTTCCAGCCGCTGGCATTTATTCTTGGCGTATCCTGGGATGAAGCCCGTTTAGCTGGTAGTTTTATTGGCCAAAAACTGGTGATCAATGAATTTGTCGCATACCTCGACTTTGTGCAGGTGAAAGATCAGTTAAGCGCCCATACTCAGGTAATTGTGACAATTGCCTTGTGTGGCTTTGCTAACTTTTCTTCCATTGCTATTTTATTAGGCGGTCTGGGCGGTATGGCGCCAGGTCGTCGGGCTGATATTGCCGAGCTGGGTTTAAAAGCTTTGCTTGCTGCAACATTGGCCAACTTAATGAGCGCTGCAATTGCAGGGTTCTTTTTTTCCTTAGGCTAACAAACAGGTCTTTTATATGACACAGCAAGTTCCAACGTTAGATATAAGACGGTTTGCCACCGACAAAGATAACTTTGTTGCCGAAATTGGCAAGGCCTACACTGAGTTTGGATTCTGCGGCATTAGTGGCCACGGTATTCCGGATGAAGTGGTAGCAAATACCTACAGTGCGATTAAGCAGTTTTTCGCGTTACCGACCGAGGTTAAGACAAAATACCATAAGCCCGGGCAGGGCGGTGCCCGGGGTTATACCGCCGTTGGGGTAGAGAAGGCAAAAGACTCTAATCATCCTGACTTAAAAGAGTTCTGGCATGTTGGGCGCGAGCTGGAAGGTCCAGCTCCGCATCCAAGCTTATACCCTAATATCTGGCCTGCTGAAGTGCCTGGCTTTAAAGAGGCTACGTACACCTTGTTTGCTGAACTGGAAAAGTTAGGCAATCGGGTGTTGGAGGCGTTAGCGCTATACCTTGGCCAACCACAGCAGTATTTTGCTGATAAAGTAGATTACGGCAATTCGATCTTGCGACCCATCCATTATCCGCCAATTAAAGATACGTCAACCGAGTCTATTCGGGCTGGCCAACATGAAGATATTAACCTGATCACATTGCTGGTTGGCTCTAATGAAGCGGGCCTGGAAATTCTGCGACGTGATGGCAGCTGGTTGCCGGTAACGACTATTGAAGGCACCATAGTGGTCAACATCGGCGATATGCTGCAGCGCTTAACCAACCATGTATTGCCATCAACCACCCATCGGGTGGTAAATCCGGCGGATATGGCAGCGGGCGAGCCACGCTATTCGATTCCGTTTTTTATGCATCCTAATCCAGATTTTGTGATTGAAACACTGGATACGTGTATCAGTGAGGAGCGGCCGAATCGCTATCCAGAGCCAATTAACTCTAACGACTATTTAATGCAGCGTTTAGAGGAAATTGGCTTGCTGAAAAAGGCGAAATAAATAGCGCCTTGCTCAGCAAATAGGCGAACGGTTAAAAACGAGCAGAATAGTTGAATTCAATAGTTGACTAGTTATTTTGAATCGCTATACTGCTCGCCATGTTAGGCACCTGGTGCAAAACATAACGCAGATGTGGTGGAATTGGTAGACACGCAAGCTTCAGGTGTTTGTGCCCACAAGGCGTGAGAGTTCGAGTCTCTCCATCTGCACCAAATTAACCGGCCCTGGCCGGTTTTTTTGCATCTACATGTTACCGTTTTAATTCGATGCGGCGGATAAAGTCTTCTACCAGAATATCGTACAGTTTGTTGCCCAGGTGCAGGTCTTCCACACCATCATCAATATTCGGGTTGTCGTTTACTTCAATAACATACACCTTATCACCGTCTTGTTTTACATCTACGCCGTACAAGCTATCCCCAATCGGAGCACAAGCGCGAATGGCGGCATCTAATACATGAGCCGGTACCTCATTTACTGCGCAGGTGCTAAAACCACCACTTTCGGTTTTGGCTTTGCCATGTTTATAAATTTGCCAGTGGTTTCGTGCCATAAAATACTTACAGGCAAATATAGCCTGGCCGTTCAACACACCAATTCGCCAGTCGTATTCGGTAAAGGTATACCGCTGCGCCAGGATAATCGCGCTTTGTTCGAACAGAGTGTCCAGAGTAGAGCGTAATTCGGTCAGCGTTTTTACTTTTATTACGCCGCGGGAAAAACTGCCATCAGGTATTTTCAACACCAGTGGCAGGCCAAGGCTATCGGCTGCGCGTTCCAGGTTGTCCTCATCTTGCTTGAATAACATAATACCGTCAGGCATAGGCACTTTATGCTGTTCAAACAAGGTATGCAGATAGACTTTATTACCACAGCGTAAGATAGAGCTGGGATCGTCAACTACTGCCAATCCCTCGCGTTCTGCTTTTTGTGCCATATGAAATGTATGGTGATTTACCGCTGTTGTTTCCCTGATAAACAAGCCATCGAACTCGGCAAGCCGGTGAATATCCTTCGACGTGATTTGCTCAACGTCCATTGCTGCTTTTTTAGCTGCCCGGACAAACAATTCTAGTGACTTTGGCGTACAAGGCGGAAACTTTTCTTTCGGGTCAACTAACACGGCTAAGTCATATTTAAACTTGCGGTTAGCGGGCTCCAGCCGCCATATCTTATGGCTGTATTTTTCCAGAATATTGCCGAAAAGACTTTGCTCCGCTTCAGTAAGTTTGTTAACACTACCAATTTTCAGGGTTTTAACCTGCCAGCGGGTTTTTTTCTGCAGTTCTACTCTGAGGATGGGTACCGGAAAAGCCTCAAACAGATAAGAGGCAACCTTTTTTAACGCTTTATGCTCGGTTTCTCCGAAGTAAATATTAAACGTTAGCTGGCTTGCCGTTTCTTCAGCCAGATCTTTATTTAATTGCTGTAGTAGAGCCAATGGCACTTCATCAGCAATATCGGCAATTTCATGCCGGTTAAACTTATTGAATGCTCGAACGGAGGGCATAACATTGTGGCCGCGTGCTTCAGCCAGTAACGAACAATAATAGCCACTGCCCAGGTAGTGTGACTGGCGACACAGGTTAATCACCCGCACCCGCTGCTTTTGCTTGGCAGACCACTTAAGGTAGGCGGGTAAACTCATTACGCCGTCATATTGATGAAAAGGTGCCCAGTCCTGAGCTTTATCTACTATTATTATCAGTTTCGCCATGTTGCCTCCTGTTAGCATGTCAAGCCTGACTGATTATCGCAGTGAAAGACAGCAAATTTATTTTCAGCATAGCATCAGAATTTCTTACTGGCATTTCAAACGCATAACTGGTGAGATGCGTGTAGTGCCATTATTGAGAATGATGTTAAGGGTAAAAATTTTATGGGTAAGTCAGAACAGGACCACGATATCAGATTACGACCTGCGATGCTGGCTGATGTTCCCGCTTTACAGGTGCTGGAGCAACGTTGCTTTAGTTCAGACAAGTTAAGTGTACGTAGTTTCCGACGGTTCATTACTGAAAAACGTAGCGACCTGATTGCGCTTGAGGTTGACGAGGCGCTTGCGGGGTATTTTCTATTGATCTATCGCAGGGGCACGAGTCTGGCGCGGTTGTATTCAATAGCCGTAGACCCGGCATTCAGACAAAAAGGCTTGGCCGAAAAGCTGATGGCTGAAGCTGAGGTGCAAGCAGCGAACCGTCATTGCGCACTGCTTCGGTTAGAAGTACGCAAAGACAACGAAGCGGCAATAAAGCTCTATAAGAAATTGCAGTATCATGAGTTTGCGATAAAACATGACTTCTATGAAGATCACGCTGATGCAATCTGTATGCAGAAGCAAGTGATTCAGTTTAAGCGCGATTCGGTTACCAGACAGGTTCCTTACATCGCTCAAACCACCCCGTTTACTTGCGGCCCTGCCAGTTTATTAATGGCTTTCAATTATTTTAAGCCAGGGCTATTTAATCCTTATCAGCATGAAATTGAACTATGGAGAGAGGCAACTACTATATTTATGACTAGTGGTCATGGGGGCTGTGGCCCCAGGGGGTTAGCGCTTGCAGCGCACCGCAGAGGTTTTTCTACAGAAGTGTATCTTAACAACGATGGCTTGCTGTTTGGTGATAGCGTGCGCAGCGAAGCTAAGAAGGCAGTATTACAGCGGGTACATGATTCCTTCAGGCAACAAACTGAGCAGCAAGGTGTCACAGTTCATCATGCTGAACTCACTGTAACTGCAATTAAGCAGTACCTGCAACAAGATAAGCTGATCATTGCTCTGATCAGTACCTGGCAATTTGATAAGAGCAAAGCACCTCATTGGGTAGTAGTGTGCGCTGCCGATGATAATTTTATTTATATTAACGATCCTGATACGGCTGATATTCCCTGGTTGTCGACAGCTGAGCGACAATATATTCCAATCGAATATAAAGTGTTTAGCAAAGCTTTCAGCTATGGCAAAAAGCGACTTAAGGCAGCTGTTATTATCGGAGCGCAGAAAAAATAAGCGGGTTCTGTAGGTATTTTGATTAATCCGTCTGCTTTTTGTGCAAACGATTCATTGCCGCAGGTTTTTATTGATTTACCGCTTGCAGCTCTGCAAAAACGCCCTATAATGCCCGCCATGCCACGGGGTGCTGCGCTAAGCAGGCTTCAGGTGAGATAAGCCGGATTGCAAAAATCTTAAAAAAGACGCTTGA